>Ga0207755_100041_pt1 | contig 139584 bp, 138 predicted proteins | sample A23P2SouthBayCA_FD_187734 | JGI IMG/M metagenome (GOLD analysis project Ga0207755, IMG submission 187734) | Aerobic enrichment media microbial communities from Bioluminiscent Bay, La Parguera, Puerto Rico - A23 P2 (SPAdes) | ecosystem: Environmental > Aquatic > Marine > Unclassified ...
TAGCGCCGCGCGGACCGCCTCGTGGTCGGCGTCGGGCGGTGCCAGTCCGATCCGGCGGGCGATCCGGTGGACGTGCGTGTCGACGGGGAAGATGAAACTAAGGAGTATCATTATGGTATCAGACTATTATACTGGTAGACATGAGTGGGAGAACCACCACACTCCAAACTACAACCGAATTCCCACGCGGTGAGTCATGGCTCAAGAAGCAGAAGGTGAAAAACTCCAAGAGTAACGCGAAACAGAAGCGGATAGCGTTGGAACAATTCGACCGATTCTTACAAGAACAAGGCTTAACGCTGGAATCCGTGGATAACACTATCCTCGAAGATTTCAGTATTTGGCTTGATGCAGAGGAAGGACTAGCACACTCAACACTCACCCATCGCTGGTATGCTGTTCGGAGTTATCTGAATGATGTTATAGATGATTCTCTGGGGTACGTTGATGGGGACGATTATATTCTTAAGTGGGTAGAGTCGGGCACAGAGACAAATAAACAACAAGACCGTGATATCCACTACTTACCAATAGAATCCATTAACGACCTAATAAGCGGCGCTAAAAACCTAAAGAACAAACTCGTTATCCAATTGCTCTGGGCAACTGGCTGCCGCCCGTCGGAAATTTCCCGACTGAAGTTACGACGCCTTGACCGTGACAATAGAGCCATCACCGTTAAAACCTCTAAAGTGCAGGATTCGGACGCTTCAAACTATGAGCGTACGGTTTTCTACCCGCGCAGTATGCGGTCTACCATGCGGGAATGGTTGGACCTTGGAGGCAGAGACTCATACCCACACGCTTCGGAATCACCTTACCTTATCGTCGGGTATAACACGCCCAGCATTAGCGCCCGACAGATTAACAAAATCGTACGAAATGCGGCAGAAGAGGCAGGAATACAGGAGGATATGGTAATCCGGTCGGACGGTGTTGTGAACAATAGAATCACCCCGAAAACCTTGCGTCACTCCTTTGCTGTTCACTCCGTTCGAGGCAGGGAAAAATCCGGTACGCCACCGATTGATATCGAACGACTCCGGCGGCTCATGGGTCACTCAAGCCTTGACATAACACGCCATTATCTCCAATACAGAGAAAGCGAAATTAGGGACGCGTACGACCGATCCCATCCCGCCTAACCCCTCAATACATCCCGTACTCATCCGTCGCTAAGTCCGGATTCTCAAACAATACCTCAACTACATCCCTATCAGAGCCGTCTAAACCGTCGTATGCCTCGATTACGTCATCCACCGATGCGTCCGTTTTCTCTCCGGTCATCGCTACCTTCGCGGCTACTTGCTCGCCTAACTCATTCACGGGATCAACACCATCCTCTGAATCATCACCTTCTGCTGGTTCCTCTTCCTGTTCATCTTCTGCTTCTGCTTCATCATCCCCGTACTGGTGCAAGCGTTCAGACTCGATTTTTAACCCGACCGAGTTACCAGATTCGGATTTATCCCCGCTCTTCTGGTCATGCTTGGATTCTGTCTTATTCCCCGTGTCATCATCCTCCGCATTATCAGAATCCGATTTAACCGCATTAGAATCCGATTCCGTGCTATCAGAGGAATCACCACCCTCTGAACCATCAGCATCATCTTCGTCATCATAATCAGAATCTAAACCATCCTGTTCGTCGTCTGTATCATCATCTAATCCCAATAGTTGACGCCCACGAGGTGATAACTTCATACCCCAGAAAACCGGCGTTAGACTACCATCATCTGACGGTTTTCGAGATCGACCATCATCAATTTCATAATCATCCAAGTGCAGTAACTTCTTACTGATTACAGAGTCATCCTTGGCAGGCAGCCCTTCCGCACGGGCATATTTTCGGTACGCCTCGAAGACCTTCGATTTTTCAACGTAATCATCACCTTCACCCCGATGGATGCATGACGTAGCAAACTCAAAGATTGGCTCAGAAGCCCGCTTAAGTTCTTTCCGCGTCTCTTCTGGTGTTGGAATTTCCGGATACCAATCACGACCATCCCACCATTCTTGTATCTCTTGAACACACCGGGATAGTAATCCCTCTAATTCACTTTCTTGTGTGAGTTTTCGCATTAGAACACGCTTAGGCGTCTGATTATCGCCTTTAAACGTATTTGGAAAGTTGATGTATATCCATCGGCGCCAAATTGCTCTGTTGTCTTCTGGGAATGGAGGGACGGAGTTAGCCGCGAAGATTAGCGTGGCGTAATTCTTGAAATTCACCGGCTTCTCATATTTCACGTCTGCCGTGATTTTGTCGTCACCTGTTAACTTCTTGAAATCGCTGGACGACGTTAACTTTTCCCCGCTCATATCAGGATGAATATTCGCCATTTTGTTGTGCAGGTTGTTTTTGGCAAACCGACTATTCTCAATATCATGGAGTGACCGGCCAGTTACGTTCGACTCACCAAGGAATTCCTCGATCAGACTAAGGAACACACTCTTTCCATTCTGTCCATCACCGACAAGCATCGCGGCCTTTCCGGTCGGATAGTCCTTATAAATCGTATGAGCGATAAGTCGGTATAGTGTTCCAACATTATCCGGCTCAACAATATCATTCATAAACGCATCAATCTCGTCACACTCTGCATTAGGATTATAGTCGATACTAAGCCGTGTACGGTGGTATTCGTCAGGCGTGAAATCCTCTAATTCGCCTGTTCTAAGGTCTAAAATACCGTTTCCAACTACCAAACGGGCAGGGTGTGGCTCACTAATCTCACGTGGTCGTACGGTGTTCCTACGTTTGATTTTGTTAACGAGTTCCCGAACCACCTTATCATCCGAAAAGTCGCCCAAGAGACGCTCTGCACGGGTTTCTATCTCATCCTTACCGTATGGGAGGTAAATCCCCATTTCATCATCGTAGTAATACAGGGTGTTCACCCATCCCTGCACGTCATTACGCGGCCACATAAACGACCATTCAGTATCAAAAATCCGCGCAATACGGTCGATAGCCGTCTGTTTCGTAATTTCCTCGACATCGTCCATGTCGGCAGGTGGGTCGTAGGGAATCAGTACCTCATGCCGAATACGATCCTCAACACCCCGACTACTATCTTCTGAATCCTCGACCACACCACCATCATCAACCGATTCTGTAGCGTCAAGAGACGGCCCAGAATACGATTCTGGAGGTTCTCCTACGTCAAACCCACGGTCACGAGCGGCTTCAAAAATATCTGCCCACGTCTCACTACTAAGACCACCGGGTTTCCACTCGCCACAGGAAACAATCCCTTCCTGTACGCCGATTAGGTGTAGAGCATTACCTGTTCCGTGAGCACTATTTTCCTTTTCATATGCACCACCACTCCAGCACTTCCACGTTTCTCCCCCTTTGTCAACTTGGAAATTTTTCCCCGTATCTGACCCATGAACGGGGTGAGGGAGTTTTTCTTCTGGAGGGTATTTTCCACGTGAGATAACGTCGTAGACGCTAATATCTACATCATCATCATCAAAATCATCACTACCCGAGTCATCATAACCAGAGTTAGCCATGGGGCGCTCTATATCTGGATCAGCAAGCAACACAGCCAGCATTTTATCCGGCGATACTGTCGCTATCTCTCGATCCTCAACTAACTCATAATCACCTTCACCGTCGTCGGTACAATCGTGCCAATCCTTTCCGCATGAATTGAGATAACTACCAGCAGCAACAGCATACGCGTTATGTACCTGTACCTCACCCCATGACGGAACGGGGTTTTTGGCTCCTATTTCACCTTCGAAATACGCGGCAGGAAATTGCCCACCATCAGTTACGGGAACATGATAAATATGGTGCGTACCACCATGTGGACTTTGCTCAGTAAGCGTTTCAGGTAGTTCCTCTAACGCCTGTAATCCTTCATGATCATCATCTAATTCACGGTAATCATCAACATCTAAGATTACGAGTGTGTCCGTTGCTGTTGGATAAATACCCCAGTTACCTTCCGGGGGTTTGGAATGTCTGTTTTCTGCCTTTTGGTGTTGGTCATAACAGACCTTTTCACCATCAGCAACATCCACAAACAGGTTGTTAGTGGATATTTCAGAGTCTTCTAGTCGTTGTACGATGCGATCTTTCTCGTTTAGATTTGCAAATTCTCCATTAGACATATGGAATCACCCGGCGAACAACCGAGTTATTTCATAGTACTACCTCCAGAAACTTAAACATATCACTCAAAAAGAATAAGATTAATAATACCCCTATGCAAGTACGCTGCAAAAGTAAAAATACCACAAGTGATTTATTTAAATAAACCTAAGTATTAAATGGAATCACTCCGGCGAGCACCACAAACTCGTCCTACTTCTCGGGTGCCTGAACACCACCCACACTTTACTTATCAAATCCAACCAGTCACAACCAACCCAGAATCCTCGACCACCCACCAAACTAACCGTAAGACGGCGAAGGTGTTCAGGGTGTTCAGGGGTATCTCCGAAAACTTTTGTTTGCTGTTCTCACACCCTCACACTCCAAAACCCACCTGACTGTTCAAACTGTTCACTCACACCCTGAACAGAAAACCACCAGAGGGCAGAGGGTGTTCAGGGTGTTCAGGGGTATCTCGCAAAAACTCTTATTGCCCCTTATCCTTAGACTCAGCGTCTCTTTGCTCAATTATATAACTTTTTCCAGAAATACCCCCGAACACCCTGAACGGCTCTTACATCATGCGATTAGGAACACGGTGATAAGGTAGGTGTTCAAGGGTAGAATCGACAAACGGAAGAGGGTGTTCAGGGGTAGACTGTGGGATTCTGAACACACCCCGAACGGGAAGGGTTTTAGGCTGATTCTTGGATTAGGTTCTTGCTGGGAGTTTTGAGCAGGCTGTTGCTTGAGTGTGGTGAGGTGTGGGGGGTGGGGGTAACGGGCTCGCGTGCGTGTGCGACCATCTGCCGCTTGGTGATTAGGGTTTCTGAGGGTGGTGTCGGTGGTGGTATGTGTGCAACAGTATGGTGGAATAGAGTATTTAAACTCGGGCGTACAGGTGCGTACGCGCACGTTATGGTGGGGGGAGGGGGAGAGAGGGGTGTATATATAACGTACGGTAAAAGCATAGGTTTTATAACATGATTCTGGTGTGGTTGAGAGTTCCAAAAGGTGGGGGTGAGTATGGTGTGTTTCGTTCGCTGTATCGTGCGCGCGCATTATGGGGTGGGGGTGGTGAACGAACGAACGACCGGTTTCTAGGGCATATGTGAGTGTGGTCGGTGGTCGCTCTTGTGCGCGCGTTTATGCCGGGGTGTGCGACCGACCGACCGAACAAAAAATAGGAGTTAGTTCCATCCGACCGCTTGGAATTCCTCGGCTACTTCTTCTGGGGTGGCTTGAGTTAAGTAAGGTTCGAGCGCCTGCATACTTCCCCAACCGCCAACAGTCATAACGACAGACGGGGACATATCCTTACGCAATAGTGCGGTTTGCGCAAAGTAACGCCGTAAGTCGTGGCTCGACAGTTTTCTCCAATCGTTTGGCCTTCCGGGATGATCTTCCCCTGCTTCTATTTCTTGTGCTACGTCTTCGGCTACTTCCATGACCATCTGACGGATTCTGGAAGTGGTAACTGGTAGGAATGTCTCGTTTTCGTCTATTCCTTCATTAGACTGTAATCTGAGTAAGGTGTGTTCGACCGACCGTGGTAGGTAAGCGTCTCGTGTTTTCCCGTCACCACCTTGCCGTGTGTCTTTCGCGTCTTCTATACGAAGAAAGAATGTGCCTGCTTGTTGGTGCATATCATCGGGTTGGATAGTGGTTATTTCGTTGGCGCGTAAGCCACACTTCAACCCTAATAGGATGACTGCGTGGTGCTTTAGGCTTCTATTCTGGGCTACTTGTATGAGCGATTCGGATTCGTTTGGAGTTAACCAGCATTTGGTTTCTCCACCTTTGGTAGTTTCGAGTTTCATACCTATCTATTATTTATCATTCCGTAAATTTATGTTTGTTCCTTATTGAATTCTAAGTCGGATTTTGGTGGTTTAGGCTGTTTATCCCTACCCTTTGACTATATATTTTGCAAAAGTTTGCGGCTTATTTGAAAAACCGCAAACACTTATATTACTGGAGTGTTAAGTAATAACTGCAACATGTCACAAACAAATAATACAGACGTTGCAGACGCAGAGAACACACAACTAACCGCAGTAGAAACAAATGAAGAAGGTGAAAAAATTGCCGTACTAAACCACGGTGACGATAATCTTGTAGAAATAAATCTGGACAATTACAAACCAGACGAATACGTTCACACTACATTTAGAATTGACCACTTGCTTGTTGACAAATCAGGCTCAATTTCTGCTGAAACAATCCAAGAAGATGGAACAGTAAAGGCGCACTTTATGATGGATGACAAACATACGAAAACAGTAGAAAGAAGTGTTGTAACTGATGAATTCCAGACTGAGGTTGGTCACGTCCACCTGCTTTGGTCACGGTTCGATGTTGGCCTTGATTATACTTTTGTGAGCGAGAGAAAAGTAGAGCAGTATGCTGATGAACGGGATGTTGACCCGGAACATATGAAGCGCGTCATCAACATGTGCATGTACGACCCGGATTACACCATGTCTTCCTACCGGAATTTTGATAGATATGTGCGTTATGTGACTGATGATTACGTTGTTCTCGGTACACAATTCGGACACAGTAAGGAGATTCTTGATCAATTAGTTGATTATGACGAAGAAGAGTGGTTTAACAATATGACCCAGAATTACAAGGAGAACCTTTGGAGAGCGGTGGATGATGTGTTTATGGATATGAGTTATAACGGTGATCGATGGTCAGCATCTTACCCTGTTGTTCAACCTCGGACTGAGTGGTTTGATGAGAATTTTGATGCTGACGCGGCAGATCACGCTCGGTTTGAATAACCACCTCACAACGGTATTGTCCTTCCTTTCTTTCGCTTCTTGTTTTGATTATCAGGTTTTTCTAAAAGGCTGATTCTGGTATTCCCCGAGACTGGTGGGTATTCCGCTATGTCGTTGCTCTGCCTGATTCTCCCTTTCTGCTGTTCCTGTTCACCGCTCTGTCTGATTCTCCCCCTTCTTATGCTCTGCCTGATTTTGGTGTTCTCACTTCCCTCTGATTCTCCCCCTTCTTACGCTACGCTTGGTTTTTCGGATTTTGTACCCTCTTACCCCACGGTTTGTTTCTTTATTTATTGACGGAGCCGGGTTTTCATCCAAATATAGGGCTAATTTGGGTATGGGTTTGCAGGCACGCAAAAACACGCGGTAAGTATTTGTAGCCTGAAATGTTAGTTTTAATCACACTTATGAGTGTTGAAAAAATAGAGAAATACATTAGCAAGTATAGTTATCAGCAAGTATTGGATGCAGTAAAACAGCAGAATGAGCAGGGTGAGCCTGCCACAACCACCGATATTAAGAATTACACGGGGTGGGATGTGAATGAAAAAATCAAGTACCGGCTCCGGGTTTTGGAAGACTTGGGTCTTATCGAGAAGGAATGGCCGGGATTGGATGAAGCAGGATCACCGCTACCCGTCGAAGCCAAACTAACGAAAGAAGGTGTGGAGGTGATGAACCAGTACGACTGGGATGAAGCCGCTGGGAAAACGCAGGAAGAGCGTATTCAAGAGTTGGAGGAACAGGTTGCTGAGTTACAGAAGCGTTTGGAAGGTAGTAATGACGCGGAATGGGACGCTATCAACGAGTTGCGTGCAGAGGTGAAACGTCTGAGAAAGTCGAATACGCAGGTATGGGATGCAGTCAACGATCTCCATGATGGAGAGAATTGAGTGACCGGGGGTTTGCTGCATTTTTTATATTGTGACGGACGATAGTCGCGTAATGACCTACGATCTGCATCGGGGGAATTCCTTTGAGGTTCTTGACGAATACCCCGACAATCACTTTCATGCAGTAGTGACCGATCCCCCATACGGTGTAATCGAATTTACGCGTGAGAACGTCGAGAAAATGCGGGATGGTGTTGGTGGTGTATGGCGGATTCCCCCAGAGTTAGACGGGAATGAACGCAAGCCTCTACCCCGGTTTACTGTTCTCGATGATGACGACAAGCAAATGCTCCAAGAATTCTTTAGAAAACTCGGGGATATTCTCTATAAGAAACTGCGCCCCGGTGGTCACGTCTTTATCGCTTCTACGCAGTTGTTGATGCATTACGTGGGGAATGGGTTTGATGATGCAGGTTTAGAACGCCGTGACGTGCTGGTACGCGAGACGAAAACGCTACGGGGTGGGGATCGTCCGAAAGGTGCGCATGATCACCCAGAATTCAAAAATGTCTCGTCGATGCCGCGTGTTTACTGGGAGCCATGGTTGTTGTATCGAAAACCGTTTGATGGGACGCTGGTGGAGAATCTTGAAGAGTGGCAAACGGGTGGATTGCGGCGCGAGAGTGACCAGCGACCATTTACTGACCTTCTGGAAGATGGGAAAACACCGAAACAAGAGACTGAGATAGTCAAAAACGCCCATCCCGGTGATGAAGATGAGAAAGAAGCCCATCCGAATCTAAAACCGCAGTACCTTATGCGGGAATTGTGCCATGCCGCGTTACCTTTGCAGGAGGGTGTGATACTTGACCCCTTCATGGGAAGCGGTGCGACAATAGCGGCAGCGCACGCACTTGGTTATGACTCGGTGGGTATCGAGTTAGATGATACCTTCTATACGATGGCAGAGAACGCTATTCCCGAACTTGCGAACGTGTCCACGCCGGTCGAGGAACGGGATGATTTCGACCGAGATACTGCCTCTATCACCGATTTCAGTTAATCTAAGGTATCTTGTTCGGTGACATATTCCGGGTTACTATCGGCAAACTCTGGGTCAAATGAAGCCTGTAAACGGTGGTATTCTTCTTTTTTCTCGCCCCGTCCCGTAATTGCCTCGGGTGTTTGGTAAATTGGATTAGATCGTAGTTTATGCATACCGCTGGCTATGATACTGCTGGTAATTGTTCGACGGGAATCACCTGACCGTCCGGAGTGGCTCCAATCATCTTCGTTGAGGTTTGCGGCAAGTACCTGCACGAAGCGGATTGGTTCCATATCTTCTGGGTCATCATCGGGATCGCCACGTTCGTATCTAAACACAACGAACCAAGCGGATTCGTTATTATGAGCCTGCCACCCCCCATTACTCTTAGAACATTTCGTTTCAATACCCTCGTCTCCATGGTGGATAGAGTAATTTTTAGTTTCGTATTCTGAGTTGCTAACAGGGAGAATATCAGGGAATCCGTCCTGTTTCTGGTTCAGTATTAGATCGTCTGACGCTTGCGCAAGTTCCTCGGTGGCTATATTCCCAATAAAGTCACTCAAGGCGTTGTTTGCTCTGAGAAGCGTCTCTATTCGACCATGCTCTTCAGACATGAGGAATTCGTTTAGTTCGGCGTAGAAGTCGTAAAAGGCTCTAATTGCTGTTTTAACTTCGGTAGGATCGGCTCCATATGGTAGTTCCGCGTTCGGATTAAAATAGCGTTCGTGAAACTCCGGTCTCTCCATGCCATGACGTCTATCTGATCAGTAGTGTACATCTTTCGGTGCGAAAAACAATCCCCCCTCCCCCTCCCCCCACCATAACGCGGACGGGTGTGTGCGCGTGTTCAGGCGCGTATAGGGTGGGGGGGTGGGGGTGTGTGCCCCTCTTAAAACGTACGGAAAACTGGGTTTGGGTGTTAGTCTTGATTTGCCCAGTCATCAATATCATCATCAATATCCTCAAATGGTTCCTCCACCCATTCCTCTGGAATATCGACTGTTTCCTGCATCAAATTCGAAATCAGATTATGAATTAATGTGTCCATCAAATCCTCCGAAACCTGTTCCTCACGCACATCCGCAATATCCAGTTTTACGCGTTCAACCCTATCCTCGATCTCGTCCAAACGCGAAAGGACTTTTTCCGACGCATCACCACCTTCATCCCCGGTTTCTGCCGCATGATAATACTCGACGGCTCTACGGACCATTTCACCCCTACTGCTAAAGCCTAATTCCTGCTGGTATTCATCCCAGTTTTCTTTTTGTGACTCAGACACCCATACCGTCAACTGTTTCCGATTCTCTGCCATACACCCCTATTCAGGCTGGTATCACTTTGGTATTACTCTTATTTGTCTTGACGGGGAAGACGCCGTCCTGCCCGCCGGCAAAGAGGAGGACGCAGTCGGCGGTCTTGGGACCGACGCCGCGGATGTCGAGGAGTCGGTCGCGCACCTCGGCGGGGTCGCCCGCGCGGACGAACTCGTCGAACGCCGTGGCGCCACCGAAGTCGGCGACGATTTCCGTGGCTGCCTCGACGATGACGCGGGACTTCTGGTTGTACAGCCCCGCGGACGCGATGGTGTCGGCGAGCGTCTCGCGGTCGGCGTCGGCGAGCGTCGACGCCAGGTCGTCATCGCCGGACTGTGTCCGGTCGTCGTCGGCCTCCGGCCGACTGTCCGAGAGACCGCGTCCCTCGCTGCCCGAGGACCGTTGGTTCTCGCAGTCGTCGTATCGCTCGATCAAGGCGTCGAACGCCGGTTGACTCGCGGTGTCGCTCGTGTTCTGACTCAGAATCGTACGGACGAGACAGGGGAAGGCATCCCGCCCTCCGTACGCCTTCTGCCAGTAGCTGTCGCCGAGAGCGTCGACGACGGCCTCCGCCCGCGTGTCCGGCGTCCCGGTTTCGAAGCGAGTCGCGGCGCCGCCGCCGTCGCGTCCGCCGCTGACGTTCTCTGCGGGTTCCTCTGGCATGGGTGGCCGTGAGGGTGGGATCGGCAAAAGCGTAGGGTCACTCGACGGTCAGGGTGAACGTGAGGTCGGCGCCATCGGCGAGGGCGGCGACGAGATCCCGATCGAGATTGGCGGCGGCGGCGTCGGCACCGACGGCGACGGTTCGCTCGTCGACGTACGCACTCGTGCGGACGACTGCGCTCCGGTCGCTCTCGAATGTGAGGTCGGGATGGCCGCGGGCACGGACCTGCTGACTCGTGTCCGCCGTTTCGAGGGTCAGCGTGATCGTCGTCTCGGGGTCGCGGCAGGCGGCGACGAAGTCGGCATCGAAGTCGGCCGGCGCACGGTCGGCCTCGATGCCGACGATGCAGTCGCCCGCTGGCGTCAACCAGTCGTCGGTCGTCACCTCGAACGTGCTCTCGTGGGTCGCGGCGACGTGTTCGTGGCCGCGCGCCCGAATGACCTCTCGCATGGCCGCGACTCTCCGGGCGTCTCGGATAGCGGTGCCGGTTTACAGTGATCGACGCCGGTCGCTCGACCCCGGTTGGCTACGGTACTATCGTAGCGCTTGGAACTGTTTGCACACCTGATCGAACGCAGTCCTGCGATTAGGTGTGCAATGACTTACAAAGGCTACTATAAGCCGGACCGAGCGATGGTGACCGTCACCGCGCCGCAGGGACACTCGTAGGCCCGGCGTTCGCCCGCCTCGGTCCGCATCGCCAGCATGAGGGCGTCGTCGTCGAGCCGACGGTCACAGCCGGCCGCCTCGCACGTGCAGGTGAGCTCTTCGAGCATGTCCTTCCATAGTTGCGCAACCGACATGAACCCGAGCCATCCCCGGAGTGAAACTGAAAGTGGACGGTGTGCCCACGGACCGCTGATACGGATTACTGCCGTTAACCGGTGGTTCGCCGAGATGGTCCGGCGACCCCCCGGTACTGATACTGTCGGCTGTAACTGTTTCAACAAATTCGCCACCCCGAGGTGGCGAATATCTCAATTGACTCACAGCCGACAGTATGACTTACGATAAATCGTATGGGGCACGTCTGTTTATATACTATCGGGCGAAAGTGTGAGTCCTTCACACGCCCGTTATCGGTGCCCTTGGTACCGTTTCGCAGAGGTTCGGCCACCGAAGTATTTATGTACATGTCGGCTGTACTCAGTAATACCAACGCGCCTCCGGCGCTTTGGCGGCATCGCACGCAGAATGATCGGGAATTCTTATACACGGCCGGTCGCTGGACGAAGAGCCGCCAGTCCGCTCGGAGCGGTGGTATCGAGGTTTCAACAATGGTAACAACTGAAGAAGTACTCAACGAATTCGACGTCGCGGCCCTCGAAGGGGAGAACAATGTCGACCTCACCGACGAACAGCTCGAAAACGACTCGAAGGGACAGCTCATCAAACTCGCTGGTCAGCTTCGTGACCGACGCAACGAACTCAATCAGATGGCGTCGGAACGGGCCTCCAAGCGCGACGACCTGAACGCCGAGACGCGCGAAAAGGTCGACGAGGCTCAGGAACATCGCGAGAAGCGCGACGAACTCAACGAGAAGGTCCAGGAACACAAAGAGAGCCGAAACGAGCTCAACGCGAAAGCCAACGAGCTCTTCGACGAGGTCGAGGAGATGAAACAGGACCTCGAACTCGGCGACGGCAAGGACCTGGAAGAGCTCGAAGAGGAGATCGAGCAGCTCGAATTCCGCCAGCAGACCGAAGTTCTGAGCGCCGAGGACGAGCGCGAACTCATCGAGAAGATCGAGGACAAACGCGAGGAGTACCAGCAGCGCAAAGACAAGCTCGACGACGCCAGCGAACTCGAAGAGCTCGTCGAGGAGGCCGAAGAGGTCCGCTCCGAAGCGTCCCAGCACCACCAGAAGGTCACGGAGCTCGCGGACAAGGCCCAGGAACACCACAACCAGATGATCGAGGCCTACCGCGAGGCCGACGAGATTCGTGACAAGGCCGACGAGATGCACGAACTCTTCGTCGAGGCCCAGGAGGCCGCCGACCGCCACCACGAGGACTTCGTCCGCGTCCAGAAGCGCCTGCGCGAACTCGACAAGGAAGAGGAGCAGGAGCAGCAGGACGAGCGCGAGGCCGAGCGTGAGGCCGCCAAGGAAGAGGCCGAGGAGATCTACCAGAAGTTCAAAGAAGGCGAAACCCTCGACACCGAGGACCTGATGAAGCTCCAGAAGACGGGGCTCCTGTAGGCCGGCCGACCGACGCACGTGTTTTATGCCAATTCGCCTCCCAGCGACGGGTATGGTGAGACAGTGTGAGTGAGGACGACGACCTCGGTCGACTCGGTATCGTCCTCGGTGGCGGGCTTCTCACGGCCGTCTTCGGGATCGTGGTTTTCGTGATCGTGCCGGGATCGCTCGTCGACCTATTCGGTCTGCTGGTGACTATCGGCCTCGTGATCCTCGGGACGCGTGCGGCCGGTGACTACGCGGACTCCGTCTACCCCGACTACAACGTCGCGGAAGTGGCCGTCGAGGGACCGATCACCCGCGACGGTTCGACGCCGGGACCGATCCCGGGTAGCGCGCTCGGCGCCACCGCCGACGAGGTCGTGGAACAGATCGAGCGGGCCGACGAGGACGACGCCGTCGACGCCCTGTTGGTGAAACTCGACACGCCGGGTGGACAGGTCGTCCCCAGCGACGATATCCGGAACGCCGCGGCCGACTTCGACGGACCGACCGTCGCGTACGCCACCGACGTCTGCGCCAGCGGCGGTTACTGGATCGCGAGCGGCTGTGACGAACTCTGGGCTCGCCGCGGGAGCATCGTCGGGAGCATCGGCGTCATCGGCTCTCGAGTGAACGTCTCGGAGCTGGCCGAAGACCTGGGCGTCTCCTACGAGCGCTTCGCCGCCGGCAAGTACAAGGACGCCGGGATGCCGCTGAAGGAACTCTCGGCCGACGAGCGCGAGTACCTCCAAGGGATCATCGACGGCTTCTACGACGACTTCGTCGAACGGGTGGCCGAGGGGCGCGACATGGATCCCGAGGACGTCCGCGACACGGAAGCGCGCGTCTACCTCGGTGACGACGCCCACGAACTGGGACTCGTCGACGATCTCGGGGATCGGTCGGCCGTCGAGGATCACGTATCGGATCGGCTCGATACGGAGGTGTCCGTCCGCGAGTTCGAACCCGACAAAGGGCTGATGACCCGCCTCCGGGGTGGCGCGACGGCCGTCGCCTACGCGGCCGGTGCCGGCGCCGCGAGCGTCTTCGTCGACGACGACCACGACCTCCGCCTCCGGTACTGATACCGTCGGCAGTCCTCGAACGGCCTGCCTGCGGACCGTTCGCCGGGGAATATTTATCCCCGTGGATAGTTCTCACGAGCGTGACTACGCTGGTGCTGTGTGTCGACCGGGCCGACGACATCGGTCGAACGGTCGGCGTGTCGATGCCAGTCGACGGGTGGGACGCGGTGCGGTCGCTGGTGACGGAGGTCGGTCTCGCCGACCCCGAGGATTCGACGGTCAACTGCCTGCTCGAAGCCCTCCGGGTCACGCGCGACCTCCGGAGCGATGGCGAGGAGGCCATCGTCGCCGTCGTCTCCGGAGCCGGCGACTCCGCCGTCGGTGCCGACCGGGCGGTCGCCGCACAGGTCGACGCCCTCCTCGACCGGCACGCCCCCGATTCGACGATCATCGTCACCGACAGCGCCGACGACGAGCGGCTGGTCCCCATCATCGAGAGTCGGCTTCCCGTCGACTCCGTCGACCGCGTCGTCGTCCGGCAGGCTCGCGATATCGAGTCCACCTACTACCTCCTCAAGCAGTTTCTCGCCGACGAGCAGCTCCGCTCGACGGTCCTCGTTCCGCTGGGTGTCGGCCTCCTCTTGCTCCCCGTGTTACTCGTGCGCTTCTCGCTCGGGGTAGCGCTCGCCGGCCTCGCCTCCCTCCTCGGCGCGGCCGTGCTGTACAAGGGTCTCGCCATCGACGTCTACCTCGCCCGTCTGCCCGACCAGATTCGGGACGCCCTCTACTCCGGACAGGTGTCGGTCGTCACCTACGCCGTCGCAGGCGGCCTCGCGCTCGTCGGCCTCTTTCTCGGCGGCCTCGCCGTCTCGCCCGTGAGCGACGGCGCCGTCCTCGTTCCCGTCATGCAGTTTTTCTACAGTAGCATTCCGTGGCTGGCGCTGGCGGCGCTCACCGCGAGCGCCGGGCGACTGCTCGACGAACTCATCGACGCTGATCGCATCCCGCGGCCCTACCTCAACTTGCCCTTCGGCGTCGTCGCCCTCGGTCTCGTCGTTCGCGGGTTCGCGGGCTACTTCCTCGAACGCGAGAGCGTCCTGCCGCATCTCCAGGTGGTCGGCATCACGATCCAGCCGACCGAAAGGCTCGCGGTCTTCGTGGTGTCGGCCATCGTCATCTCTCTGGTCGGCGTCCGGGTGGCGGCGAAAGTCGCCCACGACTACCCCGACGACGAGTCCGACACCGAGGCGGTCGACCCGTAGTTATTCCGTCGGCCATCTGTCGAAAAGACGGGTCGCCAGTCCGGCGGTGAATCCCTCGAAACGGGTGTGCCCGGGCGTATTACCAGGGGGCGAAGCTCGGGTCGACTTCCCGCTCGCGTCGGTCGATCCCGTCGATTTCCGCCACGTCCTCGTCGTCGAGGTCGAGCGACCGCGACGCCCAGTTGTCGCGGATGTGGGCCTCGCTCGTCGCCTTCGGAATGGGGGTGACGCCTTTCTCGCGGAGCCACGCGAGCGACACCTGTGCTTCGCTCACATCGTGTTTCTCGGCCACCTGCTGGATCTCGGGCACGTCGAACACCTGGCCCCGGGCCAGCGGCGAGTACGCCACCACCTCCACGTCGCGGTCCGCGCAGTGGGCGCGGAGTTCGTCCTGCGGGAGGAGGGGGTGACATTCGATCTGGTTGGCGAAGATGGGGGCGTCGGCCGTCTCGATTGCCTCGTCCACCTGTGCCGGTTCGAAGTTGCTGATGCCGATCCGCTCGATCAGCCCGTCGTCGTGGAGCTGGTCGAAGGCGGCGAGCGTCTCCTCGGGATCGTACTCGCGTGCGGGCCAGTGGACGTAGAGCAGGTCGACGTAGTCGACGCCGAGTTTCTCCAGGCTCTCCTCGGTCGTGGAGAGCACGTCGTCGTACGCTAATTCGTCGATCCAGACTTTCGTCGCGAGGAACACGTCCTCGCGAGGAACGGCCGCCCGTTCGAGGCCGTCGCCGACCGACTCCTCGTTGTCGTACGCTTGCGCGGTGTCGACGTGACGGTATCCCATCTCGAGGGCCGTCGCGACCGCGTTCGCGCACTCTTCGGGGTCAGTGTTCTGCCAGGTGCCGATACCGAGGCTCGGCATCTCGTCGATCGGGGACTGAGTCATGTCCTTCTGGACGGTCGAGACGGCAAAAGGCGTTGTGGAATCGGCGACTGCACTAGCTCGGGACGGCCGCGCTACCGTTCGGACAGCCGTTCTTTCGCGAACTTGCCGAGGAGGGGGAGGTCACGGAGGTGGACTAGGTCCATCATCGCCCGAACGTTGCCGGCGTTGGCCTTCGCCAGTACGTCGCTGTCGGCGTCCCGGAGATCGGCCATCAGCGTGTCGTACCGGTCGTTGGGGGCGAGATAGAGCAACTCGGTCATCAGAAGTCGCTCGCGCATCCGGGGTGCGACCTTGCTGTGCCAGAGCTTGCTGTAGACCGACATCGCCTCTGCGGAGGTGTCGGGGTTCCCGTTCGTGAAACACCGGTCGGCCGTGATGGCGGCCATACGACCGGACTTCATCCCTTTGTGAATGCCTTCCCCCCAAAGCGGATCGATCGTCGGGACGGTGTCGCCGACGGCCATGAACCCGTCGGCGTACAGGTTGCCCGGCATCTGAATGTGTGCAGAGCCCCGGTGTTGCTGTTTGTCCGCGATTCGCTTGGCGTCGGCGAAACGGGGATCGGTCTCCAGCCAGTGATGGAGGTAGTCGTCGATGCTCGCCCCGTCGCGGCCGTACCGCTCGTGACTCTCGTTTTGAATGTAACAGAGGCCGACCTTCGCGGTGTCGCCGCCAGTGTGGAAGATCCACGAGTAACCGCCGGGGGCGTACTCGTGATCCAGACGGAGCATCATCGCGTCCGTGAGGTCGGCGTAGTCGGGATGATCGACATCGACGCCGTCCATCTCCCACTCGACACCGATCGCCTGGTTGGTCCGTTTCAGATCGCTCACGCCCAGTTCCTTCGCCAGCGGCGCCGCCGGCCCGGTCGCGTCGACGACGATGTCGGCGTACATCTCCTCGCTGCCCGCATAGCGGACGCCCGCGATCCGGCCGTCCTCCATGATCGGTGCGTTCACCCGGGCGTCGAACCGGTAGGTCGCGCCCTGCTCGCGGCCGTCCCGGACGAGCCACTGCTTGAAGTCGGCGAACTCCAGTACGGCGCCGGGCTGACGCTGCACGTAGTGGTCGTTCGGCGACTCCAGCACTACGTCGTCGGTGTAGTTCATGACCACCTCGTCGGGGACGCCGAACGAAGCCATCATGGAGTAGAACGTCCCCGCGGTGGATTTGTTGCTCTGGCGGGGGAAGTCGGCCTCCGGCTCGGCTTCGAGGACGACGACATCGTACCCCCGTTGAGCGAGATCGCGGGCGCACTGAGCCCCGGCGGGCCCCGCGCCGGCAACGATCACGTCGAAACGGTCGGGCATATCTTTCCCTACCGGGTGAGCGTAATCAGTCTTGCTAACCGGGAATGGAGGAACAAACTATTGCCGGTGGCCGACGCGGTCCGAGTCGATGCACCACAGGGTGGGAGCGTGGTGACGGCTGGGCGCGGCGCCGCCGTGTTCGCGCTCGCGGTAGCGAGCGCCCTTACCGTCGGTACCGCGGCCGGTCCGGTCGTCGCCCTCTCTCCTGCCGCCGGCTACGCCCTCGGCGTCACCGTCTTCGCCGCCATCCTCTGGCTCACCGGCGCCATTCCGCTCTCACTGACCGCGCTCGCGATTCCCGTCCTCTTGGTCGCGTTCGGCGTCGTCCCCGACTTCGGCGACGCCGTCACCGGCTTCGCCGACCCAGTCGTCTTCCTCCTGCTCGCCGGGTTTATGCTGGCCGAGGCGCTCCAGAGCCACGGCGTCGACCGGCGCGTCGCCTTCCACGTCCTCCTGCGGCTCGGCACTTCGCCGCGCCGCCTCGTCCTCGCGGTCATGGTCGTCACTGCCCTCCTGTCGATGGCCATCTCCAACACCGCAACGACGGCGATGATGGTTCCCATCGCCGTCGGCCTCGTGGGAGAGGTGACCGACGTGTGGGCAGCCGACGACGCCGACGCCGATGACCGGAGCCACGTGTCCGCTCTCGACACCGACCCTTCGAACTTCCAGCTCGCCATGCTCCTCGGCGTCGCCTACGCTGCCAGTCTCGGCGGCGTCGGAACCCTCGTCGGGACGCCCCCGAACGCCATCGTCGTCGGTCAGTTGCGCGAACTCCTCGACTACCACGTCTCCTTTCTCGACTGGTTGCTCGTCGGCCTGCCGATGGTGGTCGTGACGCTTCCCGTCGCGTGGGTCCTCCTGACGTTCGTCGTCTACCCGCCACAGGTGGGCGACGTGAGCGACGCCCGCGAGAGCGCCCGCCGGGGGCTCGCGGCGGCCGGCGAGCTGGACTCCGACGCCCGGCGGACCGTCCTCATCTTCGTCGTCACCGCGGCGCTCTGGCTGCTCGGTGGTCTCGGCTTCCTCGTTCGTCCGTTCCTTCCCGGCGCCGTCTACACTACCCTGTTCGGCGGCGCGGGCGTCTCGATTTTCGGCACGACCGGCCACCAGGGACTCCTCTACTACGTCCTCGTTGGGCTGGCTGCCGTCGTCGGGCTGGTCGTCTCCGGTGCCGCTGCATGGGACGACCTGCTCGATATCGACTGGGGGACGCTCATCCTCCTCGGGGGCGGCATCTCGCTCGCGAACGCGCTGGTCTCGACCGGCGCCACGGAGTGGCTGGCGTCGGTGACGCTCGGTGCACTCGGTCCTGCCCCGCTTCCCGTCGTCGTCCTCGTCGTCGTGGCGCTGGTCGTCACCGTCGGCGAACTCGCGTCCAACACGGCGATGGCAGCCATCCTCGCGCCGTTGCTAGTGGGTATCGGCCCCGCCTACGCCGACGTCCTCGGCACGTCGTCGACGACGGCGGCGGCGTTTCTCGCGCTCGTCGGCGCCGTCGCCGCGAGCTACGGCTTCGCGCTCCCCGTGGCGACGCCGCCGAACGCCATCGCCTACGGCGCGGGCTACATGGACAAAGACGACATGCTCCGGGCAGGTCTGCCCCTCGACGCCGTCGTGATTCTCCTCGCGACGGGCGTGCTCACCCTGTTGCTCAGATTCGTCTGGCCGGTCGTGCTGTGAAAAAACGGCGGACGACTCACAGGGATTCTCGTAACTTCCGATAATCCCTATCAGTAGAACTCGCGGACCAGGTCCATCGCGTCCTCCGGCGCCCCGTCGGGAATGTCCGACATGTTGGCGTCGACGCCGTGGCTCTCCTCGTACGGCACCGAGTCCTCGTCGCGGTAGAGGACGCCCTGGTACTCCGTCCCGGGGTCGAGGATGCGCGAGCGGGCGTCCTGATAGTTCGTCGGATCGTGGTCGGTGTCGTCGAGGTCGACGATGTGATCGCGGAAGTAGTCGTAGGTGTCCACGTCGTTGAACGTCACGCAGGGGGAGAACACGTTGACGAAGCCGAACCCGTCGTGTTCGACCGCTTGCTTGACGATCTCGGCGTGGCGCTGGGCGTCCGTCGAGAACGACTGGGCGATGAAGGTGCCGCTGGCAGCGAAGGCGAGCGCGAGCGGGTTGACCGGCGGCTGCTGGGGTCCCTCGGGTGTCGTCGAGGTTTCGAAGTCCTCGCGGCTGGTCGGGGAGGCCTGCCCTTTCGTCAGCCCGTAGATGCGGTTGTCCATGACGACGTAGGTCATGTCGATGTTGCGCCGGACGGCGTGGATGAAGTGGCCGGCACCGATGGAGTAGCCGTCACCGTCACCGCCCGCGACCATCACCTCGATGTCGGGGTTGGCGAGTTTGACGCCCGCGCCGACCGGGAGCGCGCGGCCGTGGACGCCGTGGAGGGCGTACGACCGCATGTACGTCCCGATCTTACCGGAACAGCCGATACCGGCGACGACGAACGTTTCGTCGGGACTGTTGCCGGTTTCGGCGAGGGCTTTCATCATCCCGTTCATGGTGCCGAAGTCGCCACAGCCCGGACACCACGTCGGTTGTGCGTCGGATTTGAAATCAGTGAATCGAACGTTGGAACTCATGGGGTCGCCTCCGTTTCGTCCGCCAGAATCGCCGCAATCCGCTCGGCGAGTTCGTCCGCCTTGAAGCGGACGCCGTCGTACTTGTTCACTCGCGTCACTCGCGTCAGCGTGTCGTGCTCGATCAGATCCGCGAACTGCCCCGTCGCGTTACACTCGACGACGATGGCTTCTTCGGCGTCCCCGATTGCCTCGGTCAGGTCGGGTCGCGGGAAGACGTAGGGCACCGAGAGGAAGCGCACGCCGATTTCCTGCTCGTCGAGGAACTCCATGGCCTCGATCATCGCCCCCTCGTTCGATCCCCACGAGATCACCAGCGTCTCCGCGTTCTCGTCGCCGAACTCGCGGGGCTCGAACGGCTCCCGCTCTTTCGCCGTTTCGACCTTTCGGGAGCGCTTGTCGACCTGCTCGACGCGCATGTCGGTATCCTCGGTCCGGCGCCCGAGTTCGTCGTGTTCGAGGCCGGTAGACATGTGGACGCCGCCCTCGGTCCCGGGGAAGGTTCGCGGGCTGATGCCGTCCTCGGTGATGGCGTGAGGTTTGAACCGCCCCTGTTCGTCCTGCCACTCGCCGATCGTCTCCTCGTCGACGACCTTCCCGCGGTCGATTTCGACGGCGTCCATGTCGAACTCCTCGGGCGGGTACGTCTGCTCGGTGACCGCGAGCGAGAGGTCGGCAGTCAGGTACACCGGCAACTGGTACTGCTCCGCGAGGTTGAACGCCTCGATGGTCTTGTGGAAACATTCGGCGATCGTCGTCGGCGCGAGCACGAACCGTGGCACTTCGCCGTGACCACCGTAGAGCATGGCGTTCAGGTCGCCCTGCTCCTGTTTCGTCGGCATCCCGGTCGACGGCCCGGAGCGCATCACGTTACAGATGACCAGCGGCGTCTCGCTGGTTGCAACGAGGCCGAACGTTTCGGCCATGAGGTCGATGCCGGGGCCGGAGGTGGCGGTCATGGACCGTGCCCCGGAGCGCGCCGCGCCGAGTGCCATGTTGATCGCCGAGAGTTCGTCTTCCGCCTGGACGACGTGGCCGCCGTAGCGCTCGATCCGCCCCGTGAGATACTCCATCACGTTGGTCGCGGGGGTGATCGGATAGCCGGCGTAGAATCGGCAGCCGCCCGCGATGGCGCCCATGCCGATGGCTTCGTCGCCGTTCAGGAGGACGTAGTTCTCGTCGGTGCATTCGAGATCGTATCCGAACTCCTGTGCGTAGTGTTCGTGGACGTAGTCCCGGCCTTTGCGGGCGGCAGCCATGTTGTTCTCGACGATGGCGGACCCCTTGTCGCCGAAGCGCTTCTCGAGGGCGCTGTTGAGGTTCTCGATCGGAAAGTCGCTGACGGCACAGGCGGCTCCGAGGGCGACGACGTTGCGCATGATCGCGCCGCCGGCGTCCTCCGCGAGGCCTTTCAGTGGCACGTCGAGACCGATCATCTCCTCGGGAATCTCCACGTCCTGCATCGTCGTCCGATCCCCGTCGTAGATGATGACGCTCCCCTCGTGGAGTTCGTCGAGGTTCTCGTCGATCGTCCGTTGGGTGAGTGCGATGAGCACGTCCAGCCGGTCGACGACGCTCTGTACCTGTTCTACCGACGTGCGGACTTTATACGCCGTGTAACCGCCGCGAATTCGCGACGCGAAGTCCTTGGAGGTGAACACGTGCCGACCGGCCCTCGAAAGGGCCTGGGCGAAGATTTTTCCGGTGGAGTCGATGCCGTCGCCGGCCTCGCCACCGATCGCCCAGTTGAAGTCCGCAGGCATACTGTGTGTGCAGCTATCGCCGGACTGCTCAAAAGCCTTCTGTATGCTTCGGGTTCCCGCAAATACGGACAATCGACGTGCGTCGACACTGTTAATCGGCACACGACGACGAGAAAAAATCGACGGACGCAACGGCTGAGACCGTGGCCCAAACGGATGGCGTAAGTTTATCACGAATGATTGGAAATTCTACGTTGAGTTATGTCCGACGACGACATCGAACTGGAGGCGCGCCTCGAAGAGCAGGCGGTGTTCGAGCCCTCGGACGCGTTCGTCGAACAGGCGAACGTTTCGAACCCTGATATCTACGAGGAGTTCGAGGAGAACTGGCCGGAGTGCTGGCAGGCGGCGGCCGAACTCCTCGACTGGGACGAGGAGTACGACCAGGTGCTCGACGATTCGAACCCGCCGTTTTATAAGTGGTTCACCGACGGCAAACTGAACGCGTCGGCGAACTGTCTGGACCGTCACCTCGACGAGCGCGGCGACGAGGTCGCCATCGACTGGGTGGGCGAACCTGTCGACGAGGACAACCGCTCGTTCACCTACGAGGAGCTCCACCGCGAGGTGAACGAGTGTGCCGCGGCACTCCGTGACCTGGGCGTCGGCGAGGACGACGTGGTGACCATGTACATGCCGATGATCCCGGAGCTCCCCATCGCCATGCTGGCGTGTGCGCGTATCGGCGCCCCCCACAGCGTGGTGTTCGCGGGCTTCTCCGCCGACGCGCTGGCGACGCGGATGAACGCCGCCGACTCCGAGTATCTGGTCACGTGTGATGGCTACTACCGCCGCGGCGACCCGCTCGACCACCTCTCGAAGGCCAACGAGGGTCTCGCGGGCGTCGACCACGAGGTCGAGGACGTGATCGTGGCCGAGCGCCTCCGCGACGGCGACGGCTTCGGTCACGACCTCGCGGACAACCAGCACACCTACGCGGGTCTCGTCGCCGACCACGAGGGTGCGACGGTCGAGCCGGTCCAGCGCGACGCCGAGGACATGCTGTTCCTGATGTACACCTCGGGGACGACGGGCCAGCCAAAGGGCGTCAAACACACCACGGGTGGCTACCTCGCGTGGACCGCGTGGACCAGTCAGGCCGTCCTCGATGTCAAGCCCGAGGACACCTACTTCTGCTCGGCCGACATCGGCTGGATCACGGGCCACTCCTACATCGTCTACGGGCCGCTCGCGCTCGGCACGACGACGATGATGTACGAGGGGACGCCGGACCATCCGGATCGGGACCGTCTCTGGGAGATCGTCGAGGAGTACGAGGCGACTCAGCTCTACACCGCCCCCACGGCGATCCGCGCGTTCATGAAGTGGGGCGCGGAGTACCCCGACCGACACGACCTCTCCAGCCTCCGACTGCTCGGGACGGTCGGCGAACCCATCAACCCGCGCGCCTGGAAGTGGTACTACAAGCACATCGGCGACGAGGAGTGTCCCATCGTGGACACGTGGTGGCAGACCGAGACGGGCGGCATGATGGTCACCACGCTCCCGGGCATCAAGGACATGAAGCCCGGCTCCGCCGGGCCGCCACTCCCCGGCGTCGACGCCCAGATCGTCGACACCAACGGTGACGAGGTCGACGCGGGCCGCGCCGGCTACCTCACCGTCCAGAAGCCGTGGCCCGGCATGCTCCGCACGCTCTACAAGAACGACGAGCGCTACATCGAGGAGTACTGGGCCGAGTACTCGGACACCGACAGTTCGGACCCCGAGGACTGGGTGTACTTCCCCGAAGACGGTGCGAAGATCGACGAGGACGGCTACATCACGGTCCTCGGCCGCGTCGACGACGTGCTCAACGTCTCCGGCCACCGGCTGGGCACGATGGAGATCGAGTCCGCCATCGTCGGCGTGGAGGGCGTCGCCGAGGCCGCTGTCGTCGGCGGCGAACACGAAGTGAAAGGCGAGGCCGTCTACGCCTACGTCATCACCGAGGAGGGCTACGAGGAGAACGACGAACTCCGCGACCGCATCGTTCAGGGTGTCGAGGACGCCATCGGTCCCATCGCTCGCCCCGAGCGCGTCGTCTTCTCTCCCGACCTGCCCAAGACGCGGTCGGGGAAGATCATGCGGCGTCTGCTGGAAGACATCGCCAACGAGGCCGAACTGGGCGACACCTCGACGCTCCGCAATCCCGACATCGTCGAGGACATCCAGGGCAAGATCAGCGGCGACTGATACGGCTCGTCGTGAGTCACACTGCCGGCTGTAAGTCAATCAAGAGATTCGCCCTCCCGGGAGGGCGAATCTCTTGAAACAGTTACAGCCGACAGTACCAGCACCGGTCGTTCGCCGGACCGTCTTGGCGACCCACCGGGACACAGTTACAATAATCCGTATGACCGGGTTCGGCTACCGGCTCCGCGCTGCGTTTCGTTCTTTCCACACCGCCAGCAGTTCGTAGACGAAGATGGCGCCGACGAGCGCGAGCGACCCCCAGACCAGGACGGCGAACCCGAGCGCCGAGAGGGTCACTGGCGTTCACCTCCGTCGGCCAGTGCCCCGTCGTCGTCGAGACCGCGCACGTCTTGGTCCAAGCGATCGAGGTCGTACCGTCGGCCGCCGAATCGGGCGGTAACGACGGCCAGTACCGTCGAGACGGCGGCTGCGCCGATGAAGGAGACGAAGTAGGAGGCGGCGGGAAGCGCCGCGAGGGGGAGGACGCCCCGAGCTGGCGGGAAGAAGGCGAGGCCGACGACGAGGCCGGCGGCGCTGGCGGCGAGGACGCCCCCGGACCACGCCCGCGGCGAGTAGAGGCCGTAGAGCAGGGGGACGAACGTCGCCGCGGCGAGCAGATCCGCGAGCAAGAACAGGGTGAGCACCGAGTAGCCCTGCGCGCCGACCACGGTGGCGGCGGCGGCGACGACGATGGTCACGGCGCGGGCGGCGGCCGTGAGTCGGTCGTCGGAGAGGTCGGCCACGCGCGGTAGGTCGACGGTGACGACGCTCGCGATGGCGTTGAACAGCGTGTCGGCGCTGGAGACGACGAGGAGGACCGCGAGGACCGCCACGGCGACGACGGCCGGCTCGGGGAGTACGTCGGTCACGACGAGGAAGAAGGAGACGCTGGCGTCGGCGGGCGCCTCGACGAGGCCGAGGCCGACGGCGATGGGGCCGAAAACGCCGGCGAGAAAGACCATCGGAACGACGGCGACGGCGGCGACGAGGAACGACCGTCGGAGTGTTCCCTCGTCGTTCGCGGCGTAGACGCGCTGCCACCACGCCTGGTTCAGCATCTCCGCGCCGACGATGGCGACGACGACGTAGGCGCCGAACTCCAGACCGCCCGCCGACCCCACGGTCAGCAGGCTGGGCGACGACTCGACGATGGCGGCGTGGGCGGCGTTCGTGCCGCCGAGTGCGACCAGCGTGACGACGACGCTCACGATCAGGAGCGGGAGGATGAGCACCGTCTGGACGGTGTCGGTGACGATGCTCGCTCGCAGGCCGCCGTAGCCGGTGTAGGCGAGGACGGTGATTCCGACGACTGTCGCGGTCTGCCACCCCGGAACTCCGGCGATCAGGGAGAGTGCGCTCGCGATGCCCGTGAACTCCGCCGCGAGGAAGACGAACATGTAGGCGACACTCACGAGGAGGACGTAGGCGTACATGGCCGGTCCGTAGCGGGCGTAGGCGTACTCGGTGAGGCTGTGTCCTTCGGGGAGGAGATCGCGGATGCGCGGCCCGACGACGGCGAAGGCGGCGAGGGCGAGCGCCGATCCCGCGGCGTAGCCGGCGACGGCGGTGATCCCGCCGAACGCCGCCCCTGCTTCGGCGGGGCTGAACAGGATCCACGCACCCATGCTGGAGGCGACGATGGTCGCCGTCAGCGTTCCGCCGCCCGTCGAGTTACGGGCGGTGATGTAATCCTCGATCGTCTCGATCCGTCCGCGCGCAGACCATGCGCCGAGCGCCGCGAACGCGACGAGGACGACGACGACGAGGCCGATCAGTGCCGTCGCCGTCACCACGGCGGCTCACCTCCACTGTCGTGCATGTCCGTCGGCACGCGACGGACGCTGTAATAGTTTGTGTTATAACCGAGTAATCAGAGGTAACTGGCGTCCCACCGGGTCGGCTTGCGTCGGTTCTCGCACTCGTTGCAGACGACGCGGCCCATGGTGTCCATCGAGATCCCGAACCCGTCGCAGTTGCCACAGAGATAGCCGTATCGCTCCGTGCGGTCGCGGTCGAGGTAGACGGCGTAGAAGGGGCCGTCGGACCCGCGGACACTCTCGTCGAGGGCGACGTACACCTGACGGCCGTCGGGGAGCGTCGCGGCCTCGGTGAGCACCTGTCGGCCACCCGTCTCCGGGAATTTGGAGTAGAGCTTCTCGACGAACGGTTCGCCGCCGATTTCGACGGTGCGTTCGCCGATGGCCTCGAAGTCCTCCGTCTCGTAGAAGCCGGCCCCGGCCTCGTTGGCTTCGAGGACGCGCCCCTCGATACGGGAGACGCCGTGGTCGAGGAGGCGGTGTTCGAGCGCCGCCAGCAGGCCGTCACCGATGCCGCTGCCGCGACTCTCCGGTTCGACGTGGAGCCAGTCGATTTCGCCGACAACCTCGCGCCGCTCGACGACGTAGCTCTGGGCGAACCCGACGAGCCGATCCCCGTCGGCGGCGACGAGGAACTCCGTGTTCGGGTCGTCGAGGTCGTCGGTGAGCGTCTCCTCGTCGTACCATCGCTCGACCGCCTGTGCGATGATGTCGTCCTCTAGCGCGTGTCCGTACGACGCGGCGAGGGAGTCGTGGGCGACCGTTCGGATGCCGTCGATGTCTGCCGCCGTTGCCTCGCGGATGTCCATGTGTGGCAGTGTGCGGTGCCGCTCCTTAAATGGTCGCGGTGGACGATGGGGGAACGAATCAAGGGTCTGTCGCTCGTCGACGTTCCCATGGCCGGACTCTGTTTCGACATGTACGGGACGCTGTGTGATACGAGTAGCGTGCGGACGCGCCTCGGTGAGGAACTCGGTGTCGCCGACCGCTTGGTCGCCGCCATCGACGAGATGTGGCGGCGGAAACAGCTCCAGTACTCCTACCAGAGCGCCCAGATGGACGACTACGAACCCTTCTGGGAGATCACATCCCACGCGCTCGATTACGCGCTCGCGCAGTACGACCTCGACCCGGACGCGGACACGCGCACCCGACTCCTTCACGCGTACGATCGTCTCGACCCGTTCCCCGGTGCCGTCGAGGCGCTCGATCGTCTCTCCGCGGCCGGCCACGACGTGGTCGTTCTGTCGAACGGTAATCCGGAGATGCTCGAACGCCTCGCAGACGATGCGGGACTCTCGCCGCATCTCGACGACATCCTGAGCGCCCATGCCGTTCGGACGTTCAAACCCGATCCAGCCGTCTACGAACACGCGGCCGAGGCACTCGACCGGCCGCTCGCCGACTGTCGACTCATCTCTTCGAACGCCTGGGACATCGCTGGCGCCGGCACCGCCGGGATGGCGACGACGTGGGTGAACCGCGCGCGCGATCCGCCCGAGGCTATTGGGGCCCGTCCGGACCGGGAAGTCGCGACGCTGCCGGCCGTCGCGGACGACTTATGCAAGTAGTATTACATTAATCGCCGTGATTTTGCCCGAATTTCACTCTAAGAACAGAAACTATTATTAGCATTCTGGCTACCCGTTTGTGCATGGGTAGCAATGATGGCCATATGGATCGACGTGACGTGATCAAAGCTGCCGGCGCTGCCGGCACCGCTGGACTAGTCGGCCTCGCTGGCTGTTCCGGCGGCGGTGGCGGCGGCGGTGGCGGTGAGTCCGAATACCCCGAACTCGGCAACTATCCCATCGAGGGCGACACGGCGACACTCGGGTTTAACGTCCCGCAGTCGGGTCCCTACGCTTCCGAGGGGGAGGACGAACTTCGCGCGTACGAACTCGCAGTCAAGCACCTGAACAACGGTGGCGGTTGGGTCGATTCCCAGTTCGACGACCTCTCCGGCGACGGGGTCCTCGACTACCAGATCGACTCGGTGAGCGGCGATACGGCGACCGACGCCGACACCGCGCGTCAGTCCGCCTCGCGGATGATCCAGCGGGACGACGTGATCATGGTGAGTGGCGGTTCGTCGTCCGCCGTCGCTATCGCGGTTCAAGAGCTGTGTCAGCGTGAGAACACGTTGTTCATGGCGTGTCTGACCCACTCGAACGACACCACGGGGCAGAACTGCGTGCGCTACGGCTTCCGCGAGATGTTCAACGCGTACATGACGGGGCAGGCACTCGCGCCGGTTCTCACCGACGAGTACGGGAGCGACCTGCAGTTCTACCAACTCTACGCCGACTACAGTTGGGGCCAGACCGTCCAGGAGTCGATGAACCAGTTCCTGACCGAGGCAGGCTGGGAACAGGTCGACTCCGTCGCCACGCCGCTCGGCACCAGCGACTACTCGTCGTACCTCTCGCAGGCGGCGAACTCCGGCGCCGACGTGCTCCTCCTGGACCACTACGGACTCGACGGCGCGACGTCGGTGAGCCAGGCGGTCGACGCCGGCCTCGACGAGGACATGGAGATCGTCGTCCCGCTCTACAACCGCCCGATGGCGGAGGCGGCGGGCGCGGCAATCGAGGGCGTCTTCGGCACTGTCGCCTGGGACTCCCAGATCGACAACACGCCGTCCCAGGAGTTCCTGCAGGCGTTCCAGGACGAGTACGACCGCATCCCATCCGGGCCAGCACAGCTCGCTTACTCCCAGACGCTCCAGTATGCGGCCGCCGCCGAGCGCGCGGGTACGTTCTACCCGCCCGAGGTCATCCGCCAGCTGGAAGGCCTCGAGTACAGCAACATCGGCATGGGCTCGGAGATGATGCGCGCCTGTGACCACCAGGCCCAGCGCGACGTGCCCGTCGTCCGCGGGCTCCCCGAATCCGAGCAGTCTGCGGGGCAGTACTTCGAGATCATCAACATCACGAGCCGCGACGAACTCGGCTACGCCTGCGACGCCGGTCCCGCTGCGGAGTGTGAGCTCGGCGAGTACGGCGACGAGTAACGGCACCCGGCTCGACTACTCCGACCCCGTTCCGTAGCGCAAGACTATAGTCAATTATGATCAAGCTACACGTAGACATGATACTTCCAACCAGTCACACACGCCGACTCCGACGAGGGTGTCGGGATCTCCTCGGTAGGGTGAGACCATGAGCTTCCACATCGATGTGATCACCGTCCTCCTCAACGGCCTCCAGCAGGGCGCCATCTACATCCTGCTCGCGGTCGGCCTGTCGATCATCCTCGGGACGCTGAAATTCGTCAACTTCGCGCACGGGGCGCTGTACCTAATCGGCACCTACGCCGGCCTGTTGATCGCACTCGAAATCAACCTGACCAGCGGCCAACTCCAAGAGTGGGGGTTCAGCCAACTCGGACTCGGACTCGGCTACATCCCTGCACTGATCATCGTTCCCTTCGTCGTCTTCGTCGTCGGGTTGGCGATGGAGCGCTTCGTCGTCGAGCCGTTCAAGGATCGCCCGGACACCGATCAGATTCTCGTCACCTTCGGACTGGCGATCATCGTCCAAGAGCTGTTCCGGGCCTTCTTCGGGTCCAGCAGTCTCCCGTTCAGCCAGCCCGCGTGGGCACAGGGGCCGCCGCAGGTTCCCTTCCTGACGGCGATTCCCATCTCCTCGTGGCGATACTACGTCATCGGCATCACGGCCGTGCTGGTGCTCATCGTCTATCTCCTCGTCGAGTTCACCGACTTCGGCCTGATCGTTCGCGCCGGCACCCGCGATCCGGAGATGGTGGAACTGCTCGGAATTCGATTGAGCCGACCGTACATCGTCGTCTTCGGTATCGGCGCGGCGCTCGCCGGCGTCGCCGGCGTCGTCGGCGGTCCGCTCAACCCCGTCAATCCGACGATCGGTAACGAGATTCTCGTCCCTGCGTTCCTGACTGTCGTCATCGGTGGCGTCGGCTCCATCGCCGGCGCCGTCCTCGGCGGCGTCCTGTTCGGTCTCACGCAGGCGATTCTGGTGGCGACCTACTCCGCGTGGGCACAGGTCGGCCTCTACGCCCTCGCCGCAGTCATCCTGTTGGTGCGGCCACAGGGCCTACTCGGCGAAGCGGAGGTGGCCTCATGAGCGACGAATCCGCATCGGCGGGCGAGACGGATACCGACGCGAGCGCCCTCGGCGACGCCATCGGCATCTGGGCGCCCCGTGGAAACGAGGTGCGCATCGTCGCCGGCAGCGCCATCATTCTCGCGCTTTTCCCGTTCATCTTCTCCCGGATGCCCGTCGTGAGCGACCTGCTACAGGGCTATCAGAGCCTCGCGACGCTCATCCTCATCTGGGGCATCTTCGCGCTCGGGTTCGACCTCCTGCTCGGCTACACTGGTCTGCTCTCCTTTGGTCACGCTGCCTTCTGGGGCGGTGCGGCCTACGCGACCGGCGTGTTCAGCCAGCAGGTCTCCGGCTCGCCGATTCTGATGGTGGCCGCCGGGACGCTCTTTGCCGTCCTGCTCGCGTGGTTCCTCGGTTTCCTGTCGCTTCGACGAGGGGGAATCTACTTCGCCATCCTCACGCTCGCGTTCGCGCAGATGATGTTCTACATGTCGTCCTCGCCGCTCGCGTTCATCACCGGCGGGGAGAACGGCTTCACGGGCGTCGAGACGGGCGAACTGTTCGGTATGTTCGCGCTCGAATCGGAGCTTCCGTCAGTCCTCGGTCTACTGTTGGGGACGTGGCTGTACGCCTTCGTGGCGATCATCACCGTCCTGTGCATCGCGTTCGCCTACCGCATCCTTCAATCGCCGTACGGCATGGTGTTTCGGGCGATCCGAGAGAACGAACAGCGCGCGGAGTTCGTCGGCCTGAACGTCTGGCGCTACCGGCTGATGTCGTTCATTCTCTCCGGCCTCTTCGCCGGCATCGCCGGGAGCCTCTTCACCATCCACGGCACCTACGTCCCGCTCTCGTCGTTATACTGGACCGAGAGTGGCGAGGTGGTCATCATGACCGTCCTCGGCGGGACGGGCTCGCTGTTCGGGCCGATGATCGGCGCCGGCGTCTACCTCTACGTCGAGAACATCGTCAGCGGGGGCCATCCGGTCGACTTCATCGCCCCGTTCTGGCATCTCATCCTCGGCCTCGTGTTCGTCGTCACCATCTGGATGTTCCCCCGGGGGATCTGGGGATTCGTCCGCGACGTGCGCGACATGATCACGGGAGGTGACGAGTAATGGCACTGCTCGAAACGGAGAACCTCGTCAAGGAGTTCGGCGGCCTCGTGGCCACCGACGACGTGAACCTGACCGTCGAGGAGAACGAACGCGTTTCGATCATCGGCCCGAACGGCGCCGGCAAGTCGACGCTCATCAACCTCATCACGCGCCGTCTCGACCCCACGTCGGGCGACATTCGGTTCAAAGGGGAGTCCATCGTGGACCGCGACCCCCACGAAGTCGTCCAGATGGGCGTCAGCAAGTCGTTCCAGACGGCCTCTATCTTCTCGAATCTCACCGTTCGAGAGAACGCCGAAATCGCGGCACTCGCCGCCGAACACGGTTCGTTCGGGTTCAAGTTCCTCGAACACCGGGACAGCCTCACCGACGTCCACGAGGTCGCACGGGACACCCTCGACGCCGTCGGCCTCCTCGGACAGGCCGACCGCACGGCGTCAGAACTCCCCTACGGCGACAAGCGCCGCCTCGAAATCGGCATCGCGCTGGCGGCCGAACCCGATCTCCTCTTGATGGACGAACCCACGGCTGGAATGTCTCCCGAGGAGACCGAGGCGACGGTCGAACTCGTCGAAGAGGTCAAGCGGGAACTCGGTCTCACGTTCGTCCTCATCGAACACGACATGGAGATCGTCTTCAGCATCTCGGACCGCATCGTCGTGCTCAACCGCGGTCGCGTCATCGCCGAGGGGACGCCGGACGAGATCAGGGGCGACCCTGAGGTGCAGGAGGCGTATCTCGGAGGTGTGGACCTGTGAGCCTACTCGAAGTCGACGCTGTCGACGCCTACTACGGCGAGAGCCACATCCTGCGCGACCTCTCGATCACCGTCGAGGAGGGCGAAATCTGCGCGCTACTGGGGCGCAACGGAGCGGGCAAGACGACGACCCTTCGCTCCATCGCGGGTGCGGACCCGCCGCAGGTTGGCGACGGATCGGTCCGGTTCAGGGGCGAGGACATCACGTCGATGCCTGCCGACGACGTGGCGATGCAGGGCATCTCTCTGGTGCCCGAGGAGCGCCGCGTCTTCGCCAACCTCTCGGTCGAGGAGAACCTCCGCATCGCGGAGGTGTCACGCAACACCTCGAACACGTGGCGCCGGCCACGCACCACGACCGGTCAGTCCATGTCGACCGAACAAGTGTACGAGGACTTCCCCCGGCTCCGCGAGCGCAAGACCCAGAAGGCCGGCACCCTCTCGGGCGGCGAACAGCAGATGCTCGCCATCGCCCGCGCGCTCAAACAGAGCACCGATCTCCTCCTCCTCGACGAACCGTACGAGGGCCTCGCCCCGAAAATCGTCGAGGACGTGGAGGCGGCTATCGAGCGCATCAGCGAACAGGGCGTGACGATCCTGCTGGTCGAACAGAACGCCGCGGCCGCGATCCAGATCGCCGACCGGGCGTACGTCGTCGACCAGGGGCAGATCGTCTTCGACGGGACCGCCGACGAACTCCGCGAGGACGAGGAGACCCGCGAGCGCTATCTGGGTGTCTGAGATGTCCAGTCTATCCACCGCGGCGCTCGAAGACGCGCTCGACGCACTGATCGACGCCGGCCTCGTCGCCGAACGCGACGACGGATTGGTCACGACCGAGACGTTCGAGTCCGTGCGGCGCGTCTACCGCGACTCCTACGCCAATCTCGGCGACGATGCCTTCCGGCAGACGGTCGCCGACGCGTTCGGCGTCGACGAGGCGACCGCTGCCGAGCGAATCGACAGCGGGGAGATTACCCGCGACGATCTGATCGCCTACCTCTCGCTCCGATCGGCGTTCGACAGCGAGGGACGAAGTCCCTCGGGCGGTCGGTCGCAGGCCGACGACGAGCGCCTCGCGACGATGGCGACGCTCGTTGCGGAGATTTCGCCCGGATCGCCGGTGCCGGACGTGCTCGACGACCTCGACGACGAGTCGTGGCGTGCCTTCCTCGACGAGCATCCCGACGCCGTCGTGACGGTGTGGCGCCACGACTGCGCGCCCTGCGAGGCGCTGAAAGCGGATCTCGACGCCGTGCTGTCGTCGCTCCCGGACGACGTGGCGGTCGCGGGCGTCGACGGCGAGTCGGTGCCGGACTTCCGTCGCACGTTCGATGTCGACGCTGCGCCCGCAGTCTGCTGTTTCCGTGACGGGGCGCTCGAAGCGGTCCTGACGGGGCGGCAGTCGCCCGACGCCTACGCCGATCGGTTCTCGGAACTGTACTGATAGGGGTTATCGTAACTGTTCCTATAGTAGCCTTTGTAAGTCATTCAGGAGATCTACCATTCCGGGATGGCGAAAATCCTGATTGACGTACAGCCGACAGTACGACTACTCGCCAGCGACCATCACCGGTCGCTCCGCGTTCAGAATCACCGACTGCGTGACGCTCCCGAACAGGGCCTTGCCCGTCGGTGAGCGCTTCCGTCCGGAGACGACGATGAGATTCGCATCCAACTCCCGCGCCGTTTCGAGGAGCTGATCGGCGGGGTCGCCGCTCGATTCTGTCACTTCCACCTCGATGCCCTGCTCTTCGAGGAAATCCGTCACGTCGCGGACGGACGCGAGCTGTGATGCCGAGGCACCGCTCGGATTGTCGGTGAAGCTGTGGATGACCGTCACTCGCTTCTCGGATGCGTCACCGGGCAGGTCGGCGACCGCCCGTGCACACGTCATCGCTCGTTCCTCGTTGTCGTCGACGCCGATCACGACGTTGTACATATGGTTCTCTCCGCCAGCCAGGGCTAAGTGTCTTTATCAACCTCGTCCAGCCGGCGGGAGACGTAGACGACGAGGGCCAGCGGAATTCCGAGGCCGACGGCGACGGTCACCACGCCGAAGGTGGCGAAGCCGAACGCGGTCGCCGGCAGATCGATCAGGAAGAACAGCTCCGGTCCCTCGCCGGCGAAGATGTACTCCCCGAGAACGAGACCGAGGACGCCTGCGATCGCTACGATGGCGACATAGAGGAGCAACATCGTCTGCCGGCCGTCACGGCGTGTTGCTGTCACGTTCGACGGTAGGTGCGAGGGAAGATTAGGGCTTCCCTTTCGGACCGATGGGTCTTTGACGCCGCCGCCCGTGCGCTCACACATGTCGAATCAGGACATCTTCGGGATCATCCTCGGGAGCGTCGCGCTCCTGATGTTCGTCACCGGAATTTTGCTGGCGACGTAAAATAGTCGAGTCGGAACCGAAACCGGGCCGTTCAGTCGTCGGTCGGTTCGCCGCCGTCCGTGGCGACTTCTTCCTCACCGCCGTCGGCGAGCGCCATCTCCTGCTGGTGTTCGAACCACTGCCACTCGTTGGTGTACATCCCGTCATCGCGGAGGTTCCACGGGTCACCGTCTTGGACCTTCGGACCTTCCAGCCACGAGACGACGAAGTTGTACGTCCAGATGAGGCCACCGATGAACATCAGCACGGCGCCGAGCGTGGCCGCCTGGTGGGCGGTAGCGAACTGGGGCAGGTACGTGGCGTAGCGCCGGGGCATGCCGCCGTAGCCGAGCACGAGCATGGCGAGGAACGTGATGTTCGAGCCGATCATCCAGAGCCAGAAGTGGGCCTTGCCGAGGCTGCGCTGGTACATCCGTCCGGTGAACATCGGGAACCAGTAGTAGAGCCCGGCGAAGCCGGCGAAGGCGATGGCACCCATGACGACGTAGTGGAAGTGCCCGACGACGTAGTACGTGTCGTGGAGCACGAGGTCGACGGGGATGGAGGCGTTGAAGACGCCCGTGACGCCGCCGATGATGAAGTTAGAGACGAAGCCGATACAGAAGAGCATCGGCGTCGTCAGGCGGAGTTTCCCGTTCCACATCGTCGTGATCCAGTTGAACGTCTTCACGGCCGAGGGGATGGCGATAGCGAGCGACACCGCCATGAACGACGCGCGCAGGCGCGGGTCCATACCGGTCGCGAACATGTGGTGGGCCCAGACGCCGAAGGAGAGCACGCCGATGGCGAGCGTGGAGTAGACGACGAACTTGAACCCGAACAGCTTCCGTCCCGAGAACCGCGGGATGAGGTAGCTGACGATGCCCATCGGCGGCAACACGAGGATGTACACTTCGGGGTGGCCGAAGAACCAGAACAGGTGTTGCCAGAGCATCGTCCCGCCGGCTTCGATGGCGAAGAACGTCGTCCCGAGATTGCGATCTAGGAGGAGCATGATCAGCGCGCTCCCGAGTAGTGGGAAGGCAAAGAGGATCAGCCCCGACTGGGTGAGGATCGTCCACGAGAAGATGTCGAGGTTGGCCCACGTCACTTCCTCCGCGCGTTCGGTGAGGATGGTCGCGATGAAGTTGATCGACCCCATCGTCGCCGAGACGCCGGTGAGGTGGAGGCCGAGGATCATGAGGTCGACACCGGCGTTACCTTGACTGCCGCCACCGACGCCCGCCGAGAGCGGCGTGTAGAGCGTCCATGCCGTCTGGGCGGGGACGATGTCACCGAGCGGGAAAAAGCCCGCCCAGATGAGGAGTGCGCCCGGCGGAAGCAGCCAGAAGGCGATGGCGTTGATCCGCGGGAACGCCATGTCGTCCGCCCCGATGAGGAGGGGGACGAGGTAGTTCGCGAAGGCGGCGATGATCGGCGTCCCGAACAGGAACAGCATGGTGATCCCGTGACTCGTCAACAGGGAGTTGTAAAACGAGTTCGAGATCAGGGTCATGCCGGGGTCGAGCAGTTCGAGACGCATGATCATAATCATCAAGCCGCCGACGACGAACGCGAGTACGCCGTAGGCGCCGTACAGCATGCCAATGTCCTTGTGGTCGACTGTCGTTAGCCACCGGCTGATGCCGGCTGGCTTCTCCTTCGAAACGTATCCCGACTCGCCGGCCGCTCCGCCACTTCCCAGTGGCGTGTACGACCGCCAGTCTTCGATCCGCGCGAGCCACGCGGCGATGATCACGAGGAATAGCCCCATGAGCACCGTCAACGCTAACTGTCCGGTGATCTGCATGGACGTTGCTCAGGAACCCAGGGTTAAGAAATATTCGGGTGCGCGTCGGGCGATGTCGGCGGACACACGAAGCTCTCCGAGGGGGCGTCGTCCCGCCGCCGTCCCGCTTACTCCTCGTGGTGTTCTTCGATCGGTTCGGCGTCGTCGACCGTCGCGCCACCCGGCATGTACACCGCCGACGTCTTCTCGGCCGTCGCGATGGCCTTCCCCGACAGATACGTCAGGATGGCCAGCAGGACGAACGGCGCGACCAACAGTACGTACTGGATGATGCGCGACACCGAGTCGACCCCGAACGGGCTCCAGACGGCGTATCCGACGATGAAAAAGAGGATGATGAACAGCGGAATGAAGTTCACCGTCAGATCGAGCAGGGTGTCCCGATCGAACACTTTCGTCGCCATACAGATGCAAAAACACACCCCGGACAAATAGGTTTCTATCGGCCGGACGAGGTGGCGAGGCTCAGATGGTCTCGCGCTTGGGTACCAGCAGTTCACCCCCGATGCCCACGGCTCCGAGGACTGCGCCCGCGGTGATGATGGCGTAGCCCCGCGTGACCAAGTTCACGTCGGTGAACGCGAGGACGCCGCCGACGACGAACAGGAGGAGAGCGAACACGGCGAGTGGCCGCCACGTCGTCTTCGCGTAGCCGGCTTCCCGGAGCAGTCCAGTCACGCTACCACAGAACAGGAGCAAACCGCCGACGGCGACCACGAACACGTCGAACAGGATGCCAAGTTCCGCGAGGGGGATGCCGAGTGCCACGAAGATGGGCCAGGGGCTCGCCATCCGATACTGATCACTCAATCCCGGTTGGTCGTCCATATTCGCCGTAGCCGCCGGACCGTAGAAAACGCTTCGACCTTCGTCATACGGACTGCCGGCTGTCGGTGGGCACGGGCGTGGCGACGGCCACAGTAACCGATCCGCTCAGGCGACGTTGATGCCGTGACGGGCGAGAAAGCGGCCGACCTCCTTGATCTCGACCGGACTCCCGACGATGCGACACGTCGTGTCACCGGTCGCGAACACGCTGACCGTGAAGTCGGATTCGAGGTCGCTTCGGAGCCCACACAGCGACTCGCGCGGCACGACGATCTGCGTGCTGTCTCGCAACCGCTCGGGACTCGGCATCGGTACCCTACCAGTCTCGGTACCTCGGTATAACCGTGTCGAAAGTCTATCACTTGGTGCGGAAAGCTGGTTGGGACCGCCCGGCCGGTCGGAAGGAACAGGTTTTTCGACGCCGCCGGCCGAGCATCGGGTGATGGGTCTGGAGGAGGAGATCGAGGACCTCCGCGAGGAGATCGCCAACACGCCGTACAACAAGTCCACCGAGCAGCATATCGGCCGGCTGAAGGCGAAGCTCGCGGAGAAAAAGGAGAAACTGGAGAAGCAATCCTCCTCGGGCGGTGGCCACGGCTACGCCGTCGAGAAGACCGGCGACGCCACCGTCGGCCTGGTCGGCTTCCCGAGTGTCGGCAAGTCGACCCTGCTCAACGCGCTCACCAACGCCGAAAGCGAGGTCGGTGAGTACGAGTTCACCACCCTCGACGTGAACCCGGGGATGCTCAAGCACAACGGCGCGAACATCCAGATTCTCGACGTGCCCGGGTTGATCGAGGGAGCGGCCGGTGGCCGCGGCGGCGGGCAGGAAGTCCTGTCGGTTGTCCGTACGACCGACCTCGTCGTCTTTCTCCTCTCGGTCTTCGAGATTCAGCACTACGACCGCCTCCGCGAGGAACTCTACGCCAACAAGGTTCGACTGGACACGTCGCCGCCGAGCCTCTCCATCTCGAAGACGGGGAAGGGCGGCCTCCGCGTCACCACCGGCGACGGCGTGGAACTGGACGAGGGGACGATCAAGAGCGTCCTGCGCGAACACGGCTACGTCAACGCCGACGTGACCATCCGTGGAGACTGCGACATCGACGAACTCATCGACGGCATCCAGGACAACCGCGTCTACCTCCCCTCCATCGTCGCCGTCAACAAGGCCGACCTGATCGACAAGGACTACCTCCCGACGGTGAAAGAGAACCTCCGCGACCACGGGCTCGATCCCGAGGAAGTAGTGTTCATCAGCGCCGAGGAGGAGCGTGGCCTCGACGCCCTCAAAGCGGAGATTTGGGACGCGCTCGGCCTCATCCGCGTGTACATGGACAAACCGGGCCGTGGCGTCGACTACGAGGAGCCTCTCGTCCTGCGCGAGGGGGAACACACCGTCGACGACGCGCTCCGCAAACTCGGCGGATCGCTCGACGAGCGCTTCCGCTTTGCGCGTGTCACGGGTCCGAGTGCGAAACACGACGAACAGCAGGTGGGCCGTGATCACGAACTGCAGGACGAGGACGTGATGCGTGTCATCGCGCGGCGGTAGGCCGTGCGGTCGTCGCTTCCGGTCCTCCTCGTACTCCTCGCAGTTCCGTGGTCGGTCCAGACGTTCGCGGGTGGCCGCCCGCCCACGCTCGTCTTCGCGTGGGGGCTGGTCAACGTGGCTCCGCTCGGCGTCACCTTCCTCTGGGACTTCCTCGTTCGGTACACGATGGGGCTGCCCGACTACATCCTGGCCTGGCCGCTCTCCGTTGCCTGCTATCTCGCCGCCCTCGTGAGCGCGCTCGCGGCCCGGATCGACCGTGAGGACCCACGGGTGACTGCCGGCTTGCTCGTGGTGGCGGGCGTGGCGCAACTGACGCTGGCGCGGGGGTTCTCGGTTCAGCCCGGGCGCACCGCGTGGCCACTCGGCACGGCCGTGTGCTGGCTCGCCGCGGGGTGGGTGTACGCCCGCTCCGATCGCCGATAGCGGTACGTTTTTCGGCGCGCCGGCCGTCCTATCGGCCATGTCCGGCACGCTCGATCACGTCATGATGCGGGTCGCCGATCTCGACGACTCGCTGGACTGGTATCGGTCACATCTCGACTACGAGGAGAAGGATCGGTGGGAGGCCGACACCTTCACCATCGTCTACCTCGGCCCCGAGGAGATGCACGAAGAGGGGGCGATGCTGGAGCTCACCCACAACCACGACGACGCCCCCGAGGAGATGGGGGACGCGTGGGGGCACATCGCCGTCCGCGTCGAGGACGTCTACGACGCCTACGCGGAACTGATGGACGCGGGCGTCGAGGACTACCGCGACCCCGACTCCTGTGGCGGGAGCTACGCGTTCGTCAAAGACCCCGACGGCCACGAGGTGGAACTCGTCGAACGCGACCACGGCGCCCGCTGGAGCCTCGATCACACCATGATCCGCGTCGAGGACGCCGACGAGGCCCTCGGCTTCTGGACCCGAAAGTTCGAGCACGTCCCCACCGGTCGGTGGGAGGCCGACACCTTCGCGAACTACTTCACGAAGCCTCGGGACGCCGCGCCAGAGGCGATGGCGGTCGAACTCACCTACAACTACGACGGTCGGAGCTACGAGATGGGAGACGCCTGGGGCCATCTCTGCGTTCGCGTCGACGACCTTCACGACGACTGGGAGCAACTGATGGTCCGCGAGGCCGCCGACTACCGCGACCCCGCCTCCTGTGACGACATGTACGCCTTCACGAAAGACCAGGACGGCCACGAGATCGAGCTCATCGAGCGCGAGAGTCTGGAGCCGCCCCTGTTCCCCGAGTAGCCGCTCCTATGTTGTAACCGCTCGTCCGTGAGCCGCCGTAGCGTGTCGGTAACTCCCCGGTACTGACCGACACCGAGCCGTCTCACTCGACGCGGACGACCTGTTTGCCGATATTGTCCCCAGAGAAGAGCCCGAGGAAGGCGTCGGGCGCGTTCTCCAGTCCCTCGACGACCGTCTCGCGGTGGTCGATCGTCCCCGCCGCCACCCACGCCTCGAGCCGGTCGCGCGCCACGCCGAATCTCGTCGCGTAGTCGCTGACGAGGAGCCCCTCCACTTTCGCCCGCGGCGCGATGAGCTGCGGGAGTTTTCGCGGGCCGGTCGGGACGCTCTCGTCGTTGTAGTGAGCGATCTGTCCGCAGACGGCGACGCGGGCGTCGACGTTCAGTGTCGTGAACACCGCGTCCGTGATCGGTCCGCCGACGTTGTCGAAGTAGACGTCGACGCCGTCCGGCGCGGCGTCGTCGAGTGCCGCACGGTAGTCGTCGGTCGTCTCGTAGTTGATCGCCGCGTCGAAGCCCAGGTCGTCGGTGAGCCACGCAGTCTTCTCGTCCGTGCCCGCGAAGCCGACGACGCGACAGCCGTTCAGGGATGCGATCTGTCCGACCGTCGACCCGACGGCGCCCGCCGCGCCCGAGACGACGACGGTGTCGCCGGGACGCGGCTCGGCGACCTCCAGCAAGCCGAAATAGGCCGTGCGCCCCGGCATCCCGAGGACACCAAGGTACGCTGGCAGTCCCGCCACGTCCGGATTCACCGCCATGGCGTCGTCGCCGTCTAGAACGCTGTACTCGGCCCACGTCCCCCGACCGGTGACGAACTCACCCGCCTCGTACGCGTCGTGCTCGCTCGCGACCACTTCGCCGACGACACCGCCCTGCAGTACGTCGCCCACTGCCCACGGTTCGGCGTACGACTCTCCCGCCCGCATCCGCCCCCGCATGTACGGGTCGACCGAAAGGTAGTGGACGCGTACGAGGAGCTCGCCGTTCTGCGGGGTCGGCCGTTCGGTCTCCCGCAGGTCGAAACTGTCCATGGTCGGCTCTCCGTCGGGACGCTCGGCGAAATACCAGGCTCGCATACGCTCCGTTCGGCGGCGGGACGTAGATGTCTTCCGACAGGGTGGCGATAGCCACCGTTCGACAGGGTGGCGATAGCCACCGTTCGACAGGGTAGTGACTGTCCCCTCGTGGACCGGACGTTGAAATAGGACGACCGGGTAGACGTAGTATGACAAAGTACTCCACTGGGTCGGACCGGGGTGACGGCGACGGCGACGCGTGCGAACTCTGCGGGCGTGAGACGACGAATCTCGAACGCGCGAACGTCGCGGGCGCGGATCTGCTCGTCTGTTCGAACTGCGCCCCTCATGGTGAGTCCGGGAGACGCGGTGGGTCGGGTGGTGGCTCCGGAGGACGTTCGTCGTCGGGTGCCAGTTCCGGCTCACGCACCGACGGCGACGAGCCCAACCGCCGCAAGCGCGCCGCCCAGAACACGGCGCGCATCTACGACGCCTCCCGGGGCAACACGAAACGCTGGGAGCAGGAGGGAACCGACTACGAGGAGGACCGCCTCCCCTACCTCGTCTCGGGGTACGGCGACCGCACCGAGGCGGCCCGACAGGACGCGGGCCTCACCGTCGAGGAACTCGCGACCGACCTCGACGCCGCCGAAGACGACGTGCTCGCGCTCGAACAGGGCCGGGCCACCCGCGCCGGTGTCGGCGGGTCGCTCGTTCGCGCCGTCGAGGAGCGACTCGGGATCGACCTCGTCGACGAGTAGGGAGTTTTTACTCGGCCGCCCTCGGACTGGCGGGTATGCAGACGCGCGCGCCTGCCGAACCGGACGTACGGAAGTTCGAAGCGACCGTCGAGCGCGTCGACGGCGCCGACGTGGTTCTCGATCACACCTACTTTTACGCCGAGAGCGGCGGCCAGCCAGCCGACAGAGGGACGCTCGCCGGCGTCCCGGTGGTGGACGTTCAGAAGGCGGCCGACGCCGTCGTCCACACGCTCGCGGAGGAGGCCCACCTCGCCCCCGGTGACGACGTGATCGGCGTGGTCGACGACGACTTCCGCACCTACTGTATGCGTGCCCACACCGCGAGTCACGTGCTCTACGGCGCTGGTCGGCGACTCCTCGACGACCTGGGCTACGGCGGGTTCGGCATCGACGCCGAGAAGGTCCGCGTCGACTTCGCCACTTCGACCGACATCGACGACGCGGTACTGGTCGAACTCGAACGTCTGACCAACCGGGCGGTGTGGGACTCCCGCCCCGTCTCGTGGGAGCAGGTGCCGGTCGACGAGGCACGCGCCCGCGACGACGTGGCGTTCAACACCAAGACCGAGGAGGGGGTGATGGCCGACGCCGACACGGTCCGCGTCGTCGGCATCGAGGACTGGGACGTGGCGGCCTGTGGCGGGACGCACGTCTCGAACACGGGGGAGATTGGCCCGGTCGAGGTGCTGGAGCGATCCAACCCCGGCGAGGGGTTGACCCGGGTCGAGTTCGCGGTCGGTCCCCCCGCTATCGACCGCCGTGCGACGGTCCGGGAGGCCACCCTCGCCGCCGCGCGTGATTTGGATGCCAGCCTCGACACCCTCGACGACGCCGTCGCGAACCTGCGTGCCGACCGTGACGCCCTCGAATCGGAGGCGCGGTCGTACAAATCGGAGGTGCTCGGCGCGCGTCTCGCCGCCCTCCCGACGACCGAACGAGACGGGCGCGTCTGGCGGGTCGGCACTGTCGCCGACTTCGGGCCAAACGAGGTCGGCGAAGCGGCACAGGACCGCGTCGGCGACGACGCCGACGTGATCGCCGTCGTTGGCGAGGGATCGGCGCCGTACGTGGTGGTCGCGACGACCGGCGATGTCGACGCGGGCGACCTCGTCGCCGATCTGACCGACGAGTTCGGCGGCGGTGGTGGGGGCGGGCCGACGTTCGCGCAGGGCGGTGGCCTCGACGCGGAGCCGGACGCCGTGGTCGAGTCGCTTCGCTAGCGGCGCGTTCGGCGGGCCGCAAGGGCGCCGATCACGAGGACGGCGAGGACGGCGAGCGCCGGGGTAAAGCCCGTGCCGGCGTCGCTCGTCGGCGTTGGCGTCGGCGTCACCGTCTGACCGGGTGTCGCCGTGGGTGTGGATGACGCCGTCCCAGCCGTCGGTGTCGCGTCGTCGACGGCGATGGCTTCGACCTGCACCTCGTTCGATCGGACGCCGTCTCTGACGACGTAGAGCGTGTGCGTGCCGGGGTCTTCGATCCGAACCGACGCCTCGCCCTCGCCGTCGGTGGTGCCGACCCGCTCCCCGTCGAGATAGACCGTCGCGACGGCCGCGGGGTTACCGTACGCGTTGGTCGCCGTGAGGATGACCCGCTCGCCCGCCACCATGCGTTCGTTGGCGGCGTCGAGCGCAATCGACCGCGTGCGCGAGAACTGCACCGACACGTTCGTCGGCTCCGGGCCGACGGTCAACTCCCGCTCGACGGTCCGATACCCGTCTTTCGTCACACGAACGGTCGTCTCGGTGTTGACGGGGGACTCGATGGTCGCGTTGCCGCCCGTGTCGGTCCGGGAGCTCCCGATGTCGCTCAGGGAGACCCCGGCGTTGGAGACGGGCCGCGCCGGGTCGAACTGTGGATCGACGACCCGGATGGTGACGGGCACCGTCCCGCGCCTGAGCGCCACCCGGTTCGTGACATCGCCGTCGATTTCGAGGGATTTGCGCCGGGTGTAGTAGCCGGCCTTGCTGACCGTAATCGAGTACTCGCCGGCTTGGAGGACGCCGGATTCGAACACGCCGTTCTGGTTCGTGCGTCCGGTGGCGACGTCGAGTCCGCCCCGTTCGATCAGTACCGACGCGCCGTCCACGAAGCCGTCGTCGTCGCTGACTTCGAGCCGGACCGTGCTCTTGCGGAACACGTCGACTTCGACTTCGCGCTCCGACGCCGACGAGATGACGTAGGGGCTGTTTCGGACGTATCGTGGATGCGTCACGCTGATGGTCACCCTCGCGTCCGCGGGCACGTCCACGAACGCCTTCCCGTTTCCAGCCGTCGTGGCCGTCGTCGATCCGCCGTCCCATTCCACGTCGAGTTCGGCGTCACTGATCGGGTTGTCGGCCTGATCGCGGACGGCGATGGTGACTGTCACTGTCTCGGAGGACTGTGCAACGACCCCGCCGGCCGCCGCGACGAGTGATAGAACGAGGACCACACTCAGTACCGGGGTAACCCGTAACATACGTTGCCGTACGTCAGCTATCTGTAAAATACTCGCGGCTCGCCGATGTCGGGATCAGCCGGCGCCGCGTGGGGGATCGCAGGGGTCGAACGCCGTCTCCGTCTCCGTCTTCGCCTCTGCCTGTCCCGCCCCGTCGCAGACGATCCGATCGATCTGTGCGTCGGCGTCGACCGGTTTCCCCTCGGTTAGCGCCGGAATCTCGTCGACCGGTTTGGCCGGGTTTCCGACGACCGTACTGCCCGGTTCGACTGGCTCGACGACGACGGCAGCGCCGCCGACGGCCGCGCCGTCGCCGACTTCGACGGCGCCGAGAATCGTCGCGTTCGCGCCGAGCATCACGTCGTCGCCGATAGTGGGATGGCGTTTCCCGTCGATCGGCCGGCGGTTGCCGAGGGTGACGCCGTGGTACATGAGTACGTCGTCACCGATCTCCGCGGTCGATCCGACGACGACGCCGATACCGTGGTCGATGACGACGCGCCGACCGATTTCGGCAGCGGGATGAATTTCGACGCCGGTGACGAGACGGGACAGCTGTGAGAGCAGGCGAGCGGTCGTTTCGTGCCCGCCCGTCCAGCACAGGTGAGCGACACGGTAGACCCACAGGGCGTGGAGGCCGGGGTAACAAGTGAGGAGGACGAGCAGGCTCCCCGCGGCCGGGTCGCGTTCGCGGACCGCGGCGATGTCTTCGCGAACGCGACAGCGCGCGGCACGCAGGAGGCGTCTACCGCGCGTAAACATGGGTTACTGTCGACCGCCTGCAGTCGCCCGAAGCGACCGGCGGACGCGTTGCCACGTGGGCCGGCGTTCGGGCGGACGATGCCGTCGGTCGGCGGGATGGGAGACAACAGCACCTCGGGCGCGACAGCGTACGCTCGAAGGCTATCCGGCCGCCTGAGTGACCGACGGTCGTCGGCATGGGCGCGTGTACCCTGTACGTCCACAAAAACGTTCTGTCGACGGTCGTCGGGGTCGCACGACCGGAGCCACCGGACCGAAGCCCCCTTTATTCGCGCCGTCCTACCGACGGGCGTGACCACCGATTACGGGGCCGTGGTGTACGACCTCGACGGGACGCTCGTCAGACTGGCGGTCGACTGGGATGCCGCCGCCAGCGACGCGACGGCCGCGTTCGCCGAGGCGGGCGTCGACGTTGCCGACGCCGACCTCTGGTCGCTGTTCGAGACGGCGCCGGAACACGGCCTCGCGGAGGATCTGGAGTCGATCCTCGCGGCCCACGAACGCCGTGGTGCCGAACGGGCGACGCGGCTTCCCCACGCCGACCGCGTGTCCGAGTGGAGCGTCCCCGTCGGCGTCTGCTCGCTCAACGCGGAGGCGGCCTGTCGGCGGGCGCTGGAGCGGCACGACCTGCTCGATCACGTCGATGCCGTCGTCGGTCGGGACTCGGTCGCGACGCACAAACCCGACCCCGAACCGTTGCTGACGACCGTCGACCGCCTCGGCGCCGACCCGGTGTCGGCGCTGTTCGTCGGCGATAGCGAACGCGACCGCTTGACCGCCGAGCGGGCCGGTGTCGCCTTCGAGTGGGTCGACGAGTAGGGGCGACGCATACTGTCGGATGTCCCTATGTCACGATACTCGTCATCCCGAGGCGACGCATCTCTCGATCGACGGACAGCCGACGGTATCCACACTCCCGCTGATCGGACCCGACGGACAGGTCGCTCGTGATCCGGACGATCAGTCGCCGGTGACGACAGTTGGCCGAGGTCAACGTCGTCGACGCGGGGCCGACGCCGACCCACGTCCTTTTTATCACCCGGGCGTGTAGACTCTTGTACCAGCGACCCGCGGGCAAATGCGGCAATGGCCGCATGCGGGGACCAGCGACCGACGTGCTGTAAGACGCCGGGGCCGGTGGCCCCCAGACGGGATTTGCGTGAGCACCCCTGCCACAGTTGTGGCGTTTCAATGCTCGGACCAAACCATGGAAATCGAAATCGCAACAATCGGCGGCTACGAGGAAGTCGGACGGCAGATGACTGCCGTCCGCGCCGGTAGCGACGTCGTCATCTTCGACATGGGTCTGAACCTGTCGCAGGTTCTGATCCACGACAACGTCGAAACCGAACAGATGCACAGTCTCGACCTGATCGACATGGGCGCCATCCCCGACGACCGGGTGATGAGCGACCTCGAAGGGGACGTACAGGCAATCGTCCCAACCCACGGGCACCTCGACCACATCGGTGCCATCTCGAAACTCGCCCACCGCTACGACGCGCCCGTCGTCGCGACGCCCTTTACCATCGAACTGGTGAAACAGCAGGTGCAGGGCGAGAACAAGTTCAACGTCGGCAACGACCTCGTCAAGATGGAGGCCGGATCGACGATGTCTATCGGCGACTCCGGGAAGGTCGACCTCGAATTCGTCAACGTCACCCACTCGATCATCGACGCGATCAATCCCGTCCTCCACACGCCGGAGGGCGCCGTCGTCTACGGGCTCGACAAGCGGATGGACCACTCGCCGGTCATCGGCGACCCCATCGACATGGACCGCTTCCGCGAGATCGGCCGCGAGGGCGAGGGCGTCCTCTGTTACATCGAGGACTGCACCAACGCGGGTAGCAAGGGCCGCACCCCCAGCGAGTCGGTCGCTCGGAGCCACCTCCGCGACGTGATGTACTCCGTCGAGGATTACGACGGCGGCATCGTCGCCACCACGTTCAGTTCCCACATCGCCCGCGTCACGAGCCTCGTCGAGTTCGCGAAGGACATCGGGCGCCAGCCGGTCTTGCTGGGCCGCTCGATGGAGAAGTACTCGGGCACCGCCGAACGCCTGGACTTCGTCGACTTCCCGGACGACCTCGGGATGTACGGCCACCGCAAATCCGTCGACCGAACCTTCAAGCGGATCATGAAGGAGGGCAAGGAGAACTTCCTGCCCATCGTCACGGGTCATCAGGGCGAACCGCGCGCGATGCTGACGCGGATGGGCCGCGGCGAGACGCCGTACGAACTGGAGAACGGCGACAAGGTGCTGTTCTCGGCTCGCGTCATTCCGGAGCCGACGAACGAGGGCCAGCGCTACCAGTCCGAACGCCTGCTCCGCATGCAGGGCGCTCGCATCTACGACGACATCCACGTCTCCGGCCATCTGCGCCAGGAGGGCCACTACGAGATGCTGGACGCTTTACAGCCCCAGCACGTCATCCCGGCTCACCAGGACCTCGAAGGGTTCGCGCCCTACGTCGACCTGTGTGAGAGTCAGGGCTACGCGCTCGGCCGTGACTTACACGTCACGCGCAACGGCAACATGATCCAGCTGGTGGAATGACGCCCGATTCGACGGAAGAGCGGGTGCTCGCGGCGGTTCGCGAGCGCCGTGAGCGGGTCAACGCGGCCATCGACGAGGACCTCCCCCTCGTGGAGCCCGAACGTCTCTGGGAGGCCTCGCGCTACCTGCTGAAGGCGGGTGGCAAGCGCCTCCGGCCGACCGTTTCCTTGTTGGCGGCCGAGGCCATCGCGGACGTGCCGCCGCTCTCCGTCGACTACCGGCAGTTCCCCGCGCTCGACGGCGGCGAGGTAGACGTGATGGCCGGGGCGCTCAGCCTCGAAGTCATCCAGTCGTTCACCCTCATCCACGACGACATCATGGACGACGACGCGCTCCGTCGCGGAGTGCCGGCCGTCCACAAGGCCTACGACGTGGACACCGCCATCCTTGCGGGCGATACGCTCTACTCGACCGCCTTCGAAATCATGGCCGACACGGGCGCCGCGCCCGAGAACGGGCTGGAGGCGATGCGGATGCTCGCCGAGACCTGTACCCGGATCTGTGAGGGACAGGCCCTCGACGTGGAGTTCGAGGGCCGAACCGAGGTGCTCCCCGACGAGTACCTCGAGATGGTCGAGTCGAAGACGGCCGTGCTGTACGGTGATGCGGCCGCGACGCCGGCCGTCCTCCTCGGCGCCGCCGACGAGGTAGTCGACGCGCTCTACTCCTACGGCATCAACTCCGGGTCGGCGTTCCAGATTCAGGACGACGTGCTCGACCTGACGGTACCCTCCGAGAAACTCGGGAAACAGCGCGGATCGGACCTCGTCGAGAACAAGGAGACGCTCATCACGCTCCACGCCCGCCAGCAGGGCGTGGACGTGGACGGACTCGTCGAGGCCGACTCCGCCGAGGAGTTGACCGACACGGAAGTCGCAGACGCCGTCGCCACCCTGAACGACGCGGGCAGCATCGAGTACGCTCGCGAGAAGGCCCGATCGCTCGTCGACGAGAGCAAGGCGAACCTCGAGGTCCTCCCGGACAACGAGGCGCGGGCGCTGCTGGAAGCCATCGCGGAGTACCTCATCTCTCGAGGGTACTGAACCGCACGTCGGCCGAGACAGTCGGGGTGGCGACTTACCGGACCCGAAGATAACCGACAGCAGGACGCTCGCCGCGGGCATCCCGAAGTGATGCGTCGCTCGGACGGCGCGTTCACGAACTTCGGTAAAAGAGTGCGGTTGCGACCGAGTTAGGGCTGAATCTCGGCGACCTGCTCTTCGTACTCGGCCTGAAGCTCTTCGAGGTTGCCCTCGACGCCCTCGAAGGCCTCGACGGTTTGCGCTTCTACGTCCTCGTGGGCGTCCAGCGCCGCCTCGAAACCTCGGTCGAGGGCCGCAACGAACTCCTCGACGAGTTCGTCGGCTTCGTTGTCGACGCTCCCTTCGAAGGCCTCGATGGCGTCGACCTGGGTCGCTTCGAGCGTATCGAGTTGCTCGTCGACGGCCGCACGGGCGTCGTCGAGGAGTTCGGTCTGTGCCGACATCGCGGATTCGACGACGCCGAAGTACGCGTCGACGAACGAGCGGACGGTTTCGTAGCCGTGCTCGTTCATCTGCTTTGCCGAACCGAAGTCGACGAGCGCCTGGCCGAACGCCTGCTGTGCCTCGATGGTCCGCGTGACTGCCTCGTGCGTTCCTTCTATGGCGGTTCGCTGGAGGTCGAAGACGATGCCGATGGGCGTGGTGTGTTCGCTCATTGTACTCCAACCGAGGGGACGAAGACACATAAGTGTACCTTTCAAAACCATTTAGAACCACTCAAAGACACTCACTGGTTTCTTTTGGATATAGGGGCCGAGAAGTCGCCGAAACGAGAGGTGTCCATCGACCGGAACGGTCCCGGTGAGCTCGGTGGGCGGCGCTACGCGTACCGTGGCGGTCGGACGGATGTCGGTTGGGCGCTACCCGACGACGACGTACGCCGCCGTGTACGCCAGCCACGCGACCGTAATCGCCGAAAGCCCCGTCAGCGCGGCGGTGAGCCAGTCCGGCGGTTCGACGGTCGGGCCGCGAGAGCGGACCAACCGGACCCGCGGGAGGACGCCCAGCAGGCCGACGCCGAGCACCGAGAACACGAACGGATAGGAGAGATCGAGCGTCGGCGCCGGGATGAGGAGGACGCTCGCGGCGTAACCCGCACCGAGGGTGGCGCGCGGGCCGACAGCGGTGGTGGGTCGTAGGCCGGTCGCGAGACCGGCCACGGCGACGGCGGCCCAGACCGTCGCGAGTTCGATGCCGAACGCGGCGAGCAGGTGCAGGGTGGGATCGGCCGCGAGGGCGACTCGTTCGGTCACGAGCGCCCCGTCGAGGGGGTAGAGCATCGCTGGCGGCTCCCCGGTGAACAGGTCGCCGAAGGGGTGGGTCGCGAGGCCGACGAGGGCGGCGACGAACACCTCGGAGGCCGCGAGGTCGGTGTATCGGTCGCCGACGGCGCCGACGGCGACGGCGCCGACGACGAACAGGAGCGTGACGAAAGCGGCCAGTGCGCCGCCGATGGCGGCGATCAGGACGACGAGGACGGTGGCGACGAGGGCCGAGACAGCCCGGATACCCACAGTTCCGTTCCGGAGACGGAGCGCGGCCAGCGCGGCCACCGGCGGCGCGAGAACGAGCGAGTGAGTGATCGCTCGGTGGACGACGTTTCCGGTCGACCAGAAGGCGCCCGCGAGCGCGAGGGCGTCGCCCCCCGCGCCGATGCTGGCGACACCGACGAGTGCGTACACCATATCGACATCGGGCAGGGCGGCGAAGGCACCGGCGACGACGGCGATGGCGAGTGTGCGCTCGGTGGTCCACCCCCGGGCGATGGCGACGCCGCCGACGAGGGCGAAAGCTAGCGCGGCGTGGCCGATGAACATGGCTCACGTTCTCGGGCAGTGAGCATAAACTCCGCGGGCGTAGTGCAAACAGATGACACGACCCTCGATCGGCGACCCCCTACGAGTCGGCACCGACCTTGGTCCACCGGGCTTCGATGTCCGCGTTTCCCCGAACGACGGTGTCGTCGTCGACCGCGAACCGGGTTTTGCGGAGTTCGATCGACTCGACGACCCCTTCCATATCGCCGACGCGGACGGTGTCACCGGCCTCGAAATCCGGATCGCGGAGGAGATACACGCCGGCGACGGCGTCGGCGATCATGTCGCTCGTAGCGTAGGAAACACCGAGTGCGACGAACCCGGCGGCGGTGCCGAGCGACGCCGCGATGCCGTCGAGTCCAACCACGGAGAGCGTCGAGAGGCCGACGCCGAACCAGAGGAAGACGGCGACGATAGTGGTGACGAACTGCCGGTAGACGGGCGACTCGCCACGCATCGTCCGCGCGAGGAGCATCTTCAGGACGGTGAGGAGGAGTTTGACGAGTATCGCCGCCAGCACGAGGAAGACGAGTCCCGTGATGACCGTGGGGATGGCTGTCGTGAGACGGCCGAAGAACTCGGCGAGTGCCTGTCGGATGACGTTCGACTGGAGTACAGCGCCACTCATACTGGGCGTGGCGGGCGCCCGGCACTAAAGGCTACGCGACGGCGCGGTCGACGACCTCGTACTCGTCGCCGTCGACACCGATGACGGCCCACTCGTAGTCCAGATCGAGTCCAGCGAGTCGATCGCGGAGATCCCCTGCGGCCCCCATCCACGTCACGAAGCAGCGAAGCCGATAGTCCGTCGTCCCCCCGTCGGCGAGAATTTCGGGGGGCGACGACGCATCGTCGGCGTCGAGCGCGGTCACGTGGACAGTTCGCCACTTTCGTTCGGCCCTGAGATCGACCCCGTCGCCGTCGACGGAGTATCCGAGGCGGCGGAAGATGTTCCGCGCCTCTTCGACAGGTGGCATGGTAACAGGGGCCATGTACTCCCTATTACGGCGGGTTGAATGATAAATGTTACCACGACGAAAAAAGCCGAGCCACGACGATAACTGTCCATTCGCGCCGTGTGACGCGCCCGGTCCCGACGACTGCGGACGGGGTCGTAGTAATTATTGTAAGTCAGTACCAGTGGTCCGCCGGGACGGTCCGGCGAACCACCGGTACACAGTTACAATACACACTATCAGGCAACGGACGGTCCGTCGCTCCCCGCTCCCGACTCGCTCACGTCGAAGGTCGCCAGCAGCGCCTGCAACTGCTCGGCCTGTTCGCTGAGCGACGTGACGTTGGCGCTGACCTGTGACATGGACGCGGCCTGTTCCTCCGCGGTGGCGGACGTGTCCTCGGTCTCCGTGGCCGTCGCACGGCTGATGTCGGCTACCTCTTCGACCATCGACACCGCTTCTTCGGTGCTTGCCGCCTGGTCGTCGGCGGTGTCGCTGATCTCTTGGATACCGCTGTCGGTCGCTTCGGCGTTCTCCGTGACCTGGGTGAACGCGTCGACGACCTCTTGGAAGGCGTCGACTCCCTCCTGCATGTCCCGCTTGGCGGCCTGCGCTTCGTCGACGGCCGTCTCAGTCTGCGACTGGGTTTTCTGGATGAGTTCTTCGATTTCGTTCGCCGATCCCTGCGTTTTCTCCGCTAACTGTTTGACCTCGTTCGCGACGACTGCGAACCCGCTTCCGCTGTTCGCGTTCTCGCCGCTGCCCGCGCGGGCGGCCTCGATGTTGGCGTTCAGCGCCAGCATGTTCGTCTGCTCCGCGATGTCGCTGATGAGTTCGATGATCTCGCCGATCTCCGCCATCCGTTCGTCGAGGACCTCGACGTTCTCGACGGTGGAATCGATCGCCACCTGCACGTCGCGGGCGTCCTCGATGGCGCCCTTGGCGGTCGTCTCGCCCGCTTCGGCGATCTCGGCCGTCTCGTGGGAGCGCTGGGCAACCTCCTCGGCGGACGCTGCCACTTCCTGGACCGTCGCGGACAGGTTCGTCATCTCTCCGGAGACGGTCTCCAGCATCTCTCGCTGCTCGTTTGCCCCGCTAGAGATCTCCTGCAGCGACTGGCTCACCTCCTCGCTCGCCTGCTCGGCCTCGTCGGCGCCGGCGGTCGCCTCTTCGCTCGCGGCCGCGACATCCTGAGCGAACGCCTGAATGTCCTGCATCGCCGACTCCGTCTCGTCCATCATCTCGTTGAACGCCTCGGCGATCCGCACCATGGCCTCGCTCTCGCTGTCGGGGTCCAGACGGACGGTGAGTTCGCCGTCGGCCGCCCGTGCCATCGCGGCGCTGTAGGCGTCGGCCTTGGCTTCGAGATGTTCGTTCATCTGCTCGACTTTCCGCTGTTTGGCTTCGGCCTCCGCCTTCGCTTCTTCGGCCTCGGCTTTCGCGCGTTCGATTTCCGCTTTCTTCTCTTCGAGGTTCTCGACCTCTGCGGTTTTCGCCTTCGCCTCCTGAAGCTGGAGTTCGGCCTCCTCACGGGATCGCTCGGTCGAGTACCAGTGGGCCATCAGCGCCATCGCCAGCGCCAGGACGAACACCCCGTGGATCAACCCCCACGCCCACGGATTGTTGATCGCGGCGGTGTGGTTGTAGACGCGCTCGGGGTTGATCATCCCGAAGACGCCGTGGGTCAACACGACGTATCCGATGCCGAGGGCGAAGGGAACCCAGTCCTCGTAGACGGCGACGACGGCCATCGCGACGAAGAAGTGGAAGTGCGCCTCGATGAACCCGCCCGAGAAGTGGACGAGAACGACGGACGTCGACAGGAGACCGACCGTCGCCAACGCCGTCCGGACCCGCCTCGGGAGTTTCGGTACCAGCGACACGGCTGCGAGTCCCAGCACGATGCCGAGTTCGGCCAACACGGTCGTCAGCGGAATCGACGGAATCGTCGCGCCCGTTATCAGTGATTCGGTCCCTTCGTACGTCCCGAGTGCGAACAGGAGGGGAAGCTGCGCTAGCACCAGAACGAGGATGTTTCGGTGTCGATTTCGCCACGTCTCCGCAGGAATGGAGTGCCCGTCTGGTATGTAGTGGATGAACTCCCAGCACGTCTGCCGCCAGCCGCTCTCTCCGGAGGGGGCCGCCGTGGAGTCGCCCGTAATGCTCGCCATCTTGTCCCGTACTTTTCCAGTGAGGGCAAAAGCACTTCCCACCCGCTATCACGCGTGATAGTGTCGGAACGGCGGTGTGGGCCGCTCTCCGGCGGATTCTGTCAGGGAAGCGAGCGATCAACGCCGTCGACAGCGTACGGGCGCTCCGCGAACGGGTCGGTGTGGCGGGCGCCAGTTCGCCACAGTGAACACGCAAGACGCGAACTCGAGCGGTGCCGAGGCGTCAGGTGCGGAAGGATTCGCCGCACCCACACTCGGAGACGACGTTCGGGTTCTCGACGTGGAACCCCTCGGCCTGGAGCCCCGATTCGTAGTCGAGGACCGACCCGCCGATGTAGTCGGCACTCGCGGGGTCCACGAACACGCGCAGGTCGTGGCGTTCGATGACGGTGTCGTCCGCCTCCGGCTCGTCGTCGAACCGCATTCCGTAGGAGAGGCCGGCACAGCCGCCCTGCTGGACGAACAGGCGGAGTCCGCCCACGTCCGGGTCCATCCCTTCTCGGTCCATCAGAGCGAGGGCCTCCGACGCGGCTTCCGGCGTCACCTCCACCACACGGTCGCTCGTCCCCTCGACGCTTTCAGTGCTCATGGAAAGCAGTACATCGCGAGGAGTGTTAACCCTGACGGGGAGACGTAATCATTCGCCGTTACGTTCCCCGCCGAGTGGAACCGACGCGTCCGCACGAACGACACCGACGGCCCGCCGAACACCGGCGCCGAGGCCGTAGCCGACGACGCCAGTCGTCACGCCGCCGACGGCCGCCACGGCGAACGCGAACGCCACCGCGTCGGGCAGCGAGACGACTCGCTCGCCGAACGACGTCGTGACGGCGGTTCCGTAGCGCGTGACTGCGGCGCCGAACAGTGGCCCCGCGACCAGCGTAACTGTGGGGAGCAGCCCCCCGTTTGCGGCGGCGCTCGCGGCGGCCAGCCCGACGAGCAGTACACTGCCGACGAAGACGGCCGCCCGCGGATCGGTGCCGGTCCACGTGTCGACGAGCCACCGTTCGAGTGGTGGATAACCTGTCGTCGTGGCGATCACGCTGGCGGTCAGGGCGGCTAGCACGGGAGCGAGCACGACGAGCGTCACCGAGACGGCGACGCGACGGCCCAGAAGCAGCGTCGTCAGCGGCCCACGGATGATCCGGATCACCGGGCCGCGGACGACCGCCGCCATTCGAGCGCCGAGGCGACGGCCACTCGCAGTGACCCGGTTCACGAACCGATGGAAGAGGGCGAGCAGTCGGCCGAGCGACGACTTCGTTCGATCCAGCGCTGTCGGAACGGGATTGGAGGGACGCATGGGCGGACGCCTGGCTGATTCGTCCGGACCCGTTGTCAGGTTTGCGGTCTACTCGAATCGTCGGCGGACGCTCTCGGCGTGGCCGGTCAGCCCCTCTGCCTCCGCGAGCGTCGTGATCGTCTCGGAGAGGTCGTCGAGGGCGTCGCGGTCGAGACGCTGGACGGTCGTCGAGCGGAGGAACGTCTCGACGGAGAGGCCACCGAAGCGCCGGGCGCCGCCGCCGGTCGGCAGGACGTGGTTCGTGCCGGAGGCGTAGTCGCCGGCGGCCACCGGCGTATACGGGCCGAGGAAGACGCTCCCGGCGCTGTCGATACGATCGAGGAGCGCCTCCTCGTCGTCGGCCTGGATCGACAGGTGCTCCGCGGCGTACTCCTCGGCGAAGAGGACGGCTTCGGACATCGACCGCGCGAGGAAGACGCCGCTCGCGTCGTTGTCGAGGGCGGCTTCGACCGTCTCCTGCCGATCGCAGTCGGGAAGACGGCCGTCGAGTTCGTCGGCCACGGCCTCGGCTAGGTCGGCGTCGGCCGTCACTGCGACGACCGAGGCGTGGTCGTCGTGTTCGGCCTGTGCGAGGAGGTCGGCGGCGACGTAGCTGGGATCGGCCGTCTCGTCCGCGAGAACGAGCACCTCGCTCGGACCGGCGAGGAAGTCGATCTCCACGTCGCCCCGGACCTGGGCTTTCGCCGCCGTCACCCAGCGGTTGCCCGGCCCGACCACCTTCTCGACGGCCGTTACCGTCTCGGTCCCGTAGGCCATGGCTGCGACGGCCTGCGCGCCGCCGACGCTGTAGACGGCGTCCGCGCCCGCCTCGTGGATGGCTGCGAGCGTCGCGGGGTTCAGCTCGTCGGCCGGTGGCGTCGTCACGACGACGTGGTCGACGCCGGCGACCTTCGCCGGGATGATACCCATCAGTGCGCTCGACGGGTAGGCCGCAGCGCCGCCGGGGACGTAGACGCCGATCTGGGAGAGCGGGCGGAATCGACGGCCGAGTTCGCGGCCACCGAAGTCGTCGCGCCAGTCATCCGGCACCTGCCGTTCGTGGAACGCGCGGACGTTGTCCGCGGCGGTCCGAATGGCCTCCAACAGGTCGTCGTCGACCGTTTCGTGGGCGCGCTCGGCGGCGTCGGTCACGTCGAGATTGCCGACTTCGACGCCGTCGAACTCCCGACAGAACTCCCGCACTGCCACGTCACCCTCGTCGCGGACGCGGCCGACGATCTCGCGTACGTCCTCGCGGACCGCCTCGACGCCCGCGTCACGCTCGAACAACGCCCGCCGGTCCGCGGGCCCGAGCGCCTCGATGTCGCGTACTTCCATACCGCCCGATAGCGTGGGCGGGCGAAAAGGGATTCCGGTCCGATCGTGTCGGGCCAGTCAGCTGCCTCCTACTCGCGCTACTCGGGCCGGTTGTAGCCGTGCCCGACGACGAACGCCACGGCGTTCAGGCAGACGACCCCCGCGAACGCGGCGCGGTGGGCCGTGGCCGTTCCCATCGCCAGCAGGGGAAAGTAGGTGAAAGGCAGTAGCGTCGCGACCCAGAAGGCGACGAAACGAACGGGACGGGCGGCGAGTTCGGCGAGCGTCCGGAGGGCCGGGAGCGATTCGGTGGCGGTGCGAGCGAGGGACGGTGATCGGACGGACATGGTGACTGGCTCCACTCTACCCATATCCCTGTACCATCATATAGGGGGCAAATCGTTGGGCTATCTTCATACCGTTTCGCTCGATTAACGGCGCGAAATCCGCCCTTCAGCTCGTTTTACGACGACACGAGAGCGTTCAAAAGAGTTTATTCGGCGACAAGAGCCGATCATTGCCGATCGGCAGCCTCGGTCGCTCTCGACGGCGCGGAGTAACCGATACAGGTAACATCGACGGCCGACTGTTACTTGTATCAGTTTCTCGATAGTTGTTTATGCAGCGAACCGGTAGCTGCTCGTGATGCGCGCGTCGCTCGCCGGGTGGACGGAGTCGCGGTTCGACGTGGCGTGGGGCGAGGTGACGGGCGCGGTGGGCGACACCGTGACCGTCCTGCCTATCGTCGTCGCCGTCGCGGCGCTCACCGACCTCTCGCTCGGGCGCCTGCTTCTCGGATTCGCCGTCTTTCAGGTCGTCTGGGGGCTGTGGTACGGCCATCCGCTGTCGGTCGAACCGATGAAAGCGCTCGCGGCCCTGGTCATCGCTGGCGGCCTCTCGACTGGCGAGTACGTCGCGGCCGGGTTGCTCGCGGGTGTCGTCCTCCTGGCTGTCGGCCGCACCGGGCTGCTCGGCCGACTCGCCCCCTACGTCGGCGAATCCGTCGTGCGCGGCATCCAGGTCGGCGTCGCGCTCGTTCTCCTCCGAACCGGCGTGACGACCGGACTCGAAACGCCCTCGCTCGCGGCGCTGGCCGTCGTCGTCGCGTTCGGAACCATCGTGACCGGCCATCGCGACGTGGCGGCGCTCGCCGTCCTCGGCCTCGGCGCGGCGCTCGCCCTCACCGCCGCCGGGCCGATCACACCCCGTCTGCCGTCCCTCTCGCTTCTCGATCCGGCGGCGCTCACCCTCTCCCGCGACGCCGTCAGTGCCACGGTCGGTCAACTGGCCATGACCGTCGGCAACGCCGCCGTCGCCACCTCGCTCCTCGTCGAGGAGTACTTCGGCGCCGACGCCTCTCCCGACGACCTCTCGACCAGCATGGGCGCGATGAATCTGCTTGCGGTTCCGCTCGGCGCGATGCCCATGTGCCACGGGAGCGGTGGCGTCGCCGGTAAGTACGCCTTCGGCGCCCGGACCGCCACCTCGAACCTGATCCTGGGCGGTCTCTACTTCCTGCTCGCCGTCGTCGCCGTCGACGCCGTCGCGGCCTTCCCGATGGCCGTCCTCGGCGTCGTCCTCGTCCTCGTCGCCGTGGAACTCGGTCGGTCCGGTCTCGACACGCCGGACCCATTGCTCACCGGTGTCGTCGGCGTCGTCACCCTCCTCGTCAACGTCGGCGTCGCCTTCGGCGTCGGCATCGTCGGGTATCACGCCCTCGCGCGGCTGCGGACCGACGAGGACGCCTAGAACCCAGCCGCCGTTCCGTCCTTTCGCGGCTCCGTCGCCCCCGAGATGACGCCGTCTGCCAGTCGGGTGATCTGCGCGCCGCCGAACGCCGACGGCGGCTGGATCACCACGTCGTGCCCACGGCGAGCGAGTTTCGGGAGGACACCCTCGGAGAAGCGGTCCTCGACGGCGAGCGATCCGTCGGCGCGGTAGCGCCACCGCGGCGCATCCATCGCTGCCTGCAGCGGCATGCCGTAATCGAGGACGTTCGCCAACACCTGCAGGTGCCCCTGCGGTTGCATGTAGCCGCCCATGACGCCGAACGCCGCCCAGTCGTCGCTGTCGAGGCGGCAGAGGCCCGGAATGAGTGTGTGGAAGGGGCGCTTCCCCGGTTCGATCCGGTTGGGGTGATCCGGGTCGAGCGAGAACGAACTTCCGCGGTTCTGGAGTGTAATTCCCGTCTCCGGCACCACCACACCACTTCCGAAGTGGCCGAAAATGGAGTTGATGAAGGAGACGACGTTCCCCTCCTCGTCGGCCACGGTCAGCAGCACCGTGTCGCTGTCTTCTGGTGGGGCGCCCGGGCCGCCGATGGAGACCGATCCTGCCCGCTCGGTCACCGTCGCCGCACGGTCGGCAGCGTAGGATTTCGATCCCAGTGCCGGCACGTCCTCGAACTCGGGATCGGTGATGTAGTGGTGGCCGTCGTGGAAGGCGCGCTTGAGCGACTCGGCGAAGTAGTGAACGCGCTCCGCGGAGTCGTAGTCGTAGCTGCCGGCGTCCAGCTCCTCCGCGACGTTCAGCGCCTCCAGCGCGATCAGTCCCTGGTTGTTCGGCGGGAGTTCGTACACCTCCGCGCCGCGGTAGGTGGTCGAGACGGGATCGACGTACTCCGGTTCGAAGCCCGTGAGATCGTCGACCGCGAGTAGGCCGCCCCGATCCTGCACCGCCTCGGCGATGTGTTCGGCCAGCGGCCCCTCGTAGAAGGCGTCGGCCCCGTCCGTCGCGATGGTGGCGAGCGTCCCGCCGAGGTCGGGGAGCGTCATCACGTCACCGGGTTCGGGCGCCTGTCCGTCGAGTAAGTACTCTTCGCGGGCGTCCGCCTCCGTGAACAGCGCCTCCGCGACGGTCCACATGTCGGCGATCACCTCGCTGACCGGGAACCCCTCCGTCGCGTACTCGATGGCCGGTTCGAGGGCGGCCGCCAACGAGCGGTTGCCGTGGTCGGCGAGCAGTCGGTCCCACCCGCGGACGGTTCCTGGCACCGTCACCGCGAGCGGACCGGCGTCGGGCATCGTCGCCCCGGCGGGATCGACGCCCGAGCGCTCCGCTACGCGTTCGCGCACGGTCGACAGCGTCGCGTCGGCTGGCGCGCCGCCACAGCTCCGGAACGCGCCCACGTTCCCGTCAGCGGTGCGATAGAGCGCGAACGCGTCGCCGCCGATGCCGGTGCTCATCGGCTCGACGACGTTCAACGCCGCCGCCGTCGTCACCGCCGCGTCGAAGGCGTTGCCGCCTTCGCGCAACGCCGCCACTCCCGCCTGCGCGGCGAGTGGCTGGCTCGTCGCCACCATTCCGTTTCGTGCGTACACCGTCGACCGGCGCGAATCGAACCGGTCGAGGTCCGGGTTCGGGTCCATGTCTCACACAACCCGACAGTTACACAAAGACGTTTGGCATCGGGCCAGTCTATCCGCGATTATGGTCGACTATTACGAATTGTTTCGGCCATTCACTTTGCAATAGCTCGAATATCTGGTGTGATTTGTCTAAAATACGACTTCAAAACGCCATTCGGTCAGTCGGTACGCGTCGTCGGCCGACGCTGAGTCGTCTGGTCCGGGTGTGAACGCGCAGAACGGCGGACCGATCGTACGCACTGTTGTAACTGTCCACCGCCGGTGGCCGACCACGAGGGCGGCGATCGGTGGAAACGACCTACAGCGACCCGTATCGTACGGTTTCTTGTACTTGTGTGCCGGTGGTTCGCTGGACCGTCTTTGCGAACCACCGGTGCTGACTTACAATAAACTGTATCAGTCGATGTGGCCTTCGCGGCGCAGCTGGTCGGCGTCCTGTCCCGAGTACCGCCACTCGATGTTCGCTTTCTCGTCCTGCCAGGACCACGGTTCGACGAGGACCACGTCGCCCTCGTTGATCCAGGTTCGGTACTTCATGCGGCCGGGGATGCGACCCATCCGGTTCTCGCCGTCCTCACAGCGGACACGGACGTGGTTCCCACCGTTGTGTTCGGTTACGACCGCAAACAGCTCGTCGTCGTCGGGCATCCGGAGATTCCGGCGCCCCGTTTCCTCGCTCATACACATCGTAGGTGGGCCGCACGGATAAATAATCGGAGACGCTCGCTAGCGTTTCCCACGGCGGGCGAGCGATTCGGCCGACGGATCACCGCGAGTCACGACTGCCGGTCGCTGGCTCCAGCGGTGCCCAGCTATCGGCAGGGACGACAATTCCTATCCCGTCCCGGGCCGAACGGGCGGTCGATGCGTGCCGCAGCTTTCACCGATCTGACCGGACCGGACGGCGTGAATATCGTGGAGCAACCGACGCCCGACCCTGGCCCGGGTGAGGCGGTCGTCGACGTCGAGGCGTGTTCCATCAACCACCACGACCTCTGGATTCTGAACGGGGCGTCGGCGATGATCGACCCGACCGACCTCCCGTTCGTCACCGGTCTCGACGTGGCCGGCGTCGTGCGGACCGTTGGCGACGGCGTCACCGGCGTCGACCCCGGCGACCGCGTCGTCCTCTGTCCGAACGAGACGTGTGGCACCTGCCGGTTCTGTCGGGAGGGGCCGGAGAACCTCTGTGCGTCCTACTCGCTGTACCACGGCGGTCTCGCGGAGGAAGCCCGTGTCGACGCCGACCGGCTGATTCCCCTGCCCGACGCCGTCGACACCACGACTGCCGCGGCGCTCCCGACGGCGTATCTCACCGCCTATCACATGCTCCGACGGGCGGAGGTCGAACCCGGCGACCTCGTTTTCGTCCCCGGTGCCACCGGCGGCGTCGGCGTCGCCGCGGTCCAGCTCGCCGACGTGCTCGGCGTCCGCAGCATCGGCACCTCGTCGTCCGCCTCGAAACTGGAGACGCTCTCCGACCTCGGTGCCGACCACGTCGTCGAGGGGACCGATCCCGACCAGCTCCGCGAGACCGTTGCGGCTGTCGGGACGCCCGACGCCGTCATCAACCACCTCGGCGGCGTCTACACGGGCCTCGGTCTCGATGTCATGCGCCGCGGCGGACGGATGGTCGTCTGCGGGCGGACCGCCGGTCCCACTTCCGAGATCGACATCGCCGACCTGTTCCGGGGCCACAAGCGCGTCATCGGGAGCACGATGGGGACGCAAGCGGATCTGGAGCGACTCGTCGACCTCGTCGCCGCCGGTGAACTCGATCCGCGGATCGACCGGACGTTCCCGCTGGCGGAGACGGCCGCCGCGTTCGAGACGATGCGGGACCGGGACACGCTCGGCAAACTCGTCGTGACGATGGACTAGTCGTTACCGTAGCTCATCATCTCGGTGAACTGGTTCGTCCCCTCGTCGGTGCCAGCGATGATGAGTTCGTCGCCATCTCTGATCCGGAACTCGGCGCCGAGATCGGTGATGACCTCGCCGTCGCGGTCGACGCCGACGACCGTACACCCGGTTCGCGCCCGCACGTTCGCTTCGCCGAGCGTCCAGCCGACGAGTCCCGGCGCGTGCGTTCGGACCACCTCGACTTGCTTGTCCAGCGAGATCACTTCCTCGTCCGCCAGAATCGTGGAGGCGAGCATCCGCCCGCTGATCGTCGCGAGCGAGAGGACGTAGTCGGCGCCCGCGCGGTACATCTTCTGGACGTTCTCGGTCTCTTCCGCCCGGACGATCAGCTCGATGGACGGGTTCAGATCCCGGATCACGAGGATGGCGAACTCCGTGAGTGTGTCGTCCGGAATCGCGAGGATGACGGTGCGGGCGTCCTCGATGCCCGCCCGCGAGAGCGCGTCGGGATCGGTCGCGTCTCCCACCACGTCGACGCCTGGTTTCTCGACCAGATCGACTACGACGTTCGAGATATCCTCGGTCGACAGTGCACTGGAGACGGTTGTCCCCACCTCGCCGTAGCCGACGACGACCGTCCGCCCCTGGCGGAACCGGCGCACGTCGGAGGTCGTCATGTCCTTGAGGCGTTCGAGCTGCGCCTCGTGACCGGTGACCAGCAACACCGTGCCGTTGTCGAGTGTCGCGTCCGGCGAGGGTGGGCTCTCGAACTCACCGCGGAACCACGCACCGATGATGTTCACGCCGGCCCGCTCGCGGATGCCGCTCTCGGCGATGGTTCGTCCGACGAGGTCGCTCCCGCGCTGAATCGGCAGTTCGGCCACCTCGAAGTCCTCGCCGATTTCGATGGCCTCACCCAACTCCGCCGAGATGCCCGTCGTCACTTTGGAGGCGAGCCCTTCGCCGAGGAGCGCCCGTGGCGAGAGCACGTCGTCGGTACCGGCGAGCCGGTGGTAGCGCTCGCGTTCGGGGTTGTCGACGACGCTCACCGTCCGGACGTCTTCGGCGACTTCCTTCGCGGTGAGGACGATACTCGTGTTGACGGGGTCGGAGTCGTCGGCGACGAGACATCGCGCCTGCGGGAGGCGGGCCGACTCCATCCCGTCGACCGATTCGGGGTCGGCGTGGATCACGGTGTATCCCTCCTCGTAGAGATCCTTCGCCCGGTCGCGGTCGGGTTCGAGGATCAGGTGATCGACGCCCCACGAGTCGAGTTCGTCGACGAGCGTCTCGCCACGTGGAGTCAGCGTGCAGATGACGACGTGGTTCTCTAGGTCGGCGCTCGCTGCCGTTGGCACCGTCGTCGAGATGGCCTGTTCGAACAGCGGGAAGACGAGCACCGGCAGCGCGAGAAAGATGAGGACCACGCCCGTCAGGTCCATCACGATGACGAGGACGTTCATCTCGGGAGTCGCCCACGGCGCGTCGGAGCCGAAGCCGGTGGTGGTGAACGTCTCGACGACGACTTGGAGCGCGTGGAGGTAGCTGATCGGCGACCCCTCGAAGACGCTCATTCCGGCGTCGTAGACGGCGGCGTAGCCGAACATCACCCCGCCGAGGACCACGACGTACTGCAGCGTCCGTCGCTGCCAGGTGTCCATACCTCACTCTGTGCGGTCGGCGGAATAAACCGTCCGCTCCGCGGCCGTTGATCCGTCCCTGACGCGTCGATGAAGCAGTAGCACGACGCCCACGCTCCCGACGATCAACCCGCCAGCGAGGCCGAACGCTCGGGCGTAGCCCGTCGCGGCGAGCCACCCACCCACGACGCTCCCGACACCGCTCGCCACCGTGGAGAGTGCGCTGTAGACGCCGAGCGCCTCGCCGCGGACGATCGGTGGTGCGAGGTGCGTGACGAGGGTGGTCGCGGAGACGGCGATCACTGCCCACGCGAGGCCGATGACGACGAAAAGCGGCAGGGTGGCTGCGAGGACACCCCCCGACAGCACGACAGCCGGGAGCGTCACCCCGCGTACGGCGAGGCCTCCAACGTGGACCAGCGTCACCTCGTAGCGCTCCACGAGCACCCCCGTGACGCCGAAGAAGACGGCCGCGCCCACGTTCAAGGCGAGATAGAGGCCGAAGACGACATCGTCACCGAAGCCGACGCTCCCGAGATAGGCCGGCAAGGGGCCGAAGAAGGCGCCGAATCCGGCGAAGGCGAGAGCGACGGCGACGAAATACAGCGCCAGCGTGGGCGTGAACCGTCGGACGAACCGCCGTGGACGGAGGCCGCGTGCGTCGATTCGCGTCGGGGTGAACGGGAAGCCGGCGCCACGGACGCCGAAGCGGCCGGCACCGCGAAGTGCCCGTCTGAGCCGGCGCGGTGTCGGCGTCGGTGCCGGCGACGCGCCCGCGCTCACGCTCGAATCGGTCGGGAGCGTTCGGATCGCGACGCCGGCGCCGACGCCCGCACTGGCGGCACAGACGAGACAGACTGCCCGTTGCAGGGTGATCGCGTCCAGCCCCAGCAGCCGTTCGCCGCCGACGATCACGAGGAGACCGACGAACAGCCCGAGCGCCCAGCCTACGCCTTGCCACTCGTTGAGGCGGGCGATTCGGTCGCTCCACGCTGCTTCCGGCGCGTCGACGACGGCGAGGAGCGTGAGGACGGGCGTGGCCGCGGCGAAGGCGAACCAGATGGCGGCGTTGGCGACGAGCACGACCGGGATTGATTCGACCGCCGCGACGACGCCGAGACCCGCGGCCACGACGCCGATGGCGCCGATGACGTACCCCCGTCGGTGGCCAGTGCGGTCGGCGAGTCGCCCGGCGACGAGGGCGCCCGGAGCGCCCGCGGCCGCGGCAGCGGCCGCGAGAACCCCCAGCGTGATCGGCCCGCCGCCGAGTTCGACGACGTACAGCGGAACGACGAGCGAGGCTCCGCCGAGACCGATCGCAGCGAGTCCCCAACCGTAGAGCCACGTGTCGGACACGGTCGATCGCTCCCGCGCTCGACACTTATGCCGTTCGCCTATAGTAGCGTTTGGAACTGTTTGCACAGCCGATCGCAAGATTGCGTACGATCGGCTGGGCAATGACTTACAAACGCTACTATAGGGGCAACCCTTTGACGCCCCGTGTCGATGCGCCACCAATGATCGGGCTTGGGCTCGTCGCCTCGGCCGTCCTCGCACTCGTCTCGACGGCCGTCATCTGGGTCGGGAGCGAACGACTCGAACGATCCGCCGAGCGACTCAGCGGCTACTACGGTCTCCCCGCCGCCGTCCACGGTGCCGTTGTCGTCGCCGTCGGCTCTAGCTTTCCGGAGCTCAGCTCCGTCGTCATCAGCACCCTGCTCCACGGCGAGTTCTCCCTCGGTGTCGGCGCCATCGTCGGGAGCGCCATCTTCAATCTGCTCGTCATTCCGGCCGTCTCGGCGCTCGTCAGTGAGGAACTCGAGGCCACCCGCGACATCGTCCACAAGGACGCTCAGTTCTACATCATCAGCGTCCTCGTGCTCTTTCTCACCTTCGCCCTCGGGGCGACGTACGTGCCCGGCGGCACGAACGAAGCGGCGATTCTCACCCCGACGCTCGCCCTCCTTCCGCTCGTCACCTACGGCATCTACGTCTTCCTCCAGTATCAGGACACCCGGGACCACACGGCCCGCCGCCCGCCCGACATCGCCCTGTGCCGCGAGTGGGTACTACTCGTCGTCTCCCTGCTCGTCATCGCCGTCGGCGTCGAAGGAATCGTCCGCGCTGTGCTCGATTTCGGCACCACCTTCGACACCCCGCCGTTCCTGTGGGGGGTAACCGTCATCGCCGCTGCGACGAGTCTGCCGGACACGTTCGTCAGCGTCCGCGCCGCCGCGGACGACGAGGACGTGACTAGCCTCACCAACGTTCTCGGGAGCAACACGTTCAACCTCCTCGTCGCCATTCCCGTCGGCGTTCTCCTCGCGGGTTCGGCTACCGTGAACTTCCTCGTTGCCATCCCCCTCATGGGCTTTCTCGCCTTCGTCACCCTCGTCTTCGTCGTCGTCACCCGCACGCATCTCGAACTCACGAACGCCGAGGCCTACGCCCTGCTCGTCCTGTATCTGTGTTTCCTGGGCTGGATGATCCTTGAAACGCTCGGCACCGTCGACGCGGTGCAGGGTATCTGAGCCCCCGATCACAGCGATCCCGTGATGAACAGTTCGAACAGGATGAAGAGGATCGGCAGCAGGAGGGAACTGACTAGACGGGTGATGATACCGATCGAGAGGGGGTACAGCTGGACGCTCTGGTAATCCTCGAACTCCCGTCGCGCCCGGCGTATCTCCAGTTCCAGCAGTTCGTCGTTCGTCTCGGCTAGGTCGTCGTTCGGCAGGTCCGCTTCCTCCTCCCTCGCCAGGAGTGCGAGTCGATCCTCGAGTTTGCGGATGCGCTCGCGGTGGACATCGAGCATCCGCTCGCGGAGTTCCTGTGCCCGCCGGTTCACCTTGTAAGTCGGATAGACGAAGTTGAGTGCGACCAGCAGGACGAAGAGCGCGACACCGACGTAGACGACGGATTCGTACTGGATGTGGTTCGCGATCTGGAAGGAGAGTGGGAGCGCGAGCGACCCCAGTGAGGTGATGACCGTCATCCGGATGGCGAAGGTGCCGACGGTGCTGAGTCCCCCCAGACCATCGGGGTGGAGTGGGTCGACGTCGAGGGAGACCTCCTCCGCGAACGACCGGATCACGAGGGTAGTAACGAGACCACCGTGGGAGCGGAGGCCGGCGAACACCAACCAGTAACAGAAGAACCCGAGGTACGCACCCCGTTCGACGACCGTGGTGATCCCCTGCGCCCGAAAGTAGCTCTGCCCGATGACGAACACGAGGAGAACGAGGACGACCCAGACGGCCGTGCTCGCCCACCAGTACCGAGAGTAGTAGGTGTCGTACCGTTCGGCGAGTTCCCGGAGGGTACCGTAGTCGTCCTCGGTGGTGATGAGTTCGATGTCGTCGAAAAACGTCGGCAGGAGACGCTCGTCGTAGTACCACACGTCGAAGGGGGCCGGCACCACCATCAAGCAAGCGAGCGTCTGTCCCACGACGAAGGCCGTCGACGCCTCCGAAAGGTCGATAGCGACGACCGTACACGCGATCGGAATCCATCCCATGGTTACGAGCGCGGCGACGGACGGTCGGCCGACGTACCGAGACCCCCAATCGACGATCCGACTCACCCACAGCGACGTCGTGTTGTACTCCATCGTCGGATTTCCCACGGAGCCGGCACTTTGATTTTGGGATGAAATCGCTCGACTGAGCCCCGAAGACCTAAGGGACAGAAATCGCATTCCCGTCCCATGGGGACCGAGGACCGCGCCGCGGCCCGACTCGGCGAGCGGCCGCTTCCACCCTATCCGTCGACCGTCGGCCACCCTCTTTTCCACACCGTCCACTCGATGCGCGACGTGTTCGACTTCCGGGATCGGGCGATGGCCAATCACGATCTGGTTCGGATCAAACTCCTCGGCCCCGGCGACGTGTTCCATCTCGGCCATCCCGACCATTTCGATCAGGTGCTCCTGAGCGACCGCGACGACTTCCGGAAGTCCGACGACTTCCGAATCGCGTTCGAGGGAGGACTCGTCGCTGCCGAAGGGGAGGCGTGGCGCCGACTTCGGGAGGCGCTCCAACCGCCGTTCGCGCGGGACCGCATCGTCGAGTACGCCGACGGCATGGTCGAACAGATACGCCGACGCCGGGATCACTGGGACCCCGAGAGCCGAATCGACCTCGCCGCGGAGGCCAGCCACCTGACCCTCGACGTACTGTTCGAGACGCTGTTCGGTCGGGAACTCGAACTCGGGGGCGACGCGGAGATCCGAACCGCGGCAGACCGCCTCCAGCACTGGTTCACGCCAACCTCGTATCCGCTGCCGACGTGGGTGCCGACGCTCGCCCGCTGGCGATTCAAGCGCGGAAAACGCCACCTCCAACGGGTCGCCCAGCGGCTGCTCGACGCGACGGCCGACGGCCCCGCGGCCAACCCGGCCGACGCCGACGACCTCCTCTCCCTGCTCGTCGGCCTCCGCGAGGCTGGCATCGGGGGCGAGGCACTGAGCGACGAACGCCTCCGCGATCAGGTGGTGACGATGATCTTCGCCGGTCACGACACCACCGCGACGGCCATCGCTTTCGCCTTCTACGCGCTGGCGACGCAGCCGGCCGTGCGGGAGCGCTTCCACGCCGAAGTCGACGCCCTCGACGGCCCGCCGACGGTCGCCGACCTCGACGCTCTCGACGTGACCGAACGCATCGTCACCGAGACACTCCGGCTCTACCCGCCAGTGTACACGATCCCTCGTGAGGCGGCGACCGACGTGACGATCGATGGCTACCGCATCCCCGAGGGGTCGCTGACGTGGCTCACCGTCGATCAGGTCCATCGCGACCCACGCTTCTACGACGAGCCGTCGGCGTTCCGCCCCGGCCGCTGGATGTCGGACCTCCGCGAACGCCTTCCGGATTTCGCCTACGCGCCCTTCGGCGGCGGTCCCCGGCGCTGTATCGGCCGTCAGTTCGCGCTGATCGAGGCACAGCTCGCTCTCGCCACCATCGGCCGCGCCTACCACCTCGCGCGCCCTGGTGACGACGGTGGCGACCCGCCGCGTCGCATGGGCATGACCACCCGGATGGAACCCGGCACGATGTTTCGTCTCGTCGAGCGCTGATGCCGTCTTTTAATTCGGTGCGGCGGCACGTGTCGATATGGCTCTGCGCACGTCAGTCACCGACGCGGTTCGCAACGCCGTCCCGTTTCTCGTCATCACCGTCCTTTGGATCGTCGTCATGCTCGTCGTCTACGGCGCCTTCCTCACCACGAAACCCGCCGCTATCACCTACGATCCGTGGGTTCACGCGTCCGTCTTCGCCGTGCCCGGCGTCGGCTTCCTCGGACACGTCCTCCAGCAGGCCATCGCCGGCCGGGAGCGCCCGCAGTAGGCCGTAGCGGCGCCGCTGTCACCCGGTAACACGCACGTCAGCGCGTATTCAAGTTCCTCCACCACGTAACTCGCCTATGGCCGCTCCGACACCCACACCGGGCATTCACCACGTCACCTGTATCGCTGGCGACCCACAGCGCAATCTGGACTTCTGGGTCGAGACGCTCGGCCTCCGGCTCGTCAAGCGCTCGATCAACCAGGACGACCCCAGCACCTATCACTTCTTTTTCGCGGACGCGGAGGGGACACCCGGCACGAGCATGACCTTCTTCCCGTGGACTGACCTCCCGCGCGGGAAAGTCGGGAGCGGGCAGGTCTCCCGGACCGCCTTCCGCGTCCCCGAGGGTAGTCTGGACTACTGGGAGGAGCGATTCGACGAGTACGGCGTCTCCTACGGCGACCGAATCGAACGGTTCGGCGGCGAGGCGCGGAGCGCCTCGGAGAGCGCGAGCGGCGACGAGCCGCGAGCGGAAACCGTCCTCCCCTTCACCGACCCGGACGGACTCCCAGTCGAACTGGTCGAAGTCGAGATTCCGGACGACGACCCGACCGTTCCGTGGACCGAGTTCGTCCCCGAGTCGGCCGCCATCCGCGGTTTCCACTCCGTGACGCTCTGGCTCGCGGACCCGCAGCCGACGATGGAACTGCTTCGGACGATGGGACTGGAGGAGGTCGGGACCGAACAGACACCGGGCGATACGCCCGGTGACAAGCGAACCCGCTTTGCCGCCGCCGGTTCCGTCGGTCAGTACGTCGACGTGCTCCCCACCGTCGAGGGCGGCCGACAGGGTCACGGGACGGTCCACCACGTCGCCTTCCAGACGCCGACCGACGAGGATCAGACGGGGATGCGAAGCGCCGTTCGGTCTCGCGGGTTGAACCCCACCCAGCAGATCGACCGCCACTGGTTCCGTTCGGTCTACTTTCGGGAACACGGCGGCGTGCTGTTCGAGCTCGCCACGAGCGGTCCGGGGTACACCAGCGACGAGCCACTCGCCGAGCTCGGCGGTCGGCTCGTGCTCCCCGGGACGTTCGAGGATCGGCGCGAGGAGATCGAAGCGGGGCTGCCGGACGTGACGGTTCCGCGGGCGGAGACGGTCGAGACAGGTGACTGACCCGCTGGGCGGGATAACGTAGGAGCGTTCCGCGACTTCGAGCGGCGGTTCACTACGACCTCGTCCCACCTCGGCTAACCACGCCGATCCCCTCGGCTATAGTAGCCTTTGTAAGTCATTGCACACCTGATCGCCGGACTGCGTTCGATCAGGTGTGCAAACAGTTCCAAACGCTACTATAGTTTTCTCTCCCACCGTGCGACCACCGCACCCGGAAACGTCAGTTCGCGTTGGGTAATCGAACGGTGAAGACGCTCCCCGTGGGTTCGCTATCCTCGATTTGAACGTCGCCGCCGTATCCTTCGACCAGCGTCCGGACGAGATAGAGTCCCATTCCCGTCCCCGAACTGCCGATCCCCTTCTGTTCTTTCTCGAAGATCTGCTCTTTCTGCTCGTCGGGCACGCCCGGCCCGTTGTCCGCGATACGGACGACCGTGTCCTCCTCGTGTACTTCGCAGTCGACCTCGACCACGGGCGTCTCTTTGTCGTTGTGCTGGACCGCGTTGTTCAGCAGGTTTCGGAACACCGAACCGAGCATCTCGTTTGCCATCACGTCGACATCGGGAAGCTCCCCCACGAGGCTGATGTCGGCCGCTGGATAGGCCTCCCTTCGAAGCGATAGCTCTTCGCCGAGTGCCTTCGAGAGCGAAACCGGTTTCGCGTCGATATCGCCGTCGTTCACGATGGTCTCGACGTAGTCCCGAGCGACCTCGGTCAGTTCGACGACGTGTCGTCCCGCGTTCAGAATGTGTCGTAGCGGCTCGTCGTCACCGTCGATCCGGTCTTCGAGCGTCTCCGCCCACCCGAGAATGACGCTCATGTCGTTCCGAATGTCGTGTCGAACGATCCGATTTAGCGCTTCGAGTTCCTGCTCCCGTCGCTTCTCCGTCGTGATATCCGTCGTCACGCCGGCGATCCTCTCGAGGTTGTCGTCGTCGTCCCGGATCGGGAACTGCCGCGTGAGTCCCCATCGAACCTCACCGTCGGGACGGACGATACGTGCCTCGTACGACGCCTCCGATACCCGGCCGGCCTGTGATTTCCGGATGGTCGACGCCACTCTTGACCGGTCGTCCGGATGAATGCTCTCTATCAAGCGACCAACGTCGCCCTCGATTTCGTCCGCCGGAAATCCCCAGATATCTTCGAAGCCGTCGCTGACGTACTCGAACGCTCCCGGTTCGGAGACGATCCAGATCGTCACCCCGTCGAGGTGGTCCACCAGCGAGCGAAAATCCTCACGTTCGGCGAGCGATTGGGCCATGGACAAATAAGTACCGCTCCCGGGTTAAGATCGGTGGCCGATTCTCACGAGCGGCGGGTGTTGCTCTCGGCGCCGTTTCGTTCGTCTCCGCGTCGGTTCCCAGTGGAAATCAGGAGTCGGCCCCGTGAAACTGGCGACAACTGACTACTTCGGGACGCTCCCACTGACGGTTTCGAACGGCCGAACGACGAACGATCGACCCGTTCAGCCCAGATTCGAGATCGCTTCGTCGATGTCGAAGTCCTGTGTGGTTTCGGACCCCTCCTCGCTTCGCTCGACTTTCTCTTGATCCTCGTCGATCTCTACTTCCGGTCCCTCCTCCTCGGTGAACTCCGTGTTGACTCCCCACGGCATGTTATCGTTCCTCGATCCGATCGCTCTCGGTTTCTCCCCCGACTGCGTCTCTCCGGCGCGTCCGCGACTCCAGGCTCCGATGGCTCATGGCCTGCCTTACCGGACGTGAGGGTATATCTGTTGGGTTCCCGCACGCGACACCTATCGGCCACCGGTGGCGTTCACGCGTCCACCTCGTCAATTCGACGATTGGACGCCAATCGTTTTCCACCATCCACCCGTTGATTCGGATATGTCGCGGACTATTCGGTCGCTGGAGACCCCGATTCACCCCCCTGAGATATGACGATTGCGACGCTTCTCGAACAGTACGTCAGTCTCGGTATCTTCCTCGTGGCGGGCGCACTCAGCGTGCTGAGCTATCTCGCGTGGCGCCGTGAACGCGACCGTCGGATGGGCATCGTCACGACTGGATACGCGATGTTCGCCCTCTACGGACTCGTCGTCTTCCTCGAATATCCACTGCTCCCGTATCTCGGCGCGGGAACGGTCGAATTACTCGAACACGGGAGTGCACTCCTCATTCTCGTCGGCCTGCTGACATTTTTCGCCGCGTTGACGCGAGACTGAGCAATGACTGACGCCGATATCGAGTTAGACTCACGACGGGCCATCTACCAGGAGATCGCCGACTCCCCAGGGATTCATTTTCGTGCCCTTCTGGAGGCACTCTCGTACGCGCAGGGGACGCTCCAGTACCACCTCCGAGAACTTGCCGACGACGACCTGATCGACATTTCTGACGACGGCAAGTACACGCGGTACTATCCTGCTGCGGACTTCGACGAGGTGGAGCAGACGGTGATGAACGCTCTGCGCCGCGAGTACAGCCGCCGGATTCTCGCGCACCTGCTCGCTGACGGCCCACTCTCGACGACCGATCTGAGTGGCCGCCTCGACAAGGCCCAATCGACCATCTCCTGGCACCTTTCAGAACTCGCTGACGCCAACCTCGTCACCAAAGAACGAGACGGACGGAGCGTCGTCTACGAGGTGACACACCCGGACCGCGTCAAATACCTCTACACGGTTCATCGGCAATCGTTCACCGATCGCGTCGTCGACCGGCTCCTCGGCCTCTGGGACAACTATTAACCAGGCGAAACGGACGGGACTCCACCCCGGAGCACCAGAACTCTGAGGAGGAGTACGTACACGAGAAACATCACCGAGGGACCGAGCAACGGAACGACCAGGCCCGCGATGTCGGTGCCGATAGCGGCGGCGTGAATCGTCCCGAATACGAACCCGCCGTAGGCGAAGCCGTGTACGGCGCGGGGCCCCCAGGGTTGGTCGAACCGCTTGGCATCGGTGAATCCGAGCACGGCCACGACGAGCATAAGGAGAGCCCCAACTCCGACTACGACGCCACCGAGGAAGTACGACATCGAGTACGCTGGGGCGGGTGCTTGCCCAGAGAGGACGAACCACGCGTCCACGATTCCGAGGCCGGCGTGGAGAAGCGTGACAAGCATCGCAAACACCGAGAGTTCGACGTGGATACGACGGGCGCCCTCGTGAAGGATGCCGAACACTTCCGTGTTGTAGAAAATCCCCGTGAGAACCGCCAGATACAGCGATGGATAGGCCACGAGTGCTGCACCACGGTCCAACAGCCAGACGAGTTGCGACATTACGACGCCCCCGTCGTCGCCACCACGTCTGGACACCCGTCCGTATCCTGAAACCCGTTCTCGCTTTCCGGCCGCGTCGGGCACTTGTCGGTCGAATCGCCGATCCCATCCCCGTCGTAGTCAGTGGACACCTGCCGTGTCGTCACCGTCTGATTGACGAGATCGCTCCGTTTCTCTTCGGTCGCGTAGTCGGCCCGAACGTCGTTCACCTGCCAGAGCATCGGCACCGATACAACCAGAAGCACGAGTGCAACGACGGAGATGCGTTGCTTATGTGTCCAAGACATGATCTGTGAAGTTCTCGGTCGTGTGGAAGACGCCGTTGTGAACGATGAGGGCCTCTAAATGGGGCCATTCTTCGGCGAGTGACTCGGCCTCACCGAGCGGGAGCGCCGCCAACGTCGTCGCAACGGCGTCGGCCTCCGCACAGTCGCGCTCAGCGACGACGGTGACGGACTCGTGTCGGGAGCCGAGCCGTTCTGCGGTTGGGTCGTAGATGTGGTCCGTCCCGCTCCGCTCGCGCCGGTAGCCGCCCGAGGTAGCGACCGCCCAGTCGGTGTCCAGCGTTTTCAGCGGTGTGTCGTCGCCGTACGGACTCTCGATAGCGACTGGACCCGTCGGCGGCGACATGTCACCGCCGCCACTGACGAATCCACGGCGGCCGACACCGTCGAGTGTTGCGGCGGCGCGATCGACGACGTAGCCCTTGGCGAGGCCGTTGAGATCGAGCGGAACGCTCGTCCGTACGTGGTCGTCATCGACGGTGACCGTGCCCGTCTCGAACGTTTCGGGGAGCGACTCTCGGGTGCCACGCACGAACTCCTTGAGGTCGTGTTCGACGCGGCCCTGATGGATGTCGAACGCGCGGTCGGTGCGGTCGTAGTATTCGAGGCCACGACGCACCAGGCGTGCGACGTGTTCGTTCCTGACGGCTCCGTCGTCGTTGAGTTCGCTCACCGCGCTGGTCTCGTCGAACGCGTCGAGTTGCCCTTCGAGGGTTTTCGCGGTGCGGCGGGCCGCAGATACTGCATGGCTGGCTCGCAGTCCGGCCGCCTGAACCCGGAAGTCAGTATCACAGCAGCGGAATGTCCGGATTTCCTCGCCGAGGCGCTCGTAAGCCGATGCGAGACGTGCCTTCATCGTGAGTTATTCCTCGCCTTCTTCGTGTTCGTCGTCTTCCTCGTGTTCGTCGTCTTCCTCGTGTTCGTCGTCTTCTTCACTCTCGTGTTCCTCCTCTTCGTGTTCCTCCTCTTCGTGTTCCTCCTCTTCGTAGCCGGATTGAGTTTGGACAGCGGGAGTGAAGTCCTGGTTTGGGGTGGGGGCGTCCGCTGCGACCTGTTGTCCGGATGCGTTCGCGCCAGTCGGTGCGCTAGCTGTATCGCCGGGAGAGGTGAGTCCGAGACCCGGGAACGCGAGGCCGCCGGCGACGACCGTAGTCAAGAGTGCGCCAGCGAGGGTGAACGCGACGAGTTTGTTAGTGGGGACTGGGATTCGCATGATTATGTCCCTCCGGTTCTGGAACCGCTCTCGTTGCGAACGTCGTTCAGTGACATTACGATCGGATGGTGAATACGGACTCATTAAGCCGTTCGCGTCCAGCTATCGAATCTTCGTACAACCCTCGAATGGTCCGATTCGTAGTGATCAGTGTGACTGTTTACCGGTGGTTCGCCAAGCGTCGGCGAACCACCGGAAATGACTCACACTAATCACTATCAGTAGAGGCGGACTGATACTGCCGGCTGTAAGTCAATCAAGATATTCGTCATTTCGGGGTGGCGAATATCTTGAAACAGTTACAGCCGCCAGTATGAGGACTGTGATCGCTGTTCGGGTTCTGTATCGTGGATGACAGCGCGGCGAATTTGGCAAGCGAGCGTAGCGAGCGCTACAAAAGGTCGTAGTCTACGCCGGCCGAGTTTCTACTAGTAGGCTTGGCGAAAGTGTATTGGCCGATCTGAGGCGCTCAAATTCGCAAAATCGACATATTTGTTCAAATCCACGGATCGAGTTCCTCACGCCCACCAAACGAATCTCGGTTCTGACACACGTCGGTCATTGTAAAAGGTCGAAGTGTACGCCCGGAACACTACCGGGCGAGAAACTACTAGTAGCCGGTGGAAGTGAAACCGGTGTGATAGGGAGCTACGCCAAAGACGTATAAACGAAGGCGGCCCTATACGGTTGTATGACGATCACGCGTGACGACGACGTGCTCGGCGGGGAACCCCGTATCGACGAGACGAGAATCGGCGTCCGTCACGTGGCCGCACGGGTGATAGACACTGGTCAGTCGCCCGCGTACGTGGCTGACCAGCTCGATCTCTCTCTCGCAGAGGTCTACAAGGCACTCTCGTACTACTACGATCACGTCGAGGAGATGCGGGCCCTCGAACGAGAGAACGAAGACGCGTTCGAGCGCGTCCGTGAGTCCTCGCTGAAGCCAAAAGAGCCTATCCAGTGACGGAGGAGCGGATTCTTCTGGATGAACACGTCGGTCGGATCTTCGAGCGACTGCTCTACGAACGCGGATACGATGTCGTTCAAGCGAAAGACCGGTTCGGAGAACACACGAACGATGTCGAACTCCTCCAGTGGTGTGCCGATGAGACCGTCGTCTTGCTCACGAACAACGCCAAGGATTTCGAACCGCTTCACCGAACTCACGATCATGCTGGGATGCTGCTGTACTACGACCAGAAACTCCCCGACAACGACCCCGAGGGGCTTGCTCGAACGGTAGATGGGATCTTCAATCAGTACGGCTCGACAGGTATCAAGAACGAGCTCGTCGATCTCGACGAGTGGTACGAGTGGCTCCACAAGTGACTGCGCGGGCAAAAGTGCACACCCGGAACTCTACCGTATGAGTTTCTACTAGTAGACCTGGTGGAAGTAGATTTGGCAATCGTTCGGCGACCGAGTGATCCGAAGGACCCGGCAGGTCGCCGATTCACTCGCGCGAACGGATGTGAGCGCGAGGCCGACGAGCGACTAAGCGCCGAAGGCGCGCTGGAGCGAGGAGTGCTTTTGATCGAGCTTTTACAAGGGAGTGAGCGAAGCGAACGACCGTCGTAAAAGGTCGTAGTGTACGCCCGGAACACTTCGATATTATATATAACACTAAAACGCCGATTTCGGTTATTATAGAGCCTCTAAATCTATTTTCGCGCGAATATCGGATCAGTGTGCTATCGGTTCGTTCAGTCCGATAGTTACGAAATTTGGTAAGTTATCGGTCATAGCCTCACTGAATGATTACGCTTCCTCTGTGTCCTTCCGGGCGAAACGGACGTATCCGGGGCCAACGTGACGCGTGTCGGCATCCACTACGTCCCCGGAGGCGTTCGGATGTGATGCCCACAGTTCGGGCACTGACCCTCGCTCAGGAACTCTGACGGACCTGTGCCGGTCGCCACGTTGTAGTTGAAACTCTCACTGCAGTTGGGGCAGGTCTCGGAGCGCCGGACCATACGATCTGTTACCCCTGTTGGATCATTAATGGCTTCCTGGGGCAGGAGTATCTTCACGGCTCTGAGGATCACCAAATGTCGGAGTCGATCCGGGGTAATGGATGGATGAGCGATCATGCCACAGGATTTTTAATTATTCTTCAGGTAATACATATATGCAAATCACTATTGACTTAGGCCAAGCAGTTTCGCTGATTCACTCCATTTTCGGGCTCATGGAATTAGGTCTCATAATGACCGCGGCAGGGTACATAGGCTATCAAACGTCTTGTTGGCTGTCGCAATTCACGCGGATGGACGAACCTGATCCTACTGAGTGGGTTCGCTTGTGGAGACGGATCTTTGATCGTCTGTTTCTCCCCTTCGGTAAGAGGGCTGTGAGCCGCCATCGCCCCGCTAAATGGAATCAGATGCTATTCCAATTGGGTATCAGTGGCGCGGTAATGCTGGGCGCTATGGGTGCCTATACACTCTATTCAGGAACTGTCATTGGCGCCATGCTCGTGTCATACTACTCGATGGGATCTGCCCCGGACTTGTCGCATCTCATTCAGCCTGGTGCGGCTTTCATCCTACTGCTGGCTATTGCTGTGATACTTTACTCTTCGGACAGAGCCGTCGAACAATATGAGCGAGCTCCTAATTAATCACCTCTGACGACTATATGTTCAAGCGCCAGGAGGAGGTAGATGCTATCTCTGGGGTGGATCCTTCGGAATCACAAAACGACCCGTAATAAGAACTACTCACGGGTGAATTGGCGATTGCCGGTTAGCTGAGCCGAGTCCGGCCTGAAAGTAACGGTGTACGGGCCGCCGGTCCTGACAGCAGGGTTACGCTCGTCTTGGTCTTAGCCCACCAGAATTCTTCGCGCATGGGGATGACGCGATTATGAATCTCCGGCTTATTGAAGTTTCAAACGGACATACCTCTGTTACCGTGCTGAATACACAGAACCTAGTTAACAAAAGGAGCAAACCGAAGGGTAGTCGCAATTAACCAAATTGCAACAAATTCAGTTGGACAGGGATCTCTCGATCCCAGAGACGACATCGTCATATAGGTTTGATTTGGGTACACGATATCATTTTTTCTTTCTACTCGTGATAGACATCCCCGTTGGGGAGGCCAGCAATGGAGTGAGAAATTGGTATAGGCTAACGGAAGTTCTCGAAGGTTCGTTGTTCCTCAAAAGGGGAGAAATTGGTTACGATAATATCAGTCTCACCAATATCAGTTCGCTTTGTCGAATCACTATTGATCATCCGCTTACCGTGGGCCTTCGTTTTCCGGAACGAGTCCGGCAGAACATCTTCAGAATAGAGTGTCTCGACATAATTTTCCTTGTTGACTTCGCTCCTCTCGTCGTTGGCATTCGTGATCATGACGTAGGCACCACGGTCATCGAGTTCAAATGCCAGCTGTTGGAGCTCTTTGTGACGCTCAAAATCGAACCCGCCGGGATGATACTTCTCGAAGCTTCCCGTTTTCCGGACGGAGGGGTATGGAGGATCGAAAAAGACGAGATCATTCTCCTGGACGTGATCTCGTACGTAAGTGAAATCTTCTCGTGTAATGGTGGTGTTCTGAATGATTCGGTGAGCTTCCCGAATGCGGCGTTCTATTGCACTCACCTCCGTCCATTTCGACCCAACCGGCACGTTGAAATCGCCCTCTTCGTTCGTCCGATAGAGCCCGTTGAAGCAGGTTCGGTTCAGAAACAGGAAGAGACTGGCCTCGAGGATGGGGTCTTCACAGTTGTCGGGGTCATCCCGAAGAGCATTGAATTCATCGCGTTTCTGGTAATAATACTCGTCATTATCATCATCCAGCTGCTTTTTATACTCTCTATCGAATTCTTTATTTTTGCTGATGATCTGCTCCGGGTTCCACTTAACCTGTTTGTAGAAGTTAATGAGTCTCGGATTAATATCATTAATATATCCGTTGCTGGGTTGAAGAGCAAAGAAGACAGCACCGCCGCCGAAGAAGGGTTCAAAGTACCGATTGAAATGTGATTTTGTGGGCAAACGAGCCATGATTTGACCCAGCATCGCTCGCTTTCCGCCTGCCCATTTGATCACGGGTTCAGCCATTCGGATCCACCTTTCGCAGCGGGCTAATAATAAGCTTCGAGTTTGACTTCGCCCTCAGTCAAAGGTTGTCTCAGCCAGCTGGCGGACTTCTTCCCAGACTAGGTCGTCACCGGCATTATGTGAAAGGTCAATATTTGCGCAGAGCTGCGACCGCTGGGTCTCATAGATCTTCGCTCCACGTTCCTCATTTGTCTCCTCGTCACTAAAGACGAGGAAGAGTTCTGCGACCTCTGACTGACTTTTGTCCTCCGAGATGGTTTGTGATGATTCGGCCACGGGGCCAGCATGGTCCGTGCTTAGTGACGCATAATTTTCCTTAGCAACGTCCTCAGTCGAGCGTGGAAGATCCTCAGGCAAAGTTTTGACAGTGGAGAGGTCTCCCCCGCCGTGATTGTTTTGATACTGTTCATATCGCGGCTGTTCCCAGTCTTCGAGCTCTGCGGGGTAGCGAACTCCATTTTCGAGGTGTATCCGTGCAAGTTCATTTATTCGCCCGGCTACGTCGTGGGCTTGGGCTTCAACCTCGGCGGGTGGTGCCTCGTTGACTTGAGCTAATTCCTCGATCTTACAATCGCTTTCTTGACTCAACTGGGTCCGATAGGCTGGTTGCTTTATTTCCGGTACCGAGTCATCACAGCGGATCCGGAGGGTAACGTGAGCTTCGGCCTTCCGACGCACTGCGTTTATTTCGGGGAGATCGGTATCCGGACGGTGATCCGAAACAATCCGTTGACGGTCGCTGTAATCGTACGTCTTGACCGCACCATCGTTTGTTGCTACTGGTGAGTCCGCTTCATATGGTTCTAGGAACGCCCGTGGGACTTTGTCCGCGTCCAACTCGTAATATGCCTGAGCGACCCGGCGGAGCCAATTGTAGACACCTCGTGTATCATCAGTGCCCCGCATTATCAGGTTATGTTTGTCAATAGATGATTTTTGCGTATCCCAAGGGAGTTCCTGTCCGTCCGCTTCTGTCTCAATTTCGATTATGATCCGTAGCCGATCATGTCGGGCATTAAATTTCCCTAATCGCTCTTGGCCGTCCCCAAAACCACCTTGTTCATCCCGCGCGTTAGAGACGACTTTCCGTTTCTGCATGTAGATGTCAGTACCGGCAGCATGAGTGTCCTTCTTATGTAGTAGCCCAACAGTAATGTCGACGTAGATGGGTGCCGTTAGATGCTCAAATGTCAACTTGATGGACTCAAACCGGCGTGGATACAAGCCGTCGAACGGCGAGAACGCCCAATCTGGAGTCCCCTCAGCTGTGACCGGTTCCCCATCAACAGTAATAGACAGGTCGTATTCCTCACCGCTAAGCGCCTGCATCTTTTCGCTTAAAAAGAGATTGTAGGCTTCACCCAGACGTTGTCGAAGCGTCTCTGCCGTCGACTCGCTCCAGTCATAGTTCAGGTCTTCGATACAGATTTCGGTGACACCTGAGGAGATTTTCGCATCAGTATGGAGCGGTACTGACCAATCATGGTCGTCTTCGAACCACTCCTCATCGATGCGATACCGCCACCCCTCACTATCAGCAGGATGATGTGAGCGGATGGTAAATGGAACGCCTAGGTTCACTAAACTCTTTTTCGCTCCAACACCGAAGGTCCCGATGGAGCCGCCGTTTTGTTTGGCCGTTTGGCCCAGCCCGAACAACATCGCAGCCTCTTCACGTGGGACCCCACCTGTATTGTCCTGAATTACCAACTCAGTCCGCGTATCCAGTTCAGTGACGGAAATCTCAATCTCTGCTTCTTCCCTGCGGTCAGAGGCTCGTTTCCAGGCATCAAGTGCATTATCACACAACTCTAAAATCGCGGATTCGAGAGTAACGTCCGATTTCAAAGCAGTGAGAGCTTCCTTCGTCGGAAGAAGTTGTGCGCGCTCTTGTTCACGCGACCGAGCCATTATGAGTGAATCCGGGATCGGGGGCCAATTAAGTGTTCTGCAAAATTTGGAAGTAATGTGGACAGTGCTGTCGTCCCGCCGAGGCAAATTCGCTCCCTCACAGCGACGACCGTGACACCTAAACTTCCTATTCAGACAAATACTTATTCCCCTATTCAAGAATACGAATCAAATTATCTGTCAACATGTCTGGATCCAATAATAGAGAGAGGCAGGAGACACTTTATGACCTGCTGTACGCCTGTCAACGGGGGCAGCGGGTTGCGATTGTGGGGGGCCATTCTGATGACAATGCGTTGCGAAACGACTTATATGTAGAACAGGAGGAAGACGAGGAAGTAACCGGTTTTTTTGAAAACGCTGACATCGAGGACGGCCGATTACTGGTTCTAACCGGGAGTGCAGGGGACGGCAAGAGTGCGCTGTTAGCTCGCGGATACGACCAGTCCGAGGAGGCTATCCCACCAAAGCGTGTCAATATGGATGCCACCGAAGCCCGCCGGCGAGATGGTGATTACTCGGATCGGCTCTCATCATTCTTCGAAGAAATCTACGGAGACATGGCCGATGAAGAGGGACCGAGAAGCGCGATTGCGATCAATTACGGGCTAGCTGTCGACTATTTTGAACGGCAGGATAGTCCTCAGCGTTATCGGTCGATCTGGGAGGTGATGCAGGAATCCCAGACGGAGCGCATTCATAATTCCGAACACCACAACATAACTGTCATAAATCTCAGCCACCGTCAAACATACGAGACTGACCCTGACACGCTTGGATCTGGGTTGGTCCGAGATCTTATCGATCGGTTTGATCCATCGAATGAAGATAGCCCGTTCCAAGCCGCATTCGAGCATGAGACCGCCGAGTGTCCCGCTGGAGACAACTGTACGCTTCAGTACAATATTCGTCAGCTCACAAACTCGAGCATCAAAGAACAATTAGCTCGGTTATTTGCCGGCTGGAGCATCGTCACAGGATCATATCTAAACCCCCGGACGATCATCGACAATATCGCGTCGCTGTTGTTGCCGACCAACCTGCAAGATCTCCCGGAGGCCGAGGTTTGTCCAGTTGGGCAGGCAATCGATGAGGGCACCTTCGAACCTACAGCGGAGGATCTGATCTGGAACGCGACCTTCAAGAGATTGGGAACCGACCAGCAGTCCGGAGCAGATCAAATCGATCCTGCCAGCCACACAACATTCGCCGTCGATCAAAAAGCCCTCCAGTGGGGCACGAATCCAGACGAACTCAATGCGGACTTGGCACTGCCATCGAACGTAGTCTTCTCCGATCAGGTAGCCCGGGTCAGGACTCGCCTCCGGAGAGAATACTTGACACAACAGGATGGCCAGACAATCCTCGACGAAAGGACCTTTAAGGACTTCGCCGCCGCTTTGGCCTTCTTCAATCAGGACCGATCCTCCAAATATCGGGAGCGGGCCCAACGAATGCTTACAACCGCTGAGCAAGCGCTTGGCGGGTGGACAGGTCGCCAGCGTGACGACGGGCTGGTCGAGTTCGTCGACGGAAAGCGGTCGACAACCTATCGGTACCTGTCCGAGTGGGTAGAGCCACAGTTTGACCCCCACAAGTCGGAGGTGAAAACCCAGGAACTGACCGTTCCGGGACGGATCAAACTGATGGCGAAAACACCATCCGGAACAGATGATCTGATTCCGGTCCCGATCTCATTTGAAATGTACCGACTCATGACACAGATCAGCGAGGGTTACACACCGAATGCAACCGATCTCAACCAGTCACATGCCATCCGTGTGCTGCATTCCCGGCTGGAAGATTTCACAAAAAAGAACGACCGGATCGTAATCGAAAGCCGATCAACGGAAACCACCATCGAGATCGAAGATGCTGACCTTGGCCTACGAATTTCTTCGGAGGGGACAGAATGATAGCCGATGAGTTTGACTTCGTTCCCGAATGGGGATCCTCGAACCCCGCACCAAGCCGAACCATTAAAGAAGCGTATTTCCCTGTATCGATTTCAGCAACCGTCCGAGAGGCAACATTCTCCGAGACGCTGACCGGTATCCTCGGCGCAAATCCTAATCACGAGGTCAGCGATCTCAAAGCAGCCTTTCTTGAGTTGCCGGAGCTACAGGGAAAAGACCAGACCGCCGAAGAACTCTGGAGCGCCTTTGTCACTAGCTATGGCGTTTCAGCGGAGGGGTTCGGCGCCAGCGATGCAGACTCCGATCCCGACTACATCATCCCGTTCCACAAAGATATCGCCACCAGCATCAAGATCGGCCAGCGTAATTGGGGGCGGTTGTACTGGCTTTTGATGACTGATCCCGATCAGGGCATCGATGAGGATCTTCACGCCCAGTTCGTGGAAGCATTGTTTGACACTCCGCCGTCGAATCTCCTCGAACAGCTCGTAATTGATGCAATCAATAACATGCGAGACACCACGCCTGATCCAAATGCTGGGCATGCGGTCGAATCACACGATCTTTACGCGATTCCGCCGCTGGTGCCTGGCTGTGCAGAGGCGTTCCGTGACGATATCCGAGCCTGGCTCGAACTCCAATCTACTGAGTCCTCATCAAGCTGGATGCAGGGACTTCGTGACATCCTTAACTATCACTATATGATGTATGTTATTCAGGTAGCAGTCGCTCTCCAAGATGAATATAATCATATTGCGAAGGAGGAGCCACCGTATGAGTATACATTTAATTTGACTCCCATTCCGTTTGGATTAGCAAGCGAGCGAGCGTCTCGATCTCGGGAGTTTGTCAGAGTCTGGAAAGAGAACGGTATCTCAAGAGCGCTGTATGACTCTTGGGGGCGGCTCGCGGTAATGCGACATATCGTCGAGGGGGGGACAGAAGGGAACAGAGGCGTTATGGACGGGGCGTTCACACTGACGGCAGCACTCAACGAGTTTTCTGATGACCTTCAACAGGAGATCGTCAATCGATTGCTAGCAGAATATCCCGAAGACCAGCGCCCAGATGGTGAGTATGAACTTGCGGAAACGGCCCTGAACTTCTCCCATACGGTTCGCCGCTACTATGAGAACATGGGCCGGACACCGTCGTCACAAACGGCGTACTCGGCTGGTGAAAACTCAGTTCGGGATCTAGGACAAGGCACCGACAGGCAATACATCGAGCGACGGCGAGGTGCAGGAACGATTCTTCGACTCGATCGAGGGAGTCTACGATTGTTCGCCCGGTTGTTTGATGCAACTCGCGAACGTGGTCATATTGACGAGTTCTGGGAGTACATGCGACAACGCGGCATCCGGTTCGATCGACGGTCGAAACAGGAACTGATCGATCAACTTGAAGGCATGGGTCTACTTCAACGACAGAGTGACAGCGGGGAGGCAATGTATGTCGAAACCATTTGAGCAAAAAGTCGCCGGGTGGTTCCATGACCGCTTCTCAGGTGTCGGCCTGAAACCGGGTGACCGGTATGCGGCAGAGCTACCGACTGGAGAGACAGCTGAGGGAATTTGTGAACAGATCCTTGACCAGGCAGCTCCAGAGCCCTCACAGCATACGATCGAGTACGAGGGAGAAGCAGAATCTATCCCAACGATCGAAATCGACAATATACCGGTAGGGGTTGTACTTGTTCGCCGTGATGGAGATTCGGTCGACGAGCCTTATGAAGTGTCACGGTCATATGCGACGACACTGAGAAATATCATCGCTGGCGGCGAAGAGGAATCGTCCGAGATCGCTCTAATAATGCTCTATGAATCTGGGGTTCTCATTGAAACGCTGGACACGACACATTCGCTATTTGCTGAAGATGGTGAACTCCCACTCACAGAGTTCCAATCCTGGATCCGAGAGGATAAAGCCTCTCTTAACGACGCCGGGCTGGCCCTCGTCCATACAATTGAAAACCGCCTCAAATTCCCTGAGGATCCCTTGGAAGATCTGGGACCGCTCAAGACGTTCTGCAAGATCTATGACGCCTGTGACGAAGAAGATGGAGACCGACTACCGGGCTTGATCCCGGAGGTAGGGACCTTCCTGACTGAGGATGAGTTTGATGAGGGATGGTTCGAGAAGACCGCGAGTTTGGAAGATCTAAAGGATCAGGCCAAGCAGATTCTCAGGCGGAACAAGACCCATGCAGATCGGATTGCGGACGCAATGCAGGTGACAAAGGATCTCAAAGACGAGCTTGGGGCTTATTACACCGATGAGTTCATTGACGATGTACGGAGCCGAACGAATTGGGAAACCATTACGCGATCAGAAGCTTCCGATGGTGAAATCGGAACAGAAGAGATAGAACCCGACGATGATGACGGGTCGACTGATGTCAGCGGCAGTTCCACCAGTGGTAAGTCAACATCGAAGCCGACCCCAGAGAGGGATCCTGAATTTGAAGATATCGATATAGAGCAAGCCAAGGCACTGATCTATGGGTCTGGTGCCGAGGCGCCAGGTGATCGAAGTATCGTCGCTGCGCTGACCGATGGGTCCTTTTCAGCGACGATCTCATATGATGCGGACGTTACCGACGAACCGATATCCTTCATCGATAGTACCGATAGCGAAATCAATGACTGGTCGCGCACAGACGATGAAATAACCATCTCTCTGTCCGGATTGGACACAGAGGTGCCACATTTCTACCGATTGGACGTCTACGTTGGACACAAGACCAGAAGGGGAAGTCCACAGAATCGATTCGACTTCGCCCTGGTGCCAGAGTGGTTCTTCGATGCGATTGATACCACAGCATTTGGAGTCGATCCTAGCAAAGAAGCCCTCACCGTTCGGAATGATCCGGCGATCGAGCTGACCGCGCCGGAGGCTGACGCGGACGGTGAAACGAAAGTAATCGACATCCGTGATGATCAGACCATTCAACTCACGGACTCAGTGCTTCTCAATCCGGATTCTCCACCGGAAATCGAAAGGATGCGTTGTCGGGTGGCATTAGCTAACGACACGCCTGTCCCGATTAACATCGACTTCCTGTCTGAAGTCGAAGAACCTACGCGCGGGGAGGTCCAGCTTCCACTCTCGTTTGCCGCCATTATGTCGCCAGAAAACTGGGCGGAAGACGACTCCCTACTAATTGATTCATCGGTGGTCACCGATATCGATACTGCAGAATTCCACTCCCCGTCTCGTGGCCGGATTGAATTGCCCGACACAGATCGATCCCTACTGGGGATTGAGGAAGCGATTGTGTCAGAAGGGACGATCGCTCCAAGAGACACCGGCAAAATAGAGGTAGGGGTAGGTGTTACGGATGAGTCGGCTCTCGAAATAGTGTCGGCAGACCTGATCGATGCCTACACTGAGCTATTTGCACACTTCCGAGAGCGGAAGACAATCCCGTCAACCGATCGGTGGGACCAAGCGACCCAAGAGAAGGTCCAAGCAGTCTTAGACAACTATCTCGATGCAATTGATGCGATCCAGGCCGGGGATGCATCACCAGCCTTCGATGCCTACCGCCATTTGGGAACGATCCGGTCCACATCTGCAGAGATCATCTGGATGACACCGTTCCATCCGATAATGTTGGCGTATGGCCTCCGGATCAGTCACTGGCGAGATAAATTAGTCAGCGAGGGGCTCACCGATGGGTTCAGGTTCAGTCGTTTCCGGTCGTTGTTCAATCCAGTTGGCTTGAACCCGTATCGGTGGTCACGCCGGGGTTCCGGACAAATCCTTTCCGGCCACACTTTGGCCAACAACCAACTCTGGGCCCAATATGCACCGGTTGAAGGTCCTGGGTCGGATACACCGGATTATATCGCTGACGTGGTAGCTGATAAGCTCCAGGCGTTTGCCACGGCGTTCCCCTTGCTCTTCCGGTTGCATGAGGAACGCGAACTCGATATCAACCTCATCAACATGGGCGATCTCGGACCGGTCATCGAGGGTCTATATGACTTCTTTGAATTTGGCCTAGATCATCCACGCTTTACGGTCCCACAGGTCAATCTCCAGATTTTCGGCCAGCCCAGCGAGGGACGAACGTTAGAGCGCTTTTTCTCCACTGATAGTGCAGACTCCCCACTGCGAGAGCGGCTGGCCAACAAGAGCCGGTCGGATGAAATTCTCGAATTGCTGGACCGACGGGTTACCTATATTCGTGCCGGTACAGCATTTAACGAGGACCAACAGCGGCCGGCCCATCTAACCCTCTTCCGAGGCATTCTCGACGAACAACCGGGTGCCGTCGATGTCGAGAGCTTCCCGAAGGCGACCCGGCTGGATGGTCTATTGCCACGGGATCAAATCAAGGTTGACTCAACCGGAGACGAGATCATCTCTCGGTCAGGCGCGGCATTCAGCCACGATGATGCCTCACTGTTGAGTCGGGTCGGTGCTGTGGTCAACACACTTGAGGCTAGCATACGTGACAATGAATTCACCACAAGCCGCACGCTGAGCAAAGTTGTTCGCACCAGTAATCGGGCCAGTCTACCACAGATTTGGGAACAATCTCTCTGGGTGCTCCATGTGGAGCCGAAAGTGGATCTAGACTTCTATATCCGCTCGACAGCACAATCGAGCACAGTCTCCGATGATACCCTTATGATCCATTATAGCGATCAGTACGACGCTGCCTCCCCCGGGTTTGACGTCATCACAACAACAGACAAGCGAGACCCCTATATCGAAGCACTGCGGACTGTGCTCAATGAAGCACCCGGACTGGATGAAATTCGGCCGGAGTCAGTTCTCACACGGCTGGTCGCGATCGATGGCGAATTAGCCCTTGACATCCAGCAAGCTGGCCAGAATAAAACAAAAGAATTGCTAGGGTTGGTTGGTGGACTCGCGGTCAGCGCGGAGTTGCTAGCCCAACACCTGCCCAACTACGAGTGGATCCCAATCAGCCTCAACGAGTTTGCTCGCCATGATCGCCAGTACCGCACTGGTGAGGAAGGGCTCTTGCAGTACTTTGGCGATGGCAAAGCCTCCGACGATCTGTGTTTCGTTGGTTTACCCCGGGATCCGGACACCGATGAACTTGTTATGCACCTCTGGGTCGTCGAGACGAAAGGAGGCGAGGCTGATGTCAACAAAGGTGTCGAGCAGGTCAGAGGAGCCAGAGAGAAGCTCACCAAACTGTTCGATCCAGAGGATGACTACGCCGATACGGAGGTATTGCGGAGCGAGTTCGGGGACGTGGTCCTCCGAATTGCCCAACGGCTCTACAACTATGGCGTGCTTAGCCAGGAACGGTTGGAAATACTCCAACAGCATTCGGATCGTCTTACTGACGGCGACTACCGACTGGAACTCCTCGAAGACCAGAAACAACGACTCGGTGAGGTAATCCGTGTCCAGCAGAATATTGCGCTCCCAGAAACCGATGTCAAAGACGGTGTTCGGATCTTATACCTGCCATCGAGTGTACTTTCGTTGATCAACGCTACCGATATCGGAGATAACGAGATCCACACTGATCTCAAAGTCGGCACACTGGCATTTGGCGACCTCGATAGCAAGCTCGAAGAGAAAGCCACGGACCAAGCGGAAGCGCCAGCCCAAAGCTCGGAAGCAGCTGACCGCGTCACCACATCGAGTCAAGATGGAGCTGATATCGGGGCCAACACTGACGAATCAGCATCGGCAACGGACGAACCGGGGACGGAGCATGAAGATTCGGAAGCTGAACCACAAGCCGCTACAGAGGAAGTGGTGGCGAGTGAAGGAGAAACCGACGACGAGGGTGAGTTCCCCTCTCTGGAGGAGGAGACCGAAAAGAGTCCCTCCTCGTCAGACCGAGATGAGCCAACCGATACAGACCCTGAAACGTCGGTAGAGGACATAGATCGAGATATGACCGACGATGCAAGCGAATCACTGGACGGGACAGCTAGCTATAGTTGGGCTGCACCCGATTTCGATGCGCTAGTGGAGTCCCTAGAGCCGAGTCCTGAAGACCAGCTCTCCATCGATGTCTCGAAGCTGACCGCAAATCTCAAAGAGCAGTTTGAATCACTGGGTGTAGACGTTTACGAACCGAACCCGGCGGACGTCTCGGTCGGGCCACGAAAGATTGGCGTCAACGTCCGGCCGAAGTCCGGACAGAAGATCGAAGGGGTGCTGAATTCGCTCGATTCGATCAGCGTCCACATGCAGGCCTCCGGCACGATCACCGGTGTCCCAAATCCATCGGAAGGGGCAATTCGGCTTGAAATCCCGCATGGCGAGCCGCGTAATGTCCACCTCAGAGAAGGGCTAGAGGCTACTCAGGAGGCCCTAAAGGAGCCGCTTCGGTTCCCGTTGGGAGTCAACACCGAGAACGAACACCAAGTGTTGAATTTACTCGAGGAACACCACGCGCTGATCGGCGGGGCGACAGGTTCCGGGAAGTCGAACTTCCTGTCGGCGGTCATCTGCAGCTTGGCGATTACGTATCCGCCGTCGACGGTCAAGCTCTCGCTGCTGGATCCGAAGGGTATCGACTTCGGCCGGTTCGAACCGCTCCCGCAGGTCGATACCTACCTAGACGATCCACACGAATGTGTCGAGTACCTGCAGACGCTGCTAGAGACCGAGCTGCAAAACCGACAAAAATTTCTCAAACAGCAAGGTGCTGCGTCTGTCAAGGAATATAATCGGCTCGCTGAAGACCGTGACTTCGACCCGATACCATATCGGGTCATCATCATTGACGAATTCGCTGACCTAATGATGGCTCTCTCGGGTGATCAAGAGGAATTCGAGGAGGCAATCGGACGGTTGGCACAGATCGGCAGGGCGATGGGTTACTCCATCCTGTTAGCTACCCAACGGCCGGATGCCGAGATCGTCTCCGGTAACATCAAGACGAACTTCAACTGCCGCATTAGCTTCGAACTCCCCTCGAATACGGATTCACGAGTGATTCTTGACCAACCGGGCGCAGAAGATCTTGAGGGTAGCGGTGACATGATTACACTAACTTCGGCCGGTGAGGAATATCATCTGCAGGCGTACTTGTTGTTGCCGGAAGACGCTCTAGCAATCCGCGACCAACTGACCAACTCGTAGGGCCAGACAGGGAGAATAGCTGAACCATTCACAATTCTAGTTGAACGGCATAATGGAATTATTTGAAACCTTCACACCGTCTTGCAACTTAACCAATTCATTCATATGGGATGACGGTAGGAACTGGGTAACTATTTCACCTTCTGTTGCTCCTACAACGACCTAATAACTATGCTTGCAACCAATACGGCTCCTCCAGGTGTCGATTTTGTAGTTTTATCCATATTCTCGATAAGGAGTGAGACACGCTCGATCTGCACAAATAATTTTTGTTACATACATCCTCTATATTCAGCAGACGGTTTTTATAATCTGTCAGAAATATAGGAAAGACCTATCCAGCGAGTCTCCTATCTGAATTAAAGGTGAGACATGTTGCGGTAGTTACTGAACGTTATCACCCCGGTCCCTACGGACGGCTCCGGTCTCGAACTCGGACACCAGCGAGTCGGTGGCTGAAGAACACACCGAGTAGGATCGCCTCGTCAGCTCCACCGGTACCGGGATCGATTTCATCGGGACAGCAGTCGAGGCACCACGTTCGACGCGGTGTCCACCCACCACGGTCGTACCTCGTTACGTACATCCCTGCCTTGTCGCCGTGAGCGATTCGCCGGTTACATCTGTCGCATATTTGTCTGGTCTGGATGCCGTTGAGTGCCTCGGCTGGATTGTGGCGAGTCATTCGTCCTCCAGCGCGTCCAGCGTGTTCTGGATGTTCTCCCCGGTTACCTCGATCCACGTCTCAACGCGATCTCGCTGCCCAGTGACCCGACCCAGTATCCGGAGGACCGGGTACCACAGTCGCATGTTCCACCGCAGGAAGCGAACCAGGCGCTCAAGCATCCCCGATCACCTCCGCACGCCACTCGTCGAGATCACTCTTCGTCAGTGTCCACCCGTCGGAGAGATTCGACACGACCTCCTGCTTGAACCGCTGATGGCACTCGACAGCGAACTCGTCGTCGTAGGCATGGGCGAGGATGGCGACCGCCAGTTGCGCTGGACCTGAACCTCCGTATCCGTACTCGAAGCCCGAGGGACTGGCCGAGAGCAGGTCATACCGACAGTCCAGTGGATCGCCGTCGACGGTGACCGTTACCTCCTCGCCGACTGGGGCCATCGGGTCACGATGCCCGTGGTAGACGTGGGACTCGACTTCGATTGAGGGCGGGCTGTGGGCGTCTTCACCCGTCGCACCCTTGCGGCTCACCGAACCACCTCCTGAAGCCGGTCGATAGCGTCCTCCACGTTCGAGGCCTCCGCGTGGAGGTCGTTGGCCTGCTGTTCGAGTTGTTCGGCGCTCATCGCCAGTTCGCTGGCCGTTCGTTCGAGTTCAGCCTCCAGCGCCTCAACGTCTATCTGGCCGACCTCCATCCGGACCCGCCGAATGTGCTTACACTCCTCAACCTCGTCACGGTACTCGAAGTCCTTGCACTCGCACGCTGGTTCGCGGAGATCGACGGTGTAGACCTTCCCCGACTGGCTGGTCACCTCGAAGAGCGCATCCGCGATCTCCTCGCAGTACATGTACTCCGTGGCGGCCCGGATCGTTCGCGGTTCGACCGACGGTTGGACGGCGTCGGAACTCACGCCTCGTCACCTCCTCGACGCTGAACGTCTCTGACGTAGACGCGACCGCGGGCCTTCTCGGCGTGCTCCGTACAGCAGGCGTCCTCCGCATATCCGCGACCTGGCGCATTGACGATGACCGTGTGCGTGGCCTCGCGGTTGCACCCGAGGTTTCGACACGTCGCCATCACGCTTCACCTCCGTCGCGGGCGGGGAGCCACACCGGTTCATCGGAGGAGTACTTGAGCCGTCGCTCCAGATGGACATCCTCGTCGGCGAGGTCGATGGCCTGCTTCGCCGCCGAGAGGGTGAGTGCCCCTCCTCGGAACGTGTAGCCGCGTTCGAGGACGGTGGGATCGTCGGTGAGCCGAACGTCGACGACGGGTCCGAAACTCCGCTGGTTCACACAGCCAGCGCGGGAACTCCACGGCCCCTTGAGCGTGACTTCCTCACCATCGGTGGTCGTGATCTCGAAGCACTGCCCGCAGTAGCCGCCGTCGTTTCCGTCACCGGACCAGGCGAAGTAGGACACGAAACCGTCCTTGATACCGCACCAGATCCGATCCTCGTGTTCGAAGCGCAGTTCCGACCGATCGGGAATCTCGTCGATGAGTACCTCCAACCGAGGATCGTTGGCGACATCCTCACGCCAATCCACCTGGCAGTCGAGGATTTTCATCGTCTGTCGACCCCCGGAGTGAGCGAGCGATTCGATAGCGTTTCCACTGGTCGTGTCGTTGGTTCCATTGGCTTCCTGCCTCCATTAGGGAGCCCAGAACCCCTCCCGGTGCTACCACCACCGGGACGCGGGAACCGATCCCCGATAGCTGTGGCTCTGAGTCCCCTGTGTTAGATAGTAAGAGGGGTAGGAAGGTAGTAGTATCTAAGCCGGATGATATTACTTGAGGCTGTTATGTACGTATATTTCGAAGCGTACTCTAACGTTGCTGACAGCAGTGCGCCGCTTCACTCGATACTCCGTCGCATGCTCTGGCTCATGAACCGTGCTACAACGACTATCACACTGAAGATATTTTTCTGCTCTCATAGTCCATATGCGTAGACAATTTCAGGCAATCCTTCAGCCAGCATTCCTTCTGCGACTTCCCTAATTTCCTCTTCAGAACCGTGGTTCGTTTGGTGACCAGCAAGATGCATCGCATAGAGCATTTTCCTCTCCTCTTCAAACGTAGACCCAGATCGGCCATAGAAGTCTCGGACTTCCTGTAATCGCCATTCAGGGATATGATCTTCACTTATGCCACTGGTGAGCGAACTGTCGGCTATGTTATGAATCACACCTACCATATTATTTAGCTCCTCAACCAACTCAGATTCGCGCTGTTCTGCAGCTTCGCGTGAGTCACACCATTCAATTCGTTCTAAAGATTGAGGTCGAAAAATTGCAGTGAACGATGATCCGTGTCCTCCGAGGTGTTGGCTCACTCGCCTAACAAGATCATTAGTTTCACCAACGTAATAGACCGTATCTGCGAACAGGGCACTATCGATCGCATTAGTTCTTGAGGATGTGTATCTCTGTCTCAGAATTTCACCCATCTTTTCATCATCAGGATACGGCTGAACACATTCAAGAACATAGACTGCATGACCCTCATTTTGACTCGCTTCTTTCTTTATTTCAATAAGAAATTTTCCGACATCCCTTGCCGAACTAACCTCCATTGATGCGATAGACATGTAACCAGATTATTAGTTATCTATATTAAATAAACTGACTATAATTTCCAGTCAATACTTATTGGACTCCAAGTAGTCGGCACAAATAGTGGATTCAAGTTGCGCCATCGTCCTTTGGCGAACCTCTACAAAGCTGTCTTCAGTAGCGTCAGTATGCACCTCGGCGTTGATGGCTGTTCTGACGGCTGGGTTGCCGTCTGGTACGACGATAGTGGATACGTTGATTCGGATCTATACGAACATATCGAAGGCCTGTGGTCCACTCACGGCGACTCTGCGGAGACAATTCTCATCGACATTCCGATAGGCCTCCGTGATGATTCTAATGATAAACGTCCGTGCGACGACGTGGCTCGTAGCAGACTCGGTCGGCCTCGGGGTTCAAGCGTTTTTTCTGTGCCTATACGGGCGGCGGTTCACGAGAACAGTTACGAGGACGCGAAGTCGACGCAGGAGAGTCTAACGGATGGCAGTCTCGGTGTCCAGTCATGGGGTATCACAAATAAGATCGCCCAACTCGATACATTCCTCAGAAAGACCGAACCTAATGCCACCGAAGTGATCCGTGAAGCTCATCCAGAAATCTGCTTTTGGGCACTTAACGATGAAAACGCAACCCAATACTCGAAGACTGGACAGCCAGCCGCCGCGTTCTGGGAGCGCGTAGACATCCTGAAATCGTTCGCCCCGAATATACTGGATCACATCCATGACGCCAGCATCAATCTGGATGCAAAGGTCGGAAACGACGATGTCATCGATGCCTTCGCATTAGCTCTGACCGCAAGCCCAGAGACAGGGCCGTTGCACATACTGCCGGAGGAGTGGCCAAAAGAGGACAGTGGCGATTCTACAGGCCTCCCGATGGAGATGGTCTATGCCTACCGCTCAGGCTGATTTTGAAGCGAGGTCTCCGCTTTCGATCTTGGTTCCTGGTTCGATCAATCTGTCCCACGGCTCGTTGAACTTCTCGATCAATGCTGGGACGCTCTCGATAGCTTCTCTCGCCTCTTGTCGCAACGAATAGTGAGTCTCTCCATCGATCTGTTCTCTCTTTAAGAACGCATCAGTTCCGGGACTTCCTGGAGTATCGTCAGTCTCGTTTATCCGCCTACCGAAGGCTCCCAGAACACCCGTAAGACTCTGTTCCGGATTCTGGTGTATATCTCCACGGAGTTTCTCGGCCAGGTCCGTTCGGCTGATTGGCTCGTCCCGTTCGTACAGCATCTTTAGCAATGTGATTTGGCCCCGCATGAGATCGGTCCGGCACAATATTCGAGCGAGGACGGATGATTGCATAAGCGGTAATGCGACCATTAGCATGTTAAAACCCGTCTCCGTCATGCCAGGGAAGCCGGAAACAGGGAAGATAGTCCGAATCGGCGAACCCTGCTGTCAGCGGCGGTTGCTTGTGCTCCGTATTCGCCGGGCAAGCCGTTGCTGACAGCAGGGTGCGCTCCTTTCGGAACCACGCCCACCCCTCTGGCTCACGAAATCGTATCACTGTTGTAACGACCATGGTCACGGGCTGTTACACGAGGTAGAGGGCCTGAAGATTTAGAAATCCCCGAAAATGGAGTCGGGTCGGAGCAGACTACAGACCAATTCTTTTCTCTCACATACTGCACTGTGTCTTCTCATCTATACAGTGTGAGATTCCATATTTTTCAGTACAGACAGTCACGCTGTTACATAGAGTGTAAAAAGGGAGATATTACGGAGTAGAACGGCTGAGAATAGTGTAACAGCCTATAGGCGGGGTTGTTACATTAGGCAGTCAGCGTCTGAATCCCTCGATTCCGGGAGAGGGGGTGAGGTCGGGAGCTGTTACAGCGACTCGGCGTAGAGTTCTTGCACCTCCTCACGCTTGTCCTTGGGAATAAACACTCCATCCCAGACCCGGACTACATCGTCGCGCCGGTCGCTGACGGTCTCCGCCTCGAATCTGTTTTTGATGTACCGCGACAGCTTTTGTTTCGAGACGGGTGACACGGGAGTCGTCTGCATATACTTCTTGTAGTACTCGTAGAAGCTACTAACCGTCATAGGGCCATCGAGCTTTGGATCACCGTTTCTGATTGGATGGCCCGCTTCAACGAAGTTTCGGATGAATGTGACTGTCGGGTCCGAGAGGTGATTCCACTCCTGACGCACGTCCTCCGGCTTCATCTCGTCACTGAAGTGTTGTTGCTCGTGCAACCGCTGGAACCCCTTGACCATCCAAGCCAAGACACCCGAAAGCTCGTCTTCAATAATCTTCTCGGCCAAGTGAGGATCTGCGTTGAGATACCCGTCATCGTCTCGGGTGGTGAACCGGTGGGGGAACTCAACGAAGGTCCACCGACTGTAGAACGCGAGGTCACCTGTGTCGACATCGGGAATCTGGTTGGCCGCAAACATCAGCTTCGCCGCGTTCTCAATCTCGAACGGTGTCTCGTTCTTTGGCTCGACTTTGAAACGGTCACGGCCGGTCAGCTTCTTGAACGTCGAGGTATGGCTAATCTCGTTCCCCTCGATGTCCGAGTTGATGTTGACCGCCGTATTCTGGAGGCGCTGGAGACCGAATTGGCCCGAGGAAAGATCACGCAGTCCATAGTTCATGACGTTGTCTGGGCCGATGACGGCGGTGATAACATCCTCGAACAGGCCTTTCCCGTTGTTGCCGTCGCCCAGCATCATCAGTGCCTTCTTGTACGGATAGTCGTGGGTGTAGAGGCAGTAGCCAGCGAACTCTTGGAGCTTCTGGAGATCAATATCGTTGACGCTCCGCGCCAAGAACTCGTTGACCCACTTCTCGCGGTCGGCATCTATCCCCTCCCACAGGACGGGGAACTTTACGATAGCGTAGTCCTCAGGTTCAGCCTCGCGCTCGATCTCGCCGCTGACCAGATTCAGGATGCCGTTTTCGACGACACAACGTGGTCCGTCGATGCCCATCTCCTCCCAGTCCACGTCGTAGGGGTCCTTCACGGCTACGTAGCCGTCAATAAACTCTTCTTTGACATGTTTGCCATAGTATGACTTCAGGAGCCGCTGAAGGATTCGTGCGATCTGTTTCGGCTCGTTGATCCAAATGTCGCCGTCGTAGACAAACACTTGATCATTGCTAAACGCGATGTCGGCATTGTATTTACACCACCAGTGACAAAGATACGCCATTTTACGGTCACTCAGGTCCTCCCAGTGGTAGTTTCTGTAGAACTCGTCGGCACTCATCTCCCAGATGTCTTTGGACTCACTGTCGCCGTCATCGTCGTCGTTGAGCTCGTCAACCGCGTTTCTGATTTGGTCCTCGAAATCATCGCGGCGCATCTCAACCGATCTCCAGTTGATATAATTGACAATATTCTGGTACTTGTTAGTCCCCTCAAAATTGCTGGCCCTGTACCAATCGGCGACGATATACGGCCACTCCCGGTGGTTCAAGATCACCATCGGATCACCACCATTCTCGTCAAGCGCGTCTTGGATCTCGTCTACAGTACTGCTACTTTCGTCGGTAGATCCATCATTGTCTGAGGTCGATTCGCCTTCGTCGTTGGGGCGGTCGTCGTCTGTCATTGGGATAGCACCAAACTGCGTTGTCGGTTAACAGAGGGCCACCCGATCGACCGAAAAGACTAGAAACCTCCGTGCTGTACGCTAACACGGAAGCCCAGCCCTGTGATCGAACCGGCTTCCTCCTGCCAATTCGTTCGTTCGGCAGTTTGGCGCTGTCCGAGACGGAGGCATCCATCCGAACTGCGCTTGGTAGAGCTTCACGCCCGGACGTGCTTGGTGGGCCGAAGCTCTACTTCGTTCGCGATTATCAGTCGTCGGTGGCGCTGGTGTCTTCGTCTAAGTTGTTCAGCAGATAGCCGATGGTCTCGTTGTAGTTGTCGTGACCAAGGCTATCGCGTAGGTCTTTCACCTCGTCGCGCCGGGACGTGGTTATTGGACCGATTGTGGTGATGTCCATCTTCGCTGGCTCACCTTGTTAGGAAATGGGACGGATGTATATATACCAGTTTTGCACCTATAATATTTGTTAACATGCATGAGGAGTCAATTACTCTTCGTGTTTTGGCGGGAGATCATCGACATCAAGCTCTCCGGTGAGATAGGCCCGACCCCGGTCCGTGATCCGGTATAGCGCACCACCGGTGTTTTTGACGAGGTCGTTGTGCTCCAAAATACGGAGACGTTCGTTGACGTACTGCTGGGAGTAGTCGATGTTCGCAGAGATAACGTGCGGCGTGGCGACGATGTCCTTCTCGTCCAGAAACTCAAGGACACGGTTATCGGCGCTGGTCATCCACGGTACACGGGGCCGCATTACCCCCCGGTCGATTAGCACCTGAGTATAGCATTACTGTCTCAAGTCAATCGCCTATAGTAATCAATTCTATAGACTTGAGTACGCAAGTCTATATGTACGAATGGTGTAACTTCCTGGCCGGACGAATGAGAGTATTCGAAGCAGGTGACGAGCAGACCGTTGGACTAACCCAACTGGACCAGCGGCCTGTCGAAACCGAACAGGAACTCGAATCGATCCTCAACCAGAACCCAGACGTGCTCCTGGACGAACCGGTGTTCATTTTCAGCCGCCAACCGAGTCTCGACCCCGGGCTCCCAGACCTCGTCGGACTCGATCAGTACGGGAACGTCGTCGTATTCGAACTTAAGCGGGGCCTCAGCGGAACCGGGAGCGCAAGCGAGGAGACGATCCTCAGCCAGCCACAGAACTACGCGCGAGCCCTTGGTCCATTCGACTACGACGACCTCAACGAATTGTACCAAGAGTACCAACGGCAGATTCGGAGTGGCGAATGGGTTGTCGATGAGTCACTCATCCCTGCCGAGTCGCTGGACGATGCGTTCGAGGCGGTCTTCGGGCGGGTGCTCAAGCCCAGAGACTACAATCAGTATCAGCGGATGGTCATCGTCGCCGAGACTATCACCGGACAAACCGCGGAGAACGTGCGCTACCTCCAGGACCAAGGCCTGCATCTTCAGGCCCAGGAGGTCCAAATGTTCGAGTCCGCCGACGGAGCATCCAAGATGCTGGCAACGACAGTCGTGGTCGATTACGATGACAGGCAGGTGCGGCCGAGTCGAGTTGGCAACCCCACCTACGATGAGGTGAACCGTGAGATCTTGGAGCGTACGTATCCACAGATCCAGTCATTAGTCGGTGGATCGACAATTGGTGAGTTGGTCGATTCGTTCGACAGTCGAGCACCTCGGTTTCACTCGAACCACCCAGAGATCCCTGATACGGTTGAGTTCAGCCTCCGGGTCAAACCACGGACGAACGGCACCGTACGAGTCGCCATCGACGTAGACGGCGAGGAGGAAAGGAAAACAATTCGAGATCACGCCGTCCGGTTTGAGGAGCATGGCTTTGAGGTGAGCCACTCACGGTCGCGCCACCGTATCGTGATGTTCACCTGGGAGATGGACAGCTTCGAACCGCTGAATCAGGACGAGGTACTCGACGAGATCGCCGAAACGTTCATCCGACTCATCGAACTCGGCCACGAGGTGTTCGGTGCCACAGATCGATGAGGAGGGGTAGGAAAACCTGATTCCGACCTAATATAAACAACAAAATATTCGACGCCGTCTAGCGATCCGGCCCCTGTCTAGTCCGGCCACCACCTACGCCAGACAGGTTGCAGGCAGTATTCCGGTAGTGATCACCGCAACCTGACTCCGGGTGAAATAGTCTCGGGGAGTGATCCGCTGGTTCGGACGGAGGGTAGTGGGGCGACGACCGGGGTGGGGTTATCCTATTCCCACGGGTCGTCTTGCTCGGAGACAGGTGTTGTCGCCGTTTCGATCTGCTCCTCATCGAAGTCGTACGAGGTCAGCTCCATCTGGCGACGACGATACTCACGCTCCAGGTCCGTCATCGATTCAGTACGTGACGCCGAAGCGAGGTAGTGGTCGTACGACCGACCAAACTGTTTCCCCTTGTACGTGTGCATATCCAAGACTTGCTGGCCACGCTTCCCGAAATCTGCGTTCGTGGGTGGGACAGGGAACGCCGCTTGGATCTCTCTGATGTCCTCCCTCTCCTCGACCGCAGTACTCCACACATCCTTGATCGTGAGGAGTTCGTGGCTGGAGGTCGCCTCGTAAAGTAGGCTGGCCGCCCGCATCGCGCAGGCCAAGCCGAATCCCTCATCGGGCTCGAACTTCTCGTTAGCCAGTTCCTCCAGCCGATCCAAGACGAGCAGGATGTTCGCTTCGTCGACATCGAGTCGCAGATCTTCGATGGCGATTTTCTGGACTCGATCCCAGTAGTTCCAGGCGAAGCCCGAGCGGGCGAGTTCCCACGAACACCACATCATCACCTCCCGATCTTCGTCGTCGTGGGGGCTCCGTCTCGCACACTTCTGGAGGAGACTGGTCAGGTTGAAGCGATTGTAGCCAGCGCGGGTTTCGTGGTCGTCTCTGTACTTGCCGTCGTCGCGTTCGCTGTTGCTCATGGTTCGTGGTCTCCGGTGTTTTTCAGATAGCGTTGCCACTCTCGGGACTGGTTCCCCTAAATTAGTGTTTATTAATTTATCTTTAGGGTAATGAAAACTTTGGTATATCGAGCAAAATCGAAGGACAGCGCAACCCTGCTGTCAGCCGCGTCTGCATACAGGCTATCAAAAAAGGACTACGAGATGAGGTTGGGTCCCAATACGTGGCTATCCGTCTATCTCGGATGTTTTTCGGTATTCCGTCTCAAGCTTCTCTAACAGGTGATTCGCGTTCTCACTATTGGGATCGTACCGCAACTCTATTACAGACAGTTTGGGGTTGAAATCCAGTTCAAGAACCGTCTTGGGAAAAGCGTAGTCTATCAGTAACTCCATCAATATTGACATTCCTATGCCAGAAATGGGCGTTAGCGCTACCCCATTGCTTGGCCTGCGGCTTGAGTCCAAACATTTTATCCAGTTATTTTTGGCCTTGATCTCGACATCAACGAAACCGGCCTCCCTGTCGAGGTAGTCTCGTACGTTCTCGTAAAATGTATCATAATCATCACTATCGTAGGTCAGTTTAACAGTCTCTTGTCCAATTAGTCCAATCCAAATCGTATATCCAACAAGAATAGTAATAATAAGTCCAAATAATAGTATTATTGAAATGAGCGGTATCAACCAAACCGGAGCTGGATCTAACAATATACGGGGACCGTAAGTTAGAGAGGAACTCTCATAAGAAAGTGGACGGAGAAAAAGTTGAAGTGGAAATGAAAAAACGGCTCCGAGTAAAAGCCCGCCCACGAAAGATGCAAAGTTATTAAATCGAGTACTCTTTTGTTCCAGCTCCTGTTGCTTATCCTTAAGATTAGAAAAGTTAATCGACTCTGTGGAATTACTCATCGATTGATAGATTATGATAAGTGACTACAAATAAAACCTCGTGGCCGATCGGTTGTTGGAACTCAGATCTCTTCGGCGTTCTCGTCGTTCGCTCTCTGTGGCTTGTTCGTAGTGTTTGTCGAGTACTGCTGGGCTTACCATTCGATCTGAGGCGATCTCCTTTGGACCGTTTGCGTTACGATGAGCGGTGATCGCTCCTTGCCTTACAGCGTGTGGTGATACACTCGACAGACACTTGCTCGCGGTGTGGTAGCTGGTCGCCTCACAGTCTTCGAAATCTAAGAGGTGGCAATTAGACACCGATCACGGGTATTGCAGATTCGTATTCCTCCCGAATTTCGTCTTCTCCGAGTTGCGTGTACAACGCGACCATGTCTCCATCAGCATCGCCACGAAGCGCCTTGATAACGTCACGGGAGCATCCGCCCCGGTTCAGCCAAGTCGTGAAACACCGGCGGGCATCATGGGGGGTGAACTCGTCGATAGTCTCCGCAAGTTCGTCGTCGTCAGTTGCCTCGACCACGCGATCAGTCGCCTTTCCGATCCATCGAGAAACAGTCATCGGGGTAACGTGGTCTCCTTGCTTATTCGGGAAGAGCCAGTCGGAGTCATCATCACGCGTCTTTAACCAGTCCCGAACCGCCGTCACCGTTTCGTCGTCCAACGGCTTGTGATCGGCGTCCGTCTTTGCGAGCCGACTCTCCCCCATCCCCTTCGGCGAGCGGTTGTACAGCTTTTTCGCGTCCAGATCGACATCTTCTGTCTTCAGTAGCGCGAGTTCCTTGCGGCGAAGTCCGGTCTTTGCCGCCAGCATCAGGAGGGCGTATATTCGCGGTGTTCGATTCCACTTCAGGAGTGCAGTGTATTCGTGTGGCTGTAGCGCGGTACCAGTGTGCTGTCCACTCCGCCGGAGTTCGGCGCTGTTCTGACTCTTGAACGTGTCCAGAGCGGCTTCTACCTGATTCGTCTCTGGTCCCCACTCTTGATCGCACATCCAGTCATAGAGCTTCTTCACCCGTCGAAGGTACGTTTCCATCGTACTCGTGGCGACAGTGTCTCCGTCCCGGCCAGTCCACTCAGCGGCGAAGCTGAGTGCCTCCTGTTCGGTGACCTCGCATAGCGGCTCGTCATCGAGATACTCGCGGAAGTATTTGATACAGTGACGGTAGGGCCGTTCGGTCGACTCGGCGTAGTTCTGAGCGGTGAGGAACTTGCTGACGATCTCGTCGTTCGCTGGCGGATCTGGCTTGTTGTCGCCGTTGCGGAGTTCCTGTAGCTCTTGACGCAGTTCCCGGTTCTCTTCTCGGAGTGCACGGTTCTCCTCCCGGATGGCCTTCAACTCGTCGCGTATCTCGGCCAGAACCTCGTCGCTACTCATAGTTCCCCGTTCTGACGGCGGATCAGCCCAGGCTCAATGTCCGTGGCATCGCAGTAGGCTTCGAACGCGTCCCGGCTCGTGGCCTTTGCCTTTTCGTCGTAATCGTCAAGCTGGACGTGGCCTCCGTACTCAGGTCGTGACAGGGTTCGGGCGTACTGGAGAACGGTATCGAAGTCGTAGCCGGTTAATCTGGCCACGTCGTATAGTTCGACGTAGTTCATACCCTCCGGACCAGCGTGCTGACCGACGGCTTCGTTTTGACACAGAATTTCGAGGATGCTGGCCTCGATGCGGTGAACGCGACGGGCGGCATTGAGGTGACCCTCCTCCTCTCTCTGCCGGTCAAGCTGGGCTTTCAGACGCTGTACCTGTTCCCGATACCTGTCGACCTCTTCCTCTAACTCTTGGAGTCGTTCGCGTTCGTCGTGGCTGACGGCATCGAGTAGATCCTTCTCGGCCTCCATCCCTCGCTGGACGAGTTCCCCGACTCCCTTCGACCATTGAGGTTCGTTCCCGTCGCCGCGGACGAGCCCCATTTCGTCGGTGATGAAGTCGGCGACCTCCTCCTTGGTGGGCCGCTGATCTCCCGGCTGACCGAAATATAGACGTATCATTCGGTCGGGGTTTGTCTCGCTCACATACCCAATTCAGGAGCGTTCTTTATAAGTATTATCTATAATCAAGGGTGTGTCGCCCGGAACACTAACGTCCGGCCTCATCCCTGGCGGCGTGCCGTGTCGGCCGGCTAACCCTCGTGCCGGGCGGCCGTCGGGTGCGTGAGACGGCGTCACGTTTCGCTGTTACGTGCCCGGGTTCTCCGCGCGGTCATCGCGCCCTGACGGGCGTACTCGGGCGGGGACTAGAGGCACGCACACGGGCGTACGGTCCACAGGGGTTAACCCCTTGCGGACGACCGCTCGTCGCGGCCGGCGGTCGTTCGCCCGATTCGGAGTGACTGTCCCGACGCCTAGTAGACGTAGTCGGACTCGTGGATGTTCACGTAGTCCCGGTGGCGACGCTTGTTCCACCGGTAACTGAGGAGGAGTTTGATCGCGTCCAATCCGGCCGCGAACTTCCGCTCGAACATCCGGTAGCCCTCCTCCTTGGCGAGCATCTTCCGGGCGGTTCGGAAGATGTGATCCCAGTCCTTCGGCCCGTAGTCCTGAACCATGTCGGCCATCGTCACGTTCCGCAGAATCTCGTCGCCGATGGCGTCCTTCCAGGCGGCGTTGTACCCCGAGAGGTCGCCACGCCCGGCGAGTTCGCCCGCGATCCGTCCGGTGCGGACGGCGACGTGGTCGCCGCCCTCGTGGAACGCCGAGGTGGTACCCATGGCGCCGCCAACGACGGCGATGTCCGCCTCGACCGGCGAGTCGACGGGTCGGGTCGAGGAGATGGGGTACGTCTCCGTCCCGTTCGACTTGCCCCGACCCTCGACGAGGGGGAAGTCGCTGGGCACGTCGTACTCGTCGCCGTATTCGTGTTCGAGGAGGCGCTGGAGATACTCGCTCCCGCTCGGAATCGTTTCGTCCTCCGGACGGAGGAGGGCGTACGCGTCGCGGTCGCCCACGTCGTCGACGTCGAGGCCGATGGGCATCGTCAGCCCGATGCGGGCCACGTCGTCGTCGTTCGGGAAGATCCACGGGTAGGCGGTGTGGCCGGGGATGTAGCCCCACCAGAACGTGATCGAGCCGCGGAGGTCCTCCGCGACGGCGGCGGGGAGGCGTCGGTGTTCCTGGTACGCGATGTGGTTGGCCGTCGTCGTCCCGAGGTGATCGGTGACGGGGTCGGAGAGGAACCGATCAAGCACGCGGTTGGTGACGGTTCGCTGTGGCCCGTCCGCGAGGATCAGGTAGTCGGCGCCGACGGCGTCGCCGCTAGCGAGTCGGAGGGTGTGTCGTGGATCGCCGTCGAGGTCCGTCTCCACGTCTTTGACGCTCACGCCGACGCGGTAGTCGGCCCCGGCGTCCTCGGCACGTTCCCGGAGCCAGTCGTCGAACTTCGCCCGGTGGAAGGTGTAGCCGAAGGCGTCGTACGAGGAGTCGATGCCCGTGCTTCGCAGGACACAAGTCTCCGATGGCCCGACGAACGTCGCGCGGTCGAGCTCCGACAGCAGGACGTCGTCGGGGAACTCGTCGGGATGGATGCCCATGATGTCGACCCAGTAGTCGAGGATGCCGGCCGCGTCGGTCGAGTCGGGGCCGAGCCCCCCGCGGTCGGCCCGGGGGACGCCCTTCTCGAAGACGAGTGCGGACGCGCCGGCTTCGGCGGCCCCGTGCGCCGCCGAGGCGCCGGCCGGCCCGCCGCCGACGACGGCCACGTCCACGTGTTCCATACTCTATCTCCGAACGGGCGGGGGTATTAATGGCCCGGAACGCGGCGGTCGGCACCGCCCTCGTAGCCTCTTTAACGAAGGCGGCTGCATCCCCGGACATGACCGATCCGGACATCGTCGTCTTGCGACAGAAGGTCCACGGTATGCCTCCCGCGTCGTACGGGGCGAAACTCCGCGACCGGCTCCCCGACCACGGGGTGGTCGTCGCGACCACACCCACCGAAGAGCGTGATCTGATCGAGCGCGCGCGCGTCGTCACCGGCATCGACTTCGACGCCGAGTGGCTGGACGCCGCCCGAAATCTCGAGCTGTTCGCCTGCACCTACGCGGGCACGGGACACCTCGACGTCGACGCGTTCGCCGACGCCGGCGTCGCCGTCACCAACGCCGCCGGCGTCCACGGCCCCAACATCTCCGAGTACGTGATCGGTGCGCTCGTCGCCCACGAACGCCAGTTTCGGCAGGCCTGGGAGAACCAGGAGCGCAACCGCTGGCAGGCCTATCCCGTCCGCGAACTCCACGGGAGCACGGCCGCCGTCGTCGGTCTCGGTGCCATCGGCGAGGCGCTCGTCGAGCGACTGGACGCCTTCGGCGTCGAGACGGTCGGCGTCCGGTACACGCCGGAGAAAGGCGGCCCGACCGACGAGGTGGTCGGCTTCGACGAGGTCCATCGCGCCCTCGCCCGCGCTGACTACGTGATCCTCGCCTGCCCGCTCACCGACACCACCAGAGGGTTGATCGACGCCGACGCGCTCGCTTCCATGCGCACCGACGCCCTTCTCGTCAACGTCGCGCGCGGTCCCGTCGTCGACACCGACGACCTCGTGACCGCGCTCCGCGACGACGACATCCGCGCCGCCACGCTGGACGTGACCGATCCCGAACCCCTCCCTGCCGATCATCCGCTCTGGTCGTTCGAGAACGTCCAGATCACGCCCCACAACGCCGGCAACACGCCGAAATACTACGACCGCCTCGCGGACATCCTCGCGACGAATATCCGGCGGATCGAGGAGACGGGCGAGACGGAGGGGCTGGAGAATCAGGTGGGTTAGCGTTCTGGCGGCGCCACGTCGTTTCGAAGCGTTCCGACACCCTCGTAGGTGATCTCCACCGTGTCGCCGGGTTCGATCACGCCGGGGTTGGCAGGGCTCCCGAACGCGATCACGTCGCCCGGGCGGAAGGTGAACCGTTCGGAGAGGAAGGAGACGATGTCGTAGGGGTCGAACAGCATCAGTTCGGTGTTCGCCTCCTGTCGTCGCTCACCGTTGATGTCGGTGTACATGTCGATGCCGTGGGGGTCGAGATCCGTCTCGATCCACGGGCCGAGGGGGCCGGAGCCGTCGAAGGCCTTCCGCGCCGTGCGGCCCGGCTGATCGAGGGCGTCCACGTCGTTCATGATGGTGTAGCCGCGGATCACCTCTGGCACCTCCTCGGGGTCGAGGCGGTGACACCGCTCGTCGATCACGGCACAGAGTTCGCCCGCGTACGTCACCTCGTCGGAGAAGGTGGGGTAGGGGATCGGTTCCTCGTGGGCGACGATCGACGCGGGTGGCTTGATGAAGAAGGCCGGCTGGTCCGGCACGTCGTACTCCATCTGATCGAGCGTCTCGGCGAAGTTCCGGCCGACACAGTAGAGCGCCGACGGCTCACACGGCGGTGCGAGGTGGCCGTCCTCGCCGACGACGAACGCCTCGTCCTCGGTTTCGACGACGCCGTCACGATACTCGCCGGCGTGAATCTCTCCGTCCACTGCGATGCGTGCGCGTTTCATACCCGTCCGTCCCGCCCGACCGACTAACCGCTTGTGGATCGGTCCGAGCGCTTCCGGACGACCAGCACCGGGGCGATGGCGCCCTCCGCGACCCGTTCGGTCTCGTCACCGAACAGCAGCGACGACAGGCTCTCATCGCTCTCGCCCATAACGATCACGTCGAACTCGTCGGTGCGGCCGACGATGTCGGCGACGGGGCGTGCCGACGCCGACACCTCCGTCGTGATCCGGTGGGCGGCGACACCTCGGTCGAGGAGTGTCTCCCGGGCCGCGGCGACTCCCGCCTCGGCATCGAACTCGCTATCGCTCGGCGCCACGCCCCACACGGTCACGCGGCGGTCGTTCGACCCGACGAGCGTCGAGACGAGGTCGGCCAGTCGGTCGATGTCGATGGCGCCACGGACGGCGACGAGGAGATCGTCGATTTCACCGACCGGATTCGGCAGTAGCGTGGCCGTAGCCCCCACGTCGGCGGCGACGCGCGCGACGGTCTGATCGCGATCGTGGGTGAAGGCCACCCGTGTCTCCACCTCGCGTCCCGCCTCGTGGAAGGCGTAGGCGATGTCGTCGACGGCAGTCTGGGCCCGCTCCTCGAACTGCATACTGGCCTGTTCGGTCGGCGTCTGCTCCGGCAGAACGTGATAGCCGAGAACGACCACGCTCGCCGGCGCGAGGAACTCGACCAGCGTCTCCGGGAGGGTTTGCCCCTCTAGCACCTGAATCGGGACGAGTATCTTCGGTGGCTCTCGGATGGTGAGGTCGTCGCTCATCTACAGTACTCCCTTGAGCGACACGTCTCTCGCGTAGTACTTGTACCACCCGGCGGCTGCGAGCATGATGGCGACACCGATTATTTGCGAGGCCGGTTGCATGAACGCGATCAACCCGAAACTGGCGATGGCGCCGGGGACGGCCACGAGCGGGTAGACCGGCACCCGGAAGTCGGGGTCGTACCACGCGGGCTCGTTCCGGCGAATCGCGACCAGCGCTACGCAGATCAGACCGTACATGACGAGATGGAGGAAGGAGGCGACTTCCGCGAGCACCTCCACCTCACCGAGAGCGACCAGGGCCAGCGTCGGCCCGCCACCCATCGCGAGGGCAACGTGTGGCGTGCCGTACTTCAGGTTCATGCGGCTGGCCACCCTCGGCAGGATGGCGTCCTTGCTCACCGCGAAGACGGCCCGAGATGTCGAGAGTATCGACGCGTTCGCGCTGGAGATGGTCGCCAGTAACCCGGTGAGGAGGATAGCGACGGCGCCGAAGCGGCCGACGAAGGCGCGGGCCACCTCGACGATGGCCGTCTCGCCGAAGTTCGACAGCGCGATGCTCCCGAAGGCGCTCGTGGCGACGAAGATCGTCGCGACGTACAGTATCCCGACGATCAGCACTGATCCGATCATCGCCAGCGGGAGGTTCCGCCCCGGCTGTTTGATGTCGCCGGCGACGGTGGCGACCTGTGCGAACCCGAGATAGGAGGTAAACACCAGCGCGGCGGTGGTGAACATCGGCAGCGGCCCGAAGGGCATGAACCGCTCCGGCGTGCTGGCACTACCGAACACGCCGAGTGCGTCGAGGCCGCCGTAACCGAGAAAGAGGACCAGTATCGTGAGCAGGAGGCCGACGACGTAGTTCTGGAGTTTCGCTGCGTTCTCGGTGCCGAAGAGGTTCAGTCCCGTGAGCAGGACGCCGAACACGAGCGCCAGCGGCACGACGACGCTGGCACCGCCGAGCGACACGCCAGCCTCCGCCAGCACCGCCGCGGCGTAGTTGCCGAAGCCGACGAGGTAGAATGCCGTCGCGAACACCAGGCCGAGCCAGATGCTGATCCCGACGATGGCGCCCGGGAGCGCACCGAGTGCTCGCGAGATGAAGTAGTAGCCACCGCCCGACTTCGGCATCGCCGTCGCCAGTTCCGAGGCGGGTAAGGCAACGAGCAGGGCGATGAACGCGCCGATGGCGAACGATCCCGCGGCCGCGGGACCAGCCCGTCCGGCCGCCAGCCCCGGGAAGACAAAGATACCTGCGCCGATCATCGTCCCGATGCCGATAGAGAGTCCGCCGGTCAGCCCGATCGACCGCTCCAGCTCCGTCCCTTCCTCGGTGACCGACGTTTCGTCGGTCGCCGTCCCCGGTTGTGCAACGGTCTCCGGCGCCTCGCCGCTCCGATTCGCGTTCTCGTCGCCCGTCCCGGGTGTGGTCTCCATCGTTCGTCAGTCGTCTCCGAACCTGATAAAGGAACTACCAATCCCTCGCCGGCCGATCACGGCACGAAACGTTCTTGTATGTCGGATGCTAACATGACCCGTACCCCTACCCGTGGGTTCCGATCCACGCCAGTTTTTACCCGCCGGCCGGAACTGACGCGTAATGGACGAAGCACTGCGCGAACGCGTCGAGCGAGCGGCGCGGACGCACGCACTCCTCAACGCGGTGAAGTACGACAGCGACGCGGACGTGGGCGCGGTCATGGGACCGTTGATGGGCGAGAACCCCAACTTCCGCCCGCACGCCGACGAGATTCCCGGCGTCGTCGGCGGCGTCGTCGCCGAGGTGAACGACCTCTCGCCCGCGGAGCGACGCGCCGAACTCGAAGAACTCGCGCCCGAGGAACTGGAAGAACTGGAGGCCGAAGAAGAGGATGACGAGCACCCGTTGCCGGACCTGCCCAACGTCGACGACGACGTGGGTGTCGTCATGCGTGCGGCACCCAATCCGAACGGCCCGTGGCACCTCGGCCATGCCCGGATGCCGGCGGTGATCGGGACGTACAAGGAGCGATACGACGGCCGCTTCATCTGCCGGTTTGACGACACCGATCCCGAGACCAAGCGCCCGGACCTCGACGCCTACGACGCCATCCTCGACGCCATCGAGTACCTCGGCTTCGAACCCGACGAGGTGCTACGCGCGAGCGACCGCCTCGAAACCTACTACGATCACGCCCGTGAGTTGATCGACCTGGGTGGTGCCTACACCTGCTCCTGTCCACAAGGCGAGTTCTCGGATCTGAAGAACGCGGGCGAATCCTGTCCGCACCGCGACAAGGACGCCGAACGGACGCGTGAGGAGTTCGAGGCGATGGTCGACGGCGACTACTCGGCCGGCGAGATGGTGCTCCGGGTTCGTACCGACATCACGCACAAGAATCCCGCACTCCGTGACTGGGTGGCCTTCCGGATGATCGATCGCCCGCACCCCCGGCCCGAGGCCGCGGACTACCGCTGCTGGCCAATGCTCGATTTCCAGTCCGGTGTCGACGACCACCTCACCGGCGTCACCCACATCATCCGCGGCATCGACCTGCAGGACTCCGCGAAGCGCCAGCGCTTCGTCTACGACTACTTCGACTGGGAGTACCCCGAAGTGATCCACTGGGGTCACGTCCAGGTCGACGCGTACGACGTGAAACTCTCCACCTCGACGATCAAGGAACTGATCGACGCGGGCGAACTCGACGGCTGGGACGACCCACGGGCACCCACCCTCGCTAGCCTGAAACGGCGCGGAATTCGGGGGCAGGCCATCGTCGACGCCATGATCGAACTCGGCACCTCGACCAGCAACGTCGACCTGTCGATGAGCGCCATCTACGCCGCCAACCGCGACCTGATCGACGACGAGGCGAACCGCTACTTCCTCGTCCGCGACGGCGTGGAGACGGCCCTCCACGGCGGGCCGGGCGCCGGTCACCCGCCCGTCCACCCCGACCACGAGGAGCGCGGTCGGCGTGACGTGCCCGTCGGTGACGCCGTCCTCGTCGAACCCGCCGACGTGCCCGAGACGGGCGAGCGGGTGTGGCTGAAGGGGTTCGGCTGTGTTCGACAGACGGACGAGGGGTTCGAGTACGTCGGTGACGACATCGCCGCGGTCCGCGAGGAGGGCGTACCCGTCGTTCACTGGGCGCCCGCTGGCGACGGCGTCCCCGTCCGCCTGCGGACGATGGACGGCGACATCGTCGGCGTCGCGGAGCCCGCGTTCGCCGACGCCGCCGTCGACGACGTGGTCCAGTTCGAGCGGGTCGGCTTCTCCCGTATCGACGCGCACGAGGCGGACGAGTCGGTCGCCTACTTCGCTCACGAGTAACCCGGCCGAACGTTTATTCACCGGCTCCCCCAGGGATGGATATGGCCGATCCAGCCCCCGATCTCGCCGCCGGGTCGATTCCTCACTGGTACGGCGGCGACGACGACGTACTTACGCTCGTCGACGGCGACGGCGTCACCGTCACCGACGACGAGGGCAACGAGTATCTGGATTTCAACGCCCAGCTCTACTGTGTCAACGCCGGCCACGGTGACGAGCGTATCGCCGAGGCCATCACGCGACAGGCGTCTCGTATTTCGTACGTCTCCGCCTCGAAACACAACGACGCGCGCTCGGAACTCGCGGCGCGTCTCACCGCGGTGACACCCGGCGACCTGAACGACGTGTTCTTCGCCGTCTCGGGGAGCGAGGCCAACGAGGCCGCGGTCCAGTTCGCCCGCGAGTACACCGACGCCCGAAAGGTGCTCACGCGGTATCGCTCCTACCACGGCGCCACCTACGGCGCCGGATCGCTGACGGGGGACCCCGAGACGCGCAACGCGGTGGGGCGCTACGGCGAGATGACCGGTGCCACGAAGTTCCTGCCGCCACTCTCGTATCGCTCCCCCTTCGACGCCGACTCGCCCGCGGAACTTGCGGAACAGGCCGCCAACCACCTGGAGTACGTGATCCAACAGGAGGGTCCGGACTCCGTCGCGGCCGTCCTGATGGAACCGATCGGCGGGACCAGCGGCGCGTATCCGGCGCCCGCCGACTACTGGCACCGCGTCCGCGACATCTGTGACGAGTACGGCATCCTCCTGATCGCCGACGAGGTCATCACCGGCTTCGGGCGGTGTGGCGAGTGGTTCGGCGTCGACACCGAGGACGTGGTGCCCGACCTGCTCACGTTCGCCAAGGGCGTGACGAGCGCGTACGTCCCGCTCGCGGGCGTGGCGGTCAGGCCCGAGATGGCCGCCCACCTCCGCGACTCGGGCATCGACGTGGGGCAGACCTTCGCCGGCCACCCGCTCGCCTGCGCCGCCGGGGTGGCCGCCCTCGACGCCTACGACGACGGTCTGATCGAGAACGGGCGGGCGCGAAGCGGCCACCTCGAAGCCCGTCTGCGGGAACTCACCGCCCACGACGCAGTCGGCGACGTTCGCGGCCGGGGCCTGCTCTGGGCGGTGGAGTTCGCCGACCCCGAGACGGGCGACCCCTTCCTCCATCCGTGGGTCGAGGACGGCCACAACCCGGTTTACGACGTGATCGACGCGGCACAGGAGCGGGGCGTCCTCGTCGGCGGCGGCCGACCGAAGACACAGCTCATCCTCTCTCCACCACTGCCGGTCACGGACGCGGAGATCGACCGCGCGGTCGACGCCCTCGATTCGGCGATCGGATCGGTCTTCGGCTAGGTGACGGGCGCGGGGCGACCGTTTAATAACGCGGGCGACCGATCCGAACTATGCTCTCTCTCGAGGGACCCCTCCTCACGATCGACGTGGGGCAACGCCGTGTCGAGACCGAACCCATCGACGATGTCCTCGATTCGTTCGTCGGCGGTCGGGGCGTCGCTACCCGACTCGCCCACGAGCGCATCCCGTTCGACGCCGATCCGCTGGGTCCGGAGAACCGACTCTACTTCACCACGGGGCCGATGCAGGCGTCCTCGATGAGCTTCACCGGGCGCACCTCGGCGACGGCGCTCTCGCCGCTTACCGACGGCCTCCTCTCCGCCAACGCCGGCGGGTTCGTCTCCCGCAACCTGCTGGGCACCGGCAACGCCGTCGTCGAACTCGTCGGCGAGAGCGACGACCCCCTCGTGCTCCACGTCCGCGAGGACGGCGTCACCTTCGAGGAAGTCCCCGACCTCGCCGGCGCGGAGGTCCCCGACGTGACCGAGTACGTCGCGGACGAGCACGACCTCTCGGCCGAGCATCTCGTCTGCATCGGCCCGGCGGGCGAGAACGAAGTGCGGTTCGCCTGTATCATGACCAGCGAGACGCGGGCGTTCGGCCGCGGCGGCCTCGGCGCAGTCATGGGGTCGAAGAACGTGAAGGCGATCACGTTCGACGGCGACGCCGTTCCCGATGTCGACATCGACGCCGAGGCGGCGACGATCCACCGCGAAGCGGCGACGAGTGACCACATCATGAAACGGCAGGGGACCGCGAGCGTCACCGACCTCGCCAACGAAATCGGCTCCTTCCCGACCCGCTACTTCGAGGACGTTCGCTACGAGGCGTTCGAGCAGATCAACGGCGACCGGGTGGAGGAGAAAAAGTACAAGAAAGGCACCTGTTCGCAGTGTGCCTTCGCCTGCAAGTTGCCCACCAAGGACGAGGACTCGGGCGTCGAGACGGAGGGGCCGGAGTTCGAGACGATCATGGCCTTCGGCGGCAACTGCGAGGTGGACGACATCGTCTCGATCATGCAGTCGAACCAGCTCTGTGACCGCCTGGGCATGGACACCATCTCCTGTGGCAACGCGGTGGCGGCCTACCTGAAGGCGAACGACGCCTTCGGCGACGACGAGTTGATCCACGAGACGGTCGAGGAGATCGCTCACCGCGAGGGCGACGGCGACCTGCTGGCCGAGGGCATCCACCGTTTCCACGACGAACTCGGCGTCGAGGACTGGACGGTCAAGGGGATGACCTTCTCCGCCCACGACGGCCGCACACTCAACGGACAGGGCCTCGGGTTCGCCACCGCCAATCGCGGCGCCGACCACATGTACGCGACGTTTTACGCTTACGAGTACCCCCTCGTCGACGCGTCGGAGGCGTTCGAACCCGCGGGGCTCTCGGCCGCCAAGGCGGAGAAACTGGTCGAACTGGAGAACAAGCGGGCGCTGGAGGACTGTGGCGTCATCTGTCGGTTCTCCCGCGGTATGATGACCGAGGAGCGCTTCGAGAAACTGTTCGACGCCGACTTCGACGACCTGTTGGCGGTGGGGAGCCGTGTCGTCGAACTGGAACGCCACTTCAACAACCAGCGCGGCTTCGACCGGTCGGACGACGACCTGCCGTACGAACTCCCGGACTTCGAGTCGGCGCTCGACGCCTACTACGAGACGCGGGGCTGGACCGACGAGGGCGTCGTTCCCGACGGTGCGGTCGAACCCGCGAGCGCCGACTGATCGATCGACCGCGCGCGATCGATTGTGGTCCGTCGCCACCGTTACTATAGTACCGTTTGTAAGTCATTGCACAGCCGATCGCAAGACTGCGTACGATCGGCTGTGCAAACAGTTCCAAACGCTACTATATCCTTTATCCGTCTCGGCCACGGAGCGACGGTATGGCCATCGATCCAAACTTCGAACGCACCCGTGAGCAGGTCGACGAGGAGGACGGTGTCGTCGTCTGGGGGCCGGTCGACCCGCCCGAGAAACTCGGCATCCACGGCACGCACGTCGCCGTCGACTTCGACATCTGTCTCGCCGATGGCGCCTGTCTCGAGGACTGTCCGGTCGACGTGTTCGAGTGGGTCGACACGCCCGGACACCCGGAAAGCGAGATCAAGGCCCACCCCACCCACGAGGACCAGTGCATCGACTGCATGCTCTGTGTCGACGTCTGCCCGGTCGATGCCATCGACGTCGACCCGAGTCGCGAGAACCGGCTCTGACTGGGCCGTCGCCGTCCCGTCACGAACGATTAAGTGCGTTACCGTGGTACACGGTTGCATGGAACTGACCGAACAACTGAATTTCGATCACGAGGATCGCAGGGACATTTACGAGCACGTAGAGGCCCAGGGGTCGGTTCGGGCCGATCAGGCCCGACGGGCGCTGAACCTCGATCCGGAGGCGTTCGGTCACCACCTCACGATCCTCCGCCGAGACGGCTACATCCGTCGCGACGGCAACCACCTCAGCGTCGCGTATCAGGACGAAGACGTGGAGGAACACGACACCGACGACCTCGTGTACACGATTCGAGCGGCGGAACAGCGCGACCTCTCCGGGCTGGTCGGCGTCATCCGAGAGGTCGCCCGAGAGGGGACGTACATCGAGGCGGAGACGGTCGCTGACCTCCTCGATCACGAGGAGGTGATCCTCCGGCACAACGAAGTCCACTCTCGGATGGTGTTCGTCGCCTGCGTCGACGACGAGGTAGTCGGGTGGGTCCACCTCGATCTGCCCGAGATGGAGAAGTTGGCGCATACGGCGGTGCTGACCGTCGGCTTGCTGCCGGGTTATCGCGGCCACGGCATCGGGACCGCGTTGCTCGACCGCGCCTTCCGGTGGGCCTGTGAACACGACTTCGAGAAACTGTACAACAGCGTCCCCGCGACCAACGAGGACGCCATCTCCTTCCTCGAAGCGCACGGCTGGGAGACGGAGGCGGTCCGCGACAACCACTACCGGATCGACGGCGAGTACGTCGACGAGGTGATGCTCGCCACCTTCCTCGACTGTGACGCTCGGCTGTGATACTGCTGGCTCTCCCTGTTTGAAATCCGTCGCCACTCCGGGGTGGCGAACGTCCGTCTCGGCGGACGGCCGGCGGTCCGAGCGTCACTCGCTCCGATCGTCGTACCGTCGCCGCTCCTCTTGGGCCGGTTCCGGTCCGTACCGTTCGACCAGTGGCCGGAACGCCTCCCCCAGGCCCCGCATGCACTGCCGCGTCGAGATGTAGTCGAGCTCGGCGGCGATCCGCTCCCACGGGTGGGTCTGCAGGGGTTTGCGGACGAGGAGACGCTCCGCGCGTGGCGAGAGGTCGACGACGTGATCGGTCAGATGCGCCATCGCCAGCTCGCGGAAAGCGCCCGGTGCGGCGTCGTAGAGCCCCGGGCCGTAGGCCGCGGCGGCGACGACCCGCCACTCGTGGTCGGTCAGGTCGGGTGCCGGCGCGTAGTCGGTCGCCCGGAGGATCGCCCGCACCACGTCGGGGTCGAGATCGTCGAGTGCATCCGAGAGCCCGTCGCGCATCCGGGCGTAGAACCGGCGGGCGTGGCGGTCGTGCAGGTCGTGACCGGCGGGGCTCGTCGGCCGGAGCATGATCGCCGAATACTCGCCGCTCGTCGCGTTGCGCGTCGTCGAGCAGTGAACCGTCCGGTAGCCGTTTCGCTCCCAGAATCGGACGAGTCGCGGCGTGGCGCCGTAGCCGACGCCGAACCAGTCGACGGCGTCGTCGAACTCGCCGTGGCACTCGTCGAGCAGTCGGGAGCCGAATCCGACCGACCGGATGGCGTGATGGGTCGCGATACGCAGGACGCGATAGCCGACGGGCGCCCCGGCGTCGAGGTCGCGCAACTGACTCGTCAGTACGTCCGGGAGCATGTTCCCGCGGACGCGCGCGCCCTCGTACACATCGACCCGGAGCGCCTCTGGGAGGCCGCCCTCCCGAGCCAGGAGGCAGACGGCGGCGACGTGACCGTCGACCGAGAGCGCTCGACACTCGAGGTTCGGGGCGTCGAGCAGACGCGCCAAGTCGTCCGGTTCCGTGCGGTAGTGGGCGAGGACGAGGAGGCCGAACGCCTCCCGGAGCAGGTGTTCGTCGGCGGTGAGAGCGTCGGCGTCGAGCGCGCGGTACGTCGCGTCGGCGGGCGTCGCCGCTGCGACGAGCTGGTCGGCGGCAGGCCGGGCGTCGAGCAGGAGGGCACGGAAGACCCACACTTCCACGGGATCGCCCGCGGCGTAGCGGATGGGGTCGTCGAGGCGCACGTCGACTACGTCGTGGTCACTCGCCGCGAGTCGGTCTCGGAAGCGCACGTCGAACCCGCGGCCGGTCCCCTCGTAGCCGTGGACTGTGGTGACGAACGCGACGGCCGGCGCGTCGAGGACGGCCGTCAGCCGGCGGACGGGCAGGGCAGCGGCCTCGTCGACGACGAGGGCGTCGGGGTCGCCGGGCAGGTCGACCGCAGTTGTCGGATCAGCGAACCGGACGCGGCCGCCGCCGGTCGCCACGAGGACGTGCTCCTCGTCGTCGCGGTGGTCCAGTCGCCCGAGCGTCGAGAGCAACGCCCCGGCACGCTCGAACACTCCCGCCGCGTTTCGGTAAGTGGGGGCGGTGACGAGCACGTCCCGTCCCTCGACGGCGAGGCTTCCAGCCGCGAGGCCGGCGGCCGCCGACTTCCCCCGTCCCCGATCGGCTTCGACGACGACGGCGCCCCCGTCGCGGAGGCGTTCGAGCGCGTGCAGGGCGTCGGCCTGATCGGCCGTGAGACACGACGCGTAGGCCGCCGGGGGGAAGGCGGTATCGGTCGGTGGGGTCGTGGCGGTCGATGGCGTGGTTTCGGGGCGTCCCGGTGGTGGGTGGGTCAGACCGTCGCGTTCGACGGTCCCCGCGTCCACGTCGACGATGGCGACGCCCGGATGCGCTCGCAGGGTGTCGACCAGTCGGCAGCGGAAGTGACCGGTCACGTCGGCGGTGGTGTACGGCGGGACGGCTAGCCGCTCGTCGGCGTAGTCCGGCCCGGGCCAGTCGTCGAGTGCGGGCGTCACGAGCACGAGCAGGCCGCCGCCGTCGACGGCACCGACGACGCGCCCGAGGACGTTCGCGGAGAACTCGGCGTGGCAGTCGACGACGACGGCATCACGCGTGGTGCCGAGGAGCTGGTCGGCGTGGTCGGGGTGGAGTCGGTCGGCGCCGAGGGCGTCGTCACGGGTCGTTACGACCGTCGCCGACGGGTCGTCCATCGCCGCCAGCGTCTCGGCGGCGGCGCCCAGTCCCGCGCCACGGCCGCCAGCGAGGATCAGCAGTCGCCGCTCGTTCGTGCGCTCGGCTTCGTCCAAGAGGGAGGGGACGAGATCGGCGAGATCCATGCCCGCCGCTACCCCGTCGGCGACCAAGGGCCTTGCCCTCGGGTGACGCTCTCCGGGTGACGGGACGGGCGACGAGTGCCGTGTGCTGGGCTCACACGCTGTGCCGGCTTTGAAAGCGCTTTTATGGGGGCCCCAGCTATTGAAGCGTACAGCCTGTCCGGGGTTGATGATGCGCCTCGCCATCAGGGATTCTGCCTGGTGAGGTGTGCGAGCCCACGGGCGGGGGGTAAAAACCATGTCAGTTTACGTCAATTTCGATGTTCCGGCGGATCTCGCCGAGAGCGCCATCGAGGCGCTCGAAGTAGCGCGAGACACAGGTAGCGTAAAGAAAGGCACCAACGAGACGACGAAAGCGGTCGAGCGCGGTAACGCGGACCTCGTCATCATCGCGGAGGACGTCCAGCCCGAAGAGATCGTGATGCACCTCCCCGAACTCGCGGACGAGAAAGGGATTCCGTACCTGTTCGTGGAGACGCAGGACGACGTGGGTCACGCGGCCGGCCTCGAAGTCGGGAGCGCCGCCGCCGCCATCGTCGACGCGGGCGACGCCGAAGAACAGGTCGAAGATATCGCCACGAAGGTCGAGGACCTCCGGTAAGCGACCATGAGCGCCGAAGAGAGTGCCAGCGACTCGATGCCGGCGGAAGTCATCGAGATCGTAGGCAAGACCGGCATGCATGGTGAGGCCATGCAGGTCAAATGTCGAATTCAGGAGGGATCGAACAAGGGGCGAATCATCACGCGCAACGTGCTGGGTCCCGTCCGCGAGGGCGACATCCTGCAACTGCGCGAGACACAGCGCGACGCCGACTCCATCGGAGGACAGTAATGGTCGACACACGCACCTGCGACTACTCGGGCGAGGAGATCGAACCGGGTACTGGAACGATGTACGTCAAAACCGACGGCACGATCCTGCACTTCAAGGACTCGAAGGCCGAGAAGAACTACTTCCTCGGTCGCGAGGCTCGTGACCTCGAATGGACGCAGGAAGGGCAGGCCGCCGGCGGCCAGGGTGAGGAATGAGCGACGCCGAGCGCACCTTCGTGATGGTCAAGCCCGACGGCGTCCAGCGCGGCCTGATCGGCGAGATCATCTCGCGGTTCGAGGATCGCGGCCTCAAACTCGTCGGCGCGAAGTTCATGCAGATTTCGGACGACCTCGCGCACGAACACTACGGCGAACACGAGGGCAAGCCCTTCTTCGAGGGACTCGTCGACTTCATCACGTCCGGCCCCGTCATGGCGATGGTCTGGGAAGGACAGGACGCCACCCGGCAGGTCCGGACCATGATGGGCGAGACCGATCCCGCCGAATCCGCTCCGGGGACCGTCCGCGGCGACTTCGGCCTCGACCTCGGTCGGAACGTCATCCACGGCTCCGACCACGAAGACGAGGGCGCGAACGAGCGGGAGATCGACCTCTTCTTCGACGAGGACGAACTGCAGGACTACGAGCGGATCGACGAGACCTGGCTGTACGAGTAGCTAACCGGTTTCGCCGAGATACCCGGTTACGAGCCGTTCTTCGGCCCGCCGCAACCGATAGGAGAGCGTCGACCGTGGTACGTCGAGTTTCGCTGCTAGGTCGTCTAGCGTGATCTCTCGCGGCGTCCGATAGTAGCCGTGATCGAGGGCCGCGCGCATCGCCGTCCGCTGGTCGGGAGGGAGTGACACCGACCCCAGGGAGTCGTGCCCCCACCCCTCGGCGTCGCGGAGGTGACCCATACGAAAAGTGAGTCCCGTCCGCAGATTCGCGCTGAGAGCGTCGTACAGCAGGCCCACCTTCTCGTCCGACTGCATGAAGATGCGCCAGCTGTGGCAATTCTCCCGTCGCGTGGTGCAGTAGAGTGACCCGTGGGGGAGATACCGACCGGCGAGCGTCTCGACGGACTCGCCGTCCGTGACGTTCTCGATGTAGGTGTAGATCACCCGCTCGTCGTCCGAGCGATCCAACACGTCGTGATACTGCGTGGCCGAACAGTCCGTCTCGGTCACCGCCGCCGTCTGAACCGTCTCGTCGAGTCGCCGTTGTTCGACCGCCCTGAGCGCCGCCGTCGGACCGACCAGCCGCTCGATGCGCCAGAAGCGGTCCTTGGTCGCACAGCCGTGTAGCGCCTCGGCGACGAGTGTCGGATACTCGATGAACACGTCCATCACCGGATCGGCACCCGGTTCGTACACGATATCGAACGTGAACTCACGCATCGGGTAGCCTCCGGCCGCCGCGGGATATCACGGACACACCTCCGCTGTACGCCGTCCAGTCCAAAAGCTTTCCCGAAGGTTGCACGGCCGACACGAGTTGTCGCTCGACAACTCAATCATTATTTATGTTCGTACTGTGAATGATACTGTCTGGCATGAGTACTGACGAACCCAGCGATACGACGGAGATGCACGGACACGAGCACCACGAGGTCGAGGGGCCGGGGTATCCGACGCCCGGTGCGATGCGAACCGAGTCGGAGCGCGAGAAGACGGCGTTCGTCATCGCGCTCCGCGTCGGGATGGACGTCGACGGCTCCGACTTCATCGGCGTCGTCGATCTCGACCCCGAATCGGACACGTACAGCGAACTGGTCGACACCGTCGAGATGCCGAACAAGGGCGACGAACTCCACCACTTCGGCTGGAACACCTGTTCGTCGTCGTGTCACACCGAGGGGCTGATGCGCGATCACCTCATCGTCCCGGGACAACGGTCCTCGCGCATCCACATCCTCGACGCCGAGGATCCGCGGAACATGGAGATCGAGAAGGTCATCGAACCCGAGGAACTCTTCGAACACGACCTCTCGGCGCCGCACACCGTTCACTGTGTCCCGGGCGGGAAAGTCGTCATCAGTATGCTCGGGAACGCCGACGGCGAACTCCCCGGCGGCTTCCTCCAGTTGGACCAGAGCGACTTCTCCATCGACGGCCACTGGGAGGCCGACCTCGGCGACATGGAGATGAACTACGACTACTGGTACCAGCCCCGCCACAACGTGATGATCTCGACGGAGTGGGCCGCGCCGAAGACTTACTACCCCGGCTTCGACCTCGACGACGTCGAGGAGGGTAAGTACGGCGACAGCATCCACATCTGGGACTGGGAGAACAAGGAACACCAGCAGACCCTGACCTTCGGCGAGGAGGGGCAGATTCCGCTGGAGATTCGCATGCCGCACGATCCGGAGGAGACCCAGGGCTACGTCGGTGCCGCGCTCTCCTCGAACATCCTCCGCTTCTGGGAGGAGAGCGACGGCGTGTGGGAGTGGGAGAAGGTCATCGACGTCGAGTCCCGCGAGCATCCCGACTGGGACATGCCCGTCCCCGGACTCGTGACTGACATCGTCCTCTCGCTGGACGATCAGTACCTGTTCTTCTCGAACTGGCTGCATGGCGACATGCGGATGTACGACGTGAGCGACTTCGGCAACCCCCGGCTGGTCGACCGGATCTGGGCCGGCGGCAACTTCGGCGACCGACAGGAGATTCAGGACACCGAAATCCGCGGCGCGCCGCAGATGCTCCAGCTCTCCCGCGACGGCAAGCGCGTCTACTGGACCACGTCCCTGTTCTCCTCGTGGGACAACCAGTTCTATCCCGAAATCGGCGAGCAGGGGTCGCTGATGATGAAGGCGGACGTCTACCCCGACGAGGGGCGGATGGAACTCGACGAGGACTTCCTCGTCGACTTCGGCGACGCCCCGGGCGGCCCGGCGCGTGCCCACGAGATTCGCTGGCCCGGCGGCGACTGCACCAGCGACGTCTGGCAGTAGATGCACGCGGTCACCCTGGAATGGCGCGACGGGAGCGAGGCGACCATCGACGTCGCCGAGTCGGAGACGGTCATCGACGCCACCGAGCGTGAGAATCTCGGTGTCCCCTACGGCTGTCTGTACGGCGCCTGTGGGACCTGTACCGGTCGCCTGCTCGAGGGTGACCTCGTCCACGTCGAGCGCCCCAACGGCCTGAAGCCACGCCATCGTCGGGACGGCTACGTCCTGCTCTGTGTGGCGGCGCCGCGCTCGGACTGCCGCATCGAGGTCGGCGCGGAGATTCAGGCCGACCTCGTCCCAAACCCGTGGAAATGAGACAACTCAATCGCGTGATCGCTGTACTCGGCGGGTGTGCCCTCCTGTCGAGGACTGCCGCCGCCCACGGCGTGGCTGCCACCGCGACGGGACTTCCCTTCCCGTTCGTCGTGGTCGGTGTCGTCGGGACCAGTCTGCTCGGCGGCGGGCTCGTGCTCGTGGCCTACGGCCGACTCCGGAACCCGGCGTTCGGTCACCGTGTGGCCGTCCCGTTCTTAGTGTTCGCCTTGGGTGGGGCCGCCTTGGCGCTCGCGCTCACCCGGGCCGCGGCGGTGACGGTCGTCGGCACCGCCGTCGGCGTCGGTATCGTCTATCTGGGGCGCGACGCAGCCGTCACGTCCTGTGGTGCCTGCGCGGACGCGACCCTCGGTGCCGTGACCACACATCGGGCGCTCGAAGGCGCCGTCCTGGCCACCGTCTACGCTGCCGACGCCGCGCTCGGACTCGTCGGGGCGCTCCTCGTCGCCACCCACGCCACCGCCGAGACGGCTGCCGTCGGGTCGCTGTACGCGGCCGTGAGTCGCCGCTACGCCACCGGTGCCGTTCTGATCGTCCAGGCCGGGTTCGTCGCTGGCGTCGTCGCCGGGTGGGGTGTCGTCGACGCCGTGCCTGCCGCCGCGAAGGCGGGACTGCTCGCGCTCGTCGGCGGCGTCCTCCTCGCCGTCGGGATTCGTGAGGCACATCGCCGGCAGGTGGTCCCGGCCGCTGCGGCGTAGCTCACGCGACCGGCTCGCCGTCCTCCCACAGCAGCTCGAACAGCTGTGAGAGCGTCGCGTAGAGGTGGGGGCTCGTCGTCGAGATACCGACGTAGCCGTCGTCGTTCAGCGCACGGAACGCCAGCAGAATGCTCTCGCCGTCGTACGTGTAGAGCCGCCCGCGGATGTCTTGGACGAATCGCATCTCTATCAGCTCGGTCGTGCGGTTCCGAACCGCCGGATCGAGATCGCGGTCGTCCGAGATCAGCGCGCGAATCTCGACACCACGTTCGTGTTTCGCTGCGAGGAGTTCGGCGTGATGGTTGGCGATCCGCTCGAAGCTCTCCGGCGTCGTGATCATGAGGATCTCCGACTCGGCGCTCTCGGCCAGCCGTTCGAGCTTCTCCAGAATGTGGTGTCGGTTCGGATACGACCAGCTGATGTCGACTTCGTCGGCGCCGTCGTTGCCGTACTCCCTGTCCTCGATCGCGTCGAGGAAATGATCGCCCAGCCCCTGTATCTCCTCGAGTTTCCGCACGTGTTCGCGCCGTTTGAAGTCCCGAAACTGTGATACGGCCTGTCCCGGTTCGACTGGCCCGAACTTCTTGGGCCGTCCCTCCTGCACGACGACGAATCCCTTCGTGTTCAGCGTGTCGAGGACGTCGTAGACGCGCGACTGCGGGACATCTGCCCGTTCGGCGACCTCTTTGGCCGTCGACGTGCCGCCCGCCAGTAGCCCGACGTACGTCGCCGCCTCGTACTCCGACAACCCCATCTCCTGCAGGTATATCTCGGGCTGGCTATTCACACCTCCACTCGAACCCCGATCCACTTGCCGTTTCCCCCGTGGACTGCTCCTATTACTGTATAAATGACTTATTATACCACTTATTTACAACTCGCCAGTGGTGAAGTAGATATAATATCTGGTATTCGTTTGATTCTGATGTGGTATCAGAGATGTACGGAAACCAAGTACGAAAAAAACAGCACGAATTAGCAGCAAAATACGATATCTCTATGGTGATCGTCTAATGGCTGTCGACCTCGACGAGACGGGTGTCTCACACCCGCTCGATCCACTGACGACCGAGGAGATCGCCGCCGCCACGGACGTTCTCGAGGCCGAGTGGGACGTGGCCGACGACGCAGTGTACCACAACGTCGTTCTCGACGAACCCGCGAAGGAGTTCGTCCGAGCGTACGAGGACGGTGACCACTTCGACCGCGAAGCGTTCGTCGTGATCCGGCAGGGCGGTGAGACCTACGAGGCGAGGGTGTCGATCACCGGCAAAGAGCTGCTCGGCGTCGAACATATCGAGGACGTGCAGCCGGCGATCACGCCGCCGGAGGTTGACCAGGCCGAACAGGCCGTCATCAACGATCCCGAGTGGCAAGAGGCGGCCGCCAAGCGTGGCGTCGAGAACTTCGACCTCGCTATCGTGGACCCGTGGCCGGCAAGCGGGTTCGAGCCGGATTCACACGCCGACCGCCGACTCGTTCGCGGGCTCTCCTGGATCCGAACCGAAGAGGAGGACAACGGCTACGCCCGTCCGATCGAGGGGCTGTTCGCCTTCGTCGACCTCGACGAGATGGAGGTCGTAAAAATCGAGGACAACGGCGTCGTCGACGAGGAGAATCCGCTCCCCCCGGAAGACGCCGACTTCAGGGCGGACCGCGTGGCGACTCGCGACGACTTCAAGCATCTCGACGTGGTTCAGCCCGAAGGTCCGAGTTTCGAGGTCGAGGGCCAGACCGTCGAGTGGCTGGACTGGGAGTTTCAGGTCGGCTGGACGCCCCGCGAAGGCCTGGTCTTCCACGACGTGACTTTCGAGGACGAGGGTGAGAAGCGGAAGGTACTCCACCGGGCGTCGGCCTCGGAAATGGCCGTCCCGTACGGTGACAGCGATCCCAACCACTCGTGGAAGGAGGCGTTCGACATCGGCGAGTTCCACGTCGGCCGAATGGCGAACGTGCTGACCGAGGGCTGTGACTGCCTCGGCGAGATGCACTACTTCGACGTGGCGATGAACGACACGAACGGCGATCCGAAGACGCTCCCCAACGCCATCTGCATGCACGAGGAGGACGACGGCGTCCTCTGGAAGCATACGGAGTGGCGGAAAGAGCACACTGAGGTTCGTCGGCGTCGCCGTCTCGTAATCTCCTTTATCGCCACCGTCTACAACTACGACTACGGGTTCTACTGGTACTTCTACCCCGACGGCTCCATCGAGGGCGAAGTCCGTCTGACGGGCATCGACTCCAACGGGATGGTGCCGGCCGAGGAGGACGCCACGGACACGAACGGCGAGTACGAACTCGTCGCGCCGCAGGTCAAGACCTCCATCCACCAGCATCACTTCAACTTTCGGCTGGACTTCGACATCGACGACACCCCGAACCGGGTGAAGGAGGTCCACAACGAACCCGTCGGGAGCGAGCGCAAGAAGGGCTTCAAGGCGAAGGAGACGGTTCTAGAGACCGAGACGGAGGCTCGCGACGACATCGATCCACTGAACGGCAAGTACTGGCGGGTCGAGAGCACGGAGACGACGAACTCCTACGGTCGCCCCTGTGGCTACAAGCTGGAGCCACACACCAACGTCAACTCGTCGGCACGGCCCACCTCCAGCACGACGAAGCGGGCCGGATTCATCCAGAACAACTTCTGGACGACACAGTACGATCCCGACGAGCAGTTCGCAGCCGGCGACTACCCCAACCAGAACGACGAGACGACGGGACTGTCCGAGTGGGCCGAGCAGGATCGTGACCTCGACGGCGAGGACGTGGTCTGCTGGTACACGCTCGGCGTCAACCACGTCACCCGTGCGGAGGATTGGCCGGTCTTACCCGTCGAGATCGCGAGCTTCCACCTCAAACCCGAGGGGTTCCTCGACAGCAATCCCGCCATCTCGCTCCCGCCCGAACCGTGCCACACCGAACACGACCTGACCTCCACGGGGGACGACTGAGATGTCGGTACTCCTCCAGGTCGATCCGTCCGTCGTCGCCGAAGGCGTCAACCTGCTCTGGGTGATGGTTGCCACCTTCCTCGTGTTCTTCATGCACGCCGGCTTCGGGATGCTGGAATCCGGGCAGGTGCGCTCGAAGAACGTCGCCAACCAGCTGACTAAGAACGTCCTCACGTGGGGCGTCGGCGTCCTCGCGTACTTCGTCGTCGGCGTCGGCATCTCCGCAATCGTCGCGGGCGTCACCTCCGGTAGTGGGTTCTCGACACCGTTCGCCTACTACGCCGGTGGCTCGACGGCGTGGGCGAGCATTCTCTTCGGCGCCGCGTTCTCGATGGTCGCCGCCTCTATCGTCTCCGGCGCCGTCGCCGAGCGCGCACAGCTCCGGGGATACCTCGTGTTCACCGTCCTCGTGGGCGCGCTCATCTACCCCGTCGCGACCGGCCTGACGTGGGGCGGTGGCTTCCTCTCCACGCTCGGCTTCAACGACTTCGCCGGGGCCGCCATCGTCCACATGACCGGTGGCGTCTGTGGCCTCGTCGCCGCCTACATGGTCGGCCCACGCGTCGATAAGTTCGCCGACGACGGCTCCCCGAACGTCATCCCCGGGCACTCGCTACCCTACGCCATCCTCGGGACGCTCATCCTCGCTTTCGGCTGGTACGGCTTCAACGTCGGCACCGCCGTCAACGTGTTCCAAGTGACCGATTCCGGCCAGCTGGCCCTCGCCGACTACGCCTACGCCGGTCGAGTCGCGATCAACACCGCGCTGGTCATGGCCACCGGCAGCATCGGCGCCGCGCTGGTCAGCGTCGTCCGCAGCGGCAAGGTCGACAGCCTCATGACGGCCAACGGGCTCTTGGCGGGACTCGTTTCCGTCTGCAGTATCGCGGCGGTGGCGAGCTGGCCCGCGACGCTCGTCGTCGGCTTCATCGCCGGCGTGCAGGTCGTGCTCGTCTTCGATCTGCTGGAGAAGTTCGGCATCGACGACGTGTGTGCGGTGTTCCCGGTGCACGGCTCCGCCGGTGCCCTGAGTGCGCTGGCCTACCCCTTCGTCGACACGACCACGGCGTTCTCGGTCGCGGACCTCGGCGTGCAGGTCGTCGGCATCGTGGTGCTGGCGCTCTGGGCGGCCGTCGTCACCGGCGTCGTCTACGGACTGCTCAAGGCAGTTGGTTGGGCGCGGGTGAGCCCGGAACACGAACGTGAAGGGCTCGACTCCTCGGAGCACGGCATCGTGACCTACCCCGAATTCGGCGACAATTCGGTCGGCAGTGCGGGTCGCGCGGGCAGTACGACCGCCGCCGACGGCGCAGGGGTGTCCGACGATGACTGAGATCGAGATGGTTATCGCGTACATCCGCCCGGACACCCTCGGTGCGGTGAAGCAGGCTGTCGCCGAGGCCGGCGCCCCCTCGATCACCGTGTCGAACGTCTCCGGCCGCGGCTCCCAGCCCGCAAAGAAGGGTCAGTGGCGCGGTGAGGAGTACACCGTCGACCTCCACCAGAAGACCAAAGTCGAGTGTGTCGTGGCCGACGTCGACGGGTCGGACGTGGCCGACGCGATCCGCGAGGCGGCCCACACCGGCGAACCCGGCGACGGGAAGATCTTCATCCTGCCCGTCGACGACGCGATCCAGGTTCGCACGGGCAAGGAGGGCCCCGAAGCGGTCTGACGCCGCGATACCCCGCCACACCATCGTCGGCCCTCCCATCCATGTTCCACGACAGACTCCTTAGCTTGACAACCACGAGCCGCCGAGCCGTCGCCGCTACCGTCGGTACGGCGCTTCTCGCGACACCCGTGGCGGCCCACGGGGCGACCGCTCGCACCGTCGGCGTCGCCTTTCCGGCGGTCGTGGCCGCGTCCGTCGCCGCCAGCCTCCTCGGCGGTGGGATCGTTCTGGCGGCCCTCGGTCGACTCCCCCGTTCGCGGGGGCTCGTCCCCATCCTGTTGCTCACACTCGGTGTCCTCTCGGTCGTTCTGGCCGTCGCCGAGACGCCGGCCGGCGCAGCTCTCGGTCTCGGCACTGGGCTGGGCGTCGTCGCTCTCGCTCGTGACCACGCTGTCACCGACTGTGGCGCCTGCGCGGACGCCGCGCTGGGCGCCGCGACCCTCCATCGCGGCTTCGAGGGCGTCGTCCTCGCGACCGTCTACGCCGCCGACGCCGCCCTCGGCCTCCTCGGCGCGGGCATCCTCGCCGTCCACGCTGCCGCCGAGACGGCCGCCATCGGCTCGCTGTACGCTGCGTCCCGCCGGCACGCTCTCGGTGCCGTCTGCCTCCTGCAGGTCGGTTTCGTCGCCGGCGTCGCGGTGGGGTGGCGCGTCGTCGACACCGTCCCGCCGTCCGTCGAGGCCGGTCTGCTGGCGCTCGTCGGGAGTGCCCTCCTCGCCGTCGGTACGCGGGAGGGGTATCACCAGTACGCTGGACGGCGATCGGTCCCCGCGGCGTAGGTCGGCGACCGCTGGGTAACAGTGGGAGCTGTCGGTGCAACCGCTCGTCGCGGGGGCGGCTCGCCTACGTACGGGGTAGCAACGACGAGTCGGTGATCGTCGCCGACGGGTCTCGCCGCCGATCGAGAACGACTAGTCGGCGCTGACTTCCGGCCCGAGATCGATCTCGCCGGCGTCGAGTTCGGCCTCGATCTCCCGGGTCGCAGTCACCATGTTCTCGATCTTCTGGCGGGCGACCTCCCGGGGCAGCAGTTTCACGCCGCAGTCCGGGCTAACCGTCAGATTCTCGGGGGGCACGATCTTGAAGCCCTCCTTGATATTCTCCTTGATCTCCTCGACGGATTCGACCTCCGTCGTGTGCACGTCGACGACGCCGAGGGCGAGGTCGGTCGTGAACTCGGGGTCGGTGAACACGTCGATCTGCTCGTAGTCGCCGTTGCAGAGTTCCACGTCGAACTCGTCGATGGGGTACTCCAGCAGTTCGGGGTAGATGCGGGAGTAGTCACCGTAACAGACGTGGAGGCCGATCCGCACTTCGTCGGGGATGTCCGCGACGATGCGGTCGAGACACTCACCGACGATGGCGTAGTCGTCGGGCGTCGTCGCCAGCGCGGGCTCGTCGATCTGGATGTAGCGGGCCCCTGCGTCGACGAGCGCCTCGATCTCCTCGTTGACGAGGTCGGCGAGCGCGTAGGAGAGCTCGGCGTCGTCGTCGTAGGCCTCGTTGAACGACCAGGAAGCGAGGGTGTAGGGGCCGGTGATGGGCACCTTCACCGGCTTGCTCGCGGCGGCGTGGGTGAACTCGAACTCGTCGACCAGCCACGACTCGTCGTACTCGACGTCGTCGACGACGGAGGGCTTGTCGAAGTAGTTGTGTCCCCAGACCTTGACGGGCCCGTTGAACTCGTAGCCCTCGATGCGGTCGGCGAAGAACTCGACCATCTCGTTGCGGCGCATCTCGCCGTCGGAGACGGTGTCCAGCCCCGTCCGCTCGTGCTCGTCGATGATGACGCGGCAGGCGTCGTCGTGGGCCTCGTGGAGGTGGTCCTCGGTGAACTTCGACGCGTCGTCCTCGGCGAGGTCGGCCACCCGGTTGAGCCACTTGGGTTTCGGATAACTGCCGACGATGGAGGTCAGCAGGAAGTGTTCGTTCGGGTGGTCGTCGGGGCGGAACTGCTCGCGGGTGTTCTCGCTCATGCGTCCACCTCCGCGAGCGCGGCGGCGTCACCCAACGCTTCGAGTTTGTCCTCGAACTTGTTCACCGGCAGGTAGAACAACTCGGTGTTCGAGGTGAGATAGGCCCGCTCGAAGTCGGTGTGGGTGTTCTCGTCGACCCACTCGACGCGGTCACGGATCGTCTCCGGCGACTCGACCAGCGTGTTCTGGCCGTCGACCAGCCCCATCGCCACCTGCTCTTTGGTGCCGTACTCGTTGATGTTGTACAGCGAGGCGTCGGCGTCGGTGACGAAGTCGAAGCCGATCGCCTCGACGTCGGCGTCCATCAGGTGTGCGTACGTCTTCTCCGGCACGGCGCCCCAGTAGGTGTGGACGACCACGTCGGCGTCGGTGGCGCCGGCCACCGCGTCGATGGCCGCGCTCACGCGTTCGTTCGTGTCGTCGTCGGGCGCGTTCTCGACCAGCGAGGGTTCGAGCAGGAACAGCGTCTCGTGGCTCGGGAATTCCCCGATTTCGCCGGCGAGGAAGTCGGCGATAGCGTCGAGAAAGTCCGCCTCGTCGCCGTAGTGGTCGTCGGTCGCGAGGTCCGCGAGCGAGTAGGGACCCGGCAGGACGGCCTGCAGGTCGTCGGCGTCGACGGCCGCCAGTTCGGCGGCCACGTCGCCCGAGGGCGTGAGTTCGCCCCGCACCTGCGGGTCGCGGTAGAAGTTGTTGTTGTCGTAGTAGCGGACGATGCCGCCCGTCTCGACGTTCTCGTGCACGGTCAGCGGGTGGGCGAGCATGTCGTCCCAGCGGAGCTGGCCCTCGACGACGCGGTCTAGGCCGGCGTCGACCTGTGTATCGACCACCTCGGCCCGCGCGCGGTCGTAGGCATCGACGATCTCCGGCCCCTCGTCGCCGCCGATGAGATCGCCCTTCTGATGGCCTTTCAGCTCCGATAGTTCGTCTTTCGCCCAGTCGGGAAGTGGATACAGTCCCGGTGTCGTGGCGACCAGTTCGGTCATCACGCTCGGCTTGGTGATGCCGGCGCTTAATATTTGCTAAACCAAAATATGTCTTTGAGTTATTATCCGTCCGCGTCGAGTCGGAGGATCGACAGCACCTCGAACGGGTACGACTCCTGTCGGACCGTCGAGACGGCGAAGCCGTTCGCCTCCGCGCGGGCAACGACCGTCTCGAACCCCGTCAGACTGCTCACGAGGAGGAGGACGCGCCCACCTGGCCGGAGGACGCGGCCGACCGTATCGAGGAAGGGATCGATCACTTCGCGGCCGGATTCCCCGCCCGAGAGCGCCCGCTCCATCCGGTCGTCCCACTCGTTGTCCGGATCAGTGGGGAGGTAGGGCGGGTTGAACGCGACGGTGTCGAAGCTCCGCTCGCGGAACGGCTCCACGAGATCGGCGCGGACGGCCTGTAGTCCGCGGTCGTGGGCCTGTCGGCAGGCCGTCGGGTTGTAGTCGCTGGCGACTACCTCCGCGTCCGTCTCCGCCGCGATCCGCTCGGCGACCCAGCCCGATCCCGTTCCCACTTCGAGCGTCCGGCCCCGAGCGTGTTCGACCGCCGCCTCCGCGAGGAGACGGGAGTCTTCTGCCGGCTGGTACACCTCCCGTTCCAGGCCCCGGCGCGCGGCGAGGTCGTCGCGACTCTCCGTCGTGTCAGTCATCTTCTCCCCTGCCTCCTCCATCCCCGTCTGGCGTCGGCGCCGCCCGCTCGGCACCCTCGGCGAGAGCGAAGCCACCCTCCTCGACTCGGCCCATGAGTTCGCGCTGCGGGAAGGGGATCTTGATCCCTTCCTCGCCGAAGGCGTCGGTGACGGCGTTGATGACGGCCGTCCGCGCCCGCCACATCCGGCGGGCGCTCGGATTGTCGATCCACACCCGCACTCCGAGGACGATGGCGGAGTCGCCGAACCGCTTCCCCACGACCTGCGGTGTCGGCACCTGCAACACCTCGTCGAGGCCACGGACCGCCTCGCGGGCAATCTCGGCCGCCCGACCGGGGTCGTGGTCGTAGTCGATCCCCACCTCCACCTCGATGCGGAGGCGTCCCTTGCGCGTCCGGTTGGTGATCGCCTGACCGCTCACCTCGTCGTTCGGGAGCATCACGTACTCCCCGTCGAACGTCTGGATGCGCGTCGTGACGATGGTGATGTCCGTGACGATCCCCTCGCGCTCGCCGACCTGGATCCAGTCACCGATCTCGAAGGGCCGCGAGAACATCAGGACGAACCCCGCGAGCATCGCGCCCAGCGTCTGTCTGGCCGCCATCCCGACGACGATGCCGAGGAAGCCGGCCCCGACCAGCAGGCTCCCGAGGTCGCGGGTGAACAGCCCCACCACGACGAGCGCGGCGAGCGTGTAGAGCGTGACCTGTGTCAGCCGGTAGACGATCTCGCGCTGGTGTTCACTGATGCTCGATCGCTTGCCGGTGAACTCGCCGATGGCCCGCCCGACGAAGTCGGTCAGGGCGTAGGTCGTCGCCAGTATCACCACGGAGAGCAGGATCCGTCCGGCGATGTCCTGGAGACCGAGATTCCGGTACGACCGCGCGAGCGGCTGGATCAGGTTCCACAACACGACGACCAGCACGATGCCGCCGCCGGTCACCAGCGTCACCAGTGCCGACAGCGCGAGTTCGTCGCGCTGGCCAATATCTCTCTCGCTGCGACGCACTCGGTTGACGCTGTACCGGACGCCGAGGACGACCGTCACGACGACGATGGTCGCGACGACCCGATTCGCCATCGTCGCCTCGGCGGCAGCGAACGGCTCAACCATTCGCCCCACCTCGTCCGTGTTCGACGGCGAGGCGGGCGAGCGTGGCGAAGTCGTCCGGTGCCAGATCACCCGCCCGCTTCCCCACCAGGTTGTCGTCGGCCGCCGCAACGACCGCGTCCGGGTCGTCGAGTTCCGAGATATGCGCGGTGTTGCGGATGGCATTCCGGACGGTCTTTCGCCGCTGGGTGAAGACGGCCTTCACGAACCGCAGGAAGAAGGCCTCGTCCTCGACCTCGTAATCGGGGTCCCGCGGCGTCGTCCGCACGACTGCGCTGTCGACCGCCGGTGGCGGGGAGAACGCCGTCGGCGGCACCGGCTCGACCACGTCCACGTCGGCGTAATGTTGGGCGCTCACCGACAGGCGGCCGTACTCGCTCGTTCCCGGCTCGGCGGCCATCCGCTCGGCGAACTCCCGCTGGAACATGAGGACGGTCGGGATGCCGAGCGGCAGGAGGCGAAACGTGATCTCACTCGAGACACCGTACGGCAGGTTCGAGATACTCGCGGTCACGTCCGCGGGCAGTTCGACCTCCAGCGCGTCGCCCTGAATCACGGTCAACTGTCCCGCCGCTCGCTCCGTTTCGAACTCCTGTCGGAGGAACGTCGCGAGATCGGGATCGCGCTCTACGACGGTCACGCGGTCGCTCGTCGTCAACAGGCGATCGGTGAGCGCGCCGGTGCCGCCGCCGATTTCGAGCACGTGGCTCCGGTCGGCGCCGTCCGGGAGGTACGTCGGCAATCGATCGAGAACGCGCTCGTCGACGAGGAAGTGCTGATCGCGATCTGGGTTTCCGCTCACACCTGCCCGCTGGAGCAGCCGATCCGGATCGCGCGACGCTGTCATCGTCACCGATAGCGCGCCAACCGGGGTAAATTTCCCGTTTCCCCGTCGTCGTCGCGGGCACCAAAGAATCATGCCGGCGCGTGGACCACGTGACGGCATATCGTCGATGATAGGTCTCCCCGCTATCGCCGCCGTGGTGCTCCAGGTCGGCATCCTCGTCACCCTCCTCGAATCGGGTCGCCAGCGAAACGTCGCCGCGGCGATCAACGCCCTCGTCGCCCTCACCGTCTCGCTTCTCCCGTGGGCGCTCGGTCTCGTGACGGCCTTCGCCGTCGACTGGGTGCTTCCGCTGTGGCTGGCCGTCGCCGGTCTCCTTCACGCCATCGGGATGCTCGGCCCGTACGACTCCGTCAACTGGTGGGACCACGTCACGCATTTCGTCTCCGCGTCGCTCTTTGCCGCACTCGTTCACGCCGCCGTCGTCGTCGGCTATGCCGGCACCGCGTCGTTCGGGACCATCGCCGCCGCGACCATCCTGTTCACGTTCGCCGGCGGCCTGTTCTGGGAGCTCGCCGAACTGATCGCCCGCGAACTCGGTGAGCGGTTCGACATCGATCCCGTCCTCGTCCACTACGGGTGGGGCGACACCCTCCTCGATCTTGGGTTCGACCTCGTCGGCGCAGCGGCCGTGGTCGTCATCGACCTGCGCGTGTTCGTCCCCGTCGCCGAGCAGGTGATTGGGCCGATCCGCCGCCTCGTTCTCTGGAGCACCGCCGCCGTCGTCGCCGGGATCGTACTACTGGCGCTGGGGATCTCTGGGCTGCGAATCGGACGGTAGGACCCGACTACTCCACGAACGTCCGGTATTTGAGATCCTCGTCCCGGAGCTCTTCGAGGATTCGGTCGATGAGAACGCCTTTCGGGTCGTGAAGCCCCGTGATCCGCTCCTCCAGTTCCGCGAAACTCTCGAACGGTGCCCGCTTGCGCTCGTCGAGCACGTCGTTGCGGAGTTTCTTCCCGATTCCGGGGAGGAGATTGAGTTGGTGGAGGCGGAGCGTGATCGGCTGGGCGTCGTTGTAGAAGTCGACGAACCGCCGTTCGTGGCGGTCGACGATCTCCTCGACCACGTACTCCAACTCCGAGTGAGCGGCGTTCGAGAGGTCGTCGTACCCGATTTCGCGGATGCGCGTGACCGAATCGCGTTCGTCCTCGGGCGCCAGGACGATCCGATCGCCGATGCCCACGTCCTCGTCGTCCGTGAGCGTGAGTTCGAGCAGTCGGAACTCCGACTCCCCGAGGGCGTACGCCAACGGCGACTTCTTGTACTGCGGACGGTCGTCACTCGGTCGCCCGTGTGGCAGATAATCGAGGACCACCGCGTAGGACCGCTCTCGCTCCTCCGCGGCGTCGACGCCCTGGTCGTCGCTGGCCTCTCCGCTCTCGGAGGTCGTCATACCAGACGTGTACGGTAACGGACTATTTAAACAGTCGGCCGGCTCCGCGCAGTCAGCCGAAGTCCTCGCCGAAGTCGGTGGCTCGGAGCTCGCCCGCGATCTGTGTCCGGAACCGGTGTTCGACTCGTTGCCACGCCGGGGATTCGCGGCCCTCCGCGTAGTGTAACACGCCGATCGGGTAGCGGTAGGGCGCATAATCGAGCGCGATGCCCGCCGCGTAGTCGCCCGGGACCGACCGCTGGACGACGAGGTAGTTCCCCCGCTCCTCGCTCGCCCGCGACATCGCGGCCCGGTCCACCGCGTCGAGGTGGTCGACGAGCGGGTCCGACTCGACGGCCGCCGTGAGTCCGCCGACCAGTTCGGCGTCGTCCGCGCTCACGACGACCCAGTGGCGGTCGCCGATCGCCGCCGTGTAGCCGCCGTAGCCGAGGTGAGCGAACGCCTCACCGCTCCCCTGTCGCCTCCAGCCGTCCCCGACCATCCCCTCGATCACCGTCTCGGGATCGAAGGCTCCCCGGCCGAGCGTCACGTTCGAGAGTCCGCCCGGCTGGACGTGGACGAGTTCGAACGCGTCCGACTCCGTGTACTTCGGCGGTCCCGAACCCAGCCACCCCTCGCGGAGCCGCTGGCCGACGTTGTCGTCGTCGACGCTCGCGAGCAATCCGCCGGCGTCGACGTAGCGCGCCCAGACGTAGGACTCGTCGGGCATCTCGGGGTGGGTGGGCGTCCGCGCGAGCATCGCCGCGAATCCGATCGACTCGTCGGGTGGTGTCCGGGGCGTCGCCGTCGGTGTCTCCGTCGCGGTCGTGGTCGCCGTGGCCGTCCGCGTGGCCGTCGGCACCGGCGTCGGATCGCCGTCCGAATCGGCGGAACAGCCACCGATCGAGAGCACGCCGGCGATCCCTGCCGCTTCGAGGAAGCGGCGTCGGGAGACGCGTGGCATACGAGTTCCTTGGACTGTGACCGCTTATAGCTGCCCCAGAAGCCAGCCGTTCCGGGACGTTTATCCGCGCGTCCGACGCCCTTTCGGGCATGAAAGCGACCGCGACGGCCCACCCGATCCAGGGGTTGGTGAAGTACCACGGGATGCGCGACCCCGACCTGCGACTCCCGTATCACGACAGTATCAGCGTCTGCACGGCCCCCAGTCGAACGACCACGACCGTCGAGTTCGGCGCGACCGACGAGGACGTGTACGTCGTCGACGGGGATCGCGTCGAGGGACGCGGTGCCGAACGTATCGACGCCGTCGTCGACCACGTCCGCGACCTCGCGGACATCGACGACCCAGTCCGCCTGAAGAGCGAGAATTCGTTCCAGTCGAACGTCGGTTTCGGCTCCTCCTCGTCGGGCTTTGCCGCCGCCGCCATGGCGCTCGTCGAGGCGGCCGGCCTCAACCTGACGCGCCCCGAAATCTCCACCATCGCGCGTCGCGGTTCCTCGTCCGCCGCCCGCGCCGTCACCGGTGCCTTCTCCCATCTCTACGCCGGCCTCAACGACGACGACTGCCGCTCGGAGCGCATCGAGACGGAGCTGGAAGCGGAGCTGCGGATCGTCGCGGCGCTCGTGCCCTCGTACAAAGAGACCGAACAGGCCCACGAGGAAGCGGCGGACAGCCACATGTTCCAGGCACGGATGGCTCACATCCACGGCCAGATCGCGGAGATGCGTGACGCCCTGCGGAGCGCGGAGTTCGACCGCGCCTTCGAACTCGCGGAACACGACTCGCTCTCGCTCGCGGCGACGACGATGACCGGCCCTGCGGGGTGGGTGTACTGGCAGCCCCGCACTATCGCCGTCTTCAACGCCGTGCGTGCACTCCGATCGGAGGGTGTGCCCGTCTACTTCTCGACCGACACCGGAGCGAGCGTCTACGTCAACACGACCGCCAAATACGTCGACCGCGTCGAATCCGCGGTCGCCGACTGCGGCGTCGAGACCGACGTGTGGGAGGTCGGTGGTCCGGCCGAGGTGCGCCCCGAGGCCGACGCGCTGTTTTGAGCGCCGTCTCGTAGCTGTTGCGCTCTCGCCACGCAGCGGCGGCGAACAGCGGTCACGACCGCTCTTCTTCCCACTCCGCCCGGTGTTCGTACCGTGTCTCGCCGTCTCTCCGGAGCCACAGAATCGCACTCGACAGGTTGGCTCGCTGTTCACCCGGGTGGCTCGGATCGCGCGACCGGTAGTTGAGTTCGACCGCCGCGTCGGGTGGATACTCCGCTGCGACGTTGACTGTGTAGTAGCTCCGGTCGTAGCGGTCGATGGTCGGCGTCACCGCCTCGAATCCCCCGGGCACGGCGTCGGCGTCGAAGCGCTCGCCTCGGCGCTCGGCCGCCGCGAGAGCGTCGAGAAGCGCGCTGAAGTCCGCGATGGCGTCCGTCGGCCCCGACATCGGCAGGTCGCTCCGCTCGGCGAACGCGTGGGCGGCCGCGAGGCCGGGCGGCCGTAGCATCGTCCCCTCCAGCAATCCAGCGCACTGCGCGTCCGCGACGGCACGACTCCCCTGCTCCGGCAACTGAGCGTCGAGGATGCGCCGCAACTCGGCTGGATCGTCGACAGCGTGTGCCGTCCAGCAGACGAATCCCTCGATGTCCATTCGTTCGGCCCTGATCGCGCTCACACGTATAAATATCGGCTCGACCACCGTCGGACCCTTCATTACCGCTCGGTCCAACTTCCGGTATGCGCGTCGTCGTCCTCGGTGCCGGGTACGCCGGTCTCACGCTCGCTCGTCGCCTCGAATCCAGCCTCCCCGAGACGGTCGACCTCGTCGTCGTCGACGAGGGAGATCAGCATCTCGTCCAGCACGAACTCCACCGCGTGATCCGTCGGCCAGCGGTCGAAGACGCGATCACGGTCCCGCTCCGTGACGTGCTGGATCGCGCGACCATCCGGACCGCCCACGTCGAGGAGATCGACCGCGGGAATCGCCGCATCCTCCTCGACAGCGAGGAGTCACCCTCCTCGGACGGTCGGCCGACGGCCGACGATACTCTCGAGTACGACTACGCGGCCGTCTGTCTCGGCGCCGAAACCGCGTTCTACGACCTCCCCGGCGTCCGCGAACACGGGCTGCCGCTGAAGCGTCTCGACCACGCTCACCGCATCCGCGAGGCGTTCCTCGAGGCCTGCGACGTGACGGGGCGGGCGGTCGTCGGCGGCGCCGGCCTCTCCGGCGTCCAGGTGGCCGGTGAGCTCGCCGCCCTCGCGGACGAACGCGACGCCGACGTGGACGTGACCGTCCTCGAACGGCTGGACTCGGTCGCACCCGCTTTCCCCGAGTCGTTCCAGTCGGCCGTCCGCGACGCCCTCGAGTCGGCCGGGGTCACGGTCCACACGAACGCCCGCGTCACCGGCGCGACGGCCGACGCCGTCGAACTCGACGACCGGACGATACCCTCCGACGCGTTCGTGTGGACCGGCGGCATCCGCGGCCCCGACGCGATGGGGCGCGACCGCCCCGTCGTCCGCGGTGACCTCCGACTCGACGACCACACGTTCGCCGTCGGCGACGCGGCGCGGGTCGTCGACGCCGATGGCGAAGCCGTCCCCGCGAGCGCCGCGGCGGCCATCCGCGAAGCCCGAACCGTCGCGACGAACATCGACCGACTCGTTCGGTGGGACCTGGACGGCCCGACCGACGAGTTCCCACCCCGGCTCGATCCGTTCCGCTTCGACGCGCCCGGCTGGATCGCGTCGGTCGGCGACGACGCCGTCGCCACGGTCGGGCCGAAGGTGTTCACCGGCGCTCCTGCGCGCGCGATGAAGGCCACCGTCGGCGCCGGCCACCTCTCCTCGGTCGGTGCGATCAGTCGCGCCGTCGACCTCGTCGGGGAGGAACTCGGCTGACCGAAGCGTGCGAGACGAGTTGTGACAGGTGGGTTTAATTGTCGTGGCCTCCGGGCTATAGATAGGAGCTGACACATGACTGCGAGCGAGGGGGGGACCGTGCTCATCGTCGACGACGACCGTGAGGTCGTTCGAACCTATCGACGCTACCTCGAGGATGCGTACGCCATCCGCGAGGCGTACGACGGCGAGGAGGCACTCGACCTACTCGACGACGACGTGGACGTGGTGTTGCTCGACCGGTTGATGCCCGGGGTGTCCGGCGGTGAGGTTCTCGATCGGATTCGCGACCAGGGATACGACGTCCGGGTCGCGATGGTGACCGCCGTCGACCCGGATTTCGACATCGTCGATATGGGATTCGACGACTACATCACCAAACCCACGACCCGCGAGGAGCTTCGCCAGACGATCGAGGGGCTGATCACGCTGAATCAACACGCAACCGACGTTCGAGAGTACCACTCGTTGCTCGTGAAAGCCGCCGCGCTGCACGAGGGGAAATCGACGTACGAACTCGACGACAACGCCGCCTACGCCGAACTCGAGTCGCGCATTTCGGACCTCGAATCGACACTCGAATCCGAGGCCGACCGTCTGACCGACGACTCGCGGTTCGTTGCTACCCTCCGAGCGATAGACACCTCGAAATCGGGAGGAGAAACCGATGGCTGAAGGCGACGCCAGAGCCGACCGCTACTCGCTCGCTGACACGCTGCCAGTCGATATCGACGACCTCGATGCGGGGATGAACGTCCTGGTGTCCGGCCCGCCGATGTCGGGCAAGCGCCAACTCGTGTTCGACCTCCTCGCGCCCGAGGGCGTCCCGGTCGACCCCCTCGTCGTGATGACGACCGACGATCCGGCGTCGCGTATCCGGGCACAGTTCGAGGACCGGGACGTTCGATTCGACCCGTCGACTTTCCGTGTCGTCGACGCGACCGGTGCCCCAGGCGACTCCGAGCCGTCCATCCACCGGATCTCGTCGCCCGCGGATCTCACCGGGATGGGTGTCGCGTTCACGCAGGCCGTCGATCAGATGGGGACGCCCGACCGACTTCGTCTCGGCTTCGTCTCCATCTCGACGCTCCTGCAGTACGTCGACGCCGAACGCGCGTTCTCGTTCCTGCACGTCCTCTCGCGACGGACGAGCGCCGCCGGCTATCTCGGCGTCTACAGCATCGATCCGACGACACACGAGGATCGGTTCGTGAACGTCGTCACGTCCATCTTCGACGCCGCCATCGAGCTTCGCGAGGAGAACGGCGACCGCGAACTCCGCGTTCGCGGGCTGTCCGACGTTCCACCCCAGTGGACGGCGTTTCCCTACTGACCGTCCAGTTCCGTCGGGTCGAGTCCGTACACCTGCCGAACGGTCGCCCCCGACACCTTGCCGAGTCGCAGATCTCGCGCCACGGCCTCGGGATCGCGGTCGGTCGGGTCGCCGTAGCCGCCGCCACCCGGCGTCCGAACGCTCACCACGTCGCCGGCGTCGAGTTCGTGGGTCGACTTGCCGGCAATCGTCACGGGGTCGATTCCCGGTCGGGCTAGGTAATCCTCGCCAGTGGCGCCAGCCTCACCACCCGCGAGGCCGTACGGTGGATGTCGCCGACGGTCCGCGAGCAGGCTGAAGGCGACGCCGTCGGTCAGCACCTCGATGTCGCGTCGGAGACCGAGGCCGCCGCGGAACTCGCCAGCGCCGCCGGTGTCGGGGCGGAGTTCGTAGCGCTGGACTCGAACGGGGTAGACTGTTTCGAGCACCTCCGCCGGCGTGTTGAGCGTGTTGCTCATGTGGGCGTGGACACCGTCCATTCCATCCGCACCGGTCCGGCCGCCGTAGCCCCCGCCGACCGTCTCGTAGAAGGCGAACGGGTCGCCCTCTCGGTTCGTCCCGCCGAAGGTGACGCTGTTCATCGTCCCCTGTGCGGCGGCGACGGAGCGCTCGGGTGCCTCCTCGCCGAACGCGCCGAGGAGGGCGTCGGTCGCGCGCTGGGAGATTTCGAGGTTGCCACCGACCACCGCGGCGGGGGGTTGCGCGTTGACCACCGTCCCCTCGGGCGCGCGAATCTCGACGGGACGGTACGTCCCCGCGTTCGGCGGCACGTCAGGGTCCGTCACACAGCGCACGGCGTAGTACGTCGCCGACGCGGTCACCGCGAGCGGGGCGTTGATCGCACCCGGAACCTGCTCGCTCGTCCCCTCGAAGTCGACGACGAGTTCGTCGTCGTCGACGGTCACCGCGACGGCAATGCGGATATCCCCGGTCCCCTGCCCGTCGTCGTCGAGACGGTCCTCGAACGAGACGGTGCCGTCGGGCAGCGCCTCGATTTCGGCGCGCATCCGCCGCTCGGCGTAGGCTTTGATCTCCGTCGTCGCCGCCCGCAGGGTATCGAGGCCGTGTCGGGTCGCCAGCTCCCGCACCCGCTCGACGGCCGTCCGGTTGGCCGCTCGCTGGGCGCGGAAGTCGCCCCGGCGTTCGTCCGGCGTCCGAACGTTCGTCAAGAGGAGGTCGAACACGTCCTCGACGGGATCGCCGCCGTCGTACAGTTTCACGGGCGGGACGCGCAGTCCCTCCTGATAGATCTCCGTGGAGTCGGCGGCGACGCTGCCCGCGCGCCCGCCGCCCACGTCGGCGTGGTGGGCGCGGTTGGCCGCGACGGCGACGAGTTCGCCCCCGACGAAGACAGGCGTCACGAGCGTCATATCGGGGAGGTGCGCGCCGCCGTGGAACGGATCGTTCAGCAGGATGGCGTCGCCGTCTTCCAGCTCTCCGGGCGGGAACGCTTCGATGGCCGCCGCCACCGAGTACGGCATCGCGCCGAGGTGGACCGGGATGTTCTCCGCCTGGCTGATCATCTCGGCCGTCGCGTCCGCGCCCTCGCCCACCACGTCGAACAGCGCACACGAACAGTCGCGGCGGTCCTTGATGTTGGGGGAGTAACTCGTGCGCACGAGCGTCGCGTTCATCTCCTCGGCCACCGCGACGCAGGCGTTGCGCAGGACTTCGAGCGTGACGGGGTCGACGCTCTCGTCGGCACCGCTCATGGCTCGATCACCACGTTGCCCAGGTCGTCGACGTGGGCGTCCGCCGCTGGCGGGACGACGGCCGTGCTCTCGACGCCTTCGATCACCGCCGGCCCGACGAGGTCGGCCCCCGGGCCGAGCGCCCCGCGGTCGTAAATCGGCGTCTCGGCCGTCTCGCCACCGAACGTCGTCGGTCGCGTCGTCCGTGGTGCCGGATCGGCCGATCCGCCCTCGTCCATCGACAGCGTGGGCGGGTCGACGACGCCGCGGGAGCGCAGGCGGACCGTCACGAGTTCGATCGGTTCGTCCCGCGAGGCGTGACCGTACCGCCGTTCGTGGCGTTCGTGAAACCGTTCGGCGACGGCGTCGAGCGCCGATGCGTCGAGTCGTCCCTCGGGCACCGGGATCCGGAGGTCGAACGACTGCCCGCGGTACCGCAGGTCGACCACGCGCTCGAACCGACGGCGATCGGCTGGGTAGCCCTCCGCCTCCAGCCGTTCGCGCCCCTCGTCTTCCATCGCCTCGAACCGCTCGGTCAGGTCGGCAGGATCGATATCGGTCCACGGCCGGACCGCGGAGACGCCCTCCTCGTACGCCGCGTCGCTGATGAGGAGGC
>Ga0207755_100046_pt1 | contig 129238 bp, 123 predicted proteins | sample A23P2SouthBayCA_FD_187734 | JGI IMG/M metagenome (GOLD analysis project Ga0207755, IMG submission 187734) | Aerobic enrichment media microbial communities from Bioluminiscent Bay, La Parguera, Puerto Rico - A23 P2 (SPAdes) | ecosystem: Environmental > Aquatic > Marine > Unclassified ...
CTGGCTGCTGGTATCAGTGCTTGCGTCGGTATCGGTTCCGAATCACTCATCACAAAACTCACCGAATCAGAGTAGGCACTTCGTGCGTGTAACGACAATCAACCCGATCTGTAAAATACGCGGCACGTATCTACCGCTCGCCGCCGTCGAACACTCAGGCGAGCCCAGCCTTCTCGAACGCCTCGTTCACCACGTCGGGCGTCGGCGAGTTGAGATAGGGTTCGATCGCCGCGAACGACTCCCAGCCCCCGACCTGCATCACCACGCGCGGGTTGACCTGCTCGTCGACGAGGAGTCGTTGGGCGAACCGGCGTCGGAGATCGTGGCTGCTGACATACCGGAAGTCGTCGTCGCCCGTCTCCGCGGCCGCGCGCTCGGCCGTCCGCTTGACGACATCGCGGACGCCGCGCTCGGTCAGCTGCACGAACGGCGCACCTCTATCGATGTCTTCGGCGTTCTGAAAACGGTGGAGATCGCCCTCGACATCGGCCGGCAGGTAGGCATCGCGAGGCTTCCCGGTGCCGTTCGCCGTGTCTTTTCCGCGGGGGACGCGGAGTCGGTAGTGGTCGCCGTCGTCGGTCCGCTTGACGTGTTTCGGACAGATCTGAGGAATCTCGAACGCCCGCAGCCCGACGCGGCCGCCGAGGCGGATGATGATGTGGTCGCGCTGACTCGCGGCGACGCGCTCCAAGTCCTCGAGCTCGGCGTCAGTCATCCAGACTTTGTACTGATCCTCGGCGCCGGTCGCTTCGAGCCTCATGTAGGGTTGTTATGAGAACTATGCACTTCAAGGCGGTGGGAGCGGCGTGATCGAGGCGAATATCGGGGCGATTCAGGCGATTCGTTTCCGAGTTATAAGACAAGTCGGCACTTCTATATTAGAAAGCCTACCGCTGAGATTTCGTGCTACCTACGCACGCACCCACCAGTCATCTTGATATGTGATATCGTCTTGTTTCCACGGCGGCGGGAGTTCCTTGGGCGGGGCGCCGAAGCTGTACGCGAGCCAGTAGCCGAAATTATACGAAGTCAGCCGATATTCGCCCTCTACATCGTAGGCAAGTCGGATTTCAGCGTCCGTGAACACCTCTAAGGCTCTGTCGCTGTCCGTATTGCTCCCATAGACGGTCCCGTTCGAGAGTTGGTCGGATGTGCCGATGTTTGACCGATCCGCAAATTCGACAGTAATATCAGCGTCTTCTGCATTTTCAACTGTCTGAATCGTCACGTTCTCTGGTGTGAATCCCTCTGCCCCATCTTGGTAGTACGTGATTGCGTGGTCAACCTGTCCGCGGTGGTCAGCACGGATCGGTTCGGGAACTGCGGAGTAGTCGACGTAGATTGAGATCGTCGACTGTTTCCACGGATTTTGTTTCTCAACAGCGTCGGTTTTCGGGAGGCCCGTCAACTGCACTTGTGCATCCATAATATCCAGTGGGGCGTTATGTCCTAATCCGAGAGTGTGCCCGAATTCATGTTTGAGGATGGTCTCTCTGCTTTCCGGCGTAAATCCAGCTTCCATCCGGATGACGGTCTGTTCGGAGAACCCGTACTCATCTGGCATTGGCGCGCAACCAACACCGGCTTCGTCGTACGAATTGCCGCACGTATCGACCGCCTCCTCAACACGTATGAGAACATCTGCGTCAGAGTTCGCCTCGGTGATTGTGAAATTCAGATCTGAGTACAGTGTTGAGTCACTGTGAGACTCCCAAAAATCGAGAGCTGCCACAACTTGATCCCTGATTCGTTCGGAGGCTTCAGTGTCGTTGATGGCAACAGTGATCGGATCAGCCCGCCATGGATTATCAGGTGCCGCTGGAGTCGCTGTCGGACTGGGCCACGGCGTTGCAGTTGGTGTTGCGGTCAGGGTTGAAGTGGCCGTAGGCGTTGCGGTGGGTGAGACTGTTGCTGTCTGTGATGGAGACGGTTCAGCAGTTGGTGTTGTCGTCGTCTGCCCACCGCACCCAGCGAGAACGAGCAACACCGAAATCAGGATTACGCGACGCATATTACGGCTTTGCTGTCAATGATGTGAAAATCTACCGCTCATCCACTTCCACCGACATTCCCGGACGCCGACGCGCCCATCCACTTTCCCGAACTTCCCTGAAGCGACCCCCTTCACCTTATTACCCGGGCGGGTAAGCCATCCAACATGATTCAGGATGCCCGAGTCCTCCAAGACGAGTTCATCCCCTCGGAAGTCCAGCACCGGGACGCCGAGGTGAACGAACTCACCAATGCCCTCAGTCCGATCACGCACGGACGATCCGGCGACACGACCTTTCTGTTCGGGCCATCAGGGGCCGGGAAGACCTGTATCTCGCGGTTCGCTGTCGAGCGGCTTCGCGAGGAGGTACTTACGCTCAACGTCCAGTACGTGAACTGCTGGGAGGATTATAGTCGTTTCCGGACCCTCTACCGAATCCTCGACGGCATCAACGAGACGCTGGATATCCATCGCCAGTCCACGCCCCACGACGTGCTGCTGGATCGGCTGCGCGAGTACGACGGGGCGCCCTACGTAATCATCCTCGACGAGGTCGACCAGTTGGATGAGACGGACGTGCTGTACGACCTGTATCGCATCCCAGATCTGACGATGATTCTCATCGCGAACCGCGAGGAAGAACTGTTCGCAGAGTTCGATTCCCGGGTTCGGAGCCGGCTTACCTCCAGTACGCGCGTACACTTCGACAGCTACCACCTCGACGAACTCATGGCAATCCTCGAGGATCGGGTCCGGTGGGGGCTGGAGAGTGGCGTGATCGACGACGACCGGCTGGTGCAGATCGCCGACGCCGCCGCCGGCGACGCCCGAGTCGCGATCGGTATCCTCCGGCGGGCCGCCGAGCGCGCCCAAGAAGCTGGCGCGAACGAACTCACCGAGACGACGATCTCCGAAGCGATTCCTGAAGCCCGTGAATCCGTCCGCCAGCGCAACATCGATCAGTTGACGCCCGACCAGCGAGCGGTCTACGAGATCATTCGTGACTCGGATGGGCTGGCGCCGAAGGCCGTTTACGAGCGCTATCGCGACCGTGTGGAGGACCCTCGGACGATGCGGACGGTCCGGAAGTACCTCTCGAAGTTGTCCCATTACAACCTCGTCGACGCGAGTGGGACGAGTCGCGACCGGGTTTACCATGCCGACGACCCGCTTTCCTGAAGTCCTGAAGCGACACGCCGAGCGCTTTTGGTACCCTTCTCGTCGCCTCGCGTATGGCGACGCGCAACTACGACGACGCTGTTGACGAGCATACTATCGAGATCGGCGACGAGCCGGTGACGGTGATCGTCATCGACGATACTGACGACTCGCGGATCATCGTCGAGGCCGATCGCCGCTACGAGCTGGTCGTCGACGACGGCTGGGCCTATCCGAAGTGGGAGGATCGGTCGCGACCGCGCTGGCTCGAAAGTGTGGTCTGCGAGTTCGGTGCGCGTGGGATTCGGACTGGGGTTCGGGGTGGAAGGTGATGCGAAAGTCAGCTATCGGGCTCTTCGATGTCGGTGGCATCAATATCACCACTCAAATAACCGAACCCCATTCCAGTGATTTGGTAGAGTCTTCGGTCTTCATCCACCAGTTCGAGAAGACCCGCTTTAGCGAGATTCGACATTCTACGCGAGAACGTGCTTCGACTCTTGTTAGAGGCCCCACGGATGAATACAATGTTGTAGTGGACGACACCCGGCGTGAGTGCAATATCTGCATTTCCGGAGTTCAGATCAGCAAAAAACTCCAGAATAGCGTCGTCGACTTCGTTCATCCACGGTACCCGCGGGCGCATGCCCCAAACTGCGTCCGATTCCCGCTTATTCCCACCGATTGTATCACTGATCGAACGATTCCAGTTATTGAATCTTCATACATTCTATTGATGAATAGTATCGTGCAAACGTATAAGGTAATCGAGCATAGATTAGTCAGTCAGCAGGAACCTATCGCGGACCCGTCGCTCGCCGATGGGTCCTCTTCGAAAACCAAGCGGACCCCGATGCTGGTGACATCGGGTCCGCGTGAGGTCCTGCGAACTGGCGCAGAACCTATGTCAGACCACGATTCGCGGGGGCAAGAATCCCCCGACCGACCGACGCATCGATGCTGTACTGACGGCGGAAGTAGTCCACTGGGCACCACACAAGCCTGTCCCGAGTGCGATCGGACCGGCGTTCGGAAGCGACTCCTCGAAAAGGAGCAATCCTGGGCCGAGGGCAAGCGCTGGAAGTGCAATCACTGTGGCGCGGAGTTCGACGAGCCAGTCACGCGCGAACGCGAGTCCATCGGCGGGACCGCCGGCCTGGCCGGGGAGTTGCTGCGGGCCGATCCGGACGATCTCGTGACCGACGGCGGGCAGGAGATGGTCTGGACGCACTCGACGGCCGCTGGCGAGTCGATCACGACCTACCACACTGATCGCGACTGTCCGAGTCTCCATACCTCAGCCGCGATCGTCGAGCGCGACCCCGACACGCTCCCGGAGCGGGCGACTCACTGTCAGTTGTGTGCCGACCGCCTCGGCGAGCGCGAGATCGAGCACGACTGGTCGTATCAGGCGGCGCTGCGGGACCACTCCGGCGACGATCTGGTGACCGACGGTGGTGAGGAGGTCGTGTTCATCGCAGCGAAGGCAGGCGGCGGCACTGGAATCTTGCACACGAGTCAGTCGTGTCCGCATCTCAAACGTGCTCGTAAAGTGTTTAAGAAACCCCGATCGGCCTATCCAGATGATCGAGCCATCTGTGAGCGGTGTCGAGGTGTAATCTCGTCCGCAGGAGGGGATAATAGCGGCCCGTGGGAGCAGTTGGCCGAAGCCGATCCGGACGATCTGGTGACCGACGGCGGGACGATTCCAGTCTGTCCGGAGTGTGACTCACACGATATCCGTCAGCGGATGTCCGGCTCGATCGGTAACTCGACCGCTCCTGACGCCGCGACCTGGAAGTGCCAGGTCTGTGGGCACGCGTTCGACGACCCAATCGAGCGCGCGCCTGAGCAGTCTCAGAAACCACGATACGGCCCAGCGAGAGAGCTTTTCGAGGCCAATCCGGACGATCTGGTGACCGACGGTGGTGCCCCAGAGCCCGATTCCTTCCGGATCCCGACCATCGCCGACCTCGATGCGATGCGGGTCGCGAAGGGGCTGAGTCAGCGTGACCTCTCTCTGCGGGCTGGCTGTGAGGAGAGCCGGTTCAACGTCATCCTCAACAAGGATCTCGACCCCCACACCAACACACTCCGGGCGTTTTTGGCCGTCCTCCAAGATGCCGAGCCTCGCGACGACGATGAGATCGAACGAACCGGACCGAAACCCGAGCCGTCGCCGAACGCCGATCCGGATCCGGAAGACTTCGAGCTTCTGAGCGCGCAGCTGCACCACAGTCCGCCGGATGCCATTGGTGAGGATCCGCGGCCGCCCGAGCGCGAACGCGATGATGACCTCCGGGCTGACGGCGGTGGGTCGTACTGCGCCGAGTGCCATCGCGCGGTCGCTCGCGAGGATCGCGTCGAGGTCGGCGGCGAGGTGTATCACCGGCAATGTGCGCCCGACGAGGCGGTCGCGAACCGGCAGGTCGGAGAGTTCCAGACTGACGGCGGGCGCCGTCGTCCCGATCACGTCGTCGCGACAGTCCTCGAAGGGCGACGACGCCCGAGTGACCGACTCCGTGCAACGCTCAGGGCCGACGGTGGCGAGGAACTGCCCGAGCCAGATCGCGCCGAGCAGGAGCGTCGCGCCCGGCAGGCCGCCACCTCGCTGGTGGCGTGGTCCAGTCGCGCGGGAATCGATCCCGCGGCCGTCCTCGACGAGGTTCGGGAGGGGCTGCCGCGGACCGATGGGGGCGACCCAGATCACTACTGTGAGATCTGTGAGCGCCCGTTCGAGACCATCGCTCGGTTGATTAAACACGACTGTGAGGACCGGGACGCGCCGCTGGTGACGGATGGTGGCTCTGTCACTGACGAGGTGTTTGAGATACTCGCCTTCTGCGAGTATGGCGAGCTTCCTGTTGACGAATCCGAAGACCTCGCGACGCTTGACAAATTCCTGCGAAACGCGACAGGATGCCGCCTCGTTGAAGGATACAATGACTCGGCCGGGTACTACGTTCTCCGTTACTGCGGAGGTGACGGGCGGTGAGTCGGATCGATTGGCCCGCTGGCTGGGAGCGCACGCCCGCCCGCGAACGGACGAAAGCCCGGAAGTTCCAGGCGTCGTTGGGAAGCACGACGAAATCCCTCGCTGGCGAGATGGATCGGATGGGTGTCGACGAGTATCGCGCCTCAACGGCGAGTGGTGGCCGCTACGTCAAGCAGAACGGACTCCCGAAGCGCAACGCGAACCCAGATGATCCGGGGTTCGTCCTCCGGTGGCGCAAGGACGGTGAGCAGTTCGCTGTTGCGTGTGATGCCTACACGCGCCTGAAGGACAACATCCGCGCCGTCTACCTCTGGGTCAACGAGACGCGACTGCGCGGGCAGCGACCGGTTCGAACTGGCGATACGGAGTTCGCCGCCGCCCGGCTGCCCAGCGGCGAGGACGCCGTCGCCGCCGATCCACCACCGCATGAGGTGCTCGACGTGGATTCCGACGCGCCCGAGGCCGTCGTCGAGGGCGCGTACCGGGCGAAGGTGCAGCGAGTGCATCCCGACAAACCGAATGGGTCGCGAGAAGCGTTCGAGCGGGTGCAGCGGGCGAAGGAGGCGATGCTCGATGAGTAGTGTCTCGCTCAGCGTCTCGCTCGCCCAGCACATCCGGATGCATCTGTCGGCCTACGCCGACCTCCCGCCCGCTGGCGAGTCGTGGACGACCGCCGAGACCGACCTCGACGGCGGCGACATCAACAAGTTCCGTGCCTTGGACGTGATCGAGCAGGTCGGCCGCGACGGTGGCCACCGTATCTGGGAGACTCGGGAATCCGTTTGGGAGCGAGTGCAGTCTCAGCGCGAGTCCCTCGGCCTGCTGCCCTGTGGCCATCGGCCGTTCTCGACAGTTGATCTGGACGCCGAGCGGCCGTACGGCTGTCTCGGCGAGGACTGTGAGGCGCGGTACACGCGCGCCGAGATCGAGGCGGTGATCGACGATGCCTGACGAGCCCATCGAGCGCATCGAGGACGGCGTCTGTTGGTATTTCGAGGGCGCAGCCGCCGACATAGAGGGCAAACACGAAGGCACGATCGAGATCTGGCCAGACTTCGTCCGGCTCGTCGGGCCGATCCCGACGTGGGTGCCCCGCGAACGCGTCGAGCAGGTGCACGAACGATGAGAGAGTCAGTCGGTGGCCCGCGGGCGGACCTGTCGCCGCTGCTGCCGCGGACAGCGTTGGGTGAGTGGCTCGACGTGGTCACCGACTCGACGAAAGGGAGCACAGCCGACACCTACGAGCGCCGGGTCAGCCGATTCGTTGCCTGGTGCGAGTCGGAGGCCATCCTCAACCTCAACGACGTGACCGGCCGGCACATCAAGGCCTACCGCGATCATCGGCTGCCGGACTGTTCGACCAGCACGTTGACGAACGAACTCCGGACGATCCGGCAGTTCCTCCAGTTCGGCGTCGCGATGGAGGCCGTCGAGCCGGCGCTGCCGGAGGCGATGGGGCAAATCATCCCGTCGCTCTCGAAAGGCGAGGATTCGAGCGACCTGATGCTCGGCCGCGAACGGGCGCTGGCGATCATCGAGTACCTGGACGAGTACCACAAGGCGAGCCGGGAGCACGCCCTGTTCGCGTTGCTGTGGGACACGGGGTGTCGGATCAGCGGCTTGCGAGCCCTCGACGTGGAGGACTTCGATGCTGCCGAGGGCACGGTGACGTTCCGGAATCGACCGGAGTCAGGGACGCGGTTGAAAAACGGCCAGTCGAGCGAGCGGATCAACGTCCTTGACCCGGAGACGGTCGATATCGTCGCGGCGTACGTCCGGCTGCATCGGAACGACCGGACTGACGACTACGGCCGCGAGCCGCTGCTAACGACGAAGTTCGGTCGGCACGCGACGACGACGGTGCGGCGGCTGGTCTACGAGCTGACCCAGCCCTGTCTGCGAGGTGATTGTCCGCACGACCAGGAGATCGAGAGCTGCGAGTACCGGGAGCATGGGCACGAAAGCAAATGTCCGTCGAGTCTGAGTCCGCATCCGGTTCGGACCGGTCGGATCACCGACCTCCGGAATCGCGGGTGTGACATCCGCTACGTCTCGGGGCGCGTCGACGCGATCCCGGAGACGATCCGGCGGTACTACGACAAACCCGATCTCGGACAGGATCTCGACCGGCGGCGCGGTGCGATGGAGGATTTTGGACTATGAGTCAACACGACGAAATCGGCAACAAGAGCGACGCACAGCGTACAATTACTTCGGGTAAACAGGAGTCGGCTCCACGGCGGTCCCATTCCACCTTTTTACGTCGTCGGCTCGCGCTTCGCGCGACCGCTCCTCGCAAAAAGCTGGATCAAAAACGGCCGCGACTCGCTTCGCTCGTCGCTGTCAACAGTAAGGGTGTCGTGCAGATAGCTGCGACCTATGGCTTGACCCCCGCAAAAACGTTGTCCGCGACATGGTACATGCTCTTGATTACGATAGCTATTCTATTGGCTCACAAAATTGCCAGCTTCACATCTGGTGTCGAATTTATTGAAGAATAGCGTCTCTTCCTCTAGTTATCGCTTCTTCCGATAATAAACCGCGGACCGTCGCAGTCGCTCAGTCCCGGCGGACGATCAGCGCCGTCGCCGCCAGTGCGAGGGCGGTGACGACGAGGCCGAATCCGGGGCCGCTCCCGCTGGTCGGCGTCGCGGTGCCGGTGGCCATCTGCTCGTCCGCGTCGGTCGGCGTCGACACCTCACTCTCGGTCGACATCGGCGTGGCCGTTGCCGTCGGCGTTGCCGTGGCCGTCGCCGTACTCGTCGCAGTCTCCGCGCCCGCGGCGACGACAGTGATCGCGTCGGTCGCCGTGACGCGGCTCGACTCGGTCATCGAATCCTCCGCGATGATGGTCACGTCGTACGCGGTGGTCTCGTCGACGGCGGGATGGGTCAGACTGAACTCGTACGTCGCACTGATATCGTCCGTCGGATAGTCGGCGTCGTTGCTGATGCCGGTCCGAAGCGTGTCGCGAATGCCATCCCCGTCGAGTCCGTCGACGATGCTCGTACTGGAGCTAATCGATACGGTGGCCCCACTGGTTCGGTTCACGAACTCGGCCCCCGAAAAGGAGATGTTCCCGGCGTACACGTCGGGGAACTGGACATACAGCGTATCAGTCGTCCCGTCCGCACTGATTCCATCCGCCTCGTATTCGAGCGCGTGTGTCGAGGTCTGGCCGGCTTCCACCTCGGTGTTAGTGAGATTCGTCACGGCGATACCGCTCACCGCGACCGTGGTGGCACTCACGACCGCGACAGTGAGACAGAGAACACCGATCGATACGACCACCCGTCGCCAGGTACGCGCATGTTCCAACATCCGAACACCTGCCGCTGGGCTGGTGTACCGATAAACCCATTTAATACCGAGTCGGCATCCCACGGGTGACAGTCACACGGCGGCGACGATCGCTCTACGGCAGGCGCCACGCTCGGCACGAACTCGGAGCGTGGCGTCCGTCGGCCCGCAGTGCGCCGGGGCCACGGGGCGAGCGACAGCAGCGGACGGGGCAGTGCGGTAACGCTACTGTCGTTCGAACCGATGCCGGACGATATCGGAGCTGTCGTCCCACTCGAAGTTGTCGTGGGCATGCTCCAGGATCTGCTTGTAGTGGTCCAAATCCCGAGCACCCTCGGCGCGGGCGTCGGCATCGGTCATGTCGCCGAGGGTTCGCTCGGTCACCTCGACGACTTCGAAGGTTGTCCCGTCGATATCGAAGGTATCGCCCTCGTCGGCGTACTGTTGGCCGCGGTGGATCTGTGTCACGTCGCCGTCGAGCGCCTGCTGACGCATGCGGTCGTTCGGAAGGAGCGTCCCGGGGTCGATGTGAGCCATACGCGAGGGTAGGACCGGAGCCTAAAAAACGGTCGGTGGGGCGATAGAGCCCTTGTCAGTCGTGGCACACCAGATTGCACGCAGTCCTGCGACCAGGTGTGCAAACAGTCCCAAACGCTACTGTCGCTGCTCCGACTGAGTGCCACTGGGAGCCGCGACGCCCCCGTCCGCCACGGGGACAGACGCGGACGGGTGCGGCCCAAAATATGTACAATATCGGCCAGTATTCCGCGATATACAACACATACTAGTAACTTTCTCTCCAATAGACATCCATTTCTCCGAAGAATATTTAACTTCGTAGTCGTATGGTCACGTATGGTAGAACAACGGGAGCGGGCGGGGGTCGCATCACACACGGAGTACATTCGCACCCGATTCCAGTGTGCCAGGTGCGGAATGAGCGTCCCGGTCGATGCGGAGCGGAGTGGACAACGAGTATGCGGCCGCTGTGCGTCCGCTCGTTGATGAACGCCACGAGCGCAACGCCGTCGACCGCCGAGTTACGTGAAACGCCGGAGTTCGAACTGGAGTACCTCTACGACGATCCGTCGAGCCCGTCGGAGCTGACGATTTTCTCGCCCGACACCCGACGGCTCGCGACGGAGTGGGTGACCGTCGATCGCTCGTCGGCCGTTCGACTCGATCAAATCCGGTAGCTCACAGGGATTTCCGCCGTGGCTGTCCGACGAGAAGCTACGGCTATAGTAGCGTTTGTAAGTCATTGCACGCCCCGTCGCACGCAGTCATGCGATCGGGCGTGCAAACAGTTCCAAAGGCTACGATAGTTGCACTGCTCCGATCAGTCCTCGTCCGGGAAGAGGAAGCCGTCCTCGTCGTCGGACGACCACACACCCGACACAGCGGTCGGTTCGACTGGCACCTCCTTCCGATTGCCCATCGCCCCGATCTGTCGGGTCGGGAAGTCGTCGTCCGGGGCCGAAATCTCGATTTCGGAGTGGGCGTACAGGTAGTCGGGCGTGATGCAGATGTCCCCCGAAAGCTCGCCACGGATCACGGCGTCCTCGTCGGTGAACGTGAGCGCCCGCTGGTACTCCCGTTTACACGCCGGACACGTGCCCCCGTAGGGCTGTCCCTCTGCCGTACCGGTCATGACGTGGTCGTCTGTATCGGCCATACTGCTACCAGGCGCGTAGAGGAGCATATCGTTTGTGACCTGCTGTCGGCCGTGACCGACACGAAGCCACTTGCGGCGGTCAGTTCCCGCGTCCGGGCGCCACAGCGCAGCTCGTGAACCCGACAGCCCCCTCGACTTGGAGAACGACCACGCGGTGCTCGCCGTGGTAGTGATCACTGTAAGTCATAGGGATTATCGTAACTGTCCATAGATTCTCGCCGAGGTGGTCCGGCGAGAATCTATGATGACTTCCGATACTCCCTATCAGTACCGGTGGTTCGCCAGCACGGGCCGGCGAACCATCGGGACACAGTTACAGTAATCGCTATGAGAGCGAGTCGGTAGTCGGCCGAACGACTGTCATGGTCGTTCAACACCTAGTATGTAATTAATCACCTATGAATCTCCCCCATCCTCAAATTGAATATGCAATAATCAAGGCAAAGGGATATATAGCTGGACAAATCGAGACATATTCGTCGTGACTGAACATATTCAGTCGGAGAATTTGGAGAACAGTGCGAACATGACCAACATCAATGTTGGCTCGGATCGGAGTGTAGCCGACATCAAAGACAACTGAGACACCAATGTTCGACAAGGAGGACCTCGAGGGACCACGGATCGATCGGCGCACGGCGACGAAACTGCTCGCAGCGGGCGGGCTCACGGGACTCGCGGGCTGTAGCGGCGGCGGCGATGCTGGCGGTGGAGGCACTGAAAGCGGGAGCGAATCGAGCGAATCGAGCGAATCGAGCGGATCGGGCGGATCGAGCGGCGGTTCGATCGCCGCGGGCTGGAACATCGACGAGATCGAGTACCTCGATCCCCACTACATCGACAAGGGACAGGAGATCTACCTCTCCTCGAACATCTACAGCGGTCTCGTGAAGATCGGGGCCGACGGCTCCATCGTCGGCGACCTCGCCAACGACTGGTCGCTCCCGGACAGTTCGACGTACGTGTTCGATCTGAAAGAGGGAGCGACGTTCCACAACGGCGACCCGCTCGACGCCGAGGCGGTGAAGGCGTCGTTCGAGCGGCTGATGAGCCTCGACGACTCGCCACACCTGGGGAAGGTGTCGTCCGTCGAGAGCATCACCGCCGAGGACGCCACGACCCTCCGGATCAGCCTCTCGGAGACTGTCGGACCGTTCATCTCGTTCCTGACCCGCGGACCGGGGCGGGCAGGCACCATCGTTCACGCGCCCAGCGCGACGGAGAATCCGGACGAGTACAACCAGATGCCCGTCGGGAGTGGTGCGTTCGAACTCACCGAACGCGAATCCGGTGAGTACCTCCAACTGGAGGCGCACGACGGCTACTTCGGTACCGACGGGGAGGGGAACGCACTTCCCTACCTCGATTCGGTCCGGATCGATCTGATTCCCGAACCGTCGACGATGTGGACGGCGATCCGTGGCGGCGAGATCGACTACTCGATCAGCATTCCCGCCCAGAACGCCGGCCAGGCCGAGTCGATGGGCAACCTGAACGTCGTCGGGACGAACCCCGGGGCGTGGTTCTGTATCGCACCACTGTGTAACGACCCGGCCGACGTCGAGTTCAATCAGTTCGCCAGCGGGAGCGCCGAGGCGACTGACAAGTGGTCCGACGAGGACCTTCCGACGACGGACAAGCGAGTCCGGCAGGCGATCGCCATGGCCATCGACCGCGAGGCGCTCATCGAGCGGGCTTTCTTCGGCTACGCCGAACCCGCCCACTCCGTGTTCAATCCCGCGCTCGCGTGGCTCTACGAGGAGGAGCCGGATCCGGGGCAGTACTACGATCCCGAGGCGGCCCAGCAGCTCCTCGACGAGGCGGGCTACACCGGCGAGCCGCGCATGAGCCTGTCGCTGCTGGGCACGCCGAGCGACGAGCGCCGGATGACCGTCGTCCAGGAGATGCTCTCGCAGATCGGCATCGAGGTTCAACTGAACGTCCAGCAGTCCTCGGCGTACTGGGACAACCTCTACCAGTACGAGAACGAGCTGGTGATGTACGACGGCTACGTCGACATCGACCCGTGGATGTCGCTGTGGAAGCAACTCAAGACGCCCGTCGAGTCCGGCTCGGCCGGCAAGTGGCAGGCGAACCTCTACAGCAACCCCGAGTTCAACAGCCTGCTCGAACAGGACTACGGTACATCGGATCAGGCACAGCGAAAGGAGATCCTCCGACAGGCCGAGGAGATCTTCATCGAGGACACCCCGTGGGCGATGACGACGTTCCCCCTGATTCCGAAGGCCAGTTCCTCGGAACTCACGGGCGTCGGAAACCAGGCCGGTCTGAGCAACTTCCACACCGCGCGACTCGGATAGATGGGGCTCCAACGGTACGTCCTCAAACGGACGCTACAGGCAGTACTGGTCGTGTACGTCGTCGCCACCGCCGTCTTCGTCGCCGTGCGCTCGGTTCCCGGAGACCCTGCACGACTGGTCCTCGGCGGCAACGCCAGGCCGGAAGAACTGGCGGCAGTACGGGACGAACTCGGTCTCGACGAACCCATCTACGTCCAGTACTTCGACTGGATCGCCGATCTGACACGCGGCGACTTCGGCCAGTCCATCTTCACCGGCGAAGCCGTCCTCAGCCGCATCGCCGGCGCCGCCGAACCCACGCTGAGCATCGGCCTCGTCGGTATCTGCATCGCCTTCCTGATCGCCATCCCCGGCGGCATCGTGAGCGCGACCCGCAAGGGGAAGTGGGAGGACTACGCCGCCACGAGCGTCGCCTTCCTCGGCGTCAGCATGCCCTCGTTCTGGATCGGCATCGTCCTCCTGCTCACGGCCAGTACGTTCGTCCCGTTCCTACCCTCGTACGGCTACGCGTCGATCAGCGACGGCGTCGTGACGTGGCTCTCCCACGTCATCCTGCCGGGGTTGGCGGTGGGACTGCCCTACGCGGGCATCCTCACGCGAATGACCCGGTCGTCGATGCTGGAGGTACTGAGCGAGGACTACATGCAGACCGCACGGGCGAAAGGGCTCCCCCCGCGGAACGTCCTACTCAAACACGGCCTCCAGAACGCGCTCCTGCCGGTCGTCACCGTCGCCGGCATCCTCTTTGCCCTCCTCCTCGGTGGCATCGTCGCCGTCGAGGTGGTGTTCGGCATCCAGGGGTTCGGCCGCCTGCTCATCCGCTCCATCGAGCGGCAGGATTTCCCCATCGTGCAGGGATCGGTGATCGTCATCTCGATCATCTTCGTGTTCATGAACCTGATCGTCGACGTGCTGTACACGTCGATCAACCCGAAGATCCGGTACGGGAGTGAGGCCTGATGAGTACCGACTACGGCGGCCACGGGAGCGACGAGGCGACCCGCGTCTTCGGCATCCGCGTCGATCGGTTCGAGCGCCTCCACGAGACGGTTACCAGCGACTACAAGGCTGCTTTCGGCCTCACCGTCGTCGTCGCGTTCGTCCTCGCGGCCATCTTTGCGCCCGAACTGGCGCCGTACGACCCGATGGCACAGGAGTATGCCATCATGCAATCACCCTCGCTCTCGAGTGCCCATCCCCTCGGGACGGACTCCTTCGGCCGCGACCTGCTCTCCCGGATGATGCACGGTGCACGCATCAGCCTCGCAGTCGGCCTCGCGGCCGTCGCCATCGCCGCCGTCGTCGGCGTCGGACTCGGCCTCGCCGCTGGCTACTACGGCGGCTGGATCGACGACGCACTCATGCGCTTTGTCGACGTTCTCTGGGCGTTCCCGTGGCTCCTCGTGGCGATCATGCTGGTCGCCATCTTCGGCCAGGGTGTCTGGAACGTCATCGCCGCCATCGCCTTCGCGTACATCGACGACTTCGCTCGCATCGCGCGAAGCGAGGTCCTCTCGATCCGCGAGGAGGAGTTCGTCCTCGCCGCGAAAAACATCGGCCTCGGCGACAGGGAGATCATGCTCGAAGAGGTGCTGCCGAACGCGGTGGCGCCGCTGATCGTTCAGTTCACCGTCCTCGTCGCCCGCGCGATGCTCGCCGAGAGCACGCTCTCGTTCCTCGGCATCGGCGTCAAGCCGACCACACCGACGTGGGGGGCGCTGCTCGGGCAGGGTCGCAGCCTCATCGGGCAGGCCTGGTGGATCTCGATCATCCCCGGTATCGCCATCGTCGTGACCGTCCTCGGTATCAACCTCTTCGGCGACGCGCTCCGCGACGCCTTCGACGTTCGCGGGGAGGGGGGTACACCGTGAGCCTGCTGGACGTCGAGGAGCTCGCCGTCACCTTCCCGGTCGAGGACGGCCCGGACGTGCCCGCCGTCGACGGCGTCGACTTGCAGGTCGAGGCCGGCGAGATCCACGGGCTCGTCGGGGAGTCCGGATCGGGCAAGAGCGTCACCGCCCGCTCGATCATGCGGCTGCTCGACGACGCCGAGGTGTCCGCGAACCGCTTCGACTACCGCGGTGAGGACCTCTACGCCAAGTCCGAAGCGGAGATGCGCCGAATCCGCGGCGACGAGATCGGCATGGTGTTTCAGGACGCCCTGTCGGCGCTCAACCCCGTGATGACCGTCGGCGAACAGATCGCGGAGGTGGTCAGACACCACGGCGACGTGGACGAATCGGCCGGGCTCCTGAGCGAACTCCGGCGCAAGTACGTCACGGGGACGAGCAAGACGGCGCCCTCGTGGCGCCGCGCTGTCGACCTACTGGAGACGGTCGGGATTCCGGACCCGGAGGCGGTGGCGACCTCGTACCCCCACCAGTTGAGCGGCGGCCAGCGCCAGCGCGTGATGATCGCGTCGGCGCTCGGGGGCGATCCGTCGCTGATCGTCGCCGACGAGCCGACCACCGCTCTCGACGTGACCGTCGAGGCCAGCATCCTCGACGAACTCCAGCGGCTGTGTGACGAGTTCGACGTAGCGATCCTGCTGATCACGCACGACCTCGGCGTCGTCGCCGAGACCTGTGACAGCGTGACCGTCATGTACTCCGGCTCGGTGATGGAACACGGCCGGACCGACCAGCTGTTCGAGCATCCGGCACACCCCTACACGAAGGGCTTGCTCCGGAGCATCCCCGAACAGGCGCCGGCGGACGGCGAACTGACGACGATTCCCGGCTCGGCGCCGGAGCCGGCCGACCGGCCCGCAGGCTGTCCCTTCCGCGACCGCTGTCCAGCCGCCTTCGACGCCTGTTCCGAGCCGCTTCCCGAACACGCCGTCGAGGCGGGCCACACCGCGCGCTGTCACCTCTACACCGAGGGAGAGGGCCCAAGTGAGGTGGCCTGGGACGGGGTCGCGGGCGTCGAGGGCGAGACGAACGGCGCGGTCGACGACGCCGACGCGACCGCCGACCGAACCACCGCAACCGAGGTGACCGACGGATGAGCACGAGCGAAGATTCGACCACGGCGACCGACGCACGGCCACGCGAACTCCTGACGGCGACGAACGTCAAGAAGCACTTCCCGGTCGACGACGGGCTGTTCGACCGCCTGTTCGGCGAGAACCGGGTCGTCCGCGCCGTCGACGGCGTGGACCTGACCGTCCGCGCCGGCGAGACCGTCGGCATCGTCGGCGAGTCCGGCTCGGGCAAGAGCACGCTCGGCCGCACCGTCTCGCGGCTGTACGAACCCACCGACGGCAGCATCACGTTCGACGGCGAACACATCGAGACCCACTCGGGTCGGGAGCTACAACCGATTCGACGCCGCGTCCAGTACGTGTTTCAGGATCCGATGTCGGCGCTCAATCCGCGAAAGACGGTCGGAGAGAGCGTCGCACGCCCGCTCTCGGTCCACGACATCGCCACGGGCGAGGAGAAGTGGGACCGCGTCGCCGACCTGTTCGAGGAAGTGGGGCTGTCGGCGTCACAGCTCGACGCCTACCCGCACGAGCTCTCCGGCGGCCAGCGCCAGCGCGTCGGTCTCTGTCGCGCCCTCGTGACCGAGCCCGACCTCGTCGTCTTCGACGAACCCGTCTCGGCGCTCGACGTGACGCTACAGGCGCAGATCCTGAACCTCATCAACCGCCTGCAACGGGAGTTCGACCTCTCGTATCTGCTCATTTCGCACGACCTCAACGTCGTCCGACAGGTGTGTGACCGAATCGCGGTCATGTACGCCGGCGAGATCGTCGAACGCGGCACGGCGCGGGACATCTTCGAGAACCCGCAGCACCCGTACACGCGGTCGCTTCTCGACGCGATTCCGCGAGTCCGGGGCGGTCGACCGTCGGAGCGTGAACCGCTCGGCGGCGAGCCACCGAGTGCGACGAACCCGCCGAGCGGCTGCCGGTTCCACCCCCGCTGTCCCGAGTTCATCGACGGCGCCTGTTCCGGGCAGAAGCCGGAACTGCAGACCGTCGAGGGCGACGGCCCGGCACACGAGGCCGCCTGCCACTGGCTCGACCGGAGCGAGGGCGAGCGGGCGACTCACACCCCGCCGTCACGGGCCGAACGCGAGATCATTCAGGCGTCGAGCGGCGACTCCTGATCGCGACGGCCCGCCCGTTGCCGCAGTCGCTCGATCCGATCCGCCATCGGCGGATGCGACGCCAGCAGGTCGGTGAGCGGCCCCTCCTCGTCGCCGTGGATGACCAGTGTCGACAGGAGGCCGCGGGGCGTCGTCGCCCGATCTATTTTCTTCAGCGCCCGGGCCAGCGCCAGTGGATCGGTCAGTCGGGCCGCCCGGTCGTCCGCCGCGTACTCCCGGTGCCGGGCGTACGCCTGCACGACGGCGGTCAGGGCGAACAGACAGACGGCGACCAGACTCGTCACCATCGCGTCCGCGACCCGGGCCGACCGACGGATTTGGACCGGGTCGTCGCCACGGAAGAGGGCAGTGGCGCGGGCGACACCGCCGACCAGCAGGGCGACGGGCAGGAGGACGAGCCAGACGACGCCCGTGGCCGTGCGGACGAGGCTGTAGCCGAGCGTTTTCACCAGGCTATCCCGCCGTTTCAGGTGCGCGAGTTCGTGTGCGATGATCGCCTCCAGTTCGGCGGCGGTGAGGAGCCGAAACAGCGAGCCGTCGATCACCACGTCGCCGTCGCGAGCGCCGCCGATAGCGAGCGCGTTCGGCCCCGACAGCGACGCGACCATGAGCCGCGGCGTCTCGACACCGATTCGGTCGGCGAGCGCGTCGACACGTCGGTAGAGCTCCGGAAGCTCGTGTCGCGGCAACTCCACCGCGTCGAGGACGACTCGGAGATGTGCGGTCCCGATCCGGTAGCTGGCGTAGCCCATGCCGAGCGCGAGCCCGACGACCACCACGACCGTCGTCGCCGGGTCGGGGCGCTGCGCCCAGAGGAAGAGAAGCGCGCGGTAGGTGACGAAGGCGAGCGTGGCGTAGACGAGAAGCGTGACCGCGGCCACCGCGGTAAAGCGGAGTGACGACCTGGCCCGTCGCATGCGTTACCGGTGGATATCGGTGACGGTGCCGACGCCCTTGCTCCGCCCCTCGCGGAAGACGAAGCGCTGTCCCTCCTCGATCAGGTAGGGGCGAAACTTGAACTCGACCGACGCCGTCCCGCGGTCACCGGGGAGGAGATGGCCGCCCTCCGGTCGAAAGACGGCGGCTTCGCTGATCGTCTCGAGGTGGACGACGGGTTCGTAGCCCGTGCCGATGCGCGTGGGATGGTTGAGGACGACGACTTCGGCCTCGAACTCGCGGACGGGCGTGGGATCGGCGTCCGCGGGCAAGAGCACCATCCCGCGCTCGATGTCGCGTTCTTCGACGCCCTTGAGCGCGATGCCGACGATCCGGCCCGCCTCCGCGCGGTCGACCCGGTGGTAGTGCATCTCGATGGATCGCACCTCGACGTCACGGAAAGCGCCGTCGGGCATCGGGCCGAGCAAGAGGTCGTCGCCCGCTTCGACGGTGCCGGAGTTGACCGTGCCGGAGGCGACGGCGCCGACACCCGTCACCGAGTACGTCCGGTCGATGTACATCCGGAAGTCGCCGTCGCCGCCGTTGGTCTTCGGCAGGCGCTCGAACAGCTCGTCGAGGGTGTCCAAGCCCGCCCCGGAGACGGCGCTGGTTTTCAGGATGGGCACCACGTCGCCGATCTCCTTCGCCGCCGTCGCGACGCCGTGGCGCTCGATCCGGAGCGGCGTCTCCTCCACGTCACGGAGGAGCCGTTCGACCGCGCGCTCGACCTCCTGTACCCGGTCCTCGCTCACGACATCGGTCTTCGTGATCGTGACCATCGTCGGCAGTTCCGTCGCGAGTAGGATGCCGAGGTGTTCACGTGTCGTCTTCGTCGGGCCGTCGTCGGCCGCGACGGTCAACAGGCCGTAGTCGAGTTTCTGGCCCACGAGCCCGCGGATGGTCGTCCGGAGCCACGGTTCGTGACCGACGGTGTCGACGAAGGAGACAAGTCGGTCCGCCTCCTCGACGACGCGGGCACGATCCGACTTCCGGTGGGGGTTGTCCATCCGCACCGGTCCCGAGTCGTCGAAGCCGTACACCGCATAGGAGAGGTCCGCCGAGAGGCCGCGCTCCACCTCGTGGGGCTGCACGTCGAGATACGAGCGCGTGCTCCCCTGCCCGTCGTCCGACTGCCCCGTCACGAGCGTCCCGACGAGCGTGCTCTTGCCGTGGTCGACGTGTCCCGCCGTGCCGACGACGATGTGGGAGTCGTCGGTGTCGAGCATCGCTCCCTCACGGATGGTCGCCACGCCGACGAGGCCGTCCTCGTCCGCGCCGCCGACGCCCCACGTCTCGACGTCCTCGATGTGGGCGCCCGCCTCCTCGGCGAGCAGGGAGAGTACGTCCATCGACTCCGAGAAGGCGTCCGGCTGGATGCCGGCCACGTGGCCGTCGTCGGTGACGCCGACGACGTACGTCGCCTCGCCGTCACCGGACAGCACGCGGTGGCGCAACTGCGCCGCCAGACTCTCCATCCGACCGTCGACGAGGTGGACCTCGCGGGAGAGCCGTTCCTTGAACTCGATTGGGCCGCCCTCCTCCTCGCCGCGTTCCAGGGCCCGCTCCAGCGGGGCCCGATCGGCGGTCATGTGGCGTGTTAGGCAACGACGCGGCAAAACGCTTTCCGTCGTTTGGGTATAGATACCACACGAATCGCCCTCACTCTTGCAGCCGTTCGTACGCGCGATTCACCCGCTTGAACGCCTCCTCGTCGCCCCCGTCGGTGTCGGGATGAACCTCTTTCACCCTCGCTCGGTAGGCCCGGCGCACGGCCTCGTCGCTCGCGCTCGGATCGAGTCCGAGCGCCTCGTAGGCCTCGCGCTCGCTCGGCCCAGTATCGCCACCGGGCGCACCGGCGCGTCGACCAGTCGTCCGTCCACCCGAAGCCGTGCCGCGAGCCGTCGCCCCGAACCCGCCGGGCGCACGGCGCCGCTGGCCCTGCCCGCCGCGGGTCCGATTCGCCCGCGCCTTCCGCCGGGCGCGCGCCTCGATCCGCCCCGTCGCGTGATGCCACATGAGGTACGTCGTCGCCGCGAACGGGAGCGCGACGAAAAGCAGGAATAGCTGTCGGACGAACGCGAGCACTACGAGTACGACCGTGAGACCGGCGAACACCGCCGCGAGGCCGAGCACGAGTCGGTCCCTATCCACGCTATCGTCTCGGGGGCCCACGATTGTAAGCGTCTCGCCCAGCCGGAGCAAAAGATACACGACAGTTCGTCAACGATTCGGTGAGCGTATGCCCCTCCAGATCGGTGCCGCCCTGAAGAGCGGCGGCTATCGTCTCGCCAGCCGAACCGGTGCGCTGCTCACTGTCAGCTACGTGGTGCTGTACGCCGCCTACCAGACAGGATACAACGTCGCGTTGAACGCGCTCTACGCGCGACTGGGCGTCGACGCCGCCCTCGCCGTCCCGTTCACCCTGCCGACGCCAGTCGCGGGCGCCGTCGTCGCCGTCTGTCTGCTCGCGCTGTCGTACCTGAGCGTCGTCGCGATTCGCACGTTCGTCGCCGGCGAACGCGACACCGTTCCCGGCGAGTTCTACACCGAGGGCGTCGTCTGGGCCGTCCCTAACCTCTTCGTCGGCGGCCTCGTGACGATGGGTCTCATGACCATCGGGTTCGCCCTCCTGTTTGTCCCCGGCGTCTTCCTGCTCGTCAGTTTCGTCTTCATGCCCATGTACGTCGCCGTCGAAGGAGACAACTTCGTAACGGCACTGCGACGAAGTTGGGTGCTTGCCCGTGGCGACCGGTGGTCGATTCTCGGCCTCGGCCTCGTCGTGGTGGCCATCGGCGGCGCGGCCGGTGTCGTCTTCGGCGTGGTGAACGTCGCCGCCACGTTCGCCGGCTATCAGGCCGTCGTACCGCTGGTGGCCGCCCTCGTCGTCTCGCCCGTGACGATGTACAACCTCGCGACGGTGGCGGCGGCGTTCGAACAACTCGACGCGCCGCCCAACGCTGAAGCCCTGTGAGGCCGTACCCCACCCATGAGCGTCACTGCCGTCTGTCAGATCTGTGAGTCGGCGACGGCCACCCACACCTGCGATGCCTGCGGAGCGGCGGTCTGTCCGTCCCACTACGACCGCGAAACTGGCCTGTGTTCGAACTGCACAGCGGGGACGCGGCAGGACTAGCGGAACTGGTTGAGCCGTTGCTTGAGGCGTTTGGCCGCCTGCCCCGCCGCGCCGAAGTACGCGCCCTCGTCGTCGCTCGGCGCGTCCTCGCCCGCAAAGATGATGCCCCGCGAGGAGTTGACCAGTCCGACGCCGTCGGCCAGGCCGTGCTCCACCGCCGCCTCGGCGTCACCGCCCTGTGCGCCCACACCGGGGACGAGGAAGGGAAGGTCGGGCACCTCCGTCCGCAGGGCTTCGAGTTCCTCGGGCGCCGTCGCACCGACCACGAGGCCGACGTTGCCGTGTTCGTTCCAGAGGTCCGCCAGCGCCGCTACCCGCCGGTAGAGCGGTTCGCCCGAGGCGAGTTCGAGATCCTGGAGGTCCGCACCGCCCGGGTTCGAGGTGCGACAGAGGACGAACACGCCCGCCTCCGCCCGGGAGAGGAAGGGGTCGAGCGAGTCCCGACCCATGTACGGGTTCACCGTGATGGCGTCCACGTCGTCGAGCAGGTCGGCGTACTGCCGCGAGGTGTTGCCGATGTCGGCCCGCTTGGCGTCCAGCAGGACAGGCACGTCCTTCCCGTGGGCGTAGGCGACCGTCTCACGGAGCGCGCGCCAGCCGTCGGCGTCCTCGTAGAACGCGGCGTTCGGTTTGTAGCAGGCGGCGTGCTCGTGCGTGGCGTCGATGATCCGGCGGTTGAACGCCCACCGCGGCAGGTCGCGGTCGGCGAGGAAATCCGGAATCCGGTCGGGATCGGCGTCGAGGCCGACGGAGACGACGCTGTCGACGCGCTCGATGCGCTGGCGCAGGCGGTCGAAGAAGGCGGTCATGGGTCGAGTCGACCGGGCGAGAACTACAAGCTTGCGACCCTGTGGTAGCGTCTGTACGTCATCGCAGCCGAATCACGAGATGGCGTGCGATCCGGCGCACGATCAGTTATAGACGCGACGATCCGTCGTAGACGATCCGGCCGTCGACCACCGTCAGCGCTACGTCGATATCTCGAATCCGCTCGGGGGTCGCCCACGGCGATCCGTCGAGGACGACCAGATCCGCACGCTTCCCCGGTTCGACCGTCCCCAGCCGATCCTCGTCGAAACCGGCGTACGCGCTCCCGAGCGTGTACGCCCGCAGCGCCTCGGTCACGCCGAGTCGCTGGGCGTCGGTCGGCGCGTTGACCGCGTGGTGGACGCCGACGAGGGGATCGAGTGGCATACAGTCGCTCCCGAACGCGAGGTGAACGCCCGCGTCGGCGAGTCGGCGCAACCGGTTCGTCTCCGTCCACCGGTCGCCGAGACGGTCGGCGTACAGCCCCGTCTCGCCCGCCCAGCGGTGGAAGTTGGGTTGGACCGACGCGACGATACCCCGGTCGGCCAGCCGGTCTATCGCCGCGTCGCTCGCGAGTTCGGCGTGTTCGATCCGGTGACGGGAACCGCCCTCGGGTCGCGACGCGAACGCGTCGACGACTTCGTCGACCGCCTCGTCGCCGATGGCGTGGGCGGCGACTTGGTATCCGGCCGCCTCGGTCCGATCGAGCAAGGCACGAAACGCCCCGGGCGTGACGGTCCACTCGCCGCGTTCGTCGGCGGCATCGGCGTAGGGGGTCGAGAGCCGGGCCGTCCGTCCCCCGAGGCTCCCGTCCGTGAACGTCTTGATCGCCCCGACGCGGACGAGGTCGTCACCGTGATTCGTCCGCAGCCCCGTCTCGACGAGGGCGTCGAGGTGGTCCGCCCAGTAGTTGAGGCGGACCCGGAGCGTCAACGCGCCGTCGCGAGCGAGGTCACGGTAGACACCGGGCGCGTGCGAGCGCTGAACCATGTCGTGGACGCCCGTGACACCGCGCTCGTTGGCGTGGCGCTGAGCCGCGCGGAGCAGGTGAGCCATTTCGGCCCGATCGGGCGAGAGGGCGTCCAGAACGGCCTCCGTCGCCGTCTCGACGACGACCCCCGTCGGCTCGCCACCCTCGCGCTGGACGCCATCGGCGGGCAGGTCGGGACCGAACCGATCGAGAGCCGTAGAATCCAGCGAGGCGACGTGGAGGTCCTCGCGGACGGCGACGACCGGCCCCGAGGCGGCAACGGCATCCAAGTCCTCGTGGGTCAGATAGCCGGTCTCACCCCACGCCGTCTCGTCGTAGCCGAAGCCGACGACCGGGTCGCCCGCCTCGACGGCGTCAGCCCGGTCGCTGAGTGCGTCGAGCGCCGCCGCGCGGCTCTCGGCCCCCGAGAGGTCGGCGTGGACGAGTCGCTGGCCGAGAAGGTCGAGGTGGGTGTGTGCATCGATGAAGCCCGGGAGGAGGACACGACCGTCGCAATCGACGGTGCGGGTGTCGACACCGGCTAAAAATGCGAGTTCGTAGGCGTCGCCGACGCGGACGACCCGACCATCGCGGACGGCGACCGCCTCGTGGATCTCGTCGGGTCGGGTGAGCGTGTGGACCTCCGCGTTCGTCAACAGGAGGTCGACGGCCTCGGTCATGTCTCACCACCTGCGGGCGAACGCGTTAACGTTTTGGGGCGGTCAGTCGTCGCAGTCGGGACATTCGAGCCGCTGTACTCCGTCGAGATCGAGTGTCCACTCCATTCGAGACCCGCACTCGTTGCAGATGTCGTCCGCCGGCTCGGGCTCCTCCTTGCACTCGTCTCCGAAGAACGGTTGCATGGATGCGTTCTGTCGGCCGCTTGTTGGTTAAGGGTGGCGACGGTTCGTGTGGATGTGAGCCGGAGGGACTCCACTTCGAGAACCCCCGGCCGGGTAATCAGCGCCGCGCCTTGCGAACGCCGTAAGCGACCATCTCGGCGGTGTAACAGAACACACAGCCACGGAACCGGGGACGAGTGAGGTCGTCGGCTTCGGCGGCGTCGGTAGTCTCTCCCATGGGGAAGGATCGGACAGCACCGAGGTAAGGGTGAAGCGGTCGTGCGCGGTGGATGGACGAGCGCTACGGGGCGTAGTAGTACTCGCCCTGTCGCTTCTGCTCGCGGTCGAGTTGACTCTCGGGCTTGTTGATTCGCGGACGACCCGTCCGCTCGTCGCGGCGGAACGTGATGTCCAGGTCCGCGAGGAAGTCGTTCATGCCCGAGCGCATGTCCTGTGGTTTCGAGGCGTGGCCTTCCTCGGCGGGCTCGCCGTCGAACACCATCAGCCGGTCGGCCAGCAGATCGATCATGTAGATGTCGTGGTCGATGACCATCGCCGTGGCGTCGTGGTTCTCGGCGTAGCGGCGGATGGCGGAGGTGGCCTGGACCCGCTGCTCGACGTCGAGATGCGCCGAAGGCTCGTCCAGCAGGTAGAGGTCGGCGTCTTTCGAGAGACAGGCGGCGATGGCGACCCGCTGGCGCTCCCCGCCCGAGAGATCCGTCAACTGCTGTTCCATGATCCGCTCCAGCTGGAGCGGTTTGGCGATCTCGGTGTTCCAGAAGGAAGTACCGAAGTCGTCCGTGATCGAAGAGAGGAAGGTATCGACCCGCATCGGCTGGTCCACCTCGACGTACTGCGGTTTGTAGGCGATGTCGAGGCGGAAGTCCAGCCCGCCGTCGTCGGGTTCGAGCGTCCCCGCGAACAGCTTCGCCAGGGTGGACTTCCCGATGCCGTTCGGGCCGACGACGCCCAGCACCTCGCTCTTGTAGATGGTGCCACCGTCCACGTCGAGCGAGAACTCGCCCTCGCCGTACGACTTGGTCAGGGCGGGATACTCGACCAGCGGCGTACCCGTCACCGACTCGCGGGGGGCGTGTTCCTCGAACGTGATCTCGTTCGGGCGGATACGCATGTTCTCGTTGTCGAGATAGCCCTGCAGATACTCGTTGATGCCGTTCCGAACGGACTTGGGGTCCGTGACGACGCCGTACGCCCCCGGCTCACCGTAGGCGACGTGGAGGCGGTCGGCCAGCAGGTCGAGGACCGCGAGGTCGTGTTCGACGACGAGCATCGAGCGATCCTCCTCGTCGGCGAGTTCGCGGACGAGGCGGGCCGCCGTGACGCGCTGGCCGATGTCGAGATACGGCGTGATCTCGTCGAGGAAGTAGAAGTCGGCGTCGCGGGCGAGCGTCGCCGCGAGCGCGACTCGCTGGAGTTCACCGCCCGAGAGTGTGCCGATGGACTGGTCGATCACCGGCCGGATGGAGAGGCGGTCGACCAGGTCGTCGACGACGCCGCGTTCGTCGGTGCTCTCCAGCAAGTCGCGGGTCTTGCCGCCGAACTGATCCGGGATGCGGTCGATGTACTGCGGCTTGCGCGCGACGGTCACCGCGTCGTCCATCAGGCGTTCGAGATAGGTCTGGAGCGCGGTGCCGCGGTAGCGGTCGAGCACCGTCTCCCAGTCGGGATCGGCGTCGTACTGCCCGAGGTTGGGCACCATCTCGCCGGCGAGGGCGTGGACCGCGGTGGACTTCCCGATGCCGTTCGGCCCGAGCAGGCCCGTCACCGTTCCCGATTCGGGGACCGGAAGCCCGTAGAGCGCGAACGCGTTCTCGCCGTAGCGGTGGACGGGGTCGTCGGTCAACTCGGAGGGGAGATTGATGATCTCGATGGCGTCGAAGGGGCACTTCTCGACGCAGATGCCGCAGGTTTCGCCCAGACAGAGTTCCTCGGAGATGCTGATCTGATCGGGGCCACCGTCGTAGAGGTCGGGGTCGTCGTGGCGTTCCTCCAGCGTGACGATACACTCCTCGCCCGTCCGGTTCGGCGGGCAGAAGTTCGCACACTCGTAGTTACAGCGGTCGGGTTGGCATCGATCGAGGTCGACGACCGCGATACTGTCGTCCGCCATAGTTACAGTGAGACGCCGGTCGTGAGGAGGATCGTGTAGGTGACGAACCAGAGCGTGAACGTCATGAACGCCACGTAGAGGTGATCTTTCGCGCCGAAGTCGTCGACGCCGACGCCGATCACCTTGAGTAGGGGGTACTGGCCAGCGACGGCGGCGACCACGAACGCGAGCGTCCGGACATCGGACGCCGCCTCCGCGCCGGTGCCGACGATGACGCCCCCGGCGAGGGCGGCCGCGACGCCGGCGAGACAGGCCAGCGTGGTGACCGTCACCCCGCGGACGTGGTCCGAGAGGCCGGCCTCGGTCTGCGTTTCCGTAGCCATACACGTCTCTGCGGCGGCGGGCATGAAAAGGCGTTCGATACGGCGAATCGCCGGATTCGCGCCGTCAGGAAGGCACCGCAATCATAGTGAGGATTGTAACTGTTTACCGGTGGTTCGCCAGAACGGGTCGGCGAACCACCGGTAGTGACTTACAATACTCACTATCAGTCGGTCCGGACGAACGCGTCCACGCAGACGCTCCGCTCCGGTCGCACCATCACGGGATTGAGGTCGAGTTCCGCCACGTCCCGCCGGTTGGCCACGAGGTTGCCGACCTTGGTGATGAGATTGGCGAGACTGTCGAGCGAGGCGTCGGGACCGAACTCGTGTTCGAACCGGGCGGGGAGATCCGTCCGGTTGAGCGCACCGTAGGCGTCACCCTTGCCGAACGGCGCGACCAGATGCGTGGTGTCCTGGAGCGCTTCGACCTGCGTCCCGCCGGAGCCGAGGGTGACGACGGGGCCGAGGTTCGGGTCCTGTGACGCGCCGACCAGCGCCTCGACGCCACTGTCGACCATCTCCTGGACGAGGACGCCCTCGATGGTCGCCTCGGGATCGTGCTCGAAGACGTTCGCGACGATCTCCTCGTAGGCGCGCTGGGCTTCGGCCGGGGAGTCGACGCCGACCCGCACTGCCCCGACCCGGTTGCGGTGGGCAACGTCGGGGGAGTCGACTTTCATCACGACCGGCGTCCCGATCCCGCTGGCGTAGCGGGCGGCCTCTTCGCTCGACGTGGCCGACCGCGTCGCCGGCAGGTCGATCCCGTAATCTTCGAGCAGGTCCGTCGCTAGCGCCCACGTGAGGGTGCTGTCGGCCGGCAGGTCGGACGCGGGGTGCTCGTCGAGTTCGAACGGTGGCCGACCCACGAGACGGTCGCGTGCCTCGTCGAAGTTGACGAGCGAGGCCAGCGCGTCGATGGCCTTCGTTGGCTCGTAAAAGAGGGGATACTCGGCGCGGACGCGCTCGTACGGCTGTGGATCGTCGAGGTCGGCCGGCTCCTTCCGTCCCGTCCACAGGAAGATCACGGGGTCGTCGGTCATCTCGCCGAGTTCGAGCAGGTGGTCGGCGATCATGTCGGCGTCCTCGTCGACCATCGAGAGGCCGATGCCGAAGACGTAGGCGTCGAAGCTGTCGTCGGCGAACAACGCATCTGCGACCTCGGGGAGTACCTCCGCACCCTGGGCGCGGATGTCGACCGGATTGTGAAGTTCGCCGAAGGTGAGCAGGTCGTCCATCTCCAGCAGCGCCGTCTCCGTCTCGTCGGCCAGTCGCGGGAGTTCGAGATCCCGCTCCTCGGCGAGATCGGCGAGCAGGGTAGCGATGCCGCCGCTAGTCGAGGCGAGACAGACGCGGCTAGAGTCCGGCGGGTCGAACGCCGCGTGTGCCTGCGCCCGGGTCGTGAGATCCGGAATATCCGGCACGCGCTCGATCCCAGCCTGCCCGAACGCGGCGTCCCAGACGGCGTCGTTGCCGGTCAGCGACCCGGTGTGTGACTCGGCGGCCGCCTGTGCCACGTCCGAACTCCCCACTTTCACCGAAAGCACCGGCGTCCCGGTCGCCACCGTCTCCCGGGCCACCTCGATGAATCGCCGGGGCTCCGTCACGCCCTCGATGTACGTACAGATCACCTCCACGTCCGGATCGGCGGCCATGTACTCGACGTAGTCCGCGAGGCTCTGATCTACCTCGTTGCCCGTCGAGACGACGTGTGAGAAGTGGGTATCCTCGTCGGCGGCGTTCTCGAAGAAGGTGGCAAAGGAGAGCGCGCCGGACTGACTCGCGAGGCCGATGTGGCCGGGTTCGGGCTCCCGAGAACAGAGCCCCGTCAACACCGTCCCCGACTGTGCGTTCGCGAGGCCGATGCAGTTGGGCCCCGCGACATCGATGTCGTACTCCGCGGCGGTAGCTTCGAGTTCGGCCTCCAGTTCGGCGCCACGCTCGTCGGCCTCGCTGAACCCCGTCGTGATGACCAGCGCCGCGGGGATGCCGAGTTCGCCCGACTCACGTACGACGTCGACGACGTGCTCGCGGGGGACGACCACGACTGCGAGGTCGACCACTTCGGGCAGATCCGACACGCTGTCGTAACACTGCCGGTCCCACGCTACCTCCCGGTTCGGATTGACGAGATAGAGGTCGCCGTCGTAGCCGTAGCCGGTGAGGTTCTCGGTGATCCGTGACGAATACCACGAGTCGGGGCTCGCGCCGACGATAGCCAGCGATTCCGGATCGAACAGCGGATCGAGCTTTCGACGTGTGTCTTGTACACCCATAGACACAAGTCGATATCCGCCGTTCATTAATGATGGGAGTTGCGGCACTATTGACACCGCGTCTCTCCCACCCTTCGTCGACGGCCAACTCGTCGCCGGGATCACCACCGGGACGGCGACGGGCATCGTCTCCGAGGCCCACGCGGCGGACGTGCGCTGACACGCCGACGCGGGTCGTGAACATTTAAGCCGGTGGCCCCGCTCGATTGACGTGATGGCTGGAACTGATGAGGAGGGTCTTGACGACCTTCCCCCGAGCGCGAAACTGGTTTTCAAGGTCCTCGAGTACAACGGATCGCTGACTCAGAAGGGGATCGTCCAGGAGTCGATGCTGTCGGCCCGGACGGTCCGCTATGCGCTCGAACGACTCGAAGATATCGGCGTCGTGGACGAGGACGTCTACTTCGCCGACGCGCGACAGAATCTCTACCAGCTCAACGAGACGGCGCTAGCCAAAGACGGCGGCGACGCCGACGCGCCCTGCGTCGAGTGTGACTAGGACGGCAGGACGGTGATCCGCTTTTTCTCGTCGATTGCGCGTTCGAGTTCGTCCGCGATGGCGCTCCCGCGAGACACCTGAATCTCCCCGCCGCGACCGACCGTCGCGGTGAAGAGATACTCGCCGTCGGCCCGAACTTCGACCGTCTCGCCCACCTCGGCGCCGCCGGACACGTCGACGACGACGTGCCGGGACGTGACTTCGGGGGTGACGACGGTTCCCTCGCGGGGCGTGCCGCCGCTTCCAGTATCGGTCTCAGCGCCGGAACTTCCGCTCCTCCCGGACGGCCGCTCGTCCAGCGTCCGCACGTCGATGCTGATGCCGAGGCGGTCCTCTACGTCGCTGATCCGGCCGCCGCCCTTGCCGATGACGTAGGAGATGTCGTCCTCCTCGACGTAGACGACGGCCTCGTTCTGTCCCTTCAGTTCGACTTCGACGTGCCCGCGCGCGATGGAGCGAATCTCACGTTCGACTTCCTTCCGCGCGAGCCGCGAGACGCCCGTCTCGCTTCCCTCGTCGCCGTCGAGGGGGACGGTGACGACCTGTCGGTTGAAGGTGTAGATTTCGTAGGCGGGTTTCCCCGTCTCGAAGTCACTGATCTGGATGACCGGGCGCGCGAGGTCCTCGGCGGTCAGCCCCTCGGGCACCTTCACCTCCGTCGTCACGTCGTAGACGGTGTCGACGCGGCCGGCCTCGATGTAGACCACCGTGTCCACAACCTGTGGGATCATGCCGAGTTCGACCCGGCCGACCAGTCGCTGGAGGGCGTCGATGGCGCGGGTGGCGTGGACGACGCCAACCATGCCGACGCCGGCGAGGCGCATATCGGCGAACACCTCGAAGTCGTCCGTCTTCCGCACCTCGTCGTAGATGGTGTAGTCCGGGCGGACCAACAGGAGCGAGTCGGCCGTCTTGGCCATATCGCCACCGAGCGCCGTATACTGCGTGATGTCGGGGCCGACCTGCAGGTCGCGGGGTTTCTCCATCGTCTTCACCGCGTTGTCGTGACTGGCGAGGAACTCCGCGACGGCCTGGGCGAACGTGGACTTCCCGGCGCCCGGCGCACCGGAGATGAGGACGCCACGCTGGCGCTCCAGCAGGCGCTCTTTCAGATCCTCGGCGAACTCGTAGTCTTCGAGGTCCGTCTTGACGATGGGGCGGACGGCGGTGATCTCGAAGCCGTCGGAGAAGGGCGGGCGAGCGACGGCGATACGATAGGAGCGGTACTGGACGATGGTCATCCCCGGTTCGTCGAGTTCGACGAAGCCGTCCGGGCTGGCCCGCGCCGTCTCCGCGATATCGTGGGCGTACTCCTTCATCTCCGCCTCGGTCGTCGGCTCGTCGCCGATGACCTGGTAGTGCATGTCGCCGATATCGCCGCGTTTGGCCTTCGGTTTCGCTCCGGCGCGGAGGTGGACGGACATCGTCGTCTCGTCGAAGAAGGACTCGATTTCGAGGCCCTCGGCGTCGCGGCCGCGGGGTTCGACGTACTCCACGTCCAGCCCCTTGGCACGGCTCACCTCCGCCTGCACCACGTCGCTGGTGAGGAGCGTGGCGCCCAGATCGGCCGCCACGTCGCGGACGATGGCGTCGATCTCGCCCTCGTCGGCGTCGCGTTTCTGGCCCGCGTTGGGGCGTTTGCCGTGGTACTCGACCGAGATGGTCGATTCCTCGGCCAGTTCGACCAGTCGCTGTAACTCCTCGATCCCCTCCCAGCCGGTGTCGTGGCCCTCGTTGGCCTGCCACTCGAGTTCGCCGACGACGGCTTCGGGGACGATGATCGTCGCCCCCTCGTAAGCACCGGCGTCGACACGTTCGGACACGCGGCCGTCGATGACCGCGCTCGTGTCCGGTACGACGTTCATGGAGGAATTCGGGGGGCGAGACGGATAAGGGTATTCAAGCGGTGGTCCGGGAGCGGCCGAGTATAAGGGTCCGGGCGCCCTCGGCCGACCCATGAGCGACACGCTGGCGCTCGCGCGCCGACTGGTTTCGATTCCCAGCCACGCGGACGAACGCGCGGCGGGCGACGCCGTCGCCTCGTGGCTGCGCGAGGAGACGACGGCAGCTGTTCGGCGGGACGACGCCGGGAACGTGATCGCCCGCCGTGGTGACGGTTCTCGATCCCTCGCCCTCGTCGGCCACCACGACGTGGTGCCGCCGGCGGACGAACAGGTCGGAGCGGACGGCTACGTCGTCGAAGAACGCGACGGCCGCCTCCACGGGCGCGGGACCGCGGACATGAAAGGGAGCCTCGCGGCGGCGATGGTCGCTTTCCGCGACGCCACCGTCGACTCCACCACCGAACTCGTCTTCGTCTCGTTCGCCGGCGAGGAAGGGGGCGGCGTGGGCGCCCGCGCCGCCATCGACCGGGGATTCGCGCCGGACTACGCCGTCGTCGGCGAGGGGTCGACGGGCTACTCCGCGCCCGGCGTCACGGACGTGGCCGTCGCCCACAAGGGCCGGCGTGGGAGCACGCTCGTCACACGGGGGGAGGGAGCCCACGCCAGCGAACCCGAGGCGGGCGAGAACGCCGTCTACCGCGCCTGTGACGCCGTCGACGTGGTCCGGGACCTCGACGCCCCCGAGACGACGGTGCTGGGACAGGAGTTGGAGGGGAGCGTCGCCGTCACCGAAATCGACGGCGGGTCCGCGTGGAACGTGATCCCCGACCGCTGTGAGGTGACGGTCGACGAGCGAACCGTCCCGGGCGAGCGGGTCGACCTGGCGCGGGTCGAGTCGGTGCCGGGCGTCGAGTGGGTCGTCGACCAGGACCTCCCGCCGATGGCCTGCGACGACCCCGAGTTCGCGGCGACGGTGCTCGACGCGGCGCGGGAGACACAGCCGGACGACCCACAGCACGTCGCCAAACCCCACGCGACCGACGCCGGGTGGCTGGCCGCCGCGGGGACGACCTGTGTCGTCTGTGGCGCCGCGGAGCCGGGGGAGGCCCACACGGCGAAAGAGAGCGTCTCGATCGACGTGTTGGAGCGGTGCGAGCGGCTCTACCGGCGGGTCGCCGAATCAATCTAACTCCTCTCGGAGCCGCGCCACCTCGTCTTCGAGTTCGTCGATCCGTTCCTCGTAGGCGTTGCGGCCGTCCATGAACTGGTGAACCGCCTCGGGGTCAAGCCCCGAGGCACTCGGCCTGCTCAGCCTGTAGACGACGAGCGCGACGAACGCGGGCAGCGCGAGCCAGAGGGCGAACATGACGACGATGACGAGCAGTTCGGGGAGGCCGGGAATCTGGAGCGGGACCATGCGACGAACGTCGCTCCGACGCCGTATAGAAGGCGGGGCTACCCGTCGTCGTCCAGCCGAATCACCCGATCCGCCCGGTCGCGGAGGGCCGCGAGCGTCGCGCGTTCGGCCCGCGAGACGGAGTCCGAGCCGACGATGGCGTCGGCGTCGACGGCTTCGCCGTCTTTCCGAGGCGTCTTCGACACCCCGCTTTCCAGCGCGTTCAGCACCGCCACCTCCGCCCGCCCACAGTAGTCGAGCAGAACGCCCGGATCGGCGTCCGGCGTCTGGAAGGGGATGGTCGCGTCGTTGACGAAGACGGCCCGTGGGCTGGCGGGCGCGGCGTCGACGATATCGGCCGCGCGGTGAGCGTTGTCGGCGGCGAGGGCGGCCGCCTCGTCGTCGGTGTCGGCGGTCGCTCGCGGCGCGTGCGCGTCGAGGACGCCGCGCCAGACGCCCGATGGGGGCGTGACGAACCGGTCGAGACGACCGCCCAGAATCCGGCCATCGCGCTCGACCTCCGGCGCGAAGTCGAAGATTACGACGCCGTCGGGTCCCTCGCGGTCGAGCCACGCCGTCAGCGCGCGGGCGGTCAGCCGGGTCTTGCCGACGTTCGAGGGGCCGACGACGAGCGTCGTGCCCGCGAGCGGGAACGGGAGATCGGCGTCAGTCATCGGGTCACACCACTTCTTCGAGGACGAATTTCCCGGCCAGTCCGACCATGGCGAGGGCGAGCGCGACGGCGAACGCGAGCACGAAGCCCGCAAGCGGGGTCACGCCGCCGGCGATTTGCGAGCGGACGAAGTTGGCGGCGAGCGAACCAGTGACGACGAGCAGTGCCACACCGCCGACGTTGGCGAGCGTCGAGTTGCGATCCGGAACAGCGTCCGAATTCAGCAGGTAGAGCACGATGGCAATGGCGAAGGGGGTTCCTACCGTCCCCAGCGCGAGAACGAGGACGAGTTGGCCGAGCACCGCACCGCCGATGAACGCGCCAGGCGCGGAGAGGAGGGCGGCGGCGACGAGCAGTCCCCGATATCGGGTGTCATCGATGGTCGTTCCCCAGCCGAGCTTGTCGGCCAGCAGGAAGGGCGGGACGATGGTGTTGCCACCGAGCGTCGAGACGGCGGCACCCCAGAGACCGAGGAGGAAGAGCCACTTGGCGCTGGGGCCGACCAGCGGGCCGAGCGCCTGGGCCGCGCCGACGGTGGAGAGGTCCGCGGAGGTGAGGACACTCGCGGTGACGAGGAAGATAGCGAGGGAGTAAACGCCGAAGGCGACGAGCATCGACGCGCCCACGTCGAAGGTGGCGAGGTCGTAGTCGTCGCGGGTCCACCCTCGCGAGCGCATCGTGTAGGAGTGCATCGTAATGAGCGTGATGTGGACGGCGCCGCCGAGGATACCCGCGGCGACGAGTGCGCCGCCGGCGGGGACGGACGGGACGAGCCCCGCCACGGCCGCACCGGGGTCGATGGGCACGACGAACAGGCTGGCGACGAACGCGAGGACGACGAGCGCCACCAGCACCTTCGCAGCGAGTTCGAGGAAGCGGTAGCCGCGGCCGGCGAGGCCGACGGCGAGGACGAGCGCCCAGACGACACCCCAGATCCGCGCGTCGACGCCGGTAACCGTGGCCGAAACGGTGGCGACGGTCTTCATGATCACCAGCTGCGCGACGCCGGCGGCGATCACCGCGTCGGCGACGAGGAGCCACGCCCACCACGTGCCGAGGTGATCCTCGACGACGGCGACGATGCCGCGTTCGGTCAGGAGGCCGAGTCGCATCGCGAGATACTGTACGAGCGCTCCCGCACCGGCCGAGAGGACGACCACCCAGAGAAGCTGGTAGCCAAAGAGCGCGCCGGCAGTCACGAGGCTAGCGATGGTGGCCGGCCCAGCGGCGATAGCGCCGGCGACCCAGGAGGGCCCCATCCCGGAGAGATACGCATCGAGGCGGGCGATGAGCCCCGACTCCGGGGAGGATCGGGTCACGTCCGTATCTGTCATGCCTCCCCGTCGACGCCTCGCCCGTATAGGTGTTACCACTCGGTTGTATCTTCGAGTGGCGGCGCGGGGTTCATAACGACGCGAGGCTACGTCCGGACATGAGCGACACGCAGGCGGCGTACGAGGACTTGCTCGACCGTGTTGGCCGCATCGCCAACGTCTCGCACGCGGAGGAACTGCTCTCCTGGGATCAGCAGGTGATGATGCCAGACGAGGGGACCCCCGCCCGCTCCCGCCAGCTGTCGGCGCTCTCGGCGGTCGAACACGACCTGCTCACGGCCGACGAACTCGACGCCCTCCTCGGCGATCTGGAGGAGGCGACACTCGACGACGAGCAGGCGGCGGTCGTCCGCGAGGTACGCCGCGAGCAGGAACGGGCCGCCCGCGTCCCCACGACGCTGGTCGAACGCATCTCGGCGGCGTCCTCGGAGGCACTGACGGCGTGGCGCGAGGCGAAGGCGGCCGACGACTTCTCCGCGTTCGCCCCGCATCTGGAGGAGTTGGTCGAGTTGAAACGGCGGTACGCCGAGCGTATCGATCCGGACCGCGACCCCTACGAGGTGCTGTTCGAGGAGTACGAACCCTGCCTCCCCCTCGACCACGCCGAAGACGTACTGACGGACCTTCGAGACGCGGTGGTGCCTCTCGTCGACGACATCCGAGCGTCGGAGACGACACTCGCGACCGACGCCTTCGCGGGGACGTTCGCGGCGGACCGACAGGAGGAACTGATGCGCGAGGCGCTCGATCTGCTCGGCTACCCGTGGGAACGGGGGCGCCTCGACGAGGCCCCGCATCCCTTCTCGACGGGAACGACGTTCGACGCCCGAATCACCACACGCTACGACGAGGAGAATCCGATCGACGCCCTGCTGTCGACGATTCACGAGTTCGGCCACGCCACTTACACCCTGGGCCTGCCCGACGACGCCTACGGGACACCGCTGGGCGAGGCGCGGGACCTCTCGATCCACGAGTCGCAGTCGCGCCTGTGGGAGAACCACGTCGGCCGGTCGACGGCGTTCTGGGAGCTGTTTCTCCCCCGCGTCGTCGAGACGTTCCCCGATATCGGCGGCGTGAGCGTCCGCGAGGCCTACGAGGCCGTCAACGCGGTCGACCCCACGAACCTGATTCGGGTGGAGGCCGACGAACTCACCTACCATCTCCACATCGTCCTCCGGTTCGAAATCGAACGCGACCTGATCCGGGGCGACCTGGCGGTCGAAGACGTGCCCGACGTGTGGAACGAGAAGATGGCGTCGTATCTCGGCGTGCGCCCCGAGACGGACGCGGAGGGGTGTCTGCAGGATATCCACTGGTCGCACGGGTCGTTCGGTTACTTCCCCACGTACTCGCTGGGGAGCGTGATCGCCGCCCAGCTGTTCGACGCCGCGGAGCGCGATATCGACGGGCTGGACGGGCGGATTCGCGACGGCGAGTTCGACGTTCTGCATCAGTGGTTGAGTGACGGGGTTCACCGCCACGGCAAGCGCTTCGAGACGAACGACCTCGTGCGGCGGGCGACCGGCGAGGACGTGTCGGCCGACGCCTTCGTCGACTACGCGACGGCGAAGTACGGGGAACTGTACGGGCTGTAGGCCGACCGGTCGCTACAGCGCGTCTTTTCGCCTCCACAGCGGTATCCGAACGCGTCGACATCGAGACGGGCGAGTGTTACGGGAACGGCTACGCCGAAGTGTCGGACGACGGGAGACTCTACGTCTACTACGCGATCCGTTGATCGCGATCGTGCCATGCTTACCCGTACCAACACGCCTAAGTGGTGGTGCGACGTACCATGGCGTGTATGGCAGCCGGACCCAGCGAACACGACGACGAACTGTTCGACCAGTTCCTCGCGGACAACGGCCACGAGACCACACCGGTACGCTGGGAACGATCCTATAACAAGCTGCAGTGCCCGGACTGTGGGGCGCTGCACGACGAGGCCGCGACGGACTGTTCGGTCTGCGGCTGGGACCCGGCCGCGTAGCCGGGTCGGCACCGAGGTCGGCGCCCGTCCCCCGAGCCACGCCGTTTATACAGCCTCGGGGCGTGTGAGAGGACAATGAGCGACGACGCTACGGTCACCCGCCTCTTCGGTGGCCCCGGTAGCGGGAAGACGACGGCCCTCCTCGACCGTGTGGACGAACTGCTGGAAGACGACGACGTGAGCATCCGCGACGTACTCGTCGTCTCGTACACTCGAGCGGCGGCTGCGGAGGTGCGCGAACGCCTCGCCGAACGGCTCGACGTATCGCCCCGTGCACTCCAGGGGAACGTCTGCACGATGCACGCGAAGGCGTACGAACTGCTCGACCTCTCGCGTGGAGACGTGGTCGGCGAGTCCGACAAGGAGGAGTTCTGCGAGGAGTACGGCGTCGAGTACGAAGACGAGTACGGCGGCGCCGGCCGTCGGACGGCGAGATCGACGACGCTCGGGAACAAGATCATCGCCACCAGCCAGTGGCTCCAGCGCACCCAGCGCGACGTGGCCGACTGGTACGACGTGCCCTTCCAGTGGGATGTGGAGGCGGTGCGTCTCCCGCCGGACATCGACCCGAACGCACAGGAGGGGAACAAGTACACGCCGACGTGGCCGACGGAGGACGACCGGATCGACGTACCGGAGGTCATCCGCGCCTGGCGGTCGTACAAGGGTGAACACGATCTCGTCGGCTTCGCGGACATGCTCGAACGCGTCGCCCAGCGCTCGCTCGTCCCTCACGTCGACTACCTCGTCATCGACGAGTTCCAGGACATCACCACGCTCCAGTACGAGGTGTACGAGGAGTGGAAACCTCACATGGAGGGCGTCCTCATCGCCGGCGACGACGATCAGGTCGTCTACGCCTGGCAGGGCGCCGACCCCAACATCCTCCTCGACGCCGAAGTCCACGAGGACGTTGTCCTGCCCAACTCCTACCGCCTTCCCTCGCGCATCCTGAACGTCGTCAACCGGGAGATCCGCCACATCGACAAACGTCAGGAGAAAGACCTGAATCCGCGCAAAGAGGGCGGCGTCGTCGAGGGGATTCAGAGCCCGTCGATGTTCGAGGTGGTGCGGAACGTCCAACACACCGTCGACACCACCGACGAGACGCTGATGATCCTCTTCCGGGCGCGATACCAGATGTTCCAGTTCATCGACGACTTCCTGCCGAAAGGCATCCCGTTCTCGGTGATGACGGATCAGCGGATGTGGACCGACCGCCTCACACAGTACGTCCGCGCCGTCGAGAAGTTGGAGGCGGACGACCCGATCACGGGGCTGGAGGCGCGTCGGCTCGCCGACATGCTCCAAGACTCCGCGTTCGGGACGAACGAGCGAGACGAATTCTACGACACGCTGGACGACCGCGAGGAGGAGGCTGACGTCGACGACATCGCCGAAATCGAGGTGTCGCCGGACGTGGTGACGGACCACATCCCCTTCATGCCCGATCCGGCCTCGGCGGGCGACATGCTCCGGAAGGTGACGAGTTTCCAGCGCAACTCGGTCGACGCCTACTTCGGCGGCGAGTATCAGGGGATGGATCCGAGTCGCGTCCGCGTCGGCACCATCCACTCCGCGAAGGGCCGCGAGGCCGACCACGTGTTCGTGTGCACCGACCTCACGGAGAAGGTGGTCGAGCAGATGGCGGCGAGCGTCGACGACCCGACCGACGTGAACGGCGTCGAGGAGTTCACCGCCCACACCAGCCCCGTCCCGGTCCTCACCGACAACGAGCGCCGCGTCTTCTACGTCGGGATGAGTCGGGCGCGCGAACGGCTCGTCCTCCTGGAGAACCTCATCGGCGGCGCGCCGACCCTCCCGATCAGCGTCGTCCTCCACAACGAGCTCCGCGACGAGGAGGTCGAGGAGATGCTGGAGAGGGCACAGGCGACGCCGGCACCCGAACCCGAGCCGTGAGCGTCGAGGCGGCGCTAGCGAGCGCCGAATCGGGACTCGTCGCCGCCGCGGCACGCCTCGCCGACGCAGCGGTCGTCGACGGCCGACTGTCCGTCGACGGCGACCCGCTCACCGCAGCCCGTCTCGAAGACGCCGCGAGCGAGGCGGCCGGCGGCGTCGCGGCGACCATCGAGACGCGTCAGGGGACGCTCCGGGCGGGCGAACCGATCGGAATCACGCTCGGTCCCCACGTCGATGGGGCAATCGCCCCGCTCTCCCGGACCCTCGTCGTCGACGCGAGCGGCGGCTGGGAGCGTCGGGCGGCCGTCGCCGTCGAGATGGCGCACGACGCCGTCCGTCGGGTGGCCGAACCGGGCGTCCCGGCCCGCCGGATCGTCGACGAGGCGGTCGCCGAACTCGGGGCGTACGGTCTCGCCGTCGACGACGGCGCCGTCGCCCACGGAATCGGGGTAGACATCGACTTCTCGACCGACGCGCAACTCGACGCTGGCCAGCGGTTCGCCCTCGATCCGGCGGCGCGCGATCCGGACCCAGAGACGGATCGCGGACGGATCCGGATCGGTGGATGGTACGTGCTCACCGAGTCGGACTGTCGGCCGCTGAGTCAACTGCCCACGTCGCTGTCGCCGGACGCCTATTGATAGTGACTAGTGTAACTGTTTACCGGTGGTTCGCCGACCCGTCTTGGCGAACCACCGGAAATAACTTACACTAATCACTATGAGACGGCCGGCCCTAACTGTTTCAATAGATTGGCATACGGTCGACGGTGTGAGCTATCGTGACTGCTGATCCTCTCCGTTCTCGTCCGCATCCGGCTCTTTCACCGCCGTCCCGACGACGCGTTCGAGGATGGCGCCGGGCAGGTCGGCCGGCGTCGTGAGTCGGCGGGGCAGGACGACCATCAGCACGGCGACGATCAGGAGGCCGGCCCCGAGCGCTCGATTCCCGGAGACGAACGCCTCGATGCCGTACAGGCCGACGGGGATGGCGAAGATGAGCGAGGCTGCGAGGCCGACGGTTTCCAGAATCCCGAGACGCATTGTCGGACGTAGACGGTGATGGGGCTAAAAATGGGGCGTTCGGCGGAAGCCGTCGGGATTCTCGGCGACCCGTTCCGGCGAGAATCCGCCAGAGGGGAGACGATTCCACTCATAGTGATTAGTGTAACCGTTTACCGGTGGTTCGCCAAGACGGGTCGGCGAACCACCGGAAATGACTCACACTAATCACTATCAGGCCGACTCGTCGTTCGGGGTCGACTCGGTCGTCGCCTCCGCCTCGATTTCGTCGATGCGCTCGTGGAGTTCCTCGACCGCCGGTTCGTCGACCGTTCCCCAGTAGGCGACGAGGGCGATGGAGAGAGCGAAGACGATTCCCCAGCCGAGCGTCGCGTACTCGTCGGGGACGTACAGGCCGAAGACGCCGTCGATCACGCCCTCCAGCGAGAAGACGATGATGACGGGGCCGACGACGTCGCGCGGCAGGAAGTGGTCGAGATACGCTTTCAGGACGCGAGGATCGAGTCGCATGTCGCCACCGTCGGCGGGGAGGCAGATAAGCTCACTCCGCGACGCCCACCGGCGCCTCGTCGGCGTCGTCGACGGTCGCTCCCGCCGTGACGAGGAGCCGGCGCCGCCGCCGAACCGACAGCTCTACGTCGGACACGTCGTCGCCGGGGACGAGCGAGGGCGGTCCCAGGGGGTTCGGGCGGTTGGGCGGGAAAACGGCGGATCGCAACCCCTTACTCCGGCGCCGGCGAACGGGCGGGCATGTTCACGGGCATCGTCGAGGAGACGGGCGAGGTGGTCGGCGTCGACGTGACCGAGGAGGGCCACCGCCTCCGCATCCGTCACGGGTTCGACGCGGTCGAACACGGGCAGTCCATCAGCGTCAGCGGCGTCTGTCTCACGGTCGAGCGCTTCGACGCCGACTGGTTCGAGGTGTTTCTGGCGAGCGAGACGGTCGCGAAGACGTACCTCGGCGACCTCGACGTAGGCGACACGGTCAACCTCGAACGCGCCATGCCCGCCGACGGCCGCTTCGACGGACACATCGTCCAGGGCCACGTCGACGGCGTAGCGACGGTGGACGCGGTCGAACGGGTCGGCGACGACTGGGCGTTCACCTTCTCGCTTCCACCGGAACTCCGAGGATACGTCGTCTCGAAGGGCTCCATCGCCCTCGACGGCATCAGCCTCACCGTCGCCGAACGGGACGAGGAGACGGTTACGGTCGCCATCATCCCGACCACCTACGACCTGACGACGCTGTCGGCGAAGGAACCGGGCGATCCGGTCCACGTCGAGGTGGACGTGGTGGCGAAGTACGTCGAGCGACTGGTCGAATGAGACGGACAGTCGCGAGTCAGTATCGGAGGGTCGTCGAGTTGTCTTGGCGAGCCACCGGGACACAGTGACAACGATCCGGATGAGAGCATGCGACGGCGACTCGTCGGAACGGGCCTGGCCGGTCTCACGCTCGTTACGTACGGTGTCTTCTTCTCGCTCTACTTTCCGGGGTCCGGCGTCGATCCGGGGCTGTACGGCTATGCCCCTCCCCTCCTGCTGTCGACGGCACTGGGGTGTGGCGTCGCCGCCGTTACCGACGGCCTGATTGCCGACCGTCGGCAGGCTCTTCGAGTCGTGTGGTATCCGGGCTGGGCGGTCGTCGCGGGCCTGCCGCTGATCATCGTTCTCGCCGTCCGCGGGGCGCCAGTGGTGGCGTACGAGACGTACCCGCTCGTCGTCGGCGGAATAGTGGGCATCGGCCAGGAGATCCGACGCTGGTAGTTACGACTCGAACTCCGTCGTCTCCACGTCGAACGCCGACTCCTCAGCGTCCTCGCTCTCGTGGACCTCCCGGTACGTGTGGCTGTAGCGGCGAATCTTCCGGAAGAGGATGAAGCCGAAGATTCCGTCGTAGAGCAGGACGTACACGAGGAAGGCCGGGAGCTGTGACAGGCCGGTCGAGAGGCCGATCAGCGCGGATCCGATGCCGACGGTGGTGTTGTAGGTGGCGTGGATGAGCGCGGCGATCAGAAGGCCCTTGACGATGATCGGACCGCGATTGGTCGGGTTGAACTTCGCGAGGCCGAGGTAGTAGCCGGCGAAGGCGGAGTAGATGACGTGTCCCGGGCCGGCGAGGGCGCGAATGGCGGTGATGCCGCCGCCGGCGCCGATGAGGCCGAGCCCGGTCGCCGTCGGCGCGTCGAGACCCTGGGTGATGTAGATGGCGTTCTCGATGGTGGCGAAGCCGAGACCGGCGACGGCGCCGTACACCGCGCCGTCGACGACGGCCTCGAAACTGTCGGTGCCGTAGGCGTACAGCCGGACAGCGAGGAGTTTCACCGTCTCCTCGATGGGACCGACGATGAGGAAGAAAAAGAGCGCGTTGCCGACGAATCCGAGGCCAGCGAAAGTGCCTTTGGTGACGGAGTTGAGCACCGCCGCGAAGTTGGCGGTCAGGACGCCGAGAAGGAAGGTAGCGACGAGGAGTGAGAGGGGTTCGCCGCTCGTTACGTCCGTCTGGCGGACGTAGATGGCGAGCCCGAGCGCCGGGAGTGCAGAGAGGAGGGTCAACGCGCCGATCTGCGGGTCAGTCACCGCACTCAGTCCACCGATTCCGACCAGGATGAGCAGCGCGACGACGACGACGAACAGTCGGGTCGAGGCGACCAGCACGCGGTAGATTCCGGACGCCACGGCGTCGAGCGGACCCCGACGTTCCCACGTCGCAACGTCGTAGAGATCGAGAGTATCGTCGGCCCGCTCCTCGACCGGGTCCCGTCTGCGCGACATACCGGGGCGTCAACCGCCAGCCGTTAAGTTCTTGGCTTCAACGAAGTTCGGGCGATCGGTTCGCCTCGCGAACCCGTGACCGCCGAGTATTTGTCTCGTCGCGCCGGAACGGCGAGCATGTACGATTTCGTCGTGGTCGGCGTGGGTCCCGCTGGCGCGCGCCTCGCGCGGCGGGCCGCCGAGGCCGGGTACGACGTGCTCGCCCTCGAGAAAGGGACGGTCGGGACACCGCTGGCCTGTTCGGGCCACGTCAGCACCGACATTTGGGCGTACGTCCCCGAAAACGCGAGAGACACCCTCCTCCAGAACCGGGTGTACGGCGCGAACTTCCGACTCGGCGGCCCGGACTCGCGGGCCTACCCGTTCTACAAGTCGACCGAGGTGTCGAACGTCGTCGACCGCGTCGAACTCGATCGAACGCTCGCGGACGCGGCGCGAACGGCGGGCGCCGACGTGCGCGAAGGACACACGGTCACCGCCGTCGACGAACACGCGGCCGGCGTGACGGTGACCGCCAGCGCCGACGGCGAGACGCACCGCTTCGAGACGCGCCTCGTGGCCGGCTGTGACGGCCCCGTCTCGCGGGTCCGCCGCGAAGTCGGCCTACCGGAACCGGCCGAGAAACTCCACGGCGTCCTCGCGTTCGACGAGACGCCCGACTACGGCGACTTCGTGGACGTGCATCTGACGGTGCCGCGCTTTTTCGCGTGGCGCATCCCCCGTGGCGACGCGGGCGTGGAGTACGGCCTCGCGGCGCCGCCGGGGACGGACGTGAGCGAGCGGTTCGACCGCCTGACCGACGCCTACGGCGCCGAGACGACCCACCGCTGCTCGGGCGCCATCCCCATCGGCCCGCCGGATCGGGTGACGAGCGACCGGGTCTTCCTCGTCGGCGACGCCGCCGCGCAGACCAAACCCTTCACCGGCGGCGGCATCCTCTACGGCATGACCGCCGCGGATCACGCCGTCGACGCCGTCGATCCCGACGATCCGTCGACGCTCGACGCCTACGAACGCGCGTGGCGGGACGACCTGCGCCGGGAGATCCGACTGGGCCACCTGATTCGCCGGGCCTACTCGCTCCCGACGCCGATCCAGCGACTCGGGCTGTGGGCGCTCGACGGCGAAATCGCCGTCCACATGGACCGCCCCACCTCGTTTTTCTCGGCCGAGCATCTGCGGGCGCTGGTGAGTGGCGGGAAAACGGAGCGGGCGGGCGAGAACGAGCGCCCGCAGTCTCAGTCCGAATAGCGGGGCAGTCGACCCGAGCGGCCGCTGCCGTCGACGAACGGGAGGGCCGTGACCGTCGCGTCGACATCGTCGCCACCGATGCGGACCGCGAGGGAAGAATCGTCGGCGGCATCGAGCGTACTGCTGTCGACGTACGCGAGCGCGATGGGCCGGGAGAGCGACGGGCTCTCCGCGCCCCGGGTCACGTCGCCGACGTGCGTATCGCCCGCGAAGACCGCAGCGTCCGGCTCCGGCACGGCGTCGGGTTCGAGGCCGACCAGCCGCTTGCTCGGGCGGCCCTGATTCTCGACGCGGGAGACGACTTCCTGGCCGACGTAACAGCCCTTGTCGAAATCGAGTCCGTTGCGGACGCCCGCGACGTTCGGAATCCGGCCGGCGAGTTCCGTCTCGAACAGCGGTGTCCCCGCCTCCAGCGTGAGGGTGTCCCACGCGCGGTAGCCGACGGGTGTCGTCGGCGTGCCGCGGGTGAGCAGCGAGTCCCACACGTCGTCGGCGTCGTCGGCGTGACAGATCACCTCGTAGCCGGTCTCACCGGTCGGATCGTCGGTGGCGGCGACGGTGACGCCGGCGTCGGCGATGGATCCACGGGCGAACGTCAGGGGCTCCTCGGGCGCGCCGGACCCGGCGAACAGGGTCGCCACTGTCTCCGTCGCCGTCGGGCCGTGGACACCGAAGATGCCGAACTCGTCGGAGGCGTCACGGATCGCCACGTCCTGGATGAACACCTTCTCGCCCCAGTCGTCGGCGAGGGGTTCGGCGCGGTCCGGCGGCGTGAAACAGAGCAGTCGTTCGCCCGCGTTGTAGACGTAGAGGTCCGTCTCGATGCCGCCCTGCGGGTCCAGCAGGAGGGCGTAACACCCCTCGCCGTCGGCGGCGGGGACGCGATTCGAGACGGCGTTGTCGACGAAGTCGACGGCGTCCGCTCCCTCGACGACGACGACGCCGTAGCCCATCTCGATGACGCCCACGCCGTTCCGGACCGCGAGGTGGGTGCGCTCGGGGCGGCCGTAGTGAGCGACGACTTCTCGTCCGCCGCGCGTCTCGAACTCGGCGCCGTAGCCGGCGTGGCGACCCCGTTTCATTGCCGGAAGGTAGGCGGGCAGGTGGAAAAAGTGACGCGGTTGGCGGAGGAGCCGCGTCGGGGACTCCCTCGCCGGTCCGCTCCAACGCTCGTCGTGACCGACGGAACGCGGACAGCGGCGTCTCGGCGGTCGCCGATCACGGCGGCGACCGCCCGTGACGTACGCCGAGTCGTCAGAGCCCGAGTCGGTCGCGGATGGCGTCGAACAGCCCCTCGTCGTCGGCGGGCGCCTCGCTCGGATCGGGCACGACCCGGTTGTCGGGGAGGACGACCGTCCGTCCGTCGTCCCGTTCGACCGAGATGAGCGAATCGTCTTTCAGCTCTCCGAGCGCGTCTTCGAGCGTGTCGATGTCTTCGTCGACGGCCGCACGGAGTTCGAACACGGTCATCCCCTCGCCCCCACGGTCGACCAGTGCGTCGAGGACGGCTACCTCCACGTCCTCACGGTCGCGGAACTCCCGTTTGGCCTTCATGCGCGGACGTAACGACCGCAGATGGTTTACCAGTACCGCCCGGCGACGGCACAGTCTGACGCCCGTCTGACGGACGCTTTTGGTGTCGGGACCCGCTACCCCTACACAATGGGACTCAGGTGCCTACTGGGACACGAATACGCGAACCGAGAGGTGGAGCGGGAGCGGGAGGAGCGCGGCAACGAGGTGGTCGTGACGTACCGGACGGTCGAGACCTGCGATCGCTGTGGCGAGCGCCGAATCGTCAGCGAGAACAAGGAAGTGCGGCCCGTTCGGAACCCCCGTGACGACGACGTGACGACGGGACTGGGTGACGACGGCGGCGTGACGCCGGACCTCGGCGACCCTACCGAGGAGCGCGACGCACCTGCGGCGGACACCGGATCGACGACCGGCGGCGAGCCGTCGGAGCCGACACCGGAGCCGACCGACGGTCCCGACGCCGAGGGGGCGGCGTCGGTCGACGCGGAGCCGGAAGCAGAGCCCGACTCGCCGAACGAGGATGGGAATGTGGACGACGCGATCATTCTCGACGACGGGCCGGCTGACACGAGTGGCCCCGAGCGTGGTCACGGCGAGTGGCCAGCATCGGACGTGGAGACGGTCGACGCCGAGCCCGAACGGGAACCGGAACCGGAACCCGACACCGTCGACGACGGCGCGACCGTCGTCAGCGGCGACGAAGGGTGGCCCGAACCGGACGGTGAAGACGAGGGCTTCGACGCCGAACCGAACGACGGGGCGCCCGCCGACGCCACCTTCGGCGGCGGGTTGACACCCGAGCGGAGCGACGAGGCCGCGAACGGCGAGGTGGGGACGGCCGCCACGAACGGCGCGACTGGGGGGTCGGTCGCCGGCAAGCAGTTCGTCGCCGCCGAAGAGGTCGAACGGGTCGGTGAGGAGAGCGACGGGGAGACGGAGTTTTTCTGCCCGAACTGTGGCCACGCCCGTGTCGCCGGCGGATCGTCGATGCGGGCCGGCGACATCTGCCCCGACTGTCACAAGGGGTACATCGCCGAACGCGAGCGGTGACCACGGGAGGACGAAACTGGTAAACCGCCGCCTTTCGAAGCAGGGTCCATGAAGGAGTACAAGATGCGTCGTGGGGAAACCTTAGAGGAGAACGCGCCAGACCTCAAGGGAACCATCGAGGAGTACTTCGGGCCGGTAACGGGGACGGAAGAGTACAAAGGGAACGACCTCTACGTCGTCGGCGAACCGGACAACCCAGTCTTCGAGCGCATCGTCGCGGGAGCCAGCAAGTACAGCGGCAAGAAAGACAAGCTCGCGGTTCACTTCGAGGAGAAGCCCGCCGCACAGGTGATCGAGGAGGGCCACGCCGACGCCGCCGAGGACGCCGTCAGCGCCAAGAACGACTTCCTGCTCGAAGTGACAAAACGCGACGCCAAATCCCGCCGCGACTCGATGAAACGCTCCGTCGAGGACGACCCCGACGACGTGCCGAACGCGTAACGTCGCCGCCGGACACCACAGCGGCGGACCGTCACCGGCCGAGCCGCCGTCCGACGGCGGACTAGAGTGCCTCCGGAATCCACCCGCCGTCGACTTCGACGTTTTCGCCGCTCACGTAGTCGCTGTCGGCATCGAGGAAGAAAAAGAGCACCTGCCGCAGGTCGTCGAAGGACGCCCAGCGACCTCGCGGGGCCTCGTCCGGGAACTCGTCGGAGTTCTCGACGACGTACGGCGAGATGCAGTTGACGGTGATGCCGTTCGATTTCGTGTCGTTCGCGAGCATCCGGGTGAACATGATGACGCCCGTCTTCGCGACGAGATACGGGAAGTTCTTCGGATAGACGAGCGCCTTCTCCGTGCCCGCGTAGCCGACGTTGACGATGCGGCCGAATCCGGCCTCGCGCATCGTGGGGAGTGCACGCTTCGAGCAGAGGTAGGTCCCCGTGAGGTTCGTGTCGATGACGCGGTTCCACGTCTCGAAGGATAGTTCCTCCCAGTGGCGAGGCGCGAAGTCGCCGACGTTGTTGACGAGGATGTCGACGCTCCCGAGGTCGGCCTCGACGGCGTCGAAGAGGGCGTCGACCTCGTCGGGGTCGGTCACGTCGCCCTGGACGGTCGTCGCGGCGCCGCTCTCCTCGCGGGCGACGGCAGCCGTGGCGCGCGCCGCCTCGGCGCTCGAATAGTAGTGGACGGCGACCGACGCGCCCGCCTCGGCCATCGAGAGGGCGAATTCGCGGCCGACACCGGTCGCACTCCCCGTCACCAACGCTACCCGGCCGGAGAGGTCTGTGGTGAGCATACTGACGGATGGAGCGGGGAGCGCAAAGGGGTGGTGGTCGGTAACGGTTTGTGTCCGGCCCGCGAACGACCCCGGCATGGCTGTAGAGACAATTCTGGTCGCAGTCGGGGCACGGGAGTACGACCAGATCGAGCGGTTGGCCGAGGAGACAGTGGACATCGCCGGACCGACAGGTGCGGATGTCGTTCTCGCACATGCGTTCACCAAAGAGGGGTACGACGAGTCGCGGTCGACTCTCCACCTGGAAGAAGCGACGCCGGACGAGGTGGCAGAGCGCGACACGACGATTCGGACCCTCGAAGGCGTTCTGGAAGCGGCGAACATCGACTACACGATTCGGGGGACGGTCGGCGACCCCGGCGAGACGATGGTGGATCTGGCGGCACAGTGTGACGCCGACCTCGTCGTCGTCGGCGGGCGCGAGCGGTCACCGACCGGGAAGGCTCTCTTCGGGAGCGTCGCCCAGTCCATCATGCTCGAAGCACCGTGTCCGACACTGTACGTCCGCACCGGTACGGAGTAGATGGCGGTCTATCTCGGGGTCGACCTCGGCGCGACGACCATCAGGGCGGTGGTCGGCGATCGGGCCGGTCGCATCGCCGGCGCCCACCGTACTGCCACGCCACAGGGACCGACCGGCGTCGCGGTCACGGAGGCGATGCTCGATGCCGCCCGTGAGGCGTGTGCCGACGCGGGCGTGAGCCCCGAGGCAGTGGTCGCCGCGGGCATCGGCGCCATCGGGCCGCTGGACCCCGACAGCGGCGCAGTGATCGACACGCCGAACCTGCCGGCGGCCGTCGACCGCATCCCGCTGATCGGGCCGCTACACACGCTCCTGTCGACCGACCGGCTCTTCCTCCACAACGACGCCACGGCGGGCGCCATCGGCGAACGGTTCTTCCGCGACGGACCAGCGGACCTCGTCTACCTCACGCTCTCGACGGGCGTCGGTGCCGGCGCCGTCGTCGACGGCCACGTCCTGGAAGGGTGGCAGGGAAACGCGGCCGAAATCGGTCACGTGACCCTCGATCCGGACGGCCGGCGCTGTGGCTGTGGCGGGCGAGGCCACTGGGAGGCCTACTGCGGTGGGGCGAACATTCCGGCGTACGCCCGCGAACTGTACGGGGAGGGGGACGAGACTGGCCTGCCACTGGACGACCCCGACGCCGAAATCGACGCCGTCGCGGTGTTCGACGCTGCCGCCGCGGGCGACGACTTCGCGACACGGGTCGTCGACAGACTCGCTCGCTGGAACACCCTCGGCGTCGCGACGCTCGTCCACGCCTACGCGCCACGGGTCGTGGCCGTCGGCGGCGGCGTGGCGCGCAACAATCCCGAGCGCGTGCTCGGGCCGATCAGGGAGCAACTCCCGGATCACGTGGCGACGGCGGTACCCGAGCTTCGGCCGACCGACGAGGACGGTGACGCGGTCGTCCGAGGGGCGCTGGCGAGCGCGATCACCGGGGGTACGGGTGCGCCGACGGAGCGCTAGAGCGCGTTCTCCAGACTCGACGCGACCGAGCGCGCCTTCTCCGCGAGCGATTCCGACAGCTGTCCGGCGTCGACGGCGTCGTCGAGTTCGTCGTCGTCGACCCGGCGCACCTCCCCGGCCGGTCCCTTGACCACGTCGACGTGGAGGTCGACGTAGCGGACGGCATCGGGGAAACACTCCACCGGCGTACAGACGTTGACGTAGGTTCCCTTCCGATCACCGTCGTCGCCGCGGTAGACGGTGGGATACCACCACCGCCCCTCGCGGACCTTGGTGATCGCCACGTCGCCGGCCTCGCGGTCGACGCCGAGGGCGTCGTAGGTGCCGCCGGCGGTCATCTCACGGCGCAGGGTGAGCGTGCCGTCGGGGTCGCGGCCCACCACCTCCGCGCGCCCGAGGACGATCCGGCGGCCGTCGGGCTTGCCGTGGTCGAGGCGGACGTGATCGCCCGCGACGGGGCCGAACACGTCAGTCACCGCCTCGAAGGGGAAGTCCTCGCCGTCGCCGCCGTCGGTCTCCAGTGCCTCGACCAAGTCGACCGCCCGGCTCGCCTCGTCGGAGGCGGCCTTGACGCGATGGTGGCCGGTCATGGTCGTCGTCACCGCGCGCCGCTCCGCGTCGAGGTCGAACCGCGCCTCGCGGCCGAACCACACCCACGTCGTCGCGGCGGGAGCGGCCAGACGGCGGGGCGGATCGACCGGGGAGTCGAGCGCCGTTTCGAGCGCCTCGGCGCGCTCGACCGCGCGGTCGAGGGCCGTCTCCAGCGCCCCCATGTCGGCCTCCGTCGCCGCGGCGGCCCAGACGAGTCCCCAGCCGTCGGGCGGTTCGATGCCGAGGAGGTCGGTCATGCCGGCGAGTTCGCGCCCGGCCTCGTCGTCGTACGTGTCGACCGAGATACCGGACTCGCCGCGGACGAGGGTCGCCGGGCCGGCCCGAGCTCGAATCCCGCCGTCGAGGACGGATCGGCGGTCGAGCCACGGGGGAGCGGACTCGGTGACCTGCACGCGTACCTCGTCGCCCACGTCGACGTGGGCGTCGACGTTGCCGAACGGGAGGAAGCCCTCGGAATCGCCCAGCTCACAGACGGCACCGCTCCCGCGCGTCTCGGTGACGCGGGTGTCGAAGACGGCGTGCTGTGGAGCCGAAGCGGCCCACGCGAACGTGTCGCGGGAGTGGTCGAGGTGGTCGACAGCCCGGTCGACCGCGTCCGGAGCGCCGGTCACGCCGACGCCCTGGCGGTCGTCGGTCGTCTCGACGGTCACGTCGTACGGGCCGGTCCCGAAGTCCGCATCGAAGCGTTCGCGGATGGGGTCGGACGCGGCGACCACGTCGTGGTCGGCGTCGAGAAAGCGGCGCGTGAGCGCCGTCGTGTAGATACCGCGGCAGCGGACGTTCATGCGAGGCGGCCACGACGGCCGGCCGTCGCCGGCGGGAGGGGGAGTTCGTCGTCCATCACACCTCCGCTTGGTGCGCGGGGGTTTTCACTGCGACGGAGACGGGGCGTCACGGACGGCGGCGTCGAGCGATCGAGACGAGAAGTGCCACGAGAGCCGCGACGGCGGGCAGGAGGCCGAACCCGTCGCCGGTGCCGGCCGTCTCGGACTGGGAGGCGCCAGTCACGTCGCGCGAGTCGGTCGTTCCCTTCGCAGCGGCGGGTTCGGTCGGCGGTGGCGTCGACGTCTGCGTGCCGGCGGCCGCGATTGCGCCGGATTCGGTCGGGGTCGGTTCGGGCGTCGGCGTGGGCGTCGGCGTGGGCGAACCCACCCGCACGGACCGCGTGTCCGTCGCGTCGGCCGTCTCGGCGCGGAGCGTGTACGCGCCGTCGGGAACGCCCGAGAGGTCGACCGTCGCTCGCCAACGACCCGAGGCGTTCACCGCGGCGTCGCCGACGGCGACGACGCGTGTCTCCCGCTGGAGGTCGACGCTCACGACCGTCTCGTTCTCGCGGTTGGTGGTCCCCGTGACGACGAGACTGTCGTTCCGGTGGTCGACCGCCTCGACGGCTATTCGGGGTTCGGTCGCGGTGACGTTCAGCGCGAGGCGCTGGTCGTCGACGCCGGCGCCGCCGTAGGCGTCGCGTATCGTCGCCTCGGCTTGCGCGGCCGTCTCCGATCCCGTGAGTTCGCTCCGGATCGACGCCGCATCGCCGTCGTCGTCGAGTGCGAAGGCGGCGTCGCGACCGGCCGTCACGAGGAGGATGCGGTACCGGCCGGGCGTGTCGAAGCGAGCGTAGTCGAAGTCGAAGGCGTCGGCGTCGTCGACGGTGATTTCGAGAGCGTCGACGACACCGCGGGGCGAGACGACGTACGCCCGGACCGTCTCGCGGGGACCGGACGCGCGACCGGCGACTTCGACTTCGTCGCCGGCTCCGGTGGCGATCCGCGACTGTGAAACCGACGCCGACAGCGACGGGTCGACGGTGGCGAGGGAAGCCCGGCCGACGGCGTCGAAGTCACGAAGCGTCGACTCCGGGACGCGATCGGTCGTTTCCAGATAGTCGTCGCCGGGATCCGCGACGGCGACGAGTCGGTACGTGCCGGGAATGGTCACGACCGATCTGGTGTCGAGGTCGACCTCCCAGGAGCCGTCGGTGTCGACGCTCGTCTCGGCGAGGGCGTCGGTTTCGGTGTCCTCGTACAGCGGGACGTACTCGCCGCCGACTCGGGCGTAGAGCTTCACGTCGTCGGCGCCGCGGGCCGTGCCGGAGACGGTCACCGTCTCGCCGACCGTCACCCGCTCCCGGGCGGGCGTCACGGCGACGCTTCGGTCGGTGACAGTGAGGGCGACGCTCGCCTCCTCGGGCACGGTGACGTTTCGCGCCACCGCGACATCGTGGGTGCCCGTCTCCAGCCGGTCGGTGTCGAGTTCGACCTTGGCGAACCCGTTCTCGTCGAGCGACAGTACGGCATAGAGGGCGTTGGCCTCGCTGTCCGCACCGACGAGGACGAGCCCCTCGGCCGCGCCGAACATCGCCTTCGCGGTGGGGACGTTCACCTGCTCGCCATCGCGGAGAACGGCGCCCGACAGGCGGAGGTATCGAACCGTCCCGGGTGCGCCGCTGACCGTCGCCACTGTCGACTCGCCGCGAGCGACGCGTGTCCGACTCACCGAGACGGTGCGTGCCTCCGCGCGAATGCCGACGGTCGCCGTCGCGTTCACGTGATCGAGGTCGTCCGCACCCTCGACCCGGACGGTGTACGTGCCGACCGAGAGATCGGACACGTCGAGTGCTACCGTCCCGTCGTCGGTGGCGACCGTCGGATCCGCGGTGAGTTCGTCGGTGAGGTCGAGGCCGTTCGCGTTCTCGACGATCACGGTCGCGTCGTCGGCGGCTTCGAAGTCGAACTGCGGGTCGACCGTGAGTGTCTCGACGGTCGGCGGGACGGAGGAGCCGTCGACTTCGGTCCCGCTCGTGGTGGCCCCGGGGTAGAGCTCCACGTCCCGTACGTCCGGTCGCTGGACGGTGAGCGTGGACGCGCTGCTACTGGAGGCGAAGCTGTACGTCCCGGTGACGAACCCGTTACCACGCGTCACGTCGGCCGTGAGGGTGTCCTCGACGGTCGCGATTTTCCCGTCGGCGTCGCCGCCGTTGCCGAAGATCCGCTGTGATTCGCCGGCCGCGTTCGCGGCGTCGAGGCCGGTCAGATCCACGTCTTCCTCGCCGAGAAAGAGGGTGGCGTCGGCGGCCGTGACGCTCCGGTCGCTGTCCGCGGCGGTGGCGGTGACGGTGCCGACCGTCCCTCGTGCGTCCGTCACGCCGTCGCCGTCGCCGTCGACGGTCGCCGCCAGCTCGTACTCGCCCGTCCGGTCGACGGCGACGCCCGAGACGGTGACGGTGACGGTCACTGTCTCCGATCCGACGCCGCCGTCGTCGTCCCACGAGACGACCACCGCGTTCGACGCGGAGTCGATCGATCCGCTGACGCCGGTCGCGTTCGGGGTCGCGTCGCTCGCGTCGACCGTCGCGCCCGAGAGGTCGAGAGCGGTGGGAACGCTGACGGTGACGTTCGCACCAGTCGTCCCGTCGGTGGTGTTCACGGCCGTCGCGTTCACCGAGAGGTCGAGTGTCGTCGTCGACCCGGTCGAGACGGCGGTCGGCGAGACTGACGCCTCGCCGACGCCGACGGTCGCCCCGCTGACGGGTGTCGCCACGAGACAGAGGGCGAGCAAGACGGCGAGGGCCGCCGTCGGGCGCCGTCCGGGCGTCATCGGCCCCACCTCCCACCGAGCGCGAGGACGGCCAGCGCCGCCAGCGCCGCCACGGGACCGAACCCGGGAGCGCTCCCGGGCGTCGGTGTCGGTGTCGGTGTCGACGCCGTCGAAGTCGGGGTGGCGGTCGATTCGGGCGTCGCCGTCGGTTCGGCAGTCGGGGTCGCCGTCGCCGTCGCGGGCGCCGGCGTCGATACGTTCGTCGACGGCACACGGGGTTCGTCGACGGCGAGCAGCAGCGTCGGCAGGCCGGTCGTGCGCGCCTCGTAGACGAGTGTCCCGTTGGCCGTCGCGTTCGCGTCCGTGGCCCGCGTCGTCTGCAGCGGGACCCAGTCCGTACCGTTCGAGCGATAGAGCGTGACCGTGTCGGGGTCGGCGTCGCCGAGTCGGCTCCGGTTTACCGCCAGTCTGAGTGTCAGGTGGTCGATATCGCTGGCGTAGATGCCGTTGCCGGACACCTGCATCGCGTGGAGGGAACGGGTCCCGTTCGGCGCCGTGCGGTTACCACCGTCGCGCACGCGAAGCTGGAAGCTCGGGTTGATCGTCGAGAGCGAGACGTTGACCCGGCGCACGTCGACCGTGGCGTTCGTGCGGGTCGGTAGATCGAAGCTCACGCGGTCGGCGCGGCCGATGTTGGCCGCGGTCAGCGTGACGCTTCCGTCCGCGAGTCGGTCGGCCGTCGTTCGTCGCTGACCGTCGAGCGAACCCGAGTCGATTCGCTCCTTGATCTCGGTCTCGTAGGCCTCGGGGTGGAGTACCCGCACGAGGTCGACGAGGGCGGCGACGATGCGCGGGGCCGGCTGGCTGATCTCGTTGCCGTCGAGGAGGATGGCGTTCCCTTCCCGATAGGCGGTCGTCCCCTCGTAGACGCCGCCGGGGCCCGACGGCACCGTCGCGGTGTCGTACTCGTTGTTGTCCACGACGATCCAGGTGGGATCGGCCGCGACGACGATTTCGGGGTTGGCGAGGAAATACCCCTCCGTGTTGCCGCCGCTCGCGTTGATGTCGGGATTGTCGACGGCGATGTTGTCGCCGCCCGCCGTCTCGATGATCTCGTGGATGTACGTGTTCTGGCCGGCGGTGAAACTGAAGAACGTGTAGAACACCGTCGGTCGGTCCACGTCTTCGACGGCGGCCTCGATGACGTCGATCTGTCGCACCATCTCGTCGGCGCGGGAGTCGGCGCTCTCACAGTGTCCCACGAGTTCGCCCGTCAGGCGCGTCTTCTCCTCGATGTCTTCCAGATCCTCCGCGGCCTCGAACTTGTACACCGTCAGTCCGGCGTTGCGGAGTTGCTGGACCGTGGCATCGGAGATGGTGTTCGGCGCGAGAACGAGGTCCGGATCGAGAGCGATGGTCTGCTCGACCGTCGCGTCGCCGTACCCCGTCCCGACCGTCGTCTTCTCGTCCGCGCCGGAGAGATAGGAGGCGTACGTCGAGACGCCGATCACCTCGTCCCACGCGTCGATTTCGTACATCGTCTGTGCCGCACTGGGGTTGAGCGTCACCACCTCGTCGGGGTCTTCGGAGACGGTGACGGCAGTCCCCGTCGCATCGGTCCGCGTGATGGGGAACGAACAGTCCTCGGCGGCCGTCGCGGCGCCGACGCCGGGCGGTCCCAGCACTGCCGTCACCACGAGGACGGCGAGGGTCAGTCGTATCGCGTTCACGTCCGCTTCGATCGGCTTTGGCAATATAAATTTATCTAACGAAAGTGGGATTGATTGCGCACGTCGAACGCCACAGCCACCGCCGCGCGTCGGGGACGGGGCCGCCGACGGACTTTCGGTGTCTCCGTCACGACGGCGGGGTATGGACGACCCATTCGACGCCGATCCGGCGACCCGGGTTCGAAGGCTGTTCGAGCGTCACGCCGATGTCGGCCTCCACCACGGCGCGCAGTTGGCGGTGTACGTCGGGGACGAACTCGTGTTGGACCTCGCGACTGGGACGGCCGACCCCGACGGCCCGGCGACGACGCCCGACCGCCGGCACGTCCTCTTTTCCTGTACGAAACCCTACGCCGGCGTCTGTCTGCACCACCTCGCCGAGCGCGGTCGCATCGGCTACGACGACCGCGTCCGCGAGCACTGGCCGGCGTTCGCCGAGGCGGGCAGCGAGAAGGCCGAGGCGACGGTCCGGCACGTCCTCAGCCACCAGGCTGGCCTCCCGTACGGGCCGCTGGATCAGGAGCCGGAGCGGTGGCTGGACTGGGAGGACGCGGTGGGCGCGATGGAAGCCCTGGACCCGACGTTCACCCCCGGATCGACCGCCGCGTACCACACGCTCACCTACGGCTTCCTCGTCGGCGAACTCGTCCGCCGGGTGAGCGGGCAGGCGGTCGACGCCTACGCCCGGGAGCACGTCTTCGACCCGCTGGGAATGACGGACACGTCGATCGGTCTGCCCGCGGACGACCCGGACGACGTGGCGACGCTGGCCGGCTTCGAACCGGGCGAACGGTGCCGGGACGCGGGGATCGGTCTCGACGGGCGCGAGGACGAGGCGGCCGCCCTGTTCAACCGCGAGTCGATGCACCGGGCAGTCGTGCCGGCGGCGACGGGCGTCGGCACCGCACGCGACATGGCCCGCTTCTACGCCTGCCTCGCGAACGGGGGCGAACTCGACAGGACACGGCTGCTCGACCCGGAGACGGTCGAGACGGCGACGAGCGTGCAGGTCGAGGTGGAGACGGACGCGACGATGAAGGTGCCGCGGCGGTACGCCCTCGGTTTCGAGCGTGCGGGTACCGCGTGGGACAAGTACGGAACACTGGCGCCGCGGACGACGTTCGGTCACGGCGGATTGGGAAGCATCGTCGGCTGGGGCGACCCCGAGTCCGGGCTGGCGATGGCCTACGTCACGAACGGGATTCGAGACGAGACGGAACACGGCCAGCGGGCGTGTGCGATGGCCGACGCAGTGCGGCGGGCGTTCGGCGAGTAAAACGGCCCCGTCCGACTCGCGATCGTGTTGGGGAGACTATATGTGTGTGCGCGCCCATGGTACAGTATGGCAAGCAAAGTAACACAAGAGACCACCGACGAATACGTGGAGATGTTTCCCGACTGGGTCTACCAGATTCCCGGCCTCGTCCTGATAGCCGCCGGTTTCGGTGGGGTGGCGTACCTCTCGCTCCTGTGAGCTACGCCCCGTCGAGTGTGGCGACCGGTCGTTGGGCCGCGTGTGACCGCGTGTCCGGCCGCGACTAGTCGTCGCTCGCAGCCTTCGCCGGCTTGCGCCGATCCGACCGTGGTCCCGCGAGGTCGACGGCCGGAAGTAGGTCGCGCAGGTAGCGCCCGGTGTGGGAGTCGTCCAGTCGGGCGAGATCTTCCGGCGTCCCCGTCGCGACCACCTCGCCACCGCCCTCGCCACCTTCGGGCCCGAGGTCGACGACGTGGTCGGCGTTCTTGACGAGGTCGAGTTCGTGTTCGATCACCATCACCGTGTTGCCGGCGTCGACGAGGCGGTGCAGCACCTCGATCAGCTTGCGCTCGTCCTCGGAGTGGAGGCCGGTCGTCGGCTCGTCCAGCAAGTAGAGCGTCTCACCGGAGTCTTTCTTGCCCAGCTCCTCCGCGAGCTTGACGCGCTGGGCCTCGCCACCGGAGAGGGTGGTCGAGGGCTGGCCGAGCTGCATGTAGCCGAGCCCCACGTCCTGTAAGAGTTCGAGGCGACGGCGGATGCCGGGATTGGCCTCGAAGAAGTCGAGCGCCTCGTCGACCTCCATATCCAGCACGTCCGCGATGGTCGCGCCCTTGTAGGTCACGTCGAGCGTCTCGTCGTTGTAGCGGGCGCCGTCACACTCCTCGCAGGGGACGTACACGTCCGAGAGGAAGTTCATCTCGATTTTGACCGTGCCCTGCCCACCACACTCCTCACAGCGGCCGCCCTTGACGTTGAACGAGAAGCGGCCCTTCTCGTAGCCGCGCTGCTTGGCGAGTTTGGTCTCCGCGAAGAGTTCGCGCACGTGGTCGAAGACGCCGGTGTAGGTGGCGGGGTTCGAGCGGGGCGTCCGGCCGATGGGCGACTGGTCGATGAGCCGAACCGTCTCGATGGCGTCGTACCCCTCGATGGCGTCGTGGTCGCCGGGGTCGACCGAGGTGTTGTCGTTCATCTCGCGGGCGAGCCCCTTGTACAGCACGTCGTGCACGAGCGTGGACTTCCCGGAGCCGGAGACGCCGGTGATGGCGACGAACTGGCCGAGGGGGATGGAGACGTCCACGTCGTCTAAGTTGTGCTGGCGAGCGCCGCGGATCGTGAGTTCGCCGTCGTCGGGGTCGCGTCGCTCCTCGGGCACCGGAATCTCGCGACGGCCGGCGAGGTAGTCGCCCGTGACGGAGTCCTCGGCAGCGACCACGTCGTCGAAATCGCCCTGTACGACGACTTCGCCGCCGCGCTTGCCCGGCCCCGGACCCATGTCGATGACGTTGTCCGCCCGCCGCATCGTCTCCTCGTCGTGTTCGACGACGAGGAGGGTGTTACCCAGATCACGGAGCCCTTCGAGCGTGTCGAGCAGGCGGTCGTTGTCGCGCTGATGCAGGCCGATAGAGGGTTCGTCGAGGACGTAGAGAACGCCCACGAGCCCCGAGCCGACCTGCGTGGCGAGACGGATGCGCTGGGACTCGCCGCCCGAAAGGGTCGCCGCCTCGCGGTCCAGCGTGAGGTAATCCAACCCGACTTCCTGCATGAAACCGAGGCGGGCGCGAATCTCCTTCAGAATCTCTTCGGCGATGGTGCGCTCGCGCTCGGTCAGCGCGCTCTCGAGTCCCTCGAAGTGGTCGAGGGCGTCCGCGATGGACATGCGGTTCACCTCGGTGATGGCCGTGCCGTCGACGAGCACGGCCCGCGAGGCGGGCTTGAGGCGCGTGCCGTCGCACTCGGGGCAAGTGGTGACGGCCATGAACTCCTCGATGTGGTCGCGGGTGTTGTCCGAGTCCGTCTCGACGTGCCGGCGTTCGAGGTTGCCGATCACGCCCTCGAACGGCTGCTCCTTGCGGCGGACGCCGTTTTTCGTCGTCCACTCGAAGAGCACGTCCCCGTCGGTGCCGAAGAGGAAGGCGTCCTGTACGTCCGCATCCAGATCCTCGAAGGGCGTGTCGACGGAGACGCCGAAATGTCGCGCCATCGAGTCGAGCTGTCGGCGGTAGTACGACCGGTTGTAGCTCCACGGCTCGAAGACGTGTTTCAACGGCTTGCTCTCCTCGACCACCACGAGGTCCGGGTCGACTTCCTTCGCGTTGCCGATGCCCTCACACTCGGGACAGGCGCCGTGGGGGCTGTTAAAGGAGAAGCTCCGCGTCTCGATTTCGGGGATGTCGATGCCGCAGTGGGTGCAGGCCAGCTCCTCCGAGAACTCGACGACGAGGCGGTCGGAGGCGTCGGCCTCGTCGGCCGCGGCGTCGGCGTCGGCCAGATCACCGGTCGACCGCGCCGTCGACCCGCCGAGTTCGACGCCCTCGGGCGGATCGGGCAGGATCACCTTGAGGACGCCACCGGCCTCGGACAGCGCCGTCTCGACGGAGTCCGTGATGCGCGAGCGGGCGTCGGGGTCGACCGTCACGCGGTCGACCACCACGTCGACGGTGTGGTCGTAGTTCTCGTCCAGGTCGGGGCGGTCCATCGTGAGGTCGTACGGTTCCCCGTCGACCTCGACCCGGCTGTATCCCTCGCTCACCAAGTCGTCGAAACGATCCTCGAAGGCGCCCTTCTGGTCGCGGACGACGGGCGCACAGAGCTTCGCTTTCGTCCCCTCGGGGAGGTCGAGGAGGCGACGGACCATCTGGCTCGCGCTCTGCTCGCCGACCTCGCGTCCGCACTCGGGACAGTGGGGCGTGCCGACGCGGGCGTACAGCAGGCGGAGGTAGTCGTGGAGTTCGGTGACGGTGCCGACGGTCGACCGGGGGTTGTTGGCGGCGTTTTTCTGGTCGATGGAGATGGCGGGCGAGAGCCCCTCGACGCTCTCGACCTGCGGTTTGTCCATCTGCCCGAGGAAGTTGCGGGCGTAGGCGGAGAGGGACTCGATGTAGCGACGCTGGCCCTCGGCGTACACGGTGTCGAAGGCGAGCGACGACTTGCCCGAACCGGAGAGCCCGGTGACGACGCTGAACTCATCGCGGGGGATGCGGACGTCGAGGTCCTTGAGGTTGTGTTCCTCGGCCCCGCGAACCTCGATATAGTCCTTGCTCATCTACGACCGACTGGGGGCCGGATCGGTGAAACGCTGTCGGTTCGAGAGATTACGACAGTTTCTCGCGGCTGATCTTCACGCCCGTCGGCGTGACGATGACCTGATCGTCCTCTTTCACGACCACGTCGCCGTCGACTTCGCGGGCGACCTGGCGGAGATCCTCCAGAATCCGGTCGACCACGCTGTCGCTCGGGCTCATTCGTGTGATGTCCGCGATGACGAGGTCGCCGTCGTAGACGGCGTCCTTGATCGCCATAGCGTCCCGCTGCTCGCTGATTTCGGCGAAATAGACGCTCATGCCCGCGTCGGCCCGCGCCGTGTCGAAGTCGTCCAAGTTCAGTTCGACGTAGTCCTCGGTGCTGTGGGTACCGCCGCCACCGAGAATCTTGCTCATGATGCCCATAGTACGTACAGGAACCACCGGCTCATTAGTTCTTGCGTCAGACACGGGCGAGAAGACACCGTGAGCCGCGACAGCCGCGCCGCGCCGAACGCGAAGCGGATCGGCGGTGACGACAACGCCTATCACGCCACGCGCACCTCCAACGACCGTGACCTACAGCATCTGCGTCCGGGAGCGTGGGGAGACGGGCTATCGCTTCGGCGTCGCCGCTGCGGCCCGCGTTCCGGCGGTAGGGAGCGTCTGCCCGCACGTCGCCGATCGGGGCGCCGTCGCGGTGGCCGGCGTGGCCGACCGAACCCTCGGCGATCGGTGTCTGTCGGCGCTCGCCGACGGTCGCCGACTCGCCGACGTACTCGACGGTGTAGACGACGCGGGCGCCGCGAGCCGACAGCTCCACGGGGTCGGCATCGAGTCGACCGGAGCTCACACGGGCGACGACTGCCGCGCCGCCGCGGGACACCGCGAGGGTGACGGCTACACCGTCGCCGGCACGTCGATGACCGACGACGGCGTCCTCGACGCGCTGGAGCAGGGCTTCCGCGAAAACGAACGCGACGCGCCGCTCGTCTACCGCCTGCTCACGGCACTAGCGGCCGGAGAGCGTGCCGGGGGAGACGGGCGGGATCTACCCGTCGGGAGTGCGGCCGCCGTCGTCTCGACGGCGGCGGAACCGGAACCACTCTATCACGACCTTCGGGTCGATGCGAGTGAGACGCCGGTGGCCGACCTCCGGGAGACGTACAGGCAGGCCAAGCGAGGGTACGAAGCGGCGGTGGACCGCTATCAGACGGAGAACTCGTAGAGGTCGTCGCCGACGTGATGGACTGACTCGACGACCTTTCCGGAGTCGCCGACGAGGTCGGCGCCGGGTTCGAGCGCCCGACCCACCGCGAGCGCCTTGCCGTGGGTCTCTTCCACGATGGCCACGAGGTCGCCGGGATCGATAGCGTCGTCGGCGTCGACGATTCCGGGGCGCATCACGTCGGCACCGTCGCTAACGAACTGGACGGCGCCGGCGTCGACGGTGACGACCCGCCGCTGAGGGGGGTGGGCGTTCGCTCCCCGGACCGTCAGGAAGGGCTCGCCGTCGACGAAGAAGACGTGTGGCTCGCCGTCGACGAGCACCAGATCGAACTCGGTGCCGACGAGGTCGACGCGCTCGTACGTGTCGCCGTCGAGAGCCACCCCGAGGGCGTCGTCGAGCGTCGTCTCCAGTTCCCGTATCTCGTCGCTCCGCAGGTGATGGCGGGATTTGACTTCCATAGTGGGAGGTCGGTCGCTCGGCGGATAATACTGATTATCGCGGGTCGTCGTGGACGCCGCGTCCGCCGTGCGTCGGACGCGCAACAAACGCTAAGTGGTCGTGGTGCCTGGCTTCGGCCATGTGGCGTTCCGGATCGGACGGGGGGCGGGATCGGAAGACGGTCGTCTGTATCGCGTGTGGCACCTCGCTCCACCGATCCGAAGCCCGCGAATACGACAAAGAGGGGGACCGCTGGAGCCGACACGGCAAGGAGTTCGAGCACCTCTGCAAGGAGTGTTACCGAAACCTCTGTCACCAGCCCCGAGACGAACTCGAAGCGCTGCTCGTCGAAATCGGCGACGAGGAGGACCACTCACAGCAGTCGTTTCTCGAACGGTACTACGGGATCGTCGAGGAAAGGTACGGCTCGGCGGAAGAGCCCGAATCCTGACGCGGTCGGCCGTAACTGGTTCGGAGCAGTCGCCACGCCGGATGGCGAATCGCTTGCTTGACGGACAGTCGGCAGGACGACGGCCGCGCCCGACACGTCTAACTACCCGTCACGTGTAGGCCGTGGCATGACGAACGATTCTGAGGCGCAGGCCCAGGCCGGGACGGCCGAGGGCCAAGGCCCGGTCGAGATTACGCCGAACGAGGCGCGGCAGTTGCAGGAGAAACGGGAGGAGCTGTTCGAGGAGTTCGAGATCCGCGACGAATTTCCACCCGAGGTCCTCCGCGAGGCCCGGGAGCGCACCGACGGCGTCCAAGGGGAAATTCAGGACGAACTCGACCACCGGCAGGACCTCCGGGATCTGACGGCGTGGACCACCGATCCCATCGACGCACAGGATTTCGACGACGCCATCAGCGTTCGCGAGGAGGAAGACGGCTATCGCCTGTGGGTCCACATCGCCGACGTAACCCACTACGTCCATCCCGACTCCGCGATGTGGGAGGAGGCCGTCCAGCGTGGCAACACCGTCTACCTCCCCGCGTACACCATCCACATGCTCCCGCCGACGCTCGCGGAGACGGTCTGTTCGCTCGTCCCCGACGAGGACCGCCTCGCCCACACGGTCGAGATGGAACTCGACGCCGAGACGCTCTCGTTCGAGACCATCGACATCTACAAATCCGTCATCCGGAGCGACGAGCGACTCACCTACAGCCAGTGTGAGAACCGACTGGAGGATCCCGACGCGCCGCTCCACGAAGAGAACACACTCGCCTTCGAACTCGCCGATCGAATGCACGAGCAGCGCAAGGAGGACGGCTCGCTCGTCCTCAATCCGCGACGGGACCGCGCCCACACCATCATCGAGGAGTGCATGCTGAAGGCGAACAAAGCCGTCACGCACGAACTGATGTGGAACCGGGGTGTCGAGGCGATGTACCGCGTCCACCCGCAGCCCACGCCCGACCAGTGGAACGACGCCCTTCGCGAGATTCAGGAACTCAACGGCGTCTCCATCCCCTCGGACAAGTGGGACGATCCGCGCAAGGCCGTCAACGGGGCACTGGAGAACGCGCCCGACCGGATGCTCTCGAAGATCCAGCGCGCGGTCCTGAAAGTGATGCCCCGGGCGAAGTACATGAACGACCCCTTCGGGGGCCACCACGCGCTCAACTTCGACATCTACGGACACTTTACCTCGCCCATCCGCCGGCTCTCCGACCTCATCAACCACTGGATCGTCCACGAGAACGACGTGCCCGAGGACCTGATCGAACTCTGTGACCGGGCATCCGACCGGCAGAAAGACGGCGAGACGGTCGAACGTCTCTACAAAGGTTTCATGGAGGAAATCAATCTCGACCCCTACGCGGTGAACAACCGCGGCGTCGTCACCGTCGACGAGGACGGCGACGTGCTGAACGAGGACGGGCTGCCGCCGGCCGACGCCTGACGGCAGTTTCCACGACTGAGAATTGGGGCGGTACGTTTGTATACCAACATTACGGACTGTGGAGTGGCCCTTCCACAGGGCCCGCCGCCGAGTCGGATCGACCATGCACCGCTCCCACTCCGGCGGCACCTTTCGTACCATGGGCGAGGCGGCTCTCCCCCCGTCTCGTGCAATTTTCGGTCCGGACGCGTCGCGTTCCGAGTCGGAGCGACCCGTAGCCCGGAGAAAGAATTATATTCCATGGTAACTAATACCAAGGTCCGGTAGGAGCCGCGAGGACCCACCGGACGATTCGATCCGGTCCGTTCGAACGGACGGGTTGGATTGAATTAGAGGTAAAACCAAAGCCCCCGTAACAGGGGAACAAGGTGAACGCCTCGAAGGAGGACCGCAACGACCCGCTGCTCGTCCGCCATGGCGGACGGGAGTGAAGACCAAGTAACGGATCTCGGGTAACTGAGATTCGCGAACCAGGGAAACCAGTATCGGTCGTACGGGCCGTGGAAAACATCTCCCGTCCGGGTCCAAATCGTGGCGACTACCGTTCTCGGTCGTCCGCACTTCGGCACGAATGGGGCTCCGTATGGGACGATGGTACAGGAGGTGTTCGGAACCCCGTGCAGGGAGGGGGCCGCCGGTACTGATAGGGACCATCGGAAGTCATCGAAGATTCTCGCCGGACCGTCTCGGCGAGAATCTATCGACAGTTACCATAATCCCTACGAATAGCGCAGGGTCGATCACAATATTTTCGGCCATGATAACGGACGGGTAACTATTAATTGACTGAACAGACGACTACAGGTGGGCTTCGCCCGATTCCGAAGCCCTCAGAGGCACCTCTTCGCGGCACCGATCGTAGCCGGTCGACAGCAGAGTTCGTCGCCTGCGAAACGCCGATCAGTCGAGTTCGGCGAGGCGATTGAGTGCGTAGACCGTTCGGAGTATCTCGCTAGAGTCCCCGCGGCCGAAGACGAGGTCGTCGGTCGACCGGACGTGGTCGAGGACGCCGGGAGAGGCGTGTTCCGGCGCGGCGGCGATGCCCGCGTCGTTGGCCTCGACCCACTCCATCACCCGAAGATCGCTCTTGCTGTCGCCCATCACGAGGGCAAACGGATCGTCGACGCCGAGGACATCCAGCGCGGCCTCGACACCACTCACCTTGTTGAGTTCCCGACTGCCGACTTCCGCGGCGTCAGCCTCGTAGTAGGCGACATCGATGCGTTCGAAGAGCGCGGTCAGCGGCGCCGGCACGCCGTTGGCGTCCACGGATGGACGGCCGTCGGTTGCCGCGAGCACCGCCCGGATTTCCGGATCCTCAGCGGCGTAGTACGCGCGTGCCCAGCCACTCGACGGCGTCGACACCCCAGCGACGCTGGCGACCGCGTCGTCGAGGAGGTCCAGCAGGTAGCCCAGTCCGTCGGCGACGACCTCGTGGGCCTCGTCGCTCCCCGTCTCGAAGTTCGGCTTGAGCGTGACGTTGAACTCGTTGCCCTGCAGATGACAGCCGTGTCGGAGATGCTCGGGCGCCTCCGACAGAACGCGGGAGCGGACCTGCCGGAAGATCGACCGGATGTCCTCGTTCAGTCCCTCGTAGAGGAGCTGTTTCGTCCGAGCGCCGTGGCCGGGCGTGAACACGCCGGTCCCGGCCTCGTAGACGATGCTCACGTCGCCCGAGTGGACGAGCTCGTTACCGAGCCCCTGGATGAGAAAGCCCTTGACGTTCTCCAGCGTCTGCCCGGTGCAGATGACGACGGGCACACCCGAGTCGTGAAACCGAGTGAGCAAGTGGAGCGTCTCCCGGGGAATCTCGTTGTCGGTGCGGCCGGCCGAGCGAAGCGTCTCGTCCACGTCGAGGACGAGCACGTTGACGCCGCGATCGTACGTCGAGTAGAGATCGAGACCGGTGAACGCCTGATCGCGGGTCGCCAGACTGGCCAGCGTGGCGAAGGTGTCGCCGACGACGGGAAACGCAGTCCGGATGTCGTCTTTCAGCGATTCGAGTTCCTCGCTGGCGCTCTGCCAGTGTTCGAGGGCGACCGGGGAGTCGACCGGCGGGAACAGGTCGACGAACTCCTGGTAGGTCCGTAGTCGCTCGACATCGAACTCCTCGTACAGCCGGTACAGCAGGTCGTAACGTTCCATGGGTGAGTCGGGTGGCTCGGACATAGCCGGGTCAGCGTCCTGAACGATTCGGTTTCAATAGATTAACTCAGAATCCGATAAATATTTTTCGACGGGGGACGGTGGCTGTCGTATGAAGGCGATCGGTATCGAGGCCGGTGCGGACGAGCCACGGTTGTTCGAGGTGACACGACCCGAGCCAAGTCCGGGCGACGTGCTCGTACGGACGCTTCGTGTCGGAGTCGACGGGACCGACCGCGAAGTCGTCGCCGGCGCTCACGGTGGACCCCCGGTCGACGATGACTACCTCGTACTGGGTCACGAGGCAGTCGGCGTCGTCGTCGATCCCACCACGACCGAATTCGAGCGTGGTGACGTCGTGGTGCCGATGGTTCGCCGACCGCCACCGAGCGGGGCGAACGAGTATTTCGAGCGGGCCGAGCCGGATATGGCGCCGCCGTCGGCGTGTGTCGAGCGCGGCATCGACGGTGCCCACGGCTTCATGAGCGAGTATTTCACGAGCCCAGCCCAGTACCTGATCCCCGTCCCCGACGCGTACGCGGAGTGGGGATTTCTGGTCGAACCGATCAGCATCACGGAGAAGGCCCTCGAACTGGCGTACGCGTCACGGTCGTCGTTCTCGTGGACGCCGGAGACGGCGCTGGTGCTCGGCAACGGACCACTCGGTCTCATCACCACCGCGATGCTCGCGCCGGATCTCGACACCTACTGTCTGGGACGACGGGACCGCCCCGACCCCAGTATCGACTTCGTCGAGGCGCTCGGCGCGACGTACGTCGACTCGCGCGAGACACCGGTCGACGCGGTGGCGACCGTCCACGAACCGATGGATCTGGTGTACGAGGCGACGGGCCACGCGAAACACGCCGTCCAGTCGGTCGACGCCCTCGCACCGAACGGAGTCGTGGCACTACTCGGCGTCCCCGGCGCTCGGGAGGTCACGTTCGACGGCGGCCGGTTCCACAAGGATCTCGTGGTGAGCAACAAGGCGATCGTCGGGAGCGTCAACTCCGGTCCACGGCACTTCCACGCGGCCGTCGACCGACTGAGCGGGCTCCCGTCACAGGTGCTGGACGACTACGTCACCGAAATCGCGCCAGTCGATCGGTTCGAGACCGCGCTCACCCCCGACGCGACTATGAAGACGGCGGTCGAGTTCAGTACACTATGAAAAACGTCGACGACCTCATCGAAAGTGCGCGAGAACTGTCCGAGCGCGGGTTCGCCAAAGGCGAGATCGCCGACGAGTTGAACGTCTCCCGGGAGACGGCCAGTTGGCTCGTCGAACGAAACGACGCCGACCACCCGGCACAGACACCGGCGCCGAAAGAGACCGGCGGCCCGCACGACATCCACGTCGACTGGAGCGCGATCGGTCGCGACTCCGCACGGCTGACCTACGTCGGGCGGGCGATGGCCGACCTGCTCTCGAAGCAGGGGGAAGCGGTCGATCTGACCGTCGGCATCGAGAAGGCAGGGGGGCCGTTGGCGACGGTCGTCGCCCGCGAACTCGACACGGACATCGCGGCGTACGCGCCCCGAAAACACCAGTGGGAGGAAGGCGACCTCGGGGAGTTCGAGGGGACGTTCTCCCGGAACTTCGCGGACATCCGGAATCGCGAGTGTTACGTCGTCGACGACACGATCACCAGCGGGACGACCATGGCCGAAACCGTCGACGCCATCCGGAACCAGGGCGGCGATCCCGTCGCCTGCGTCGTCCTCGTCGACAAGCAGGGCACCGAAAGCGTCGACGGTGTTCCCGTCTACTCGCTGGTGCAGGCCATCCGCGTCGGCGATCGCGAGGATTGACATCCTCCCCGCGCTAAAACGCGAGGATTCCTCTGTTGGGGGTTCGGCTACCGACCCACGGAGGCAACTTGCGGGTTTGTGCGCACTTCTTTGGGACTTTCGTGAGGGTGTGGTTTCCCCGACCAGCTGTGGCCGTCCCACTCGAATCGCACGGGCCGTGCCATCGGCCTGACTTCGCAATCGCTGTGTTCTCGAAGGAACGTCTCTGATGCCGTGAGATCGGCGTGTCCCTCGAATCCGCATGGACACGTCAGCGTATCCCCATGGCGAACTGTCTCCTCGTAGTCGCCACACTCGGGACACGTCTGACTCGTCCACGCTTCCGACTCGACTTCAAGGCTGATCCCGTATTCCTCACAGACGCACGCGAGACGGTGGATGAATTTCTTGAACGCCCAGAAGTTGTGCGTCTTCTCATTCACCTTGACCGACCAGTGCGTTTCCAGCACGTCGGTCAAATCGCCCACGTACACTGTCGCCACGCCCTCGTCGTACAGTCGTTCAACGAGGTCGCGCACCAGCGCGTTCTGTGCGTGGTCACGGCGCTTCGTTCGCTGTCGGTACAGCCGTCGAATCCGCTTGGAACTGTAGCGCCCCTCGCGGAGTTTCGACTGTAGGCGGGCGATCTCGTCAGTCGTCTCGCGGAACCGTCCGAACAACTCCCGACCGTCGTAGAGGTACCGGGAACCAGTGGTCGTGGAACAGGCGACGAGGTTGTTCGCACCAATGTCGAGGGCGGCTTCTTCGGAAGCCAGTGGTGAATCCAGTCGAGAATCAGGTACGGTGACTGGTTGGAAAGCCCTGAACGTGTCGTTCACCTCGTCGTACTCAACTTCCAGACGACCGTGTTTGCCATCCCACTTCGGGTTGCCTCGGACTTCGAGGCGGAGTCGTTCGTGGTAGCCGAGTCCGTATTCGTCTTTCAGTTCTTGCCCGACAGGGATTTCGAGACGGCTACGCTTGCCCCACTCAATTGTGTACTGGTTGCATCGGATGTAGGTGCGGAGTTCGCGTCCGTCCGCCTCGTTGCCCCAGTACGACGGCGGGTTGGCGTCCTCGCCTTTCTCCTTGAGGGCGAAGAACGACCGCCACGCTTCGCTGTTCTTCCGCGTGACCTGTTGAACGGTCGCGCTTCCGACGACACCGTTGTAGCGCCCTCGGTACTCGGAGGTGTCCCACACGTCGCCGTCACCGAAGTAGTTCTGACGGCGTTCGTAGGTGAGTTCGTTCCACAGAGAGGCGGAGGCGTCGAGTAGCCGTAGGAGGCACTCTTTATCGGTCTCGGTCTGGGGGACGACCTCGAAGGTATTGACGCGCTTCATGCGTCCTCACCCTCTTGTTCAGCGATATATTGTTCGACAGTGCCTTTCGAGGCGCTTCCCGCTGTTCCGACGTAGTACGAACGTGTCCACTTCACGCGGTCGTCGTACCGCTGATTGTACTTGCGGGCGGAGATGCCCTTGACCCAGTTGACGATGAGTGACGGGGCGTTCTTCGGCGGGCTCCCGACGAACAGGTGTACGTGGTCGGACATGACCTCGCACTCGACCAGTTCGAGGCCCTTGTCCTCACAGATTTTCGCGAAGATGGTTTCGAGACGTTCCTCCGTCTTCCCCGTCAGGAACGAACGCCGATATTTCGGCACGAACACTATGTGGTAGTGGAGTTCGTATTTCGCGTGACAGGTACTCTTCACCAGCTATGCATACTATCATGACCAGACGGATTAAAGATTGTGTTGGAACCCCGTCTGTGCCATCGTCGGCGGTTGCATACTGTTGGTCGGGTTCATCCCCGCCCTGAAGGGCGAGGCTTTCGCCTCGAATTTTCCGTAACACTGCCGGCCGTAACTGGATCGGGATGGCCCGGGGTGGTGACTCTCCGTACCGACGGGCGGTCGGCAGTGGCAGCCTCGGTCGTCCGGCGGCAGCCGCTCGTTTGGACAGGCTCTTTACCCGCATGGAGTGTGTTTGGAACCATGACGGACGACGACCTCCGGGGGACACTCGCCGCGGTTGGGTCACAGTTCGACTTCGGCGAGTACGAGTCCGAGGCGTACGTGACAGTGCTCGACCACGGGCGGCTCACGGCATCCGAGATCGCGGACGAAACCGGCATTCCACAGCCGCGCGTGTACGACACGGTCCGAAGCCTCGCGGAACACGGGTTCGTCGAGATCCACGAATCCCGACCGATGCAGGTCGTGGCCGTCGATCCCGAGGAAGCGTTCGGCGACGTTCGCACCGCGATCGACGACCTCGTCGAAGGCCTCGAACGACGCTACACGGCGCCGAGCAGAGGATCCGAGGCCGTCTCACTCATCAAATCACGTCGCACGATCCTTCGGTATCTCGAGGATATCATTACGACCGCCGAGTACGAACTGATGCTCTCCCTGACGCCGGATCTACTCGCACGGTTCGAGGACGACCTGGCCGAGCGGCGTGCGGACGGTGTCACCATCGACCTCCTGCTCGCGCCAGCCACCGAGATTCCCGGCACCGAGGAGTACGACTACACGCGAGTGGCGGCGACCGTCAGCGCCCGACGTGGGGTCACGACGCCCGTCGCCGCCGTCGCTGACGGCGAGTATTCGATCTACACGGCGCGCGAGGCCGTGGAGAACGGTCGCGAACGGTACGGCGTCATCTTCAACCGCTCGGAGCTGGGCTTTCTCGTTTCGGGCTTTCTGAACACCGTCGTTTGGGAGTCGGCGTCGACGCTGGTCGAACAGTCCGATACCCGTCCGTATCCGCGGCGATACGCCTCCATCCGCCGCTGCGTCCAGGAACTCGATCCCAACGAGAAAACCCTGTACGTGACCGTCAGGGGCCGCGATGTCGAAACCGGCGAACGGCGCACCGTCAGCGGAGAGATCGTCGACGTCACTCCCGGCACGACTCGGGCGTCGATCACGATACGGACGGACGGCGGGGACGTCGCCATCGGCGGTCAGGCCGCGGCGGTCGAGGACATCGAGGCGTCCGAACTCGTCGTGACCGACGAACGCCCCTGAATCGGGGCAACACACCGCTCATCGAGAGCGTCGTGCACTGGCGAAGACCAGCTGCTGGGCGTCCCGCGAGCGAAGCGAGCGGGACGTCGGCGAGTCCACGGCTGGACGAAATGAGTAAAGGAGTGGACTCGCCGGGATTTGGAACACCGGGACCGTCTTCTTGCTCGGAAGGTTCGCGCCCTCCGGGCGCTCACACCGACAGCAAGAGCAGGTCTCCGGTGCTCGGCAACCCGAGGCAAGCTCGTCCACTCCCTCAGTCGCCAGAGGCTCCTTCGGCACCGCCTGTAGTGGCACCCTCACTCACGTCTCCTCGATCTGGTTACACGGAGAACCATGCTCGAGTCAATCACGCCTGAAGATGCTGTAGAAGCGTACCTGAACGAACGCGAGGCCGAACTCTCGGACTCGTCGCTCCAGAACCAGCGGTACCGCCTCCAGCGGTTCATCGAGTGGTGTGAGGAGGTTGGACTGGAGGACATGAACAACATGACCGGTCGCAGAGCGCACGACTACAAGATGTGGCGTGCGGAGGACGTGAAGCCGATCACGCTGAAGACCCAGCTCGACACGCTCCGGGTGTTCCTGGAGTTCTGCGAACGGATCGAAGCGGTCCCCGAGCACGTCCACGAGAAGGTGTCCTCCCCGCCGATCACCGGCAACGGTGATCAGAGCAACGAGATGATCGAACCCGAGGAGGTAGATCGGATTCTCGCCTACCTGGACAAGTGGGAGCACGCGAGCCTCACGCACGTCGTCTTCCACCTGCTCTGGCATACCGGAATGCGGTCGGGATCAGCAAGGGGCCTCGATGTCGACGACTACGACAGCGATGGAGGCTTCGTCGAGATCCACCACCGACCCGATACAGGCACCCCACTAAAGAACAAGGAGAACGGCGAGCGGCACATCAACCTCATCCGTGAGCTCTGTGACACGCTCGACGACTTCCTCAAATTCAATCACGGGAACGTAGCTGACGATCACGGGCGGATGCCGCTTCTCGGCACGTCTCGGGGGCGGCCAGCACTATCGACGATTCGACGGAAGGTCTACCAGATGACTCGGCCGTGCGTGTACACCGACGAGTGTCCCCACGACCGCAAAATCGACGACTGTGAAGCGACGGAGTCAGACCACGCGAGCAAGTGTCCGTCGAGCGTGTCGCCGCACGCGATTCGTCGGGGGTCGATCACCTACCATCTGAACGCTGGTGTGCCGAAAGAGGTGGTCTCGGATCGGATGAACGTGTCCGATGAGGTGCTGGAGAAGCATTACGACGAACGGACAGCGGGCGAACGGAGGGGCCAGAGAAGGAGCTACCTCGATGATCTCTGAATAACCCATTACACGGATTTGAGTTGTATTCCGCCGCTTAGCGGACAAATAGGGATGAGAGATTTTTGACTCTGTGGAAATCCTCAGCAACTGATACGTAAGGCCTGCTGAATAGAGAGCATGTTGTCAGCACGACGGTAGTCGTTCAGAGTAGAGTTCGGAACACCGTATATAGGAATATTAGGATTTTGACATAACGGTGTCAAATCAACCGGCCTATTATTAGCGTGAGTGTCCCAACCAAGGCGATTCCAAGACCGGAGTTTCTGCAGGTCCGCTCTATTGTGTTAGTCAGTATTTCGACGATTTTGAACTTGGATATCCCACCTTTCATATATCGTTTCTCGGACCCGTCTGAAAATTCCGCCACCAAATCAGCCGCCTCGTTTCTAACTGATACAGGGAGTTCCTCAGGTGGCTCTTCGAGATCATTCGCCTCGATATAATCAATAAACTCCCGGCAAACTCGTTCATTCGAAACGGTCCACGATTGCCATCTATGACTCTGTCTCACCTCCTTCCGTATCCGAAAGAGGTCACGCGTGAGCGGAGCGTTTCTGTAGTAATGCCTCCGGATACTTCGATTTAGGTCTGGCATCACCCGGATGAACGTCCCGAGTCCGACCAAGGTTAGGCCGAGAATCGAGAGAAGTGTGCCCAGCATATATATTTACTCTGGCCGATGTATTATGAAACCAAACCAATCTTAACCACCGAAGTGGCCGATATGTGTCCTGTATGCAGCACACCCGCTGAAACCTGTCGCCGGTTGGGGTTTCAACAAGGTCAGATTTTTACCATAGAGTACGACGCTCGTGTCTGATCTCACTCCGGACAAATCACACTTTTCTAAGCCATTCTCTCCCCAAGACTACCAAACCTGAAAAAACAATAACCAGACCTGCTGTGACCATCGAGGCGTAATTATACAGGATAGCGGACTGCTGTGATATGGGTAATAACCATACATTTGCTTCCAGCATGAGATATATCCCGACTCCACCAACGCTCAGAACCGCCAACATGGCGAGTGATATTGTCAACACCCGGAGATCAAGTCTTCCAATCACCAAGTCAGCGACTGCTTGACGAAGTTGGTCCTCCGTAGCGACTTTTTCTTTACCGCTTTCCGGGTCTTCCGTTGGCACCCACCAAATCCATCCCTGTTTTGTCTTTTTCCCGCTAATCCTATCTCCTCGCATCGATTTGAGGTCCTCAAGCACGGTCTCCTGTGTCACAGATTCTATCTCCCCCGAAACCTCTCCGGTAGTTAGTACGGGCTCGTCGGAATTCTGAAACGCTTCAAGGATTTCTTGCTGGCGGATTTTCTTGACTTGCTCTCTCGGGTCACTCATACGATTAGGCTTCCGTACGCCGATTCGTGGGGTCGCGAATCGATTCTTGCGACGGCGATTGGGTTCGTGCGGACGCGATTGGGCTTTCCATTATAATCGCCCCCGGGTCGAAGGAAAGCTACAGCCAACATAGGTAAGAAAGGCCATGTTCCGGCTGTAGAGCCGTGTTTCCACGCGGCCATAGTGATTACCATGACAGCACACCAATACCTAAACCCACCGTCGGCCGGTAGACACCGACGATGTGATTCTGAACGGCGAAAAGTGCGTAATCAGAATGATCTCTTTTCGGGTGATTCACGATGATAGACGAGCTAATTGAGCTCGTGGTCGCGGGCATAATCCTCGCTACCGGTGTGGGTATTGTTTTGATTCTATGGGGTGCCGATCCCGCGATTGCCACGTCTCTGATTACCGGTGTCACCGAGTTGGGTGTCTACATTCTGTTCGTCGGTGTCTTGGTAGCTATTCCGGTCGTGCTATTTCGGTGAGTAGGTCATTAACTAGTTAAATTCGGATCAGTCGCCACTCACCGTTGAACTGGCAAACACACCATCTGTATGCCACACGTGGATTCTACCAGTCGATAAGAGTTTCAACAGATGCGCTTGCGGCTAACTCTGGATTGAGGTTTGTGGTGGCATGTTCAATCTTCTTGATTTTGATAACCCCCATCACCGACACAAGTATCGTTCAAACTATATACACCATTTCAGCAGCACAGTAATCCGAAATGAGGTTCTTCAAGCGGATAGTGATGGAACTACTGTTGTAGTGATCGCTTCCGGAATTCCTTGATGAGTTCCGGAAACTGAGGGTGCGTGTTCAAAGCACGGTACTCTCGCAAGGAAAGATGCGGGAAATAGTACAGTTCCTCAGCATCGTCGTCCTTACCGAAGGTTCGAATCGGTGCTGGCCCTTCTTTATACTCATACTGTAGGATATTGTCGAAGGCTCGCTCCACTACCGGACTGGTCGTTTCTTCCTGGATACTTGCAAATCTATCCATCCAATACAAATAGTCCGTTTCCTGTTGCTCGTCCTGTTCAAGGATAAAGAGCCTGCTTGTCGCCCGTTCATACGGCCGATGCAGGTTTTCGATAAACGCCATCTCTACCAGCACCTGACAGAGCTGTACCGCGTGGTCTTCTGCACCGTTTGAAGCAGCTGCAATACACAGGTCCTCCCATTTGGCACGGAAGTTGTGGGCGGTAGCCGGCCAGAATCCCTCGTTGATCCGGAACTGGAGGAAGGTACTCGTCGCTTCAAGTATGGCGTCTCTGCTAAACCGTGCTTGCTTCACCGAATCCAACGCTGGCATCTCGTGCCTACTCGGATCCTTATTTAAGTCAATGTCATTGAACCCTGGACCTCCAGCAATCTGTTCCAAAACGGTAGTATGAGCCTTGCAGAGATGATCGAAAAACCGACGGAGTGCATCAGTATGCCACTGAGGTTCGTTGGATCGGTTGAGCGACGGCGCTAACCGGCCGCTGATGAGGTTTCTTCCAGAGAGGAGAACCCTGTGCTGCTCGTAGTTTGTTTCCTCAAGCATCAGTTCAGCGACGGCCGGCCACGCGCAATTAAACGTCATGTAGTCTTCCGAATTTACCGGCGCTTCAATGATCGTTAGTCGCAGTCCTTGGAGTGCTTGGCCGGGAACACTGATCCACTGTTTGATCCCCATCCCTTGTTTTCCGAGAGCGACCTGCGCATCAACAGCTGATGAAAGAATCTGTGATTCCTCCTTTTCGGCGGCATGGATGCTGATTGAGTGAAGATGTTCTCTCAGAACAGGGCCGAAGAGTTCGTCGCCACAATCCAGTGAATCATCGTCGAAAACGCCGTTATCGTTGAGTTCCTCCATAATTCGGGATGCATACTGCTGATACTGGTCCAAGGCCGCTCTCGCTGTTCCATGCTCGTTCCGAGACAGGGAGGACATAATGAACCGGTACAGCTGCTGAAGTGGATGGGCATTTTGTTCTGGTGCATCTGCAAGGGCCTGTGAGCGCGTGAGGTACTCCTCGGACGAGATGGTCTCGGTAAAGAGCGTAACTAAGTTTTCTGGGGAGGTGTGCGCAACCATGCCCCGGACAAAGAAGTAGAGGAACAGTAGAATACTGAAAAAAAGCCCGACAGCAACGAATAACACCCCGGCGTAGAGTGCGGTGGTCGTCGTGGTAGCGGTGATGAGAAGGAAGACATCCACGATAATTGAGATGGCGAACAATAGGAAGGCACCCTTGAACAACGGTGTGCGAAACGGGAGTGTTGCCATCCTCGGTGCGTAGCGAGTGGCAACCAGTTGTGTTGAAATGAGAGTCACAGAGACGACGATTGCCAAAACACTCGCCTGTCCTCCGATCATCACTGAGAGCAGCGTGCGAAGATTATCAACTTGAATAGTAGGATTCAGCAAATACCCAGCACCGAATACGAGGAGAAAGAGGAGAATTCCACCTCCGAGGAGAGAATAAATAAGATTACGTTGGACAGCCTGTCGCCAAGAATTCATGCTCAGTACATTTTATCGAACCCGGATAATATTCACGCCCACACCGCCTCTCGATTATTCGAGGTGCGCGCCTTCCGTCTGCTACTCAGAGTTCACTCTCAGTTCCGATATCTCACTCGACTCAATCAGAAGCCCAGAGGTAATAGGGCCGCGTTCATTTGCTGCATCGAATCATAGACAAATAAGCGTTGAGACTGGCGCGATACCGCATCGACTCACGCTGTGTAATCGTATGATGGTAAAAGGGACTCGACGCCGTCTGGTGAATACGGAGAAAGCGGAAGCCTCATGGACTCGCCGGGATTTGAACCCGGGGCCTCTTCCTTGCGAAGGAAGCGATCTGCCACTGATCTACGAGCCCGCACCTTGAGACAGCCGTCGGCCCTACTTGTCTGTTTTGAAAACGCCTTAGCGCGGGAGAGATAGTGACGGTCGTGAGTCGGGGCCGAGCCGGCGGAACACAGCCGCAACCGGTCCGGAGCCCGCTACAACCGCAACTATCAGTCCTCGAGGACGATCTCGATGCTGACGTCGTTCGGCACCTGGATACGCATGAGCTGACGGAGCGCGCGTTCGTCCGCGTCGATGTCGATCAGCCGCTTGTGGACGCGCATCTCCCAGTGTTCCCAGGTCGCAGTCCCCTCGCCGTCGGGGGACTTCCGGGACGGAACTTCCAGCGTCTTCGTCGGCAGCGGGATCGGCCCGCTGAGGTTGACGCCCGTCTTGCTCGCGATCTCGCGAACCTCGTCACAGATGCCGTCGAGGTCCTCGGGACTCGTACCTGCCAGGCGAACACGTGCCTGCTGCATCTATCGCTCGTTGACCGAGAGCACTTTGCCGGCCGCGATGGTCTGACCCATGTCGCGGATGGCGAAGCTACCGAGTTCCGGAATCTCGGACGACGGCTCGATGCTCAGGGGCTTCTGCGGGCGAACGGTCACGACCGCGGCGTCGCCGGACTTGATGAAGTCCGGATTCTCCTCGGCGACCTCGCCGCTCGCGGGGTCGAGCTTCTGGTCGATGGACTCGATGGTACACGCGACCTGTGCCGTGTGGGCGTGGAAGACCGGCGTGTAGCCCGCCGTGATCACGGAGGGGTGCTGCATGACGACGACCTGCGCCTGGAACGTCTCGGCGACCGACGGCGGATCGTCGGCCGGGCCACAGACGTCGCCACGGCGGATGTCGTCCTTGCCGATGCCACGGACGTTGAACCCGACGTTGTCGCCGGGGCCGGCCTCGGGCACCTCTTCGTGGTGCATCTCGATGGTCTTGACCTCGCCACCGACGTCCGAGGGCTGGAACGACACGTTGTCGCCGACGTTCATGATACCCGTCTCGACGCGGCCGACCGGGACCGTCCCGATGCCCGAGATGGTGTAGACGTCCTGAATCGGCAGGCGGAGCGGCGCGTCCGTCGGCGGCTCCGTCGCCGGCAGGTCGTTCAGGGCTTCGAGCAGCGTCGGGCCGTCGAACCAATCCATGTTGTCGGAGTGTTCGGCGACGTTGTCGCCCTCGAAGGCCGAAATCGGGATGAAGGAGGCGTCCTCCGTACCGAAGCGGACCTGCTTGAGGAGCTGCTTGACCTCCTCGACGACCTCGTTGTAGGTGTCTTCGGAGTAGTCGACGATGTCCATCTTGTTCACGCCGATGATCAGTTCGTTGATCCCGAGCGTGCGAGCCAGGAAGACGTGCTCACGGGTCTGGGGCGCGACGCCGTCGTCGGCCGCGACGACGAGCACCGCGTTGTCGGCTTGGGAGGCGCCCGTGATCATGTTCTTCACGAAGTCACGGTGACCCGGACAGTCGACGATGGTGAAGAAGTACTCGTCGGTGTCGAACTCCTGGTGGGCGATGTCGATGGTGACACCACGCTCGCGCTCCTCGGCGAGGTTGTCCATGACGTAGGCGAACTCGAAGCCACCCTTGCCCTTCTCTTCGGCTTCCTCTCGGTACTGCTCGATTACGTGCTCGGGGACCGACCCTGTCTCGAACAGGAGTCGGCCGACGAGCGTGCTCTTGCCGTGGTCGACGTGGCCGATAATGGCCAGATTCTGGTGCGGTTTGTCACTCATGGTGGAATCACGCGCTAAGGCGCTTGGTGACGACTATTTGCTCCGAATCACCTAAAACCATTTCGATACACGTCACAGAGATCCTCGGCGCCGTCTTGCGGTTTGTGATGCCATACCGCACGACCGCGCAGGGGCAGCGGTCAGCAATCGATAGCTGAAGGCATCGATCGCGTCGGGCGGTCGATCCGTCACTCCAGCCGACCTACGTCCGAGAGAATCGCCGTCGCCGTCTCCGGACCGCCCGCACCGCGGCCGCTCAGGTGTAACTGGCCCGCGTTGACCGTCTCGAACTGGACGATGTTGCGCGTGCCCGTGACTGCCAGCGCATCGTGTTGCGGGACGAGTCGCGGCCCGACGCGGACGCCGTTGGCCGTCGCCTCGCCGATTAGGCGGACGGTTCGGCCGTCCTCCGCGGCCAGATCCAGCGCGCTCGCTGGAAGCGATCGGATGCCCTCGACCGTCGCGTCGTCGAGGCTGTACACCTGGTCGCCGTCGCTCAACACGTTCGCCAGGATGACGAATTTCAGCGCCGCGTCCGTCCCCTCCACGTCGAAGGCGGGGTCGGCCTCGGCGACGCCGAGGTCCTGTGCCTCCGCGAGGACGTGTTCGTACCCCAGGCCTTCGGCGGCCATCCGCGAGAGGATGAAGTTGGCCGTCCCGTTGAGGACGCCGCGCGCGGCCGTAATCTGATTCGGGCCGAAGTCCGCGATGGTCGAGAGGATGGGAATGGCGCCACCGACGGCTGCCTCGAACTGGACCGTCCCTTCGCTCTCCGCTTCGAGCGCCATCAGGTCGGCGTACCGTTCGGCGACCGGGCCCTTGTTCGCCAGCACCACGTGCCGGTCGCGCTCCAGGGCCGCCCGAACGTGCGAGAAGCCGGGTTCGGCGTCGCCGAGCGTCGTCGGCGTCGCCTCGACCAGCACGTCGTACTCCGCCGCGAGCGCGTCGTTCGGGTCGCCAGGCCCAACCACGCCCTCACGGTCCTTGCGGTCGAACACCGCCTCGGTGTCGAGGCCGTTGGGGTCGACCGCCGAGGAACTGGAGTCGGCCACGGCCGTCACGCTGTGTCCGTACTCCGGCGCGAGTTCGACGACGGACCGGCCGACGGCGCCGACGCCGACGACGGCGAGACGGAGGCTCATTCCGCCACCTCCACGAGCGGTTCGATGACGGTCAACTCCTTCTCGTCGGCAATCTCCCGGACGTGCGCGAACACTTCGTCGGTGCGGCCGGTCCGGGTCGCCAGCCGGAGGCGGGCGCTCGATGCGCTTCCCCGCCCCTCGGGCGCCGAGAGCGAGAGATCAGCGAGCGTCGCGTCCGTACTCGACTCGATGCGCCGCAGGGGATCGGAGAGGTCGGTGTCGACGATGTCGCCGACGAGCAGGAGCGTCAGCTCCTCGCCGTACCGCTCCGCGCCGGCCTGGATGACGTTGACACCCTCCTCGCGGAGCGCCTCGACGATGGTCTCGAACCGGTCCGGCGGGCACTCTACGTCGACTTCGACGGGGATGTGTCCGCGCGGGGTAAGGTTCCCGCGCTCGTGGAAGATGGAGAGCAAGTTGCCGCCGTTCTCCGCGATGGGGCGGAGCGCCGACAGCAGTTCGCCCGGTTTGTCCACGAGTTCCAGCCGAATCGTATGCGTCTGTGGACGCTCGCCACCGTCGGTTTCGGGGTCGGCGGCGTCGCCCTCGGGGTCGGTGGTGACAGCCTCGTCGCTCATTCAGGCCGTCACCCCCGCGGCACGACCCGTCGACGTAATAATTGTAATCGGCGACGGGGAGGGGCCGCGGGGTAGCTCCGTGCCGACACGTCGACTGCCGGTAGTCATGCCGCTGGGCATGGTACACACTGTGCCGGTGGGGTATAAGATTGCATCGGTCGCGGATCGTCTCACGTCGTCGCGGGGGCGGGCGTGCCGTTCGACGCCTCGACGGGCGATCCGGCTCGGTCGTGCGCGAGGCGGACGATCGTCCGCTCGCCGTCAGTGTCGAACGTCAACTCGCCGTCGGCGGCCTCGGCGACGGAGCGCGCGACCCAGAGGCCGAGACCGCTCCCGTGTTTGAGCTGTGTGATCTCCGAGTCACCCGAGAGAATAGCCCGCTCGTCGTCCGGAATACCCGGCCCGTCGTCCGCGACGTCGATGTGTACGACCCCGTCGCCGTCGGTGGCACCGACACGAACGTCGGAGCCACCGTGTTCGACCGCGTTCTCGACCAGTTCGGCCAGCGCAGTCTCGACGCTATCGTCCGCCCAGATCCACAGATTCCGCGGCACGTCGAGCGAGATGTCCACATCGTCCGTCTCCACCAGCCTCTCGCGAACAGTCTCGACGGCGTCGGCAGCAACGTCGTGGACGTTCACCCGCGCGTTCGGCGTCGACCGCCGATCCAGCGCCTCGACCATCACCTTGGTCTTGGTCGCGAGGTCACCGACCTCCTCGGAGCGACTGTGTAGCAGCTCGGCCGCATCCGCGAGCGACCCGTCGAGTTCGGTCGCCAGTCGCTCGGACTGCCCGATCAACACCGTGGCGTCGTTGCGGAGGTTGTGTCGCAGAACGCGGCTGAGGACCGCGAATTTCTCGCGTTCGCGGGCCAGTTGCTCCGCCCGAACCCGCCGGGCGTCGTGGACGCCGATGATGACGTGCGCCGCGGCACTGATCGCGAGGACGTTGCCCGCCGCCAAGGCGTCGGCCGTCCTCACCGCACCGGGACCCCCACGATAGACGGCGTGAGCGAGGAGGACGCCACCGAGGACGACGAGCCCGAGAAAGTTCCAGGCGGCGATCCGCACCGCGTTCGGCGTCGAGAACCCGCTCCGGTACAACAGGACGCCGGCGGCGGTCAAGCCGAGACAGACGACCGTACCGAGCGCCGCGAGCCCCAGTCCGACCGCCGGTTGCCCCGCCACGAGAGACGGGGCGAGATTGGGTAACAACAGGGCGGCGCCAGTCAAACTGATCGCCGCACACGCGCCGAATCGGACGATCCGTTCTCGGCGGCGGTTCCCGGCAGCGGGTCCCGCCTCGAACATCCGAACGAGCGCGCGGTCGATTCGATCGAGCAGTCCAGCCATCGCTGCACGCTTGCAGGACGGGAGTCATGAAACTGTCCGTCGGATTATCGCGCGTGAGAGCGGAAAGGGAGGAGAGAAACCGACTCGGGCTGACGGCCTAGATGTAGTCGATCGACGGCGGAAGTTCGAGCTTCATTCCCTTGCGCTCGCGGATTTCCGTGATCTTCTCGGGCTGGAGGTTGTCCGCGAGGACGCGGAAGCCCGCGTTCTCGGTGTTCCACGAGGCACGACCCTCGGTGGCACTGCGGATGTCCGAGGAGAAGCCGATCATCTCCTCGACGGGCGCGATGCCCTCGATGACCATGAGGTCGCCCTCCTGGAACATGTCGTCGACGCGGCCACGGCGACCCTGAATCTCGCCGGAGGCCGCCCCCATGTGTTCCGAGGGCACGTCGATACGCACGTTCTGGATGGGTTCGAGCAGGCGAATCTCGCCGTCGATCAGGGCACGATGGACCGCTTCACGCACGGCCGGAATGACCTGTGCGGGACCACGGTGGATGGTGTCCTCGTGGAGCCTCGCGTCGTGGAGGCGGATGAGCGCGCCGGAGACGGGTTCGGCCGCCAGCGGGCCGTCGTCGAGTGCCTCTTCCAGCCCCTCGACGACGAGTTCCATCGTCTCGTTCAGGTGCTGAATCCCCTTCGTGTCGTCGATGAGGATGTTCGTCCCGTGGATCTGTTCCACGTTCTGGGACGTGTCCTTGTCCATGCCGGCCTCCTGCAGCGCCTCGCGGCGCTCCAGTTCGGGCATGTCCATCGAGACGTTACCCAGCTGGATCTCGTCGACGATGTCGTCGCTCAGGGGCTCGACCGTGATGTAGAACTTGTTGTGACGGTTCGGCGAGACGCCCTCGACCTCCTGGGAGGCCTCCTGTGGCGACTCGCGGTAGACGACGATGGGCTCACCGGTGTTGATCGGAATGCCCTGGTTGCGCTCGATGCGCTGGCCGATGACTTCGAGGTGGAGTTCACCCTGTCCGGAGATCAGGTGCTCGCCCGTCTCCTCGTTGATCTCGATCTGGATCGTCGGGTCTTCCTTCGCGACCTGCTGGAGCGTCTCGATGAGCTTCGGCAGGTCGTCCATGTTCCGCGCCTCGACGCTTTTCGTGATGACGGGCTCGCTGATGTGCTCGATGGACTCGAACGGCGTCATCTCGACGCTCGACACTGTGGAGCCGGCGATGGCGTCCTTGAGGCCGGTGACGGCGGCGATGTTGCCCGCGGGGACGTGTTCCACTTCCTCGCGTTCGCCGCCCATGTAGATGCCGACGCTCTGGACGCGGTTCTTGCCGGCGGTGCCGGAGACGTAGAGTTCCTGTCCCTTCTCGATGGTGCCGGAGAAGACACGACCGGCGGCGATTTCGCCCGCGTGCGGGTCGATGCCGATGTCCGTGACCATGAGGACGAGGTCGCCGTCCTCGTCGACCAGCCGCATCGACTCCGCGATTTCGGAGGTGTCGTCACCACGCCAGATGCGCGGGATACGACGGGGCTGGGCGTCGAGCGGGTTCGGGAAGTGCTCACAGACCATGTCGAGCACGACGTCGGAGAGCGGCGTCCGCTCGTGGAGCTCCTGGCGCTTGTCGGCGCGTTCGAGGTCGATGATATCGCCGAAATCCATGCCCGTGCGCTGCATCGAGGGCATCGAGACGCCCCACTTGTAGAGCGCGGACCCGAAGCCGACGGTGCCGTCCTCGACGCCGACGGTCCAGTCGTCGTCGATGTCGTCCATCTCCTCGGTCATTCCACGGATGAGTTCGTTCACGTCGCGGATGACCGAGAGGAGTCGCTCCTGCATCTCCTGGGGCCCCTCCTGGAGCTCGGAGATGAGGCGGTCGACCTTGTTGATGAAGAGCGTCGGCTTGACGCCCTCGCGGAGCGCCTGCCGGAGCACCGTCTCCGTCTGGGGCATCGCACCCTCGACGGCGTCGACCACCACGAGCGCGCCGTCGACGGCACGCATCGCTCGCGTCACGTCACCACCGAAGTCGACGTGGCCCGGCGTGTCGATCAGGTTGATCAGGTGGTTCTTGCCCTCGTACTCGTGGGTCATCGAGACGTTCGCGGCGTCGATGGTGATGCCGCGCTCCTGCTCGTCCTCCTCGGTGTCCATCGCGAGCTGTTCGCCCGCGGTGTCCTGCGAGATCATGCCCGCGCCAGCGAGCAGGTTGTCCGTCAGCGTCGTCTTGCCGTGATCGACGTGAGCGGCGATGGCGATGTTCCGGATGTTCTCCGGTTTGTCCATCAACCGTTCACATTCTTGTACGATCTTCTTTCGTCGGCCCATTACAGACCCATACCGTCAGGAGGGTCAAAAGGGTAGTGTTTTGCCGGCAACGAAACGCCCGATTTCCGGCAGCTGATCGCGCGTGTCACGGGATACCACGATACGGACAGCCGGACCACAATCGTCTTAGGGTTCTGCCCCGTGATAACTACCAGCATGGACGTACGCGTTCGAGGCGGCGCTCCACCCGATCCGTTTCTCAGTGCCGCCGACGTGCTGGCGACCGAACACGACCTCGACCGTCCAGTTCACGTGCGAGTGCGAGACGACCCCGACGAACGAACGTGGACGGCCCACTACGACGACCACCACGTCCTCAACATCTCTCGACAGGCCGCCACCAGCGCCATGGCGCGCGAACTCGCGCTCCACGAACTCGCGCACATGGCCCGTTACGAGGAAGGCCACGCCTCTCACACCCAGTCGACCGACGAGGCGCTCTTTCTCGCACTCTCCGGGCGCGATGTCGAACGCCGGAAACTCGCGCACTGTTACCAGATTGCCAATCACATGCGCGATATCTACGCCGACGACATCACCCTCGCCGTCGCGCCGGCGGCGAAACTCGTACACTTCCTCGAATCCCAGCTCGCGGCGGCGGTCGCCGACGCCCCTGGACCCGCCGGTGCCCGACCGGCCGGCGCCGGCCCGTCGCTGGCGGGAGCCGATCCCGACATCACCGCCGTCAACGCCGCCTTCGCACTCGGCCTCGTCGAGCGTCACAGCCTGATCGACACCGACCACCGGCTCTACGACCTCGCCCGGGCCGCCGCGGCCGATGCGCCCGGCATCGGGCTGGAGGCGTTCAAACAGCGGTTCCGGAGCCTCGTCGACGACCCCACCGAGAGCGACTTTCGGCGCGATCTCGTGGCGGTGACAAAAGAGTATGCGCTCGGGACGGATCGGGCGGCGGACTAGCGGCCGTCGGCCGCCGCCTCGAACACGTCGATTACGTCCTCGCGGCCCATATGTCTGGGATTCCGCTCGACGTTGTGTTCGGAGTGTTCGAACGCCACGTCCGCCCACTCCGCGAACGTCGACCGGTCGAAGTCACCGTAGTCTGCGATGCTCGTCGGCACGCCCACGTCCTCCAAGAGGTCGAAGACCGCCTCGACGCTCCGGTCCGCGAACACCCGTGTCGACTCGCCCGGCCGCCGCTCCGCGCCGAGCAGGTCGGCCAGTTCCGCGAACCGCTCGACCTCCGCGGGCACGTTGTACCGCATCACGTGCGGGAGGAGAACGCCGTTGGCCAGCCCGTGCCCCAGATCACACGCCATCCCGAACGGATACGTGAGCGCGTGGACGGCGCCCAGCCCGGAGTTGACGAACGCCTGCCCCGCGAGGGTCGCCGCGAGGCTCATGTTCGCTCGCGCCTCGTCGTTCGCCGACCCCTGAGACACTGCCGGCCGCAGGTTCTCCGCGACGAGTTCGACCGCTCGCCGCGCCAACGTGTCCGTGTACGGCGTCCGCAGGAGCGTGACGTAGCTCTCGATCGCGTGCGTGAGCGCGTCGAGTCCCGTCGCCGCCGCGACGCCCGGCGGCATCGTCGCCGTCAGATCCGGGTCGACCGCCGCCAGATCCGCGAAGAGGTGTGGCGAGAAGACGACCTTCTTCACCCCATCGTCGCGCTCGTCGGCGAAGACGCCGATGTGTGTCACCTCGCTTCCCGTCCCCGCCGTCGTCGGCACGAGCGCCAGCGGCCCCGTCGCCCCCGGCACGTTGTCCATGCCGAGCATCTCGCGGACGGGACCACCGTGCTCGGCGAGCGCCGCCGCGAGTTTGGCCGTATCCATCGAACTCCCGCCGCCGACGCCGACGACCAGATCGTGGTCGGCCACGCGCTCGGCCGCCGCTTCGACCATCGAGAGTTTCGGCTCGGGCGCCACACCGTCGTACACCGCCACGTCGACACCCGCGGCTTCGAGGCGGTCGACCGGCGCGTCGATCACGCCGCTCTCGGCCAGAAATTCGTCAGTGACGACGAGCGCGGAGTCCACGCCGCGCTCTCGGGCGAACGATTCGAGTGCCGCACTCGCACCCGACCCGTACTCGACGTGGGCGGGGCTCCGGATCGTATGTGAATCGGTGAGCGAACCGAGTGCCATGCCAACCCCGTCGACCGGAGGTGACGTAGCCTTTGCGAGAACGTTACCGCGCGGCAGCGGCGACCCGCTCGGCTTCCTCTTTCTGGTTGATGGCGTAGGCACCGACGTCGTAGTCGGCGGCACCCATCAGCTGCGTGGCGAGCGACTGTGCGGCGCTCGTCGGCGTCTTGTAGGAGCCACGGTACGTCCCCTCGGCGAGGAACTTCAGGGCCTGATCGACGCGACGCTGGGGCGCCACGTCGACGGCCTGTGGGACGGAGATGCCGCCGTACTTCAGGCGGACGGTCTCCTCGCGCGGCGCCGCGTTCTCGACGGCCGTGACGAGGATCTGGACGGGATTCTCCTCTGTCTCCTCGTGGACGATTTCGAACGCGTCGCGGACGATACGCATCGCCTGCTGTTTCTTGCCCGTGTTCTCCTCGGTCTGCATCAGACGATTGATCAGCCGCTCGACGACCGAGATCTCGCTCTTCTGGAACTGCTTGGAAGCGTGTCGGCCCATCGTGTGCGCGATGGGCGTGACGTTGATGTACCGCTGGGTGCTGGGGTCGGCGTACGCGATGTCGTCCGTCTCCCAGACGCCAAAGAGGAGCGCGTCCGTCTCTTGATCCTCGTTGCCGGCCGGCGCGTCCGGCTCGGGGGTTTCACTATCGGACATTATCGGACCGGTTTCTCCGCGTTACCGCGCACGAGTTCGATCATCGAGACGCCGTTGACCTTCTCGACTTTGTAGTTGACACCGGAGAGGTCGCCCATCGCGCGACCCTTCGCGCCGCCGATGCCGGCGATGGTGACCTCGTCGTGTTCGTCGATGAAGGAGATGGCACCGTCGCCAGGACAGAAGGCCGTCACCTGCTTGCCGTTCTTGATGAGCTGGACCCGGACGCATTTCCGGATCGCGGAGTTGGGCTGTTTCGCCTCGATACCGACCTTCTCGAGGACGATGCCCCGGGCCTGGGGCGCCCCCTCGAGCGGGTCCGATTTCTTCCGGAGACCGCGCTCGCGTCGCGCGTACTCCGAGTCGGACCACCGTCGAGTCTGGCGGTCCTTTTTGAGTTTGCGGGCCGCGTACTTGCCGTTCGCCATAGTGCCACTTCGTTCCCGACGGAGCTACTTAAGCCTCCCTTTTCGCGTTCGGCGAGACCGTCTCAGAACGCGTTAGGGCCCCCGCTAATCCGATTTGAGGGGTTCTCCAGCGTCGAATCGGCGTCGGAGAGCCGCGTTGAGCGCCGAAAGAGCGCCGAGAAGCCGTGAGAGAAATATAATTATTCCAATATATTTGCCGCCGCCGGTGACGTGTACGCGCTCGACGACGGCGTGACCCCCGTCACGTCAGTTGCACGTCGTCCAGGTCGTAGTGCCGGTGTGCCAGCCGCCGCGCCGTCTCGATGTTCCGCCCGTCGCGCCCGATGGCGGCGCCGCGGTCCGCGTCGGGCACCTCCGCGTAGGCGACGCGGTCGCCTTGCTCGCTGATCGTGACGTGCTGGACCGCCGCCGGCGCTAGCGCGTTCGCGACGAACGCCTCCGGCGTGTCCGCGTCCTCGACGAGTTCGACCGTCCGACCCAGTGCCTCCTCGACGCGCCGGACGCTCCGCCCGTCGGGACCGACCGCCTGGCCCATCTCACCCGCCGCGACGAGAAAGACCACGCGGTCCTCGTCGTCGTACACCAGACAGTCGCGCGCTGTCGCGCCCGTCTCGTCCTCGAAACAGGTGATGTACCGGCGGTCCCGATCGGAGAGGGTGACGCGCATTATACTGGTGCTCGAATCTGGGGACCGACAGCTCGCCACAGCCGTGTGGCCAACCGCGGGTACCGACCGGCAGAGCCGATCATTAGTCGTCCGAGGGCTGGATCGCGTCGGGACTGAACGAACCCATCCGCAGGTCCACGTCGCCCGTGCCGATGGCGACCGGCTTGCCGACGATGACGTTCTCGATGACGCCGTCCAGCCGGTCGCGCTCGCCGTGGATCGCCGCGTCGAGCAGGTGGTTGACCGTCACCTCGAACGCGGCACGGGCGAGGACCGACTCCTTCGATCCCGAGATACCGTGACGGCCGATGGATTCGATGGTGCCACGGTTCGTCATGATGTCCGCGACCAGCATCAGGTGGCGGACGTTCACGTCGTCTAGCCCCTGTTCTTCCAGCGTGTCCATCGTCTCGTTGATGATGGCCTCGCGGGCCGCCTCGACGCCGAGTTGACGATAGATCTCGTGGATGTTGTTACACGTCGTGCGGGAGGCGTCGACGCCCTCGATTTCGATCACGTCGCCGAAGGCCGACCCCTCGGTGTAGAGGACGAACTCCTCGCCGTCGTCCAGCGTCTCCTTCCGGATGACAACCCGAGAGACCTCCTCGATCCCCTTGAACACCACGTCGCGAAGCTCCTCGACGAGCTGGAGGAGCTCGCGGTAGCTGGGTTCGGAGGGACCGAACTCGATGAGCGTCCCCTCACGTCGGGTCTGGACGCCGAGCGCGTCCTCGATGGTCTCGGCGATCTCCGACGCGATCTCGCCGACGTCGCCGACCGTCGGCCACCGCTCTAGGAGCGTGTCGTCGTTCAGATCGACCTGGACCAGCATGTCCGCGACGTTCGTCGATACGTCACCCAGAGAGAGGATCTTCGTCGACTCGATGGACCACACGACCTCGTGAGCGCGTTCGCGGTCGGTCGCGTACTCCTCGTCGAGATACACTGTCATCATCGGCGTGTCCGGCGTCTTCCGCGCGTCGACGAGTTCGATGAGGCGGGGGAGTCCCTGTGTCACGTCGATTTCGGCGACGCCCGCGTAGTGGAACGTGTTCATCGTCATCTGCGTTCCCGGCTCGCCGATGGACTGCGCCGAGACCGTCCCCACCGGGTCGAGGGGGTCGACGCGCGTGTCGATGTACCGTGATTCGGTCGCCTGCGCGATTTCGTTTGCCTGCTCGACCGTGATCGGGCCACGGTCCTCGACGGTCTCGTAAATCTGGGTCTTGAGCCGTCGTGGCAGTTCCGTATCCTCGACGACCGCCTCGATGTCCTCGGTGACGTGGTCGTATTCAGTCATCGGACTCCACCTCCATGCCCTGGGCCTTGTTCAGGCCGGGGCCGGCGTACTCCGAGAGGTTCGTCGGCGGTTCGCGCTCGCCGAGGAATCGCTCTTTCTCCGCATCGGAGTCGAATTCCGCCTCGATGACGCGATCCGCGATCCCCTCGACGTCGATAGGGTTCTCGTCGGTCGAGGACACCTTCACCGGGCTGGTGCCGTCCTCGCCGAACTCGAACTGGACGATAGTGTCGGAGGTGTCGCGGACAGTGCCGTCGTACTGCGACTCCAGTTCGGACAGGGCGTTGATGAGCCGGCGCTGAAGGTAGCCGGACTTCGAGGTCCGGACGGCCGTGTCGACCAGCCCTTCGCGGCCACCCATCGCGTGGAAGAAGAACTCCCGCGGCGTCAGGCCGCCACGGTAGGAGTTCTCCACGAAGCCGTGTGCCTCGGCGGAGAGGTCGTTCGGCTCGTAGTGACTGAGGGTGCGGTCCTCGTAGCCGCGGTTGATCCGCTCGCCGCGGACTGCCTGCTGGCCCACACAGCCGGCCATCTGCGTCAGGTTGAGCATCGACCCACGGGCACCCGATCGGGCCATGATGACCGCCGGGTTGTCCTCGTCGAAGTGGTCCTCGGCGATCTCACCCGCGCTGTCGCGGGCCTTGCCGAGCGTCTGCATGATCTTCATCTCCAGCGTCTCGTCGATGGTGCGACCCGGCAGGGATTCGAGGTCACCCGCCTCGTACGACTCGATGAGGTCCTCGATGCGCTCGTAGGCGTTGTCGATGGCCTCGTCGACCATCTCGTTGGCCTCCGACGGGATGGATTCGTCGTCGATACCGAGCGAGAACCCGAAGTGCATGATCGCCCGCATCGCCAGCGCGGCCACCTCGTTGATGAACACGCGGGCGCGGGTCTCGGAGTACACTTTCGTCAGTGTGTCGACGATTTCGCCGCCGAACGCGCCGACCGCGTCCTCGTCGATGGTCCCCTCAGTTAGCTGCCCGTCCTCGATGACGACGGTATCGCCCGCCGACGACGTGAACTCGAGGTTGAGGTCGTCCGGCAGGAGTTCGGAGAAGACGGTGCGGCCCGTCCAGTAGGGCTCGCCGTCCGCCTCGCCGTCCGGCGCGGGGAGTTCGTCTACGCTCGTCGCGCGGAGCAAGTCGAGCGCCTGCGTCTCCGAGAAGTGCGGGTTCTCGTGGGTCAGCAGGTAGGTGCCGCTGATGTGGTCCTGAATCGCTCCGATGATGTTCTCGCCGAACCGGGGACTGAGAATCTGTTCCTGCACCCGCATCAGGACACGCGCCTCGGCCCGCGCCTCCTCGTTCTGGAGGGCGTGCATGTTCATCTCGTCGCCGTCGAAGTCGGCGTTGTACGGCGGACAGACCGTCGTGTTCAGCCGGAAGGTCTTGTACGGCATCACGACGACCTCGTGAGCCATGATGGACATCCGGTGGAGCGACGGCTGCCGGTTGAAGATCACGATGTCGCCGTCGACGAGGTGGCGGTTGACCTCCCAGCCCTCCTCGACTTTCGTGGCGAGCTCCTCACAGTTCTTCTCGGTGACCTTCAGGCGACGACCGTCCGGCCGACGGACGTAGTTGGCGCCCGGATGCCCTTCGGGGCCGTTCGAGACGTACTGTCGCGCCTGGTCGACGTTGCGTTCGGTGACGTTCAGCGTCTGGGTCATCTCGGTGGCGACCCGCTCCGGCACCCCGACCTCGTTCAGCGACAGGGTTGGGTCCGGGCTGATGACCGTCCGAGCCGAGAAGTTGACACGCTTCCCGGACAGCGATCCACGGAAGCGACCTTCCTTGCCTTTCAGGCGCTGTGAGAGCGTCTTGAGCGGCCGGCCGGAGCGGTGACGCGCCGGTGGCGTCCCCGAGATCTCGTTGTCGATGAACGTCGTGACGTGGTACTGGAGCAGCTCCCAGAGGTCCTCGATGATGAGCTGGGGTGCACCCGCCTCGCGGTTCTCCATGAACCGCTGGTTGATGCGGATGATGTCCACCAGCTTGTGAGTCAGGTCGTCCTCGGAGCGCTGCCCGTTGTCGAGGGTGATCGACGGCCGGGCCGTCACCGGCGGCACGGGCAGGACGGTCAGGATCATCCACTCCGGACGCGAGCGCCCGGGATCGATGCCCAGCACTTCGATATCCTCGTCCGGGATGTCCTCGAACCAGTCCCGGATATCGGAGGGCATCAGCTTGTTCATGTCCTCCTCGGTCAGGTCGACGCCGAGGGTCTTCTCCAACTTCTTCCGCGTCTCGCTTTTCGGCCGGAACTCGCCAGCCATGATGTCGTTGACGCGGTCGAGGTCGACGCCAACAGCTTCGGCGAGTTCCCGTGGATTCGTCCCCTCGTCGTCCTCGTCGTCGGGGTCGGGCTGCATCGCCTCCGCGATGCGCTCCGAGTAGTCGCCCGCGAGCACGTCCTGCACCTCGTAGTAGGTGGTCGGCTTCTCGTGTTTGATGTCGTGCATCACGCCGTCACAGTCCGGGAACGGGCAGTAGTTCTGCTTGCGCGCCTGCCGAACCGCCGACTTCAGCACGTCGTTGGGATCCTTGCCGAGTTCCATATCCCGTTCGAGCTGGTCGCCGTACTCCTCGCGCTCCTCCTCGGTGAGCGCGAGTCGTCCGCACTCCCGACACGTCGAGCGCAGGAGCCGCCGAATGAGCTTCGTGAACCCGACGTGGATGACGGGTGCCGCGAGTTCGATGTGGCCGAAGTGACCGTTACACGAGCCCGAATGTTGTCCGCAGGTCCGACACTCCAGACCCGGGTCGATGACACCCAAACGCGGGTCCATCAGCCCCATGTCGATGGGGTAGCCGTCGTCGTCGTAGGTGTCCGCCGTGATGACCTTCGTCGCGGACATGTCGCGATACGTCTCCGGGTCCATCAGCCCGAACTGAATGCCGCCGATCTCTTTTGGTGTCTGCATTGACATGATTATACTGCGTCCTCGAGTTCCAGTCGCGGTCGAATGCCGAGTGCGATCATCTCGTCGAGGAGGAGCTTGAACGCGTAGCTCACCTCGATCTCGTGGATGTCGTCCTCGTCGCCGGTGACGGGGTCGTACACCCGACGCTGATCGACGTCCTCGACGGCGACCATCCCCGTCTCGGCGCTGATGTAGACGTCCTCGCGGTCCGAGGAGTCGAGCAGCCGCTCCTTGAGCGCCATCGCCGCCCCGTGACCGATCAGCACTTCGCGTTCCATCTCGCCCACGCGCAGACCACCCTCACGGGCACGGCCCTCGGTGGGCTGGCGGGTGAGCACCTGCACCGGTCCGCGGGAGCGGGCGTGCAGTTTGTTGCTCACCATGTGGTACAGCTTGTGGTAGAAGATGGTGCCGACGAAGATTTCGGCTTCGATCTTTTCACCCGTTACGCCGGAGTACATGACTTCCTTGCCGGAGGATTCGAAGCCGTGCTCTTCGAGCGCGCCCCGAAGTTCCGACTCGTCCTCGCCCTGGAAAGCCGTGCCATCGACGCGGCGACCTTCGAGCGAGCCGACCTTGCCGCCGAGCATCTCCAGCACGTGGCCGACCGTCATCCGCGACGGCAGGGCGTGCGGGTTCAGCACCAGGTCCGGTACCACGCCCTCCTGCGTGAAGGGCATGTCCTCCTGCGGTGCGAGGTGGCCGATGACTCCCTTCTGGCCGTGCCGGGACGCGAACTTGTCCCCGAGTTCGGGGATGCGCTCGTCGCGCACGCTCACCTTCGAGAGCTTCGAGCCGTCCTCGCCCTCCATCAGCGTCACCGTGTCGACGACACCGTCCTCACCGGAGCGCATCGTGACGCTCGTTTCGCGGCGTTTCTGGGGCGACAGCCCGCCCATGTCGTCCGGCTCCTCGAGGAAGCGCGGCGGACTCGTCTTCCCGAGCAGGACCGAGTTCTCGTCGACCTGGGTCTCGGGGTTGACGAGGCCGTCCTCGTCGAGGTGAGTGTAGGCGTCCTCACCGCGGGCACCACGCACGTCCTGACTCGGCATCTCGAAGCGGTCCTCCTGACCGCCCGGATACCGGCGCTCCTCGCCCTCGTAGGTCCGGAAGAAGTGCGAGCGAGCGAGCGCACGGTCGACCGACCCCTTGTTCATGACGAGGGCGTCCTCGATGTTGAACCCCTCGTAGCTCATAACGGCGACGACGAAGTTCTGTGCCGCCGGCCGCTCGTCGAACCCGATCTGTTCCGTGGTCTGCGTTTTGACCATGGCCAGCTGCGGGTAATGCATCAAGTGCTGGCGCGTGTCCGGCCGGATCCGATAGTTGGCGGCCGGCAGCCCCAGCGACTGCTTCATCATCCCCGCGCCCATCGTAATCCGCGGCGACGCGTTGTGTTCGGGGTAAGGGATCATCCCGGCACCGATGCCGAAGATGAGCTGTGGGTCGATTTCGAGGTGCGTGTGGCGCTCGTTGAGTTCGTCCTCGTCGACGGCGACGTAGATGTCCTCCTCCTCCTCGGCGTCGATGAACTCGATGTACCCCCGGTCGACGAGCTGTTCGAAGCTCAGCTCACCCGCTTCGACCGCCTCGATCTCCTCGTCCGAGAGGAGGGGTTCGCCGTCCTCGACGACGATCAGGGGGCGGCGAGCCCGCCCCGCGTCCGCGTTGATAATGACCTCGCGCGTGCGCTCCTTGATGGAGACGTTGACCATGTCGCTGACGTCCCCACGCCGGCGCGCTTCGCGGATCTGTTCTGCGAGCTGTTCCGGGTCGGGATGGGTCCCGACCAGACTGCCGTTGACGTATACTTTCGCCTCACGTGCCTGAGCCATGTTAATCCGCCATCGAGTCGACGCCTTCGATTCCGGGGATACCCTCGACCCCCATCGACGCCAGTTCGCGTTTGAGTTCCTGTTCGTCCTCCACGTTCTGGGAGAGCTCCATCGCCTGCGCGAAGTTCTTCACCAGTCCACAGTTCGGCCCCTCCGGCGTCTCGGAGGGACAGATGCGACCCCACTGGGTCGCGTGCAGGTCACGCGCCTCGAAGTGAGGCTGCGACCGCGAGAGCGGCGACCGCAGGCGCCGCAGGTGCGAGAGCACACCCATGTAGTCCGTGCGGTCGACGAGCTGGGAGACGCCCGAGCGGCCGCCCACCCAGTTGCCCGTCGCGATCGGGTGTTCCAGCCGCTCGGTCAGCACGTCCGATCGGACCACGGTGTTGACCGTCAGCTGCCGGTTGCGCATGTTCGCGCGTTCGAGCTGGTATTTCACGTCGCGGGCCAGCTTGTTCAGGGCCGTCCGGAACAGGTCGCGCATCAGGTCACCGCTCACCTTCAGGCGCTTGTTCGCGTAGTGGTCCTTGTCGTCGGCCTCGCGACGCTCCAAGGCGAGTTCGAAACACGCCTCCGCCATCCGGCAGAGGTAGTACGCCTTGTTGATGCGGACCTCCTCCTCGTCGACGCCCTCCTCGTGAAGGTGCGGAAGCAGGTAGCGGTCGATGACGTAGTTGGCGCGTTTCAGCTGGTAGTTTTTGCCCTGGCCCCCGGCGACCCGCTTGCCGAGCGTCTCGATGGCTTCCTCCTCGCTCTGGACCTCGGCCATCTCCAGGTTCTCCAGCATGAACTTCACGATCTCGGGGTCGTCACTGACGCGGTGGACGATCTCCTCGTCCGACTCCAGCCCGAGCGCCCGGACCAGCGTCACGAAGTTGACGCTCCCGGAGACAGAGGGGAAGGAAACTTCGAGAATCCCCTCGCGGTTGCGCTCACAGAGGACGAGCGCCCGGTAGCCACGACGCTGACTGAAGGTCTTGGCGACCTGAATCTCGTCGCCGTACTTCGTGTCGTACTCCGCGAGGATCTTGTTCGGGGCGAGGTCCTCGCTCGTCATCAGCACACGCTCGGAGCCGTTGACGATGAAGTAGCCGCCCGGATCGACGGGGTCCTCGCCGATGTCGATCAGTTCCTCGCGCGTGAGGTCGGCGATGTTACAGCGCCGGGAACCGACCATGATCGGCATCCGACCGACCTTCGTCTCGGTCGAGTCGACGACAACTTCCTCTTCCTCCTCGCCACCGCGGACGATGGCCATCTCCATGAACACCGGCGCGGCGTACGTGATGTTTCGCAGACGCGCTTCCTGCGGGTAGAGGAGTTCCTCACTCCCGTCGGCCTCCCGCACTCGGGGCGTCTCCACGCGCACGTCACCGAGTTCGACGAAGACGGGCTCTTGGCCCTCCTTGTCGCCGATGTCCGTCTCGATCCGCTCTTTCTCGTCGACGACTTCCTGCATCCCCCGGTCGAGGAAGGCGTTGAACGAGCGGAAGTGGTGCTCGGCGAGCCGTTCCTGTGAGAAATACTCCCGTGAAATCGTGCGTCGGCTCTGTCGGTTCATTCGACCACCAGTCGGTATACAGTTGCTTGGTCAGTGGTGCGAGAGTCGCGAACGATCTCGATCACGTCGCCCACTTCGGCATCCTCGGGCAACGCCGGATCGCTCGTCTTGATCTTCGGCAAGTTGGTCTTGCTCACGTTGTACTCCGCGAGTACCTCGTCGACGCGGTCAGGGTCGTCGAGGACTGTGTGCTCCGGAACCAGTTTGTGTTGGCTTACGTCTACCATGGGTGAGTGGGTGGAGAAGTTATCACGAGATACTACGGCGCCTTTGTAGACCCACCCATATAACGCTTACCAACGATACGTGAGGCAACGCTAATCGACCCGCCGACACCCGCCGGCGGACGCGGCTCGATACGGATTGCCATGCGTGCTTCCGGTACAAAGCCGTTTCGGCGACGAGCCGCGATACCGCATCTCATGGCGCCCCGAGATGGCAAGTCTTATTTCCCAGTCCCCGTTCGGATTAGATGCGAAAGCCCGGATGGTGTAGTGGCCCATCATACGACCCTGTCACGGTCGTGACGCGGGTTCAAATCCCGCTCCGGGCGCTTTTTGTTGCGACCAACCGCCGAGCGACGAGTGTAACGAGGAGCGAGGCGCGGTCGCAACGAAACGCCACGACGGCGATTTGAACCAGGGAGTGAAGCGAACGGAGTGAGCGGAACGACCGTGGTTCAAATCCCGCTCCGGGCGTTCTTCCTGATTCCAACTCACGAGCGACGAGCGTAGCGAGTGACTGAATCAGGAAGACGGTTCTAGGGATTCGAATCTGAGGACGAGCGCGCCGCGTTTTCGGGAAGATACTCGCTTGCCGCTGCTCGTCCGGGAGACCGACTCGTTTCAGCCACTCTCGACACTGCCGCTGGTGCTCTTCCCGATCCCGTTCTAACCAGCGCTTGAATTCCGGCGAGCAGTCGTCGCTCTGATGAATGTCCCAGGGCGAACTCGAATCCCCTCAGAGAGCCCCGAATATCTCCGTGCACCGAGATCGAGGTCGTCGTAATCGTCACCCGCTTTCGGCGTCAGCCGGACGGCGGGTTGTCGTCGCCTCGCGTCAGTTGGGATCGTCTCGACAGCCTCCATCCCCCTGAACGATGGTGTGAGCGGTCGAAACGCCAGACACGTGGCTTCGCTCCAGCCACGTAGTCGTCACCACCGGTCTGCTTCACGAGAGCACGACGAATCGTTATATAACTGATATTTCGATGACGGGTGACGTGAGTCGATTAATGGGCGATTTACTTTATAAATGGCTGAGGGCACCACGGACTGAATGCCACGCGAAGTCTTTCAGCGATGTCGATGGATGGCGGCGAAACAGCTGCTCCAAGTGCCGTGCTCTGTGCTCGGTCTTTTCGGGAGAACGATCGATGGTTGATCGGGAGTCGAATCCGTCTTGCTGGCGCCGTGTCGCAGTTTTAGTTGTCTTGATCTGTCTGGTAGTTTCCCCGATCGCGCCGTTCATTGTGTTCCCAGCCGAAGCCACATCATCACAGTCGTCCGGAATGACGACTACGGCGAACACGTCAGCAACACCCACCCCAACTCCAACCCCCTCTCCAACACCCACTTCAACCCCAACTCCAACCCCCTCTCCAACACCCACTTCAACCCCAACTCCAACCCCCTCTCCAACACCCACTTCAACCCCAACCTCCTCTCCGACACCTACCCCAACCCCCACCTCCTCTCCGACACCCACCAACGAGACGGTATCGACATCGGGCATCATCACGGACCCGCTTGAACAGAGTGTGAGTATCAAACCTAATCCCGAAAAGACCGTGCTCGTTCCCGGGGGAACGTACACGTTCGATATCACGACCACCGTCGAACGCGGCGGCCTATTGAAAGAAGACAAAATCCCGAACCCGTATCTGGACATCACCATCGACTCCGATAGTCCGGACACGGCGGCGACAATCACGGGCGTAGCGTCGCGAGAGGGCGACTACGGAATCGTACAGCGGGATACTGTTACCCAATCGCTATCGATTTCGACCGACGAATTCAGTGCCGGCTCGCTTAACCGAGTGCTCCTGCGTGTGCAAGTCCCCGAGAACGCCAGCTCGGTTACGCTCAGCGTCGAGGCCGGGCGCGGAAGCGGCACCCCTGACGTCACGGTTACAAACACATACACCGCCACGACGGACAGAGCGTCGTGGGAAGCGCTGGCAGCGAGTGCAGAGGCTCGCAGTCGGACGGCGGCGAAACTGAACGACGGATACGACGCGATGGTCGACGGACGGTCGCTCGACAACATCATCGATCGTGGCATGCGGACAACGTTCCTCACGGCCGTCAATTTCGGTAAATCGCTGCTAGTCGGAGCAGCTCTCGGGACCCTCCCGGCTGTCGGCTCGGGCAGGATTCTGAGTCATCTTCCAGCCATCGGCCAGTTGGCGGACTCCCTGAAGACAGCAAACGAGTACCGCAAGTACGCGAACAGTCTCGAATCCGACGAGAAATTCGACGGGCCGTGGATCGGGTCCGCCTCTCGCGCGCAGATGCGGATGGTCGAAAACGGGTTCACAACCATCGAGTTGAATCGCGTCGAGACGGCCGGAAACACCAGCTTCATCCTGTCTCGAATCGAGGACCTCTCCGAGGAGGAAGCGGAGGCTTGGCGAAATCACAACCGGGAGCGAGCCCTCGACAAACTCCGTCGGCAGCGGGAGTATCTGACTGCAACCGATAGTTACGAGCAGATCGACGACTTGCGGACACCACCCACCCTCGCGGAGAACGTCGACAGCGATGGGGAGTCGCTCACCCAGACCGAGGCCGGCCTCGGCGGGAAGTTCAATCTGTACACGGCGGCACTGAGTCAGGAAAATACAGCTAAAGACGGCCCGCGGACGGGGTTCTCGAACGAGAGAGCCTTCGAGAACGCCGCGCTCTACTTCCAGGGCGTTCGTAAGTTCTCCACCCGGACAGAAGGCTCTATTCAGCGGACGATTTCGACCACTCAGCGGCCGACGCCGAGCGTCACGCTGACGAACAGAGCGGAAGTCAGGACGCAACTCGCCTCGACGGGCACCGTGCAGGCAACGTTCAGAGTGTCCAACGATGGCGGCCCGACGACTATCCACGGCTTCCTGTCGCTCACGTATTCGGACGAGACGCTCGAATTGAGGCGGATTGAACAGGTGGATGAAGAATCCGATGGAGAGGTGTTGCGCAACACCGTCTACGACCCGCAAAACCGGAGCAAGTACGTCAACGACACGTTAACGAACACCTACGAACCGGGTACGGAGAGGGTACTCACTCGCGGCGGTGACCGGAAATACGTCGACAGGTCGGTGACGGACGTGTTCGAACGGTTCGCAGCCGGGGAGACGAACACCTATCGGGTCACGTTCGAGCGCAGTGGCCCTGTGAGCGAACCCGCAGAGATCGGCTATCGAACGGCGTTCCAACCGCTCGTCCACGAGAGCGGGCAGTCAGCGTTCGTGCGAGCGCCAACCCAGGAGACTCCGGGCACACAGACTGGCGTCCAAGAGTGGGCCATCTATACCGTGAACGACAGCGGTACGTCGTCGGCACCGTTCGATCTCGAAATTGTCGACACGAACGCCCCGATCACAGCGGGCGAACCCCTCGAAATAACCGGTCGTATCGAGAACAACGGGACCGAGACGGCGACTTCGAGCGTCGTCCTCTCAGTCGCCGACATCGGTACTGCCTCCGCGTCGGTTCGGTTGGCCGCCGGCGAGGCGACGGAGCGAACCTTCACTGTCCAGACGAGCAAGAGTGACGAGGGCGAGAATCGCGTCGAACTCGTGAGTCCGAGCGACGCCACCTCCGCGACGGTGAGAATCAAGTCCACGCAGCCGGATCTCGCTGGCGAGGGAACCGAGACCAACCCCTTTGTTGTTACGAACGCTCGCCAGTTGCAAGCCATCCAGAACGACCTCGATGCCTACTACGTGCTCGGAAACGATATCAACGCGTCCGAGACGACAAGGTGGAACGGTGGCAGCGGGTTCGATCCGATCGTACAGAACCCGACGTATGGTGACTCGAAGTTCACGGGGACGCTAGACGGGAGGGGCCACACGATTACCGGCCTGACGATAGACCGTCCGTGGACTAATTACGTCGGTCTGTTCGCGTGGGTCGGAAGCGACGGGACGGTGAAGAACGTCGTACTGCGTGATGTCGATATCCGCGGCGAAGGAATCAAAGGGTCGATCGCCGGCAGGAATGACGGAAGGATACGTCGCGCTGGCGCTACCGGGAGCCTCGGCGGCCCTCACGGAAGGGGTGGTGGCCTCGTCGGAACCAATCATGGAACGATCACGGAATCGTTTGCCTCCGTGTCGGTTTCCGGTGAGGACACACTCGGCGGCCTCGTCGGAGGCAACTACGGAACGATTTCCGAATCCTACGCAACCGGCTCCGTCTCGGGATATTATTACTTGGGCGGCCTCGCCGGCTATAATAGGGGGAACATCACCGAATCCTACGCGACGGCACACGTCTCCAGCCACGGCGATTCTGGCGGGTTCGTTGGTTCCAACGGCGGGAGCAGCTCTACCACCGACGGGTATTGGAGCGTGAACGCGACAGGGATGGGTCACTCGGCCAACGGGACGGCGCTGACGACCGCGGAGATGACCGGCGACACGGCCGTCGAGACGATGGTCGGCTTCGACTTCGGAACCGCGTGGCAGATCCGGTCTGACGACCCGCCGGCGCTAGCTTGGCAGGATATCGAGACGAACACGCCGCCGATGGCGACCGCAGACAGGTACTCCACCGTCACCGAGCGCACTCTCTCCGTATCAGCGCCGGGTGTCTTATCCGACGATACTGACGAGGACGGAAACTCACTCGCGGTGGTGGAGACGACAACACCACCGTCGAACGGCACGGTTACGCTCGTGAGGAACGGCAGCTTCCGATATACACCGGAAGATGGGTTCACGGGGCAGGACTCCTTCACGTACCGCGTCAGTGATGGCGCTGGCGCGTCCGACACGGCGGTCGTCGCCATCGACGTCACTGCGGGCGCCCGAACCGTCGACGGCGACGAAGATGGCGACAATGATTATGCGACGATCGGAGCCGCACTGGAGGCAGCGGACGGCGGTCGAATCACCGTCGAACCGGGAACGTACGCCGAGCAGCTCACAGTCGAGGATAACGTCACCCTCGTCGCACCGAACGGAGCGACGCTCAACGGAACCGGTTTCGACAGTGCTGCGGCGATTACCATTCCAGTGGGGAGCGCAGCCACACCGTCAATTGCGGGGTTCCGTATCCAGAACTACACGACCGGTGTCGCTGCCGGCGGCGCTCCGAGTGTCTCCGGCTCGGAGGGCACAGCCGGATCGTGGGTGCTCCGGAACGTGACCATCGTAGGGAGCGACAGATACGCGGTTGATGCATCGCAGACGACCGGTGATTGGACGCTCGACGAGGTCCGCATTCGCGAAAGCGGCCGTGGTGTGAAAGCGGCCGAAGCCACGGGCGCGTGGCTAATCCGGGACTCGAAGATAACCGCGACGGACACCTACGCCGTCGCCGCCTATCAGAGCGAGGGTGACTGGACGATACGGAATTCAACCGCCCGGGCAGACGCCGGCGTTAGTGCCGGTCGCTCAGCCGGCGACTGGACAGTCCTCGGATCGCAGATCTACGGTGGCCTCGACGCCGAGGTGTCGGATGGCAACTGGACTGTTCGGTACTCACTGGTCGCCGGCGGCAGCATCGATGCTCGAAAGACCGACGGGAACTGGAGCGTGCGCTCATCGGTGGTCCGGAACAGCGTCTACGGCGTGGTCGCAAAGTACGTGTCGGGCGACTGGGTCATCGACCAATCCGCCTTCGTCGATATCTCCGGTAACGACATCAGCGCGTACTTCGCGAGGACGGCGGGCGATGCGACGAACAACTGGTGGGGGAGCAACGGACGGTCCTGTACCGGCAACGTTGACTGTTCGAACCCGCTCTCGAACCCGCCAGCGTTCTTGCCCGACAACGAGCGTCCACTCGTTCGAATCGACACGCCGAGTGAGCCAACTGAGACGAACGTGACCGTCACGCTAGATGCCTCAAACAGCACGGATCCGGACGGTCGTCTCCGAAGCCTCGAGTGGGACGTAGACGATGACGGAAGCTACGAGCGCACCGGGACGACCATCGAGTGGTCGCGTTCGACGCCGGGTACTTACACGGTCGGTCTCCGGGCGACCGACAGTATGGGAGGAACCAACACGACGGCAACGACGATCGCCGTCGTCGACGAACTCCCACCGTCAATCACTGATCTGAACAAGAACGTCTCGTCGGCAGACGTACGCGTCACGAGAGTCGGCTTCTCCGTGCGTGCGCACGACGACGACGCGGTGAGCGAATATCGCTGGGACTTCGATGGTGACGGCACAATCGATGCCCGGACGAACACCTCGAAGACAACCCACACGTACGCCGAACTCGGCGACGTCTCACCGACGATCACGGTCGTCGACACAACTGGCCACACGGCCACTTCGACCTTCCAACCGGTGAACGTCGCGGACGAGACGGCGCCATCGCCGGCAATCAGCGGGTCATCTTCGGCCGTCGTCGACGTTGAGACGGCGTTCTCAGCGGCGAATTCGACCGACAATAGCCAGATAGTCGAATACCGCTGGGACTTCGACGGCGATGGTCGGACTGACGAGACTACGGTGACAGCGACAACGTCGCACACGTACACGGAACCGGGGAAGAGCTACACCGTCTCTGTAACGGCAGTCGACCGAGGGAACAATACCGCGAGCGCGAGCATACGAGTTCGAGTGCGGGCGAACACGCGTCCGGACTTGGAAACGACCGTCCTGACCAAACGGAATAACGTCGGCTCGCCAGTTCGCATCAGAGCGGCAGCGAACGACGAGAATGATGCAGTTCGGTCGATTGCCGTCAGCTACCGGGGGAGGGTTCGCGAGAACGTGTCCTGTGCGGTCGGCAACTGCTCGGTTACCCTCTCGACATCGCCCGAGCAGTCGACGTGGAACGAAGCGAACGAGACGTATGGGACGAGCCCCATGACGCTCCGAGCGACCGACTCGTACGGTGCGAGCGTCTCGAAAACGGTCCACGTGCGGGTGTACGTGGCCGGGGATACGAACGGCGACGGGACAGTGAACATCTTCGACGCGGTCGAACTCGGACGCAACTGGCAGACGCGGCGTGGCGACGAGAGCTACTCGGCTGCAGCCGACCTCAACAACGACGGCGTCGTGAACATCTTCGACGCAGTCGTGATCGGCCGAAACTGGCGGGACAGCGGGGACTGATAGTGATTAGTGTGACTGTGTACCGGTAGTTCGCCGACGTCTTGGCGAACCACCGGAAATGACTTACACTAATCACTATGAGAGAGCCACTCCGTTGTCACGCCGGGAACCGCGGTACGTGAGCCAGGGAAACTGGCGAAGCTTCCAGAACGTGCTGGTGTACGGCACACCTGCTCGCTAATGGATCGCCGTGCGATCCGAACGGCGGCCAATATCTCGATTCAAGCCGATCACCGACACGTCCTCACGCCTGCGATGATCCCAACGGCTGACAGCGTTCGCGCCCCCCATCACTGCAGCTACGCGCTCCATCCCCGCACTTCCTGTCGGGTCTGGACTCGTTGTTCCCTCCCGTGACGTTCTTGCCGGTTCCACCGCACGACGAGGAGTGGCGCGACTGGCGCCCGTTCAGACCGGTTCGAACTCGTGGATCGGCCACTCCGTCTCGTAGGAGAGCGCCATCTCGCGTTCGTCGGCATCGGGCGCTCGGGCACTCAACCGGACCGCCATATCGATCGACGCGTCGGCGTACGGGACGGTGAGCCGTCCGGTTAGCCGCGCACCCGAGTCGAGTTCGACGATCGCAACGGTGTACGGGCCTCGATCCGCCAGAGCAGGTGGCGGCGTCCGCACCTCGGTGTACGAAACTACCGTCCCCGTCTTCGGCTGGGGCTCGGCGCGCAGATTCCGGCCCCCACAGGCGTAACACGCCGGTCGGGGCGGGATCAGTCGCTTCCCACAGTCCTCGCAGGCGGCGGCGAGCAGGTCGCCCTCGGCGAGTGCCGCGAAGAAGCCGGGGAGCGTGAAGGGGCTGTCGGATGTCACTTCGCCACGGGTGAGCGGTGCGGTCGTGTCGGAATTGTGGTCGGTCATGTGGAGAGGACGTGGGCGACGGTGACGGCGTCCGCGACGCCGCCCTCGTTGATCAGCAGACCGGTCGTCGCGTCGTCGACCTGTCGCTCGGGCGTCGCCGTCCCGGTCAGTTGTTCGTACACTTCGACGACCTGTGCGAGGCCGGTGGCGCCGATGGGATGGCCGCGGGCTTTCAGCCCGCCACTCGTACTCAGGTGGGTGTCGGTCCACCCGTCCGAGCGGTCGGCGGGCGGGAGCGCGCTCTCGTAGCCTCGGCCCCGCGGGGCGAGTCCGGCGGCCTCGGCGAGCAACGCCTCGCTGACCGTGAAGGCGTCGTGGACCTCGGCCACGTCGACGTCCGTGGAGTCGACGCCGGCTTCGTCGTACGCCGTCGTCGCCGCCTCGTGTGCCCCCTCGACGAACGTGAGGTCGCGGTCCGCGACGCCGATGTTGTTCGCACCGGCGCCGACGCCGGCGATCCGGACCGACGGGCGGTCACCGACGAATCGCGCCGCGATCTCCTCGGTCGCGACGAGGACGACGGCGGCTCCGTCGGTGACCGGCGCACAGTCGAACAGCTTCAGCGGTGGGGCGACGTAGTCGGAGTCGAGAACCGTCTCGACATCCGTCTCCCGCTGGAACTGCGCCCGCGGGTTGGCGGCGCCGTTCGCGTGGTTCTTCACCGCAATCCGGGCCAGATCGCGCTCCGTCGCGTCGGTCTCGTGGAGGTAGCGCTGAGCGAGGAGTGCGTACTGACTCGGCGCCGTGACGCCGGAGCGCTGTTCGAGCGCCCGGTCGAAGGCGGCCGAGAGGGCGTTCGTCGCCCCGGCGGTGCCGCCCGCAGTCATCTTCTCGACGCCACAGGCCAGGACGGCGTCGCGGCGCCCGCTCCGGACATCCTCGACGGCGTGGCGCAGAGCCAGCGCTCCGGCAGCGGCACACCCCTCGACGCGTTCGGCGGGGACGTGGCGCAACCCACACCACTCCGCGAGTAGCGTTCCGTGCATGATCTGGTGCTCGTAGGACTCCGACTGGTTGCCGACGTACACTGCGTCGACTACCTCGGACGGATCGGGGCCGACCTCGAACGCCTCGGCGACGGCGGCGCTGAAGAGATCCCGCCCAGTCAGATCGGTGCGGCCCAACGGCGAGGTGCCGACGGCCGCGATATGTGGTTCGGTGTCGATCACGCGCTCACACATTCGCGCCAGCAGGTTAACTGTTCAGCCGCGGGAGAGGGCGGGAAGGCTTAGGCGCTCGCGAAGCGATACACCGGTATGGGCGATCCAGCCTGCTATCTCGAGTACTGTCCCGAGTGTGCCGCGCCGGTCCCCGTCGTGGAAGGGGTGTGCCCCGACTGCGAGGCCGTCCTCGACGACGAAGGCTGACTGACCACCGCCGTTCGAGGGGTAGGGCGACAGCGTGACAGCCAGCTGTCGGCGGCGCAAACCGGACTCGAAGGCTTAACGCTTCACGAACGATCGACAGTCATACGTCGCCGGTCGACTGGGCGGCACCGATCGGCAGGGTCGATCACGCGTCGGCGACGCGGGCGGCGATATATCCGACGACGACGCCGGTGGAGATGAACACGAGATCCGAATCGACCGTCACTACGTCGAACAGCGCCAGATAGCCTGTGACGAGGAAGACGGCGAAGCCGGCGACGAGCGCACCGAACAGCGGGACGGTATCACGAGGGCCGAGCAGGGGGGCCATGCGGCCCCATGAGACCGAAGGCTCATTTCGGTTGCGCTCGGTCGCCGGTCGGGCGGGCACTCGCTCGCGGATCACTTCCGCCGTGTGGCGTCTCGCGGCGCCGAACCTGGACACCGTGGACCGACTCGGTTACGTCGTCGACGACGACAGCGCCGCCCGGATCGGTCGGGAGTCGGTCGCGGAGCGTCCCCGTCAGATACGTCGGCGTCGCGCTCGAGAGGGCGTCCACGTCCGGAGCGGCGGTCAGTCGGTGGGTGATCAGCAGATCGGACTGTGAAACCGCGACATCGGGGAGCGCATCGGGTCGCTGGGTGGCAGCGACCAGTGACACCCCGGGCGTCCGCCCGCGCGTGAGTATGGTGTCGATGGCCGGCGCGGCGACTCCGTCGGCGAAGACGTGCGCCTCGTCGAGGAGTAACCACGGCAAACGGTCGGGCGCGTCCTCGACGCAGATGTCGTACAGTCCAGCGCCGACGCTCCGGACCAGTGCCGACGCCGCCCGATCGGCGAGTCCCGAGCAGTCGAGAACGGTCGCCGATCCGGACAGCAACGACGCGGCGTCGAGTCCCGCGGCGTCGAACACGCCCCACGAGTCGGCGAGTTGGAGATGGTTCCGGGCGGCCCGACGGACGCCGTCGTCGACGCGGATCTCCTCGATTCGGGCCGTCATCGCGGCGAGCGTCTCGGTCTCCCGTGCCGACTCCCAGAGGAGGGCACCGACCGGATCAGTGGGTGAGAGATCGAAGAGTGTGGGCCACGCGGCCGGCGGCACGGCCCCCGCAGGCACCGTCGGGGCGTCGACGACGCGCGCGGGGACGGTCCCGTCCGCGAGACCGCCGAACTCGCCCATCGGATCGACGACGACGGGGGCGACACCCCCAGCACGGGCCGCCTCCTCCGCGAGGACGCCCAGCGTGTGTGACTTCCCGTAGCCGCGCTTGCCAACGACGAGCGCCGCGTGGGGGCGGTCGAGGTCGATTCCGACAGCAGCGCCCTCACTCCCGTCGGCAGCGCGGTAGGTGCCGAGACGGGCGACGGGACCGGCGACCGCCGGCTCGGTGCGTCCGAGTACGTTCACGGCCCGGCGTAGCCGCTCGTTTTGATTTAAATCCGGGGACGAGGGTTCAAGTAGGGAAGCGGGACCAGGGTGATCCATGTTCGACGCGTTCCGAGCGGACCGCCGAGCCATCGAAGGACTGCCGATCAGGCTGGTCATCGCCCTCGTTATCGGCGTTGCCAGTCTGAGCGTGATGATGAACATGTTGACCGGGATTCAGGGACTCTCGACGACCGAACTCGACGTGCGGCCCGAGCCCGAAGTCGTCGGACCGGGCGACGGATCGCTCGAGCTGACCGTCGTCGGCGCCGACGGGTCGGCCGTCGCAGACGCGACGGTGCTCGTCAAGGCGGGGAGTGCGGACCTCGACGGCGTTCGGACGGCGACGACCGGCGAGGATGGGACGGCGAGCATCTCGGTGACGCCGACGCTCCGAGCGAACCAGGACGAGGGGACCCTGGTGATCGAGGTGAAACCGCCGGCGGGGAGCGGCTACGTCGACCGGCGCGGAAACACGAAGGTGCTGGTGGTGCGGAGCGGCTAATCCCCCGGAGAGGACGGAATGCCGACCGCACCGAACTGGCGTGGGGCACCCCACCGACGCGTCACGCCGCGCCGTCGGCGTACGCCGGTTCGGCGACGTTCGCACAACCGACGGCCGTTGCCGCTACGGTCGCCGGTCTCAGCACTGTTCGCCGGCCGACAGTATCGCCCGCATCTGACGGGTGATCGTTTCGTGGCATGGTTTTCCCGGTGTCCCGACGCGCCAGCAACGACCGACGAATCACGACAGTGTCGGCAGATCGTGTAAAATGAGTGATGCCTAGGCGGTCAGTTATGGACGCGGGACCTCACCGCCGATGATGTCCACGTCCGCCGTCGAGGCGGTCCTCCCAGTCGATCCAGTCCCGCTCCCAGCCCGTCCGTGCGAAGTAGCCTTGTTCGGCGAACTCGCGGTCCTCGCGCTCGGTACGGTTGCGCGTGACGCCACCGGCCTGTTCGCCGTCGACGAGCAAGGGTGCGAGTGTCGTCCGCCCGAACTCCTCGCGGACCGAGTACCCCTCTGGAGAGTCGTCGGCTTCGACCGCCACGAGCGTTTGCTCGGGCGTCCCGATGGGCATCACGAGGCGACCGTCGGTGACGAGCTGGTCGATCAACGCTCGGGGCGGACGCACCGCGGCCGCCTCGACGAGGATGCGGTCGAAGGGGGCGTACTCGGGGAGGCCGTCGGCCCCGTCGCGGCAGTCGACGAGGACGCCCTCGTATCCCGCCTGACCGAGGTTCCGGCGCGCGTCGAGGACGAGCCGGCGAGCGATATCGACGGCGTGGACGCGCCGCTCGCCGACGAGCTCTGCGAGGAGCGCGGCCGTGTAGCCGACGCCGACGCCCACCACGAGGACGTCGTCTTCGTCGTCGACATCGAGGGCTTCGAGCAGGCGGGCAACGGTTCGAGGGGCGAGGACATCCGTTCCGGCGTGGTCGCCGGTACGGTTGTCGTACGGCTGCTCCTCGACGAAGACGTGTCGGGGAACCGTCCGCATCGCCACCTCAACCGACTCGTCGAGGCTGCCGAGGGCGTGATCGAGACCGTCGACCATGTCCTCGCGCAACACCGCAGGGTCCATATCGGACCCTTGGTGTCAGCGCATATCAAGGGTGCGTTTGGGAGCTCATAGACGTTATCGTAACTGTCTAGAAATTCTCGCCGGGCCGTCACGGCGAGAATCGCTGCAGACTTCCGATACTCCCGATCAGTTCTCGGCCGCTCGCATCGGCACGAACCGAACGGCCCCGTGTGTCTCGCGATCGACACCGCCGTCGGCACGCCGGGTCAACTGGACGAGGTGCTGGCGCCCGCGGCCGATCGGAGCGACGATCCGTCCGCCCGGACGCACCTGCTCGACGACGGCCTCGGGAACCGATTCGGGTGCGCAGGTGAGGTAGGCGCCGTCGTACGGTGCGGGATCGGGCCAGCCCGCGTACCCATCGCCGACGCGGACGCGAACGTCGTACCCGAGGCGGTCGAGGCGGTCGCGCGCTTCCCGGGCCAGATCGGGTTCGACTTCGACGCTGTAGACGGTGCCCGAACCGACTGCGGCGCTCGTCACGGCGGCGTGGTACCCGCAACCGGTGCCGATTTCGAGCACGCGGTCGCCGTCGTCGGGTGCGAGCAGGTCGGTCATCGTCGCCACCATGTGTGGCGCGCTGATCGTCTGGCTCTCACCGATGGGGAGCGGGCGGTCGTGGTAGGCCGCCTCGCGGCGCTCCGCGGGGACGAACTCGTAGCGCGGGACGGCGCGCATCGCCCGTTCGGTGGCGGGCTGTTCGACGCGTCCGCTCTCGATCAGGCGATCGACGAGATCGTTGCGTGCGCGGGCGAAATCCATGTGTCGTGTATGATGTTGCCGACTACGCAGACACGGTTACCACGCCGACCACGCAGTCGAGGTCACGTCGCGCCCGTACACCCGCTTGACGTCTTTCGCGAAGACGATGTCGCCGTCGTGATCGAGTTTCTCGAAGCGGTACTCGGGGGCGTCGCCACGCACCTGGATACCGGTGATCTCGAACTCCTCGTCCGCGAACTCGGCCGTCTCGCCGACGGTGAACTCGTGATCGCCGGGGACCGACACGGTGACGCTCCGCGATTCGTCCCGGCGGCCGTCGTTCGGGTGGATGGTCACGTTGACGCGGACGTTGTCCACGGCGCGCGTCCAGAGTGTCTCGACGTCTTCGATGGTCGCCTCCTCGACACGCTGGTCGCCGTCGAGTTCGATGGCCGTGATCCGCACCTGCATGATCGCTTCCGGCGTGTCGACGACGAACTCCTCGCCGACCGTGATCGTCTCAGCGGGTGGCACGTCGACGGTGCTCGTCACCGATTCGTCACCCTGCGAGACGACGACATCGACTTCGGTCTCCTCGGGCGGGTCGTAGCGCTCCTTGTGGACGTGGTCGCACTCGGTACAGCGAACGGTGACGTGGCCACCGGGTTTCAGCACCTCGTGGACGGTCGTCGCGGCGGGCGTACAGGAGGGACAGGCGAGGGCGACGCGGTCGCCCGCGTCGGGGCCGGAATGAGTCATAGTGGGCCGTAGCCGGTCAGGCGGTAAAAATCCGCCCTTCCAGGCGCCGGCGAATCCGTGCGTGTCGTTCGTCGCCTCGTGAGCGAAGTGAGAAGACGACGCCGATCAGAAAACGAACCGTTCGATCAACTGCCGACCGAGGGGTGGTCGGCCCGTGGCCTCCGGGTAGACGGTGACGGTCGTACAGCCCGGGCTCGGAACGACCGGTCGGTCGTCGAACAGCGCCGCCCGGAGTCGGTGGTCGGGACCGCTGCGCACGAGCACGTCGGGGTCGGCGAGTCGCCCGCCGTCAGTGCGGACGGTCTCGGTTCGGACGGGGACGGCGAGCAGTTCGGATAGCGCCGACTGGTAGTCGGCCATCGTCTGCTGGTGTCGATCCGTGTCGCCATCGTCGGGGTGCCAGAGCGAGAGGTGGCCGTCGTTGGCCGTCGCGAGCGCCTCCGCGACGGAGACTGCACCGGAGTCGTACGGGCTCCCGTCACCGGAGAGAACGATCCGTTCGGGGGCGTCGTAGCCGACGTTGTCGACGAGGAGGACGTCACACGGCGCGTGGCGGACGACCCAGTCGACCGGATCGCCGAGCAGTCGCGACCGGAGACGGAGGGGCTCGTGTTCGGCGACGATCGTATCGACGCCGTGGCTGTCGGCGAAGTTGACGATCGCGTGTTTCGTGTCGTGGCTGACGATCTCGTCAGCCTCGACGGCGACGTCGAACTCGGAGGCGAGCGCCTCGACCCGCGTCTCGAAGGTTCGGTCGGCTTCGGACTGGACCGCCGCCGACTCGGTGAGCGGCGCCTGGTCGGGGATCTCCTCGAACCGAACGACGACCACACGACCGTCGCGTGGACGCACGGCGTCCGCCGCCAGCGCGACGAGCGAGCGCTCGCGGTCGGCGCCGACGGCCTTCGTCAGCGCGACCAACGCCGTCGGGGGATGCTCGTCGGGATCGGACTCGACATCGGTGAGCGCGTTCCGACCGACCTGCCGGCGGATCGCGTCGGTCGCGACACCCTCTCGACGAACCCGCGGTCGAACGTAGCCGAGATACCAGCCGACGCTTCCGAGCGTGATGACGGCCGCGCCCGCGAGCGCGATCGTCCCCATCTGTGTCAGCAGCAGTACGCCCGTGATCGCGCCGAACACTTGCATCCAGGGGTAGAACGGCGACATGAACTCGGGCTCGTACGTCGCGTTGCCCTCGCGAAACGCGACGACGGCGAGGTTGATCAGCGCGAACACCATGATCTGGAAGGCGCTGGCCAGCTTCGCGATCTCCAAGATGGGCACGAACGCGATGAGCGCCAGCAACACCGCGCCCGTGAGCGTGATCGACGTGACTGGCGTTCCGAACCGGTCGCTGACGATCGAGAGCGACGGCGGCGCCAGCCTGTCCCGACTCATCGCGAAGGGGTAGCGCGACGAGGAGAGGATGCCGGCGTTGGCCGTCGAGACGAGCGCGAGGATGGCCGCCGCGATGACGGCGACGACGCCCGCTCGCCCGAGCGTCACCTCGGCGGCGACGGCGACGGGCGTCAGCGATCCGGCGACGCTTCCGGGATCCGTGATCCCGACGAGCACGGCGACGATAGCCACGTACAGGACCGTCGTGAACGCGAGCGAACCGAGGATGCCGAGGGGGATGTTTCGACCGGGGTCCTCGACTTCCTCGGCAATACTCGCGACCTTGGTGACGCCGGCGTAGGAGACGAACACCAGCCCCGTCGCGGCGAGCAGTCCGCCAACGCCGGAGCCGAAGAAGTTCGTGTAGTTGGCCGCGTCGACGCTCGGCGCGCTGCCGGCGGCGAACCAGCCGAGCGCCGCGAGCATGACGACGACGATGGCGAGCTGGAGCCGTCCGGTCTGTTTCGCGCCGACGACGTTCACCAGGATCAGAAGCGTCGCCAGTCCCAGCGCGACTGGCTGGAGCGGGAGGTCGAACAGCAAGAGCAGGTAGGGGACACCGCCGACGAGCGCGAGCGCACCCTTGAACGAGAGCGAGAACCACGTCCCGACGCCAGCGATCGTCCCGAGGAGCGGCCCCATCCCACGCTCGATGTAGATGTAGGTGCCGCCAGCCTCGGGCATCGCGGTCGCCATCTCCGACTTCGAGAGCGCGGCGGGCACCACGAGCAGCCCGGCGAGGAGGTATGCGAGGACGACGGCCGGGCCGGCGATTTCGAGGGCGAGCGCCGGTAGGATGAAGATGCCGCTGCCGATCATGGCGCCGATACTGATGGCGAGAACCGACGGGAGGCCGAGGTCGCGTTCCAGTTCCTTCATGCGGTGTGTCGGGGCTCACGGCGTGAGAGGCCGTCCGCGATGGCGGTGGAGAGGACGGTCGTCGCACAGAACGGCTCGTGGCCGGCTTCGGAGACGAGCTCGTGCCGGTCGGGGTCGTTCACCCGGACCACGACGCGCTCGCTACCGAAGTGGGCGCGGACGAGCTGGGCGAGAAGTAGGTTTCGGCCGTCCCGAGGCGTCGCGACGACGACCGTCGAATCGGGGCCGAGACCTGCCGTCTTCAGATGCTCGAGGTTCGCTGGATCCCCCCGGACGGTGACGTACGCGGCCGTATCGCACGTCTCGTCGACGACGGTGACGGCGTGCCCGTCGTCGTGCAGACGCTGGGCGAGGGCCGCGCCGACGTGGCCGCCGCCGAGAACGCAGTACTCGGTCTCGGGGCCTTCTCCGAGCGATTCCTCGGTCGAGAGTCGGGTCGATTGCAGTCTCATGGGTTGGGAGGCCGCGGTGACAGCGAACTCACACCAGCAGTAGAAGACGGAAATACATAAAATAGTCGTTTTATTTGACGACCCGTCAAAATACTCCACCTCTATATCAGCTATCGTCATCGATCTGGAATGAGTGGATTGCGAGAGCGGGCGCATCGGGACGAGCGTCCGAAGCGCGCCGGGTGTCGTGGCGAAGAACAAGCCTAAGTCCCGCTGTCGAGACGGGATACGCATGAAAGACGGGGAACTGGATTCGATCGACCGATCCATCCTCTACTACCTCCAGCAGGACGCCCGTCGGACGTCGTCGAGCGACATCGCGGAGAAACTCGACCTGTCGTCGAGTACCGTCCGGACGCGGCTCAACAAACTCGAGGAGAGCGGGATCATCCGAGGGTATCACATCGACATCGACTACGATCTGGCGGGCTATCCGCTGTACACCAAGATCATCTGTACGGCGCCGGTTACGGAGCGGGACGTACTCGCGAATCGGGCACGGGAGGTCCACGGCGTCACCGCAGTCCGCGAGATCATGACCGGCAAGCGGAACGTGTACGTAAACGCCATCGGCAAGACCCACGACGACCTCAACCGGATCGCCGAGGAACTCGACGAACTCGGGCTAGAGATCGTCGACGAACAGATCATCCGCGACGAGTACGTCTGTCCGTACCACGGGTTCCTCGAAGAGCAAGCGGACGCCGACGGGTAGTCAGTCGGGGGATCAGGGTGCGGTGAGCAGTCGATTCGGGTCTATCGTTTATGTCTCGCCCGCCCGAGTGTGGGCGTGTGACGACGACCGAGATGGCGAACGGACTCCGTCTCACGCCGTCACCGTTCGACCACCGGGAGGTCTACGACCTCCCCGTCCGCGTACACCGTCGGCTCCCGAAGGATGCCATCCAGGTGAAGCGGCGCTTCGGTGTCGCCACCGATGCTCGCGTCGTCGCCGATGGCGATGTGGACCGTCCCCGCAGCCTTCTCGTCCAGTAGGACGGAGCCGACCAGTTCCGTCACGCCGACGTTCGTGCCGATACCGAGTTCGGCGAGGTTGGCGGCGGCGTCGCCGACCGCCTCCCGGCCCGCGTCGACCTGTTCGCGCACGGCGTCGTCCGAGATGTGGGTGACGAAGCCGTCTTCCACCTCGAACCGAAGCGGTTCGTCGACGAGGCCGTGGGGCATCATCGTCCCGTCGACGACGTAGGTACCCCCGGCCGTCTCGGGGCTGACGAACACCTCGCCGGCGGGGAGGTTGGAGAAGTCGCCCGAGTCGTGGACCATCCCGGTGTCGGTCAGCCACTCGCGGTCGCCGGGTTCGACCGTGAAGTCGGTCCCCGCGGGCGTCGTCACGCGAATCTGATCGGCACCCCGGACCTGTGCGAGCACCTCCCGGCAGTGGCGGGCGATGGTCTCGTAGTCGGCGTCGAGGCCGGCGATCATCACGTCCTCGGTGATGCCGGGCAGGGTCGCGGCGCGGGCGCCGGCCTCGCACGCGCGCTTTCTGGCGCGGGTGTGACTCAGACTCTTCGTCGTCGGCGCGAGCACCACGTCCGCATCGGCCATCGCCGCCGCGACCGGTTCCGGAGGTTCGGTGCCGTGTTGCTCGCCCGGGGGGTAGCGCAGGAGGACGGCGTCGGCGGTCACCGAACTCGCCACCTCGTAGAGCGCCTCGCCGATAGGGAGACGTTCGTCGTCGGTGACGACCGCACAGGACTCGTCGGCGTCGAGTGCCATACACTGGTGGATCGCCGTCTCGGCGGCCTCGCGGAGCGCGTCGGTCATGTGTCGGCACAGGAAGGGGCCGGGGTTAAGCCCTTCTCACGCACGGAGAACGGGAGTCGTGGGCCGAGCTCGAACTGATGGTGGTCACTCGAGTCCGGCTCCGTACTGCCGAGGACGGTCGGTTCGGCGAGAGTCGGAGCGTCACGGCCGGGAGCGTCGCTCGAAACGATTATGCCCGTCGGTCGTCGACTGCGCGATATGACACAGGTCGGCGTCAACGGGTACGGAACCATCGGCAAACGCGTCGCGGACGCGGTCGAGGCACAACCGGACATGGAACTCGTCGGCGTCGCGAAGACGCGCCCGAACTTCGAGGCGGAGACGGCCGCACGGAAGGGCTATCCACTCTACGCCGCCGTCCCGGAGCGCGTCGAGCGGTTCGCCGACGAAGGGCTGGAGCTCGCCGGCGAGGTCGACGACCTCGTCGCGGCGGCGGACGTGGTCGTCGACTGTACTCCCTCGGGGATCGGCGCCGAGAACGCCTCGCTCTACGAAGCCCACGACACCCCCGCCATCTTCCAAGGCGGCGAGGACGCCGACGTGGCCGACGTGAGCTTCAACGCCCGCGCCAACTTCGCCGACGCGGTCGGTGCCGACTCCGCCCGCGTCGTCTCCTGTAACACCACGGGCCTGTCCCGCATTCTCGCCCCGCTTGAGGAGACCTTCGGCGTCGAGAAGGCACGGGTGACGCTGGTTCGCCGCGGCGGCGACCCCGGCCAGACCGGCCGCGGACCGATCGACGATATCCTCCCCGACCCGGTGACAATTCCCTCCCACCACGGCCCGGACGTGAACACCATCTTCCCCGACCTCGACATCGACACGATGGGGATGAAGGTGCCGGCGACGCTGATGCACACCCACAGCGTCAACGTCACGCTGGAATCCGATGCGGACGCCGACGCAGTGCGTGACCTGTTCGCCGACGAGACGCGCCTGTTCCAGATCCCGGCCGGCGCCGACATCGACGGCTCGGGCAAACTCAAGGAGTTCGCCCACGACGCCGGCCGCCCGCGGGGCGACCTCTGGGAGAACTGCATCTGGGCGGAGTCGATCACCGTCGAGGGACGCGACCTGTACCTGTTCCAGGCGATCCACCAGGAGAGCGACGTGGTGCCGGAGAACGTGGACGCGATTCGAGCGCTCCGCGGCGACGCCGACGCCGCGGAGAGCATGACGACGACCGAGGACGCGATGGGCGTCGGCATCGACTACTGACAACGAGTATCGTAGTCAACCGACAGTCGAGCGCCCTCAACAGGAGACGAAAGCACGATTCTCTCGGAACGGAACGACGAGCGTCGACGGTGCTCACGGCGAGCGAGGTGTGGCCGATTCTCGGCAGGTCGTCGACAGCGGTGACCGCCGTTCCGGCGAGACGACGATTAACCAAGGTGCTGCTTTGACTCTCCACGGCATACATACCGTGTGGTGGCAACTAGTCAGCTATGCGACGCTCATTGCGCCGTTCGATCGGCATCGTTCTGCTGATGAGCGTGGCTGTCGCCGGCAGTACCGACGTAGCTGCCGAGCACAGCACGGACGTGACCGTCAACGGTACCGTTACTGGAGTTGATGGGGAACCGGTGAGCGACGCCGTCGTACTCGTGGGTGACAGCGCTACGCTGACGAAATCCTCACCCGACGAGCTTCGGGAACTCGCAGCCGCCGACCCGCAGAATCTAACCATCATCGAGGTGACTGACGGCCGCTTCGAGACGACGCTCGACTCGTCGCGTGCAGAAGCCGCCGTCGCGGTGAGCGACGGCGGGATCAGTGAGCTCGTCTACATCCGAGGGACGAACGCCACACTAGACACGAAACTGTACGAGAGACGGCCACAGATCATTCACGAACACGCGGGAGCCGTGACCGTCGACGAACGGCGTGCGGAGCTGTACGTCAAGTTGGGCAACAGTGGCGACACCGTCATGACGAATCTCTCCGTGAGTGTGGCTTCGCTCCCCGACGGCTGGTCGGTCGCCGACATCGAGACTGACGGGGAGTATCGATCGGCCGATCGGACGGTGCGCTGGGCGTCGATCCCTGCTGGTGAAGGGATCGACACCACGATCACCCTAGCCATTCCCACCGGCGTATCCGTCGGCGAGTACACCGTCGAGTTACGCGCCGAAAGCGACACCCACCGCGTCGATGCGGCGTCGGAGACGATCGAAGTCCGCCCCGAGGACACCCCGCATCCGACGACGGGACCCTCTCCGGTCGACGAAGGGGACGGTCGAACGACCGTCTCGACCACGCGGACGCCCGAGCGACCGACCAGGGGGAGTACGACGAACGAGTCAGGACCGGGACTCGGGGGTGGGGTCACGATTATGGGGCTCGCGGTTCTGGTCGCACTGCTCGGCCGGAGAGAGTGAGACGATCGGGCCGCAGTACGGGGTCAGACGACCGGGAGTCGAGTGCGGGACGACTCGGCGCGGGCCGAAACAGAACGGTTCAGCAGTCGTCCTGTGACAGGACTTCGACGCCGGGGAGCGACTGTCCCGTAAGCGCCCGGACGTAGGCACCACCGGCGATGGAGACGTGCGAGAAGTACTCCTCGTCGAGGCCGTAGAGTTCGATGGCACGGGACGTGTCGCCACCGCCGATGACCGAGAAGCAGTCGGTGGTAGCGATGGTTTCGAGGAGGCCGACGGTGCCGTGCGAGAAGCGTTCGTCCTCGAAAACGCCGAGGGCGCCTTTCACGAACACGGCCGCGGAGTCCTCGACGACGCTCCCGTACTGCTCGACCGTCGTCGAACCGACATCGAGGAAAGGCTGTGTTTTCGCCACGCCGTCGACGGGGAGTTCCGCGCGGCGCTCGCCGTCGTCTTCGTACGCCAGGTCCAGCGGGAGGCGGATGCGCTCGCCACGCTCAGCGAGGAGTTGGCGGATTCGCTCCGCGTTGTTCTCCCACTGATGGTCGTAGAGTTCTCCGCCGCCCACGTCGTAGCCCACGTCGTAGCCGGCGGCACGGAGGAAGAGTTCGCCGACGATACCGCCGAGGAGGTAGTGGTCGATTTCGTCGTCGAGCGCGCTCATCACGTCGATCACGTCGGTCGCTTTCGCCCCACCGAGCACCATCGTCACGGGGCCGTCGAACTCCCGGTTGGCGATGCTGGAGTTGGCCTCGTACTCCGCCGCCATGACGCGACCGGCGTACGCGGGGAGGACGAGTGGGAACCCGACGATGGAGGCGTGGGAACGATGGGCGACGGAGTACGCGTCGTCGACGTAGCAGTCGAACTCGGGGGCGAGCGTCTGGACGAACTCGCTGTCAGCGTGTTCCTCGGGGGGTTTCTCGGGGAGTTCGTCGTCGCACATGCGGACGTTCTCCAAGAGGAGTATCTCGCCGGTACCGAGCGAGCGGATGGCGTCGAGCGCCGCCTCGCCGCACACCTCGTCGACGAAGGCGATGGGGGTTTCCACGTACTCGGCGAGGAGGTCCGCGTGCTGGTCGAGCGAGACGAAGGTATCCCGCCCGGGCCGGCCCTGGTGAGCAATCACGACGACACGGTGTCCGGCCTCGGCGAGCTCCCGGACGGTCCGAGCGTGGCGCGCGAACCGCCGGTTGTCCTTGACGATGCCATCCTCGACCGGCGAGTTGAGGTCGAGCCGGACGAGGACGCGTTTTCCGGACCCGATATCGTCGAGCGTCTTGAACATGTGCCTCGCCTCATCGATGGATGGTCCACTATTTCAAATGGGCGATTCCGCCCGAGTCACCTTCTCCGGCCTAAAGGGCGGAGCTTGTCGGTGAACTCCCGTTCTGGCCAACCCTATCGGTTGGCAGGCGAGTAGCCGCCATTCACGTTCAGCGTTCCCGACTTTAGGGCGAGGTGACGTGTCGCCCCTCCGTGCGGAGACTTTTGCCCCGCACGGAGTAGCCGAAATCCGATGTTCTTCGCTGCGTTGTAGTCCGCGTTGACCTCGTAGCCGCACTTCTGGCAACAGAACTTCGCTTGCGACGGGCGGTTCTCGTCCAGCGTCGTTCCGCATTTCGAACACCGCTTGGACGTGTACGCCGGGTCTACCTGCGTGGCGTCGATACCCTCCGCTTCGGCCTTGTACGCCACGTAGTCGTACAAGCGGCGGAAAGCCCACGCGTGGAACTTCTTTGCGCCCGGCGTACGGTTGCGGATGTCCGTCAACTCCTCGAAGGCAATGGTATCGCAGCCGTGGGCGGCGGCTTCTTGCACGATGGCTTTCGAGGTTCGGTGTAGGTAATCTTCAACCCACCGCGTCTCTCGGTCGCCCATCCGTTCGATGGTTCGATGGGCTGACTCCGTCCCCGTCCGCTGAAGGTCGCCACGCACGCGCTCGTACTCCCGACGACGGTGATTCAGGTAGTCGCCGCTCCAGAACTGGCCGGTTGACGTGACGGCGATCTGTTCGATACCGAGGTCGACGCCGAGGACTGTACTGTGCCCGGCGTCGCCTTCGTCCGGTATCTCGGACTCCACATCGGCCTTTGTGCCGATATGGAGGAAAAAGGTGTCCGTCGCGTCGCGGTACTGAAGCGTCGCACCCGTAACCTCGTACTCGTCGTCGCGGAGGTATTTCGTCTGCGGGGTGTCTCCCTCCTGCGGCAGGACGTACTCGGCTTCGATACGTCCGTCCACCGTGGAGAGGGATACGTGGTTGTCGTTGAACGTGGCAGACCGCTTGTCGTACCGAACAGAGGGTGTCGTGAAGTGTGGTTGCGATCCTTTCTTGCCGTTTTGCCAACGGGCGACGACACCCGTGATGGCTTCGGCGGCCCGGTTGCGTGCCGACTGGACGAGATTCGCCTGTGGCGCGTCTTGTCGCGCACGTCGGAGTACGTCCGGTGGTGGAGTTTCGTTTTCGAGGTGGGCTTGTAGTCGTCTTTCCATGCATCTTGGACGACGTAGTTGCACGCCCACAGATACTCCTCGACGGTTTCGTGGAGGAGAGTTGCGTCGCTGTCGTCCACGTCGAGTTTGACGACGACCGTGCGACGCACCTCCGCCATACTTCATGCGCAACGTTTCACATTCACAACCATAACGTTGGAGTGCGGGAGTAGGCCGAGCAACCGAGCGGTGGTTGCATCGCACCATGTCGCGTTCCTCCCCGCCGTGAACGCCGGGGGTTCCCGCTTGTAGATAGATGACCGTGTTATTCCCTACCGGGGACAGAAAGCTTTTGAGCGGGAGAAGCCTATCGTACTCCATGAGAGGCGACGACCGTGACGACCCGTTCGGCGACATTTTCGACGAGATCGAACGGATGATGAACGAGATGACTGGCACTGGCCCCGTCGGTGACGGCTCCGGGTTCACCTCCGAGACCCACGTCGACATCTACGAGGCGGACGAGCAGGTGCGACTCGTCGCCGACCTCCCCGGCGTCGAGAAGGATGCCATCGACCTGAAGTGTGACGGCAAGACCCTCACCATCAGCGCCACGTCCCCACACCGCGAGTACGACGAGCGCATCCGCCTCCCCGCTCGCGTCGACGAGCACTCCGCCTCGGCCAGTTTCAACAACGGTGTTCTGGAAGTCACCGTCGACAAAGTGGGCGACTCCGCCGCCATCGACGTCGAATAGGCGGTCCCACAGTAGCGATTGCTACGGTTTACTGTAAGTCAGTACCGGTGGTTTGTCGAGACAGGCCGGCGAACCACCGGCACACAGTTACAGTAATCCGTAGGACACTATTTGCGCATCCGATCGCGGTACGGCGTACGATCGGCCGGACACCGAACTGACGGTCAGCCGCGACGATATTCGTCCGCCGTTCGCCGAATCAGCTCCGCCAGCCGGTCGTAGAAGTCGTCCACGTACTTCGTCGCCGCATCGACCGTCGGCCGCGCGTTCGTCTCCGCGACGACGACCCGGTCGTCCGTGGCGAGGAGGTCCACACCGAGATAAGACACGCCGAGGGCGTCGGCCGTTCGCTCCGCGAGCCGCCGGTAGTCGTCCGGGAGGTCCACACCCGCCGCCTCGGCACCCCGGTGAACGTTGTGTTTCCAGCGCCCAGCCTCCCGATCCGCGTCCGACAGGCGGCGTTCGACCGCGCCGGCGTACTCGCCGTCGACGACCATCACCCGGTAGTCGCGGGCGTCGGGGAGGTACTCCTGGAGGAGGAACGTCTTGTCACCTGTCGCACGGTAGTCGTGGACCAGATCCAGATAGTCGACGATGCCGAGCAACGAGTCGAGATCCGTCGCCTTCGCCACGCCGGTTCCGCGAGTCGTCGAATTCGGCTTGACGACGACCGGCCAGTCGAACGCCTCGGCGGCGGCAGCGAGGTCGGCCTCGTCGATCGGACTCGACACCATCGTCGTCTCGGGCACCGGCAGCCCCGCGGCGCCGAGCCGGGCGAGGACACCGCCCTTGTTCCGCGAGGTGAGGACGGCTTCGCGGTCGTTCACCCACGGCAAGGCGTGGAGCGCCGAGAGGGCCTCCCCCGCCGAAGTACGCGACGGGTAGACAAAGCCCACGTCGAACGTCTCCACAGGGGTGGCGTCGAGGCGGATGGTCCGCCCGTCCGCCGAGAGGTGGGCAACCTCGATGTCACGGGCCGCAAGCGGGTCGCGCAGACGGTCGAACGTCTCGGCCCGGGCGGTCACCGCAAGACGGAGCATGCGCTCACTGAGGACGGACAGCGGAAAAGTGCGCGGGTGCGCTTACGCGACGAGCAGCTGTTCGCCCTTCTCGACGACGATGCGACACGGCGGCGAGATCTTGTTGTACGAACGGCGGAAGGCGTCCTTGACCGTCGCGGCGTCCTCGGGGTTGCAGTAGCAGGTGAAGATGGTCTCGTTGGCGTTGACGCGGGCGGCGGTGCCGACCGGCTTGCCGAACGCCTGCCGCATCCCGTCGGAGACACGGTCCGCACCCGCACCCGTCGCCTGCTTGTTCTCGCGGATGACGTGGTGGGGGAACTTCCGCAGGACCATCTTGTAGTTCTCCTGGCCGACCTCCTTCAGGAGGCGACGGTTGGCGGACAGCCGAGAGGCTTCGAGGGCGCCGTGACGGATCTGGCACTCCTCCTCGACTTCGAGGCTGATGTGGACCGGGTAGTCCTCGGGGCCGGTCTGCAGGTTGCCCATGTTGTGCTGTGCGATCTTGGAGCCCGGGATGCCCGTGATGTACTCGCGTCGTGTGTACGGGCGCTTGCTGATCTCCCGGTACATGGAGGCAGGTTTGTCGGCCATGGTTACTTGTCAAAGCCGAAGCCGACGCGGTGAATAAAGCCTTCGATGCCGAACGGCGGCGTCATAGGGTCTGCTGTCCCTGTTTCCCGGTGTGTGTCCCGAGCGACACACCGGCATCGACGTACAGCAGTCCTTCCCAGCAGCTCATCCGGTGCTTTTCATCCCCGCCGCGATTCCCTTGACCGTCAGCCGGAGGGTGCGCTCCTCCGAGGGCGTGCGCTCGTCGCGCGCCAGCAGCCGCGTCTGCAGGAAGTTCAGCGGGTCGACGTAGGGGTTGCGCCGGTCGAGGCTCTCGCGGAGCCACGGCCGCCGGAGCGGATCCTCGCGGCCCGTGATCTCCAAGGCGAGTTCGACCGCGCGCTCGTGCTCCGAGCGGATACGGGGGAAGAACCGCTCGCGCAACTCCGTCGGCGCGAGGCCGGCGTACTCCTCGGCGATCTCCATATCCGTCTTCGCCATCGCCTGCGCGGCGTTGTCGAGGGTGGTCCGGAAGAACGGCCAGCGCTCGTACATCTTCCGGAGCGTCTCCATCGACCCGCCGTCGTCGAGATAGGCGTCGATCCCCGTCGCCAGCCCGTACCAGCCAGGGATGATACACCGCGACTGCGTCCACGAGAACACCCACGGGATGGCGCGGAGGTCCTCGACAGTTCGCTCGCCGGACCGCGACGCCGGCCGCGACCCCAGATTGAGGTCTTCGATGACCGTGATTGGCGTCGCCGTCTCGAAGTAGGGGATGAATCCGTCCGTCTCCAGCAGGTCGGTGTAGGCCGTCCGCGCCGCCGCCGCCATGGTCTCCATCGCCTCGGTCCAAGCGTCCGGCGTCTCCTTGATCGGTCCCTCCATCGACTGATGACGGGCGCGCATCTGTGCGTCCAGCATGCGTTCGAGGTTGCGCTCGGCGATCCGGGGGTTACCGTACTTCTCCGCGATGGCCTCGCCCTGTTCGGTGAACTTGATCTCACCCGTGATCGTCTCGACGGGCAGGGCGAGCATCGCCTCGTGCATCGGGCCGCCGCCGCGAGAGATGGAGCCGCCGCGGCCGTGGAACAGTCGCATCTGCACGCCGAACTCGTCGGTGATGTTCGCGAGGCGACGCTGGTTGCGATGGAGGCTCCAGTTGGCCGCGAGGAAGCCGTTCTCCTTGTTCGAGTCGGAGTAGCCGAGCATGATCTCCTGAGTGTCGCCCCGGCAGGCGAGCGCCGCCGAGTACGCCTCGTTCTCGAACAGCGTCCCCATGATGCGCCGGGCGCCGTCGAGAGCGTGTTCCGTCTCCAGCAGCGGCACCACGTCGAGGCCGCTGTACTCCGGGAGCGAGACGACGCCGGCCTGATCGGCCAGAAAGAGCACTTCGAGGACGTGGCTCGGCTCCTCGGTCATGCTGATGCAGTAGGTGTCGATGGCGTCGGCGCCGTACTCGCGTTGCCAGCCGTGGAGGGCATGGAAGCGCTTGCAGACGCGTTCGGTCGTGTCGCTCACGTCGCCCGGGTCGGCGAGGTCGACCACGTCGGCGTCCTGCATGATCGCGTCGGTCAACACCTCGATTCGGCCCGCCTCGTCGCGGCTCCGGTACTCGACGCCCTGCCTCTCCAACAGTTCGCCGACCGCCTCGGTATGGTTCTGCTGGTGGTCGCGCAGGTCGAGGCTGGCGAGTGCGAACCCGAACGTCTCCACCTTCCGAATCAGGGGTTCGACGTAGGCGTCCGCGATGGATTCGGCGTCGTTGTGGCGGAGGCTCTCGTCGATTGCTTCGAGGTCGTCGACGAACTCCTCCGGGTCCTGGTAGCCGCCGGGGCGCACGTCGTCGACGCGGTCGAGACGCTCGCGCATCAGCTTCAGTTTCTGCCGGTAGACCTCGTGAGGGTAGCGTTCCTCGGCCTCGCTGGCCACCTCCGGGAACCGCTCGCGGTCCTCGACCAGTGAGACCTCGAACCGGTCGCCGGGCGTGATCCACGCCGCGTCCTGACTGAGGATACCCGAGACCCGCTTCAGCTCGTCGCGGTACTTCGAGAGGACGACCGACCGCTGGCGTTCGAGGGTCTCGCTCGTCACGTCGACGGTCACCGCGGGGTTGCCGTCGCGGTCACTCCCCGCCCACGACCGGAACTCGAAGAGTTTGGGCACGTCTACTTCGGGGTAGGACTCGGCGAGCGTCCCTTCGAGGTCGGCGTACACGTCACCCACCACGTCGAACAGCGTATTTTCGAGGTACCACTGGACGTTCCGCGCCTCGTCTTCGGGTTCAGGGGCCCGGTCCCGCACCTGCGGAGTCTGCCACAGACTCGTCACCTCCGCTTCGAGGTGATTCCACGATTTCCGCCGCTCGGCGTCCGTCAGCCGGTGTTCGTCGAGCGATTCGAGGATCTGCGTGATCGTGCGGAGTTTCGCCTTGATCGTCTTGCGGTGGGCCTCAGTGGGGTGCGCGGTGAACGTGGGCTGGATGAGCACGTCGTCGAGAACCCGCTGGACGGTCTCGGCGTCGGCGTCGCGCTCGACCAGCGAGGCGACCGTCTCGGTCTGACTGTCCTCGATCCGACCCTCCTGCTCGTCGCGACGGATGGCCCGGACGCGCTCGCGTTCCTCCGCGAGGTTGATGAGTTCGAAGTACGCGGTGAAGGCCCGGGCGGCAGCTCCCTCCATCTCGGAGTCGAGTGATCCCAGCGTCGTTCGCAAGGGCTCACGCGACGGAAGCGTGCCGTCGCGGTAGTCGATGGCGGCGGTGCGGAGTTCTTCGACTGCCTCGAACGCGGCCGTCGAGGACTGTACCTCCAGCACGTCGCCGAGAAGCGTCCCGAGTTCCCGGACATCCTGGCGGACCGTTCGGTGGTGGAGATCCATTATCCGTTGGTATCGGGAGCATCCACATTAAACGCCGGGATGGGGCAGAGTTAGCGCCGAAGCGCCCGGTTCGTGGATGTTCGATCGGGATAGATTGGGAACGTCTACGACTCGTCGCACGTCGGCACCGGCTGTCGCCGTCCCCGTCGCCGTCGACAGCTCGGAACCGGTTGCGGCAACCCGTCTCATACGGATCATGGTAACTGTTCACCGGTGGTTCGTCGGACCGTCTCGATGAACCACCGGCAATGACTTACAATGGACCGTCTCACTCCGCCAATTCGTCCGCGTCCGGCGGACGGCCCGTCGTGGGATCGAGGGCGACGAACTCCAGCGATTCCCGATCCAGAAGCGCCGCCGCGCGGTCGGTAACCGAGGGGGCAACGAGGATGCCCCGCACCTCCGCCCCGTCACCGAGTTCACGACCGAGCGCGTCGACGTAGCGGCGAAGTTGGCCGACGGCGTCCGGGCCGACCCGCCGCCGCTTCAACTCGACGACGACCGGCCGTCCCTCCCGGTCTTCGCCGAATACGTCCATCGGCCCCGCCTCAGTCTCGCGTTCGGTCGCGTGCGGTTCGAAGCCGGGATCGATCCGCTCGGGATGGGCAAGAACGTGTTCTTTCAGGTCGGCCTCGCTTCCCTGCAGGTCGAGGTCGTCGAGGTCGGTCACGTCGTACGCCACGAGGTGGTGGATGCGGTCGAAGCGCACGTCGAGGAGTTCCTCGGGCGAGCGGCGGACGCTCCGGACTCGCAGACGCCCGTCGCGGACGCTGGCGAAGTGGTCACACCCCGGTGGTTGCCAGTTGACTGGCGTCCGCCCCTCGTCGGTGTGGACGAGCGCCGACCCGTCCGGTTTGAGCAGGAGGAGTCGGTCGCCGGAGCCGAGACTGCTCGACGCGCGGCCGTCGTACTCGACGGTACAGCGCCCGAAGACGGTTATCAGATCGCCTCGTCGGAAGGCGTCCTCGAGGTGGGTCAGCGCGTCCCGATGGGCCGGGCGGTGGAGGGTCGTAACCGACATCGATCCGTCGGCCGTAGGCCGGGGGCGTACAAAAGGGGCGCGTCGGAGACGCGTCATCGAGTCGGCATAAAAGCACAAATAGCGCGCGCTCGTGTGTTCGGCCGAATGGGGCTGTTCGAACTCATCGCCACAGTCGACGACGAGGAAAAGACCTTGACGGTCTTCAATCCCGAGGCGGGCGTGGCGACGGCGCTCCGCGACCACTTCGCCGACCGCAACCTCACCATCGAGGAGACAGAGAGCGGCGCCGGTCCCCGTAACTACGCCGTGTTGAGCCGCGACGACCAGTTTCTCGCCGCCGTCGACGTGAGCGACGTACTGGGTGACAGGGTGGGTGTCGAACCCGGATTCACTCGCGAGACCTACGAGGTGGTGCTGGACGAACTCGACGAGACGATGTTCACCTCGTACGACACCGAACGGATGGTCGCGGCCTCGAAGGAGATCGAGGACCGCGCCTGGCGCGGCGCAGCGGGCGAACTTCACGCTGGCTTTCAGACCTGTAGCCGGTTCGCGTCGCAGGCCAACGTGTACGACAGCATCGCTCGGCGCGGGAGCCTCGACGTGCACGTCTACGCCCATCCGGAGGGGAAGGAGGGCTTCGAGCCCCCGCCCGCGCCGACGCTCCACCTCTCGGCCGCGACCGAGATCCACGACACTTGGTTCGTCGCCTACGACGGCGGCGACGTCGAGGCCGCGAAATGCGCCCTGCTGGCCGAGGAGCGACTGCCGGGATCGTTCTACGGGTTCTGGACGTACGATCCCGAGACGGTCGACGCCATCATCGATCACCTTCGGACCACGTACTCGCTCCCCGAAGCGGACGGGCGAGCGACCGACGGTGGCTCGGACGGTTAATCTCGGGACTCGACGGCGACGATGACAGCGGCGACGAGGAGCGCGGCCGCCAGCGCCCCGAAGGCGGTGGTGTAGTCGGCGTGTCCGGCCACGAAGCCGATGAACGAGGGGCCGAGCGCGCCGAAGCCGATGTACGTGGTACGCGCGAGACCGAGGTCCGCGCCCATGCTCGCGGTGGGGAACACGTCCATCAGGTAGGACTGCATCACGGGTGGGAAGGCCATGAGCCCCGCGGCGAAGACGAGGGTGGCGACGCCGACGACGAGTGGCGCCTCGGCGGCGAGAAGAGCCACGAGGGAAACGGCGCCGAGCACCAGCGCTCCGGCGGCGACGGGCGCCCGCCGCACCCGATCGGCGAGGTGGCCGGCGGTTGGCTTGACCAGCGCACCGACGGCGAACAGGCCGGCAAAGCCCGCGCTAGCGAACTTCGGCGAGAACCCCTTGTCGAGTTGGAGGAGGGTGGGGAGGAAGCCGGCCGTCCCCTGCCACGCGAACGCGAAGAGGCAGTACGCGAAGAGGAGCCGTCGGATGCGAGAAGTAGCGAACAGACGACCGACGGTCGCCCGAACGTCGAGATCGACGGCCGCGACGTGATACGACTCCCGGCTCGTCGCGTGGAGCGTAACGGCGACGACCGCGAGGATGGCGACGACGGGGAGGAACGCGGCCCGCCAGGTCGCGACGGCGAGGGCGGCGACTGCGAGACCGGCAGCGACGCCGCCGCCGAGGTCACCGGAGGCGGTGTGTAACCCGAACGCGCCCCCACGTTTCGCCTCGAAGTGGTCCGAGATGAGCGCGCGGGCGGCCGTCGGGTAGAGGCCAGCGCCGACGCCAACGATGGCCGCCCCGAGCAGGAAAAGCGGGTAGGAGACGGCGACGGTGAGGACGGCAAAGCCCACGGCAGCGAGCGTCAGTCCCGCCACCAGTAGGGTTTTGCGTGTGAGACGGTCCGAGAGGCGTCCGCTCGGAAACTGACCGAGCGCGTACAGTCCCCACAGCACGGAGAGGGCGAGGCCGGCGCGAAACGGCGTGATCGCGAGGTCGTCGATGAGCGACGGGAGAAGCGGTGAGAGGACGAGCCGACCGCCCTGTATCGTGAGCCAGCCGAGCGAAACCAGCAGGAGGAGACGCCCGCCGTAGCCGCGAAGGAGGCGCTCCTCGGCTGTCGCGGCCGCTCCAGCGTGTTCGGTCATAGTGATCCCAGACGACGCCCCTCTACTTCAACTGTCGAGTCCCGGGAAGGCGCCAACGGCACTATCTCTCCACCGTCGCTCCCAACCGACGCGTCGGCACCCCATAATGGCCGAGTGCGACACCACAGCCGGCGGAGCAGCGCCGATCAGCGAGCTAACTACCGCCACGGGAGCGGGTCGGATCGACGCCCCGGCTGGCGGCCGACCCCGACGCACCGATCGGCGGGGACGTGTGGTTCGACGATCACCACGGCGACAACCCCCACGCCCGTCGAAACCCTCGAACGGGTGCGTCGGCCGGCGTCTCACCGATCGACGCCGAAGGATTTTACGCGGTTCGGACGAGGGACGGAGTATGGACGCGAACGACAACGCCACGGCAGGTATTCTCGACGACATCACGGTAGTGGATCTGACGACGTTCGTCACCGGCGGGTTCGCGACGCTGATGCTCGCCAATCAGGGGGCAGAAGTCATCAAAGTGGAGAGACCCCACGCCGGCGACGACAACCGCCACTCCGGCCCCCCATTCGTCGAACCCGATCCGGACTACGACGGTCCGGGGAAGACCGCCGACGAGAACGGCGAATCACCCTACTTCTGGACGATCAACTACGACAAGTTGAGCGTCGAGTTGAACCTGAAGACCGAGTCGGGGCTCGAAGCGCTCTACGACCTCGTCGCCGAGGCCGACGTGGTGGTCGAGAATTTCCGGCCGGGCACCGCCGAACGTCTCGGCGTCGGCTACGACGACCTCCGCGAGGAGAACGAGGACCTCGTCTACTGCGCCATCTCGGCGTTCGGCGAGACGGGGCCGTGGAGCAGTCGCCCCGGCTACGACCTCCTCGTGCAGGGCACCAGTGGCATCATGTCGGTCACGGGACCGGAGGATGGCGATCCGGTCAAAGTCGGGCTTCCTCAGACCGACCTCATCACGGGGATGTGGGCGGCGTTCGGTATCGTCGGCGCGCTCTTCCGTCGCGAGCGGACGGGCGAGGGCGACCGCCTCGAACTCGGGATGCACGACTCCGCGCTCCCGTGGCTCACGAAACAGGCGGGCAAGGCGTTCGTCGGCGAAGAGACGGAGCGTATGGGCACCAAAGACCCGGTGCTCGCGCCCTATCAGACCTACCCCACGGCCGACGGCTACCTCAACGTCGGCTGTGCGAACCAGAAGCTCTGGAACGAACTCTGCGAGGCCATCGGCCGCCCGGAACTCGCCGCCGACGACCGCTTCGCGACCAACCCCGACCGGGTCGAACACATGGACGAACTCGAAGCCGAGCTGTCCACCGTGTTCCGCGACCGGCCGACCGAGGAGTGGGTCGACCTATTGGCCGAGGAACACGGCCTCCCGGTCTCCCCGGTCTACGACGTGAAAACGGCCCTGAACAACGAACAGACGGAAGCTAGAGGCGTCATCCGGGAGATCGACCATCCGGCGCTCGGCACCGTGCCGGTGATCGAACATCCGATCAACTACGAGAACGCGACGGCCGGATTCGACGGTGCCCCGCCGCTGCTGGGCGAGAACACCGAAGCGATCCTGCGAGAGCTCGACTACGACGAGGCGGACATCGACCGCCTCCGCGACGAAGGAGCGATTCCGGATCGAGAGTAGTGCGAGCGGTCGCGGAGGCGGTCTGCGGCCGGCCTCCGCGACGAAGGAGCGATTCCGGACCGAGAGAAATCCTACAGCCGGCCTTCGAGATCCGACGCCACCGCCTCAGTCGTCGACTCGCCGCCGAGGTCCGGCGTCCGTGGCGCGTCGGCGTCGGCCAGTTGCTCCGCGACGGCGTCCCACAGCGCCGCGGCGGCCGCCTCCTCGCCGAGGTTGTCGAGGAGCATCGACCCCGAGAGAACCGTCGCGAGGGGGTTGGCGACGCCCTCGCCAGTGATGTCGAACGCGCTCCCGTGGACGGGTTCGAACATCGACGGATGGTCGTTGCCGGGGTCGATGTTCGCGGAGGGGGCGAGCCCCATGCTCCCGGTGACGATAGCACCAATGTCGGTGAGAATGTCGCCGAAGAGATTGGAACAGACGACCACGTCGAACTCGTGGGGACGGCGGATGAAGTCCATGCTCGCGGCGTCGACGAGGAGGCGTTCGACTTCCACGTCCGGATAGTCCGTGCTCACTTCGTCGACGATGTCGTCCCAGAAGACCATCCCGTGGGCCTGCGCATTCGACTTCGTGACGTTCGTCAGGTGGCCCGAGCGCTCGGTCGCCGCCTCGAACGCCGCGCGGACGATGCGCTCGGTACTACGGCGAGTGTAGACCGCGCTCTGAACGGCCACCTCGTTTTCGAAGCCGTCGTGTTCCCGCCCACCCACGTCCGCGTACTCGCCTTCCGTGTTCTCGCGATAGACCAGAATGTCGATATCGCCGCCCTCGTACCCTTTCAGCGGGCTGTCGACGCCGTCGAAGAGGACCGCCGGGCGCTTGCAGATGGACTGGTCGAAGCCCTTGCGGATCGGAAGCAGGAGGCCGTTGAGGGTGAGGTGGTCGGGCACGTCTGGGTGGCCGACCGACCCGAGCAGGATGGCGTCGTGCGTTTCGAGCGTGTCGAGGCCGTCGTCGGGCATCATCGCGCCCTCGTCCAGATATCGTTCGGTCCCCCAGTCGTAGCGCGTGGTCTCGATGTCGAACCCGTGTGCATCGGCGGCGGCGCGGAGTAGCGGCAGGGCCGCGTCCACGACCGTCGGTCCGATCCCGTCGCCGGGGATGAGCGCGATGTCGTACGACATGGCCGAGGGGTCGGGCGACGCACACAAAAAGATACAATAATCGGTCCGATGGGCGGTGGATCGCCTACGCGGACGGATCGAGCGCCGCCCGAAGCGACTGCCCGCCATCGGCGAGGGTCTGCCGGAGGTACGGGTCGTCGAGACGGTGGTTGTCGACGCGCTTGGCCAATAGCGAGAGTTCCTCCTCGAAGGCGGCGTAAGTCGGGTCGGTCTGGAGCACCGACCGTGACTCCGACTCCAGCAGCGCCGCTCGTTTCGACAGTCCCGAGAGATACCGTTCAGCGGCCTCACAGACGGTCTTTCGTCGGATAAGTGACCGCACGAGGTCGACGTACTCCTCGCGCGTGACCGGCTTGGTGAGGTAGGCGTCGATGTCGAGGTTGACGATGCGAACGTCCGGCGTCGCTGCCGACACGAACGCGACGCGGAAGTCGTTGGGGCTCGCCTGGAGCTGTTCGAGCACCTCGTCACCCGAGCTGCGAGGCATGTGGCGGTCGAGAACCACCACGTCGACATCGTCGTCGTAGCGAGCCAGCGCCTCGGCGCCACAGTTGGCCCGGACGATGTCGACATCGAGATCAGTCAGCCACGTCTCGTAGAGGTCGAGCAGCGCCGGTTCGTCGTCGACGATGAGGACGCACGGCGTGTCGCTCATCAGCGACCACCTCCCCGATTACCACCGGAGTTACCGCTGTTGCCCGAATTGCCCGAATCGCCGCTACTTCCTGAGTCGCCGCTACTTCCCGAATTGCCCGAATCGCCGCTACTTCCTGAGTCGCCGCTACTTCCCGAATTGCCCGAATCGCCGCTACTTCCTGAGTCG
>Ga0207755_100047_pt1 | contig 125215 bp, 114 predicted proteins | sample A23P2SouthBayCA_FD_187734 | JGI IMG/M metagenome (GOLD analysis project Ga0207755, IMG submission 187734) | Aerobic enrichment media microbial communities from Bioluminiscent Bay, La Parguera, Puerto Rico - A23 P2 (SPAdes) | ecosystem: Environmental > Aquatic > Marine > Unclassified ...
CATAGTGTTTATCCCAAGAGATTCAACGGTACCCCGCTAGATTGGCCGGGAGAAACGCTGTCGGCTGGCTCACCAGCCGACACACCGGTAAAGACTTGGGATAAACACTATCAGTCGTCGGTCTCCTCGACGTGGCGGACGGTGCTCGCGATGCCCCGCGTCGAGGCAGCCATCTCCGGGCCGCTCATCTCGGCGCGGCCGACCGCGAAGGCGCTCGGCCCCTCGACGACGACTTCGTCGCCGACCCTGATCTCCTCGTCGGCGTCGACGACGCCCGGCGCGAGGACGCTCCCGTGGGGCACGAAGTCGTCGATTTCGACCCGCTTGGTCGGGGCATCGGACTCGACCCAGCGCCGGCCACCGGCGACCGTGAACGCGAGCGTGCCGTAGTTGCGCGTGACGACCGCGAGCTGTTCGCCGTCGCCGTCGTGGGCCTGCAGGCCGGGGTGGCTCCCCCGGATCGTCAGGTCGTCGAACAGCGCGTCGCCCGCGCCCGGGCCGAACTGGTAGTCCGCGATGGCGCGGACGGTGTTGTGCTGGCGCTCGCGCTTGCCGTACTTGAGTTCGCCCGAGAGGGCCGACGAGAGGTTCCCGAGCGACTCCGTGGTGGTCGGGTGGTCCGCGACGGTGTACGTGAATTCGATGTCGAGGGCGTCCTCGACGCGCTCGGTGATAGGCTGGTAGTCCGCGGGGAGGTGGGCGACGTGGTCGGGGTAGTCGGTGTTCTCGAGGTAGCCCTGGAGTACGTCCGCGACGAACTCGATTTCGGTGGCGGTCCACTCGCCGGTGACGACGGAGTCGTAGTGCTGGGCGGGGTAGGTGAGTTCGAGTTCCTGCGGGACGACGCCGATGGGCGAGGTGATAGAGACCTTGTGGCCGCGGAACTGGACGGCGTCGTGGTACTGGCGGTGGCTCTGGGAGTCGCTGTAAGGCTTGCTCGCCGAGCACGGCACGAGCACGAGCGGGTTGTCGAAGCGGTTCCGGTAGCGCTTCGTCACGCGCTCGGCGAACCGCTGGATCTCGACACGGCGGAGGGTGTCGTCGGTGGCGGCGGTGATCTCCGCGCGGCGGATGAGGGGGGTGCGCTGTTCGAGGTAGCCCCACTGCTGGTCGAGTCGGCGGAACGTGGCGGTGAGCCACTGCTCGTGGCGGGCCTGGCCCTCGATGTAGTCCCTGAGTCGGCCGTCGCGGATCCGCCGGCGGACGGTCGCGAGCGCCGCCGCGAGGGCGTTGACGTTGTGCTGGGCGCAGTCGCGTCGGTCGAACTCATCGCGGGGCGTTCGGCAGGCCGGACAGGCACACGGGAGCTCGTCGAGGTCTTCGAGGAAGTGATGCCCCTCGGTGGTGAGATAGCGACCCTGCGTGCCGCGGATCACGGCGCGGTCAGCGTCGACGAGGTCGACACCCGCGTAAACGAGCGTGGCGACGTTCGCGGGTGTCGCGACCCCAGGGAGGTAGAGCGCGGTGTCCGCGGGAATCGTCTCGCGCACGTCGACCACCGTCTCGACGAACTTCCGCGCGTGGCCGACGATGCCGGGCGTGCCCGAGAGGACGTACGCGTCGGTGCCGTGGTCGGCGACGCTCGTCCGTGAGACGACGGCCGCGCTCGGGAACTCGGTGTCAGGGTAGTCCGTCGCGAACGCCTCTTCGACTTCCTCGGGCGTGCCGGCGGGGAGCCCGCGGTGCGGGAGAACGGTGAGTCGCGACTCGTCACCCGCGGGGTCGTCGCGCTCGCGCGCCCACTCGCCGCCGGCGTCGTGCAGGATCGGGTGGGCGACGTCCGCCTCGGGGCGTGGGGCGTCGTCCCCGTCTCCGTCGCCAGCGGCGTCCGCAGACCGGGGGACGTCGGTGTCGGTCACGAGCGCCGGCGTCGTGACGGACTCGGCCAGCCGGAGTTCGGCCAGCCGGGCCGCGCCGTCGCGCTCGTGGACCTCGAAGTAGTCGGTCATGTGCGCTCTGTCGGGACTGGCCGGAATGAGCCTGTCGTCTCGGACGCGAGTGTCCGGACGGGCCGCGTGCTCTCGCTGGCGCTCCGGCCCCGCGCTGCTACCGCGCTCAGTCCTGGCCCTCTTCGATAGCGGTCCAGACGCGCTCGTTCGTCAGCGGCATGTCGAGGTCGTCGACGCCGAGCGGTTCGAGCGCGTCGACGGCGGCGTTGACGACGGCGGCCATCGAACCGATGGTGCCGGCCTCGCCGACGCCCTTGACGCCCAGCGGGTTGTTCGGCGAGGGCGTGACGGTGCTGTCCCACTCGATGTCGGGAACGTCGAAGGCCTTGGGGAGCGCGTAGTCCTGCAGCGAGGCGGTCGCGAGGTTGCCGCTCTCGTCGTAGACGCCCTCCTCGTAGAGGGCCTGGCCGATGCCCTGGGCGATGCCGCCGACGATCTGACCCTCGACGAGTTTCGGGTTGACCTGCGGGCCGACGTCGTCGACCGCGACGAAGCGCTCGATCTCGACGTCGCCCGTTTCCGGGTCGACGGCGACGACGGCGACGTGGGTCCCGAAGGGCGCGGTCGAGCCCTCGGGTTCGAAGTACGTCGAGGCCTCGAGGCCGGGTTCCATCTCGTCGGGCAGCGACCCGGGGTTGTAGGCGGCCTCGGCGACCGCCCGGAACGAGACTCCGCGCTCGGGCGCGCCGCGGACGCGGAACTCGCCCTCGTCGAACTCGAGGTCTTCGGGCGCGGCTTCGAGCTGGTGGGCGGCGATAGCTTCGCCTTTCTCGACTATCTTCTCCGACGCCCGGCGGACGGCGTTGCCGGCCATCGGGAGGCTGCGACTGCCCGCGGTCCCGCCGCCCTCGGTGACTTTGTCGGTGTCGCCCTCGACGACCTCGACGTCGCTCGCGGGGATCCCGAGTTCGTCGCTCGCGACCTGCGCGTAGGTGGTGGCGTGGCCCTGTCCGGTGTCCTGCGTGCCGGTGGCGACGACGACCTGCCCGTCGGCGTTGACTCTGAGGCTCCCGCTCTCGATGTCGCCCGACCAGCCGCCGCAGATCTCGACGTACGAGGAGAGACCGACGCCACGGACCCGACCGTCGGCGGTCGAGTTACTGGCGTCCCCCTCGCGCACGTCGTCGTAGTCGACCATCTCCAGGGCGCGGTCGAGCGCGCCCTCGTAGTCGCCGCTGTCGTACTCCATGCCCAGGGCCGTCTCCGCCGGGAAGTCGTCGGGGTCGATGAAGTTGCGCCGGCGGAACGCGGCGGGGTCGATATCGAGTTCGCGGGCGCAGGCGTTCGCCAGCCGTTCGATGATGTACGCCGCCTCGGGCCGGCCCGCCCCGCGGTAGGCGGAGATGGGGGCGGTGTTGGTCAACACGCCCCGCACCGTGACGTGGCCGGCGTCGACGTCGTAGGCGCCACAGAGCATCCCCGCGGTGCCGCGTGGGATGCCGACGCCGCCGGCGGTCGGGTAGCCGCCCAGATCCGCCGTAATCTCGCCCCGAAGACCGAGGATGCGTCCCTCGTCGTCGAGCGCGGCCTCGATCTCGGTGTCCTGGCGGCGCGCGTGGACCATCGAGAGGAAGTCGTCGGTGCGGCGGGCCTGCCACTTGACGGGGCGGTCCAGGTCCATCGCACAGTGTGCCGCGAGGATGTGCCCAGAGTAGGGCTGGAGCTTCGCGCCGAATCCCCCGCCCACGTCCGGCACACGGACCGTTATCCTGTGTCGCGGGAGCTCGAGCGCGTCGCTCAGGCGCTCCTGGACCGCGTGGGGGTTCTGACTTGAGAGTTCGACCACCAGTTGCTCGTCGGAGGGCTGGTACTGCGCGACGGCCGCTCTGGGCTCCAGCGCCGTCGGGATCACGCGGTTGTTCGACGGGTCGAGCGAGACGGTGTGGGCCGCGCGGTCGAACGCCTCCTCCGTGGCCTCGCGGTCGCCCGTGTCCCACTCGAAAGCGACGTTGTTCGGCGCGAACTCGTGGATCGCTTCCACAGCGTCACTGTCGTCAGCGACGTCCTCGCTGGCTGCGTCCGTGAGGTCGGTGACCGAGTCCAGTCGCTCGTAGTCGACGTCGATCCGGTCGAGCGCGTCGAAGGCAGCGTACCGTTCGGTCGCGACGACGGCCGCGACCGGTTGGCCCTGGTAGCGCACGCGGTCGTCGGCCAGCAGCGGTCGCGCGACGGAGACGCCGTCGTCAGATTCGTCGGCTCCGTCCTCACCGTCGTCCCCGTCCTCGTCGTCGCGCGTGAGGTCTTCGGCGTCGAGCTCGGCGGCTGGCATCGTCCCGTCGAGGCCGGCCTCGACCAGGTCGTCGTAGGTGTAGGCCGCGACCACCTCGTTGGCGGCCGAGGCCGCGCCCGTGTCGATCGATTCGATCCGGGCGTGGGCGTACTGGCTCCCGAGCAGGGCGAGATAGCCCGTCCGCGGGTGCTGGATGTCGTCGGTGTAGCGAGCGTCGCCGGTCAGCAGGCGCCTGTCCTCGCGGCGCTGGACCGACGTGCCGACCATCTCGCCCGGCCGCGCCTCGTCGGCCGCCACCGTCTCCCGGCTCACGCCGACCACCTCCCCGATCGGTTCGGTTCCGCCTGCCCGGCCGCAGGTCCGGCATTCATATGCGCGTCTCCGGGTCGGCGAATAAAAAGTGGCCAGGTCGCGGAAACCGAAACTGAACTCTACCTCTCCCGATTCGGACCGTTCTCTGTCGGCCCCTGCTGTCGGGGGCGTTGTGATGCCGGGGTGACCCAGTGCACTGTCGGCATCGCGCGTGCCCGGAACACGCGGGCGAAACTGCCCGCAACCCGCAGGACCACACAAACCATTATATATGGTGTATTAATATGACATAGTATGGGATCCGATGACACGGTAGACGACGGGAGAATTTCGATCGACGTCGGTGCGAACGTTTCGCGCCGGACGTTGATGAAACAGATCGGGGTAGCGAGCGCCGCCATCGGTCTGGCGGGGTGTACAACCGAGGACGGCGGCGACGGCGGCGACGGCGACGACGGCGGCGACGGCGGCGACGGCGGCGACGGACAGAGTGCGGACTTCGAGTTCTCGCGCCACCCTGCGGTGGCCCCGCCGGAGTGGGACGCGTCGAAGAGCGCACAGGGGTCGGGACAGAACGAACGCACGGCCGTGTTCGTCCTTCAGAACATCGACAACCCCTTTTTCATCCCGATGACCTGTGGGTTCCACGACGCGCTCAACATCTTCGGCTGGGACGGGGAGGTCACCGGCCCGCCGTCCAGCGGCGGTATCCCGGACCAGGTCGACCTCATCGAGCAGAACGTCTCGAACATGGAGGCCGGCGACGTGCTCGTGACGACGATTCTGAACAACGAGGCGTACAACGACGCGCTCCAGAACGCCCTCGACAACGACATCGTCGTGATCAACGGGCACTCGACGCCGGCGACGCGGGACTGGAACTACGACTACATGCAGGAAGACGTCGGGTTCAGCTACCGCGACGAACCGATGATAATCCCTCACGTGGGGATACGCGACGCCCGCGGCGGCGCCGCGATGGCCGCGGAGGCATACGACCGCCTCCAGGAGAAGATACCCGACAAGGACGAGTACACCGTTCTGGTCACGAACGAACTCCCGGACAACCCCTCGGTTTCCCGGCGGGTCAACGAGGACGCGGCCGACATCGGCACCGCGGAGCGGTACTTCAAGGCCCAGAGCGACCCGTCGGTCTCGCTCTACAACGACCAGATCATCAACCCGGACGCTGACATCGCGGCGGCTCAGACGGAGATCGTGAACACGATCTCCGGCGAAGACGTCGACGGCGTCGTCTGTTCGGCGTTCTGGGGCGCGGTCGGCGCCGGCCAGGCACTCGAATCGGGTGAACTCGAGGGACCGATGGTCGTCTGCGGGTTCGACCTACTGCAGCCACTTCTCGACCAGATCGACGCCGGGAACGTCGACTTCACGGTCAGCCAGGACCCCTACAGCCAGGGGTTCCAGAACGTCCCGATGGCGTGGATGTACCTCGAACGCGGGATCGAGATGAAGGACCTGGAGTGGGGTGTCTCCGTCTGGGACGACGACAACATCGACTACGTCAACGGCCGCCGTTCCTGGGCCGGCGACAACGGACTGTTGCAGTGGCAGGAGAACAACTACGACTTCCTCCAGTGACCGGCCCGATCGGACCGGCCGAGGGCCAGCGATTCGCGTGCTCTCGATCGCAACGGGCCACACTTTGAGACCGCCATAGTACATATCGTTCGAACACCGACAGCACACGACAGATCGTCTGAACACCGACAGCACACATGTCTACCTCAGACTCAGAGACAAACGCGGAAGCAGAATCGGGATCGGAGACAGCGGGATCCGACGCGGAACAGACAGACACCGTCGCGGAAGCCCCGGACGACGTCGCGCTCCGCACGAGCGGTCTCACCAAGTTCTTCGGGGCGATAGAGGCCGTCAGGGGCGTCGATATCGACGTCAAGTCCGACGAGATCTTCGCGATCGTCGGCGACAACGGCGCGGGGAAGTCGACGCTGATCAAGATGGTCTCGGGGGTCCTCCGGCCGACTGCCGGTGAGATATACCTCAGACAGGACGGCCGACTCGTCCGCCAGTACTTCTCCTCGTCGAAGGACGCCATCGACGCCGGCATCGCCACGGTGTATCAGGGCCAACACCTGAGCCCGAACGCGAGCGCCATGCACAACGTCTTCCTCGGCATTGAACCGCTGAAACGCGGGCCCGAGGGGTGGCTGCTTCGGCGGGTCGACGAACAGCGCATGGCCGAGGTGACCCGGGAGTTGCTCGACGACATCGGATTCGATTTCGACCCGCGGTCCCCAGTCAACGACCTGTCCGGTGGGCAACAGCAGGCCGTGGCCGTGGCACGTGCGCTCATCAGGGACCCGCCGATCATCATCCTCGACGAGCCCACCTCCGAGGTCTCGACGGGCGGGACCGACAAGATAGTCGACCTCATCAGGGCGATCCCGGACGGCGAGAAGTCGGTCATTCTCATCACCCACAAGATCGACATCGTCGTCGACGTCGCCGACCGCATCGGCGTGATGCGCGACGGTGAACTGGTCGAGATATTCGACACGACCCAACAGGAGGTCGACCGGATGGAGGTCGTCCAGCGGATGCACGGGGAACGGAGGCGCTGAGACCATGGCGACCGAATCACCTGCCGCAGGGGCCCGCCTCGAGGCAACGCTCTCGTCGATTTTCGACAGACGCGAGGGGAGCGTGCTCGTTGGACTCATCGCTATCGTCGCCATCGGCGTCTACCTCGACCCGGCGCGGTTCCTCCTGCTCGACAACTTCGCGCGGATCCTCCGTGCCGCGGCCACGACGGCCATCATCGGGTACGGGGTCGCGTTCCTCATGATAACCGGTGAGTTCGACCTGTCTGTCGGCTCGATGTACGCCGTCGCTGCGGGTATGGGCGCGATCATGATCGGCGGCGACGCGTTCGGGTTCGACCCGCTGTTCGCCGCGGTCGTCATCCTCGTGTTCTCCGTCCTCTTCGGCATCACGCAGGGGCTCCTGGTGACGAAACTCGACCTCCCCTCGCTCATCGTCACGATCGGGACCCTGACGCTGTTGCGCGGTGTCCATCGGATATTCCTCGGCGGCACGACCGCCTCGGCGAGCGACGTGGGACCGCTCGTGTGGCTCGGCGGACCGATCTACATCGAGGACCTCCCGTTGATGAGCGGGCCGATCTTTTATCGGGTCCCGTTCGTCCACGACGAACTGAAGTCCTTCGAGCAGTTCTCGATCCTGATCGTCTGGATCTTCGTCTTGCTCGCTGTCTTCCACTACGCCCTGCACTACACGCGGTTCGGGCTCCACGCTCAGGCGACCGGCGACAACATTGAGTCGGTCGAGACGACGGGTATCGACCCGGAGATACTCAAACTCGGCTGTTTCGGGATCGCCTCGTTCACTGCGGCGTTCGCCGGGCTCGCGTTCTTGGGCCGGTTCGGCGCCGTCTCGTCGGGCAGCGGTGACGGGACGGCTCTCGTCGTCATCGCCGCCGTCGTCCTCGGTGGAACGAAGCTCAGCGGCGGTCGGGGGTCGATGATCGGCGTGTTACTCGGCTCGCTCGTCCTCGCGACCGCGAACAACGTCCTGTCGCTGGCGGCGTTGAACGTCAGCGGCTGGCAGGGCGTGATCACCGGCGGGTTCATCATCGCCGCTATCGGCCTCGACCAGATCCTCCAGCGGGTCAGTGTCGACCTGCTCCGGTCGTGGTACGTCACGCCCGTCCGGGAACTGTTCGGGTCGCCCCGGCGGTTCTTCCGAACGAGAGTCCCCCAACAGACGACCGACGAGATGTTCGGATTCCTCCTGTTGACGGTCGCCGTCACCGCTCTCGCGACCAACCTCCTCGCGTGGGCGCTCGGCAAAGAGGCGGTCACGTCGGTCCTCGGGCTCGATCCCGGGGGGTTCAAGCTGTTCCTCCAGGGGGGATGGCCCGAGACGGTCGCGCAGATCTACCTGTTCTTGCTGGTGGTGGCGTTGCTCGCGGTCGCCGCCGTCGAAATCGCCACCGCGGTTCTCGACGGCACCGGTGACTACGAGGACACGATAGCTACTGTCTGTTACGGGCTGGCGTCGGCCCCGTTGCTCGCGTTCCCGATCGTGATGTTCGCGTACGACATCCTCTTCGTCGCCACACCGCTCGTCTCGGCTCTCGCCGTGTCACTCCCGATATTCATGTTCATCGGGTGGACGATGTTCGTCGGCGTCAGCGAGACACACGAACTCTCACGGTCCCGGTCGGCCGCCGTCGTCGCCGCGACGGGGCTTTTCTGGCTCGTCGCAGCCGCCGTCGTTGCGGTCGGACTGTCGACGGCGTGACGGCGACCGCGGCCGCCCGCTCTGCGGGCGCCGGACCCGTTCACTCCCCGAGATTCCACAGGTCGACACGCCCCGGCACCCGCTCTAGCGCGGTCACCGGCCAGTCGTCGTGGGCGAGCGTGAACGCCACGTCGGGACTCGATTCGACCAGTCGCCGGACACCGGCTGCGGCCCGTTCGTAGGTCTGCGGTTCGAGTCGAGCGGGCATCTCCGCGGTCAGCGGGTAGCCGTCGGAGAGTTCCCGCGGGAACGGGCCGAACGGCGGCTCGACGCGCCAGCACTCGTCGAAGCTGTCCTCGGTCGAGCCCTGCGTGAGCAGCACCTCGTCGCCGTCGGGGGCGATCCGTTCGAGGCGGTCGTGGTGGCGTGCGACCTCGGGGCGGCGCGCGCTCTCGGTCGAGAGGTGGAAGAACGTCGACTTCGAGACGGGGTCGGTGCGCTCCAGTTGCGCGGCGTGGGAAAGCAGCGCGCGGTAGCCGTCGAGCATCGCGGGGTGACTGCGCGCCCGCGCCTCGACGAGTTCGAGGAGATTGCCCCGGCGGATCGCCTGCTTGACGGTGCGGATCTCACCGAAGGAGACGTGGAGGTTGTGTTCGGCGAGCGCGCGCTCGCGCTCGTCGTCGTCCATCGCGCGCAGGTCGGCCGGGGTCTGACTCGCGCAGACGGGACAGGAACACGGGAAGTAGTCGAGGTCCGCGAGGTGTTCGGTGGTCCGGACGGTCATGTAGCGGTCGTCGCGGGCGTAGATGGCGTAGGCTGCCGAGTCGAAGAGATCACAGCCCAGCGCGGTCGCGAGCGCGAACATCATGGGGTGGCCGGCGCCGAAGAGGTGGACCGGCGCCGACTCGGGCAGGCCGCGCTTGGCCGCCGCGACGACCTCCACGAGGTCGCCGTAGCGGTACTCGTTCATCAGCGGCACGACCGCGCCGACCGGAAACACGTCGAGCCCTGAAGCGCCCGCAGTTTCCCCCGCAGACTCGCGCAAATCAGCGAAGGTGGACCCCTGGACGGGCGCGTTGACGAGCATTTCGCCGGTATCGGCCCCCCGCGCGACTTCGAGGCGGTCCTCGGTCGTGGCGAGTTCGTCGGCGGCGCGCTCGCGCTTGACGTCGGGCGGGGTCGGGATGTCGACCGGCGTCCCGAGGTCCGACCCGATCTCGCGCTGGAACTCGAGGATTTCGGGGGTCGTCACGTCGATGTCGCCGTACTCGGCGAGCTGGAAGGATCCCGAGTCGGTGACGATCGCACCCGAAAAATCGAGCAGGTCGTGGAGGCCCCGCTCCAGGGCGGGTTCGCGGAGTTCGTCGCTGCCGTAGAGGACGTAGCTGTTGGTGATGAGGATCTCGGCGCCGAACTCCGATTCGAGTTGCGCAGGTGAGATCGTCTGGATGTGGGGGTTGATCACCGGGAGGAGCGCGGGCGTCTCGACGGTCACGTCGGCCCGCGGGACCTTGAGTTCGCCCAGGCGGCCGGCCGCGTCGTAGCGGTCGACCTCGAAGACGTCGGTCATTGCCTCGGCTTTCCGGCCTGCGGGCCTAAGGGTTGTGTTCGGCCTCAGGCGAGGTCCGCGGGGTCGGTCCGGTCGACGATGCCGTCGAAGTCGTCGTCGAAGCTCAGAACTGCGTCGATATCCTGGTTTCTCGCGAGTGCAATCGTGGTGGCGTCCGTGAAACTGAGCGACTGGTCGTCGTACCGTTCGAAGACCTCGACAGCGTTTTCGAAGACCGTCGGAGTGACGTGTTCGAGCGTGATCAGGGACGGATAGCCGCCCGTACCGCGGATCCGCTGTCCGACCTGTTTCGCGTATTCGAACGTCCCGGTGCGACTGAGGGTCAGTGTGACCGCCTCGTCGTAGATGTAATCGCTCGCGAAGGGACGGCCGAACTCGCCGTCGATCACCCTATCGAAGGCCTCTACCGCGGTCTCGTGACGAGTCGCGTCGACGTCCGCGTGTGCGTAGAACACACCGCTATCGATCAGGACGGTCATCCGTAGAGGATGTCGTCGATGTCTTCCTCGTCCGTCTCGACGCCAGAGGAGAACATGCCGCTGTGAAACGCTTCGCGCTCTTCGTCCGAAAGCGGGACGTGGCCGTCCCGGAACGAATCGATGAGGTCCGCTTTCGACTCGTAGGCGCTCTCGACGATCCGGGCGAGGACCTCCTGTTGTGTCACTTTCTTTCCGGTCTCTAACTTGATCTCTGCCTGTAGTTCCTCTAGGAGGGACTTCGACTCCTCGTCCATTTTGACCGCCGATACCATACTATTCGGTAGCGTCTAAAACTAAGTTAACCTTTCTACTGATCACTCCGTTCGATCGAACAGCTCGAAATACAGCACGGCGAGCATCGACCGGCCGTCGCGCATCTCGCCGTCGCGCGCCGCAGCGACCAACTCGTCGAAGGCGGCCGTCTCGACCCGGATGTCCTCGTTGTAGTCCAGATTTTGCTCGCCACTCGGTTCGCAGTCGCGGGCGACGAAGTAGTGAAAGACCGCGTCGGAAAAGCCGTTCGCGGGCTCGACTGTGGTGAGGTGGTCGACCGCACCGGGACGGTAGCCCGTCTCCTCTTCGAGTTCGCGCGCGACGGCGTCGCGCGGATGGTCGTCCTCGGGTTCGATCCCGCCGGCCGGAACACTGCGGTTCACCCGACTGACGGCCTGGCGCCACTCCTCGATGACGACGACGTCGCCGTCGGCGGTGAAGGGCAGGACGACGACGCTCTCGCCCTCGGTGAGGTAGTCGAACTCCCCTTCCGTTCCGTCGGGGAAGCGCACGTCGTCGGTCACGATGTCGAACCCCTCGCAGGTGTAGCTGGTCCGACTGTCAAGGGTCGCCCAGGCCAACTCGTCGGTCATACTCGGTACCGACGGCGCGAGGGGGTTAGCCGTGTCGACTGTTTGCCGCATGCGATGCCGGCCCGTCCCGAAACGCCGAAGGTCCGGTCGGGCGACGCGTCCCCATGGACGTTCACGACGAGTTCATCCCGGAGGAGACGTTCGGCGCGTGTCTCGACGCGCTCCCGCAGGTCTGCGTCGAGGTGCTGCTCGAACGCGACGGCGAAGTGCTGGTCGCTCGCCGGACGAACGAGCCGGCAAAGGGAGAATGGTTCTGGCCCGGCGGGCGCCTCTACAAGGGTGAGGAACTCCCGGCCGCCGCTCGCCGGATCGCCCGCGAAGAACTGGGGGTCGACGTCGAACTCGTCGACCGTATCGGCGTCTACAGCCACTTCTGGGACAGCTCGTCCGTTTCGGGCGCCGACTCCCGTCACACGGTCAACATCGCGTATCTGGTCCGACAGACCGACCCCGACGCCGCGGTCGCGCTCGACGAGCAACACGACGACTACCGGTTCGTCTCTGGCGGCGAAGACGACCTCCACGACTACGTCCGAGAGTATCTCGCGGACCTCGACCTCGAGGCCTGACCGCGCTGCGGCGTCTCGCGACCGCCGAAGCACTCACTCGGCGGGGCCGACCTTGTAGAGCGCGCCGCTCTCGCTCGGGTCCGCGGTCCCGGTCGCGGTGTCGCCCGCCGTATCGGTCCCGTACCGCGCGTCGAGATAGCTCTTCGCCGCGCGGTCGGTGAAGTAGACGTCGCCGTCGTGGACCAGCGGCGTGCTCGTCGCCTCCCCCGCTGTCCCCACCGACCACTGCTCCTCGCCGCTCGCTTTCTCGACGGCGTAGACGGACTCGTCGATCGACCCGACGAGGACGTGCTCGCTCGTGACCGTCGGACAGCCGATGAGCGCCCCCTCCGTGTCGAACGTCCAGCGCTCCTCGCCCGTCCCCATCTCGAGGGCGTACAGGTACGTGTCGTGGCTGCCGATGTAGACGGTGTCGGTCGCCGGCTCGACCGACGGCCCGGACATCACCAGTCCGTCGGACTCGACGGCCCACTCCTCTTCTCCTTCCGCCAGCCCCACCCGGTAGAAGTGGCGGTCCCACGAGCCGAAGAAGGCGCTGCCGTCGGCGGTCGCGATCGGTCCCTTGATCGGCCGGCCGGTCTCGAACGTCCACGCGAACTCCAGGTCGGGGTAGGTCCACGCGTACACCATGCCGTCGTTCGACCCGACGACGATCCGCCCGGCCTCGCGGTCGATCGCACACGTCGAGTGGGGGTGGTTCGTCGGTCGCTGGCTCGACCAGACGGCCTCGCCGGTGACCGCGTCGACCGCAAAGAGCGCGCCGCTGGGTTCGTAGTACTCGACGGCGATGTACACTGTGCCGTCGTGATACCCCGGACTCGACCCGATGGCGTCGCCGAGTTTCCGCCGCCAGTAGCGCTCTCCGGTCTCCAGGTCGAAGGCGTACAGCGCGCCGTCGTAGGCGCCGACGTAGACCGTCCCGTTCGCGATCGTGGGCGTCCCGTGCATCCCGCGACTCGTCGGTTCGACCGTCGCCGTCCACTTGACCTCGCCGTCCGGCGACACGCGTCGAACGACCCTGTCGTCGCCGGGAACGACGATGTCGCCGTCCGGCGTCGCGACGGGGCTGGCTTTCGCCGCCGTGTGCTCGCCCGTGTTGACCTCGCGGACCGTCCACTCCACGGCGGGATCGGTCGGGATCGTCGCCTCGGGATAGACGCCCTGACGCCGGAGGCCGCCGCGGAACTGCGTCTCGGCGTCCGTCGACGGCGGCAGGTGCTCGTCGTCGATCCGTCCGGTCGGGTCCGCCGCCGGCGCGCTCTGACACCCCGCGACTACGCCGGCAGTGGCGGCACCGACCGTCCCGAGAAACCGCCGTCGTGACACCCGCTCGTCCATGCCGGCCGTCTGTCCCCCGCGCGTATAGCGTTTCTGGACTCCCCGACGGCAACTGCCCGTTGCTGTCAGCCCGACCCGCTCTTCTCGCAGTCACGCCGTCCCGTCACCCGCTCGCCGTCACGCCGTCGCGTCGTGGAGTTTCCGGCGCGCTCGTTCGGGGTCCACTCTGAACTTGAACGCCGGCCGGCCGTCGATCAGGACGTACGGCACGCGGTCGCCGTAGCGCTCTCGCAACTCCGGGTCGGCGTCGACGTCCCGCTCGTCGATCTCGACCGCGACTCCCTCCTCGTCCGCAACCGCTTCGAGCGTCTCGATGGCCTCCTCGCAGAGGTGACACTCCTCGCGGCTGAACACCGTGACCGACACCGGTTCCGACGCCATGTCCGGTCTGAGGCGCTCGCCGCCCTGAACGGTTTCGGTCGCCGTCCGGGTGACCGATAGTGGCGCTTATGCTCGACCGGTCCTGACCGCCGACGACCGATGCAACTCAAGGTACTCACCCAGCCTGACGGGCGATACGCGCTCTGGTCGACGCGGGTCGACGGCGTGGTGATCGAGGACGCGACCCGCGCGGAGATCGTCGACTACTACCTCGCCAAGAAACCCGACGGAAGCGCCGCCGAAATCGAGCGGCTGGTCGACCGTGCCGACGAACGCTCGGCCGCCCGGCCTGGCGAGCGCTGTTACGAGGAAGCGCCCGAGTTCCTCTCCGGGCGGTAGCCCGTTCCCTCGCTGGCCGTCTGTTCGGTCCGGCCCTGCTGGAGAGCAGGTCGCTGTTGCCCGTCGGACGCTCGCGAGCCCTGCCGTCCGTTCGTCCGTTCGCCGCTCCCCGGCGGGGTCCCACTGCGTTGTCCCCCCGAACCGCGCGGCTGCCCGGTCTGCTGCCCTCGCCGCCCTGCCTGCTGGGTCCGGTGCCCCGTCTGACCCCCGTTCGGATGGGAGTGAGAACTGCGCTGTCCGGCGCCAGTGGTGCCCTGCTGAGCGCGACCGTGGTGTGGATGCCGGGCGCCGGGTCCGTGCGCCGAGTCGGCCGAGACGACCACCGTCGACGCGACCCGGTCACCGAGGCGCTGTTTCCGGTCCGAGGTCGCCATGAAGAAGAATCCGACGGCGTAGTAGCAGATGCCGTCGACGAACCGGAGCGCGTTCCGGGTCACCGCGTCCTCGACGTCGATAGGGGCGCCGTTCTCTTTCACGACTTCGATGCCGAGCAGTCGCTTTCCGGGGGTGGCGCTGCCCCACAACCCCTCGAAGGCGATGTAGTACCCGACGAAGACGGCGAAGGGGAGGACGAACATCGCCATCACGGCGCTTCCCGAGGACAGTCCACCGCCGAGTATCGTCCCCGCGAGGACGAAATACAGGACCAACCCGATGATCGAGTCGACGATCGCCGCGCCGACGCGCTTCCCGACGACGTCCGCCTCCGCCGGAGTCGGACCGCTTGCGTATCCGTGCATGCCGGGCCGCACTGGTCGCGCCCCGATAGATAAACGTACGCCGATAGAGCGGTCGCTATCTGTTAGCGAACCCTGGAAAAAGGGTATGGATGTAGTGGGCCGGCACGAATTTGAATCGTGGTTACGGCCACCCGAAGGCCGAAGGATACCAAGCTACCCCACCGGCCCGCAGTGGTAGCGTTCGAGACGAGACGCCGGGCGGGTAAAACAGTTGCGAACCTCGTCAGAACAGGTCGCCGGTGGCCGTCGGCGGGCCCGTCAGTAGCGCTCGTAGCCGTCGGTATCGAGGAAGTTGTGTGCCACCGTGATCGCGTGGTCGGCGTGCAACCGCTCGGGCCCGAGTCGCACCCGTCGGTCGGCGCGGTCGGCGAGCAACTCGGCCTCGACGTCGGTGAAATCGCGGTGGTCCGAGAGGACGAACACCGGGTTCTCGGGAACGGGCACGTCGACGACGGGGTCGCCGTCCTCGTGGAGTTGGACGACGGTGCCGTCGCGGGCCGCGTCGGCGAGCGTGGGCTCGAACCCGCGGCGCGTGAGCGAGACGCCCGGCGAAGTCTCGACGGGCTGGTGGCCGATAGCTTCGTCGCGCTCCTCGAGGGCGTTGCGGACGAGCGCAGCGGTGCTTCGCTCGTCGGGGTTGAGTCGCCGGAGGTCGGCACCGTCGAAAGTAACTGTGTACTCGTCGCGGAGGACGAGGTGGACGCGAACCTCGTCGCGGATGTCGTGCGAGAGGAAGAAGGCGGACGTGACGCATCGACAGAGGACGTCGAGGCGGCCGGCGCCGCCGGCGAGGTCGTCGAGCGCGAAGTCGGGTGTCGTCGGCGCGTCGTGGCCGACGACGACGAACTGGCGCATACCGAGTCACTGTCGGCAGCGAGTAAGTCTCCGTCGAAAGCGACCGAAAACGCTAATTCGGACCCGGTGTGACTCATCGCCGTGCATCTGGCCGTCCGTCTCGTCGCGGCGGTGGTGCTGGTCGGGCTCCTTCTCGGTCTGTGCGTACAGTACGATTCCGCATACGACGAGAACAGTCCGTATCCGCCGACCGACGAACTCGCGACGAACTACGACGATTACGTCGGCGAGGAGACGCTCCTGTTCGGGACCGTACGCGATATCGAAGTCGCGGGAAACGCGACGCCGCCGAACCGAGCGACGATCGAGGTCGATTCCAGCGAGGGTACGTTCGAGATGACTGTCCGTGAGTTCCGAGGTGACGTGAAACCCGGCGGTGTCGTCCAGGTCTACGGAACTCTCCAATCCGACCGGACTATCGAAGCGACGAACGTCGAGGTGGTCAACCCCGCCGGGAGTTCGGACCTCTACAAGTACGCAGTCTCCGCCGTCGGGGCGCTCCTGGTGGTCGCATTGTTCTTCAGACGCTGGCAATTCAACGCCGACACTCTCGCGTTCGAGGTGCGCGACGATGGCTGATCTGCTCTCGCACGTACTGACCGCGTACGTCCTGTTGACCGTCGCGAGCTGGCGCGTCGACGCGCTCACTCCGCCGTGGGTCGTGGTCGGCATGGCTGGCGCGGCGATCCCCGATCTCGTCAAGGTAAATATCGTCCTCGACTCGAATATCGTCGAGGAAGCAGTCGGACTGCCGTTCACGTGGGCACCGCTAAGTACGCTCGGCGGCGTCCTGTTCGTCGCCGGCGCGATCACGCTCGTGTTCGAGCGGCGCTACTGGCGCCGGGCGTACGCGCTCCTCGTTGCGGGCGGTCTCACGTCGCTCGCACTCGACGGTCTCAGAGTATATGCGGACGGGAGTTCGAGTCCGTGGCTCTACCCGCTCACGTGGTGGCGCCCGCCGACGCCGAGCTTCTACGTCACATCCGATCCACGAATCGCTGTGGTCGGGATCGTCGTCGCGGCGGTCGTGTTCGGCCTTGACCGCTGGATCGAACCCGATTCTTCGTAGCGTCCTGATTTTTCTCTCCGAGCCACACGATCGAAATTCCTTTGCCGGTTTCAACGGTCGGTCCACGTAGATGGTCGACGAGGACGACGTCGCGAATCTTGTCGCTGACCGGCCGGAACTTGCCTCCTCGCTGGAGAGCGTCCTCGCGGTCGACGAGGAGCGAGAGCGGTGGGCGTTCGACGACGTCCCGGTCGATACGGGAGTGTTCGGCGAGATCGTCGGCCAGGGGCTCGTCGACGAGGACGACGACGGTTACTACGTCGTCGATCCGGCGATAGTGCGGGCCGGCATCGCCGCCGCCGAGCGACCGACGCCACAGTCCGACGACGAGAGTGAAACCGGCGGCGAGGCGACGAGAGAGACGAGAACGGCGGCTGAGGCGGGAGAGGCGGGAGAGACGACAGGCGCGGTCAGCAGTATCGCCCGCGCGATTTCGACAGTCACGGGAAGCGAACGCGAATTCGCGCCTTCCACGGTCCCGGTGCGTCGCGCGCTCGCGATGCTCGCCGTGTTCGCGCTCTTCGTCGCTGTCAGAATCAGTAACCGGGGCTCGGTCTTCCGTGACGGCGACGCGGTCCTGATGGGGAACGACCCCTACTACTACCGCTACTGGGTCGAGACGCTGCTCGCGGAGTCGAGCGGTCCGCTCGATCTCGGCGTGCTGGCCGATGCGCCGACGGGCGAACCGTTACTGGTTGCGACGCTGTGGTGGGTCAGCAGTCTCCTCGGCGGGACCGCGGACGCCGCCGGGTTCGTCCTCGCGTGGTATCCGGTCGTCGCAGGTCTCGTCGTCGCCGGACTGCTGTATCTGCTCGCCACACGCGTGTTTGGCGACCACCGAGTGGGACTCATCGCCGTCACTGTCCTCGCTGTCATACCCGGTCACGCCATGCGGACGGCGCTCGGGTTCGCTGACCACCACGCTTTCGACTACGTCTGGCTGATGGGCACTATCGTCGCGCTGGCGTGGCTGGCGACCGTCGACGCCGATGCTGCCGGCGATGGCTCCCTGCCCGACCGGATACCCTGGCCAGGTGCGATCGCGCTGGGCGTGGCCGTCGCCGGCCTCGTCCTCGCCTGGAACGGAAGTCCGGTCGTCCTGGCTCCCGTGGCGCTGTTGCTCGCACTCCGCACGCTACTCGCGGTCGACGCCGACCGGTCGCCGGTGGTCGCGAACGTCTCCGTTCTCGCCGGTCTCGCCCTCGCAGCCGTACTCTCGCTGGTCGCGCACTTCGCGTTCGGCTGGCAGGTGCCCGCCGTGGTTCTGGTCCCGGGCCTGCTCTGTGTCGGGGGCGTCGCGGTCGTCGCGCTCGGCGTCTTCGCGCGGCGGCGCGACCTCTCGATCCGCGCCCACGCCGGTCTTCAGGTCGTTTCGGCTGCCGCTGGGCTCGGTGTCCTCTCGGTCGCCGTGCCCGCGGCTGTCTCGCAGCTCCGGTCGCGGTTGACGTTCCTGGTCGCCCCGCGCAACATCGGTGAGACGGTGTCGCTGTTCGACCCGAGCCGGACGTTCGGTGTCGACCTGGTCGGCCTCGTCGTCCTGTTCGCGCTGCCGATGCTGGTCGTGGGACTCTGGCGCGGCGTCCGCGGCGAGACGCCGTGGCTCGTGGTCAGTGTCTTCGGCTGGTGGTTCCTGTTCCTCTCGGCGCTCCAGTTGCGGTTCGTCGGTCAACTCGCGCCGCTGGTCGCGCTGTTCGCCGGGTTCGGGGTGATCGCCGTTTTCGACCGACTGGGTCTCGCACCCGGGACGCCGACACTCGCCACCGTCGCCGACGACTCTGATTCCGACGACGGGACGGGTGCCGCCGACTCGAATCTCGGGTGGTTCGACCGCACGGAACTCACGGTTCGATCGGGAGCGACCGTTGTCGTCCTCCTCGGACTCCTCGTCGGCCCAGCTGCCTGGGGCGTGTCCGACACGGTTTCCTCGCCCGCGGTGGAGGACCGGGTGTACGAGACTGCCACCTGGATCGCTGAGGACGCCGACCGACGCGGGCTCTCAGAGTCCGACCGCTACGTGTTCAGTTCGTGGGGTGACAACCGTATCTACAATTACTACGGCAGCGGCGAGGCACGGAGTTACGCGTACGCTCAGGACAACTATCTCGAGTTTCTCGACAGTGACGACCCCGCGATCTGGTATGACCGGCTCGAAAACCGGACGGACAGCGCGACCGCGATCGGGAACGCGACGGAGACCTGGAACGGGACCGGATACGTCGTTTTCGAACCGCTGAAGCGGTATCCCGGAACGCTGTTTCACCACCTCTGGACGACGTACGGTAGCCGCTGGTCGGAGCGCGGGTACGACGCCGTCTCCCACTATCGCATGGTCTACGCGACCGAGAACTATCGAAACAGGGTGTTCGTGCTCGTCCCGGGAGCGTCGATAACCGGAGCGGCCGAATCCGGTACGACGGTCGCAGTCGAGACGGAAGTCGAGATCCCGAACATGAGATTCGATTACCGCGCACAAGCGACCGCCGGTCCGGACGGTGACTATCGCCTCGTGGTCCCGTACCCCGGCGAGTACGGACTGACTATCGGCAACGAGACAGCGACCGTCTCGGTCCCCGAGTCCGCCGTCCGGAACGGCACGGGCGTCTCTGTGGGTGATCCGTAACGCTCCGCATCATCGTAGCGCTCCGTACTACCGCAATGCCCCGTACTATCGCAGCGCTCCGTACCACCCTAACGCTCCGCATCGCCGCGTGTTTCGGCGTCGCGGCCGCTTCGTCACCGACTCAACAAGAGTTTTACCGCGGGCCACTCGAATAGCGGTCATGAAAGCCGTCGTGCTGGCCGCCGGCGAGGGAACCCGCCTTCGGCCGCTGACAGAGGATAAACCGAAGGGGATGGTCGAAGTCGCGGGCAAACCCATCCTCACACACTGTTTCGAACAGCTGGTCGACCTCGGCGCCGACGAACTCCTCGTCGTCGTCGGTTACAAGAAACAGGCGATCATCAACCACTACGAAGACGAGTTCCAGGGCGTTCCCATCACCTACACCCACCAGCGCGAGCAGAAGGGCCTGGCCCACGCGCTGTTGACCGTCGAGGACGACGTCGACGACGACTTCATGCTGATGCTCGGCGACAACATCTTCCAGGCCAATCTCGAGGACGTCGTCAACCGACAGGCCGAGTCCCGCGCCGACGCCGCCTTTCTCGTCGAGGAAGTCCCGTGGGAGGAGGCCAGCCGCTACGGCGTCTGTGACACCAACCAGTACGGCGAAATCGTCGAAGTCGTCGAGAAACCGGACGACCCGCCGTCGAATCTCGTGATGACGGGGTTCTACACGTTCACGCCGGAGATCTTCCACGCCTGCCACCTCGTCCAGCCCTCTAACCGCGGCGAGTACGAGATCAGCGACGCGATCGACCTCCTGCTTCACTCCGGGCGGACCATCGACGCGATACGGATGGACGGCTGGCGCACCGATATCGGCTATCCCGAGGACCGTGAGGCGGCCGAGCGACGTATTCAGGGCGCGGACGCCGACGCCGAGACTGACGACGAGAGCGAGTCGGCCGACGCGACCGCGGAGTAACTGTCCTGGGTCGGCGGGTCGTCTGAGCGCTCGTCGTCACTTTTCGGGGCCAGCGACGCTACGTCTCGGCGTACTCGAGGCTCGTGAATTCGAATCGCGCCCCGCCGTCGGATCCGTCGACCGCGCGAACGTCCCAGCCGTGGGCGTCCGCGATCTCTTCGACGATCGAGAGTCCGAACCCGGTCCCGTCTTCGGCCGTCGAATAGCCGGTCTCGAACACGTTCTCGTACTCGCCGTCGGGGATCCCCGGCCCGTCGTCGGCGATGTAGAATCCGCCGTCCAGCTCACCGGCCGTCACAGTCACGTCGTCGCCCCCGTGCTCGATCGCGTTCCTGAACAGGTTCTCCAGGAGCCGCCGGAGTCGGTTCGGGTCGGCCCGGATTCGCTGTTCGGTGTCGGTGACGAGCGTCGCGTCTTCTGTGGCGACGTGCTGCCAGCAGCTTTCACTCACTTCCGACAGCGAGACTGTCTCCACGGTTGCGGCCTGGTCGCCTTCGCGCGCCAGCGTGAGAATATCGTCGATCAGCGTCTCCATGCGTTCGTGGGCCCGGCTCACCGCGTCCAGGTGGTCGCTCTCGCACTCCTCGCTGGCCAGTGCCACCCGGCCTTCCGCCACGCTCAGCGGGCTCCGCAAGTCGTGACTGACGAGGTTGGCGAACTCGTCGAGGCGTTCGTTCTGCTCTTCGAGCCGCCGTTCCGTCGTTTTCTGATCGGTGATATCGATGTAGATGCCGAAGTACTCGTTCGTCTCGACCGAATCGCTGATCGGGACCGACCTGAAGAGAAAGTCCCCGGTCCCCTCGGGCGTCCGGCGGCGGACTTCCTGACTGACGGTCCCGTCGGCGCGGACCCGTTCGTCGATCGATTCGGCCTCGTCCAGGGTATCCGGCGGGACGATCAGGTCGTTCGCCGACTGCCCGACGACGGCGTCGGGGTCGACACCGAACGTCTCTCCGAACGCCGTGTTTGCGTCGACCAGGATGGGTTCGCCGTCCTCGAATCGGACCCGCGTTACCGGGTCAGGCACCATCTCGAACAGCGCGGCCAACCGGTCGCGTTCGGTCTGGACGCGCTGTTCGCGCTCCCGGAGTCGCGTCTCGCGGTCCACCCGGTCGAGGGCCGCCCTGAGCGCCGTCGCCAGGATCTCGACCAGCGTTCCGTCTGCCGAATCGAACGCGTCCGGTTCGGTCGCCGAGACGATGAACACGCCATGGCCGTCGAGCGGATGGATGATCCCGCTGCGCGCCGGTGTGGCCTCGGCGAGGCGACCGTGATTCTGTGTGTTCGAGATGGAGAGGGGTTCGCCGCTCTCGAAGACGTCCCAGATGATCTGCGATGGCGGGTCGGAGGCTGCGCTCCGGTCGTAGACCGGGGGCTCACCGAGTTCTTCTCGCACCGTATCGACAAACGCGACCGGTTCCAGGGTCTGTCGGGACCCCGTCTGTAAGTGGACACCGCTCAGTTCGGCACCGAGTATCTCCTCGGCCGCATCGACGGCGATCTGCGCGGTCTCCGCTTTCGTGGCCGTGTGCATCAGGGACTGCGTTCGCTCCTGGAGTCTTTCGAGCGCGTCTTCTCGCTCTTTGCGCGCCGTGATGTCCTGTGAAACGGCCATCACGTGGTCGACCGGAGTCTCGCCGATCGGCACGGTCTGGATCCGGTACGACCGCCCCTGATATGTCTGCTCGAAGACGCTCGCTTCGCCGTCGAACGCGCGCTGCAGGTTCGCCTCCAGTTCGGTCGCGATCGCCTCCGGGTAGCGGTCCCGGGGTCGTTTCTCAGCGACCTCGTCCATGGACAGGCCCGCCTCGGCGAGGCCCCGTCCGCCGGCGAGAACGCACCTGAGGTCGTCGTCGTAGAGGAAGACGCCGCCGTCGGGGAAGTGGTCGATCAGCGTCCGATACCGCGCCGTCGTCTCGCGGAGATCGATTTCACGCGCGATACGGTCGAGGGCCGTCGTCGCGTGCGCGGAGAGCGTGCGGGCGAGCGAGACGTCCGTCTCGTCGAACGACTCGGCCTCGTTCGACCCGATCAACACGACACCGTGTTCACCGAGGGGGAGGAGTATTTCGCTCCCGACATCCGTCTCGGGATTGAACCGGCTGTCCGCCGTCGATACGTCGTGGTGGACCTGTCGCTCGCCCGTCTCGAAGACGTCCCACGCGAGTCCCTCGCCGGGGTGGAAGGTCGGGGGATCGCCGACGAGTTCCTCGACGACGCTCGTCCACGCGACCGGTACCAGACCGTCGTCGTCTTCGTCGTAGAGGTGGACGGCGTTCGCCGGCATGTCGAGGACGTCTCGAAGCGCGTCGACGGTGATCTCGCTGACTTCCGCGGGCGTCTCCGCCTCGACGAGTTCACGCGCGGTTTTGTGGAGGTCTCTGATCGCCCGTTCGTGCGCTTTCTGTTCGGTGACGTCGCGCGACGTGATCGCATAGCCGTCGAGCGCCGGGTCTGTGCGAGAGCTGGCCTCCGATTCCAGCCAGCGCCACGACCCGTCGGCGTGGCGCATGCGATACTGGACGCGCTCGGTCTCTCGGCCGTCCTCGGCAACGAGCGCGGAAAACCGGTCGATCACTTCTCGCCGGTTTTCGGGATGCATATACTCGAAGGCGGAGGTCCCTTCGAGCGTCCCGCGGTCGTATCCGAGAATGCGCTCGATAGCGGGGTTCTCGTACCGGATCGTTCCGTCCTCGCTGACGATGCCGATACTGTCGGTCACTTCCTCGGTCAGTATCTTGTACCGCTTCAGTTCCCGCTCGCGTTCTTTTCGGTCCGTGATATCCCGCACGACACAGACCACGCGGCCGTCGTCGAGTCGCTGCAAGACGAGGTCCTGATGGATCGTCTGTCCGTCCACACCCGTGACCGTCATTTCGCCCCGCCACTCCCCCGTCTCGGAGAGTTGCGGGAGAATGTCGCTCTCGAACTGCGCGGTCTCGGCCTCGTCGTAACAGGCTCGCCAGCTCTCGCCGAGCAACTCCTCGGGGTCGTCGAACCCGTAAATCGCGGCGTGGGAGTCGTTCATGAAGACGTACTCCTGGTCGTCGTTCAGGATAGCGATCCCGTCAGTCGCCGCCTCCATGGCAGTCGCGCGGGCCTGTAACTCCTGCTCGCGGGTCTTGCGGTCGGTGATGTCACGGACGAAGCCGGTGATCCGGCTCACGTCGCCGTCGTCGCCGAAGATCGGTTTCGTCTCCCCGCGGACCCAGCGCCGGTCGCCGTCGTCGGTGCGGACTCGGTATTCGACGGTGTCCGGTTCGCCCCGCTGCAGGCGTTCGAGAGACTGTCTGGCTACGTCTCGGTCTTCGGGATGGACGCGATCGAGAAACGCGGTCGGGTCCGCTCGCAGTTCGTCGACCGAACCGCCCCAGATTTCTTCGTAGGCGGAGTTGACGAACAGGAGTTCGTCCCACTCCCCGTCGAACATGAACAGGATGTCGTCCGTCCGTTCGGCCAGCTGTGACAGTTTCTCCTCGGTGGCTTCGACCGCGCGCCGAGACCGGTGATGTTCGACCGCGTTTTCGATGCGGTTGGCGAGGACAGCGTACTGGTCGGTCCCCGGTTGTTTCTGCAGATAGTCGGTCACTCCGGCCGAAATCGCGTCGCTGGCGATCTCTTCCGATCCTTTCCCGGTGAACAGAATGAACGGCACGTCGCCGTGTTCGGCCCGCACGCGCTCGAGAAACTCCAGCCCGTTTCGCCCAGGCATGTCGTAGTCCGAAACGATACAGTCGATCGGCTCGCCGGCGAGTCGGTCGAGTCCGTCCCGAACGCTGGTCTCCGTCAGGACCGTGATGTCGTCGCTTTCTCGTTCGAGGAAATCCGCGGTGAGTTCGACGATATCTCGATCGTCGTCGACGTGGAGAAGACGGATCTGCGGAGATCCGAAATGGCCGGGATCGGCGTTCCCGAGATAGCTCATACCGAAACCACTCCTGACGGGCCGAAATATGTTCGGGGCCGATTATCAGTTGGAAAACTATAATATCTGGTCCCGGATAATGACCTTCTCAGTTCGAAGAATTCACGACCGTTTGTGTAAAATCCACTTACAATATCCGTTCCACCGATGTCAGTAGACCAGTCCGACATCCGAGCGCTCTGTACCGACGCCGTGTTCGAACGCGGTCGCAATTACTACGACGAGGGCCGGATCCACGAGCGACGACGCGTCGACGACGTCGTCACTGCCACGGTCGAGGGGTCTCGGCTGTACGACGTGACGCTCTCGCTCTCCGAGCCCGATTTCGACACGTCGTGTACCTGTCCGTACGACGGGTCGGGAGAGTGCAAACACGTCGTCGCCGTGTTGTTGTCTCTGACCGACGACCTGCCCGGGGACGACGGCGAGCGTCTCGACGCCGTCTTCGAAGACATCGAGTCGGCCGATCTGCAGGCGTTCCTGCGGAAGGAACTCGCACGCGACGACGCACTCAGAGATCGGTTCTTCGCGACGTTCGGCGCCACGTCCGGGAAGTCCCACGAAGCGTATCGCGAAGATGTCGTCCACCTGTTCGAGGAACACACCAGGGAGCATCCCGTCGTCGTCGACGCGATCGATTTCAGCCGCTTCACCGACCTCGGGGACCGATACCGCGAGCGCGGTCGCCACCGCCAGGCCGCAGCAGTGTATCGCGGCCTCGTCACCGGGATCGACGACAACATCGAACTCGTCGACGGAGCGTACGACCACTACGCTGGCGTCTTCCGCGATGGGCTGGATGGCTTCGTCGAGTGTGTCGCAGCGGCCGACCTCTCTCCATCAGAGCGCCAGCAGTACGTACAGTTCCTGGCCGAGCGAACCCAGTCAGGCTCGGACATCCATCGGGAACCGTTCGAGCGTGCGTTGTCGACTCTGGAACGTGAGATTGACGAGTGAACGTTCTGTTATGCTATCATAAACGCTACTGGGGGAGCGATTCGGCAATCTGGAACAGTGGGGGGACTATCTTCGTTTTCGACAGTTGGTACCTTCCGAATCGAGCACACATACGGGTAGTTCTCACCCCTCCATTTGGGCGTGAGTTTGGAGTACGATCAGTCCTGTAGAGACTCGAATGCCCCGACGTCGATCCGAGAGTAATATATCATTTCTATCATATCTGGGTGCACTGTTCTGTGCATTCGATCCGGGGCTGTCTTGGTAGCACTCATCTGAATAATCTGTGTCTTCTGATATATGGTGTCTGGATATCCTGACATCTGGATGGTCTACGAGACTACCGATTTCAGCCGAACATAATCTCTGTGACGCGTTGTTTGACTTCTTAGTAATTATTCAAAATCCAGTCTAAGTCGATCGATATTGGATAATACGGGCCGTAAACATTCATTTACTGATGGTATCTGAGATGGCCAATATCACTGTCCACTCCGATCTCAAGGTACGGTGATGGTCGGATGTTCGTCCCGAATGCTCCGGGGGAATATATGGAAATTGGTGTTTTAACCACGAGCCAGTATCGTGGGGTCTCCTTGGTCATACTGTGCGCGGACCACGGGTCACTCACTCAGGTGAGAGCACTTCTCAACTGTCTCTAGAGGCTCCATGTCGGTGGGGTCAGACAACTCCAGAGACTGGATTGGGCGACTGTAACTTGTCTAGGGACGGGTAGACTGGCCGCTAGAAAGAATTCCTGAGAGGGCCGATACTAACTAGAGGCACAGTCAATGCGCTCACGCTTCGTCTTCGACGTAGAAACACCACAGTGGGGGGTCAACGCAGGGCTGTGCGTGCCTGGGTGGCTTTGAACTCGCCCTCCTCATCGTCGATAGCTCGCAACACTGCCATCTCGTAAGGTTGGCAGTAAACGGGCTGGAACGCCAACATTATCCGGATTCACTCTCTCACAAACTACTCACTCTGACACAACAGCGCTGTGTCTCAGCCTGTCCACTTCCCCGGAAATACAATTGCTTGCCGAGGGAGGCTCTCGCTGGCAGACTCCCCACACGTTTCTGTGTATCATCACATCTCACTCTAGGTAGCCTATCGTCGATTCGACACTGATCCTAGCGGTCGAACAGTCGAACGTTAACCCACGTTTTTCGCGGATATCTGTTAGCGAGACGAAAGCAGTGGTGCGAGATCGTCCCTGGAAACGGCACTTGCTCTTTCAACTGTTTCGGCCATTCCCCCTGAACAACAGCCTCCCGAACACGATCGGCGATCGCGAAGTCGCCCTCTCGTCACAACCCAGTTCGACCCGAACACTCAGAATGCATACCTCTGTGATCATCCTCGCGGACCTGTGCATTCAACACACCCGAGTGCGCAGACTCTTCGAAACGCTGTGGCAAATACATCAGAACAATGACTGAGATAATTCGCCAGAACTGCCTCGTTTCGATGCTCGTCAGAATATTCGGAGATATGGTACATCCCCACCTGGCTGGATCATTTCGGTGATCAACATGGCGACCACGGTTGTCCTGCCGAAGCCACCTTGACTTCACAAGTTTCAATCTTCTCTGAAATCTAGAACACTCTCACTCTCTAATCTCGGTCTCAACGCTCGCCTGTTGCTGCGTTGTGGTGCGTGGAACTCTTCGCAACAGCTATGAATTCGTATATAGTTCGTGATCGCGCTATCCGCTCACACTCACAGTGTCTCTCACCATCAATCGATGCTGGGACTCGCCCGTCCAAGCGCTCTCGGTCAGGGCTGGTATCGCACGCGAGTCACTGCGGACCACTCACAATACTGTCATTGACTACGGTGATGTTCGAGTCTTAGTGTTCGCCCTCATCAAGCACCTTTCCGCGCAGTTGATCCAGCGTATAGATGTCGGTAAAGCCGGGCTGGTCGATCCGGAAGGCACTGGCCGGTGAGTTCTCGGAGTAGGTCTTCTCGACACGAGGCTCGCCCTCGAGTGGGTTGTTGAGTGCGCCGAGAATCTCGTGAGCTTCGGCGTGTGACATCGTCATCCAGATAGCGTCCTCGGGCTCGCAGGCGGCCATCTTATCGTAATCCTCGGGCACTGCGCGCCGGGTGTCGTGATTGATGCGTTCGACCTCCATCGTCACGACGATCTCTCCATCCGCGTCGAGGCCGACCACGTCGAGACGGTGGTGTTCGAACCCCTCGATGGCGTCGTCGACGTCATCGCCATCGCCAAAGAACGCCCCCGCATCGATCGACCCCTCTCGCAGGTCGTAATAGGGGTGGACAGTCACCACGTCCGAGTCGGAGTCCTCGGCGAATTCCTGGGTGAGCCAGCGAATCGCGATTTCGACACCGAGGACGTGCTCGCTCGATTCGTCGAGGTCGCCCTCGCCGTGACCGTAGGCGATCCCGTGTTGATGGGACTCTTCGATGATTGCCCGGCCGGCCGGGCGCAGTGAGTATAGCCGATGCGGGCGGTCAGTGTCGTGATGGACTAACCCCTCATCGACGAGGTTGTCGATCGCATCTGTCTCGATCCCCGTATACTCCTGGATGCGCACCATCGAATCGCGGACGAGGTCGTACTCTGGGGACTCATAGCGGTTTTGCTGGGCGTTATAGACCGCCTGCATGAAACACAGCTGCCTGGGGGTATACGCCGACTCGCGGGCCTCTTCGGGCGAGAGCTTGAGGTTGAGATCACAGATTGGGATATCGTCGATATCGACCGCATCGGTTGAGTGACAGCACTGGATAGCCTGGATCAGCCCGTAGACATCGCTGTTGTGGCGTGTCTCACAGGCCGCACAGCAGATCGCATGCGCGTCTGGGTCATAGCGCACACAGGCAGGCATGCGCTGGGTGTAAGGCAACAGCGAATCCACTCGCGGGAGCGTCTCGGACTCACTCTCTTCACCCACAGCACTCGCCATCTCGGGCGTACTCGGTTCGGTGAGTTCGATGCCCGCTGTAGCGGCCGTCCGCGTCTGCACTCGCTCGAGTGCGTCCCGAAAGCCCTCGCGTTCGACGCCCTGCAGCGGGTCAGCACTCGCCGGATGGCCGGGTGGGGCGGGCAGTGACTCTCCGAGAAACGGTCGAACGGTCGACTCCCCGAAGCCAGCGCCGGGGCGGACCAGCCACTCCCCGCGCCGCAGTGCTGCGAGGCGGCGCTCGACATCACTGGGGGACATTGCATCCGTTGCAAGCACCGAGGGGAGGTCGCGATCGACCGCGACGTTCCCGACGACGAACGTGGCGGTCTCGTTCAACGCCTCCCGATAGGTGTTGTTCGCCGGGTCGGGTGAATCGAGTTGTTCGAGAAACTGCACACCAAGCGTGACCGAGAGGTCGAAACTGCGGCCCTGTGAGAGCAGCGTATCGACGAGTTCCGTCGCAGCGACGTCTCTGGCCTCTTCGAGATAGAGATTTACCTGTGGCGTCTCTTGCTCGCTCGGAGTGGCTTCTTGGCGGGCTTTGAGCGCCGTCCAGAGATTCGAGAGCAAGACGAGCGTCAGCGTTCGCTTGATACGAGTCTCCATCCCGCCGAAATCGAAGATGACGACCGAGTTCTCGTCGATGACGTCGCCGAACTCGAAGGTGGCCGCTTCCTCGTCGGTAGAGACGTGATTGAACAGCGGTGCGAGTCGCGCGTCGGTCGCGATGGTCTCGACACGCGAGAGCGCGCCACCGAGGACCTTCGTGAGGACGTCGCGGTCGCGTTCGAGCAATCCAGCAAAGTACGTCTCGAAGGTATCCTCCGAGACCGGGGGTGGCGTCTCGTTGCCCTGGGTGCGCTGGAGTGCCTCGTAGAGCGTCGCGTGCGTGAACGCATTCGAGCCGTGGACCGGGTCGTACAGGGCACGCAGGTGATTGCGAATGACCTTCGGCGACTCCGTCGCCGCGTCGTACTGGTCAGCGGGCATTGCCCCCCGAAGGATCTCCTCGTAGTGGCCAGTCTTTCGCGAGCGCGCTTCCTCTCGCGGGAGGCCGGCCTTGAGCAGCGGCTCGATATCGAAAAACGAGAAGGCCGGCAACACGCTCGTCAGGTCGAAGTAGACGACGTCATCGAGCGAGCCGTGGATCTGGTAATGGCTCCGGAGGTACTCGAGCGCAGTTCCCCCGCCCTTGTAATCGAAGAGGATCTCCGGGCCGGCGGTCGCCTGGTGATTCGAGAGCAGCGCCGTGAGCAACAGGACGGATTTCCCCGCCCCCGTATCGCCGACGACGACCTGGTGGCGTGGCTGATAGCGCTTTGGCAAGAAGACCGGCGATTCGAGTGGCTCTCGGTCACTCGAGAGCGGGCGGACCAGGGCCATGCCCGGTGGCCGATATCGGCGAAGCTGGCTCGGCGGCGGGAGCGCAATCCCAGTACGCTCGCGATGGCGAATCCCGAGCGCGCGCTTTCCCGTCGGCGTGAGTGCGCTGCCATCGAGGACGCACAGGCCGGGGAGCTCCGCAGGCGTGACGAGGAGTCCCGCACTCCGGAATCGCCGACGAAACCGGTTCCAGGCGCGGTCGTAGGCCACTGACTCGTGCTCGCGGGAACACAGCGCCTCGAACAGCGCCGTGCCTGCTCCCGCATCGTCCGCGGTCGCATCGGCCCGTAGTTCGCCTTCGATGCGATGGTGTGGACCACTCACCGGACTCACTGTGGTGGCGAGGCTGTCAGCGACGTGGGCTGGTGGACTGGTCGGTTCCCCAGCATGCGGGAGGGCAATCGCACGCGCGGTGACCTGAAATCCGCGACGGGTCTCGCGCTCGCTCAGTGCGTCGATTCGCTCCTGGTCTGTGGGTGGGGGTTCGTAGCGGTCGCGTTCCTCTCGCGAGCGCGGTCTGAATTCGTCCCAGAGCTTCCCCGAGAGACTCGCTGTCCCGGTAGAGAGCGCTCTCCGATACTCGTCGGCGCTGGCCGTCCACTCGGGATACGGCTTGCACAGCACCTGGTAGATGACGGGCGCGTCGACGTCGCGCATCGTCTCGACGAGCGTCGTGAGTGGCAGTCGGCGGGACTCGGCTTCGCCCGCTCTGGGTTCGTGTCGCGGCGTCGCCGTGAGTTCGTCGAAGGTGGTCAGCGGTGTCTGCCAATCACTCGGCCGGTCTGTCTCGCCGAAATACTGGACGCCGGCGAGGGCGGGCGTCGGCGTGACTGGCGTCGTCTCGCCCGTGTTCGCTTTCCCTGTCCCAACAGTGCCCGCATAGAGGTCGCGCAATCGCGTCCTCTCGAGAGCCATCCTATCGCCCGGGTGGTACTCGACGGTCGTACACTCGTAGGAATTGGGCAGGCACGTCCGGAGGACTCGTTTGAGGTCGTCGTGGAGGGACTCGTCGGTCACGCCGACGAGATAGCGAATGCTCGTATCGAGCTTTCCATCAGAGACGAGCAACCACTCGACGCTCGGCTGGCGCGTCGAACCTGTGAGCCGGTCGCGAAGACCGGTCTTGGAGGCGCGTTCGAGCAGTGCGTGACAGTGGTCCATCGCCTGCCCGACCGCACGCTGGGAGAGTGGTGTTTCAGTCGGTCGGATCTCGACATACAGGCGCGGTGAGTGTGTCTCGATATCCGATTCCGAACGAGTCGCGAGATCGGTCTCTTCGATCGAGGCCGGGACCGGGAGTGTCTCGTCTGTGCTGGTCTGGTGGTCCTCCGCGGGTGCGAACGGGTCACCTGTGCCCGCATCCGCGGTCGTGGTCGCATCGACAGCTGAGTCGGTCTCAGCGTTTTGCTTCATCGGCCGCTCGCAGAATAGTGATCGCGAGCAGGTTTTCGAGTGGAGAGATCCATTGTCCATTCCGTTGAGGGCCTCCTATTTGAGCTTATTTTCACGGACATCTGACTAGGTATAAACTAGTGCGAACTGACCCATCAGGCGGGCTGTATTCGCACTCAGTGGTGAGGTTGCTGGAGTGAGATGAGTTCTAGACGGTCTCCGGGGGAACGCATGGCAGTCAATAGACTAGTGGATATCTTGGCTCGTGGAGGGGACGTTCGAACCGACGAGTCACGAAGAGGAATCGATCGCTCAGTGGGGGTCTGCAGACTGTCTCGGTCGAGTGTCTCGAAGGTTCTGTGACAGTCTAGAGGCGGAGCAGGCCGAGTGCCCCGAGGGTTGACCCCGAGGCGGTTCACTCGTGGGCGTGCAGTCGCTCGACGACCTCGCCGAAGGCGACGTTTTCCTGGACGGATGAAATCTCGATTCGCACGCGTTCGCCCCGTTTCGTCTCGGGAACGATGACGACGAATCCGCGTTCGACGCGGGCGAGTCCATCGCCCTGGTCGCCCATATCTTCGATCTCGACCGTACGGGTTTCTCCCTGCTCGACGGGCGGCGTCGGTGGGCCTTGCCGTCGACGGCTACTGCGCTGGAGATTGCTTCTCGTGTGATCGCTACTCCCGCGATCGCTACTATTGCGATCGGCACTTCCGCGATCGCGTTCGGTCTGTGTTTTCGCTCGTGCTGGTGTCGAGTCGGTCTCCGTAGCCTCGTTGGCGGTCGGCGCGCCGAAGAGGCCAACTCGATAGATGTCGTTTGGCTCTATGCCGCCGAGTTCGACTTCGCGCTTTGGGACTTCGACGAGGTAGGAATTTTCTTGTTCGACGATCCGACCGGAGAATAAACACCGAAGTTGGTCAGTCAGGTCCATTATATGCTCTTGGACGTGAACTGAGAGGCAGCCTACTTGGGTGTGCTCCCTCTCTTGGGTCGCTCGCCTGGAAATATTGACGAACTATCTCTGTCGCCGACACTGTAGACTCACTCATGTTGGGGCTGCACGACGGTCACGCAGTTCGGACAGTCTACGTAGTGTGTGGTCCCTGTGCCGGTCTCGTATTCGATGAGAACGTGGACTGGAAACAGGGGCTCGCCACACTCCGGACAACTTCCGAGTGAGTCCTCGTTCTGGTGCATAGTCATCTCACCACAAAGAGGAACGAGTGCTGGTGTGACACTGGCGAGGACGGATGTCCTCTATCTGAGCTCTCGTTTGCGGGCCACTCAGGTTTCGCCCGACTGGAGTGAAAGTGGAAAGCGAGGACGACAGCGAGACCAGGATGGGGCCATCTCGAGAGGGGACGATAGAATCCTGCTGCCCGGTGGCTCTTCTGATCTGAAGATGGGGGTTCTGTCACGAAGTCTCCTTCGACTGGTTCGTTTCTCCGAAGTCCCCGTACTGGCACGCTGCAAAGTCACGGGTGGCACGACTCTTCTCGGTTGTCTGGCCACGCCTGTTGGAATACCCCAGCCATAGTAACAAACAGACCAAACAGCTAACTTCCAACAGCCCCAACACCAGTCTATGTCGAGCGGTACTATCGATATCGACGAGTTCGAAGACGCTGACGCCGACGAATTCGAGGACCGGAATGACACCGAGCGAATCGTACTGTTCCTCGATGAGAATGACGACCGGGCGTGGAAGGCAGCGACGATTGCCGACCGACTCGGGCTGGAGACGGACACTGTCAGTGCGATCCTCTCACGATTGAAGGAACGTGGTCTCGTGCGGCATAAGCGCCCGTACTGGGCGATCACAGACGACGAAGAACGGCTTCAGTCGGCCTATCGGCTCCACCGATATCATGAGACGGCAGACGACCAGTACGGTGAAGAGCGTCTTGAAGACCTCCAAACGGAAGGGATGGAAGAGGTCCAGTGACTGCGTTCGAAGAACTGGAACGTGGTGACATCGTCTGGGCGACCGACCCGCTCTCGGAGAAAGGTCGCCCGATGCTCGTGCTGGGGTCTCCTCGATTCCCAAACCACGGTGTGCAACTCATCACGGCCCTGATTTCCACGAAGACCTATCACGAAGAGACATTCACACTCAGAGACGTCGATTATGAGGGCGACACCCTCGGAGAACGAAGTCACGTGCTTCCGTGGTCGCTTGCGACTCTCAACAGTGCTTCGGACGTCGACCACTACCTGACATCGCTCGTGGACGACCGCACCGAGGATGTGGCGAGTCAGGTGATCGACTACATTTCTTCATAGGCTGTCAGGTGCAGTCGCCGTAGATACTGGCATCGGTGTTCGCTTGCGACCCACACTTCGCCCACCGAAAGCCGTTCCGAGTCGGGCGTTTCTCATCTGCGAGAAGGGGGAGTGCTTCGCGTCGAGACGAGAGCTGAAAGCCCCCATCCGGCTGCACTCCCGCGGACTCTCACGATTCCCTTCGTCACCGTTCGAGCAACCGAGGCCCCCCTCCGGCCGGCCTCGCGATCGCTGTGCGCGCAGCCACAACCGAATGCCAACTCTGTCGAGGTTGCTGGACAGCTATCGAGCTGATAGAACGCCAGACCCCGGTGAAACCCTTTCACAATACTCGCTCCACCGATGTCAGTAGATCAATCGACAGTCGAGCGCTCTGTACCGGCGCCGTGTTTGGCCGTATCCGAATAACGAAATCACGATTTCAGAAATCACAATTTCAGAAATCGCAGATTCTATTCCGATAGGGGTGGTACTGGTGGTATGGAGCAATTCGTTGATCGGGACGACGAGCTCGATCAACTCACAGACTGCTATGAATCGGAGGATGCAGACTTCGTCGTCATTTACGGCCGTCGTCGCCTCGGCAAGAGCGAGCTTGTCCGCCAGTCCATCGTTGACCGGGACGACGCAGTGTACTACCAAGCCATCGAGTCCACCGCCCAGAACCAACTCGAACAGTTCATCGACACCGCCATCGGGCAATTCCCCTCGTTGCAGAACGTTCGCCGCGACTGGGAGGCCTTCCTCGAAGCACTCGGTGACAAAGACGCAATTGTCGTCATCGACGAGTTCCCGTTCCTCATCGAAGCAGACGAATCGCTCTCCTCTCGGATTCAACACGTCTGGGACCTGGCACTCCAAGAGACCGGCTTGACGCTCGTCCTCGTCGGCTCATCGATCAGCGTCATGGAGGACAAGGTGCTCTCCGGAAGCGCACCGCTGTATGGACGACGGACGGCAACGATCGATCTCAGGCCTCTCGATGTCTCTGACGCACGCCAGTTCTTCCCGGAATACGATCCGGAAACGGCCATCACGGCGTGGTCGATTTACGGTGGCACCCCGTATTACCTCCAGACCATCGACCCTGGCCGGTCGCTCGGATCGAACGTCCAGCGGGGGATCCTCTCGGAGCGTGGGCTCCTGTACTCCGAACCCGAATTCTTGCTCCGGACCGAACTCCGACAGCCGAACACGTACTTCAGTATTCTCCGTGCACTCGCCCACGGTCGGCGCACCCCGAACGAGATCGCAGGCATGGCTGGCGTGGAGTCTGGCTCGCTCAGCACGTATCTCCAGAAGCTTCGCCGACTCCGCCTCGTCGAACGCCACATCCCTGTCACCGAATCACCGACTGCCTCGAAACGCGGTCGGTATCGCATCGCTGCGCCGCTGTTCCGGTTCTGGTTTCGGTTCGTCTACGGCAACCAGGACCAACTGCGTATGATCGGCGAAGACGCATACGATGAGATCGTCGCGCCCAACCTGGCGGATTACGTGAGTCCGCTGTTCGAACGACTCTGGCAGCAAACACTCCCGGACCTCATCGACCGACAGTTCCGCGATGTCGGGCAGTGGTGGTTCAAGGAACACGAACTGGATGTCCTCGGTCTCACCGACGACGGACTCGTCGCCGGCGAGTGTAAATTTGCGTCCCAGCCTGTGAGCGAGGGTATCCTCGTCAATCTTGAGCACACAGCATCGGAAGTCCGGTGGTCAGAAGAGCCAGCAGACGGCGAGACGCTGTACGTATTGTTCAGCCGGTCCGGATTCTCTGCAGATCTCGAACACGCGGCGCAGACGCGTGATGATGTCACACTCTTCGAGCTATCTGATCTGATCCGATCACTCTCTTGATTCAGCGAGAGCGTCCCGCCGTTCACGACGGGCGTGAATCGCGCAATAATTCATTTTGGTTAGTTTGAACTACCTTAGCCCAGACTAAGATAGGGCGAACAATTTTCATCGCCCACCCGGACGGGTTCGAGGCCGAGCTCATGGACAAGCCCCACTCTCCACGAGCGAGTCAGGGTGAGCGACGTAGGGTGGGATCGTTGACTGCGTCGCTGTTTCTCGTGGAATGTGGCGGATCGAGAGCCGGTCCGCCCCGCTCGGTGCATGCCGCCCGGCGCTTCGCTCGCGACTGACCATTCCGGGCGTGCGGCGCTTCGCGCCGTTCCGGGCTAAAATGAATGTGCCTTCGCGCCAGCACCAAGTGCGCTTTCGGTCGCGTCGCCAACCGGGCGACGGACGCGAAACCGACTTGTGTGCTGGTCGCGAGCGCCGGGCGGAACACCGCGCGTGGCTAGTTCGTGAGAACGGTTCAGGCGCGTCTCGCTCGCGCCCAGGGCGCTCGCGAAGGCGCGAGCGAGACGCGCAGGATGAGTCTGTTGTCGGAGTGTGAGAGCCACGGCTGGAGAGTCGTGGTGTCGAAAGAAGACGCTGAGTGGGCGCCTTCGGCGGTAACCAGGTTAGATTACCAATGTCCAGTAGAACGCAAATCGGTAATGAAGTTTCGGGTCGTGAACGCGCGGTTGAACAAGAGAGTGGTGCGGCGGAGGTCATCGAGGAGACGCCAGAACTGCGGCCATCGGTCGAGCAGGAAATCCAGGGGAAGGTGGACAGTCACCATCCGGATGCGAGGCCCGAAGGGATGACCCTGGAAGCGAAGGAGCGATTCGTGGCACGGGAAGACGAGATCAGACAGACTCGACAGCGGTGGGACAGGCGGCAGGACTCGGATCGAGAGAGACGGACGCGCGAGGTGGCGAGTGCGGGGACGAGATATGCACAGGAGGTGCCCCTGAAAGACCCGCGAGAACAGTTGAGTCGAGCGCAGTTGGCCGCGGTGAACGAACGGGCAGCGCAGATAGTCGAGGAGCTTCCAGGACGGTCGCGAGCGGCGGCGGCATATCTCCTGGCACGGAAAGTGCTCCAGGGCGTCGAGATGTTGAACGCGGTGTTGCTGGTCAGAGAGGAGTTACAGGATACGCCGGGGATAGTCGTGGCAATCGCGGACATCGAAGACGTGCCTCGCTCGGCGGTGGATATCGAGGGTCGGGTCGCAACCCTGTGGGAATCATCAAGTCCAGCGATTCAGCAGGTCGGGCTCATCGAGGACGACTCGGGACGGACGAAGTTCACGGTGTGGGAACGAAGCAATCAGCCGTGGATGGACGAAGGTGAACGCGTGCGGCTGCGGAACGTCGAGAAGAGCTGGTACGAAGGGCGCGTCTCCGTGGCCGTGACTGGCTGGTCTCAGGTCGAGTTTCCCGAGCGCGGCGAGTGGTGGGCTGAGTAGGCGAAACGGCGGCTCATTTTTGCTGTGTCGACCTGCCCCGATTCCTCCTCCCCACCCACCGCTCCGTGCTCGCTTCACTGTGCGCGCAGCCACGACCTTCTGGTGGACTGGAGCGGGCTGATTCGAACGCCGAGTGAAACCTCCTCAATCGAGTGAATTCTCGTGTTCAGCTGTCGAGGGGCGCGCTCGAAAAACCGAGCTACCGACATCACAGCCGTGTTTTTATCGCCCCCTGAGGGGTGCGGGGCCATCCAACAGCCCTCGCAGACTCGATATGGGACACAGAGCACTTATCGCGTACGAACGGCCGGATAGTACCTACAATCTCCATTACACTCACTGGGGTGCGCTTCATCTCCGACTCAAACATGCCCTCACCGAGCAGACGCCATTCGGTGGCGAGAGCCCGAGCGATCACCTTCGCTCGATGCAGGCACGCCTGCTTGCGGTAACGAACGATACAGCAATCGACGAGGTCATTCCAGACTGTTCGATGCCCAACGAGCAGATCGATGTCGAACCGTGGGCGGTCGGCTGTACTCTCGAGGAGATCATCACCGAACATCTCGACTACCTGCACCACGAAGCGTTCTACGTCGTCGACAGCGACTTCGAGGTGACGGCGTACCGGACACACTGGTTCGGACTCCAGTACGATTGCCGAGCAGTCGATCACGGCCCGACTGTCGGCAACGGCGCGCTCAGAACCATTCGGTGGTACGACGGCGAGCCCGTCGGTGACGGCTTCGCACAGGGTGAGTTTCGGGCGTTGAAAGACGTCACTGGCGACCTGATCGATAGAGGGGTATTCACTCACGGGGAGGCACTCGAATACCTCACACAGAAACTCGCTGCCTGGGTTGACGACCAGCACGAACTCATCATCCGGACACCCAATCTCGTCACTGAGTAATGCTCGGCGGTTCACCCGAATCAATATCGGCGGATCAGTTGACGAACTCGTATTCTTCCCCGTACGAAACTCCTCTTCATCCGTTCACCCTCCACCCGTGTCCACGAGAGTTGGTCGCGTTCTCGATTGACTGGATCGCACGTTCCGCCTCCGCAGTTTATTCCCCCCTGAGGGGTGCGGGGGGCAGAGACATGCCTCGCGCTGTGTCCAAATGGCACCAACCACTACCTACGAGAGCGGTTTCGACGAAGAGACTGGATCGATCACTGCCGAGGAATGCCCGGAGTGTACGGGTCGACTTCGAACGGATGGCGGTGAGATTAGCTGTGTGGCGTGCGGGCTCGTTATCGACTCGACTCGATTCGACCGTCGCGGGCGTCGGTCGTTTGCGGACGACGAGGAAAACCGAGAGCGAACTGGCGCCCCACTGACGGCGGGGAGACACGACCGCGGACTTTCGACAGAGATCGGATTCGGACGCGACGGGAACGGCAACGCCCTCCCCGGAAAGAAACGGCGACAACTCCACAGACTCCGTCGCGAGCACACGCGAGCGAAGTGGCAATCCAAAGCCGAGCGCAATCTGGCACACGGCTGTACGGAAATCGCTCGGCTGGTCGCGGCACTCGACCTCGAGAGAGACGTTCGCGAGCAGGCGAGTACGCTCTTTCGACGTGCCCAGGACAACGACCTCCTTCCCGGCCGGTCGATCGAAGCGGTCGCGGCGGGCTGTGTGTATGCGGTCTGTCGGTGTACGGCTGTCACGCGGACGCTCGGCGAGGTCGTCGCCATTGCACAATGCCCTCGAAGGAAAGTCACGAACGCCTATCGCGTCCTGAACAGCGAACTCGCCCTTCCAACCCCACCCCAGCGACCGCGGGAGTTCATTCCGGGCCAGGCTTCGACACTCGGCGTGCCCACCCAGACGGAACGACTCGCATGCACGTTAGCTGAGCAGGCCTGGGAGGCAGGCGTGAGCATCGGCGTCAATCCCTCGGGGTTCGGGGCGGCCTGTCTCGCGGTGGCCTGTCGAGAGCACCACGTCGACGTGCCCCAACTCGAACTCGCGAGAGCCGCAGATGTGAGTACGGCCACGGTGAGAAGTCATCGAGATACGATCGACGCCGAGCGCGGGAAGTGGTCGGGATGAAAGTTCCGTGGATACACGCCCTTCTTTCAGGTCGAGGCGACGGGACGGTCACCGAGTGTCGTCACTGTGGCAAGTCACTCGATACGCAAGCTAGTCAGTGTCCGACCTGTGGCCGCTCTGAGGCCGTGACCTACGAAACCTCCTGATAGCGACCGAACTCCTGACGGCGACCGCACGATCGTTTTATTGGCGCCACCAGGGGTGGGGCGCTCACAGATGGGTGCCCTGGATTGTCGAATGCATCCATTGACTGCACTTGAGTTTACGAGTCGTATCGCCAAACGAGCCCAGTACGAAGCCTTCGAGTTTACGTTCGTCCCCTACGGGATCCAGGTTCGAAACGGGAGCCACGCCAACCCGAGCGAGCACGAATATCTCGTCCGCGTCGAGGACGGGATCCCAGTCACCTGTACCTGCCCGGCAGACGATCGATTCGAGGGTGCGTGCAAACACCGGGTTGCGATCGCGATCCGGAGACCACTGCTCGATGCGTTTGCAGCCAAAGCAGAACCGCCTGCGGTCGCGCCAGACGGTGGCGTTGCTGGTGAGGGGCCACCTTCGTCAGCAGCACCGACGACAGCAGATGCTAGCGCTGGACAGAGCGAGTCTTCCGAGACTGACGAGGCATGTCCCGACTGTATCGGTGAGTTTCCTTGCTGGGAGTGCTACCGTAGTGGGAAACGCGAATTACCGGAGTGAACTGATCCCAGCCGCGGTAGCCACAGAGAGTGATACGGGCCGATAGTCGTTTTGCGAGGTGGCTACTTCTTGGTAACTAAATCTATCGCAACTCAAAATAAAACGTACTGGTCTGGAATATATCTACGCTTATCACAGAATAATTAGAATATTGTATCTTATTCGGCCAAAAATAGGAATATATTTACCGACTGCTTGTGCCGATCGAGATACCGTCGTTCGCACCTCGAAGGCCGTTCCGTACGGTGTTTCGATGGATTGCGAGACTACGTGACAGACATGTGTGCTTCAGAAGATTCGACAGCGACAGCTCCTGAATCGGCTTCGGATGACCACCCATCGCGCTCGGGTTCGCGAGCACTCACGCGTTCGGTGCAAGGGCTCGTGCTCACGACGGCGACACTGAGTCTTCTGGCGGTCGACCCGGTGAGCGCCCAGACGACCGGTGATGCCTTTTGCGAGACCACGATGGCGACGACGATCACGAATATCTTTGACCTCATCCAGTTCGGTGGCCCGCTTATCGGCGGCGTGATCGCACTGGGAGCGACTGTGGTGCTCCCGGTTATTCGCCGCGTGGATATGAAAAAGGAGATCAAATCCGCCCGGAATCAGGCGTTGCTCTGGGGTGTGATCGTCGCACCGCTCGGCACGGCGATTCTCCAATTCCTGCTCACGAGCGTCGTCGCAGGTGGCTCCAGTTGCACGTTCTGAGGGACTCACTCGTCCTGATCGCGGTCATCGGTGTGGTCCTCACAGTGGCTATCGCACCGTCGCCAGTAGCCGCACATCCACCACCGTTGCCCGAGCATGGACTCGACCCGGCGACGTTCTACGCGCTCTGGTCCGGCGACACGGACCAGACTGGTGGATCTGCAAACACGACCGGGAGCTTCGACCATCCGGTGGAACGGCTCGCTGCTTCGACGGACATTCCGTTCAACGACCCACCAGACGAGGTCGACTACTGGAATCGCCAGGACCGTCGCGACCTCCCACCGACAGACGTGAATACGTCGATCTATCCATCTGCGGCCAACCGCACGCAGGGGGAGTTCATCCGTGACGCCTACGTTTCGATCTTCGCGACCCAGCCGTCGACGTGGGCATATCTCTCCACGGATGAGCCCCGACAGTACGTATCGCCGGTCGGCGAACTCCTTGGCAGTGCGGATTACCGACTCGCAGTTCCAGAAAACAGCAATACGACTGACCGCCGTATCCGATGGGGTCTCGAGAGCCATCGATACAACAAATCGACGCTGCAGGTCGACGAGCGCGTGGTGTCTCAAGCACCCGGAGGCCGAACCCCACAGTTCGCCTATTCGCTACGCGAGTATCCTGGCCGCACGCATACGCTCACGCTTTCAGTCCAGATCAACGTCACCTTCAGCAGGCACGTCCGGCAATGCCGGGGATACAACGAGGATCTCTACTGTACAAACTGGACGAACCACACCACGTATCCGACTGAGGAGATTTCCCTCACGGACTCAGTCACGGTAACCGAATACAGCCTGGCCATCAGCGGCCAGCGTGCTCGTTATCCCAATGGCGACCTCGGCCTCGTTGTGACTGCAAGCGCGCCCTGGCGAGGATACTCTGTTCCCGGTGGCGATGTCTCTGGAGTCTGGCGGTTCTACACGGCACGCGACCAGGACTGGGATACGCTCACCATCACGAACGCGTCCCACTCGCGCCGGATACATTCGCCTGTGCATCCACTGCAGGTCTACGCCTATCCAACTTCGCTCGGGGCGACGGCCTCCCCACGCCGTTCCGTCTCCGTCCTCGAAACGGACGGCCAGAACCGATCGATGCCGTCCCTTCCCGATGAGATACGTCTCGACGTTCCCAACGAGTCCTATACCACGACCGCCAGTATCGTCTCCCGGATCCATTCCTCTACAGACGAATCGATCCCTCTCTCAGCAGTTGCTGGGCACGGTCTCGTCCGTGGTGTGAGTGCGGCTGTGAACCCGACAGCATTCGAGGAGACGCCGATCCATCGCAGTAACCTCTCGATCGAACTCGAGACCACACCCGAAGGCCCTCACACTGTTCACGCCCGCCTCGAAGATGCGAACACTGGCGACCCGATCGAGACAGCGACCCGGTCGGGCACACTCACCGTTGCTGACCAGCACATCGACACCGGTCCCGATGGGACAGCCACACTGACCGTCTCACAGGCTAGGAGTGACGTCTCAGCGCGCTTCGAGCCAGGGCCCTGGTGGCGTATCGAGACTGGCTACGTGGGCGATAGCGATGTCGCAATTGCCGGTGGGACGTCTCTCTCGTTCGGGCGTGCGGCCGCTCAGCTGTTCGTCCCGATTTCGCTATTTCTCCTCGCCGTCTTCCTCATCGATCGGATCACTGGATGGCCGCTCTGGCCACCCTGGAGGGGGCTGTGACCGACCGAACTCCCGACTGGATGGGCCAGACAGTAGGCTCGATCAGACAGGCGCCCACGAAAGTCGAGCGACTGGAGGGCTTGCATGCATAGTCTATTCGCGCTTGCCCTGATAACGACCTCACCTGGGGCCACAGTTTGGATTTCGAGAGCTATCACGCAGTTCGGCCTCGGGAGCGGGCTCGGCGATACGATCGTCGGTGCGATCCAGGAAGCACTCGAGATCCTGTTCCAGCCTATCGAGGTGGTCGTCGAGCGCCACGCGAACGACGTGATCGAGGTCGTCGTCGGGACGCCGTATCCAAACGCTGTCTTCGCGGAGCCGACGAACGGCGCGTGGCCCAGTCTCTATACGTACTACTGGGACGTCATCACGCCGCTGTCGCTGGTGCTCTGGGGACTGGCTATCGGCCTGGTCATCTTCCTGGAGACGACGAGCTATCTCTTCAGCGGGTATCACCGCGCGAAGCTCAAGCGCCGCGCGTTCGCGGGGCTGCTCGGGCTTCTCTCGTGGTGGTGGATGGACGCGCTCGCCCGGCAGTTCATGCACGAACTCGCCGTCTTCCTGGCGCCTGATCTCTCTCAGATCGCACTGTTCGAGACGCTCTCGTTCGCCGCGATGGGCGTGATTGGGACGGTGCTCACCCTTTCGGTGGATTTCGTCTTGCTGGCGCTCATCGCGCTTATCTACTTCATGCGCCAGATCGTCCTCTATCTCTTCACGCTGATGATGCCGATCCTGATTGTGCTGTGGATCCCCGGTGTGGGTCCGTTCGCACTCGTCTCGGGATTCACGAAGCGCCTCGCCGGCTTCTATTTCCCCTTCCTGTTCATGACGGTCCCGGTGGCGATCCTGTTTCGCCTCGGCCAGCTCCTCGGCGAGAACTTCGAACTCTCGATGGGTGGACTCGGTGCGTGGCTCACGGCGCTGGTCATCCCGATCGTCGCAGTCGTCTCTCCGTTCATCCTGTTCTGGCAGGCGGGGGCGCTCTTTTTCATGGTCGAGCGAGCCTCTCATCACAGCTCTGCAAACCGGGCGCGAGCGCGCCTGGCCACCGCTCGCGAGACGGGTGGTGAGACTGTCCATCGCAGTCAGAATTTCGTCCGCGGAACACGCGGTCACGCCGCAGTTCGGCGGGACGGCCAGACCGTCCTCGACTCGGGGAATTCTCGCGCTCATGCTGCCGGGTCGCGACTCAACGACTCGGGCTCGCAACTCCGGACGGTTCTGCGCCAGGACACCACGACCGATCAGACCGGTGGCGGTGGTGGTGGGAACAGCGGGAGCGCAACGAGCGAGCGGACAGACTCGAAGACGACCACCGACTCGGGCGCAAGTTCGGGTTCGGACTCTGGCACGGACGCTGATTCAGATTCATCTTCGAACAGTGGAGATACAGGCACTTCCAGCGAGCGTCGAGCAAACCAGTTCGACACATTGCGGGGTCGGACTGACAGCACGGGCGGCTCACGAACCGGGCGAGGATCAACTGAGAATCAAGACGACGGCGCAGTCGACGACGAGCCGCGATACATCCAGTAACAATGCACGATCGAAACCCGGCGAAACGGATTCCGAAATCCCTCGGGACAGACGCGAAACTACTCGGCAGCTATACGATGAGCGATATCGCCGTTGGACTCTTTCCCGGCGTCGTGATCGTCTTGCTCTTTCAGGTGGTGTTGCCACCGTCGCTGACGGTCAGTGGCTATTCTCTTCGCCCGCTCATGTTGCCACTCGCGGGCGTCGCTATCCTCGTCGGCGGGCTGTTCGTCTTTCTCACCCCCGCACACACGACGAGTCTGGACTGGGTGACGGCCATGCTCGGCTTTTACAGCGGGTCGACCGAGCACGGCCACGAAGAAGCCACGCAGTACACCCAGATCGAACGCGTCCATCCAGACCGGGGTGCGATCGAACGAACTGATGGCGCACTCGTCGGGATGGTCTCGGTCGCGCCCCCGACCATGGCGCTCGCGACCGACGAGGAGTGGTCGCGAAAAGCCGAGAGCTTTCAGAACTTCCTCAACACGACCGTCGAGTTTCCCATCCAGATCTACTCGACGACGCAAGTCTTTCCCGTCGAGGAGTATCTCGCCCACTACGAATCGCGCCTCGGTGACGCCGATGTTGAGGCGAATCCTCGCATGGAGAGTCTCATCACACAGTACGTCGAGTGGTACGCGAGCGAACTCGACGAGCGCCGAATGACCATCCGCGACCACTACGTAATCGTCCCGGTGACGCCGGCCGAAGTGCAGTTCGACCGGGAAAGTCTCACACAGAAACTCGCAGGGATTCCCGTCTGTGGCCTGCTTATCCGGGCGTGGGCCGCCCCGCGAATCGAAGACGAACGCGAAGCGCTTTTCGAGACACTCGATGACCGACTCGCGCGAATCCAGCAGGGGTTGCGAGAGATCGAGGGCTGTAACGCACGACGGGTCGACGTCGACGACGCGACGACGGTCCTCGCTGGGTTCTGGGGCGGGCAGACGACCGACGAGAGCAACACCAGCCAGACGTTGCGGGGTACCCCGATCGTGCGAGGTCCCGACCGATGATCGCCACGCTTCGCTCGCTTCTCGGATTGGATGGCCAACCGACGACAGAAGCCGATACAGAGACAGAACCAGGACCAGAATCAGAACCGAATTCCGAGAGCGCGAATCCCTCCGTCGGCTACGACGGCTCGATGGCGCCCCTCCCGGACATCTCATCGCTCCACCAGACCGTTCTCGGCCCCTCGAGTATCGAGCGGACGCCAGGCGCGATTGGTCTCGGCGACGAATGGGTTCGTACGTTCTGGGTCGGCGAGTATCCCGAGACGCCAGTAGACGGCCTCTTCGAGTCACTCTATGCGACCGCCGAGACACGGACGACCGACATCAGTCTCCACATCACGCCGCGGGAGACGAACGCGACCCTCGATACACTGGAGAATACGATCGAGGATCTCGAGGCTGACGTGGAGTATCTCACAGAGAAACGCCGTGCAGGGGCTCGTGGCGTCCAGAAGGACCTGGAAGACTACCAAGAGCTCTACGACGTCCTCCGGAACACGTCCATGCAGGCGTTCGATACGTCAATGTATCTCTCTGTTCGCGGCGAGGGCCGCGACACGCTGGATATCGATGGGGTCGCGAGCACTGCAAGACAGTCACCGGCGAATCTCGAACCCATCACGCCGCGGTGGTCACAACTCGACGCGCTCGTCTCGGGGAGTCCGATAGCCGTCGACAAACTCGCCGAATCGATGGAGACGACGACGCCGATGCTCGGCGGTGCGCTGGGTGCGATGTTTCCGTTCGTGTCGGGCGCGTTCGCCGAACCCGGCATCGAGTACGGAACGTATGCCCTGAACGAGAGCCCGCTCATCCTCGACCGATTCGAGCGAGAGACGGGCTACTGTACGATGGTCATCGGGCAACTCGGAGCGGGGAAGTCCTTCTCGACGAAACTCCAACTCCTCCGGCGTGCGATGTACGACGAAGAGACGCTCATCATCATGCTCGACCCACTCGAAGGGTTTGCGGGCGTGAACGAGGCTCTGGGCGGCGAGCGTCTCACTGTCGGCGGGACGCGCGGGTTCAATCCACTCGAACTCCGGCCCACACCCGAACACGTCCTCGCGAACGTTCCGGACCTCGATCCGTGGTCTGAACAGATTTCGTGGGTACTGACCTTCTTCGAGACGTTCTTCACGCATGTCGCGAACAGCCCGCTCGAAGGGCGCAAGCAGACGCTTCGGCGAGCCATTCAGGAAGCCTACGACCGGCAGGGCATCACGAGCGACCCGCAGACACACACTCGCGAGTCGCCGACGATTCCGGACGTTATCGCTGTCCTCGAAGACTTGCTTGCGGATCCCGCACAGTATGGGTACGCGACCGCGGGCGAACAGGACCACGTCCAGAGCGACGCCCAGTCGCTCCTGGCTGACCTGCGGCCTTCCTTCTACGAGGATGGGGATCTCAACAACCTCGCCCAGCCGACGGACTTCGATCTGGACTCGGGCGTGCTCTATCTTGACCTCCACCAGGAGGAGGGAGCGACCGGGCGCTCGGAGACGAGTCTGATGATGCAGGTGCTGTTCAACGCGGTGTACGAACGGGCCAAGGGGACCGACAAGCGAGTCGTGTTCGTCGTCGACGAAGCGCACTATCTGATGAACGACGCGACTTCCTTAGAGTTCCTCGAGACTGCGGTTCGACACAGCCGTCACTACGACCTCTCCTTACACTTCATCACACAGACCGGTGGCGAGTTTGCGTTGACGCCCGAAGCGCGAACGATCGCCAATCTGTGTTCGATCACGCTGATCCATCGCGTCCAGGAGGAAGCCGAGAAGCTGGCGGAGTGGTTCGGGCTGAGCGAGCGTGAAGTGAACTGGGTTCGGACGGCCAAGGCTGGAAACGACGAGGATGGGTATTCAGAGGCCCTGCTCGGAATCGACGAAGAGGGATGGTTTCCGCTTCGTATTCGCGCGGGTGAGTTCGAGAGTGAGGCTATCGAATCGGGCGGTCCGTGACACGTACGAGCGGAAGCCCACCCCTTCACAGTAGTTGCTGATTCGACTGCGAGAACTGCTGAAGAGGAGTTGCGTCTTCGGGTCTGTTCAAGATCGACCTTATCGTCTGGAGAGTGCGGTAGCTGACTGCCGGCCAAGAACCTCCGACGAGGACTGTTCTGGCAGTCTCGCCAGTAGCCAGCGGCGTCCTGACTCGGGCAGACTGCCCGAGTCAACCGCCGAATAATACGCTATCCATCCGGGATAGGGCCGAGAAACTGCCGGAACAGGGCGGTCGGGAGGACGGGACTGCTTCCGACCGCCCGATCTGCTGTGAGAAGTAAATTCGTCAACACCCACAGATTGTAGAGAGCCACAGCAAACAGAAAGTAGAACAACCGTACAGAGAACGTCGGCGATGACGTTTTCGGGAGGAACTCAGTGACTTTGCGGTAGGACGTTTCGATTCCCCAGCGACGACGGTAGGCTTCTGCAAGCGGGTGAGCGAAGTCACTCGTGACTTCGCGGTTGATTACCAGGCAAAAGTGGTCGTCCTCACGAGAGCGATGTGGCACGACGACGAGCCGGACTGTCGTCCGGCCCGTCGGTGGGTTCGACCGCGCCATCTCGTACTCTTCGACGAACGTGTCTTCGTCGTGGTCGGCGATGAATCGCTGTACTTTCCGTGTCTGCGGCGCACGCATTACGAACTCGACGCCTAACTCCTCCAGCGTCAGCGCGAGATGGACACGGTAGAAACCGCGGTCGAGATACACACGGTTGATTTCGACGTGGTCCCGTGCTTGTGAGACGAGTTGGCGGATTGCTTCCGCCAACTCGTCGGTCTTGTCACCGTCCAGCGCGACCCACCCAAGCGTGAACCGAACGCTTGGATCGACGATACAGATGGTGGCGAACTTGTAGGCGGAATCTGTTCCTCGGTCGGGATCAGTCCGGGAAACGTGCGGTGTGTCGCTGTCGCCGTAGTACAGCCAGTCGTGAACGTCGATTGCGACGTCGACTGACTGTGTGAACAGCCGGTTGCGAGCGGCTTCGTCGAGGACAGCATTGCGGACGCGGTCGAACTGGGCGTCGACCGCGTCCGCATCAAGTCCACGAAGATGGTACAAGAGCGCTCTCGCCAGCGGATTCCGTGACTCGGCGTCAACGTCTACGTCGTTACCACGAGCGAGTTGGTATGCTTTCGCGCCAGCGTTGGCAAACTCATTGTCGAAAGCAATCCGAGCGAGGACTCGCTGGAAGTCCTCGCTCGGGTAGGTGCCGTTGTCCGCAACACCAAAATCAAGCTCCGGAAACAGCATCGACGAGGCAGCACAGCTCACCTGTTTTGCTTCAGCTGTCTCGACCATATCGAGACAACGACCGCGATGACAATTGATTCTCTCCCGCTTCAGCAACTACTGTTCAGCCGTGGGTGGATGTCAAATTCGTGTCGCAGAGCTTATACTGACGGGCGAGAGTCTACTTCAACAATGGCTGTCAGATGGCGGTACCGTATCGCGAGTGTCGGGGGGACCGTACTCCTCACGGTGCTTGCGGTATGGATCGCCAATCTGACGCTCACGCAGGAGACGTTCGCGCAGGTACCCTACTTCGGTCGGCCCGCGCCGGCCGTGCTCTCGAACGGCGCCCTCTCGCTGGCGATGTCGACGACGCTCGTGGTCGCGCTCGCCGCGATGTGGCCCGTGTTCAAACCGCGCCCGCGTCGGATCCTCGACACCATCCTGCTCACCCAGAAGCGCGTGCTGCTCGCGATGGTCGCGCTCGCGGCGCTTGGATACTATAACTACAGCTACCGGCTACCGCGCCCGACGTTGATGATGGCGACGCTCGTCTTGCTCGTCGTCCTCCCCGCGTGGATGGTGTCGATCCGACGCCGGCCGAACGCCCAGTCGCGGGCGGTCATCGTCGGCGACGACCCCGAGGCGATGGCGGCTATCCTCGAATCGATCGACATCCCGATCCTCGGGTACGTCTCTCCGCCCTCGTCGTACGCGACCGACGAGCAGGCCACGGTACGAGCACCTGAACTGACTGACGGGGGGAAAGCCATCGACCGACTCGACGAACTCTCGAATCTCGGCGGTCTCTCTCGACTCGACGAGGTATTCGTCCAGTACGACGTGGATACGGCGCTATTGGCCTTCGCCGAAACCGACCGCGAGGAGTTCTTCGGCGCGCTCGCGGAGTGTCACGAACACGGTGTCACCGCGGAAGTCCATCGTGAACACGCCGATAGCGTCCTCACCGAGGGCGCGGCTGGTGGGGACATCATCGAGATCGATCTCGAACCGTGGGACTGGCAGGACCACGTCGCGAAACGCGTTTTCGACGTGGCATTCTCCGCGACAGCACTGCTTGTGCTCTCACCGATGATCTTCTTGATCGCGGCTGCCGTGAAACTCGATTCGCCGGGACCTGTCTTCTACGCGCAGGAACGGACCGCTGAGTTCGGCGACACGTTCACCGTCTACAAGTTCCGGAGCATGGTGGCGAACGCCGAGGACGGGACCGGGGCGAAACTGAGCGAGGAGGACCGCGGCGATATCGACCCGCGGGTGACCCGGGCCGGCGCGTTCCTCCGGCGGACGCACCTCGACGAGATCCCCCAGCTGTGGTCGATCCTCGTCGGCGACATGAGCGTCGTCGGCCCGCGTCCCGAACGGCCCGAACTGGACAAGGACATCGAGACGAGCGTCGGCGAGTGGCGTCGGCGCTGGTTCGTCCGTCCGGGACTGACCGGCTTCGCCCAGATAAACGGCGCGACCGGACACGAACCGGCCGAGAAACTCCGCTACGACATCGAGTACATTCGCCGACAGTCCTTCTGGTTCGACCTGAAGGTCGTCATCCGACAGCTGTGGATCGTGGCCTCGGACGCCGTCGCTGCCGTGCGATAAGCTCGCGCTCGCGACTGGCACCCTCCACCGTCTCCCACACCCGATGGCTTTAATCGTCCGTCGTTACTGGTAGCGGTATGGACGACGCGGCCGCCGTATCGGAGGTTCTCGACGAGTGTCCCGAACTTGAAGACCCGCTCCGTGCCGTCCTCGACGTCGACGACGAGAACGAGGCGTGGACGTTCGACGACCTCCCGATCGATTCGGGCGCGTTCGGCGAACTCGTCTCGCGTGGCCTCGTCGAACGGACTGACGACGGTGACGCCTACCACCTCACGGACTCCGACGCCGTCCGCGCTGCGCTCGATCGAAACGGTCCCACCGACGGCGCGACCGCAACCGACGACGCGACCGCGGACGACGATGCGACAGCCCCGTTCTCGTCCCCGTCCACGACCGACCTTTCACTCGATACCAGTGCGATCACCGACCGCTTCGCAGCCGTCGACCGTCAAACAGTCAGCGCCGTCGCGGCCGCGCTGCTGGCGGTCGTCCTCGCCCGTGCGTACGTGTACGGAGCAGTGTTTCGCGGTGGCGACGTCGTGCTCTCTGCCAACGACCCCTACTACTACCGCTACTGGGTCGAGCAGGCGCTGTCCGAATCGAACGGCGCGTTCGACGTGTCCGCCCTCGGGACGATCTCGGGCGCCGTGCAGACGGGCGAACCGTTGCTCGTCGCGACACTGTGGTTTTTCTCGTCGCTGTTCGGCGGCGACGCGACGGCCGCCGGCTGGGTCCTGGCCTGGTATCCCGTCATCGCCGGTGTGGTGACCGCGTTTCTCGTGTATCTCCTCGCAATGCGCGTGACCGACGATCGTCGGATCGCGCTCGCAGCGACGGTCCTGCTCGCGGTCACGCCCGCCCACGCGATGCGAACGAGCCTGGGCTTCGCCGACCACCACGCCTTCGACTACGTCTGGCTGATGGTTACCGCCCACGCGCTCGTCCGGCTCGACGCCGATGCGGACGGTCGACTCCGCGACCCGGGTCGGTGGGCGTGGGCTGTCGTTCTCGGGGTCGGGATCGCCGGACAGACGCTTGCATGGGACGCCGGGCCGCTGCTCGTGATCCCTGTGGGCGGGTACCTCGCTCTGCGTGTCCTCCACGACGTCGAAAACGGAACCAGACCGCTACGCGCTCACTTCCCACTGCTTGCCGGGCTTGGCGGCGGCGCGCTCGTCGTCTATCTCGGGCACGCGGTCGTTGGCTGGCACTCCACGGTCGTCGCGTTTGCGCCAATGCTGCTGTGGTTCGGCGCTGTCAGCGTTCTCGCCGCCGGCGATCTCGCTGTCCGCTTCGATGCGTCGAGTCGGTCTCTCGCAGCAGTCGAGGCAGTCGGTGTCGTCGCTGGCCTGCTCGCAGCCCAAACGCTCCTTCCCGAGTACTGGGGCGAACTGATGAATGGTCTCGATCTCCTCACGTCCTCTCGCGACATCGCGGAGACGCAGTCGCTGCTGAGCGGCGATGCCTTCGGGTGGTTGCTTCTGTTCGGGTTTGTCCTCCTGCTGGCATTCCCGTACCTCGTCTGGGGGTCCGTCCGCGCGTACCGCGGGGAACATACGTGGCTCGCTCTGACAGTCTACTGCTGGTACTTTTTCGTGCTCGCGGCGTTACAGGTCCGATTTGCCGGTCAGCTGGCGATGTTCGCGGCCCTCTTCGCCGGCGTCGGCTTCGTCCATCTTGCCGAGCGCGTCGACCTGACTTCCCCACCGGCCCCGTTCGAGAGTGGTCCTGACATATGGACTGACGTTCACGTTCCTGACCGACAGACTGTCGGTTACGTGCTCGTGTTGTTCGCCCTTGTCGCCAGTCTGAGTATCGTGCAGGTCCCGATCAAGACGGGGCAAGTGACCACTGACGGGGACGACTACCACGCCGCGGCGTGGATGTCTGCGTACGCCGACGATCAGGGGTGGGAGTACCCTGAGAACTACGTCTTTAGTCCATGGGGACAGAACCGGATGTACAATTATTTCGTAAACGGGGAGTCAGAGTCGTACGGGTATGCACAACGGCACTACGCCTCATTTCTCGAAAGCAAGAATCTTACGAGTTGGTACAAGCAGCTGAGTGGTCGTACCGGGTTCATTCTAACAAAGAACGGGGTTGACCTTAACCAAGGGACGATATATAACTATCTTCATGATCACTACGGTGGCCGAGATGCAATGTTGGATAGTATTGGACGGTTCAGGGCGGTGTACGAGACCGCGGATAGTTCATACAAGGTATTCAGTCCAGTAAATGGGGCACTGGTTGCCGGTCGGACATCACCCAATACAACTGGGGTTGTGAGGGCTGACATTGAACTTTCCACTTCGTCGTTCGTCTACGAGCGACAGGTGCGTAGTGCGCAGAACGGGTGGTATATGCTCCGTGTTCCGTATCCTGTGAACTACGATTTGCTTGGGAATGACTCAGTCACTGTAAGCAGGTCAGACACTGCAAACGGCAGTATTGCAAACCAGCGTAGCGGGAACGCAACTTGGCCGCTCACCGCCAACCGTGGCGAATACGTTTTCGATACTACTGGTGGGAATCACGGTTACATTTCCGGCGAGGAGTGGAGAACAAAAGGGAACTGGTCTGGCCTGTACTTCAATGGGAGTGAGCATACCGAAATACCCGATAGTCCTAGTATCGATGGGACCGATGAATTCACGCTTTCAGTCCGGTTCAAAACTGGAGAAAATATCAACTACAAGAAGGAACTACCATATCCACGTATTGTGTCAAAATCATATAACAGCGCCTATAGAAACACTGATGGCTATCAGATCGTCCTCAGTCACGGTCGAATTCTCGGAATTGTTGGGAATGGAACCTCGGCAGCAAAGGTATGGGGGGAGCGTGTCTCAAACGATAGTTGGTACAATGTAACTTTGACGTGGAATGGATCCACTGTTCGACTATACGTTGAAGGGGATCTCGTCGATAGTGGGATATTCACTGGATCGCCGGAAAATGATCAACCACTTGCGTTCGGATCTAGCAGTAACGGGAAAAGTGGGTTTGTTGGATCGATCGAATCAGTCTCATATAAAAACCAATCCGACTAATATCGACCGCTCTTGCGTAGCATATTGTTGATTTCAGAGCGTCGCTCGGACAGCGTGTTTGAGCGCGTCTGCTTCAGGTTTTCGATACAGTTTCCGCCGAAGTTGGGTCGCTCTGAGATATTGTGTTGTCTGTCCTTCAAAACCTCTCGATGTGGCTCTCGCAGGTGTTGACGTGCACCTCATCGTCGGCGTATCCACCCTTGCCGTGGACGACGTACTCGCGGTTGAATGCGCTATCTTTTTGGAGCGGCGCACATGCTCGAAAGCCGTCGGTACATCCGTCTTTAGCTAAGAGCAGAACCGCAGTACAGCAGTAGCTTATCGAGGCTTCTTTCGAGAGGAATAAGGAGACGACAGCTGTGCACACTGAAGCCTCCTCATCGAGAATCATGCGTCGGCTTATTACACTGTTTCCCTCCGAGTCCCTCGAAGACCACGCCGAGTTCCTCGGCGTGGTTGAGCGAGAGGGCAAGCTACAGGTTCCAGTCCTCGTGTGTGCGCTCGTGTTCGGCTCTCGCCTGCGGCGAAGCCGGACAGTCGCCGGGTTCAGACGCACCTCCAACTCGACGGCTGATGAGACGATCTCACCTGGCGGCTTCTATCACCGGTTGACGCCGATACTCGCAGACTATCTCCGCGACCTCGTCGAGCACAGCCTCGACGAGGTCGCTGTTCCCGACGCTGTTGATGCTGATATCGACCGATTCAAGGATGTGATGATCGCTGATGGAACGGTGTTGCGGTTGCACGAGTTTCTCTCTGAGGAGTTCAAAGCCCGTCACGAGGAGCAGGCTGGAGCGAAGCTCCACCTGCTCCACAACGCCACCGACCAGACGATTGACCGACTCGACGTGACCGACGAGAAACCGCACAACAGCACGTTGTTCGAGACGGATTCGTGGCTGCACGGACGGCTGGTTTTGTTCGATCTGGCGTAGTTCAAGTATCAGCGCCTTGCATTGATCGACGAGAACGACGGCCACTTCGTGAGTCGGCTGAAGCAGAACACGAATCCGGTGATAACAGAGGAGTTGCGGGCCTGGCGCGGGCGTGCCAGGCCCTTGGTTGGCGAACAGACCCAGGATGTCGTCGACGATCTACACCGACGGTACATCGACGTGGAGGTCGAAGCCCAGTTCAAGCGCGGACAGTACGAGGGAACGCGCTCGCTAGATACGAACTGTTCCGCGCCGTCGGCATCCGCGACGAGGACGCCGATGACTACCATCTGTACATCACGAATCTGCCGCGAGAAGTGTTTCTACCGGCGGATATCGCAACGCTGTATCGGTGTCGGTGGGTGGTAGAAACGCTGTTTCGTGAGTTGAAGACGCAGTACGAGTTGGACGAGTTCGACACGGGCGACCCGGACATCGTGAACATTCTGCTGTATGCGGTGTTGCTGTCACTGCTGGTGAGTCGTGATCTGTTGGGTCTGGTCACCTAGCAGGCCGACGATGAGATCGTGTTTCCGCCGGAACGCTGGGCGGTGACCTTCCGGTCGCACGCCTAGCTCATCTTCCACGAACTCGGCGAGTATCTCGGCTACTTGCCACCGTCGCTGATGGAGCGGCTGATCGAAGACGCACAGAAGATCCACCAGCAGCGACCGATCCTGCAAGAGACGCTCGCTACCGCTACGCAACCGAGGTGTGAATCTTAGCTAAAGACGAATGCGCCACCAGCAATCGCTCACCCATGAACGCAAAGCAAATGTCGTCATTCTAGGACGGCCTGTCGGTCAGTCTGCGCCACAGCAATTTCAACAGGGTTTATATTAGCCAGCACAATACCAGTAATCAGGCAGACAAATTCCTGAATATATGCGAATCTTACGCATCGCTCAGAACCTCTACCCGGAAGTACCGGGTGGAGGTACGTACCACGTCCATGCATTAAGTCGAGATCAAGCCGACATGGGACACGACGTGACTGTTCTCACTGTCTCTGGGGACGAGGCACTTCCGAGACGTGAAACGCGGGATGGCTATACCGTCGTCCGAGCAAGGCCAACGGTCGAAATTCTTGGAAATCAGATATCCTCCGGAGTCGTACGGTTTTTACGCAACGCTAGTGGGTTCGATATCGTTCACACACACTCACACCTTTATTTCGCGACGAACCTGGCAGCACTGAACCGACGGTTCACTGATGTTCCCTTAGGTATCACGAATCATGGCCTCTACTCGCAAACCGCCCCGGAGTGGCTGTTTGACCAGTATCTCCGCACTCTTGGACGGTGGACGTTCAATCAGTCTGACTCCATCTTTTGTTACACACAAACCGACAGGGAGCGGTTGCGTGACTTCGGCGTAACTGCACCAGTCAAGGTCGTTCCGAACGGTGTGGACACCGAGCGGTTTTCTCCTGATGGACCACAGACACAGCGCATCGACCACGGAGGGAACGTCGTCCTCTTCGTGGGTCGGTTGGTAGAAGGGAAACGGGCTGCTGATGCCATCAAAGCAGTCTCTCGTGTCCCGGATTCGCTCAATACGAAGCTGTTCATCGTCGGAGACGGGCCATTACGGCAGGAGCTAGAGGCGATGCCGGAAGCATCTGAGGTAGAGTTTCTCGGACAGATCCCGTACGACGAGATGCCATCTGTGTTCCGTGCCGGCGATGCATTACTCTTGCCGAGCCGAGCCGAGGGGTTCCCGCGAACGGTGCTAGAGGCGTTCGCGTCCGCTGTTCCAGTAGTCTCTAGCCACCTTGCACACACTGCCGGCGTCGTAGAAGTTGGGGGTCGAACCGCAGCTGTCGGGGATATATCGGGATACGTTGAGGGACTGGTCAACGTACTGGGTAACCAATCGAGGCTGGGGGAGGCGGGAAGAGATCTTGTCGTTGACCGATTCACTTGGGAAGAAACGGTGAGGAAAACTACGGCCGTACTTGAGTCGCTGGTTTGAGTGCCGTGTTGAATAGTGCCCTCTGCACGAGAGAGAAGTTTGAGCGAATCTGAGACCATCTCCGTCAGGCACACAAGACGACTCAACTTCTGACGACCCACGGAAACACCGCTATTCAACACAGCAGGTTTGAGCACGTTGTTATCGTGTCCCGTGACAACGACTTATGTAGAGAGGTTGTCAGAACCGATCGGACAGGCTGACATCAAGCACGACTCCCCAACTAAGTGCGTACACGATCCACCAAAAGCGTCGAACGGGAACAGGTTGGAACAGCATGATCATGATACTTCCAAAAAAGATCACGATCACCCCAATGTCGCTCAACGGTACTTCCTCATCTAGCAGTGAAGTAAACAGGACCGAACGCACCCACTGTAACAGGAGTGCTGTGAATGCGAGCGAACCGAAAATACCAATCTCTATGTAGAAAGCTAGAAAGTAGTTGTGGATCGAAGTCACGGTCAGGACCTCTTTTAAGACAGCGCCACTTGATTCGATCCCGACACCGAACGGTTGGTTGAGTGTTCCGTAGCGTATCGCCGCGCGGTACTGGGCGAACCTGCTTTCGAGTGACGCCTGTAAGTAGATCCACTCCCAGTTTCGGACGATCACCCCACCGGAAACGACCCCGACTATCGTCGTCGTCAGGCCGTATAGGCGGAAGAGTAATTGACTGCGGAGAGCGACGATCCGAAACACGATCAGCCAAGTACCCACGCCAAGCAGTAGAATCGCGGAGAGCGTGAATCCACCGACCGTCAGGTACACGCTCGGAAGGAAAAAGAGTCCGGCAATGAGACGGATCGGTCGAGACGATTCCCGTTCCAGCAAGAGGCTCATGTTCAGGATGGCGCCACTGGCGATCAACCAGTACATCTGGTTTTGATTTGAATACAGCAGCGTGATGGTGTCGAGTTGTACCCCAGAGAAGGACTTGAGAAGTGCGGCAAGGGTTAACCCGTTCAATACGGCCCAGGTCCCGATGATAGTGAGATATCGGTCTCGGTCTCGCTTGAAAACGTGTATACAGATCGGGACGATGACGACAAATATCAGCATCCACTGCACGAAATTGAAGACTCCGGACACGGGACGACTCGGGAACGTGAGAGAGAGGGCCGCTGCTCCCAAAAATACCAATACGGAACTAAATGTCAATTTATCGGGAGGGGCGACGAATCGGGCCGTACTGATCGAGACGAAGACGAACACCGCTACGAGTATCAGGTCGCTCGGAATGATGTTCACGCCCAACACCGTCAGGAACCACAGCGGAGAGAGCGCCGCTCCCGCCGCAACTAGTAATCGTCCAAGTGGAGGGATCTCTTCAGAGTTACCCATTTGTACAGTGCCACACGTTTCGACAATCCACCGGCCTGATCGGTACTGACAGAGCGGGGTCGGCATATATAGATTTGACGTCTCGTCGCGCAGTTCTGACCAGCATTCACTCGCATCGCCGGAAAACATAGCTCTCCCCGAACTGCAGACCGTTGAAGGAGCCAAATGCGTTGAGAGACAGGGCGGCGGCGAGACCGATCAAGAGCAGGCACACGACATGATCAGTCGTCATCGTTGTATCAGTCATCTGTTCGCATCAATGTACGTTCTGTGTCTGGCTGGCGCGTTCCTCACGATAGCTTGAATCAACGGGTATAAACTACTCCAGAATGACGAAACAGTAGATGAGCGGTTCTGAGAAGATTAGCAGAAGAGACCAACTGAACGCGCTGATTCGGGTCGCCTCATACAGGCCCCGATTTACCGTTGCGATTATCTTTGGAGGGATATTTTCTGCATTGCTAGAAGGCATCGGCCTCGGTTTCATCATACCGATAATAAATATAATTCAGGACCCGAACACGTCCTCAGAAGAGGCGGACGGGATACTGCAGGTGTTTATTTCGGTTTACGAGTTCTTCGGCATCCCGTTCACGTTAGAGTTCGTCATCGTCGGAGTCAGTCTGGTTCTGACCGTTCGCTGGACGACCACGTTCGTCGTCAGATGGCTTCGGAGTGCACTGTCCGTTGACTTCACTCGGCACATACAAACGGAGTCGTTCGCGAACACGCTTGACGCCCGTATCGAATACTTCGATCAAGAGGGGTCCGACGACATTCTGAACGCTATCGTCACACAGGCTGAGTACGCTGGTAGATCGATACACTATGTGGTGAACTTCGTCGAGCAGATTTTCCTCACGCTGATGTACTTTGCGGTCGCGATGGTCATCTCCCCGTCCCTGACGTTATCGGTAGTGCTCATATTAGGAGTGTTAGCGACACTGTTTCAGCTTGGAGTCAAATCGGGGTACGAACTGGGAGACAAGGTGGCGGACGGAAACGAGCGGATTCAGAAGGTGGCACAAGCAGGAACGCAGGGAATCCGTGACGTGAAACTGTTCGGTATCAAGTCGGAGTTGCTAAACGACTTCAAGGACTCGGTCAAGCAGTTCGCACAGTCGACGATCAAGCTGCGGAGGAACGAGATCGCGATACGGAACTTCTACAACCTCGTGACTTCGATAGTGGTGTTCGTGCTTATCTACATCTCGATCAGGTTTGCTAACCTCTCTATCGGGTCGATGGGTGCATTCCTGTTCGCGATGTTCCGGTTGGGTCCGAAGGCCAGCGCGCTCAACTCGAAATACTACCAGATCGAGACGAATCTACCGCACCTCGTCCGCGCACAGTCGTTCGCCGACGAGCTTGACCGGCGGAGCGAACCGACTGCGAGTTCGATCTCGGTTCCGGAGGAAATCGAGCACGTCGAGTATCGTAACGTTGATTTCAGGTACACAGGACAGGAAAATCTAGTTCTGTCGGATATTTCCTTCTCGGCACAGAAGGGTGAGTACATCGGATTCGTCGGGCAATCCGGAGCCGGGAAGTCGACAATCACCGCCCTCCTCGCGAGGATGTACGAACCCGACTCCGGAGAGATTCTGGCCAACGGAGAACCGATACAGGAGATGGATATCGAGTCCTGGCGGTCCAAAGTAGCGATCGTTCAACAGGACCCTTACATCTTCGATGAGACGCTACGATACAACATTACTATTGGAAACAGAGACGTCTCGGAGACAGAGTTCGAGTCAGCAATCAGAATCGCAAACATCGACGAGTTCTACGACGAACTTCCGGAGGGGTACGAGACAGAACTCGGTGACGACGGTGTCCGACTCTCTGGCGGACAGCGACAGCGCGTCGCACTGGCCCGAGCGCTGCTGAAAGACGCAGACATATTGATACTCGACGAGGCGACGAGCGACCTTGACTCGAATCTCGAACGAGAGGTCCAACGGTCGATCGAGGCGATGGACCATGAGTATATCATGATCGGAATCGCACATCAGCTATCAACGGTGGAGAACGCCGACAGGATATACACCGTCGAGGGCGGAGAAATCGTCGAAGTCGGTGACCATCAGGAACTAATCGAGCGAGGCGGAAAGTATTCGCAACTGTATAATATCCAGACGGGTGAGTAGACGCTATGCCGAGGATCGGACACGTACGCTGTGAGGTGAACTCGGGGTCTGCGTTTGAGGAGTCATAGGAGAAGTACATGGAACAGCAGAACGTTGTGTATATCGGTACGTACCTGACCGAGCCGCTTCAGGACTCGTATGACTGGGACCAACACTCCCCAGCAGGGCAGACAAAACAGGAGAGTACGGTGTCTGCACTCTCTCGCGCCGGGTACGACGTCGATGTGGTATCAAGCACCGTCATCGCTGATGACACGGTCGGAGCGAACAGGACAGTCGTCGACAGCAGCGATACCGCGACGGTGTACGTCTCGCCGATGATACGGATCGTCCACAAGGCGCTGCCACCGGGGCTGAGGAGAGTCGTCGCTGCAATACAGAACAAGTTCATACTGACACTCTCGTCGACACTCCTGCTGTTGCGGTTGTCTCTGCGAACGGAGTACGACGCTATCGTCTTTTACAATTTCAATCTCGTGACTTCAGTGCCCGCGTTCGTCGCGAGCCTGCTGTTCGGAACTCCGCTGGTGATCGAGTACAGCGACAGTCGCGCTGATTCGGCGAGCCGAGCCGACCGGATCAAAGATTCGATCTATCTCACCGTGATCGGACGGCGAGTATCAGGTGCCATATACATAAACGCCCACATGGCGGAGCTGCTGGGCACCGACAAACAGACGGTCGTCAGAGGGACCCCCAGCATCGAACTCACTGAGGACGACCTCCGGAGTGAGCAGTCTCGCTCGCCCCTCACGATCTTTTACGGAGGGAGACTCGACGACGTTCGGGGGGTATCTAAGCTCGTTCGGTTGGCGCCAGACCTTATCTCTGAACTCGATGTCGAGATCCGGATCACCGGATACGGCCCCAAATCAGACGCGGTCGCACGAGAAGTCGAGCGAATCGACAGCGAGAGAGTGGATTTCCTCGGGTTCATTAGCAAAGAGCAGTACAAATCAGAGTTGCTGACGTCTGACGTGGCGCTCAATCTTCAGTCGCCGAGCGCACCGGGTAATCGATACACGTTTCCGACGAAGATCCTGGACTATCTCGCAACAGGAAACGTGGTCGTGTCGACCAAGATGTCCGACCTAGAGAGAGAACTTGACGACGTGTTGGTGTTCACGGAGCCGAAGACACCACAGATATACGACACTATTGAGTCTGCAGTGAGTAACTACGCCGAACTCAGTGCGAGGTCCGAGCGAGGTGTGGAGTGGATCCAGCGAGAGTGCTCGCCGGAGAAGCGGACAGAAGATATCTCGCGGTTATTGGACGAGGTATGTGCTTGAGTTCCTCTGGTGTGAGTTCCCAGACACAGGATGGGCCGTCGCGTGTGCACCATCTCGAAACCGGGGCCGAAGACCTGTCTCGTGGACCGAACTGAAGACCTACCGATGAAAGTAGTACACGTAGTTAACGACATAGGACCTACCTCGAACTCGGTCAAGATCGCCGAAAACATCGCGCGACACACGGCCGCGGATGTCGGATTGATATCGTTCTATGACAGTGCCGAGACGCTTGACGAGACGGCGACTCCTGAGTCGATCGACATCACCTGTCTCGACGCCTCATCCCGATTTGACTGGCATGCCTTCGCGAAGTTGCGCACGAACCTACAAGAGAGGGAAGCTGACTTGTTGCACACGCACCACAACGCCGTGGGTTCACTGGCCAGGCTCTCTTGTATAGGACTAGATATCCAGGTCGTGAACACGGAACACCGCAGTCACAGTTCTTTCTCTACTCCTCAGATGGCCATCAACACCGTCAGCTATCCGCTTGTCGACGCGATGGTAGCCAACTCGAAGCACACGGAGGCGTCCTTCACTAGAACCGAACGGCGACTGTTGCGGGGGAAAGTGTGTGAAGTTATTTATAACGGGATCGACGTGGAGTGGGTGTCGAACGCACAGCCCGAGCGACCGCCGGATACGCCCGATGGACCACTCGTGACGAACGTAGCCCGAATGATCGAGGAAAAAAATCAGCAACGACTCGTTCGTGCCTTCTCTCGTGTACTGGATTCGAATCCGCAAGCCACCCTCATGATCGTCGGAGATGGGCCGGAGAAGGTGGCGATTGAATCGCAGGCGCGGTCGTGTGGAGTTCGGGACGCCGTGTGTTTCACCGGAGAGGTCGACAGGGACACTGTCTATTCGATCCTCAACGCCAGTAGTGTGTTCGTGATCCCCTCTATTACGGAAGGGTTTTGTGTCGCAGCTGCCGAGGCTATGGCCGCTGGACTTCCGGTTGTCGCGAGCGATATCGGGGTCCTCCATGAAGTCGTCGGCGACAGTGGCACATTCGTGGACCCAGAAGACGCCACAGACATCGCCACCGGAATCAAGTCGCTACTCTCGAACCAGAAACGTAGGGAGAAACTCGGATCGCAGGCCGGTGAGAGAGCAGCAACTCGGTTCCCTGTGCAACGGACTGCAAAGGAGTACCACGCACTTTACAATAGGCTGGATGAAACGGCAAACAGCGACTACAAAAGACCAAAAAGCTAGTCACTGAGACCTCATGTATCACAATCGACGGAACGGCAGCGCTGAAATCATAGAGCGTGATCCAGTATGAAGCCCAACATCGTCCTCATCGTCGCGGACACCGCCCGGTTCGAGTCGGTGTCTCGAGAGACTGCACCGTCGATCACCGAGTTCGGTGAGAACGGCACCACGTATACGAACGCGATAGCCACCGCCCCGTGGACTCTCCCCTCCCACGCAAGTCTGTTTACCGGGAAGTATCCGTCGGCACATGGGGCCCACGCCGGGAACAAGCGTCTCTCTGATGCGAACCGCACAGTCGTCGAGGCATTGCGTGACGCGGGATACGAAACCGTCGGGGTGTCGAACAACACGTGGATCAGTCCGGAGTTCGGTTTCGCCCGTGGATTTGAGACGTTTCGAAAGAACTGGCAGTACATCCAATCGTCGGTTGACTTCGGAGAGGTTGCACGGAATCGTGAGGGACTGACGAAACTGTTCGCTGCCGCGAAGAAAGGGCTCCGCGGAAATCCGCTGGTCAACGCAGTCAATTTAATCTACGGACAATTCGGGCGGTCACACTCCGACAACGGTGCGAAACGATCTAACGAGTGGATCGAGGACTGGGTAAACAGTCGTGACGACGACCGGCCGTTCATGCTGTTCGTGAACTATCTGGAGCCGCACCTCGAGTACCGGCCCCCGGAGCAGTACGCGAATAAGTTCTTGCCGGATTCAGTTTCGTTCGACGAAGCGATGGACGCGAATCAGGACGCGTGGCAGTATATCGCCGGCAAGGTCGAGATGACCGACCGGGATTTCGACGTTCTCCGTGCCCTCTACGACGCCGAGATCAACTACCTGGACGAACAGATAGCGTCGCTCGTCGCATCTCTCAAGGAGGCAGACGAGTGGGAAGATACGGTGTGTGTCATCGTGGGAGACCACGGGGAGAACATCGGTGACCACGGGTTGATGGATCACCAGTACTCCCTGTACGAGACACTTGTGAACGTTCCACTGATCGTTCACGGTCGAGGTTTCGGTGGCAACTCAACGGTTGACCAGCTGGTACAGCTGACAGACATTCCCCCAACGTTACTCGATGTCGCTGGGGTGGACGAAACGGCATTCAATTCGGAGTGTCAAGGGAAACCCTTGCCAAGTCCGGCGGCCCCATCGACTCGGGAGTTCACCGTCAGCGAGTATCTCGCCCCCCAGCCGTCGATGTCAGCGCTACAGAGACGTGTCGGTGAACTCCCTCCGGAAGTGTATCAGTACGACACCAGCCTGCGAGCGATTCGTACACACGAGTGGAAGCTAGTGCGGCAGGAGGACGGGTCGACCGAACTGTACGACCTCTCTGAGGATGCCATGGAGATCGAAAACGTAGTTGACGAGTACGGAGACATTGCCGAGACATTGGAGGAACAACTCGACCAGTGGTTAGATTCGTTCGAACACGCTACCCCAGGTACCGGCGCCGAGATGAGTGAGGAGACGAAAAACCGCCTTGAGGAACTCGGGTATCTCCAATGAGAGGAGACGGCAAGTGGCGTCCGTGGCTTGAAAAACGTGACCGAATCGGTCCAGTTAGCGTCCAGCGAATAACTCATCCGTATATGTCGAACGTGTCTGAGCGAGGAAGACATTGAGAGGACAATGACTGAGATAGTACTCCGAGGCGGATTGGGTAACCAGTTATTCCAGTACGCGGCAGCGAGAGCTCTTTCCCTTCGATCGGGAACCGAGACACGAATAATTACAACCTTGTTGAACAGCGATTTTGGCGAGGACGTCAGCGAACGAGATCTGCACTTACACAACTTCGACATCAAGGCAGAGACGTACGGTAGCTCCGCTCTCTCGAGGGCCCAGCGACTGTACTATCGGGCGGAACGAAAGACGGGGGCTGTGCTGGGTCGCTTGGCGGCCGACGTTTTGGGAGTCTACACCGAACAAGAGCGCTTTGGCTGCGATCCGAACTTCGGGACCATTCCGGGGAACCTCCGGCTGTACGGCTACTGGCAGTCGGAACGGTACTTCAGAGACCACTCCGACCTGATTCGAGCGGAACTGACTCTCTCCTCAGACATGAACGATGAGAATCGTCGGTGGCACGACCGGATCACCGATGCGAGGAGCTTGAGCGTACACGTCCGTCGCGGGGACTACATCAATCTGGGGTTGGATTTGCCACCGGAGTACTACAGAGCGGCTCTGACACAGGTGTCCGACCGCGGCATCAGCGATGTATTCTTCTTCTCTGATGACATCGGGTGGGTAAGAGAGAACGCCGATCGACTAGTCCCGGAGAGGATGGACGTAGCTGCCCATTTCGTCGATTGTAATAGTGAGGTGGGACCACACGAGGACCTACGGCTGATGCGGGCATGTGACCACCACGTCATCGCGAACAGTACCTTCAGTTGGTGGGGAGCGTGGCTTGACGAGAGCGACGAAGCGTTGACCGTATCTCCTGCTTACTGGTTCGACGTCCCGACAGACGAGATTCGAGTGATACCCCAACGGTGGAAGACAGTAGACTGGTGATACGCGGGGAACTACGTTTCCCACCGTAGGAGGAGGATCAGCGATAGTTGCGCACTGTGACACCGCCAGTATAGTATCAACTCGTTGTAGTTTCCGAGACCTTGGATACGGTCGGACCTAAACGCCGTCCAGAGTGACCGCTCTCGACGCGTGTGCGGATGCCACGGAGCGAACGTCACGGACAGTCGGTAATTAGATACTCACGGTGGAGAGCGGACACGACGTGGACGAGAGCGGTGTCGCTACCTCGTAGACAGCGGGAATGAGCAAGGTATTAGTTCGAGATACACGATTGTGGAGGCATGCCAGATTTCAATCGTGTGGTGTCTATAATTGAGAAGGAGGGGTTTGGGCCGTTTTTTTCGACGTCACTTCACTACATGAGAAACAAACTGAAGGGAGGATACTCGAACAGGGAGCGTGTCGAAGCAGTATCGGGACTACTGCGGCCCGCGTTCAGCCAGTGGTTCAACTACAGGTATCACGCTGGGGATCAGGTGATGGGAAAAGACTGGGATACGTTAGTCATACTGGATGCGTGCCGATTCGATACCTTTCAGGATGTGAACGATCTCGACGGGACGCTGTCGAAGTCGATCTCCTGCGGTGCGGATAGCCCGAGGTTCTTGGACGGGAATTTTCGGAACGAGACGTTCCACGACACCGTGTACGTAACTGCGAACCCGCACGTATCGAGACTTGGCGAGGATGTCTTCTTCTACGTTGACGACGCGCCGGTTTCGAACTGGGATTCGGAACTGCAGTGTGTGCCTCCCGAAGTAGTGACGGATGCCGCGAAGTCGGCCCACGAGTCTTATCCGAACAAGCGGCTGATCGTCCACTACATGCAGCCACACGATCCACCAATCGGCCCAATTGGGCAGGCGATCCGGGAGGAGATGGACATTGCCGGTCCGACTCCGGAGAGTGCAAATACCGACACGGGAGAGCGTATTATGAGGGCGGTATCCAGGGGGGAAGTGTCCGTCGAGCGCGCGATGCGAGCGTACGAGGAGACCCTACAAGTGGTGTTGGAGGAGACAGACGAGCTGGCCAGAGCGGTGGACGGGAAGACGGTCGTCACCGCCGACCACGGGGAACACTTCGGAGAGAAGTATCCGATCCTCGGAAAGCTCTACGAGCACTTTCGGCACCCTCGGACCCCGGAACTCTGCGTCGTCCCCTGGTTCACGGTAGATGATGGCTGCGAGCGGAGACGCGTAACCGAAGACGAGCCGGTAGGGAGCGACCGGATTAGTCAGAGCGACGTCGCCGACCAGCTTGAGGCGCTCGGGTACAAATGAACGCTGCGGATTTCAAGTCACGCCTCTCAACCAGCGATTCCCTTCAGAAACTCGGGAGTCAGGCGTACGACCACTACCTCGAGTGGTCTGGGTACAGCGAATTACGCCACGACGATGTACTGCGCCAGCAGGGCAGGGGGATCACGAATCATAGGCTCGGGGAGACAGAGGAACTGGCCTTCGATACGACCGACCGGGCCTCGCTCCCGGTGTACCACCGCCAGGCGCCGGAACGCGTCAGTATCAAACCACCGTCAGTGACTGAGGTCAGAGACGGGCGGTTAGTCGGCCGTGACGGCGTCGTCCTCACCCAGCAGGATCAACTCGTCGTCGAGTCACTGTACAACTCCGATCAGACGCTGAGAAACTCCGGTGGGAAAGTGAAGATTCTAAAGAATTTGATCTACGATTCCGTTTCGAACGACCCCGAACACGTCGAAGGTCGGTACTGTCCGCTGGTCAACGGCTGGTCTGACGGGTACTTTCACTGGGTTGCCGACTGTTTGACAAAGGTCCAGCACTTGGTTCGGCATTCAGACGAGACCTCGCGGACGCCAACGCTACTCGTCGAGCCGGACCCTCCACAGTGGAAGGTCGACTCGTTAGAGGTCGTACTGGACGGTGAGTTCGCGTGGGGGGAGTGGGGAGGTGGTGTAATGTCGTTCGACGAGTTGGTCGTGCCGTCGCTGCCTCGTACCGGCGATTACGTGTCGACAGAGAGCCTGCAGTGGTTACGACGGAGGGTCAGGAACGGCGTCGATGGCGGGTCCGGTCACCCGGAGCGGATCTATATATCTAGAAGAGACGCTGACTCGAGATATATCGTGAACGAGGAGGAAGTACTGGAGCGATTAGGAGAGTTCGGGTTCTCGGACTACTGTCTGGAGACCCTGTCTTTTGAGGAGCAAGTGCGCCTGTTCGAGAACGCGGAGATCGTCGTCGGTCCCCACGGTGCGGGCTTTTCAAATACCATCTTTGCGGAGAACGCCGACGTGCTCGAAGTGTTCGGGCCACGGTCGCTCTCACACTCGCTCTGTTACTACAGTATCGCCAACTCTCTCAACCTCGAGTACCAGGCCGTGCTCGGAGAACGAGTCGATGATGGCCTTCACGTTGACCCGGACGTGGTCGCCGAACTTGTTTCAACAGAGTTCGTCGAGCAGTGAGCAGCCAGTATAAAAAGCCGGGAACGATTCACAGCGACAGAGTCATCCTGTCGGTCGAATCCACGGAAGTAGGTCCCGCGAGTTTTTTATCCATAGGCGTGAAACTTGGGTCCACTAATGAATGTTCGGCTCTACATTGTGACGTACAAGGGATTCGAACGGCTAACACAAACCTTGGAGAGCCTCTTCAGTAGCGACCTCTCGGCAGTAGATATCGATGTCACACTGATTAACAATCACTCAGATTTCCGCCTGGAGGATAAGTTCGAAGACAGGGTCTCTGTCATCCACAACAGTCCTCGGCCGGACTGGAGTAATGGACACCTGTCGAGGAACTGGAACCAGGCACTGCTAAACGGGTTCGAGCGTCTCGATGACCCGGCCTGTGACATCGTCGTCGCGGCACAAGACGACACGATTTACCGGTCAGACTGGATTCCAAAACTACTCGAACTACACGAAGAGTACTCGCTCGTCCAGAACGGACTGGGAGACCAGTTTGTGAGTTATACTCCCGAGGCGGTGCGAAACATCGGGCTGTGGGACGAGCGATTTATATTTTCGTACCATGCGGCAGATTATTTCTATCGAAGTGCGATCTACAACAAAGAAGACACCTGTATCAACGACCCAGGTCACAACCGAGCACTGAATCCGATCTACCCTGATGACCTCGAGAAGTCTTCAGGATATCTGGTTAACGAAGACCCGAGAGAGATCGACGAAGGGTGGGACCAGTCTTCGTACTCAGTAAAGGTTGGTGAAGCGCTCATGGAGAACAAGTACTCCGGACTATCGTTCGAGGAGGTGAAGTCGGACCCGCAGATCACTCCGATGCTGGAGAGTTACGTCTTTTATCCGTACTTCGAGAAGGACGTCTCTAATCTCGCCCGGAAAAATTACCTCTGGGAGGATTCGTGGAGAGGCGATCAGGAGAGTGGTGGCCTGTGGGCTGAACAAAAGAACCTCATGAGAAAAGCTACTGTTCAGGCGGTCATCCTGCTCGCCCGACAACTCGGAATAAAGGATGAGGTCAAGTGGGTCCGGAACATGATCCGGAAGTTTTGAGCGGACGTACAGAACGTATGAATCAATACGGACATTACTTTCCCGCTGGTATCTCACTCACCTGTCGCGGCTTCAGATCCTATGGTGTAGACCCGTTCTGTCGTGAATCAGACCGCCGATGACTGGGGTCCGAGCGGTCATAAAGTCGCGACTCGCTACGAGAATTCGCAGACTCCTCTATAGGTCGGTTAGTCGACGAGTCGTCTATCGAGATGAGCTCTCGAAGCACGCTGTTCAGCAGTACTCGTACGGTCAGCGGTCGACAGTGTCTACGAACGTAGTACCGGCCTTCGACGGACACGAAGAGTACAAACAGACGTACTCGATAGAGCCCTGGCACATATACGAGTTGCCGGAGATGATACTGTTCAGGCCAGGAGGGACTGCGCTGACCGAGAGCGGAGACGTAATTCTTGAGTCGGCGGCCGACAATGTCTGGAACCTAGTCGAGCGATTGTATCATCAAGTCAAGAACCCTCAGCACTTCTCCAATCTGGTCGGCATGTATCGTCTCATGTACGGTCAGTCTTGCCCCGACATATCGGAGCAGTATGGAGTCGTCTTTCCGATGACGTATCAACCCTACAGTGGCTACTACCACTGGGTAGCAGAGTACTTGCCGAAACTGAGATACTACGAACGGTATCGGCAACAGCCGGGGATCGACCCCCTCATTCTCGTTGGATCGAACGCGTCGAAATGGGTCACGGAATCGATCGAGATGATCACGGATGCGAACGTCATGAGGTGCCCCCCTGGCCCGGTCAAGGTCGACAAACTAGTACTCCCGTCACACTACCGTCACCACCCAGAAGATTACAATCCGCGCCCGGAGGAGTATCGGTGGGTCCGTGAACAGATGGTCTCGTCCCTCCCCGAAACTGGCTCCTCCGGTCCCGCCCGTATATACGTCTCGAGAGAGGACGCGACCGACCGCAGGGTCCTGAACGAGCGAGCAGTCGAATCGGTACTAGCCGAGTTCGGATTCGAGAAGCTGGTACTGTCGGAACTGAGCGTTCACCAACAGGTATCGATATTTTCCCAAGCAGAGACGATCGTCGGGCCCCACGGTGCGGGGCTAGTCAATATGATCTTCGCGGAGAATGCCGACGTACTGGAGTTGGTCCCCGAGAACCTCGTGTTCCCGTTTTATCAGTGTCTGTCGGATCATTTGGGACACGAGTACGAGCACCTCACCTGTGAACTCAGCGGGACCAATCTGGTAGTGGACCCGGAGACCGTGCGAGAAGCAGTCGCGGACGTTTTAGCGACCGGATAACCGTCGCACGTGGAATACAGGGTATCAGACGGAGGGAAGGAGCGGGGGTGCCCGAACACACAACCGTCGGTTAGACACATGCAAATCGTGGGTCACGGTACCCGACCCTCCGAGGTATCGCGCCATCGTAAAGCACGGAGGACACGGCGACGGTACCGGATTTCGTGAGATTGACCACCGCGAATAGTGGTGTTCAGATAAGGATTGAAAGGTGAGGCGTTGCGTTTTCTGAGTGATTCATGCCCGAAAACGCACGCCTCAGCGAATGTTTAGACGAGATCGACTTAGAGCTTGTTGGACGCGAAGCGACACCGCAGCTGCTGATGAAGCTCAGTATTCAGCTGCATCTCGCGGGACTTTCGCTTTCGAATACTGTTTCGTTTCTTGAGGTATTTGGTGTCAGTCGTGCTCGTTCGACCGTGCACAACTGGGTTCACAAGGCTGATTTACAGCCGGAATCGGGCCGATCACCGGATCACGTTGCGGTCGACGAAACTGTGATCCGCATCGATGACGAGCAGTACTGGCTGTACGCCGTCGTCGATCCTGACTCGAACGAATCACTCCATACAAAGCTTGAACCGACGAGAACAAACGCTCTCGCAGAGATGTTTTTCGGCGATCTCCGCGAGAAACACGACATCGACGACGCCGTGTTTCTCCTCGATGACGCCACCCCGCTGAAAGAAGCCTGCCACCGACACGGCCTCGATTTCAGATACGAACGGCATGGAAATCGCAACATCGTCGAACGTATCTTTCGTGAGGTGAAAAGACGAACTGATTCATTCTCAAACTGTTTCAGTCACGTCGATCCAGCGACTGCCGACGACTGGCTCAAATCATTCGCGTTCGTATGGAACCAGCTTATCTAAACACTACCCCGCGAATGATGGAAATATTTATATCGTCTACCCGGATATTTGAGGTTGTACTCTACTGATAGCGGGTTCGAGCAGGAGTCTATTCAATGTCTAATAATGTCGTACTCATTTGTTTAGACTCGGTCAGGAAGGATTCGTTCGACGAAGTGTCCAGCGAGATAGCGTCGATCTCGGACTACTCGTTGAGCCAGTGCCGAGCGGCGAGTTCCTGGAGCCCACCAAGCCATGCGAGCATGCTCACTGGCGTACTACCGTCCGTCCATGGGGTTCACTCGGGCCAGTTCTACTTCGATGCGATCAGCGACGAAGAGACGTTCCTGTCTGACCTGACGTCACATCGCGTCGTTGGAGCGAGTGCCAACACCCACGCCAGTTCGGTGTTCGGCTTCGACAGGTACTTCGATGACTTCCGCGACGTCGCCGACGGTTCTGTGTTCCCCGAGGCGCTGAACGTCAAGTCCGCGGCCAGGGAGTTCGAGACTCACGGGCTGGAATTGCTTCGTGACACGCTCGCCGAGTGTCTCGGAGACAACTATCCACTACGGAGCATAGCCAATTTGGTGGGAACGAGAGTCGAGTCGGTTCTGGAGCACTCACCCCTCCGGGGGTATCTCGACAACGGGGCGACCACTCTGTCGAACTACGCGCTGTCACAGTGTGGGGACGAACCGGTGTTCCTGTTCCTCAATTTCATGGAGTGTCACGAACCGTACTACCTCAAGCGATACCATTCATCCAGCGGACGCGTGGACGAGTCGTGGCACTCGAAAGACGTCGACAAGTGGGACGTGACGTTGAGTGACACGACTCCGGAAGGGTACGTCGACTCGTATCGCGAGTTGTACGACCTCGAACTCGAATATCTGGATTCGGTAGTCGCGGACCTCATCGGACGACTTCGGTCGCAGTTGAATCGGGATACGACGTTTATCGTCACCGCAGACCACGGGCAAAACGTCGGTTACGACGCCGAAAACGGACTACTCGGCCACAAGGCCAGCCTTAGTGAGGGACTTTTGCACGTCCCTCTGGAGATCATAAACCCACCGGAGGACCTCCAGATAGAATCGGACCAATTGTTCTCTCACCTCGATCTAGGGAGACTGGTCACTGCGATAGCCACCGATCAGAAGTTCGAGCCGGCATTCACCGGGGAGTGTACGCCCGCAGAGGTACTGGGTATTGGAACTGAAGTCGACCACGTTCCAGACCAGTCGACGAGCTACTGGGACCGGACGATCCGATGTGTGTACACTCGTCGGCGAAAGGTCGAGTGGGACTCGTGTGGCCAGGTGCAAGAATACGGTATTTCTCCCGACGCACTGTCGCACCAAACGTTGGTCACAGACGACGGGCAGATTCCAGAGTGCGCGTCGAGCGTGTTCGATGTCCCGATAGAGGAAGTCACTACAGACCACACTGACTTCGAGGAAATGAACGACACGGTGCGAGGTCAGCTTGAGGAACTCGGGTACCTATGAGAGGACGGGTATGACCGCCAGTGAGACGAGCGCGTGGGAACCCGCGCCGAGGAGGCGAACGTATCGCGTTCGTCTCGTCACGAGTGCTCAGTTCGCATGAGTGCTGAGATAGCTATCGCATTCGCGTTCGGCCCGGGATGGCTCGGACGCCAGGCACAGTATCTGGCGAGGTCGATAGCGGACAACACAAGTATCAGCGAGGTCTTTGCATACACGACGCCTTCGGAGTACGAGAGAATCGACGACCGAGTACTGGAGCGTATCTCCGATTGCTGCGATGTCGGCGTCACGGACGAGGGTATATCGGAGTATTCGATCTCACACAAGCAAGCCGCGCTCAAGTCTGCGTCGGAGCGGTCAACCGCAGATTATCTCCTCTGTTTGGACTCGGACACGGTTGTGCTTGATTCGGTAGGCGTCCCGGACCCTACCGCTGATCTCATGGTAAAGCCGGTCGACATCGGCGGTCAGTACTACGCGTCTTCGGACTCGTTCAACGAGTGGGAGTCTCTCGCTTCTGGACTTGGCTTCGAATTCCCGGGCTCTGTGAGCAGGAGTACCGTCGATCAGAAGTGTATCCCACCGTACTGGAACTCGGGTGTCGTCCTCACGCGAAACAACGATCTTCCGAGTCGGTGGTTGTCCCTGACGAAGACACTGTGGAAGGAGTTCGACACAGGGTATTTCACCGACCAGGTCGCATTAGGCCTCCTCTCGACGGATTACCACTCGCAGACATTGGACGAGACGTACAATTATCCGCTCACGCACCGGTTGTACGTCCCGAGCGACGTGAAGGTACTCCACTACAACGACATCAAGCATCTGGGGAGGGTGTACTCGCCAAAGGTACTGCGGAGGCTGTATCGCACTGGACTCTTTTCCGATACGGAGTTCACGATTGCCACGCTACCTCAACTGATCGAAGAGGCGTCGAAGACTGTTTATCGTCGACTGAACTTTGCCCGTTCGTTTCCGTGAGGGCCCGACTATCCCAGATAGCCCATATCCCTCAATCGGCTCCTGACAGATTCTGGTTCAGAAACCTGTTTGGAAGTGTCGACGTCTCGTATTTCCAAACGTTCCATGAACGAGTCGACTTCGATAGATGCTGATTCCATCGGTCCGTCACCGTGGACACGCTCGTCGGTCGGGGTCTGGTAGACGTACTGGTTCCCTGGACCTGATACGCCACGGAGTGGCCTGTCGTACTGCTCGATGGTGCGTTCGGTCGCATCAAGTTCGGTCCACCGGTTGACGTCGTCAGCCCGTAACCCGTGGGACTCGACTAGATACTTCGAGCCGGGCGCATCACCGAGCAGGTTCCGGCTGTGCGCCGTCTCGTACTCCGACTGTGTGACGCCCGCCGCTGAGAGGACTGTTTGGTAGACGTCGATGAGTCCGACCGTTCGGTCTTCCGTTCTCGATGTCCCGCTGTCTTCCCAAACCGTGAGTGGGACGTGTGTTAGCTCTGGATAAATGCCCAGCCAGTGCGCCCAGATGTCGTACTCACCAAGCAGCTCGCCGTGGTCAGAGGCCGTAATTACGATATCAAAGTCGTCGGAGAGAAGTCCGAATATGTCACGGTACACGTCGGACAAGTAGCGAACGCAGTCGTCGTACGCTTGATTAAGTGCATCGAAGTCGACGTCCGACTTGAACAACGTTTCCGGTTCAGTGTCGTGGGCATTCAGGTCTATTGTTTGGTACTCCTCTGGCGGATCGTACGGAGTGTGTGCTTCCATCAAGTTGAGGAACAGGAATTCGTCCTGATCGAAGTCCATTCGTCGGATAAGATTCCGGATTGCTGTCGCACCTTTTCCAGATGCTCCCTTCTTGAGTAATCGAGCTCCCACCCGCAACGAAGGGATCGTCGGCGTTTCATTGTCCATAACACAGCGTGCGACCGTATTGAGTTTCCCCAAGGCGTTCGAAGACGTTTCGACCTCTTCTCTTGCCGCTCTCCAATTGAAAACCGCTGGTATCGAGCCTGCGTTCCCGTCCCAGCCGTAGATCTCGGTCACCACATCGTTGAGGGTACACATGTGACCCGAAATCTCGTCGTCGAAACCTCGTTCGAATCCACGCGCCTCTAGAAGTGGGTTCGCATGAAGCGACCGCGTCGTAAACCCCTGCTGTTTGAGGACTTCGGGTAACACCGGTCCAGGGTAGTCGAACTGTTCCGATTTCGCGTGAACCCCAGCTTCGCTTGGATATCTGCCTGTGAACATCGACGCGTGGGCTGGGACCGTGTAGTGGCTTTGAGACCACGCGTTTTCGAAGTGGATTCCGGGTAGCCAGCCGAAGTGGGCGTCAAAGTAGTCCTTCCTCAGCGTGTCGAGCACGACGAGCGCGATCCGCGTCACGGCATAACACTCCGGGTGCGCTCAGTGGTGTGTCTCCGGCGACTGTCAGCCAGGTTTGAATCTTTTCGTGTCGAATACACAGGCAGCATGGTGTTGTGTGGGTCGCGGATGTGTAGGCCGCTTGCAACCGAGCGACAGTTTCATTTCGTTTCCAGAGATGGAACCAGAGGGTGTCTCCGACGATACGAAAGCCACCGATTATATATTTTGCTACCTCGCCATCGTACGGTTGGCACAAGTCACTACAGCCAAAGAAGGCGTTCATCGGGAAGCAAAATCTGAATACTCTCACGCTCTGCGGTCGCTCCACGGGCAAAATCCGTATGTAAAACACTACCACACGGGATTGGCCTACTGCAAAGTACACTCAAATCACCTAAATGGGCGTGTCATAGACTCAGTCTCATAGCGTGAGTTTCTCTCGACCGGGGTCGTCTCCTCGTTCGTGGTTGGTGATTGTGACGACGAGTCGGAGACACCGCGAAACAAACACTGTACTCGTGCGTGTGGGCTGCGCCTTCGGGGACTTCGCGCCCGAGGCTGCAGTCTGTGACCGCGTCGTTGGTTCGTTCGATGCCTGTCCGGTGATTGTACGTCTCATCTAAGACGGACTGCTTGAGCTGAACGTCCTCGCTGTGTTCGGTGATACGTTCTTCGACCCTGTCCTCGATGCCTTTCGGATTATCAGTGTTTCGCGGGGTGTACGGGGCGATTGGCACGCCCCCTGCGGACCACAGGGGGCGTGCCAATCAAGGATATCGTAGGCACCGTCTCCAAGCATCCAGATCGCATTCTCGACGGCGAGCACGTCACGAGTGACGCACATCGCCGTCTCTTGGGATGCTTGCTTGGCTTGTGTGAAATCCGCCGCTATCGGGATCTTTGCGCCGGTCGAAACGATCGTACTGCCGAATCCGTAGTAGTACTCTTCAGCTGTTGGATCGTGATTCCACGAGGCAGTGTCGTGATACCGGTTCGCCTCGATGTAGGTCGAATCGATGGAGTGTGTGGAGTTGAACAGGCCGCGGATAGCGGTCTGCTCGACGAGCCGGTCGAAGAATCGTCAATGACGTGTTTCAGATGGGTAAGAAACCGGCCAACCGTGTCTCTGGATGGCGGTTTGTCGAGTCCGCAGTAGTACCAGACGAGACCGTGCTGGAGTGCTCGCGTAACCGGACGCGTGCCGTACACATCCACGTAGTAGCAGTGCAGAAAGCCGCAAAAGAGGTCTGGTGGCTCGTGGACTTGTGTTCGCCCCCGCTTCGAGGGGACGAACACGTCGTATTCCAGTAGAAAATCGAACTTGATGCTCTGTTGAATAGCGGTAGTTGAGTAGGCAGGCAGAATTTGAGTCGGCTTGTGAGCGGTTGAGGGTCGCGGTCTCAAAATCGGCGTTGCTTCCTTCGAGCTTAGAGGTCACTATTCAACAGAGCAGAACTTGAGGTGCTCAAACAGCGGTACTGTCTCGGTAGCCGCCGCATTCAAGAACTCGTCTACCGAAGCTACGTCCTGCAGGGTTGCGCTTGTGCTGGACACACATTCTGCACCCTGCAGCTTCCTCTGTGAGGCTTTCTATGTCACGCTCTCTATTAGGGGAACTCAATTCGGCTTCCAGAGGCGTTCAGACCAGCGGTTGTGGTTCCTAGTTAGAATACCGCGACCGTCTGAACAATCTCCTATGTAAGAGCGTATCTGTGATAACCGGAGAGGCGGAAGTTGTATAAAGTGCGGATGCAACAGGTCCTCACAGATGGACATCGAGGAAAACGATAGAGTCGTCGTCGACGTAGATGGGGTTCTCGCAGAAAGCGCCTCGGAAAAGGTGTACCGGGATCTTGAACCAGTTCCGGATGTCGTCGAGACACTCCGACAATACGAGCGCGAGGGGTTTTATATAATATTGTATACTGCCCGGAATATGCGGACGTACGAAGGAAGGGTGGGGAAGATCAACGCCGAAACTGCGCCGACGCTGGTGGAGTGGTTAGATGAACATGACGTGCCGTACGACGAAATCCACTACGGGAAACCCTGGTGTGGCCACGATGGGTTCTACGTCGACGACAAGGCGATCAGGCCCTCGGAGTTTCTCGAAAGTGATCTTGAGGAGATCCGGCAGTTACTCTCCGAAGAGGCAGCAAAGATCGACAAGCGAGAATGAGTGACACGTTACTGATCCCGTCGGCCATTCTTGTTCCCGATGAACTGAAACTTGAGTTGGGTCCCATACCGACGGGTCTGATTCCACTCGAGGGACGTCCGACGCTGGAACATATCGCACGGTCACATCAACGGGCTTCGGACGCGGATCTGGAACGGGTCGTGGCTTGCCACGAGCAAAAAGAGAAGATAGTCAAATGGACGGAACGGTCCGATTACTCGTGGGAAGTCATCGATGTCGGTGAGACCAGACGGCTCGGGGATACGATCAACCAGGCGCTGGCTGCTATCGAAGGGATGGGAATGCTCGAAGAAGGGGATATGACCATCCAGTTCGCAGACACGCTGGTGTATCCGCCGCAGACACAGGGTGCGGTCGACTCTGTCACCTACGAGACAGTGGACCATCCTATACGGTGGACGACGTTCGAACGGGGGGCTGACGGGAAGATAAAATCAGTCTCCGAGAAGTTCTCGGACCTCGCGAAGGAGCAACTGAGTACGTTTGTTGGGGAGTTCTACTTTACCGAGCCGAGGCAATTCCAGATGTCCCTCGAACGCGCGCTCAACGGTACTGACGATGACGACAAATCGCCATTTTACCACGCCCTTCTGACATACCTTGACGGGCGGGAGTACACGCTGCGACGCCCGGACAAGTGGATCGACGTCGGCCATCTCGACACGTACTACCGCGCGAAACAGGAGTTCATCAATTCGCGTGAGTTCAACGACATGGAGGTAGACCAGAAGGTCAACACGATCAGGAAGGAGAGTGACGACTTTGATATCCTGTTGCCCGAAATAAACTGGTACACGGAGTTGCCGAAAGAACTCCGTCCGCACATCCCCCAGGTGTTCGACTATGATACCAGCGACCCGGCATTTTTAGAATTGGAGTACGTCGGGTATCCGACTCTCAGTGATCTCTACATATACGGAGACCACGGAGCACACATCTGGAAAGGCATCTTCGACTCGTTGTTCGGGATGCTCAAGGCGTTTGGAGAGCACACGGCGGCGAATACCGCTGCGATAGCGGACGCGCAGCGGGTGATGTATCACGACAAGACGACGCGTCGTCTCAACGAACTCAAAGCCACTAGAGACTTCGGCCCGTTTTTTACCGATGTCCCCGTGACTGTCAACGGCAAGAAGTACGTTTCAGTTAGCGAGATATTGACCAACCTTGAATCTGACCTTCGGGAGATGGGGCTACTCAAGCCCGTCGATCCCACGATTATCCACGGGGACCTCTGTTTCGCTAACATTCTCTACGACGTTCGAACGTCGCTGATCAAGCTTGTCGATCCCCGCGGCGCCTTCGGGGTGTACGATATTTATGGGGACTACCGGTACGACCTGGCGAAACTCCTGCACAGCGTCGACGGAAAGTACGAGTTTATTATTAATGACCGGTTCGATGTCGATGTAGATGTGTCTGGTCCGCGTGTCGATTACACGGTGTTCACCGAGGACGAACACTCGCAACGACAGAAACTTTTCTATTCGATGCTGGAATCAAAGTATCCAGTGGAGACAGAGCGCGTTCGCGCCCTGGAAAGTCTCCTCTGGTTGAGTATGGTTCCGCTGCACAGCGACAGTCCCGACAGGCAGTACATGATGCTGGCACAGGGAATCGAAAAATACAGTCGTGCGTTCGGGTACAGATCATGAAGATACTCATCACAATGGCCGGCCGCGGGAGTCGATTCAAGAACGAAGGGATCGAAGAGGAGAAACATCGTCTGAGGGTCAGAGGGAAACCCATATTCAACTGGTCTCTCTCCTCGCTGACGGCGTTTTTCGACGAGGAGTTCGTGTTTGTGACCAGAGAGGAAAACGACGACGAGTCATTTATCGCCAAACAGTGCAAGCAACTGTCGATAGACCAGTACGAGATCATCCAGTTGTCCGGTGTCACCGACGGTCAAGCGTCGACCGCACTGAAGGCCGATGAAGTCATCAACGACACCGAGTCGGTGGCAATCTACAATATCGACACCTACGTCGAAGAGGGATCGATAACGCAGGACGATATCGACGGTGACGGTCACATTCCGGTTTTCTCCGTGTCTGGGGAGAAGTGGAGCTTCGTCGAGAGAGACGCGGGCGGGAAGGTCCAGGCAGTCGCAGAGAAAGAGCGGATCTCCGATCTGGCAACGGTCGGCTTCTACTACTTCGACCGCTGGAAGCTATTTAAAGATGCATACGAAAGGATCGGTGAACAGACGAAGTCCGAGTACGGGGAAGTGTACGTGTGTCCGCTGTACCAGTGGCTGATAGACAACGGCTACGAGGTGACCGCGAGCGACGTTGATGCCGACAGCGTCCACGTGCTTGGGACACCGAGTGATGTCGTGCTGTTCGCTCCCGAGTTTGCCGAGGAACACGGTCTCGAACTCTGAACATCGGTCTCTTGGATCAAACCAACGTAGCCTTGTCGGTGGACCCAGTACTCTCTAGTAGCGGTGAAGAGATTTCTCACGGAGGGCGGCTTTCGTTACCCCACATAACTCGTCCCGCCTCACAGCGAGTTCTACGAACGGCGTGGCTTTAGCAGTCGAAACGCGGACAAGCACGCCAGGCGGTCAGCGAGTCAGCACGGATTAGCTACTGGTCGCTACACTGATAGTGGTTATTGTAGATTCGCTCTTGCGTAGGAGATTGTTGACGCTGCTGAGCGGTAGCTGTGGAGTCGAAGAGGACAAGGGCACCGCGTCAGCGGTGCCCGACACGAATGATTTCGCTGGATGTGTTTGGGTCGGAATCGGTCGCAGCGGACCTGCTCCAACAGGTCCGCTGGCGTGACGGTGTTACCTGTCCTCGCTGCCGTTCTGACCGGACGGTCAGAAACGGCAGCTACAGAGAGTTTCAGCGGTATCTCTGTAAGAATTGCGACCGCACGTTCAACGACAAGACCAGCACGATCTTCGCTCATTCGAAGGTTGCACTCCGCCGGTGGCTGTTCTCGATCTGCGCGCTTCTCCGGTTTAACACGAGTCTCCGGCAACTACGGTGCGAAATAGATGTGACACACAAAACGATGCACGGCGCATCGAGCGTTTCGCCAGAGCGCTCGATGCGCCTTCCCTCGATCTTGTCGGACCAGTCGAAATCGACGAAGTGTACGTCTCTGACGAAGACCGCGAGCGAAACCGGGAGTCGCGCTCGCGTGGCCTGTTAACGCGCGGGCGTGGTTCATACGATGGCGACAAGTCGCCCGTCTTCATCCTCGTTGATCGTGGCACGGATCAGCGGTACGTGATCCCGGTGAAAGCCGCCGAGGAATCGACTCCTGCTTGCTGACCGCCAGCAGGAGTCACTCACTGTCTATACCGATGGCTTTCGGGCGTACGCACCGCTCGAAGAGGACGACGCATTCGACCGTAAATACGTCGTCCACGGAGACGGTGAATACGCCGACGACGATGTCCACGTCAACACCTGCGAGAGCAGCGCGTCGCTGACGCGACGGGGCTCTCGCCCCACCGAGGTGTGTCTAAGGATAAGCTGACACAGTACCTTAGAGCGTTCCAACTACGTCGAGAACTGTATCGGAAACCCGGACGAGACGCTCTCAAACACGCTGTCCGAGTGACGTTGTGAAATCAACAATGCGCTACACATGAGCGTTATTTCTAAATCACGCCGACCCCCGTCGCCGGCGCGTACCGGTATGTCGATACGCTAATCACTATGAGTCGAGATAATCATTCATCTATCATTTCATCTTCGAAGTACTCGATAGCCTTCTCGAGGCCCTCCTCGAGTTCGACGGACGGTTCCCATCCGATCTCGTCTTTCGCTTTAGAAATATCTGGGCGACGGACCTCGGGGTCCTGTGGAGGGAGCTGCTCATACGAAATATCGCTTTCACTGTCTGTCAATCGTATTATTAGGTCCGCGAGATCTTTGATCGTCCTTTCGTCTGGGTTGCCGAGGTTTACAGGCTCTTGCACATCGTTATTCATGAGCGACATAATTCCATCGATCAGGTCGGTTACGTAACAGAAGCTCCGGGTCTGGCTGCCATCGCCAAAGACGGTTAGATCCTGACCAGTCAGTGCCTGTCTGACGAAGTTCGGGATCACCCGCCCGTCGTCGAGTCGCATTCGCGGGCCGTACGTATTGAATATTCGCGCCACTCGGACATCCATTCCGTGTTGCTCTCGGTATGCACGGACCATGGACTCGCCGTAGCGCTTCGACTCGTCGTAGCACGATCGCGGTCCATAGGGGTCCACGTTGCCACGATACGATTCGGACTGCGGGTTCACTTCCGGGTTGCCGTACACTTCGCTGGTTGAAGTGAACAAGTACTTCGCGTCTTTTTTTCTCGCGAGGCCAAGTGTCTTGTGAGTTCCGAGAGCGCCTACTTTCAGTGTCTTGATCGGATGCTCCCGGTAGAATACTGGCGAGGCTAAGCTCGCGAGGTGGCAGACCCAGTCTAAATCGCCAGAAACGTGGATAAACTCGGTGACATCGTGGTCGTAGAACGAGAATCTATCGTGAGAGAAGATCTCCGAGAGATTCCGAGTTCGCCCGGAAACCCTGTTGTCCATGGCAATGACCTCGTGGCCGTCCGCTAGCAGTCCCTCGCAAAGATGCGATCCCAAGAAGCCAGCACCACCGGTAACGAGTATCTTATTCATTGATTTCCTCGTTTATGAGTGCTTGTACTGCCGCGTTCATTTCACCATCGTCGTGGATGAGCGCCATCTGGAGGTTCGCCCGCAACCAATCAGGAATGTTCCCGATATCGTGTCGGTTGCCTTTAAGTTCAACACCTCTCAATGCTGGGAGTTCCCGTAAGGCATCGGTCAGCTGTAGTTCACCGCCAACCCCGGGTTCGGTCTGATTCAAAAGGTCGAATATCTCGGGCTCAAGGACATATCGACCAGTAATCGCAAGATTCGACGGGGCAGTATCGCGCGATGGCTTTTCTACGAGGTCGTTTATTTGGACCGAGTCGTCGTCGGATCGTTCTCCAGTATCCACGATCCCGTACGTGGAGACTTTATCCCACGGAACCGGTTCGAGTGAGATGACTGATTCACCGTGAGACTCGGCGTATTCAATGAGTCGCGATGTGCAAGACATCTCGCTCTGAACGATTGTGTCGCCCAGTAGCAACGCAAACGGCTCATCACCGACGTGTTTTTGAGCGTAGAGGACGGCATCCCCCAGTCCGTTGCGCTCTTTTTGACGGATGTAATGAATGTCAGACAGATCTGCTATTTCCTGAATCCTGTCCAGTCGCTCGTTTTTTCCTGCTGCTTGGAGTTCTTCCTCAAGTTCATACGACTTATCAAAGTGTTGCTCTATCGTTTGTTTCCCGCGACCGGTAATAATCAGAATATCGTCGATGCCTGCGTCGACAGCCTCTTCAACCACGTACTGTATGGTCGGCTTGTCCAGAACGGGCATCATCTCTTTGGGCTGGGCTTTCGTAACCGGCAAAAACCGCGTCCCGAAGCCCGCAGCGGGAATGACCGCTTTATTGACTTCCATGGTGAGTATACAAATCGGGACTGTCTTGGGAGTTACGCAAGTGGTGTGACGGACCGGCACCGAACTAATATCAAAATTAACGCTTCCGGTGCTGACGGTGCGATGGTTTGTTCTCGGTCAACAGGGTCGCGTTAAGTTTGGCGTGGAGTGTGGTAGACGGCGGCGGCTTCGAGTCGGTCTTGAGTAGTCTATAGCTCTACATGGCTGAAACTATTCGCAAACGATGAGGTGCGTCGTTCTATCCTTCAAAAGACACGCTCGCTGGCGTTCTGACTTCCGTGTTCGCTCTTGGGTAGAGGATTGTTGGTCCGTTCTCAGCAGTAGCTGGAAGTCACAGCGGGCAAGGGTGGCGCGAACGCGCCAGCCGACGAAAGATGTTCCCAATCAAGACGTTCGTCTCGGAGTGTCGGGCCGCGAACCTGCTGGCACAGGTTCGCTGGCGTGACGGCGTTTATTGCCCACGCTGCCGTGCCGAATCAGTAATTCGGCACGGCAGCTATCGAGTGTTTCAACGATATCGCTGTAAGAATTGCGACCGCACGTTCAACGACAAGACAGGCACTATCTTTGTACACTCGAGGATTGCGCTCAGGAAGTGGTTTCTCGCTGTCTACGGCTACATCCGGTTCAACACCAGTCTTCGGCAACTGGACGTGGAAATCGATGTCTCCTACAAGACGGTGTACCGGCGCGTCCAGCCTTCCTGCGAGCGCTGGACGCGCCTCGGCCACAGCTGGAAGGACCGGTCGAACTCGACGAACTATACGTCAAAGCTGGACTCAAGGGCCGCGAGCGCGACGGACAGTCGCGCTCGCGTGGGTTGTCTACACGCGGACGGGGAAAATATGCCGAGGACAAGCTGCCTGTGTTCGTGCTGGTCGATCGGGGAACGAACGACTGCTACGTGCTGCCAGCGAAATCCGCCGAGGAATCGACCGTACGACTCCTGCTCACCGACCACGAGCAGGAGTCGCTGACCGTCTATACGGATGGATTTCGGGCCTACGATCCGCTAGAGGACGACGACAAGTTCGACCGCAAATACGTCGTCCACGGCGAGGGGGAATACGTTGATGGAGATGTTCACGTGAATACCTGCGAGAGCCACGCGTCACTGGCGCGACGGTGGCTCTCGCCGCATCGAGGCGTCTCCAAAGACAGACTCACACCCTACGTTAGAGCGTTTCAGCTTCGCCAACGTGTCCGCCGGAAATCCGGCGAGGAAGCACTCAAAACCATCCTCGAAACCGCGCTATGACGCCACCAACAATCGCTTACCCATGAGCGTCCGTGTTTGAGTGTCTGAAATCGGGAGCCATCTTCGGCAAGAACTTAACGCGACCCTGGCAGCATCCTGCAGAATGATAAAACAGATACAGGATCATGTTCGGGCCGTGTTGGTTGGTCGGCATTCGGACTGGGGACTCGCTCGTCCGTCACTCCTCGACGATGTCTGCGCGGTTATTCTGATACCACTCGACGGTCCGTTCTAGTCCGGTTTCGAAGTCGGTCTCGGCCCGCCAGTCGAAGTACTCGGCCGCCCGTGAGACGTCGAGTCGCCGTCGCATCTGGCCGTCCGGTTTCGATGTGTCCCACGCGACGTCACCGTCGAACCCGGTCACGTCGGCGATCGTCTCGACGAGTTCACGGATGCTGATTTCCATGCCGCTTCCGAGGTTCACCGGTTCGCTTCGATCGTAGCGTTCTGTGGCGTCGAGGATTCCTTCAGCCGCGTCCTCCACGTAGAGGAACTCTCGGGTCGGTTCACCGGTCCCCCAGGCGGTGATCGTGTCCTCACCACGCTCGCGGGCCTCCACGCACTTGCGGATAATTGCGGGGATGACGTGTGACGTCTCCAAGTCGAAATCGTCCCGAGGACCATAGAGGTTGACTGGCATCAGGAAGATGCTGTTGAACCCGTACTGCTTGTGATAGGATTTCGACTGTGTGAGTAATGCCTTTTTCGCGATCCCGTACGGGGCGTTCGTCTCTTCGGGGTAGCCATCATAGAGATCGTCCTCACTGAACGGTACGGGGGTCTCCTCGGGGTATGCACAGATCGTCCCAAGGATGGTGCACTTGTCTACGTCGAACTTCCGGGCCATCTCGAGCAGTTCGATACCCATTACTGCGTTGTCGTAGAAGTACTGTCCCGGGTTGTCTCTATTTGCACCGATGCCCCCGACGGTCGCGGCTAGGTGTATGACGGTGTCAGCGCCGGAGTCCACGAACGCCTGCCTGATGGCGGTTCGCTCACGAAGGTCGTATTCGTCTCTTCTCGGAACGAAGACCTCGACATCGTCGGATCGGGATCGAAGGTCATCAACAAGATGAGACCCGAGGAAGCCTGATCCGCCAGTCACCATGACGGTCTTACCGTCCCAGAACTGGTTCTCACTCATCGCCAGTCCACCCGACCGTACCACTGCTCTCGATTCTTATCATACCAGTCAATAGTTTCACGGACACCCTCGCGCCAACTGACTTCGGGCTCCCAACCAGTCTCTTCGTGCAGCTTTTCGTATCCGACGAGAAGTTCTTCGACGTCACTATTACCTGGTCGATATCGATCCTCTCGCTGGATGACCTCGGGATTGTCCCAGTAGTCGTATTCGCTTCCGACCTCAAGAATCAGGTTCGTCCACTCTCGCATTGAGATGTTCTCGCCATACCCGTAGACGTACTGCTCACCGGGGGACCCCTCTAAAGCTACGTGAAGATGACCGCGGACACCGTCGCTCACGTAACACATGTCTCTCTTCGGCTGAAGGTTTCCAAGTTTGACGGCGTCGTTCTCGAGAGCTTGCGTAATGATCGTTCCAGTAATGTAACGTGGGTTCTGACGCGGCCCGTAATTGTTGAACATCCGAGTTGTCACAGTCGGCAAACCATGCCCGTCGTGAAAGTTCATCGTGAGGAAATCTGATGCAAGCTTCGATGTCGCATAGATACTAGTCGGGTTCACTGGAGAGCGTTCGCTCAGGAGCACACGACCGTCGTCCTGAAACTCGTGCTTTCCCTCCATCTCCTCTTTGACGTTCCCGTACTCCTCGCTTGTTCCCGCTGTATCTATCTTGGCGACATCGAGATCGAGATCGACTACCGCTTGCAGGAGGTTTAGTGTCCCCGTGACATTGGTTTCGATCGTTTCGTAGGGTCGATCCCAGGATTCTCCAACGTGAGCCTGTGCGGCAAGATGAAAAATTAGTGAATCGCTGTAGTCCTGAAAGCCCGACAACGCCTCGCGGACGGAATGACTGTCTCTGAGATCGCCACGATGAACGGTGACCTCTTCCGAACGGTGGACAATGTTGTTGAGTTCGCCACTGGATGTTGCACGAACGAAAATATGGACATCCGCTCCCGCATCCACGAGCCTATCAACAAGGTGTGAGCCCACGAATCCATCGGCACCAGTAACGAAGACCGGGCGAGCTTCGAGTTTTGTATCGAGATCCATCGTTCTGGGTTCTAGACCAGCCACGTATCTAATTTACTAATATCATGTAGCTTTCTCTGGACTGTTCCACTCAGAGAGACTGCCTTTTTGAATGCAGCACGGCCTCGGGATAGAGTCGATAATTTTCGAAAGCGAGAGTCCAGCGAGATATACCTGAATACTGACCTTCAGCAGCAGCCACGGTGTCGCTTCGCACTCAACAACTCCCAGTCAATAACGAAAAATCCCACTGAAGGGGGCGTTTTCGGGTATAGAACACTTAGAAAACGCTACATCACGTTTTTAATCATTGTCCGACTGATGTTCGATTGACCGGATTCCTCCTTTCCGACGCCGTTATCCCTCGTCTTCGATCCGGTCTTCGAGCACGCCCGGCAGGAACCGGTCCTCGTGGGCCGAAATCGTCCCGTCGTACCGAGTCAACGACTCGAAGACGTCGCGGATCCCGCTCTCGAAGTCCTGGTCTTTCCCGCCGATCACGTCCGCGTAGCGGTCGTTGTCGATTTCCATCTTGTGGGTCTCGTCCTCGTCGCGGGGGTTCTCGAAGTGTTCGACGGCGACGTCGAGGTCGAACTCCCCGCCCACGTCGGCGATGGTCTCTGCGATCTCGACGATCGAAATCGCGCGCGTCACCTGATTGTAGACGGTCAGGTCGTCGGGCCGGTCGTCGGGGTCGGCGAGCGCTAACTCAACGAGACCCTCGACGGCGTCCTCGAGCGAGACGAACGGCTTGCGCTGCTCGCCCTTGCCGTACACCGTCACGGGATAGCCGGCGACGGCCTGTGCCGCAAAGCGATGCGCGACGGTCCCGAAGTAGTAGTCGAAGTCGAAGCGTGTCTTCAGACGCTCGTCCGCGCGGGTCTCCTTGGTCTCGGTGCCGTAGGTAATCGCGGTCCGGACGTCCGAAATGGGGATGTCGAACTGCTGGGCGGCGAGTCGCATGTTCTGTGCATCGAATCCTTTTGTAGCATGATACCAGGATCCCCCCATATTTGGGAACGGGACTTCGTCGCGTTCGCCCTCGTGTTCCATCGTCGCCCCACCTTCGGGGATGGGGAACTCGGGGGCGCCGTAGACGCCCGTCGTCGTGGTCTCGATGAAGTGGGTATCCGTCAGACTGTGTTCCTCCAGCCCCCACACGAGGTTTCGCGTGGCCTGCATGTTGTTGTGCTGGGTGTAGTTGGCGCGTTCGCCGTTGATCTGGGAGTACGGCGCCGAGGGCTGGGCGGCCGCGTGGACGATCGCGTCGGGTTCGTGGACAGTCAGCAGTTCGTCGACGAAGTCCTTCTCGACGAGGTCGCCCTCGACGAAGGACAGATTGCCGACGTCGAACGTCTCGCGCGCGGCGGCGATTCGCTCGTCGATGCCCGCGATGGGCACGGCGCTGACGGAGCCGACCTCTTCGACCCATTCGCGGCGGGCGAAGTTGTCGACGAGCAGCACGCGGTCGTCCGTCCTGGTCGCGAGTCGCAGGGCCGTCGGCCACCCGATGTAGCCGTCGCCCCCAGTCACGAGGATGGTCATTGGTTACTCACTTTCTGAGTAACTTCGCGCAGGTAAATATCTTGTCTTTCAAAGGGGGGTCTTTTTGCGCGACGTGGTGTCTCACGGCCGACGGACGGATCCGATCGTCAGGCAAGCGAAACCACTAAGCGCGCACTCGTCCAGCGATGACACAGAATGGAGATCATCGACGAGAAGGGTCGCCTGTTCGGCACTGTCAACGTCGTCGATGCGCTCGTCGTCCTGCTAGTTCTCGCGGTTGGTCTCGCGGGCGTCGCGCTGGTCGTCAGCGGCGGCGGTGGTCCAGTCGGCCCGACAGAGACCCAGTACGTCACGCTCGACCTGGGGACCCAATCGGAATTCCTCATCGAGCAGATAGAGGTCGGCGATACCGGTTCACTCGGAGGCGACACCCACGGGGTCACCATCACGGACAGTTACTTCACGACGAGTGGAGGCGGTACGAACGCGGTCGTCCGTGTCGCGGTCAACCAGACCGGTGGCGGACCGTTCACTGTCGGCGGCGAACCGCTTCGCGTCGGACGGTCGCTCGAGTTCGTCAACGAGTCGTACGCGCTCGACAACGCTACCGTCCGGGAAGTCGGAAACGAGTCGGCACTCCCCACACCGGAACGGACGGTGGTCCTGCGGGGGACGGTCCCGAACGCCGTTGCCGCCGACGTCTCCGCCGGTGAGGCGATCACCGTTGCGGGCAGTCGGGTCGCGACGGTCCGAGAAATCGCCACGTACAGCGCGGAAAATCCCGATCGCCAGACGCTGTTTCTCAACGCGACGCTCAGAACGTACTCGACCGGCGACGCGGTCCGATTCGGCGGGACTCGCGTCGAAGCGGGACAGTCACTCACGCTCCCGATCGCGGGCTACCAATTTAGTGGGACGATAGATCGCGTCGGAGGTGGCCTCGACCGCACCACTGAACCCGTCCTCACGACGGGCGTCGTCTCCGCGGACACCGCGAACCGGATCGAATCCGGGGATACCTACCGACCCTCCGGCCAGTCTATCGCGACCGTCGAGAACGTCACCGCCTACGACACAGACAATCCGGACGAGAAACGCGTGTACGTCGGGTTATCGGTTCGGGCTCTCGGATACGGCGACCAGTTGCGGTTCGGTGACCAAACCGTCGAAGAAGGAGTCACGCTCCCGTTCGAAACCGAGACGTATGATTTCGACGCCGAGGTCCTCCGGATGGGAACGGCTGACTTTCAACCTGAAACCGAGTCCGTCATCGTGGCGAGCGTCGTCGATGCCGATATCGCGCGCGAACTGGATAGCGGTGACACCTACGAGGTGGCGGGACGGACGGTCGCGACCGTCGAGAACGTCACCGCCTACGACACCGACAACCCCAACCGCAAGCGCGTGTACGCCGGTCTCTCGGTGCAGACGCTCGGCTACGGCGAGCAACTCCGCTTCGGGACGCAAGCCATTGAAGAGGGGACCACGCTTCCGTTCCGAACCCAACAGTACGAACTCAGTGGCGACATCATACGCACGGAAACTGCCGACCTGCAACTCGAGTCAGAGCGGGTGATCGTGAGCGATGTCGTCGGTGCGGAAACCGCGCGCATGCTGAACGAAGGCGACACCTACGAGGTGGCGGGACGGACGGTCGCGACCGTCAAGAACGTCACCGCCTACGACACCGACAACCCCGACCGCAAACGCGTGTACGCGGGTCTTTCGGTGCAGACGCTCGGCTACGGTGAGCAACTCCGCTTTGGGACGCAGGCTGTCGAGGAGGGAACCACGCTCCCGTTCCGAACCCAACAGTACGAGTTCGAGGGAGACATCCTGCGACTCGACACGTCGGATCTGCAACTGACCACCGAGGAGGTGCTGGTGACCGACGTCGTCGACGTCGACGTCGCACAACGGATCCAGGGTGAGGACACCTACGAGGTGGCCGGCCGGACGGTCGCGACCGTCGAGAACGTCGCGGTCTACGGCACGAACGACCCCGATCGCAAACGGATTTACGTCGGCCTCTCCGTCGAAGCGCTCGGCTACGGCGAACTCCCGCTCTTCGGCGCTGACAACCCGATCCGCGACGGATCGACACTCCCCTTCCGGACGCTCGCCTACGAATTCAGCGGCGAAATCGTCCGCCTCGACGGGTTCCAGCAGCCCGGACAGCCGACGACGCGAACGGTTACACTGGAGATGGCCAACGTCCCGCCCGAGCGCGCCGACAGTGTCACGGCTGGACTGACCGAAACGAACGCCGGTCAGACGTTCGCACGCGTTACGAACGTCAATGTTACACCGGCCGTGATCACGCTCACGAGCGAGAGCGGTGACATCTTCGAACGCGAACACCCGGTGAACAAAGACGTTACACTCACGGTTGAACTGAGTATTCGTGAGAGCGAGACCGGCGTTCGGTTCAAGGGTCGAACGATCCAGGAAGGCAATCAGGTCACGCTCGACCTCGGCGTCACGACGATCACCGCGACCGTCACCGAACTCGACGCCGACGACGAATGAACGCTCGCGATTCCCTGACCGGGCGGCTCCTGATCGACGGCGGGACTCGTCTCCGTGCGGCGCTCGCGACGGCGACCATCACGGGATGGTTCCTCCGACTAACGAACGAGCAAGGGCAGCAACTGCGTACGGCGGTCACGAGTGCGACGGTTGTAACGTGGATCCGGGCCGCAGGTCAGATCGGGCGCTCGGCGTTCGAGGGGAGCGCTCTCTCACGATTGCTGGACTGGCTGGGGCAAGTGACCCGCGCATCCTGGTCATATCGCTGGCTCACTGCCGAACCCGACCCGGACGTGGTCGTGATCGACCTCCGCGAGACGCTGCTCGTCGGTCCGGTTCTCGGCCTCCTCGACTGGATCCTCGACCCCGTGGTCCGGAACTGGCAGCGCGCGGAGTCGCGCACACTCTTCGAACGCATCGAGGCTGCGGTGCGCGATCGGCCGGTACAGGTTCTCAGTCTCGTCGCCCTCGCGGCCGTCGTGGCGAACGTCGCGCTGTCGGTGGCGCTCGGGTCGCCGTCCTCGCGTTCGCTCGGGATCGGTCTCCTCGTCGCGACGCTCGCGCTCGCGGGGACTCGTGTTGACCTCTCGGTTTCTGACTTCGTCGAGACGCGAACCTACGCGCTGGTCGCCGCACTGCTGGAACCGCCGGAGCCCCCGGAGGAAAGCGATCGAGAACAGCCGTAACAGCGCGGTTGCGTGTCGGCTCGTGACTGTCCGATCAGTCGCTCAGTAGCTCTCGCACTGTCTCCTCGACGGTGTGTTCCGGTTCCCAGCCGAGGTCCTCGTGTGCTCGACTCGTGTCGACGTCGAAGTCGCTGACGAGCGTCTCGCCGCTCCGCGGGTTCTCGACGAGTTCGACGTCGACGTCGATCCCGCGTACGTCCGCGGCGGCGTCGCGAACTCTTTCGGCGACAGTCATGATGCTCGGGTCTTCGTCGGTGGCGATTTCGAACTTCTCGGCACCGGTCTCGCCGGCCGCAAGCCGATCCAGCAGCCGTTCCGTACTCAGGAGATACGCTCGCGCGACGTCGTTCACGTGGACGAAGTTACGCGACTGGGTCCCGGGTTCGTACACGGTCAGCGTCTCGCCGGCGAGGGCTCGCCCGACGAAGAAGTTGGTCACGGTCCCCTTCGAGATGGTCTGTCCGTCGATCTCGTGTTGGCCGTAGAGATTGGAGATCATGAACTGGTGGGCCGGGAACGCACCGTCGGCGAAGTCCTCGATTGAACGCTCCGCGAGGAGTTTCGTCCGACCGTACCAGTTCAGCGGGTCTCGAGGATGGTCAACCGTGATCGGGAACTCGACGGGGTCGCCGAGCGTGGCCATCGAGAACGGGAAGACGAGCGCGGCACCGCTCTTCCGGCAGAACCACGCCACGTTGTTCGTCCCCTGGACGTTGACCTCGTAGGCCAGGTCCCGGTTCTCGTCGCAGTCGTCGACGCCCGAGACCGCCGCGAGGTGGAGGACGACGTCCGCGCCTTCGAGCGCGTCTTCCAGCCGATCGCGGTTCCGGATGTCGACGTGGTCGACGCGAACGTCGCCGATCTCCCGGACGTCTCCGAGATAGAAGTTGTCGAGCGCGGTGACCTCCCAGTCCGGATGGACTCGCTGGAGCTCGTGGACGACGCGGCTCCCGATGTAGCCGGCGGCCCCGGTGACCGCGACGTGCGCTGGGTTACTCATATTTTGAGTAACTAGATGTCGGGTGTCATGAGTCTTGTCCTTTCCGAGGGCGGAGTATTTCTCAGCGCTCATAGCATCTTCGATCATGGAGAAATCTTATCTATGAACGATTCCAATACTATGAATAATGAGTAAGACAGAGCAGTCAGACTCCTCTGAGAAAGAGGTCGTCGCCGTCACGAAGCACGGCCAGGCGACGATTCCGAAGCGATTCCGCGAGAAGCTCGGAATCGACGCCCCCGGAAAGGTGCTGTTCCGAGAGACCGAAGACGGCGAGGTGATCGTCGAACACGTTCGCTCGCCGAGCGAGATGCGTGGCTTCGCTGCGAACAGCGATCCGACCACTGACAAGCCCGCGACCGATATCCTCCACGAGAAGCGCGAGCAGGACCGAAAAGAGCGCGACGTCCGCTTCTCGACGGAGGAGTGATGGCAGTCCCTGATCACGTCGTGTTCGATGCCGAACCGCTGATCGCGCACGCCGACGACGAACGCGGGGCCGATGTCGTCGAGGAGTACCTTGATTCGGTCGCCGCTGCGGACTCCACCGGCTACGCGTGCTGTGTGAACCTCGCCGAGGTCCGATACACTATCGCACGGAAGTACGACCGCGACACCGCCGACGAATATCTCGACTGGCTTTCCGACGTCGGTGTCGAGACCGTAGATGTCGGCGACATCTGGATGGAAGCCTCCGAATATATCCTCACGTACAATCCAGCGCTGGGCGATTCCTTCGCGCTGGCAGCCGCAGAGGCCGTCGAGGCGACGCTTCTGGTCGGCGGCGACGACGACTATGACGAGGTCACGGACACCCCCATTGAACGGTTCCGCGACGGTCCGGGATGACGAATACCAAGGCGTGTCGTTGTTTGCCGTATGACGCACTGTCTCGTTGAGGATTTCCTCGGCAGACGTGTGGCCATCAAAGCCGAACGCGCCCTCTACGACCGACTCCGCGACGAAACCGACCTTACCCCGAGAACTCTCCCCAGAGTGCCTGCACGTGTTCGTCTAGCTCGGTTAACATCTGTGTGATTACGTCCCGCCAATCCACGGCGTGCGAGGTATCCTCCCCGGGCGTCGCAGCATTCGGTGGTGGGTGGAAATGGGCGCGTGTATTGTGGGCATTTGGATGCCTACCCCAGCGACACTCCCAGTTCTCCCCATTTCGATACTGTTCCGAGTAGTGGATGGGGAAGTCGTCCGTTTCGAACCACCGGATCCGGAGGGACGCTCGTCGTATCGCTGCCGGGAAATATCCCGTGTCGTAGTCCGCAACGACCGCATTCGGCGCGGACTCCGGACGGTACGACACCGTGGCGAACCGGTCACTCGTCTCCAACCGGCGTGCAATCCGGCGCAACACATCCGCATCGAGAGGGCCAGTCCTACCTCCCGAATCGTCAGGCATCGATACGACCGACACTCCCGCCCGATGGACTCTCATCTCGCCGCGCCGCATCCAATAACTCTGCCCGGCGTTCGAGCGTCGCCCACTCGCTCAGTGCCTCCCACCGTTCCTCGACCGCGATCCCGGTGTCGGCGTTCGTCAACGACACGTCTTCGGGCGAATCGGCGTCGAACCGCTCTCGATACTCCGCGATCGCATCTATCGTCTCGCTGAGTGCATCCACGAGTTCCTCATCCGAGTACCGCTCACGGATCTGTTCGACTCTCCGCCATCGCCAGTACGACCCATTGCGCTCATATCGAACGGGGCGTCCCTCGATCTCCCGCACCATCCCCATCTCGGCGAACCACTCCAGGTAATCCCGCGCAGTCTCGGTATCGCAGTCAGCACGCTCTGCGATCGTTGCGACCTTCGTCGGCTCACGTATCTGTAGCACGACATCCAGCATTCGTTCTCTGATAGGCCCGCCTTTCAGCAGCGCTTCCGGGTCATCCCACTCCCCGAAGTCAGGCGGCTCCTCATCCGCATCTCGAATGTCATCCGTCGTGTCGGTCAAATTCATCTCTCTTACAGCGTACGTTACGAGACTTGCGGTGATATATCTATTGCTCGCTGAATTAATTCGGCAAAAGTGGCGGTTTCGAATTCGTGCAGTTGCAACAGCAACTACCCGGCTCGTGTGATAGACCTCTCACACCCGATCCCGAGAAACTCCCCGTTCTCACGGCGATCGTCGACCACTTCGAACGGATCGAAGGGGTTCGTGTCGTCGATGACTAAATTTTGAACTTTCCTCACTCCACGGTGACGCTTTTCGCCAGATTCCGCGGTTTATCGATCGACCGGCCGAGCGCGTTCGCGACGTGATAGGAGACGAGCTGGAGCTGGACGTTCGCGAGGACGGCGGCCGCACGCGGATGCGTCTCCGGAATCTCGAGGACGTGGTCGGCGTAGCGCTCGACGTCCGACTGACCGTCGGTGACGGCGACGACGGGGGCGTCGCGGGCCTCGACCTCCTTGACGTTGCCCACAGTTTTGGTCGCCATCTCGTCGTCGCCAGTGACGACCGCGAAGACGGGCGTGTCCTCGGTGACCAGCGCGAGCGGGCCGTGTTTCAGCTCGCCCGCGGCGAAGCCCTCGGCGTGTTTGTAGGAAATCTCCTTCATCTTCAGCGCGCCCTCGAGCGCGACGGGGTACTGGTGACCGCGGCCGATGAAGAAGTACGCGTCCGAGTCGACGTAGGTCTCGGCGACCGACGCGGCGCTCGAGTTGTCGAGGATCGACTGGACGTTGCCGGGCAGGTCCCGGAGCGCCGCGATGACCGAGCGCGCGCCGTCGACGCGGTTCGTCCCGAGCGTGAGGAGGTTCAGCGCGGCCAGTTGCGTCGCGAACGTCTTCGAGGCCGCGACGCCGATCTCCGGACCGGCGCGGATGTACAGCGCGTGGTCGCACTCGCGGGCGACCGTCGAGCCCACAGTATTCGTCACCGCGAGGGTGCGCGCGCCGCGCTTGCGCGCCTCCCGGAGCGCAGAGAGCGTGTCTGCGGTCTCGCCGCTCTGGGTGACGCCGACGACGAGGGCGTCGCCGATCGGCGGGACGGCGGTGGCGTACTCGCTCGCGAGGAACGTCTGGGCGGGGATACCGGCCGCGCGGAACAGTTGCGCGCCGTACAGCGCCGCGTGATAGCTGGTCCCGCAGGCGACGAACTGGACGCCGGTCGGCGAGAGGTCGCCCAGGTCCTCGATGTCCACAGTCCCACTCATCTCGTCGACCCGCCCGCGGAGACACTGCCTGAGCGCCCGCGGTTGCTCGTGGATCTCCTTGAGCATGTAGTGGTCGTAGCCGCTCTTGCCGGTCTCCTCGGGGTCCCAGTCGACGGTCTCGACGCTTTTCTCGACCGCGTTCCCGTCGGCGTCGCTGACGCGGTAGTCGCCGGCCCTGAGCGTGGCGAACTCCCCGTCGGCGAGGTACACCACCTTGTCGGTGAAATCGCGGAAGGCGGGCACGTCGCTGGCCAGATAGACGGCGTCGTCGCCGATCCCCAGGACGAGCGGCGAGTCGTTGCGCGCCGCGTAGACGGCGTCCTCGCCGGCGACGACCGCCGCGATGGCGTAGCTCCCTTCCAGCTGGGCGACGGCTTCGCGGACCGCCCCTTCGGGGTCGGCGCCGCCCGCGAGCGCGTCCTCGATGAGGTGCGGGGCGACCTCGGTGTCGGTGTCGCTCTTGAACCCGTGGCCGGCAGAGACGAGCCGGTCCCGGAGCTCCTGGTAGTTCTCGATGATGCCGTTGTGGACGACGGCCACGTCGCCGGTGCAGTCGAGGTGGGGGTGGGCGTTGGCGTCGGTCGGCGGGCCGTGCGTGCTCCAGCGGGTGTGGCCGATGCCGGCCGCACCTTTGATTTCGCGGGCCTCGAGCGCGCGCTTCAGGTCGGCGATCTCGCCGGACTGCTTGCAGACGTCGAGGCGGTCGCCGGTCAGCGCGACGCCGGCGGAGTCGTAGCCCCGGTACTCCAGTTTCGAGAGGCCGTGAACGAGCACGTCGAGCGTCTCGTCGTCGCGGCCGACACAGCCGATGATCCCGCACATCAGCGCACCACCTCCGCGCCCTCGCCGACCGTGCCGCTCGCGCGGACGGCGGTACCGATGCGTGCTCGCGGGCCGACGAGCGTCCCCGGCGAGAAGGAGGCGGCGCCCTCGGCGACGACGCGGTCGGCCAGCACAGCCCCGAGACGCTGGTCCTCGAAGACCTCGCGGCCGACGCGCACGTCGGCGGGGCCGCCCGGAACGACGGTGCCGGCGCCGATGCGGACGTCCTGACCGGTCAGGGTGTCGATGAGCGTCGACCCGGCCTCGACGCGCGCGTCGGCGTCGAGCACCGAGCGCCGGACGGTGACGTTTGCGCCGACGGTGACGTTCTGGCCGAGCGCGGCGTTCGGGCCGACGACCGCGCCGGGACCGACCTCGCAGTCGGGACCGACCACGACCGGGCCCTGCAACACGGCAGAGTCGTGGACCGTCGCGTCGCGGTCGACCCAGACGCGGTCGCCTCGGCTGCGCTCGTACCGGTCGCGGTCGAACGCCTCGCCGTGCGGGGCGTCGAGGTCGTTTCGCGCCGAGTCGGTGACGTGGCCGCGCGCGAGCACTTCGTCGGCGACCGCGAGCAGGTCCCACGGGTAGGTCGCGTCGACCCACATCCCCTCGGTGCGGACGCCGCGGACCCGCCCGGACTCCATCAGTCGCGTGATCGTCTCGGTCAGCGCCAGTTCGCCGTCCTGGCGCGGCGTGTCCTCGATGGCGTCGAAGACGGTGGGTTCGAACGCGTAGACGCCGGCGTTGATCAGTCGGTACTCGTCGGTGTCGGGCTTCTCGACGAGTTCGGCCACGTCGCCCTCGTGGAGGACGACCGCGCCGTACTGGGCGGTCTCGGGCCGTTCGAGGACGGCCATCGTCGGTTCGCCCGACTCTTCGAACTCGGTCGTGACGTCGCAGACGATGCTCGCGTCGATGACGCGGTCGCCGTTGACGACCAGCGTCGGCCCGTCGACGGCGTTGCGGGCCTGCAGGAGGGCGTGCCCGCTCCCGAGTTGCTTGTGCTGGACGACGTATTCCAGGTCGACCCCGCCGTAGGTCGGGCCGAAGTAGTCCTGGACGCGGTCGCGCTCGTAGCCGACGACGACGACGATCCGCTCGACGCCTCCTGCGACCAGCGCGTCGAAGACATACTCGAGTATCGGTCGGTTCGCCGCGGGCAACATCGGCTTGGGCCGGTTGTGGGTCAGCGGCCGGAGCCGCGTCCCTTCCCCCGCCGCGAGGACGACCGCTGTGTCGATGCTCATACCAGTAGGTCGCCCCGGTCCGGTTTCAAGTTTCTGGGGCGCGAGTCTGACGTATGTGGACCGAACCCGGGGAGGAAAAACCGAGTTCCCAGCTCCGCCCGGCCACGACCAGGACCGTTCGTCCGAAGAGGCGTAACGAATGCAACTACTGGCCGACGTGAACGGCAACGACCCGTCCATCGAAACGTACGCTTTCGAATATTGCCTACTGCACTCTTCAGATCTGGAAAGATATTGCAAACTTCAGTACCCAACTATTTCCAGATATTGTTAACTGCAGTCAACAACATTATGGAGATCCAGTCTCACAAAGGAGTATGGACGAAGCGAATCTGCTGGCTCTGCTGAATCGGATGAATCTGTGGTGGGGGGGCGAAGGGGTTCAGAAATCGTTGAAAAAGGCGGAACACCGTCGGCGCGACTTCTACAAGATCAGAGAGCGTTTGATGACGTCTCAGCGGTCTATTATGACAATCCGTGGCCCTCGGCAAGTAGGGAAAACAACGCTCTGTGGCCAATTGATCGAGTCGCTACTCACGGAAGACCACATTCCCAGTAACCGAATCCTGTACCTCACAATAGAAAACAGTGCGATCCTCTCGAATCCGGAAGGGATAATCGAAGAGGCCATCGAGACGTTCAAGACAAATATCCTTCAGAAGGACTTCCGGGACGTCGATGGGACGGTCTACATTTTCGTCGACGAGGTGCAGAAGACACCGAACTGGGCAGATACGCTAAAGTATTACACTGACACGTACTCGAATCTCCAGTTCGTCGCCACCGGTTCTATCAGCACCCTGATCAAGAGTGATGCGGGTGATACGCTCGTCGGCCGGATGGACGAACGGGTTATGATGCCGATGAAATTCATCGAGTACGTCCGCTACGAATCTGTTATTGATGAAAAGACGGTTTACGACGAATCCACTGAACTACGCTCGAAGCTCGAAGAGAGCGTGAAAGAAGGTGACTCAACGGCACTCCGTGGTGCACTCTCACGATTCTTTGGCGTCTATGAGAGTAAGAAGCCACAACTGCAGCGATTGAAAGACGAGTACCTCCTCAAAGGGGGATATCCAGGGGTTCTCAACGAGACTGTTCCCAACTCGTACACCGTTCTGGATACCGACTTACGGAACACAGTCACTGGCGATCTTGCGAACGTGTTTCAGGTCGAAAAGCCGGAGAAAGTGCTGCGGGTGCTCTCTCTGCTGGCTGCCTCTACGGGATCGAAAGTGAGCAAGTCGAGTGTTGCCGAGGCCGCAGATGTTAGCCGACAGACGGTTGATGCGTATCTGGAGCACTTAGACGAGTTCTATCTGGTCAATCGCTGTCCGAAGTACAGCGGTTCAGAGTACTCCTCTGGTGGCCTGCCGAAAATTTATCTACAGGATGTTGGAATTTATAATGCGCTGAACGGAACTCTCGCTGAGTCGACGGTAGAGAATCCGGAAGCGATGGGACCGATCTTCGAGACGGCGGTCTGCGATCACACTCGGCGATTACAATTCTACCTCTCGAATGCACAGAACGCGGATATCTCCTATTACGATTCTGGCGGCGAAGTCGACTTTGTTCTCGACGGAAACGAGTACCTCCTCCCGATCGAAGTGAAAAATGGTGATGCTACCTCGCGGTCGTTGCGTGGAATGAAGCGATTTCTAGATGAACGCAACGCTGAATTCGGTATCTGTGTCAATAATTCGGACGTGCTTGATAATGAAGATGGAATCATCCATATCCCCGCCTGGATGTACTTCTTCCTCTGCTAGCTCTCGATGCCGAGTCGGTCCTTCGCTTCCGACATCGACATCGTCCGGCCCGCGGCGACGTCCGCGTATCCTTCAGATATACCCTCTCGCGCACCGGGTGTCAGAATCGGTTCCGTGGTGTCGCGCAACACCTCGCGGACGAACTCCGATCGATTGGTGTAGCTCAACTCCTCCGCGAACTCGTCGAGTTCTTCCAGCAATCGTTTCGGGACTTTGACGTCGAGTTTCACCATGTTACTGTTGTCGTCCTCTTCCGTGTCCATATGTCGTGGCATGTCAGTGGCACTCATAGAACTGTCGCTCAGCCGTTCAGGAGCAAGCGACTGCAGTCGTTTCGCGGACCCGCTGCTCCACTCTCAGTCTTGAACGGTGATTCGCCAGGACCTCACTGCTCGCCCATCGATTCGCCGGCGACCGAGCGGCCCTGCGCGGTCATCTCGACTTCGGTGCGCTCGCGAACCACCTCGATGACCTCGAGTTCGATGAGCCGGTCGAAGATCTCCTCGACCTCCGCGACCTCCGCATCGACGAACCCCGGGATGTCGAACGGCGAGACGCCCGAGTGCAGGGCCATGACGACCTGTTTCTCCACGGGGCCGAGATCCAGATCCGCGCGATTGCGCTCGACGCCCTCCTCCAGGACGAGCGAGAGCACCGACAGGTTGTATTCGCTGCCGGTGAGGTGGGTCTCGACGCTGATCTCCTCCTGGCTGTGTTCGACTTCGATGACGCGGCGCTTTTCGCCGGCGGCCTCGCGTTCGTCCTCCTCGACTTCGCCGATGTCGTCGCGCTCGATGTCGATCTTGCGACCGTCGGCCAGCGCCAGTCGGATGGTCTCGTCGGTGATCTTGATGCGGGCTTTCGCCCACTCGGTGCTCTGAACGACGCCGCCCTCGACGGCGGGGTGTTTCGCGAAGACGATCTCGCCGTTGAGACAGGCGTGGTAGAAATCGGTCTCGAAGGCGTCGTGTTCGGCCGCCGAGACCAGCAGGACGTCGTCGCCGACGTGGACCGCGAGGTAGCTCGCGACCTGTGCGGTCTGCTGGTTGACGTCGTAGCGACCGCCGACGGAGTCGATCTCCTCGAGCGCGACCGACATCTTGCTCTCCGAGATGAGAACCAGGCGCTTGTTCGTCAGGACGATCCGACAGGAGTGCCACCTCGCGTCGTCGATCTGGCGGCCGGACTCCACGGCCTGCATGTACTGGCCCTGTACGTCCGTGATCTTCGTCTCGGAGTCGCTCATGGCGCCGGTGGGATTGTCGAGCCTTCCCCGCGTCCGCCATTAGGGTTTTCGGCCCCGTTATCGTCGGTGAGTCTCTACTACGAGGAGCGCGCTCTCGCCGGTCGCGGCCATGCCGCTACTCGCCGGCGACGTTCAGCGCGCTGTTGAGTTCGAAGAGTTCCTGGACGACGTCGCTCTTGGCGACGCGATACCGGCGAGGCGAGGTATTCGGGACTTCCTCGACGACATCCGTCTCCAGTAGCAGGTCGATATAGTTGCTTACCGTCTGACGGGTGACACCAGCATGGTCGGCCAGCTCCGTCTTGTTGAATTCCCGTCCCGGAGGGAGGGTGAGGAGAGCGTCGACGAGGATCGGAACGCTCTCGTGCTGAAAGAGATGGAGCACGCCGGTCGGGTTCTCGAGCCGGGCCTCCTTGGTGTCTTTTTCCTCCGCTGGATGTGTTCCCGTCGACTCGCTCATGTGGTCAGTACGCCGGTCGGCGTACATAACTGTTTGCCTGAGCGTAAACGCGAGTTAACATATATTTATAAAAGAGAGGTGAAGAGAGAAAATATGCGCAAGCCGTCGGTGAAATGTGCTCTCCTCGCGGCGATGATAGCCGAGCACCGCTGGGGCTCGCCGATCGTCGAGGAGAACCTCCTCTCAATTTCCGCTATCGAGACGGGCGATTACCCCACTGCGAGCGCGGTTTTCGACGAACTACGGAGTGAGGACTACATCTCGTCGAGGGGAAATCGGGGGATCGAGTTGAACAACAGTGAGTTTGGAGCACTCGCTGACGTGCTTTACGACGAGTGCGAGTGGGAACCGTTCGAGATCAGGAGTCGCCTGAAACACTACGAGGGCTGGGACGAACACGACTGGGTCTGATAGCGGGTGACGTCTACTGCTCGCTCATGGCCTCGCTGGCGAGGTTGCGCCCGTGGGCGTTCAGCGACACCTCGGTGCGGACACGCACCTCGTCGACCGCGCCCATCTCCAGCAGTTTCTGGTAGATCTCCTCGACCTTGTCGACGTCGAGACCCACGAAATCGGCCATTTCGAACGGCGAGACGCCCGAGTACAGCGCCATCAGCACCTGGTTTTCCGTCTCGGTGAGTTCGTGCTCCTCGCTACCGCGCTCGGCGACGACCGCCTCGAAGAGGTGGGTGAGCGCCCGCGTGTGGGCCGCGGTACCTGAAAAGTGCGTCTCGACGCTGCGGTCCTCGTCGTCGGTGTGCTCGAGGCGGACGACCGTCCGCGAGTCGCCCATCACCGTCTCCGTCGCCGTCTCGACGGTCCCGACGTCGTCGACGGGAAAGGAAGCCGTGCCGCCGCCGGGCAGGGCGAGTTTCACCTCGTCGTCGGCGAACCGGAAGCGGGCCTTCGACCACTCGGTGTCCTGGACGACGCCGCCGACGACCGCCGGGTGTTTGACGAGGATCACTTCTGTGTCGAGCGCGGCGCGGCAGTACTCCCGGTCGAGCGCGTCGATGTCCGCGGCGTCGACGAGGAAGACGCTCTCGCCGGCGCGGAAGGCGGTGGCACCTTCGGCCGCGAGGCCGTCGGGGGCGACGCTTGCGGGGTCGTCGACGAGTTCGAGCGCATCGTGGGCGAACGAACGATTGCCGCCGGACTCGGCGAGGATCAGCCGCTTGTTCGTGACGACCACTCGCGCGGAGCGCCAGCGCGGGTCGGCGACGGGGTCGCCGTCGTGGACCACGTCGCAGTAGTCGGCCGCGCTGTCGACCAGTTTCGCCTCGTCACCGCTCATGGCCTCTGTCGTTCGTCGGTTGTGCGGCCGTGTATAACAGTCCTTGGCAATTTGGTTGATGTTATCCGCTGTTCAGACCTGTTGCCGGAGAATGTACGGGAGAACCGCGTAGGGGAAGAGGAACTGTCGGTTCTCCATCTGTGACGAACCGAATTGCAGGAGAAATCGCTTCTTGATATTCTTGTATGAAGTCTTTACGCCCCGCTTCTGTGGAGTCAGTGTCCCGACTTCCCTGCCCCAGTTTTTCATCACTCGCCGCCATCGGCGACTGGACGCTTCCGGTGGTCGTCGGGGTAGCCGCCGAGATCTTCCGCGAGTGCTTCGTGAAGGTCTTCTGCCTGTTCTTCCATCGCATCCTCGAACTCTTCGAGTTCGTCGTCCGTTATCGGTTCCTGATCCCGTGCCATGTTTCGAACCTGTTGATGTATCGTTCGGCGTGCTCGTTCAAGTGTTCTTCGGCGAAGGTGAGCGCGTCACTCGCGGGCATCGGCGGAAAGACCTCTTCTGCCTGGATTTTCTCACCATCGCGGTACACATCCAGATGGACACCCTCGTCTGTCACGTCGTGGCCGTGGTCGCTCTCGGGGTCGTGATCGAAGCGGCCGATCTCGACCCACTCTCGGTCGAGTCGATACTCCATCTGCACCACGAATCGGGTCACCTCACTGTGGTTGTGGCTGTAGCCGATTCGTCGACGGACACGGTACTCCAACGGCGTGGTGAACTCTCGGTCGTACTCTCGCGGTTCCTCACTCATTCGTCCTCCAACACCCATTCCAGAGCGTCAATTTCACCCGCGTGATAGAGATCGTGCTCCTTCCCCTTTTCTCTGAGTGATTTGATTTTCTTTCTGGTGGCAGTTTCCGATTTCATTCTTCACCTAAGCGGCTCGCACTACACCAGCAAAACGGCGCCGCCCACGACGGCGAGCGCGCCGAAACCGACGCAGACGCCCCAGAAGGCCACGCGGCGGACGAGCGCGACGAGCGCGCCGACGCTCAGGTAGCCGACGACGGCGCTGACCGCGAGCGCGAGGACTGCGGCGGCTGGCGAGATGGCCGGGACGCCCTCGGTGACCACGACGAGCACGCCCGCGCCGAGGGAGGCGGGGATCGACAGGAGAAAGGAGAGTTCGAGCGCGCCCTCGCCGTCGTGGCCGCGCAGGAGCAGCGCGCTGACGGTCGTCCCCGAGCGCGAGACGCCGGGCAAGAGGGCGAAGCCCTGCATCAACCCCACGAGCACCGCGTCGACGGCGTCGGGCGTCGTGCGCTCGCCCAGTCCCCACCGGCTCGCGCCGCGCTGGAGCAGGCCCGTACCGACGAGCAGCACGCCGATGACGACGACGAAGGCGCCGCCCGTGAGTTCGGAGACGATGGCCTCGAGGGTGAAGTACGCGCCCAGACCCACGACGCCGGAGACGAGCGTCGCGATGGCGTAGAAGGTCAGGTCGGCGCGCTCCGCGTCGAAAGCGTCGCCCGGGCGCCACTCGGGCAGGCGGCGCAGTATCGCAAGCACGTCGTCGCGGTAGAAGGTGAGCGCGGCGACGGCGGTGCCGGCATGCAAGAAGAGGGCGAACTGCGTCGCGGCGTCGGCCGGTTCGCCCGTCGCGGTGAGCGCGAGCGCGACGCTGCCCTCACTGGAGACTGGCAGCCACTCGAACAGTCCCTGGACCAGCCCCAGGGCCAGCGCCACCGCCAGCTCGTCCGTGTCCATACCCCGTCTCGGGTCCGTCCCCCTCAAAGAGCGTTCGGTTCCATCCGCGAGAATCGGTGTTTCGATCCGGAACGCCGGTGTCGTTCGGGCCGGCCCCCTCCCACTGCGGACAGCGTGAAAGCCCCGCCCCGTTCGAGTCGGGGGCAGTGGGGACCGAAGGTTCCCCGGGCAATCGGGCGTGCGGCGCCCGACGACCTCGCTGCGCGCTCCCCTCGCCACTCGCGGCACAGCCGCCTCGCGCGGGAACTTTCACGCTGTTTGCTGGGGTGGTCTCGGTCCCGACGTCACGATCACGTGGCTCTCGACCGGGAAACCGAAAAGGGCGGCACACCAACGCACACGCATGGACGACGCGACGCTCGTGTACGACGACAACTGTGGCTTTTGCACGTGGTCTGCGGACTGGATCGTCGAGCGCTCGGACCTGGAACTCGTCGGCTTCTCCGAACTCTCCCCCGAACTGCTCGAGCGCCTGCCCGACGACTACGAGGAGTGCGCGCACCTCGTCACCGACGACGCCGTCTACTCCTGTGGCGAGTCCGTCGAACAGGCGCTGTTGCGCTCGGAGTACGCCGACGAGATCCGCCCGCTCTACGAGTTCGCCCGGCAGTTCGAGGAGTACGCCGACCTCCGCGAGCGAGCCTACCGCTGGGGCGCGGACAACCGCGACAAACTCGGGAAGATCGTCTCGAAGACGCCGCCCGCGCGGAAAACCGACGACTGACCGGCCTCAGGTAGCGTCCACGTCGCCGTCGTCCGTCCCGTCCTCGCTCTCTCCGTCTCCACTCTCGTACTCCCGGACGAACTCCTCGGTGAGGAACGGTTCGTCCTCGCCCTCGACGTCGAGCACGTCGAGGCTGGTCACCTCGGCGCCGACGCCGAGCAGGCCCGCGAGGCTCGGCTCGGTCCGACCCTCGTCGCTGGAGACGAGTTCCTTGACGTAGAGACCGCCCTCGCCGTGGAGTTCGACCGTCGCCGCGGCCGCCTCTTCGGGTCCGCCGCTCTCGCTCCCGGAGGCGGCACCGTCTCCCGCCAGTTCGCCCTCGATGTCGTACACCTCGCGCGTCCGGACGAGGTCGGCGCGGCGGTGGTCGACGCGCTGGGGCGTGCGCTGTTCGACCGTCGCGCCCTGGAGGCGGTCGAGCGCGTCCGCGAAGTCGTCGGTGGCGACCGGTTCGTCGAAGTCGACGGCCATCCGGTAGGTCTTCGACGCGTCGAGTTCCTTGACGCGCTCGACCATGTCGTAGGTCGCCAGGTGCAGGTCGATAACCTCGACTTTCCCGTCGGCGAAATCGTTGATCTCGGTCTGCAGGGTCTCGGGGTCGACAGCGCGCTGGCGGGGTTCGTCGATTTCGATGACGAACGGCCGGCCGCCTTCGAGCATGAGCGCGTCGACGTCCTCGCGACCGGCGCCGTGGAAGGTTGCGCTCTCGCCGTCCATCGCGTCTTCGACCACGGGCGCGGAGAGTTGCTCGACGCTCTCGTCGTAGCGATAGCCCGACCCGTCGCAGCCCTCGCAGACCTCGCCGCGGTTCAGGCCAGTGCCGTTACAGTCGTTGCAGGGCCACTTCGTCTGCGGGATGTCCCGCTCCAGTTTGCGATAGCGGCCGTAGACGAACGCCGAATTGATCCGCGCCTCGATCTCGTCGCCGCCGAGGTGGAGCGTCACCTGCACGTCCGGACGGCCGAAGTCGACCTCGGCGTCGGTCGCGCGGCCGAAGCGCTTACCCACTTCTCTGTTGAGTTCGGCTTTCAGTTGCTCGCCCGCGTCGGGATCCAGCCCGAGGTCCTCGCGGAGCAGGCGGTCGTTCTCCTCGTAGAGCGGCGGGACGCGCGTCCCGACCTGGAAGGTGTCGAAGTCGTAGTCGGCGACGGCATACGCCGCGCGGTCGGCCCACTCCTCGACGCGCTCTTCGGCGGATTCGCCCTCGCAGACCCAGCACGGGTCTTCGGCGTCGGGTTCGAGGTCCGAGATCGGCTCGTCGTCCTGGAGCGCGAGCGCGACGCGGAGGCTCCGGCCGCGCTCCCGATTCGTGAGGCCGAAGCTCCGGTCGGCGACGAGTCGGCCCAGACAGGGGTCACAGAGCGGCCCCGTCGCCAGCGCCTCGCGTGTGAGCGCGACGAGATCCGCGGTCGGCTCGGCGTCGTCGGCAGTCATTGTGTCCCCGTGTGCGACCGCCGCGTAACTCCCTTTCGAAGTGGCGGGTCCGTGCGTCTGTCACCCCGTCCGTTCGCGCTCCCCGCTCGCGCACTCTCTTCGCCCCACTCCCTTCGCTCACCACTCCAGTCGGACGGCCATCGCCTCGGTCCGGTCGTCCAGCAGCGACTCGTAGAGCGCGGGCGCGTCCTCGTAACTCCGGACGTGCGAGAACAGATCGTCCACGTCGAGGCGGCCCTGCCGCAGATACGAGAAGTACAGTTCGGCGTTGCGGGCCATCGTCCAGGGGTCCTGCGCCGTCGCTGTGTCGGGATGAGAGAGCATGTGTGCGCCGATGATCTCCGTGCTGGGGGCGTTGACGTGGTCGTGGAAGTCGAGGACGGTCTCGCCGTGGGGGCTGGAGAGGAGCACGAGTCGGCCCTGGTCGCGCAGGGTCGCGAACTCCTCGGGGATGACGTCGGGGTTGCCCGTGACCTCGAAGGTCACGTCGGCCATGTCGCCGTCGGTGATGTCGGCGACGGCAGTCTCGGGATCGGTCGCGGTCGGGTCGACACCGACGACGGCGGGGTGGTCGGGGAGGTAGTCGATCCGCGACTGCGCGAGGTCGACCCCGACGACGGTCTCGGCCCCCGCGAGCAGGGAGAGCCGGACGGCGAACTGGCCGAGGATACCGAGTCCGTAGACGACGACGGTCTCGCCCCAGTCGATGCGGCCCCGCCTGACGCCGTTCGAGACGATCTGTGCGATGGCAAAGGGCGCGGCCTGCGCGTCGCTCACGTCGTCGGGGACGACCACGCAGTCGGCGGCCGCGGCGGTGACGAACCTCGCGTGGGGCGTCCACGTCGCGACGCGTGTGCCGGGGTCGAGGCCGGTGTCCGCGTCAGCGACCCCGTCGCCGCGCTCGACGACCGTGCCGACGTTGGCGTAGCCGGCGACAAAGGGGTACTCGCCGTAGTCGTCCCAGTTCGACCCCTCCGGGTAGTCCCCCGAGAGGACGGTCAGTTCGGTCCCGGTGCTCACCAGCGACGTGTCCGTCTCGATCAGGACCTCGTTGGGGCCGGGATCGGGGCGTTCGCGGTCTTCGACGACGACCTCGCGCGGTTCGGGGAAGACGACGGTCGGGTTTGCCATGCCCCCGGATCGCTCGCCCGTCCTATCTGTGTTGCGACGGGGGCGCGTTCTTCCGCGGGTCCTGGGGCGGGACGCGGTTGTGCGAGCGGCTGCCACCCCCGCGAAGCGGACAAACGATTTGAGAGTCCGGCCCTTGCACCGGATATGAACGACTACGAAATCCCGAACGACCCCGACGTGACGCCAGAAGATATCGAACCCGGAGCCGACCTCGGTACCGCGAACCTCTCGGGAGCAACTCTCTCGGGAGCCGATCTCACTGGAGCCAACTTCAACTCGGCCAACCTCGTGAGAGCCGACCTCTCAGGGGCCACCCTCAATCGAGCCAACTTCAATTACGCCACCCTCAACGAGGCCGACCTCGCCGGAGCGGACCTCTCGAGTGCCAAGTTCAACAGGGCCGAACTCGTGGACGTCGACTTCTCAGAGGCGGCGGACATGACCAACATCAGACTCAAGAAAGTCGACCTCAGTGGGCACGACTTCAGTGGGTGTGACCTGAGCGACGCCGATTTCAACGGCGCGAACCTCTCGGGAGCCGACTTCACGGGGGCCTCTCTCTACAACGCGACGCTCACGAGGGCCAACCTCGCCGGTGCGGATCTGACACAGGTCGACCTGCGGGGGGCGGATTTCACCGGCGCGAACGTGTACGACATCACCATCGCCGGGCAGAGCCAGGGGCTGCAGGGCCTGGAGTATCTCGAGCCGCTCGGTGCGGTCATCCGCCCGGGCGACTAGCGCCGCGGGACAGGACAGAACGCGCCGGGGCGGTCACTCTTTCGGTCGCGTCACCCGGTGCGATTCAGCGACTCACGACCACTCGTCGGGCCAGATACCGGCGGCGCGCATCCCCTCGTCGGCGCCGCCAGCTTCGAGGCGATCGCGGATGTCGCCGGGGTCGAGTCTCGGCACGTCGGCGCCGGCCACCTCGGCGACGAGGAGTGCGAGGATCATCGCGTGCTCGCGGAGGGTCCGCCGGTCGGCCTTGTCGCGGGTGTCGGCGCGGGTGTGGGTCCACCCGCGGTCCCACGTCCCGCTCGCGTCCGGGTTCTTGCTGTGCAACTGGACGACGGGCACGCCCTGCTGGAGAAAGGGCCAGTGGTCGCTGTAGGGGTGAGGGCGCGTGCTCACGTCGGCGGGATGACCCAGCTCGCCCAGCAGGCCCTCGGCGAGGTCGGCCATGGCCTCGGAGCCGTGCGCGAGGACGTTCAGGTCGCGAAAGCGGCCGGCCCCGTCGACGTTGACCACCGCGTGGACGCCGTCGAGGTCGGTCCGGTCGGCCAGCGCTCGACTCCCGACGAGGCCGAGTTCCTCGCTCCCGACGCCCGCGATCCGAACCGGTCGCGAGAGGTCCATCGCCGCGAGGACCCGCGCGGCTGCGGCGACGGTCGCGGTCCCACAGCCGTTGTCCAGCGCCCCCTCGCCGACGTCGTGGGCGTCGAAGTGCGCGAGGACGAGGATCTCGTCTGCACCCTCCTGGTCGGGACCGACTCGTCCGACGACGTTGCGACTCGTGCCGGAGTCGGTCGTGGCGTCGACGCGGACGCGCGCTCGGGCACCCTCGTCGGCGTAGTCGGCCAGCCACGCGCCGGTTTCCTTGCTGACCCCGAGCCCCGGAATGGCCGCCTCGGCGTCGAAGCGCAGGGCACCGGTGGGCGGCAACTGGCCCGGGACGTGGTTGACGAAGACGAACGCCTCGGCGCCGGCGGCGGCCGCGTGGCCGACCTTCTCCGCGCGGTGGTAGGGCCGGTCGAACCAGGGCGGCGTCGCGGTGCGAGTCAGTGCGACTGCGCCCGCGACGTCGGCCGCGTCGAGTTCCTCGGGCGTCCCGTGACCCACGTCGACCAGCGGCGCGTCGCCCTCGTAGGCGGGCGAGTAGGGCAAGGCGACGGCCTCGAAGGAGCGCTCGACGCCGCGGTCGGGCACCGAGACGGCGAACTCGACACGCTCGCGGGTCCAGCGCTGGACCGGGAAGGGGGCTTCGCGGACCTCGCGGACGCCCGCGTCGGTGAAGGCCTCGGCGACGTACTCGGCCGCGCGGCGCTCGCCGGGGTGGCCGCCGAGTCGGTCGTCGAGTTCCGTCAGTCGCGTCAGGAGGTCCCAGGCGTCGTCGGCCAGCCACGCGCGACCGAGCGCCTCGGCGGTCGCCTCGGTGGGAGTCATGGCCGCCCTTCGGGCCCCTGCGGACAAAAAGGGCGCAGTTCCCCGCAGTGACGGGACCGAGTTTGGGTCCGGGGACCGGGTTCGGGTTCGGGGACCGCGGTCACGCGCCCCGAACCGGAGACCGGCGATGCACAGACGGTACCCGACACAGACGGCTCCCGACACAGACGGCTCCCGACACAGACGGCTCCCGACACAGACGGCTCCCGACACTGATTACTCGCGGGCGACCGACCGACGGGTATGGACGACACTGAACCCTCCGCGACTGCCGACGCCGTCGCGACGGACGCCCAGACCGCCTGCTTCGAGGCGGGCATCAAGTTCGGCGCGCTGTACCACCAGTTCGCCGGGACGCCGGTCAGCCCCGACAGCGCCGACAGCCTCGCACGCGCCATCGAGGAGTCGATCGAGAACCAGCCTCACTGCGAGGGGGTCACCGTCGACGTCCTCGAAGACGAACTCGCCGACGCGCTCGCGGACTCGCCCGCCGATTACACCGAACTCACCGGCCGCTTCATGGAGGTCGAGATCGACATCGACTACGAGGGCACAACCGCTCGCGCCCGGATGGACATGCAGGACGGCTACCCGCTGATGCGACTGGTCGACGTGGGCGAGTGACGCCGAGGAACGACGGCGGCGAGCGGCGGATCGATCCCACCGCGGAGTAACTGATCACCACCTCGCGCGTTATCGCCCGTATCGGCCGCTCACAGCGGCGGTTTCACTTTCACTTTCAGGCACGTGTTTAAACCGGCGGGGGCCGTAGGCGATGGTATGAGTCAAGCGACACTGGACGACGACGAACTGTTCGAGGACGCGGCCAGCGAGATGCGCGAGGACGTCGAGGAGAGCCTGGCGAAAGCGCGCGCGGAACTGCCCGAGGCCGACGCCATCTGGGACGTCGACGCGGACAACACCCTCGGTGTGCTCAACGCGCTCCGGTCGGCGCTCGCTGTCGAGGACGCCGAGACACACCTCCGGGACGCCAAGAAGTGGTACACGATGGGCGAGCGCGCCGACGCCTTCGAGGACGCCGACGACCTCGCCGAGGAGATCGAGGCGATCGAGGACGTCATCGGCGACGTCGAGGCGGCCCACGAACAGGTCAGCGACCTCGCGAGCACGGTCCCACAGCTCCGTTCGGCGCTCGAAGACTTCGCCGAGGAAAGCGACGAGGAGACCGACGACGCGGCCGACGCGGACGCCGACGCTGACGAAGCCGAGGCCTGAACGAAACCTTCGGCGTCGATCCAGCGCCGCAGTCGGGGGTCAGTCGCCAGTCCGCTCCCGCGCCGCCACGGCCTCGAGCAGTGTCGCCAGCTTTTCCGCCGCTCGCTCGCGGAGCCACGCGCCCAGCTCCGCCGTCCCCGCACGCGGGTCACCCACCGCGCCGTTCTCAGAGAACTCCGCCGAGTCGTAGGCGAGGTTCGTCCCGGCCACCCACTCGCCCCAGCCGTCGGCCGCGCCGTCGGCGGCGTCGTCGAGGCGGTCCTCTCTGATCAGGTCGGGCGCGACGGCGCGGACCAGCGCCGTCTCGACCGGACCGCCGTGACCCATCGCGGTCTCGTCCAGATCGACCGGCGGTGCCTCGCTCTCACTGCTGCTTTCTCCGTCGAGCGAGACGGCGTCGAACCAGGTAAAGGGGACGGCGTAGGCGTCGTCGTGGCGGGTGATCCGCCCGCAGACCTCGCGGAGTGGCGCGACGTTGCCGCCGTGTCCGTTGACGACGACGACGCGGTCCCAGCCGTGGGCGGCCAGCGAGCCGACCGTCTCGCGGACGTACGCGCGGAAGGTGTCCTCGCTCACCCAGAGCGTCCCGGCGAAGTGGCGGTGTTCCTCGGCGACGCCGACCGGCACAGTGGGGGCGACGACCACCTCGTCGTCGTAGGCGTCGGCGCCCGCGGCCGCGATGGTCTCGGCGGCGAGCGCGTCGGTCGAGAGCGGCACGTGCGGGCCGTGCTGTTCGGTGCTGCCGACGGGGAGCATCGCGAGATCGGCCTCGACGCCCGCGGCGTCGGGCCACGTCGACTCCGAGAGGTGCATACGCGGACATCGCGGCGCCGGCCGTTAAGCGGTTCGCCGGCGACGGCAGAAAGAGAGCGGGACTGGCGGCGCGCGGCGGGTCAGTTGCCCGACTCGTCTGGCTCTTCGACGACGTCATCGACGAGCGTGGTCTCCTCGCGGGGGACGTTGCCGTCGGGGTCGGCGCTGGCTTCGGTCATCGCGGCCGGCGAGGTGACCGACGCGGCCAGCACCGGGCGGCCCTCCTCTGCGAACAACCGGTCCATCATCCAGCCGGTGACGTAGCCGTAGCCGAGGTGCCCGAGGAACGTCGCGACGACGTAGACGGCGAGGGCGACGCCGCCGTAGCCCGCGTAGTACGCGAGGACGAAGCCGGTCCACATCACGCCGCCGAAGACCAGTCCCTTCTCGGCGTAGTTGCGCCCCGGCAGGTACGCGCCGAGCGTGGCGAGGAGGAGCGGCAGGGTGGTCATCCCGCCGCCGACGAAGATCACGACGCCCGCCCAGAGCGTCTCGTCGGCCGAGAGCACGATGTCGAGGTTGAGGATCTCCGCGACCGTCGCGAACGAGTCGAAGTCGAACCCGCCCGCCAGCGACGCGAGCAGGATCGTCCCGAGGATGACGACGTTGCCAGCGGTGCCGGCGATGGCACCGATAACGCCGTCCCACAGCACCGCGACCAGCAGCTCGCCCAGCGACTCCACGTCCGTCAGCTCCGCGGGCTCCTCCTCCCCCGTCGGAACGCCGCTCTCGTGATTGCCAGACATTATCACACAAGAAGCGTGCCCCGTATAAATAACCAGCGCGCGTCGACGACTGGACGGGGTCCGAACCGCCAAGAGTGCGCCGAACCTGTTCCCGTGTCGTAATATACGGTACGTGAACGGGCCACAAACGCTAAGAGGGGATGGGTTCTTGGTGATTGAAAATGGTGTTTACCAGCGGCGGACCGGGTACGGGTGACGCCGTGCTGGCGGGGTCGGGGGTGCGAGCGCCGGCGGACGTGTTCAACGACATCTTCGTCGTGTTCCTCGTGCTCGGGACGCTCGTCGGCGTCGTCGTCATCGCGTACACGCTGTACAACGCCTACAAGTACCGCTACCGGGAGGAGAAAGACCCCGCGCCAGAGGCCGACCGGCCGGAACTCGGGGAGTTGCCCGAGGGCGGCGGCAAGGGGAAGAAGCTGTTTCTCTCCTTCACGCTCTCGGCGATCATCGTCATCTCGCTGGTCGTCTGGACCTACGCGTCGCTGCTGTACGTCGAAGACGGCGCGGCGCAAGCAGTCGAGGAAACCAACAGCGAGGAAGCGCTGGACGTTCACGTCGAGGGCTTTCGCTTCGGCTGGGAGTTCACCTATCCCAACGGCCACTCGACGAGCGAACTCCGGGTGCCCAGAGACCGGGTGGTCAACCTCTCGGTGACGTCGCTCGACGTGTTCCACAACTTCGGCGTCCCCGAGTTACGGATAAAATCCGACGCCATCCCCGGCCAGACTACCACCGCGTGGTTCGTCGCCGAGGAGACCGGCACCTACACCGCCAACTGCTACGAGCTCTGTGGGTCGGGCCACTCCTACATGACCGCCGACGTCGTCGTGATGAGCCCCTCGGCCTACCAGGAGTGGTACGCGGGCACGAGCGGGCCGAACGGGACCGACGACGGGACGAATGGGACCGACGACGGGACGAACGCGACTGACAGCAACGGAACCGAAATGAACGCGGTCGGACCGGCCACGAACGACGGACCGGCGACGGTCGGCGGACCGACCACGAACGACCTCGACGCGGCCGCGGGCGCGCCGGACGCCCGGGTCGCTCTCCAGCCATGAGCCACGACCACGACCACGGACACGACTTCCCCCCGACGAGTTCGGTGAAACGCTGGTTCCTCACGACCAACCACAAGGACGTCGGCATCCTCTATCTCGTCACCGCCCTGTTTTTCCTGGTGCTCGGTGGGGCGCTCGCCATGCTGATGCGCGTCCAGCTCTGGTCGCCCGGCGCGGGCATCCTCTCGGGCGGCGCCTACAATCAGGCCGTCTCCGCCCACGGGCTGATCATGGTCTTCTGGTTCATCTCGCCGTTCGCCTTCGGCTTCGCGAACTACATCGTCCCGCTGCAGATCGGTGCCGACGACCTCGCGTTCCCGCGCATGAACGCGCTGTCGTACTGGCTGTACCTGTTTTCGGGGCTGCTCTTTATCGCCTCCTTCTTCCAGGGCGGGACGTTCGACGGCGGCTGGACGATGTACGCCCCGCTGAACGTCCCCACCTACATGCCAAACGTCGGCGGGACGGCGGTCGTCCTCGCGCTCATCATGTTCATCGCCGCCGTCACACTCGGCTCGGTCAACTTTCTGACCACGATGTACCGCATGCGCGCCGAGGGCCTGCGGATGCGGGACCTGCCCGTCTTCTCGATGTCGATCCTGCTGACGGTGTGGATGATGCTGTTTGCCTTCGCCGCCCTGCTCGCGGCGCTGATGATCCTCGCCGCCGACCACCTCATCGGGACGACCTACTTCACCTCCGAGGGCGGCACGCTCCTGTGGACCCACATGTTCTGGTTCTTCGGTCACCCCGAGGTGTACATCGTCTTCTTCCCCGGCCTGGGGATCATGGCGGAGTGTTTCCAGACGTTCACCGGCCGCCGGCTCGTGGGGCGCAAGTGGTTCGTCCTCTCGATGGTCCTCGTCGCGCTCCAGTCCTTCGTCGTCTGGATGCACCACATGTTCCTGACGGGGATCAACCTCCAGATCAAGACCCTCTTCATGGTGACGACCATCGGTATCTCGCTGCCGTTCGACCTGATGGTCTTCTCGCTGATCTACACGATGATCAAGGGGCGCATCCGCTTTACCACGCCGTTCCTCTTCTCGCTGGGCGCGCTCATCCTCTTCATCATCGGCGGGATCACCGGCGTGTTCCTCGGCGCGGTCGTGCTCGACTACGAGTTCCGGGGCACCTACTGGGTGGTCGCGCACTTCCACTACGTGATGGTCGCCGGCGCCACCGCCCTCTTCGCCGGACTCTACTACTGGTACCCGAAGATCACCGGGCGGATGTACGACGAGTTCCTCGGCAAGGTCCACTTCGTCACCTACTTCGTCGGGTTCAACCTGCTGTACTTCCCGATGTTCAGCGCCTGGGAGACCCCGCGCCGGGTCTTCGACTATCAGGTCGGCCTCACCTTCTGGCACCAGCTCGCCACCATCGGCGGGTTCCTGCTCGGGGCCTCCTTCCTCATCATGTTCTACAACATGTTCAAGAGCCTCACGGCGGGCGAGGAGGTCGGCGACAACCCCTGGGAGTACGCCACCAGCGCGGAGTGGGCGGTCGCCTCGCCGCCGCCGCTGGAGAACTTCCCGGGGATCCCCAGCTACGCGGGCGGCAAACTCAGCTTCCGCGACGAGCCCCAGGCGACGGCCGACGGCGGCGGTGACCCGGTGGCCGACACCGCTGCCAGTCCCGCGACTGACAGCGGCCCCGCGACCGACGGCGGCACGACTGCGGCGGCGGAGACGGCAACTGGCGGCGCCGTCGCCGACCCCGGCATGGTCGCCACGGGTGGCGAGGCGGGGGTCGTCACGGCCGACCACGAGGCCGGGGGCGGCCACGCCGACCACGCCAGCATCTGGCCCTTCGTCGTCGGGCTCGCGGGCTTTCTCGCCTTCCTCGGCCTCTCGGGGGTCGACGAAGGGGGCTTTTACTACCCGCTGACGGCCGTCGGCGGCCTGCTGGTCATGTTCGGGTTCGTCGGGATGGCCAGACAGCCCTTCAGCGCGCCCGAACCGGCCATCGCCGAGCGGTGGCCCTTCGAGGGCGTCGAGAACATGAAACTGGGGATGTGGATCTTCCTCGGTTCGGACGTGGTGCTGTTCGGCGGGTTCATCGGGTCGTATCTCTTCCTCAGGGTCGCCAACGGCTGGCACTACTGGGAGCACGAACTCATCCCGGCGGCACACGTCACGTTCCCGGGGCTGGTCAACACCTATCTCCTGTTGACGAGCAGCTTCGCGGTCGTGCTCGCGCTGGTGGCCTCCCATCGCAACAGCAAGCGGGGCGTGGTCGCCGCACTGGTCGTGACGTGGGTGCTCGGCGTCGGCTTCCTGATCAACAAGGCCCAGGAGTGGCTCCACCTGTTCCACATCCACAGCGACGCCTTCCCGAACGGCTGGGAGATCGGGACGAACGTCGCCTCCTCGACGTTCTACCTGACGACCGGGCTCCACGGCGCCCACGTCGTCGTCGGGTTGATCATGTTGCTGTACATGATCCCGCGGGCGATCAGGGGAGCGTACCTCGAGGGCGACGACGAGATGCTGGAGTACTTCGGGCTGTACTGGCACTTCGTCGACATCGTCTGGCTGTTCCTGTTCCCGCTGTTCTACATCGTGTGACCATGGGAGGAAACAACAAATGAGCCGACTCAGACTCTATACGGCGATATACGTGGTACTGTTCGTCCTCGCGACGGCCCAGGCGTGGGTCGAGAGCGCCGGCTTCCTGGACGAGACCTACTGGTGGGCGTTCGCGGCTATCATGGTCCTCTCGTTCGCGAAAGCCGTCGTCGTCGCGGGCTACTACCAGCACCTGCGCTGGGAACCGCGGTCGGTGTCGTACCTGATGGTCGGCGGCCTCTTCGTCGCGCTCGCGCTGACGACTGCCGCCGCCTACTCCATCCTCTGACCGGTTTTCGAGCCACTCTTCGAACCGGTCGTTCGGACCGAACGTTCACACCTGGGAGAACAGGTCTTATCAGCGTCGATAGCGTTAGCCCGGACAGCGATGTCAGGGCAACGCGGCGCGGCCGACGGTTCGGACGCACCACCTCCGGGAACAGGCGGCGCCGGTTCGGGCGACGGATCGGGCGACGGCGGCGCCGGGCCGGAGGACGGCGACGGCGGTTCCGCCCTCATGAAATGGGGCAAGCGCTTCGCCATCGGTCTCGTCGCGCTCGTCGGTCTGATCGTCGTGCTCTATCTGCTCGGCGTGATCGGCGTGCCCAGCGCGGGCGTGGAAGACATGGGCGACTGGGGCGAGGTCTCCGAGAACGAGACCGAGATCGTCACCACCGTCTGGGTCGACAACCCCAACCCGTTCGGACTCTCGCTGGGCAACAGCGTCCGCGTCGACTACGACGTCAGGATGAACGACGTCCTCCTCGCGGAGGGGTCGAAGTCGGACATCACGGTCCCGGCGGGCAACTCGACGCGGACGATGACGACTGACCTCTACAACAACCGCCTCGAGGAGTGGTGGGTCGGCTACGTCCGCGCGAACGAGACCGTCCACATGCAGGCCAACGCCAGCGTGTCGGTCGACGCGCTGTTCTCGACGACTCGCGAGTTCCCGTTCGAACAGACGATGCTCGAAGAGGAGACGCCCGTGATCGACGCGCTCTCGGCGTCGATCAACGCCACCGCCGGCCCCTACACCGAGAACGTCAGCGCCGGGTCCGTCGACGACGGCGCGCTCGACGACAGCGGCCTCGACGACCCGCTCGGCGGGAGCGACGGGGACCGGACGCTCACCGTCGGCTACGAGGTCGAACGGGGCTGGGCCACCTGGGAGTCGGTCAACGCGACGACGACGACCATCGCGGTTCACGTGGAACTCCACAACCCTGGCGACGTGCCCGTCCCCGCCGACCCGGACGGGATCGGGTTCACCACCGAGGCCAACGGCGTCGAGATGTTCACCGCGGACAGCGGCGACCTCTCGACTGACACCGCGGGCGAGGACCCGCTCATCGGGCCCGGCGAGACGCGAACGACTCACTTCACGCTCACGATGACCAACGACAACGTCGACGACTGGTTCACCAGTCACGTCCGCAACGAGGAGCGGACGCGCCTGGCCACGCAGTTCCAGCTGGTCTTCCGGGAGCCGACGACCGGACAGACGTTCCGGATCCCCGACGAGACCGGTGCGCGCCACGAGTGTACGTTCCAGACGGCCATCCTCGTCGACAACCAGACCGCCAGTTCGGACTGCCAGCCGCCGGGACAGCCCTCGAGCCCCGGCACCACAGCGCCCTGACCGGTCCGGCGCCATCGTGTCCTGACCGCTCAGGAATCGTCGTCCGACCCGCGCCCGAGCGACGGGAACCCCGGCCGCCAGTACAGCAGGGCGACCGACAGCAGGAAGGCGAGCGTCGAGAGGTCGAGCGCGTGGTCGTAGTTCTGCGCGAGCAGCGTGTCCGCGGACATGAGCGTGAGGCTCCCGCCCCAGATCCCGGTCGCGGCCGACGCGAGGATCGGGAACGAACAGCTCAGACACGACAGCAGGCCGAGCGCGCCCGAGAAGGCCGCGCTGGTCACGTCGAGGACGGCCGCGTAGACGAGGTAGGCCAGACAGACGTAGCCGATCACCCGAAAGGGGACGAAGGAGACGTAGAACGTCTCGGTGATGTAGCGGACGCGCTCCCAGCCGGGCGATCCCGCGCCGATCGAGAGCCCCAGCGACGCGGCTGGAACCCCGTGATGGCCGCTCGTCGTCAGTCCGAGGAGGCCGGCCCAGTTCGCGAGCAGGAGGAAGTAGCCGCCGGCGACGGCCGCGGCGAGGAGGCGGTGGCGACGCGGCGCCGTCGGGACGCGGATCTTGAAGACGGCCCAGAGGCCGACGTTGATCCAGACGAACGGGTAGAGGACGAACCGCGGCTGGGTGACCTCGGCGGGGGTCGCGAGGAAGTACGTCGACAGCAGGATACCCTCGAGGACGAGGACGATGCCCATCAGGAGGCGGACGGAGAGGCCGGGTGGCGGCGAGCGCGTGGAGTGGGCCATTACGCCGTGAGGAGCGTCCCGACGATCACGAGGATCGCGACCATGCCGAGCGTGATGGCGCCGCCCGCGGTCGCCTGCGCGTTCGAGCGCCCGTTTTCGCGAATGGCGATGTAGACGCCGGCGACGAGGTAGAAGGCGACGACCGCGCCGAGCCCCGCCACGAGCGCCGGGCCGGTGAGCGCCCCGCTGGAGAAGGCGACGACGCCGCCCAGCGCCGTCAGGACGACGAGGAGGTACGCCGCCGTCCAGGTGCTCGTCGCGCGTGCCATCCGACTCAGTCCGGAGGCGGGCTGCCCGCCACCCGCCGCGAGATCGCCGTACGCCCCCTGCGGGGTGTACTGGTGCCAGCGCCGCGCCCGCAGCGCCAGCACGACCACGCCGACCCCGAGCAACCCCGTGATGACCGTGCTCGCCAGGTACGCCGTTTCAGCCATGGTACCGTTCTGCACGCTCATTTTCACCCGACATATATAACCATTGTTTAACTCAAACGAGAGGTGGCCGCGAGGCCGACGACACCCTTTTTCACGGCCCGCACGCAGAGTGGACCATGACAGACGGACCCGCGAGCGAGGGCGCGGACGACCGAGCAGACGAGGGCGCCGCGGACGAGGGCGCCGCGGACGGGGGCGCGACCGCGACGGACGAGAACGAGACGCCGACCGAGACCGCGGACCACGCCGCAGCGACCGACGCTGCCGAAACGGGGGGCGACACCGACGCGGCGGAAGACGACGCCGAGGGAGCGCCGGCCGAGACAGATGGAGACGCGCCGGCCACCGACGCGCCCGACCCCGACTCGGGCCCTGACCTGCCGCCGGACGTGGCGAAGTACGAGCGGTTCAAGAAGATCGACGGCGGGACCTACGACCGGGCCAACGAGTTCCTGCGCGACCGCACGTACATCACGGCCCGCGAGTGGGCCATCGCGCGTCTCTGTGCCGACTTCCGCACCGAGACCGGCGTCGAGATGACGAAGATCGGCGAGAACCTGCCCGAACTCGTCCCGTTCATGACCGACACCTACACGCCCCAGGCGGTCAACCAGGCCCGGGCGTCCTTCGAGGACAAGGTCCGCACGGCGGGCGCGACCTTCCTCTACGGCGCGATGTGCGACTTCTTCACCGCCGAGGAGCTCGACGACGTGATGTACGAGGCCACTGAAGTCGCGAAGTTCCTGCTCGAAGTCGAGGGCGTCGAACTCACCGTCGAGGAGGAACTCGAAGCCGAAGACGAGATCTCGGGCGTGATGCGCGAGGTGCGCGAACACTCCGCCGCGCTCCGCCACGACGAGATCGAGTGTCCGGATTGCGGCCACCACTTCGAGGCGACCGCCGCCGACGCCGTCGACGACGACTAGCCTTATCTGTCAGCGAGATACCTATTTCGCCATGGATGCGACTCGGCGCATCGTCCTCCTCGAGACCGGGATGGCCGCGACGTGGGTCGCGCTCGCGCTCCTGCAGGTCGGTCCCGAGGGCCTGCGAGGGGCGTGGTGGGTTGCCGCGCTGGCAGCGGTCGGGTTCGCGACGTTCTACTACGCCGACGAGCACCGACTGGGCGGCGTGGACGGGTGGTCGCGCTACGCGCTGGCCGCCGCCCTCGTGGTCGGGGCGACCGTCGGGACCGGCAGTATCGTGGTCCTCACGGGTCTGTCCCTGCCGAAAACCGTCGCCGGGGTGCTCGTCGGGGCCGCTGTCGCCCTCATCGCGTACCGGTTCCTCTACGGCGTGGTCCGGCCCGTGCCCGACGCGCGACTCGAACGGGCGCGCGACCGAGCGGTCTGAACGGGGACCGCCGACGCTCAGGAACGGTCCTCGTCGGGGGACTCCTCGACGATATCGGCCGCGATGTCGGCGATGGACGCCTCGGCGTTCGCGGCGTCCTCGGCGGCCGCCGGCCGCGCGGTTTCCTCGTCGGCCCCCTCCTCGTTCGACCCGCTCGCGCGGACGTTCCGCCCGACGGGGTCGGCGAACGTCTCCGAGTCGCCGCCGGGCGCCTCGCCGGGGTCGCGCTCGTAGACGACGGTGCCGCGGACGGTCGTCAGTTCCGGGAAGACGCCGGTCCAGCCCTCGAAGGGCGTCCACCCGCACTTCGAGTGGAGTCGGTCGCCGCGGATCTCGTGAGTGGTACCGGGGTCGACGAGCACGAGGTCGGCGTCCAGCCCCTCGGCGACCCGTCCCTTCTGTGGCAGGTCGAACACCGCGGCGGGGTTGGCGGCGGTCAGGTCACGGACGCGTTCGTAGGAGAGTTTGCCCGTCCGCGCTTCGGCCAGCAAGAGCGGCAGCGCCGTCTCGACGCCCGGAACGCCCGAGGGGGCGTCCCAGATGGCGGCGTCTTTCTCCTCGCGGGTGTGGGGCGCGTGGTCGGTCGCGACCATGTCGACGGTGCCGTTGACGACGCGGTCGTAGACGCGCTGACGGCGCTTCTCGCGGCGCAGCGGCGGGTTCATCCGCCCGAACGTCCCGAGATCGGTGAGGTCGCTCCGCGAGAGGAACATGTGGTGGGGGGTGACCTCGCAGGTCATCCCGGCCTCGCTCGCGATGTCGATGCCCCGCGGCGTGGAGGTGTGCGCGACGTGGATGCGCGCGTCGCGCTCGGCGGCGACTTCGCAGGCCTGACCGACGGCGACGGCCTCGGCGCGGGCGGTGCGGTAGGCGCTCCAGGCGTCGGCGTCGTCACGCTCCTGCGCGCTCACGTTGAACTGCGTCGCGTCCTCGGCGTGGACGGTGACGGTGACGCCGCGGGCGTCGGCTTCGGCGAGGGCGTCGACGAACAGGTCCCGCTCGATACCCATGTTACCCGTCGAGTCGGCGAGAAAGACCTCGCCGAGGGCAAAGAGGGAGCGCTCGAACAGCGAGTCGGGGTCCCAGTCGGCGGTGACGCCGCCGTTGAGCCCGAAGTCGACCAGCGAGTCCATCGCGAGGTCGTACTTCTCGTCGAAGGCGGCGCCGTCGGTCGTCGGCGGTGACGTGTTGGGCTGGTCGACGACGGTGGTCACGCCGCCCGCGGCCGCGCTCCGGGATCCGGTCGTCCAGGTCTCTTTGTGCGAGTCGCCGGGCTCGCGGAAGTGGACGTGCGCGTCGACCATCCCGGGGAGCAGGCGCTTGCCCGTCGCGTCGACCACCCGTTCGCCCTCCTTCGCGTCGAGTCCCTCCCCGACCGACTCGATCCGCTCGCTGCTGACGCGGACGTCCCGCCGACGGCCGTCCGCGAGCGTCGCCGTCCGGAATAGCATACCCCACCTCCGACGGCCGTGGTCCTAAGTCCCGTGGTTTCCCGTGCTCGCATCGCCGATCCGTTCGACCGCTGTCGACTCGTCGCCGACGAGTCCCGCCTCGACGGCCGCGACGACCGCGTCGGGGTCGGACTCGCCGCCCGATCGTGCGACGCTCCCGACCGTCGCGGGGTCGAACGGGACGCCGAGCGCGTCGTAGACGGGGTCGAGGACCGCCGCGATGGAGTCGTGGTCGCGAACGACGAGCACGCCCGCGACGACCGCCACGGACTTGCGGACCCGCTGTGCGAGGCCCGCGAGTTTGCCCGGTCCGCGGCCCGCAGTATCGTCTCGCTCTACTCGGTCGGCCTGGACCGAGTGCGTTCCGGGACAGAAGGAGTCGGGCGGTTCGCCCTCGCGAGCGTCGACGCCGAGGGTCGCGAGCGCGCCCAGCAGGTCGGCCGTCGCCGCGTCGTAGCGCTCCTGCAGTCCGCTACGGGCGTCCGAAATCGGCGTCACGCGGGCGAACGCGACCGTCGACCCCGTGTAGGCCACCGCGCGACCGCCCACGTCGCGCTCGACCGGCGGGAAGCCGCGGTCGCTCGCGATCTCGCGAGCGCGGTCGTAGCCGGATTCGGTCGCATCGCGGCGGCCGAACGCCACCTGTCGGTGGGGCCGCCAGACCCGCACCGCGGGGTCGCGCTCGTCGGCGACGCGCTCGACGATGCGCTCGGATGCGGCGCGGTCGGCCGCGACCGAGTTGGCACGGCCGCGAGAGACGCGCATAGTCGCGGTAGGCGCCGGCGGGTGAAAAGCCCCACAGTCGGGTGGTGCCCGGGCGGCGAACGGGTGGTTTATTCGGCGCCGCGCCCAAGCAGCGCGCGATGACGGCCTCCGCGGGAGACGGTGCGACCGGGTCGGCGACCGACGCGGCCGAGGACGCGACCGCCAGCGCCGACGCGACCGACGACGCGACGGCCAGTGCCGACGCGGCGGACGGCCCGGTGGCCAGTGCCGAGGACGTACCCGACGAACGCTCCTACAGCGGTATCTTCGGCGCCTTCCCCTACGCGTTCCGGCACAGCGACTCGCGGCTGTTCCGGGCCTACGCGGTCGTCGGGGGTCTCGCGGCGGCGCTGGTCGCGGTGCTGTTCGTCCTCGCGGTCGTCGTCGCCATCGCGAACACGACGGGCGGGGCCGGCGGCACGTTCACCTTCTCGCGGGCGTTTTTCGTCTTCCTGATGATGCTCGTGATCGCGCCGCTGGTCGCGCCGATCCTCGCGGTCGCGCGCCGCCACCGCCGCCGGGCGACCCCGGGTGCCAGCGCGCCGTCGGCGGGCTACGACCGCGCGCTCGCGGCGACGGGGTTCCTGTTCCTGCTCGCGCTGTATGCGGGACTGGGAATTTCGGTCCCACCGGCGCTCCAGGAGGAGTCGCCCGGCGCCGTCGGGGCCTTCCTGTACTCGCTCCCGCGGGCTGCGGGCGCCGTTCCGCCGCTGGCCGGCGCCGCGCTCATCTACCTGGTCCACCGCTACTACCGCTGACGGGCGGTTGCGAAACGGCCAGTCAACCGGGACCGGTCGGGACCGACCGAGACTGACTGGGGCCGACTGGGACCGCTCTCGCCGCCCGCGAGCGGCCCGCGGACGAAACGGGCAAGAGGCGTCGTCGGCTACGCTCGCCCATGAAAGAGGGTACGTTCGTCGTGACCGAGGCCGACGAGTCGTCTGCGGTCCTGCGCGACGCGAGCGACCGCCAGATCCACACGCTCGCCGAGAACCCGGGACTGGAAGCGGGCGACGTTCTCGAGGGCACCATTGAGGCCGAACCGCCGATGGAGGTCGTCTGGTCGGTCGTCGAGACCGACAGCCAGTACACGGTCTCGGTCTCGGAGAGCCCCGAACCGCCGACCCAGCGCGCCCGCGAGACGGCCGCCGACCAGGCCGTCGGCGAGGTGACCCGCCACGAGCGAGCGGGGACCGGCGAGGTCCACGTTCTCACGGTCCCCGAGGACGGGACCGAGGCGGCGGTCGCGGACGTGCTCGACGACGAGGGGACCGTCGAGCGCGCGGCCCGACTCGGCGTCGAACGCGTCGAGGTCCGCGCCGAGGACGGCGTCGTCAGCGTGCGATATCTGCCCTGACGCGCGCGACTCTTCTCACCCCTGCGTCGCGGGGCAATCCCTACTGTCCCGGCGGCCGAAGGGAGCGTATGATAGTCGCCGAAACGGACGACGGCCTCCAGCTCGTCACCCAGCCCGACCACGCGCGGCTGGCGGGCCAGTTCGCCGACCACTGGGGCGGAGCCGTCGAGCGGGCGACCCCCGACGCGGCCGTGCGTATCGCCGCCCACGAACACGACGCAGGCTGGCACTCCTACGACATGGCGCCTCGCCTCGACGGTGGCGACAGTCCGGTCGACTTCCGCGAGATGGACCCGGAGACGTGGGTCTCCCTCTACGAAGACGGCATCGACGCCGTCGCCGAACTGGACGCCTACGCGGGCCTGCTGGTGTCGCTGCACGGCGCCGGCCTCCGGCGCCAGCGCTACGGCCTCTCGCCGTCGTGGCCGGAGACGCCCACCGCGTTCGAACCGTTCGTCGACCGCGAGGAGGCCCGTCAGTCGCGGCTGCTGGCGGACCTGCTGGCGGCCGACCGCCCGGAGGTGTCACCTGCCGACGAGCGCCTGATCGCGTGTCTCCACGAGTCGCAGTCGGTCCCGGACGGCTACGATGGGCGGCTCTGGCCCGACTACAGACGGCTGCAGGCGTGGGACACGCTGTCGCTCGCGTTCTGTGTCACCGACGCGCCGCCGGGCTACGCGGCGGTGGGGGACGTGCCGACGACCGGGCGCGACGACCCCGAGAGCGGGGCGGTGGCGGACGCGACGCTGTCGCTCGCGGCCGTCGGCCCCGGCGAGTTCACCGTCGACCCGTACCCGTTCGACGCCGACCCGCTGACCGCCTGGCTCCCCGTCCGCACCGTCGGTCAACAGGCGTTCGACGACGAGCGCGCCCTCCGCGAGGCGTACTACGAAACACCGGTCGAGACGCGGACGCTCACGCTCCGGTCGCCGGCGTAGCGGGCGGGCCGTGGCAGTCGACGGCGTAGCCGGCAGGCCGCGGCGGAAAACGGTACGACGACTATCGGCGGCCTACGGCCCGCTCTGGCTCTGGACGCGCCAGCCGCCCTCGAGACCGCAGGCCTCGCGGACCGTGTACTCGACGGCGGTGTCCGCGGTGACGGTGTCACCACCTTCCACCGATTCGATCCGGAGGGGGACGTCCAGCGTGTCACCGCAACAGCCGACGCCGACGAACTCCTCGACGACGTCGCCGACGGCGACCGACCCGAGCGTCTTCCGGAGGTAGGCGCGAAACGAGGACCGGTCGAGGATCGACCGCCCCCAGGTGCTCAGGTCCGCGGGATACGAGACGACGACCCGGTCGGCAGTCGCGCTGTCGGACCGGTCGATGTCGGTTCCCATGTCGAAACAAAGGGGTCCCGAGAGGAAGTGTCCGTCGTCGGGACGAGATCCGACGACCGACAGTATCAGTCGGTCGCGGTCCCGGTGGCCGCGACGGAACTGTGGTCGCGGACACCGACGCTGACGCCACCGACGGCGTCGACAGTGATCGGGTACCCGCAGTAGGTGAACGAGACGTGAAGGCCCGACTCCCCGTTCGAGGCCACGAGCGCGTCGAGCGCGTCCGGGTCGATGGCGTCGTACAGCGGTGGTTCGATCGCGGTCGGGTCGACGCCCTCGCGCGACGCGACGGCGGACACGACGCGCGTGGCCACGCTCTCTGCGGGTTCGGCTGCGCGCTCGACTGCGGGTTCGACGAGAGGCATACACCAACGGAACCCACTCACGGGGTAAACCCTGTCGGAAATTCCCGTGCAGGATGTTTCGAAAGAAAGTCGCCAGTCGACGATCCGCTCTGTTGTCATCGAGAGTGACAACGCTCACTCGTCGGGGTCGAAGCGGATCGAGGGGTGGGTCGCTTCGGTTTTCACGAGGGTTTCGTCGTAGATTTCGAGCCCGATATCGGCTATTTCACCGGCGATACGTGTAATCTCGACGTTCGACCCGCCGACCACCCGGACGTGGACGTTCTCGCGGCCAGTCATCAGTTCGCGGACGCCGACGACGCCATTGATCTCGAGCGCGCGGTCGATCATCTCGGTGCGCCGGGTGATCGGCGCGGTACAGACGAACAGGACCTGGAGCGGATACCCCGCGCGTTCGTAGTCGACCTCGGGTCGATACCCTCTGATCACGCCCGCGTCCTCCAGCCGGTTCAGTCGGTTGCCGACGGTGCTCGGCGCGATACCGACGCGGTCGCTGATCGTGGCGTTCGTGTTGTGTCGCGCGTCTTCCTGCAGGATCCGGACAATCGCGCGGTCGACCTCGTCGAGGTCCGCTCCGTCCATGGCAGGGGTGTGCTGTCCGGGAGGGTAAGTCTGCCGTCCGTGCATTCGGTCGTGGCTGGTGCGCTCCGATCCCCGTTCTCCGGGCCGACGCGGTCACGCCCGAAAGGACGGACGTGTCGGTGGGTAAGTCGGCGGTACGCCGGAGAGCGACGCGCTGGCGGCCGAAAACGTCACCGGCCGTCGCTCTCTCGCTCTCTCTGGCCCGGTGAGTAAGCGCGACCACGACGCGAGTAGGGACGGTTTTCGCCCCCCGCAGGTCGCCTCCGACGCGGCCGAGGAGGTGCGAGCGTCGTCGATACGCAGCGCAAAGACGGCGCCAACACGCTGCTCGCCACCTGCAACTACTGGGACCACGCCACCGGTCCCGACGTCGACGGCAACCACCCCGGCAAGGGTGTCGGAATCTTCGGCGACGTCGACTATCGGCCCTGGAACGTCCGCCGGATCGGCCGCGGTCGAAACGCCGACAACTCCTGTGTCGGCGGCCGCGGGCGGAGCGACGACGCGCGACCCGGCGAGGAAGCCGACGACGAGGACGACGATGAAGAGCCCGAGGAGGACCACGAAGACGACGACGAAGCGGAGGGAATCGACGACGAACGTGACTACGAGGACGAGACCGAGAGGGATGACGAAGACGACGACGAACAGGGACGGGGACGCGGACGGGGCCGTGGACGTGGTCGGGGACGCTGAGGCGAGGAGACTGACGACCCCCGCTCGCTCGACAGCGCGGACGCCGTCGGGCGTCGGTCAGACCAGGTCCTCGAACTCGCCGAGGAACCGGTCGTAGGTGTCGATGGCCGATTCGATGGGGTCGGCAGAGGTCATGTCGACGCCGGCGGTTTCGAGCAGTTCGAGCGGGTACTCGCGGGAGCCACTGGAGAGGAATTCACGGTAGCGCTCGGCGGCGGGTTCGCCCTCCTCGCGGATGCCCTCGGCGAGCGCGACGGCCGCGGAGATGCCGGTCGCGTACTGGTAGACGTAGAAGGCGCGGTAGAAGTGCGGGATGCGCATCCACTCGCGGGCGATGCGGTCGTCCACGTCGGCGTCGGCGTAGTAGGTCCCCTTGAGTTCGCCGTAGAGGTCGTCGAGGCGGTCGGCCGTCAGGGGTTCGCCGGACTCTTCGAGTTCGTGGGCGCGGTGTTCGAACTCAGCGAACATCGTCTGGCGGAACAGGGTCGAGCGGAACCGTTCGAGATACTGATTGAGGACGTGCCGGCGCAGCCGTTCGTCCTCGACGACGTCGAGCAAGTGGTGGGTGAGCAGCGTCTCGTTGACCGTCGAGGCGACCTCGGCGACGAATATCTCGTAGCCGCTGTAGATGTACGGCTGGTGCTCGCTCGTGTACTCCGAGTGCAGCGAGTGGCCGAGTTCGTG